>Ga0207901_1000004_pt1 | contig 448678 bp, 435 predicted proteins | sample LinPmetageLP46_FD_184057 | JGI IMG/M metagenome (GOLD analysis project Ga0207901, IMG submission 184057) | Marine viral communities from the Pacific Ocean - LP-46 (SPAdes) | ecosystem: Environmental > Aquatic > Marine > Oceanic | place: Pacific Ocean | collected 2011-06-12
TGGTTAAACAGTCCATCCAGCTATACAATCATAGGCGGCCACACATGGCCCTAAAATACAAAACGCCCGATGCGGTGCATCGGGCGTTTTAATCGAAATAAGTGTCAACTTATTTCAGGACAAGACACTCTTAATAAACACTTAAAGTTAAGGTATCTATACTCAATAATCCTATAAGAAAATATTGGCAAACAAAGGAGAGTGAAATGTTACAAGACAACCATGAACGTTATGGCACGTTAACACGCGTTTTTCATTGGGCAATAGCGGTAATAGTACTGCAACAGTTTTTCAAATTTGCAGATCGCATCAATGATGGCGAACACTGGTTAGGTGACACATTCGGTCCCTGGCATGTTTCAATGGGTGCGGTGATTTTAATTCTGACTATCGCCAGATTGCTATGGACGTTAAAGCAAAAACCACAGCGACCAGTAAACCCTGGCCTGGACGGCGTTATTGCCAAAATAGCGCATCGCTTGATGTATTTTTCAATGCTCGTTATGCCTTTTCTGGGCGCATTTTACATTCATGGTAAAGGCTACCCGGTCAAAGTCTTTGGTTATGAACTGATTGGCAAACCAGCAGATGAAGTACCGTGGGCACTCGCACTGGGTGAATGGCACTCTCCTTTTGCTTTTTTATTGGTATTTCTGGTTGTCGCCCATATCGCCGGGGCGTTATATCATCACTTTATCCAGAAAAATGATTTGTTAAGACGCATGGCTGGTTAACAGCGGCATAAAAAAAGCCTTGCAGCTTATAAACCTGCAAGGCTTTTTTATGACATTTAAAATTTATAACTGGCTTAATTGCTCAACTATTTTGCCCGTTAACTCATTATCACTTTCTTCAGCTGCCATGCGTTGCGCCTGTTCAAGAGATTGACGAGCTTGCTGCGGCATTTCGAGGGCTATATATAAACGGCCAAGATGATAATGGAATAATGCAATAGCATTGTTACTTGAAGCTGCTTTTTCCAAAGCCGGCCTGGCATCGTCATAATTACCCAGCTTGTAATTCACCCAACCAAAGGTATCCGCAAAATACGGTTGCTCTGAATCACGGAAACGGCTGGATAACGTGAGTGCACGTTGCAGGTTTTCCGGTGATTCAAATTGTTCTGATAACAAACTCGCTAAGTTGTTCGCAGCAACATCAACGGAAGGGTCTCGAGCGATGACCTCTTCATAAAGCACACGCGCTTGTTCAAAGTTACCTGCTGACTCATAACTCGAAGCCAGTTGCATTGAAAGAATATTGTTTTCAGGATTCGCTGCAAGCCCCCGTTTGAAAGTTTCAATGGCTTTCTCGCTGTTTCCCTCACGCGTATGAAAGTCAGCGATAAAACGATAACTTTCAATCCAGCCGGGATGTTGTGAAGCACCTTGCTCAAGGGTCTCAAGAGCCTTTGTATTATCTCCGGTATCACGATAGACACTTGCTAAAGCAGCATATCCATTAATCTGTTCAGGATGATCGCTAATATGCTGGCGCAAGTATGTGACTGCGGCTTCATGCTGCTCGACTTTCATATGAGTTGCGGCCAATCCTTGTAAAGCTGGATTCAGACCTGGATTTAACTCAAGCGCCTTTTCAAACTCTACAATCGCCAGCGTGTAATCTTCCAGTCCCTGATACATCTGTGCACGTAACAAATGATTGACGGCCGAATCCGTTTCCAAACTATTCAGCGTATCTTCAGTTCCTGCCCAATCCTGTTTAAGCATTCTCAGTTGAGCAAGCGCCTGTAACAAGTCCTGATTTTTGCTATCTCCTCGTAAAGCATTCAACAGTACCGTTTCTGAACGGTCCAAATCATTATCACGAATCATCATCTGTGCTACAGCAAGCGCTGCCTGAACATTTTTTGAGTTTGCTGATAAAGCTTGTCTGTAACTGCTTTCTGCCAATTGTTCAGAACCAGAATTAGCATAAGATTGTGCCAGCAGCACCAATGCCTCATCGGCATTAGGATTGTTTCTGACTAAAATTCGAAGATTGCTGATTGCCGCATCGTATTTTTCGCCTCTTAACTGAAGTTTGGCTTTAAGTAACAATGCCATTTCATTTTCGGAGGACTCTGCCAACACTTGATCCACAATGGTTTCAGCCTCATCAAAATTACCTTTAGAGGCTTCAATAGAAGCCAGGTTGATCTGGGCTCTGAAACCACCTTCACTGTTTGGCTCAGCCTGAATGATGGTTTTCAAATCGTCTACTGCTTCGGATGATCTTCCTTGTTGAATAAGCATTTCTACGCGTACAAAGCGATATTCAATATTATCCGGTTCTTGTTGAATAAATTTATCCAGTTGATTTATCGCCTCGTCGGCATTTTGAGATTCGAGCAACTTGATATACACCAGCTTTGCTTCTGTATCTTGCTCATTCGCCGCAATAAATTTCTGTAATTCAGATTTGGCATCTTCATAACGATTCAAGCCATCGCTTAGTAATTTCACTAAAGAAAATACAACCCAGCTCTCTTCCGGATAATCCACCATGATCTCACGGTACAGACGTTCCATGTCCTGATAGCTTTTTTGTTCATCATAAATTGCCAACTGGATCATTTTTATTGGCATCGCTTCAGGATGAACTGCTAACGCTTTTTCTGCTGCACTCAGCGCGTCAGGATACTGTCGCAATTCTTTATAAATCATTACCTGGTAAGAAAGTGCATCCAGCGATTTCGGATCAATTTCAAGCGCCCTATCAATATCTTTTTGCGCCTGGCCAAAGTTTTGCTGCTTCATAAATGCATTCGCACGCAATAAAATTGCTTCGATATTATCCGGTTCAATGGCGAGTACTTTTTCAGCACTGCTCAGTGCTTCTTCAATTTGCCCGGTAACCACCTCCATCTGACCTAATTTAAGCATGATTTTGGGGTTATCTGGATCTAATGATTGTGCAGCACGCAGATTGGCATACATCTCTTTCCATTTTTGGTTCTTTTCATCTATTAAAGATAGCTGATAATAAGGTTCTGCTTCGGTTGGGTTAATTTGAATGGCATTGCGGAACTCTAAACGCGCTTTATCATATTCACCTTCAGCCATCAGCGCCTTACCGCTCTCGATAAACTTTTCGGCTGACTCCTCAGCAGAGCCACAAGCCGTAACAGCTGTCAGCAAGGCCATGGCAATAATGGATTTTTTTAATGTTTTCATAGCGATCATCCTGATTTAATCTGCAATATATCTTTTTAATTCCGGACCCGTCTGATCCATCAATAATTTTATTCTGGCATCGGCATCTTTCAGCGTCTCTCCGGGAGAGACTGGAGTGACATACCTCACAAGCGCGCCATCGGTACGGTTTTCAAGAATCGCATCATTAAAAAGATACCACTTATTTGAATACTCATTAGCGATGATACGCCCCCTCCCCTGGAACCAATAATAAACCAGCTGTTCCTGATCACCATTTTTAATAACAACGCGGTTTATGGGGTGGCCATTAACTTCATCTCGCCTGAAGTCTGCAATCTCCCAACCGCCTCCGGGGATACAGACCCTTGGCGAATGTGGCGAGACCCCTTTACGCTGGGTTTCATAATAGGCCACATAGAGATTCACCACATTTCTATCAATACCGGTGTAATTAACAAACAGGTAATCACTCATTCCCAATTGATCAATGACTCTTTCATCAAGTTTGTCATGCTGGCCAATCCAATCAGTAAACTGCAAAGGAAAGCTGATAAAGCCTTCGTGTGCAGGCACCTCTTCCTCCCGGTTATCCACAAACTTTGTTGAAAACAAAGCGATAATTAAAATCAAAATGACGACAATAAAGGGTTTATAGGAATAGGGTTTACTATTAATGCTGAACATATTATTCGAAGGGGCGTGATCGACAACGCCAAATAATTGTGACAACGTCTTGCGGCTTGGCGCTATTTTTTCCAGCAATACCACCAGCAAAAACAGCAAGGCAGCGCACGCCATAAAGATGATCCAGCCTTCAAAGTCATGCAGAAAACCTTCTGCCATTGAAATGCCCCAGTTATCCACCATGACGCCGATAACACCAATACGGAAACTGTTCATTAAAATTGTGATGGGGATGGTCATCAAAAACACGGTGGCGCGTTTCCAGAAAGCAGCCTGATAAAAATATGCCGCGATAAAGCCGAGACTCATCAGCGGAAACAGATAGCGTAAACCACTGCAGGCTTCAACGACCTGAAGCTTGTAAACACCCAGATCAATAATATTACCTTCCAGAAAAACCGGTATCTGGAACAGGCGAATGACCTGCACACCTATCCAGGATGAGAAAAGCTGTAATTTTGCGGTGAGTAAGACTTCAACAACATAGGGCAAGGGAATGGCAAACAACAGTAACAAAATAGGAACATAGGTATATTTTGTTGCTTTACCGACAGTTATCATTGAAAGGCCAAGCAAAACTAATATGAATGAGTATTGTATTAACAAATAAAGCGCGCTGATTTCACCTACAAAGAAAATACCCAAAGCGATAAAGATCAGTACAACACCTGACCACATTGGTGGCCCCATTGCGCTACTTATAAGGTGGCGTTTTTCCCACAGGATGAACAGGGTAACCAACGGGATCAAAAAACCATGGCTGTATTCTTCTTGAATCATCCATCGTGAGACAGCTTCTGAAAGGCCTGACCAATAGGCGATTATTGCCAGTGTCAGTGCGAGGATAAACATCCCTGTCATCTTAATATTTAACAACTTTGCGCCCCATCCGGTATATGTAATTCACATTCAAATCAGATTAACTTGAATCTTTGTAAAACGCTACTCAAACGCAGTAAAGTTATGATCTTGGCAGGGAAATCTTTAAGTAGCAATTCATTTTGCTTTTGTTCAAGCTGGGCCTGGAATGTTAATAATCTGGCAATAGCCGACATTGATAAATACCGTATTTCTGCACCATTAATAATAACGTCTTTACCACTCAACAATGCCGATTGCAGTACATTTTCAAACTCAATTGCCTGCCCTGTATTAATGCTACCTTTAAATCTAACTGTGAATTTATCCTGTTGCGGTAACGTATCAGCAAAAACTTGGCCATTGCCAATATCTGCTTTATTAACCAGTCGTCGAGAATAAACTGCCAAGGGCAACGTTTGTGTCACCAACATTTTTATAAACCTTAAGCCATCACCAAGATAGCGTTTGTATAATTTGGGTTCCTGTTTAATCCGCCATAACCACTCGAAACCGTAACGCTGCCACTTATCAGGCGCACGCTGCACATTACCCGCAACAAAATTAATGACCGCTCCCAGATGACTGATTACCGGTGCATTCAACCTACTGCGATTATGCATAATCCAGCGCTGTCCTTTTTTCGCACCAAGTGCTACTACGATAAAGTCAGGCTCACAGCCATTAATGTGGTTAATAATATCTTCCGTACTCATCTCTTCAATTGAGACAAAACCGGGATCATAAAAACCGCAACTTTCCATACCTTGACTACTTTCGTTCAATTCATGATGAGCTTTTACTGCGATGCCGGCTTCACCACCAAAGAAAAACACCCGGATTTTTTTCTTTCTTGGCTGATTGGACAGAAATGCAAACAAATCTGAACCTGCAACACGTTCGTAGATAGGTAAGTTAAGAAACCTGGCAACCCATATCAATGGCATTCCATCAGCCACGACCAAATCACTTTGTATCACCGAATTATAAAAATCCGGATCATCTTGGGCCATAACAGTGAAGTTAAGGTTCGGAGTAGAAAGAAAGCATGGGATTTGCTGGTCAATGGATTTGGAAATAATGTCAGTAGCATCGCTTAGTGACACAGCATCAAAAGGAAGTCCCATGAGGCAATATTGATTTTGACCAACGGCTAAACGTGATTTTGATCCAGGTGGGCTCATTATGAATGTCTAATATTAATTGATGACTTAATTAACTTTAAAAGCCTTGCAACGTTTTTATTCAATAAAAACTCATCTTCGACTCTTTGTTTACCACCTGAAATAATCCGTAATCGCGTATCAGATGAATCCATTAGCTGACATATCGCTTTTGATAGTTCCATATCATTTTCTGGGGGTACAGTTAATCCAGATAGGTTATTTAAAACAAGCTCCGGAATACCTGAAAGCTCAGTCGAAATCACCGGCACGTCACAAAGCATGGCTTCCATCAACACAACTGGTATGCCATCCATATCACCGTTGCTATCTTTTTTGCATGACAATACAAACACATCTAAATCACTAATAAACTTTGCAACCTGATCATGAGGCAAAGCACCAACAAATTGCACGGATTCTTCGGTTAGCTCAAGCGAAGTTACTTGCTGCTTTAATGCGGTCTCCAGCGGACCGTTACCAGCAATTTTTAAACAAATCTTTCGTCCATCTCTAATTAACCCAGAAAGAGCACTGATTAGCGTATCAATACCTTTTTTCTCAACCAGGCGGCCAACGGTACCAATCGTAAAAATATCATTCTTCAGTGATGATTTAACGGGAGGTTGCCAACTTTGGTCTACGCCACAGCGTACAATTTGTATTTTATTCGGATCGGCCTGCAAATCCTCAAGGAATCGTTGGTTAAACTCTGAAATAGTGGCAAAAAAAGCAGAACGTTCCACTTTTTGTTTGAGTAGCCAACCTCTTTCGAATAAATCATTCGCATGGGCCTGGACACTAAATTCGATCCCCACCATCGGCACAGCGTACATCGCAATATCGGTAGGAATATGGGCAAAATGAACATGCAAATGTTGAATTCTGGCTAGTTTTAATTGTTTAGCCAGCGTTGCCGCATAAAAAAAGCGATAACATAGTCCTAAAGCAGAACGTGAAATCAAACCTTGCCGAATCACATCACCTGACAGTCTGCCTAATGCTTTTAGATAACCAACAGGGTGCCTAATTATCATGGTCACGTTATCGAACAAAACCTGCCTTTTTGCAGTTTCATACAAATGAAAAACGTTATTTTTTAATGCTGTAAGTGATGTTTCTGCTGCAACTTGCAGCGGAAGATGAACAGAAAAAGGTTTAACGTAGGCACCCTGTTTGCCTAGCTCTAATATTTCGTTATAAACAAACGTAGCAGAGAGGGCAGGTATTTCTGGAGCCAAATAGGCAATTCGTAATAAAGATTCGGCCTTATCAGGCATACTGTTTTTCCCATACCCTTGCCTGCCGGGCATTTAAGTCTTCTGTTGCTTTGGCTTTGCCCTTTAACAAACATTGCCATTGATACTGATTAATGAATTTAACCAGTTCTTTATCCGCAAAACGTGGTTTACGCTGCAGCATACTTTTTACATAGCCCCACCACATAGCTGCGCCCCCCAGTAAGTACGGAGGATGCAACATCCGAAATATTGATGATGCTGTCATGTAGGTCAGGCCCGTCCCCATAAAATACTGACCAAAGCCATGGCGCATTCGGCCCGTAAAAATTCCCTGCTGACTGGACCCCATGGGACGTAAATGAATAAACTGTAAATCCGGCTCATCCCAACTCACTGCAATCCAACCAAGTTGACGACATTTATGACAGTCAATCCCATCCCACATGACCTGACGAACAAATCCACCAATCGCTTCAAAACAGGTACGTCGATAAAACTTGGTCATACCGACCGACATTTCATCACCACATTTTTCGCTTATTAATTCGGCGGTTTTTTTATCCCGAAAATAGGCTTTACCACTACAGGTCCCAATACGAGGGTTTTGCTGCATACGTTGGATCAAAACTTCGAAGTATCTGGATGGTAAGTCTAAATCCAGATCAAACTTACAAACATAATCAAATTGAGAAACATCAACCTGATCGTAACCGTGATAAAAAGCCTCAATAACGCCGGGGCCCACGCTGCGATGTCCACGATTTTCACGAGTAATAATTTTTATAAACGGATATTGTTCAGCATAGTCAGCCAATATCTTTGGTGTTTCATCTGTAGAGCCATCATCAACAATTACCCATAAATCAGGCTGAACGGTTTGGTTCACTACACTATCCAGCGTAATTCGCATGTATGCGGCTTCATTTCGACAAGGAGAAACCAAAAGATACGACATAAAGCTTTTCCTTACTCAGTGTTATTTATATTCGATAAGCTGGCTTTTAAGTCCAAGCTTTTTGTTTTTAAAAAACTGCAGCATGCCGGTCAATTGTGGCCATTTGCCAACGACATTGGAAACAGCATAAGCAAAAGCCACCTTGACATCACTCAAATGAGGGCGGTATCGCAGGGTTAACCTGAGAATCTGCAGTGGATACACCATAAAAAGCACAAGCATAAAAGGCATTATCAGTGACAGCACAATAATTGCCAAAGGCAGCAGGAAAGACCAGAAAAGAATGCTTAGGCACTCTGACTGTTTAAATTTTTCGGAGGACTTACCATGTAATGCATATCCCTCCGCATAAGCATGACCCGCCCTTTGGTTGCGCTTCCACCACTGACTGAAGCGTGTCATTGCAGCATCATGTAAGGTCATTTCAGCATCTAAGCGCATAACCTTCCAGCCCAGTTGACGCATTCTGAAACACATTTCGGGTTCTTCTCCAGCAATAAGACTATCCTGATATCCATCCACTGCGGTTAATGCAGAAGCACGAATTAACGCATCCCCACCACAAGCTTTGGCTTCACCGATTGGAGTGTCCCATTCAATATCACATAACTGATTGTATATAGTTGCTGTTGGATAACGCTCTCTACGACGACCACATACGGCTGCAAAGTCAGGATGTGATGATAAAAATTCAAAAGCTAAACCTAGCCAGGAGCGCTGCACTTCGCAATCACCGTCTACAAACTGTACGTAATCAAACTTTGGATTAAATTCAAGTAAAACCGTCAGTCCTGCATTACGAGCTCTTGCGGCTGTAAAGGGCTTTGTCATATCCAGTTCAACAACTCTAACGCTCATTTCCAGTGCCATCTCAACACTGCCATCGGTTGAACCAGAATCAACATATACGATATGTTCGATATCATTACACAAGGATGTTAAACATTGCTTCAGACGATCGCCTTCATTTCTCCCTATGACTACTGCTCCAATAAGCTTTCCACTGTAATCCATAGAAGCAGTCATTCCTTTTAGATAAATCTAATTATTTTGAGTTTATAGAAACAGCTTTTCATCAACATCATAGCTATTTTATTAGTCTTGCATCGGTAATTTTTGCACTTGATGAATAGTTACTTAAATCTAGCTCAATACCTAATAGTTTTCCCAAGTTTTCCAAGTCATCATTAAATATTTGCACTAGCTTTGACATGTGTTGTTCGTCAATTTGTGGCCGATTCTTTAATGTAAGTTGCTCTTTGACCTTATCCCGGAACGCTTTAGGGATAAGATTTCTTCTTAACCACGCTAATAACGGATGATTAATAACAAAATCATAGCCTTTAAAGCGACGGATTCGATCACTTGAGACATTTTGTTCCGGTAAATTTTCATACCAGATAACTGGGGAGGAATATCCCAAAAAGCGAGTCACCTTTTCCAATTCATATTGTGGTCTAACTCTAAAAGCCTCAGAAAAGGCAATATGAATATTCTCTGCACCATAAGCATCTATGAAGGGAGCAAGCTGCATTGAGTAACGACTGTAATTTACAAGCTCATCAAACTCATCAATCGCCTGATTGATATCGACTTTTATAACATTTTGCGACCACTGATGAATGTAGTGAGAAACTAACCGGTCAATTGGATGGCGAATAACATAAATTAGTTTTAATGAAGGCAAATAGGCCTTCATTCGTTTTATTGTCTGGGGATAGTCTGGTAATTTAGTATAGTGCGTGCTGGATTCACCACAAATATCACCAGCGCCTGCAGCAGAGAACAGATTGGCATACCAGTCAAGCCCCAATTCATATATCTCATCATCACTGAAGAAATTTGGCTCTTTAGGGGTCGACATAAAAAAACCCGGCTGTAATGCCAGTTGCTCATGCAGCGTACTAGTGGCACTTTTCATCGCACCAATAATAATGAAATCAGGTTTGGTCATAATCATCAGGATGAGTATATGGCTTAGTCGGATTTAAATAATTTATCCAGTTATCCTGCCACTGCTTCGCGACTATCTTAGATTTATATTTATTTGAAAGCAGGCTTCTTATAAAGGCAATGAATGCGCCTAATGACCATAATATATTGGCTGACAATAAACCACTTTGGCCATACAGTTTATAAAAATAAAGGGTACGCGATTCGTAGAAATATCTTGGTACACGTTTACGTAATTTTGTTTGTGATTTTACTGGTGAGCTGCCACCACGAAGATGTACAACATGTGCCTCGGGGTTATTTAACACTTTCCACCCAGCCTTTAACGCACGAAAGCTAAACTCAACATCCTCATAATACATAAAAAATTTTTCATCCAATAAACCAATCTGCTCGATCACTTCTGCTTTGATCAAAATACATGCAAAACTTGTCCATTGATAATAATCTGAATAATCTTTTACTGGTTGAGCAACAACATACTTTCTGAATGCTTTAGTTATTAAGCTGGTACTTGCCGAATTGATGAACTCACTGATGGGGGTATGAAACCGGAAACAACTTTCCTGTGCTTTGCCAGAAGTAGACTCCAATCGTGGACTTATTAATCCTGCCTCAGGATGCTTGTTTGCTGTTTCTAAAAGAAGACGAATGGCACCAGGTCGGACAGTGGTATCACTATTCAGTAATAAGTAGTTTTTAGCTTTTACAGATTGAATGCCAAGATTATTTCCACCAGAAAAACCTTTATTAATATTTGAAGCAATTAAATTAACCCAAGAGTTTGCTGCATTTTCCTTGAGCCACTTATCGAGAATTAAGAGTGAATCATCTCGGGAGTCATTATCAATTACGACAACTTTCATGACGGAAATATCAACTTCACTGATCAATGACTCCAAAACACTTACAGTCAAGTGAGGTGTTTTATAGTTAATAATAATAATTGCTAAATCAATCATGTTGTTTCATCACATAACGACAGTTGTCAATGCGGTTCTGGAAAGTCTTTTCAAAAGTATGCGATTTGGCAAATTCAATGGCTCTTCGAGATTTGTCAGCGACTTCATTTCTGTTTGAATTAATCTCAATCAATTTTTCAACCAGAGTATTAATATTCCTTAACGGTACTTCCCATCCAACATCTGCAATCTTCAGAATCCCGCTGTGTGCTTTGTTTGCATAGCCTAATATCGGCACGCCGCACGAATAGGTTTCAAGATAAGTACATGAAGGATCACTTTGTTTGTGACAGCAAATAAAGACGTCAATATTTTGCTGGATGAAAGGGACTAATTCAGATTTATAATCAACTGCTCCATGAAAAGTTACAAAGTTCGAAAGTTTTGCCTTGTCAATTTCACGACTCAAGAACTCATTCAAATCACCATCACCAAAAATATCTAAATGAAAATCTACTTTTTTTTTCTTCAGAATCTTGGCAAATTCAATTAAATCATCAGCACCTTTCATGGCAGTAATACGCCCGGAAAAAGCAAGTCGCAGAGTATTGTTACTTAATAATCTACTAAGCCGTTCATTTAGGTTTTCATTGCTTATCAGCATGTCGACTGTATTGCGTGAATCAAAATATAACAGTGCTGATTCAGCATCTTTTATTCTATTCTGATAAGCATTATAAGCGGGTGTTCCATTTGCTTGTAAGCCATCAGCATAAACCAAAGATGAATGGCGCTTTAGCTCCATCAAGAGCAGCCAGATCGTCGTCTTTATTTTTTTGAAAAAAGATGCACTGGATAAAAAATTAATTTGTATACGTGTTTCCAGTATGTACTCAATGTAATAAATACATTTAACCTTATATAAATGACAAATTTTAGATAAGCCTAAATTGCGAAACTCATCGGCCGAAACAAGCGCAACATCAACTCCGTTTAAATGTTTTATACCTGGCTTTTCATCATCATCAAGAAACACGAATTTTATCGGTGATGCTTCTTTAACATATTCCACTAAACCAAATTTCGGGAGCGGCGCTGTACTTTTTCTTATACAAACCTGCAACGCTCCTCCCCAAAGTCTCTGATAGATGCTTAATCCATCATAGAACTTTCTGTCAAAGAACTTTTTGTCGTTCTCTATCCAATACCCTACAGAAGGGATAAGGCATAGTTTACTCATGGGTATACATCTGACTTATACTGACGAAATACATTAAATATCCTTGGATGATTCCAAACTATCTATTAAAGCTGACTCGAATTGATCGCAGGATTTCTCCCATGAATTCTGTTGCGCGGTTTCAAAGGCATTCTCTGATAATTGCCTCCACTCTTTTTCAGTTGATTTTGATATCAAATTAATTGCGCCAGCTATTTTTTCGGCACTGTAATCATCAACTAATATTCCATTTTCTGGTGTTATCAGATCAGTGGCAGCACCTGCTGGAGTGGCTATTACCGGGGTTTTACAGGACATAGCCTCTAATATTGGCAAACCAAACCCCTCTTTGATACTAGTAAACAACCACGCATCACATGCTGAATAAATATCTTTTATTTGATTTTGATGAGGACTCAAAAAAAACTCGGTTTTATCAGGTAGCGGCATATCCAGGGTTGGGCTCTCAGCAGCAAAGACCTTTACAATCAATTCCGGATTCGTTTTTCTAGCAAGTTCAATAGCATCAATGGCTATTTGAGTCCCTTTATAATGTCTCGGAGAATACATAAAACCCACTGTTGCTGTTGTTTGTTTCTCTCTTGCAGGTGAAAAAAACTGTTTGCTGTCGACACCGTTTAACACAATAGCATCCACCAAAACATCTTCGTAAGTTTTCAGGCAATCGGCAATCCAGCCAGAAACAACAATCTTTTTGAATGGTAACCTGAACGTTTGCCTTACCCGCTCCACAGGAAGCCAGGGGTGAACCTCATAATGCTGAATAAAATAGATTTTCTGCCCCTTGGACTCAGAAAATTTTGCGACCCATTCGGCTGTGTTCCAAAAGGTTGCAATTACAACCTCTGCATCCGGAATATCATCTTGTGTTACGTTTTCATGAAAAGGTAACTCATGCAAACCAGCCTTTTGATGATCAAAATATGGGCAAGTCAACTTTGACGGACGCTGCCCTTTAAGTAACCTTAAAAATACTTTAAGTTTTTGTTTAAACGTTTTTTTTGGGGGAGATGGATATAGAACATTAACTTTATGGCCCCGCTCTGCCAAAAGTTGAGCATATATACCAACCACTCGCACTCCACCGGTAAGGTTCAGCTCAGGAAGAACAAACGTAACCCTCAATGCAGATCCTTTATTATTTTTATATTAAAGTCCATGTTCAATATTTAACTTTTGGCAAACTGATTTTTTCAAACTACATTCTTTAAGTTCAAGGGGATAACTATTCAGGTAGTGAATCTAAATAACATTCCAAAGCCGTTGTATTAGTTAGATCCACATCATCAAATGTAATAATTTGGCCTGGCTCAATCTTTCTGATGACAGGTGAATCTTGCAACAAGCAAATTGGCACAGCATTTTTATGATTTTTAATCTCTAACACATAACCGCGGGCATCGAATCCCCCAGCACCTTGCAAAATTTTATCACCTGGATTTAATTGTCTTTTTGCAACCGCCCCAGCTGTTATAGTTGGTGATGAGGAGTTATTAATTAATACGCCTTCACCATTAATTACACGACGGAAAGTATTCATTACTTCCAAATGGGGGATATGGAAAGGTCGTACAAAAATATATGCTGTTTTTTTAGTTGTTTTTAACCTGCTCAATGCCAAATATCCGGGAAGCAAGTTTGCTTCTTCGTGATCTGCTAGAATTAAGACTCCTGGTGGCGCGCCATTGCATAATAAATATTCACTCACGGGGGCACCAAGTGCTTTGGCTTCATCAACCAAATAATCAAGGTCTTCTAACTTTTCAACCGTTGCGCCTATCATTCCTTCCTTCGCAATTGCTGCATTTAATCCATTTGCGACCAGAGCCTGCTCTATCTGAAGTTTGGTACCATCTGTAAATGAGGTAACTTGGGATAAGGTAAGTTTTTGTTTATCTGCCCAGTAACGCATCTCCTCTTCTACCGGGTTCGGATTAAGAAATCCTTTTAAATTTACATAAGCCAGAGGTTCACATCCCATACCTACAAGCTCTTGTTTAAGTCTTGCTAAACATCCAGGCTGATCACCATCAGCTTCACTTATATAGGCTCCACGTTTGATAAAGTAAGATGCTGATGTCACTTGAAACTCAGCATCTATTGTAATAACTTTTTTATCTGTTTTAACAACTTCTGATATCACTCTGGTAGCGTGTAAGACATCACCTGAGCACTCAAGGATTAAATCCGATTCGTCAATTAGCTCCTGAATGGATTGTGTATACAAGCTTTGAGGCAATTGAGGTAAGTCATTAAAGTCGAGTTTTCTGCGGGTTAATATCTTTGATACGGTCATATCAGAAGACTTAAGAAGCATTTTTGCTACACCATAAGCAATAAAGCCTGTTCCAACTATACCAATTTTTGTTTTATTCGACACGCCCCCTCCCTTGGTCATTGCACTACCCATCTTTCAGTACATCTTGAACCTATGTATATCATTTGCAACTAACACTGCCAACAACAAATTACTTATGATAAATTTTACATTGTTATTTTTTCAGACAATGCTGCCTTTTAATATGGTTTGTTATAAGGCTATACTAGCTATGTCAACTAATAATATGAGTCTCTGAATGTCTTCACAATACGACTTAATTGGTAAACTTGCTCAATATGAGCATTTAATTGTTCTTAAGGATTGGCTAAATTTTTTACAACAGCCACCACAAAAAATAGTACTTTATTCTGATCTCGATCAAGCGAAAGTCGAGCAAGATTTAAAATCATCAGGCTATACGGGGACACTCATTTTGATGCCCTTTGTTGAGGGTGATGATTTAAAAAATGATGAAACAAGCATTCTGGAAAAACTGGTTGCTCAATGTAGTGCAGAAATCTATGTATCCATCAACCTTGATACGCTGGCATATACTTCCGAAAAAAATTGGTTACCAGAAATAATTGATGATTTGATGCAAAACAAATATCAGTTTTTAACTGGTTGTGGAATCATCTTTAAAGCAGATCAGCCAATTGAAGGGACCGAATATTTAAAAACTCAACGTTTTAGCTATAATTTTTGCATTATGAAAAAAACTTTATGGCAGGAAATCATGGATGAGTTCCGTGATGCTGATATAGATGAAAGCATACGCAGATTTCATTGTGAATGGGCTATCGAGCAAGGTCTTCTCAAATACAACTATTGGGGCCGAAGACGTCTGGACTCGATGCACTGGCGTGTTTTTCATGTACAGGAATGGGGGCCTAGAATGGCCAAAGTACGGCGAGACTTTTTTGCTGGAAAAGGTATTAAATCGTATGCGAATAAAATTTTTGAAAAAACAAAACACCCTTGGGAGCAATATTATAAATACCCAAAGCCAAAGATATTAAAACGGTTTCGTATCTGGCTGGGTGAGAAACGACGTCGTTTAATATCAGCTAATTAATGAAACTAGATAATTGCCTAAAAAATAAGCCACAAAGAACATTGGCAACATTAAAAATTCGCGTTTGATATTTAATATGCCCGCTTTTTTCATCATGAAGAGAGTCGTCGGTATATTCGCCATATCAAGCAATCCAATAAAAACTATTGCACCGATCAATCCATAAAAATTGTGAGCCAGCGGCAATCCAATAAACAAAACTGTTACCGTTACCATCATCATAATAGCGTGACTTTTGGAATCACCTCGAGCCATTAAGCAGGCTGCCGCCATATTGAAGCCAACAAAGACAATTGAAACCGACAGCACTTGAAACATCCAGCCGGATTCCAGATAACGCTCATCATACAAAAACGCAATAATCACACTGCCAGAACTGGCTAAAAATCCTGCAGCTGTCATCGTCAAAAAGTCGACCCTTAAACGCAGTCGATAATAGACTGATTTTATTTTTTCAGGATTTTCTCTAAAAACCTCACTCAGCATTGGATAGAATACTGAACCGGCAAGTTTTTTCATGATTTCACGCGCTGCATTTGCCATAAAAAAGGCAATGCTGTAGATGCCCAGCATTTCCGGCGTTAACCATGCCCCCAAAAATAACCTATCCCCCTGTGATAACAAAAAACCTAATATTGACCCCAGAAAAATCCACTTACCAAAATGAATAATGTCATGGAAATGCTGTTTCTCAATTCTAAAGCGACAGCGGTCACCTAAGCTGGAATGATGAGATAACAGCATTTTGGCGATGGCTGAGATCAAACCAGCAAGCACTAACACCCATATTTCGCGCCAAAACCAGGCCACAGAAACCATCACTACCAAACCAATTGCCTGGCTGAACAGTTCAATCGAAATAACCTTTCCAACAAGCAACTTCCTGTTAAGTAAAAAAAGATTAACAGAGTTACAACCGGCCAATACTGCAGTAAATGACATAACCGCAAGTACGTACGGTAATATCGGATCTGCATAAACTGAATTTTCCGGGAAAAAGTTCTGTTGTTGTGCAAAAAATAAAGCCAGACTTATTAATAATGCAATGATAAAGATCAGAATTCCACGAAGGATCTGGACACTCCAGGCCGTATCCAGGTAACTTTGATCCTCCCCCTTTTTGCTTTGTACAATGTTCTGCTGTAATCCAACATCAGAAAACATTGCAATCCCCATCATAAATACCGTCACAAGTGCCATTACACCAAACATGTCCGGTACCAATAGTCGAGTCATGATCAGGTTGCTGGCTAATCGAAGAATTTGTGAACTCATATGGCCTGCAAACACCCATGCGGTAGATGTCGAGACACGTTTTTTCAGGGATAAATTGTGCATAGTCGCTTATCGGTTTGTTTGTTAAGATGCGTTTTTAAAAAAATATTGTGAGATCATGTCTGAGTATATCCAAACGGTTCTTGTTATAACGGTTCTCACGGGAATTACCTACAGCCTGATGAATAAAGCACTGGCTGGCAACTTCAATATCAAGCAGCTTAAAAAATGGCAGTTCTCATGGTTATTAATGCTTTATGGTGCCATTTTACTTAAAAATATATGGTTTATTGCCGCGGCGGTTTTTATTGTTGCGAATGTTAAAATAGCAGCAAATTCAATCCAGCGAGTATATTTTTATCTGGTTTTAATCTGCACGATACCACTTATCGATGCACAAATACCCGGCTTTGCTGGTATACAAAACCTTTTCCTATTAACTTATCCAAACTTGATGATTATCAGTTTGTTACTGCCAGCACTCATTAGTCTAAAATCACCCCAAAAATTATTTTCCATTCCTACCGATAAATACATAATCACGTTTATTGTTTTAGTTTCCTTATTGCAATTCAGAGATAACACTATTACTAATGCCGGGCGTGAATCCTTTCTGTTATTTATTGATATCTTTGTGCCCTATTACGTTATTACCAGATTAATTAATACCCATGAGCGTCTTAAACTAGCACTTACTGCTTTATTTATTGGCATTATTCCTTTTGCGTTAATCGGTGTATTTGAGTTATTAAGCAGTTGGTTTATGTACACATCCATCGGCTCTGAAATTGGCTTTAAAAGTGCTTTCAATCAATATCGGGATATCCGTGGTGGTGGATTGAGAGCCATGGCTGTATTTTTTGGACCGATTGTTTTGGGTTATGTGATGATTTATGCTGGTGCCATCTTATTGTACCTGCAACACTTCATAAAAAACCGAAAGTTAGGTTTGTTGGCTTTTGGTGCGATTATCTTATGTCTACTGGCAACAAAATCAAGAGGTCCGTGGATAGGCTTTGCTTTAATGACAATGATGTTTATCTGGACCGGTCGAAATGGTTTTGGAAAACTTGTTAAGTACGGTATTTTGGGATTAGGCCTGTTAATACTGGCAAGTCTTACCCCTGTGGGTAGTAAATATGTTGAACTTCTTCCCTTTGTAGGTGATGAGAGAGCTGATACGTTTGACTACAGGGCCCAACTGCTTGAAAACTCCATGATTCTTTTTAAGAAAAACCCTTTATTTGGCGACATTAATTTCAGAAGCACTCCTGAGATGGAGTCTCTCCGCCAAGGTGAAGGCATCATTGACGTAGTAAATACTTATATTGGAATATTGCTTCCTTACGGACTAATCGCCCTGTTGTTATTTGTAGGTGTATTCGTATTTCTGATTTTTCGGTGTCGAAAGATTATCAAAAGACCAGATATTGATATAGAATCAAAGCTGATTGGTAGAGTTTTTATTAGCTGTATTGCTGGAGTAATGTTTACCATTTTTACCGTGAGTTCTGTCAGCTATATACCAACGTTTTACTGGGTTCTTATTGCCTTATCTTCTGCTTATATTAATATCAATAAAAACCGAAAACCTGGACTAAATAATGAATTATCATAGAAGAAAGTTGCTAAAGAGTGGACTTTTAGGTGTTATAGGCATTTCTATTTTTAATATTGGGATTTTACATTTTTTAAGAAAATCTGACATACACATAACAACTATAGGAAAAGACAGCTTTTTACTTAACGGTTGGCTAATCACCAAAAATGACCTTCGAGATTAATAAAACTAGTTATGATTATTAATTTCAATGAATACTCAAACGCATCAGAACGAAGTTATGATTTTTGTATTTGTGGTGCTGGTGCTGCAGGAATAACGTTAGCATTTGAACTCGCAAATAAAGGTTACATTATTGCGCTTTTTGAGGGCGGAGATAAAGAATATAGTCAGCAATCGCAAGACATTTATGCCGGTGAGGTTACTGATACGAATCCCTACTGGCTTGATCTTTTCAGATTACGATTTTTAGGTGGAACTACAAATCACTGGGCTGGCAGATGCCGCCCTTTTGTTAAGTTTGACTTTGAAGATAAAATTATTAATGGGCTACCTGGCTGGCCTATATCGTTTGATGAAATAAACCAGTTTTTACCCAAAGCCATTGAGGTACTTGAGCTAGAAAAAGATAATACATTTAAACCTGCCGAAGGGACTAAGATTAATAGCGAGAATTTTATTCCGGATATTTATGCATCCAGTAACGTTAAGTTTCGCGATAAATTTCTAAACGAACTCAATAAACATAGTAATATTGATTTATTCGTAAATGCCAATTTAGTTGATATTAGGTTGAAAAACGATTTTAAAACCGTTGATTCAATAACCATTCAGAACTACAGAAACCATCAACAAGGCTTTTCAGCACGCAAATTTATTATTGCAATGGGTGCCATTGAAAATGCGCGAATTCTACTAAACTCCAACTCTCAAATTGCCGAAGGCATTGGCAACCAAACGAGAATGGTTGGTAAATGTTTTATGGAGCATTTCAACATCCGTTTAGGAGAATTTGTTTCAAACAAGGCGGAATGGGGAGAAATCGAAGCTATGCAATTTATGACCTCTCCTAATTTTGCTAAAGAAATGAATACCGGTTTGAGTAACATCACTTTTGGAACCGTCAGTCAAATCAAGACTTATGGAAGAACTGCAGAATTAAAAGCACTATTTAACAAACTTTCATGTAAATTTGGTTTATCAGAGAGCTTACAATTTTTATATCGCCATGACTGTATTGGCGAAGGGATCATTTCTACACTTTTTGAACAGTTCCCCAATAAAAAAAGTCAATTAAGCTTAATTGATGAAAAAGATAATCTTGGTTTGAACCGTCTAAAGTTGAATTGGGAACTCAGTGAGGCAGATGAACACTCTATTAGAACAACAGCAATAGCAATTGCAGAAGATTTTGCTAATAGTAACCTTGGACGAGTAAAGTTAAATTCATTTATTACTAATCATGATGAAAAAATCGAGATTTCTCACCATTCTCATCAGATGGGTACAACTCGTATGTCCTCATCAAAACAATATGGCGTTGTAGATGAAAATTGCCGCGTTCATGACACAGAAAATTTATATGTGGCTGGTAGTAGTGTCTTTGCGACAGGAGGTGGTGGGAACCCAACTATGCCTCTTTTACAATTAACATACAGATTAGCTGATCATTTAACATCTTTTGAATAACTGTGGTGATTGATTCATCAAAGTTAATCAATAAGTATAATCCATATAACTGGTTATGATTTAAAGCAGCCCATCTTTGAGAATACGCTTTGCAAGCAACTCTCCGATAATTCGGCATCCCAATGGCGTAAAGTGTCCATGGGATCTTTCATGGTATATAAGGTGGCCAGCTTCTGCCGATTTTTGCAGCTCGACAATGGGACTGACAACATTAAACTTATCTCGTAAAAATTCATTTAAGCTGGATTGAAAATCAACCCGCGTTTTTCTTGTTGGTATTTCAAGAATTAATAAATTAGCCTGATTTTCTTCAGCGACATTTTTAATTTCTTTTAACAAAAATAATGATAAAACTTCTTTACGAGAAGGTTGTTTGTTCTCGATTTCTTTAGCAACTTCATCTGTAACTTGTGACTTTTCAGGCGGGTCATTCCGTTTTACCAGCAAATCTTTAATGGTATTTGCTGCCCAACCTCTGAACCAATTATAAAAATGACTTTCACCGGCTAACCAGCGATAAAAACTGAATTGATAAAGAAATTCACGAATTTCAATACCAGGTAAATAGGTTGCATTTCTACGGACGAGTTGATTATTTTCAACTTTAAATAAGTTAGACCGAATATTGTCATCCGGATCCGTATCATGCCAGGTGACCAAAACTAAATCCGGCTGGTATTTTATGCCTTCATTTTGCAACATCAACAGCTGTTCAGCTGTTCCATAACCGGAAACTGATAAGTTAATAACCTCAACCTTCTGATCAAGCGTGCTCATTAATTCCCGTCGCATCACTTGTGTGAAGGTGTCTTCCAACTCCACTTCATAGCCCATTCCAAATGAATCACCCAGGATAACGATTCTTTTCGTTCCATCAGGCTTTTCATAAGCATATTCAACATCTGAGCGGATACCCTTTGAATTTGTCCGCATGATCACTTCAAAATCAGGGGATTGATGCTTATACATCTGGTTCGGCATATTGACCCGGATACCGAAATCACCTGCTTCAACATAGCGAGGTAAGATTGGCTGTGGCTCAAAAACTCGCATAAAAGCCTCAGCCGCAACAAATATCCAAATCAATATAAAACTATATTTGAATAAAATTTTAATGTATTTAGAAGGCAAAATAGATAAATTCCTGTCCACCGGTAGCCGCTAAAACAAGTAATGACATAATAATATAAACCCATATATTAAGTCGGATAAACCAATGCCAGTGCTGCATGGGATTTAAATTATTCGCTTTGTACTGAAAAACCTGGAAGATGATTAAAAACCAGGAATAAAAAAGCAGTGTTTTTAATAGTTCCAAGGTCTGGGGTGTGGTGAGTGGGTTAAAAATAATGCCTTCCAGATAGCTCACAATCGTTGCAGGACTATCAGCCCGGAAGATTAACCAACCAATACACGTTAACTGGAAAAAGAAAATTATCATTAGTAACTTTTTCCATTGTGGATAATTTCCTCCCATTTCGGCATCTATTCCTAAAGCCCTATATATTGCAAGTAAAGCGCCCTGATAAAAACCCCATATTACAAAAGTCCAGGCTGCTCCATGCCACAAGCCACCTAAAATCATGGTTAACATCAAGTTCCTGTATGTCAGGAGTGAGCCTCGACGGTTCCCTCCCAATGGAATATAGAGATAGTCTCTTAGCCAGGTAGAAAGACTAATATGCCAACGACGCCAGAAACTGGAGGGATCGGTTGCAAAATATGGCAAACGGAAATTTATCATTAAATTAAAGCCAAATAATTTTGCGGTTCCTCTGGCAATATCAGTGTAACCGGAAAAGTCACAATAAATTTGCAAGGCAAATGCATATAAAACAATTACCAGGCTTAAACTGTCCGTCGGTGGTATAGCCCCTGCTGGTGCACCCGATGCATAGTATTCAAAAGTTGGATTAACAATCTTTGCCAGGTTATCCGCAATAACCAGTTTCTTGAATAACCCCCAAAATATCAGCCAGACACCCTCTCGAATATCCGACCACTCCGGGGTAGGTCGGATTTTCTGAAACTGAGGTAAAAGAAGTTTACCCCTCTCAATCGGGCCAGCAACAAGTTGAGGAAAGAAAGAAACATACGCTGCAAACTCGGTTAGTTTTTTCGATGCTTTTATTTCACCTCGATAAACATCAATGGAATAACTCATCGTTTGGAACGTATAAAAGGAAATACCAACCGGTAATATAATATCTAAAGTGAATGCCCCAGGGGTGTATCCAAACAGCGATTCAGACATGACAACAAAGCTATCAGCAAAGAAATTAAAATATTTAAAGAACCCCAGTATTGCTAAATTTGTAGCAATACTTATAAATAAAAATACTTTCTTTCTATTATGTTGGATAAATCCAGAAAACTGAGAATAGAGAATATTTGCTGCAACAACGACGACTGAAGTAGCTATAAAAACCTGCCAACCAAGGGAACTAGCTAACAAATTTGACCAGTCAATCGTGAGCCTGAGAACATTTATATCAAAATTGATTGCATCATACTGAATCACCAGGAAAATCAGTGCTGAGACCAGCAAAGATGCTGAAACTTGTATTCTGTCTTTTTTGGATATTTCCCCCTCATCTATCATCTGTGCCATGCAGTAATCGACTGCAGTGGATAAGACGATTAGAAACAGGAAACGAACATCCCAATAACCATAGAAAAAGTAGCTTGAAATAACAATCAATGCATTTTGTGCAAATAATTGTTTTTTAAGAACCCAATAGGCAATTAAAACAATAAATAAAAATATTGCGAAATCAAATGATGTAAATAACAAAGGGCTTATTCATCCATAAATTTATTTAAAAGTATCTTTTAACATATTATTTAATATGCTATATCCCATTTCATTTAAATGCATTGTATCAAGAGAAAACTTTTTATCAGTTTTTAATCCATTGGTTAATTTCGTCGTTGGATCCAGAATATATACGCCATCTTTATCTATTTTCTTTATCCAATTATTGATATTTACAACAGCGCTATCAATATCATCCGACCATAAGAAATACCATTTCCCCTGAGGTGTAGATGCTGGAATAACTGTTATCAAATATACATCAATATCATGCGCTAATAATGTTTCAATTATATTCTGGAGATTATCCTGAACAGTTTGAATAATTTTATCGCGCTTATCGGGTGTAAAGGCTATTGCCTTGAGATCATTGATACCTAATTGCAGAACCACTGCATCAGCATTGATGGCCAATATATCATTCTCAACTCTCAATGCTACCTGTGCGGTCGTTTGTCCCCCAATACCACGATTAATAAACTCAAAACCATCGATCTGTGGTATTTCATCCCACATTTGTATGCGTGAATCACCAAATAGAACTACCCGGTAGCTGGTTGAGTTGATACTGTCAGATTTTAATCTCAGATTATCTGTCTGGTAAAAGCGTTGCTGTGAAGGGTCCAATCTCACTTCAAGCATTTCAGTATAAATGCTGTGAGAAATCTTCAGCAATATGAAACTTATCAGCAGTAAAACACCACTGATCATAACAATAAAGCATCTTGATAATAGAAATTTACTGACCATCATACCCACAAAAATTAAACCTTCAGATGATTCTATCTTATAGTCTAAAGAATATCAGTCAGAAGACAAAAAAAAGCCCGGTAAAACCGGGCTTGATAATAATTGAGGCTTAGACTTATGGAATTAAACATTTACCTCTAGCAAAAAATCTACATTCTGATGCACTCTCATTAGTATAGTCATTCTGCATAGACTCAATAAGATTATCATAAGTAAAGTTACTGCTACTTGTTGGTCGTGGGCTTGCCCAGGATGGACGCTCAAAGCTTGTAACTGTTTCAGTATTATTGCCTGAATCAACGACTTCAGTCTCAGGTTCAGTAACAACTGGTTCCTGTTGCACTGGAGCTTCAGGCGTGTTTTCAACTACTTCTGTTTCAGGCTCTGTGACAACTGGTTGCTCTTGTACTGGCTCTTCAGGCGTATTTTCTACCACTTCAGTTTCAGGTTCAGTTACCACTGGTTGCTCTTGTACTGGCTCTTCAGGTGTATTTTCTACCACTTCTGTTTCAGGCTCAGTAACAACAGGTTGCTCTTGTACTGGCTCTTCAGGTGTGTTTTCTACAACCTCAGTTTCCTCTTCAATAATATCGATAATTGATACACCATTGTGTAACGTACAGGTGTTTTTAGACGTATCAGTATTGATATTTGCATCATACTTATCAAAACAATCTGTTTTTGTATCAACTGGCAATTTAATATCATTATTCATAACATTAAATTTGTTTACTCCACCGATTGAAACACCATTTCCAGTTAAGTGATTAAGGATAACTTTATTATTTTTAATAGTGATATTTTTCGATTTAACACTATTCTCGATTTTAGATGGAATTTTTATACCAGCACGTAACTCGCTACCTTCATCGATAATCTCGTTACCTTCAATGATTGCACCATCACAAGAAGCACAGCCAATACCGACATTACCAACATTAATCAATTTATTATTTCTGATGACCGTGTTGGTGAAATACTCATCTTCATGAGAATAGCCTGGGTCAATACCTATGCCCCAGCAGTGACCAGAAGTTTTTCCCAAATCCTCTTTTATAGTGTTCCCTTCAATAACAAGGCCGTTAAATTTACCATGGACAACTAATGATACACCGGAACAAACTCCATCATAACGGGCTGATTTATATAAAAGGTTATTCTTTATTTTCATACCATTAGCTGGCTTGTGAGCTCCAAGGTATATGTTATGTGTGAGAATGCGTTGTGAATAACCATTGTTTTCAAAAACATTATTTTCTATCGAACAGTCCTGACATGAACCATAAAAACCTTGGTAAAAATTACCGATTATAGTACTGTTTTTCACTAGAAGCCGGTCATTGATTCCGTTGGTACCAGGATTTAAGTCGCCTGCGCCAGCCGAGCGAATACCAATTCTAAAACCTTCAATATGAAGGTTCTCAATAGTAACGTCATCGACATCGTTATACATATCTATGCCATTAGCTTTGCTTTTAGAGTCGCCCATTAAGGTTAAGTTTTTTACAACATAACCACCATCCGGATCTGCATTTGCCCCTTCTTGAAAGCGAATTGAGGTGTTTCCATTGCTGACAATAAGTGGTTTGACTAAGTTTTTGTTACCATAATCACCAATTGTACAGGTACTAGAGGCTGTACATTTTTTATTATAAAGATGAACCCCTTTTGACTGTGGAAACACACCACCACGACAAAAAAGTACACTATCCCCAGCATTCATTTTATTGAAAGTGTCCATTGCTTTTTCATAGCTTTTGAATGGTTTCGCTTCAGTGCGGCCATCGTTGCTGTCGTTACCGTTATCGCAAACGTAGTAATTTTGTGCTTGTGCAGTGGCGCTAAGCGTGCCTAGTAGGAATGTCGCCAGTAAAATTAATGACTTTTTCATTTCATCTCCCCCCAATTAGTAAATAGATGATTGCGTGAATGATGATATGCACAAAGGTATTTTGAAAAGGTGATTGGAATCACATATTTAGTTTCATTTGACATGGCGTTCATCATAGTGTGAAGCAGACCGCAATTATCTTCTCTAATAATTGCTGAGAGATTTTGCTCTAGCCAAGAGTCGATGATTTTAATACGCTTTTAGTATAAAAATCAAAGATAAAAAAAGCCCGACGTTTCCGCCGGGCTAAAAATCCCCTGGGGGGCAGAGGATTTTTTAAAACATTCGATAAAGCAGGGATGATGCCTGCTTCATAAGTTTATTGAGTAGATTCTATTGTTTTAGAATTTAATTCAATGTGAGCTCGGTCACACTTTGAATGTGATTTTTGAGATTAGCTTAGTTGTATGTTGTGCTGTTCAAGCAACCAGCTTTTAACGCGCTTTACGTCCGGATTTTCTGAAAATTCAGTTCTCACAATACGAGAAGCTTTTTTATCCCGCATCATTTCCTGAATCAATGTCACATCAACTTCGAGTTTGTTGTCGGCAAAGGCATAAACAAGTGCAAAGTCACATAGATTATTTATACGTCTGGGAATACCTTCGCTATAACAGTAAATAACAGCACAGGCTTCATTAGAAAAAATCTTTTGTTTTGCACCAGCCACTTGCAGTCGATATTCAATATAGTTTTGTGTTTCAGGAAAGTTTAATGCTTTCAAATGAAACTCAACGCCTATCCGTTGCGCAAACTGAACCAGTTCAGGTTGATTTAGTTTATCAATCAGTTCAGGCTGCCCGGTCAATACCAGTTGAAGAAAAATATCCGAGTCTATATTGACATTAGATAAAAGCCTTAACTCCTCCAATGCCTGCACAGTTAGATTTTGTGCTTCATCCACAATCAAGACGACTCGTTTACCTTGAGCATGCTGCTCAACTACAAATTCAATATAGTCGCGATAACGCCCGGCATTATCAGTAGCGTTTGATTCGATCTCAAGCGAGTCAAGTACCCAGGTCATTAACTCACCAAATGATTCATGGGTGTTATTAATCAATCCGATAACACAGTCACCTTCAATTTTGGATAATAATGCTCGGATAAGTGTGGTTTTACCTGCACCAATTTCGCCCGTCACTACCGTAAAGCCGGCATGGCTCATCAGTCCGTACTCCAGCATCGTCAGGGCTTTTTTGTGATTGGGACTCAGGTAGAGAAAGCGAGGGTCAGGAACCAGATTAAATGGTTTATGTGTTAGTCCAAAATGCTCTGTATACATAAATTAATAATTTTGATGTTCAGGGGCTCGTGAACATTTATTGATAACGGTTCCCATAAGATTAGTGCCTTCAAGCATTTGCAGTACTCTTAAAATGTTAGTTTCAGGGTTTTTACCGTCCTCTAAAACCAGAATCGTGCTATCAAAGTAGTTACTCGCCAAAAGGACGTCATCAGTTTGAAGTACGGGTGGCACATCAAAAATAATTACCCTTGAGTCATATTGTGATCTGATATCTGAGACCAAACTGGCCATTTTAGGGCTGGATAACAGTTCGGCTGAATCCTCTGCCCGACCTAAACCGGGTAAAATAACCAGGCGTTTAATACCAGGATTAATCAACACATCGGAAAGCGGGTGGTCACCCGATAAATAATCTTTTAATCCTAGTTTGACATCAAGGCCGAAATATTTGGCAATACTCGGATTTCGCAGATCCATATCTACCAGCAATACTGTTTGGTTTAATTCCATTGCAATTGCAATCGCGAGATTGGCTGCAACGACCGATTTACCTTCACCTTCTGTGGGAGAAGTAACGGCCAGTGATTGCCAGTTATTTCCTCGCATTTTTTTCAAAACCTGAGTACGTAACATTCTGAATACCGCGGATTGCGAATTATTATAAAAGCCAGCAATTAAACGTTTCCGGTCTAACTGCTCGTTTGAAACATTAACGACTTTTGTTTGGGAATATTCAATTGAATCAATTGGCGCAATTAACGGATCCGTTGCCTTATTTTTCGAACCGGCATCAGCAGCAGCTTTCTCAGGAGCAATGACCTCTGGTTTCGTCACTGCTTCTGCATGCCTTTGTTTCGCCTTATCAAGGGCTTTTTGGATTCTATCCATATAATTTACTTACCAATAATTGAGTAATATTTTTAAAGTACATTAAGTTTATTCATGACTTTAAACCATAGCACTTCCAAATTCATAATGTAGAAGTGAATCGCTGCTATGCCGGCAATAATCATTAAGATGAACACAATTAATATCCGAATCCTGTTTACTCGCTTTCTCCGTTTATCATGCTCAGTACTGATCACCGGGATTACAACCAATGGTGTTTTACCTACCAGTTGACTGATTTGACTGTACCCGCGCACACCACCGAAAAGTAGCTCAATGAGAATAGCCATTCCGGCACCGGCACCCAGCGAGCCAACAAACGCCATTGCCATCAGTTTTGGCCGATCCGGTTTTTCAGGTTTTGCTGAAACCCGGGGAGGCTCGATTAATACAAAACTTTCACCTTTACTTTCAGATTCAAGTGTCTGTGCTAATTCGGCTTCTAATTGTTTAGCACGTAACTCTCGATACTGGTTGAGTTTGTTTTCATGATCCCGCGTCAGGTCAAGGTATGCACGTTGCACCTGATTGGTTTTGTAAACTCGTTGTTCGTATTCAGCAAGCCTCTCTCTTAGCTCATTCTGCCGCTGGCGCATGCGCGCTACTTCGCGTTTAGTTGCATCAATTTTAGCGGAAACTTCTATATATACAGGATTAGATGCCATTCCCTGCTGTTGTCCTGAAGAATCACCAGCAACATCTTGTGGCAAATCTGACAACATTTTTTCAATCCTGGACACTTCCGCTTCAGCGGCTTTCATATCAGGATGTTCAGATGCATATCGTTGTTTTAAATTTTGTAAATTTGATTTAGCCTCGGCCAATTGATTCTCAAGCTCTGATCGGGGTGATGCAATAACACCAAGCTCTGCTTCCAGTGCTTCAATTTGTCGTTTAGTTCTTTGCAAATCGGGATGATTGGCTGAGTATCTGCTCTGCATGCTGCGATATTCTGATCTAAGTTGTTGCAGTTCAGTTTCAGCAGTCGTTGGTTGGTTTGGTGCAGCAGGGTTTTGACCGACAGCATCTCTTGGGATCATGGATAACTGAATGCCCATGGTACTGATTTGATCGTTCGTCACCATAATTTGATTTTCCAGCGAGGCTATTTCCTGCTGAATTGACTGTACCATTGCCAGATTGTAATCCAGCAAATCCGGTAAGCTATCGCTGTATTGATCTCTGAACTCGGCAATCTCGGTTTCTGTTTTCTGAACTTCTTTTTGCATCCGGTCACCTTCCAGTTTTAAAAAACTGGTGGTTTCTTCAGCTCTGGCGGTCCGAACCCGTACATTTTCACTTAGAAATTCTGTCACGATATCATCAGTGACCAGTTTTGCTTTTTCTGCTGACTCATCGATAAACCAGACTCTGAATGCAATACTGGCTTGCTTGGCACGACCACTTGCCGGATCCGTTACATTCGCCTGCACAATTTCAACGCCGACATTTTGCTTAAACCGATCAACAATGTCGGAGGTTGAGGCTTTATTTTTACGTTGCTGAACATAGAGATTATGCTTTTCCACCAGAGGAATAATTCGATTCGTTGTCATCAAACGTTGTCGAATCAATTCAATACGCTGGTCGGCGTAACTGGTAATCGTGGTCCTCACAAGATCATCCGGTATATCTTGTGACTCAATTAAGATCACGCCCTGTGATTTAAAAATTGCTGGCATAGTCATTACAACGTATGCCGACACTGTCATTAAAATTATCGCCGGTATGATTACCCAGTATTTTCGACGCCACAGGATATCAAGGTAATCGCCGATACCCTTTGTTTGTTCTTCTTCCATCTAACTCTCTATTGTTATTTACGGATTTATCTAGCGAGAATAAAGCAGACCGCCCCAATCGTAATTAAGCGTTAAGAACACCATATTACTCTCTGCATCCTGGGCGGTATCACCCTCCTGTTTGCGGAATTGATAACCAAAATTAAGAGCAATATTTTCTTCAAGTCGCCATCTTAAACTGGGTGAAAACGTCATATAGTCGCGATCAGTATTATCAAAGTCGCTGGCAGATGTAGTCTGTTGATAAGAAGCCAAAAGTCCAAAATCCAATTGACTTGCAATTTGACGTTTCCAATCAACCGAAATACTTTCCTGTTCATTCACGACACCTTCACCGGATGGATTAAGTGCTTTTGCAATTTTAACTGTAATGTTATTCAAATCACCTTCATAAATGGCTGATAATGAATAAAGCGTGCCTGAGCTGGTATCTTTAAAAGTTGGTCCATTGATAATGTTGTTTTCACTATCAAGCGTATTGTAGCCAACCTGTCCTGCAAGAGACCAAAGTTCTGATAACCGGTAGGTACTGGTCACATTTAAATTATAGGCTTCATATTCAGAAGTTCGATTTGCAGCTTCTGCCTCATAGTCAATATAGGTCAGTGCAAGTCCGGCTGAGAGTCGCTCTGTAAAGTTTCTTCTCCACCCTCCCGTCAAAGAGTAGGTTTCGTTATCAAGGAACTGATTATCATCATAACTTCGATCCTGATAACTCAGGTTTGTATAAAGGAAGTCTCTGGCGGTAAGTTGATATTGATAACGAGGGGCTATTGAACGTGTTGTTACCGTTGCATCCGATGCAAAATCGCCAGTATCCTCTGCCGCGATAGTACGTTGGGCACGCTTGGAATATTCAGCATCCAAACCATATTCACTGCGTTCATGTGTGGCACTACTTGAAAACAGTACAAAGGGATCCTGACGATCCAACTCACTCAGACTGGTAAACCTTTCAATTCGATAACCAGCATCAATTCCAAGAAATGTATCTTCAGTTGTTCTTGAAAGAAACAGTGTCGGGGTGATTTCAGTACTAAAACTCCCTTCCTTATCTTCCCGAAGCTCGACATTATCGTCATATCTCAGCGTTGGAGATAAATCAGCATCAACAAGATATTCAGCAGCCATTACTGAGTTTGAAAGCAACATAAATGACGGTAAGATGCTGTAAGCTAATTTTTTGTTCATGCTGACTCCTCCGATGAGTATTTATTCAAGGAACAATCATAATATCACCGCTTTCCAGCATGATATTCGACTCTAGGGATCTTCCTTGTTTTATGCGGGCATAATATACGGGAATCGTACGTTGTTGTGTTCCTTCACGTCGCAGAACAATAATGTCATTTTCTTTTGCAAATTGCGCTAACCCCCCAGCAAGACTTAAGGCCTGCATGGCATCAAGTGGTTGACTCATGGCAAATGAACCCGGTGTCACCACTTTGCCAAGAATATGAATCGTATTTCCACCAACAACATCAACCGTTACGGTCACAACTGGATCAGAAATATAGTTAGCTAACTTTTCACGGATTTCATTTTCAACCTGAAAAACGGTTTTGTCTTTAGCCATTAACTGACCGGCTAGCGGAAATGAAATCGTTCCATCCGGCAGAATGACAACTTCTTTTTTTAAAGCATCTTCATTCCAAACCGAAATGCTCAGCCTGTCACCCGCGTTTAATGTGTAATCAGCCTCAACAGCATTCGCTGTGCCGAACATAAAACTGGTCATCAAAACCAATACAAAAAACAATTTTTTCATAACCGTACTCCGTCGTTACAGAAAACATCTAGAAACGATATTAACACTATTAAGAATAAAAAAAAGGGGGCCGAAGCCCCCTTTCCTTAAACTAACAATATTGTTAACTCTTGTGAACTTATTAAGCAGCTGCAGCGTTCTGTGCTTTACGACGTAAGCCGAAGAAACCCAGAAGTGCAGGAGCAAACAACCACAATGCCGCTGGAATTGGCACTGCAGAAACGTTCAATTTGTAACCAGCAACATTCTTGATGCCATCCAGCAAGAAGAAGTACTGAGTACCTGCAGTCAGCATAACCGTTTGTGAGAAGCTGAAAATGCCAGTAAACGGTGATTCACCCGCTGAGAAAATTGGTGAGTTATCACCAAAACCAACATTGATTGATGAATGATTCGACAAACTCGCACCGATCGCTTCAAACGTGATTAATGCTTTGGTGTTTTTGTCAGATTGTAAAACAAAATCTGAGTACCATGTGACACCTAAGCCAAGACCAGACGCACTAACATCACTTGAGTTATTAGAATTAATTGTCTGAGTAGCTCCACCCAGAAAACCACCTGTACCTGCAAGTGTTAAGTCAAGCGTCGCAGCATTTGCACTGACTGCAAACAAGAAACTAACAACAAAAAGCATCGCTTTTTTCATAATAATACCCTTTAAATAGAAAAATTTAAGCAATGCAACCCGGCCATCTTCGTTCTAGCCAAAGATCCGTGGCTTTCCGACCCCGCCTCACGACAGGTTTGGCTATAAAACAAGATATTTCTATCTTGCGTTCAGTGTATCTCCCAGAAACATCTCTCAGGAGTACGACTAAAAGTTAACAGCTTTCACGTTGCATTAAAACTGTACTTTGGTACTAGACCTTAAAAAAACTGTGATGAAGCTCAAAACTATGAAACAAATAACTCTGCGAACCATTTACCCGCAAACTTGCTTGCTATTCAGCCGATCATTACCTCTTATAAACCCGGTTTAACCTAAAATACCTGACTAATAGTCATTCACACCTTATTTCTTTACATAGGGGGAAGGTATACAACCCCATAAAATATATACAGTAATTACTGTACTAATCCAGTTTAGGCTGTTCAGCTTACAAAAATGTGACACTACCATGGCTGTGCGGGATAAAACATCAATAAACATTACTTCCCTTAAAACCACGAATTATCGTCAGCAAAATTATTTTGATATCCAATAACAAAGACCATGTCTGAATATAAAGCAGGTCGTACTTAACCCGCCCCTCCATTTTGTCGAGGGTATCTGTTTCTCCGCGAAAACCATTAATCTGCGCTAACCCTGTTATGCCTGGCTTCACTTTGTGACGAAGCATATAACCATGAATTTTTGCACGATATTCTTCATTGTGTGCAACAGCATGTGGCCGTGGCCCAACAATAGACATTGAGCCGCCAAGAGAATTAAAAAACTGTGGTAACTCATCCAGTGAGGTTCTTCTTAAAAAGCCACCAAAATGCGTTACACGACTATCATTTTTTGTTGCCTGAGTGACCGTTTCACCATCTTCAGTAACCGTCATCGTCCGAAACTTCCACACTTTAATTTTTTCACCGTCCATTCCATAACGGGTTTGTTTAAAAAACACTGGACCTTTTGACGTTGTTTTTATTCCAAGGGCTATAAACAGCATTGGAATCGCAATAAGAAAAAGAATTAATAAACTGAAGACAATGTCTTCCAGACGCTTAATCATGCTATCAATACCGGCAAATGGCGTTTCGTAAATACTGATTGCCGTGATGCCCTGATAATCTACCCATCTGGAGTTGAGCAAATTAAAGGTAAATAAATCCGGGACCAGGTAAACGGATGCAGTGGTATCGGCCAGTTTTTCAGTCAGTAAACGAATGCGTGCCTCAGCGGCTAAAGACAGGGTAATGAAGACAATATCGATCTTTCCGCGACGGCAGTCTGTTACCAGATCTTCGATACTACCAATGACAATGGTCTCTTCATCCTCAAGACGGCGATCCGGTGCAGGCTTTCGATCATCGTAGAAGCCGGAAAAACGATATCCGGTCCAATCCATATCATCAAATGATTTTTCCAGTCGATAGCCCAAATTTGTTGCGCCAACTATAGCGACACGACGAGTATTCAATCCTTTTGAGCGCATGATGCCTAAAACCATTCGCACAATGGCATGCCAGGAAATCAGTTCGATGGGGGTAACGATAAACCAGATAATCAGAAATGGCGTTGCATAGGTTTGTTCATTAATAACTATCCGTTCAATAGCAACCAGTATTGCAATACTGGTTCCCCAGGAAAATAACACGGCGGTTACTTCATCCCGGACATAGGTCCCACGCCATGAGCGATAGGCATCCTGTGACTCTGCAAAAAAATGAAACAGTATGATTGAAAACAATAATGACCAGACATGTTTAGGCTGCCAGTCGATAGCAAACAAATCCATCAAGGCTACGAATGTCACCAAAATAATAGCGCTATCAATCAAACGGGAGATTGCATTGATTTTTGAATCGAAATGTCGGATCTTGCTTTGCGCCATAATGGGTCTCAGGTAACCTCTTTATTTTTTAATCTATTTTCGGTTATAGCTATCCTGCAGGCGGATAATGTCATCTTCCTCCAGATAACTGCCGGATTGTACCTCGACAATTTCCAAAGGCACCCGCCCAGGGTTTCTTAGACGGTGAACACTGCCCAAAGGAATAAAGGTTGATTCATTCTCTCCCAGCAACATCACTTCATCATCACGCGTCACCTCTGCAGTACCGCTAACCACCACCCAATGCTCGGCTCGATGATAGTGCATCTGCAATGACAAAGATGCGCCGGGATTCACAGTAATACGTTTCACCTGAAAACGTTTTCCATAGTCCACCGAATCATAACTGCCCCACGGCCGATAGCATTTCCGATGGGTATGAACTTCTTTGCGATTGAGATTACTCAGGGTTTCAACAATATTTTTTACATTTTGTGCCTGGTCTTTATGCGCCACCATGACGGCATCATGCGTTTCAACTACCACTACATCATCCAGCCCCAGTACAGTAACCAAACGATTCTCACTATGAATATAGGAGTTTGTGACCGAGTCGATAATGACATCGCCAACCAGGACATTGTTGTTTTCATCCTGCGGAAACGCTTCCCATAAGGAAGACCATGATCCTACATCGCTCCATCCTGCATCTAATGGAACAACCATGGCTTTGGTCGTTTTCTCCATTACAGCATAATCAATAGAATCACTCGGACATTGTTCAAAAGCGTCACTATCTGCACGAATAAAATCTAAATCGGTAATAGATTTTTCAATCGCTTTTTTACAGGCAACCACCATTTCCGGATGATACTGTTGTAATTCGTTAATGTATGAAGATGCCTTGAACAGAAACATACCACTGTTCCAGAAAAAATTTCCTGCAGCTAAATAGGTTTCAGCGGTTTTTTGGTCTGGCTTTTCAATGAAACGTTTTACGTCACTTGGTTGATCTTTTTTTACAGCTTCGATGTAGCCATATCCAGTGTGGGCTGATTGAGGCTGGATGCCAAACGTGACCAGTTTACCCTGTTCAGCAAGTTGCTTAGCCTGTTCAATGGCGTGATGAAAAGCCGTTACATTTTGTATCAAATGATCTGCTGCCAGAACCAAGAGTAATGGATCGTCTCCATTTTCAAGTGCTTTAATTGCTGCCAAAGCAATGGCTGGAGCAGTATTCCGGGCACAAGGTTCTAAGATAATCTCCCTGGCAGACATCTCAATTGTCTGTAATTGTTCTGCCACCATAAATCGGTGTTCAGTGTTACAAACAATCAATGGGTTTTCTACATCATCCAGACCACCTAATCTAATAAGCGTATTCTGAAATAACGACGATTCACCAAATAGTGACAGAAACTGTTTAGGCTTGTTTTTTCTTGATAAAGGCCAAAGTCGTGTTCCGGTACCCCCAGAAATTATCACTGGAATCATGACAGGTAATCCTTAGCTAAAATGTTTCATTCTGATGCCAATGCCATGCCGTCGCAATAATTGACTCGATATCGGTGTAAGCAGGTTGCCAGCCAAGAACTTGTTCAGCTTGTTTGGCATCAGCAACTAATACTGGCGGGTCACCCGCTCTGGGGCCTTCTATTGTATACACAATGTTCTGTCCAACGACTTTTCTGGCAGCCTTAATAACGTCTAAAACACTAAAACCATTACCATTACCCAGGTTGAAAGCAAATGCACCAGCATGTTTTTGCAGGTATTCGCCTGCTAGTATATGCGCAGAAGCAAGGTCACTCACATGAATATAATCACGTATGCAGGTACCATCAGGTGTTGGGTAATTATCACCAAACACTTTCAATTCTGATGTTTTTCCGGCAATAACTGATTTAAGAATATTAGGAATCAAATGTGTTTCAGGCTCGTGACGTTCGCCGATCTCACCGTCAGCATCAGCACCACAGGCGTTAAAGTAACGTAATGCAACGGACTTTATACCAAATGCATGATGATAGTCACCCAGTATATCTTCAATCATTTTTTTGGACTGGCCATAGGGATTGATTGGTAAACGTGAATGCTGTTCGTTTATTAATTCTCTCTCAGGCATGCCAAATACAGCCGCTGTTGAGGAAAAAACCAGTTTGTCATGTCCGGTGGCCACCATGGCATCTAATAAGTTTAACGTGCCCACAACATTGTTACGGTAATAAAGGGCTGGATTTTGCATGGATTCACCCACCAGCGATTTCGCACAAAAATGCATTATCAGATCGAATGGCCCTTCATCCTGCAAAATCCTGATTAAGCTATCAGCGTCTAGAATGTCGGCTTCAATAAACTGACTCCAGCGAACAGCTTCACGATGCCCCGTGCTTAAATTATCGACGACGACACTTTGATGATTTATTAACGCCAGCGCTTTGCAAATATGCGAACCAATGTAACCTGCACCACCGAGAACTAACACTTTCATTTAACGTATTCCTTGTTTCGCCCACAATCAATGAAATTTACCTGAGCAGAGTTCATAGCCCTCGTTGCCTATTAAAAAAATGGTTGAAAGAGTGTTTTGAGCGAAACTAAATAGTCATGTTGTACGAATACAATGTATCAGTCTACTGATAACTGGAATAAATGTACCAACATGCAATTCTTGAACTTCACAGGCAATTACTTTAGCTTAACGTCACCACTTTTTTCCACAACAGTTTGATAAGGATCTCGTCAATGGCTGTAAAAAGTCTTATAAGAAAATGTTTATTTCCTGCTGCCGGTTATGGCACACGATTTCTCCCGGCAACTAAGGCAATGCCAAAAGAAATGTTGCCGATTGTCAGTAAGCCGTTGATTCAATATGGTGTTGAAGAAGCGATGGAGGCAGGTATAAGCCAAATCGGTTTTATCACCGGACGCGGTAAACGCGCTATTGCTGACCATTTTGACACCAGTTTCGAACTGGAACATCAAATCAAAGGTACATCCAAAGAAAAGTTTTTGGATGATATTCGTTATCTGATGGATAACTGCGAATTTGTGTTCATGCGACAACGTGAAATGCTGGGTCTGGGTCACGCCATCCTGACCGGCGAGCCGATGATTGGCAACGAACCTTTTGCTGTCATTCTGGCTGATGATTTATGTGCTAAACCTGATGAAGGTGGCGAACGCGCGCTCAGCCAATTAGTTGCTTTGTATGAACGTTACCAATGCAGCATTGTGGCGATTGAAGAAGTACCTGCTGATGAAACTCATAGTTACGGGGTTATTTCCGGTGATGAGATCGCTCCGGGAATCTATCAAATCAAGGATATGGTTGAAAAACCTAAACCGGAAGAAGCACCAAGCAACCTGGCCATCATTGGTCGCTATGTGCTGACGCCTGAAATTTTCGACTATTTACGTAAAACCCAGCCAGGCACTAACGGTGAAATTCAAATTACGGATGCGTTACGCCTGATGGCACAGGATCGACTGGTTTTAGCCGTTAAGTTCAAAGGCCGTCGTTTTGACTGTGGCAGTGTTGAAGGGTTTGTGGAAGCCACAAATTACTACTACGAACATGAGCATCTGAATAAATCAGTGTAAGACTAGGGCTTGTTGATCCTTCATAGCCACCACTGCTGGCGGCTATGAAGGATCAACAAGCCCTAATAAATCCCCATCATCACTGCTTATATAAAGTATTCCATTATCGACAAACGGTGAGGCAAATATGGCCCATCCAGAATCAAACCGCCATGTTTGTTCACCGTTGTTTATATCAAGCGCATACAAATAACCATCCATTGAACCGAAGTAAACCTGTTCACCTGCAATTGCCGGAGATGAAAACACAACGGCTTGAGCGTCAAATTGCCAAAATGGTTCTCCACTTTCCTTATTTAAGGAAAATACCCGACCGTCTGTTGCAGCAAAAATAATCTGCTGATTTTTCAAAGCGGGTGAAGCAAACAGCCGTGAACCTGTTTCAAAGGTCCATATTGGTTTGCCTGACTCGAGGTCCACAGCAAACAACACTCCGGCATCATTGCCGACATAAAGCATATTATCTTCTTCAGAAATCACTGGAGACGCATCTATCGCTGCTCCGGTATCCAAGGTCCATAACACCTCACCATCAGTAGTGACCGCATACAAAGCGCCATCATCACTACCGAAATACAACCGATCATCTTTAATTGCTGCAGACGAATCCACTTGACCATTCGTTTTGATTCGCCATTTGAGCTCACCACTATGCCGGTCAATTGCATAAAAATGATGGTCAAGGCTGCCAATGAATACGGTGCCTTTGGCGATCAATGGCGAGGCAAACACCCGGTCTTGCGTTTCAAATGCCCATAAAAAGCTGCCGCTGAATTTATTCAAGGCATAAATATGTTTATCATCACTACCAAATATAACCTGCTCTTCAGCAACGGCCGGCGTAGAAAAAATTCCGCCTTGTGTGGCAAATTGCCATTGCTCCTGACCCGTCTTGTTATTCAAAGCCAGCATCAGTCCATCAAAACGTCCCGAAAATACCAGGTTGCCACTGGTGACCGGGGATGAGGCCGCACCCTCATCTGCATGATAACGCCAAAGCGTTTCAGGTTTTTGCTTTGGTCCCTGGGTAAGAAAGTCACCACTTCGCTGACTATCTGCCCTGAACATGGCTGAAGATTCGTTGTCCGCTTTCTCCGAACATCCACTGCTCATTGTGACTAGCAAGAAAAGTCCAAAAACCGGAATAAGCAACTTAACAAAACGATATTGGATCATGATTAACTTTTCTTAATAACTTGAAAAAATGGTCTGGCATCAATCCAGGATGGTTGATTTTGGCATCTGACCGCAGATTACAGAATCATTAAAGCGCTATTTATCGCATCATTGGTTCCGGACAGGATATTTAATCATATCTGATGGTCTGGTGAAATTTCTTATCTAAATGACTGCATCGCATCTTCACCCAGCTGCTCGCAAAAATAGCTTCCAGCTGTGATAGATGGATAGCTCTCAAGCATAATCATTCAGATAAAAAACCCGCTCCGCCTGGATAACCGGTCTGGTCATTTACTTGCAGGATGCGTTGTTTAAGATCCTCCTTACTTGCTGTGAACACATAAGGAGCCAGATCACGAAGACGCCCCTGAATGTAAGGAGAAACATTTTCCCCCTGTAAGAATAATTCTGTTCGGACTTCACATATCCGCATAATACCCTCTCGAAACCCGACAATATTTGCAGCAGGGCGCTTATCCTCTCCTAATGTCCATCCCCTGCTCTGCCATTCCTGATAACAATCTGTAATCAAACTTTGCTTACTTTGCATATCGGCAGCGGTAAGCGAAGCTGAAAACAGTAAAAACCAAATACTAAGCAGTTTATTCATTTATCCCATCTCATTTTGTTATCAACAGTAATGTTTGACTGACAAAAATCCGGGAAAAATTCATGGCTCACTGGTTTGTATGCGCTGCGGAGGTGCAAAGATGCTGTTTTGTGGTGCGAAAAAACGAATCTCAACTCAACATAAAACACTAAGAGACTGTTTTTAAATGATTTATATTTTTGGCATCGTTAATGCAATAACAAATTTGTAGTTTTCTTCAGTGCATGTTCGTTCTCTCTCGCTGCGTGCTGAGCTTTGGGTAAACCTTCGGGTTTACCCTTTTTTTTTGCGGTTATGTCGACGTTGTTGACGCTCTGTAAAAATCAAGAAGCTGAATGACCGGGAATAAATTGTCCGAGCCGAATAGCTCCCATGAAAAATATCCATACTCAAACAGCCGATTGCATTTGATGAATTTCAATTTGGATTAATCGGGATTCAGAATGGTTTAAAAGCCGATAGAAGCAATACGCATTATTTAGGCTCATACTTAACGTTGAGGAAAATTTCACACTATCGGTATGAAACTTGCGTCAGGCTGTTTCAATATCGATTGGAACAGGCAATGGTGATGGTCAATCCTTCTACAAACATTCAGAATTTCCTGAGTACGCATCAGCTCTCAGCCAACTATGCAAAACAAATTGATGACTGGTTTAGCGTCATCACTGATGAATTGATTTTGCACCAAAAAAGGGCAAAACGCCCCATAATCATCGGTATCCATGGTGCGCAAGGCTCCGGTAAAAGTACACTTGCTGAATGTTTAGTGCATTTGCTGACTACCCAGCATCATCAATCCGCTATCGCTTTATCCTTAGACGATTTTTATCTCACGCATCAGCAACGAATTGATTTAGCTAATACCGTTCATCCTTTATTAGCGACTCGCGGCGTGCCCGGAACGCATGATGTTGAACTGGCATTAGCAACTATAGATAAATTGCTCTCGGAAAGAAAAAATGTTGCGATTCCACGGTTTGATAAAGCACATGATGATCGTTTTCCTGTTGAGCAATGGCCGGTACTGGAATACGCACCAAAGTTTATTGTATTGGAAGGCTGGTGCATGGGCGCCTGTCCCCAACCAGAAGATGTATTAACGGAACCAATGAATCTGCTGGAACAAAGTGAAGATCCCGATGTTTACTGGCGACGTTTTGTGAATGAAAAGCTTGAACAGGAATATCCTGCCCTTTTTCAACGGGTGGATAGCTGGATCATGCTTAAGGCACCTAATTTTGATTGTGTGTATGACTGGCGTCTGGAACAGGAAGAAAAGCTGCAACAAACAGTCAGTACAGTGAACAATAAAATCATGGATGCTGATGATATCGCAAGGTTTGTTCAGTATTACCAGCGGGTCACCCAGCACTGTCTGGATACATTGCCTGAGCAAATGGACTATGTATTTGAACTCAATATAGAAAGGGATATCGTGGCCTTGAAGCGTCCTAAACAATCTGTGCCAGAGGCATCATGTCCTAAGGCCTCTTTGCTGGTGTTTACCGATCTGGATGGTAGCCTGCTGGATCATCATAATTATCGTCATGATGAAGCCGACCCGGTACTGGCAAAACTTAAACAACTGCAAATACCACTCATTCCTGTCAGCAGCAAAACCCAGTCTGAAATCGAACAGATCAGTGAATCACTGGATAATCTTCATCCTTTTATCTGTGAAAACGGGGCTGCAGTGTTTATTCCGGTGAATTATTTCCCGAGCCAGCCAGCCGACACCAAAACCTCCGGTAAGTACTGGATAAAAGAATTTGTACAACCACGCGCTCACTGGCAATCCATAATTAATTCGGTTAAACCTTTATTCAATGATGACTTCACAACGTTTGCCCAGGCAGGAATTGACGGCATTATCGCCATGACCGGTTTAGATGTGCATGCCGCGGCCCGCGCTGCCAGAAGACAATACGGTGAAGCTCTGGCATGGCATGGCAATCCGGGTAAACAAAAACAATTTATTGAAGAAGTCCGTAAACGTGGTGCTCAAGTTTTGATTGGAGGTCGCTTTTTACATGTTTCAGGACAATGCGACAAAGGTTGCGCCATTCAATGGTTGAAACAGGTTTACGAACATTTTTGCCCGGATAAACGTTTTACCAGTCTGGCGATCGGTGATAGCCAGAATGATGTCGCCATGCTGGAAACCGCGGACATGGCTTTATTGATTCCTTCACCCGTCAATTCATTACCTTCCTTAACGCGCCATAACAATGTCATGCAGGCTTCACATTGCGGGCCGCGTGGGTGGGCAGAAGGTGTACAGCAAGTCTTGCAACAGCTGCATATAAGCACGGCATTCGTGCACTAAAATTACAAGAGGCCACCATGGCAGACTTTCATCAAAATGGCATTATTACAACGCTACATAATCTGACGCATCGTCATCTGGCTGATCTGGAACAGGATCTATTGCAGTTCAGTCAGCAACGGCCGATGGGATTATTATTACCTTCTTTATTTTCAGAGCTGCAAGGTGAAGCTCTTCCAGCGATTGTGCAACAATTAAGGACCGTTCCGTATCTGTCAGAAATTGTGATTGGTCTGGATCGGGCCAATGCTGATGAGTTTAAACATGCTTTGGCATTTTTTAATGATCTGCCACAACATCATCGGATAATGTGGCATGACGGACCACGATTAAGCGCTATTGATGCTGAATTGCAGGCTTTGAATCTGGCTCCGCATCAAGCTGGGAAAGGGCGCAATGTCTGGTATTGCATGGGCTATATTTTAGCCTCAGGTAAAGCTGAATCAATTGCTTTACATGATTGTGACATCGTCACTTACAACACTGAACTGCTCGCCCGGTTGATTTATCCTGTTGCCAATCCAATGTTCAATTATGAATTCTGTAAAGGTTATTACGCGCGGGTTTCCGGAGGAAAACTGAACGGTCGGGTGAATCGTTTATTAATTACTCCCCTGTTAAGGGCGTTGAAATCGGTCATGGGGCCGAGTGATTATCTCGATTATATGGATAGCTTTCGCTATTCATTGGCCGGCGAGTTTTCGTTCCGCCGTGATGTGTTAAGCGATATCCGTATCCCCAGTGACTGGGGGTTGGAAATCGGTGTGTTATCTGAAATGCATCGAAACTATGCCAATAACCGATTATGTCAGGTAGATATTGCCGATATTTATGACCACAAACACCAGGATCTGTCTCCCGAAGATCAGCAAGGCGGTTTGTCGAAGATGTCGATAGATATTGCTAAAGCATTATTCCGTAAACTTGCCACCAAAGGCACCGTGTTCAGTCCTGAACATTTCCGTAGTATCAAAGCCACCTATTACCGAATCGCACTGGATTTTGTAGAAACCTATCGAAACGATGCCGTAATGAATGGCTTGAAATTCGATATTCATCAGGAAGAAGCCTCGGTGGAAATGTTTGCCCGAAATATCATGGATGCCGGACAGATTTTTCTGGAAAACCCGATGGAAACACCTTTCATCCCCAGCTGGAACCGGGTGCAAAGTGCTTTGCCGGATATTTTTGAACGCATCTATCAGGCGGTGGAAGACGACTATCAGGAATTTTCCGGTTAAAGGATGACCATGACATCAACATCTGAACGGCCAGCTGTATTTCAAAATGTGCTTTATCACCTGAACACTGTGTATGGCGAGCTTAAAGACCCTGAAATGCTTGCTGCCCTGACCAATGAGTTATTAGCCATTATGCGGGTAAACCCTGAGGCACAGTCCCCTCAGCCACATCAGAATAAATGGCAGGCCAGTGATATTGCCATGATCACCTACGGCAACAGTGTGTTAAAAACGGGTGAATCCCCCCTACAGACACTTAAACATTTTTTGGACGATTATTTTGCGGATTGCATTAATACCGTGCATATCCTGCCGTTTTTTCCGTACTGCAGTGATGATGGTTTTGCGGTAAAAGATTTTTTTCAGGTCAATCCGGAATTGGGTGACTGGGGAGATATTAATGCCATCGCAAAAGATTATCGGCTGATGGCTGATCTGGTCATTAATCATGGTTCAAGCAGCAGCCAATGGTTTCAGAACTTTATTGCCGGTCAGGGTGAAGGTCACGATTTTTTTTATACCTGTGAGGCGGATACCCCTGTTTCTCTGGTTGTGCGTCCACGTATTACGCCACTGTTAAGACAAACTGAAACGGCTCAGGGTATTAAACATGTCTGGTGTACTTTCAGTCATGAACAGGTGGATTTTGATTTTCGTAATACTGAAGTATTGAAAACCTTTGTAAAGATTATTCGCTTTTATCTGGATCAGGGAGTTCGCCTGTTTCGTTTGGATGCTGTGGCATTTTTATGGAAACAGGCTGGAACCAATTGTCTTAATCTTCCCCAGACACATGAGCTGATCCGATTGCTGCGCTTATTGATTGAGCAGGCACAGAGTGATGCCGTGATCATTACTGAAACCAATATTCCGAACCGGGAAAATCTGAGTTATTTCGGCAATGCCAATGAAGCACATTGGATTTATAACTTCTCATTACCACCACTATTATTAAATACGTTGATTAGTGGGAACTGCCGTTATTTACGCCAATGGCTGATGAGTATGCCGCCGGCTCAGAATGGTACGGCTTATTTTAATTTTATTGCCTCTCATGACGGTATTGGCTTGCGTCCTGCTGAAGGATTATTGACTGATAATGAGATCGCTGCACTGATTTCAACCATGCAGGGATTTGGTGGTGAAATCTCCTGGCGTGCCGCGGAAAATGGCATCAAAAAACCCTATGAGATCAATATTGCGTTATTTGATGCGTTGCAAGGAACAGTAAAAGGTCCCGACCAATGGCAACAAGCCCGCTTTATTTGCGCACACGCGATTATGCTGGCCCTGGAAGGTATCCCGGGTATTTATATTCATAGCCTGTTAGCCACTGGAAATGATTATCAACGGCTTGCGAAACATCAGCATAATCGCGCGATCAATCGCCATCAGTGGGATGATTCTGCCATTCGGACAGCTCTTAAACATCCCGCCAATAATCACTCTCAGATATACCAAAAACTCACAGGGTTGATTACGCTTCGCACTCAACATTCAGCATTTCATCCCAACGCAACGCAATATACCCTACAACTTGGCGATGCCTTATTTGGCTTCTGGCGACAAAGTATTGACCGCCGGCAAAGTATATTCTGTATATTTAATATCACTGATCAACCGCAAACGCTTCGTATCGCCGATCTCAACCTGGTTGCAACTGATGATTGGCATGATCTTGTCAGTGGTGAGGCTATCGATTCCTGGCAAAGTGAAATTCAGCTATCTCCCTATCAATGCGCGTGGTTGAGTAATCGCTGATTTCCGCCACTAAATTTTACGAGGACCCATATTCATGACAGCAAACGTTTCAATTCGTAAATGCCTTTTCCCCGTCGCCGGCTACGGCACACGTTTTTTACCGGCCACCAAGGCGATGCCTAAAGAAATGTTGCCAATCGTTAACAAACCCCTTATCCAATACGGTGTAGAAGAAGCCATGGAAGCTGGATTGCACAGTATGGGCTTTATTACCGGACGGGGTAAAAGAGCGATTGCCGACCATTTTGATACCAGTTTCGAACTGGAACATCAGATTTACGGAACGAGCAAAGAGTCTCATCTTGATGACATTCGCAATGTGATGGATGCATGTGATTTTATTTTCATGCGTCAGCGCGCCATGCTGGGTTTGGGACACGCCATCCTCACTGGTGAGCCCATAATCGGTGATGAAGCTTTTGCGGTATTGCTGGCAGACGATTTATGCGCTACACCTGAATCCGGTGGCAAACGTGCATTAGGTCAGTTAGTCGATCTTTATCAGAAACATCAATGCAGCATCGTGGCAATAGAAGAAGTTCCAGCCGACGCAACCGGTAGCTATGGTGTGATATCCGGTGATGAAATTGAACCCGATATTTATCGCATTACCGATATGGTTGAAAAGCCTAAACCGGAAGATGCGCCCAGTAATCTGGCCATTATCGGGCGTTACGTTTTGACGCCCGATATTTTTGATTACCTGCGTAATACTCCCCCAGGTGCCAATGGCGAAGTACAGATTACCGATGCCATACGGGCAATGGCTCAGGAAAAACCGGTACTGGCAGTCAAGTTTAAAGGACATCGTTTTGATTGCGGCAGTATCGCGGGTTATGTCGAAGCAACCAATTATTACTATACTCAACAGTATGGTTAAGCCTGCCAGGTAAAAACCGGTTGTTAAGTTTCACGCAACCGCTATTCAGGGATAAGTTCGCAACTGCCCCACCACTACCCCCTGGATACTGAGTCGTTTAGCATCAATCGTCACGGGTTCAAACGCTTCATTTGCCGGCATTAAGGTAATGGTGCCATCTTTATTGACCAGCATGGTTTTAAGGGTGGCATCATAACCATCAACCAGTGCCACAATCATGTCACCATGCCTTGCCTGTCTTGTTGATTCTACAACCACATAATCACCCGACATGATGCCTTTGCCAATCATGGATTCACCACTGATTTTCAAGACATAACGACCTTTCCCTTTGAACATACTACCAAGGTCAATTTCAGACTCATCGGCTACGGCCTCGATCAAACGTCCGGCAGCGATTTTTCCCATCATCGGAAAAACCAGTGATTGCTCTGAAAACACCTGCTCATTCAACTTCAACCCTCGCGTTCTGCCTGACAGCCGTTCCAGATAGCCACCATCAATCAAAGCCTGAATATATCTGTGAGCGGTACCCTGTGAACTGATACCCAGCCCCTCGGCAATTTCAGTGACTAAAGGTGCTTCACCATTTTCATTAATGTATTGGCGAATAAAGTTGAGCGTGTCTTGTTGTCTTTTAGTTAGCATACTTTTCACCTGACATGAGAATATAACGAGAAGAGAAAATATAGAGAATTTTTACTGCATACACAAGAAATATTTTTAATTCTTTTGCATCACCGGCCATATCATTGAAATCATGGAAGAAGCATTGTTTTTGACTGGCATAATCAATTTGCAGATGGTATCTTTATTAGTTGAAAATGATTGGTGTATGAGGCAAAAATGTTAAAAAAGATTGATGAATTTTTGATGCAGAAGTTTCCACATATCATTCTGCTATTCACCGTTTTCTGGTTGGGTTTGGTCGCAATCGGATGGTATTTATCGTAGTTCAGAATTAGCTTTAAATGGCCTGCCATCAAGGATAAACCTAATGGCTATGATTTGATCCAGATCAATGCCTTCTGGGTGATACAGCTTGATAATTGATAACGGATAGACGAAATATCTAACCGTTATTAAGGAGTTTTATCATGCACAAACTTGAAGAATGGCTAATGGAACATTTCATCGAATTTATAATAGTTATGTCGCTCGCCTGCATAGGGCTTGTAGCTTTCGGTTTATTGATGGCCTGAACATTTTAAGGGTCAGATCTCGTTAAACTGGTCTGATTTTGATGGTGCTTTAGGGTCATTTCCAAGGCAGTTGTTGGGCCAAATAAAGAATCCCTACAGTAGTGGCTATGAAACATAAGCAGACACTGATGTCCTGAAGTTGGATCTGAATTCATATTCCTTGAGGAATAGAACATAAGATTCTTTCAGGACATTTGTTTTTTATAATTCAGTTTCAGCGGTTTAAAGTAGCAAACAGTCGGATATCGTTTCCCTGCTAAATAGAAAACCCAGCCTCTGCATATTTATGTCATTGGGGCGTTTGCGTAAAGCCTTCTTACTACACATTTAAATTGCCAAACCTGACAGTTTTACCGGCGAAAACATGTCCAGAATGACCATTAATAATGCCGCAAAATAACGTTCATTCAGCATTGCCACTCTGTCAGAAACTTCATGTTCTCTCGGCGCAATATGATAGGTAATAACCGCTCGTAATTTACGATACAAAGAGTTATCTTCGTTTTCTAAAATTTGTATTCAAGCTTGCCCCCAGCACCTCCAAACTTTTTGTTGATCAAAACAGCCATTTCAGCACATCATTACTAGATGAGTGAACTAACCGAAAATTATAACCAACCAATCAGAAACGTTTTTTTTGTATCGGATCGTACCGGTTTAACGGCAGAATCTTATGGAAAGTGCTTATTAGCGCAATTTCCTGAAATTGAGTTCGAAACAATTACACTGGCTTTTGTCGATACCAAAGAAAAAGCAGAAGATGCTCGCGAACAAATTAACGCGCTGTGTACAGAATCTGATCTACCGCCTCTGGTTTTCAGCACCTTAGTGAATAACGAAGCCCAACAGATTATCGAAGATTGTGATGGCTTTGTAATCAGCCTGTTTCATCAGTTTATCGGTTCTATGGAAGAGTTTCTTCAGGTGCAATCTTCTCAGAAACAAGGTGTTTCACGAATTTCGATCAGTGATACCACCTATCAAAAACGTCTGGATGCGATTGACTATGCACTGACTCACGATGACGGCATTCGCCCGGATCAATATGAAGAATCTGATATCATTTTAGTGGGTGTTTCACGTTGCGGTAAAACGCCTACCAGCTTATATTTAGCCATGAACTTTTCCCTTAAAGTGGCTAACTATCCGTTGACCGCGGAAGATTTGGAAGCAGAAGAACTGCCGGAGTATCTGAAAATTCATCGGCATAAACTTGCCGGTTTGACCATTAAACCTGTACCCCTGAGTCGTATTCGCCGCCAACGTCGCCCTGACAGTAATTACTCCTCATTGGAAATCTGTCAGCGAGAACTAGATAAAGCAATGAGTATGTTTGAGAAAGTTGATATTCCGGTATTTGATACTACGAATACCTCTATTGAAGAAATATCCAGCCGTGTTGTTCGCTCCATGGGGCTTGCGCGTGAGCGCATCCGCGAATCAACCATTACATTTAATAAAACTAAAAATTTAAGGTAGTTGTCATGACCGAATATGTAATTCCACTCGATAAGTTGTGCATGAATGATGTCGGGAGAGTTGGTGGAAAAAATGCGTCTTTAGGCGAAATGTTGCAGAATTTAGCACCTTTGGGCGTCGCCGTACCAAGCGGTTTTGCAACCACAGCGGATGCCTACAGAGAGTTTTTAAAACATGACGGGCTACAAGACCAGATAAACGATTTATTACGTGAACTGGATGTGGACAATGTCGTGGCACTGCAAAAAGCGGGCAAAACCATCCGTGATTGGATCATGACCATTCCCTATCCTGAAAAAATGGAAGCCGCGATTGATGAGGCTTATCACAAACTAGTTCAAGAATATGGTACGTCAACCAGCTGGGCTGTTCGTTCATCTGCAACTGCAGAAGATTTACCGGATGCATCATTTGCCGGTCAACAGGAAACCTTTCTCAATGTTTCCGGTTTAGACAATATCAAGTTTGCCATCAGAGAAGTGTTTGCGTCGCTATTCAACGATCGGGCAATTGCCTATCGCGATCATCAGGGCTTTGAGCACAGTGAAGTAGCTTTATCTGCTGGTATTCAAAAGATGGTGCGTTCTGACATCGCTTCTGCCGGTGTCGCGTTTACGTTGGATACAGAAAGTGGTTTTCGTGATGTCGTCTTTATCACCGGTAGTTACGGCCTTGGTGAAATGGTCGTGCAAGGTGCGGTAAATCCCGATGAGTTTTATGTTCATAAAACAACCTTGGCGGCTGAACGCCCGGCGGTATTACGCAGAACACTCGGTCAGAAAGCGCTGAAAATGATTTATTCCGGAGACGATAAATCACCCGTTAAAACCGTCGATGTAGACCCCGAAGAACGATTACACTTTTGTCTGAATGATGAAGAAATTGAGTCATTGGCCCGCATGGCGATGGTTATCGAAAAGCATTATCAAAGACCAATGGATATTGAGTGGGCCAAAGATGGCAATGATGGTCAGATTTATATTGTCCAGGCACGTCCCGAAACTGTTGAAAGCCGCAGTGTAAATGTCACTGAACAATTCATCCTGAAAGACAAAGGTGAGTTATTAGCAAGAGGTCGCGCGATTGGCAGAAAAATAGGCCGCGGCCGGGTCCGGATTTTGAGCAGCCTGGATCAAATGGATCAATTTGAAGCCGGTGACGTTTTATTAACTGACATGACCGATCCTGATTGGGAACCGATCATGAAAAAAGCAGCCGCGATTATAACCAATCGTGGTGGACGTACCTGTCATGCAGCCATTATTGCGCGTGAATTAGGTATTCCGGCAGTCGTTGGTTGTGGCGATGCCACTGAAAAAGTCGCTGAAGGCATTTCGGCAACGGTTTCCTGTTCTGAAGGCGATGAAGGTTATATTTACCAGGGACTTCTGGAATTTGAACACCGTGTTCAGTCATTGGATCAAATGCCCGAATTACCCGTCAAAATCATGATGAATGTGGGTAATCCGGATCGTGCCATGAGTTTCTCACAACTGCCTAACGATGGTGTTGGTTTGGCCCGGCTGGAATTCATTATCAATAACACTATCGGCATTCACCCTAAAGCCTTAATGGCCGCAGATAAAATGGATGCTGAAGTACAACAGATAATTAAAGAAAGAACCACCGCCTACGGTGATCCGGTTGAGTTTTATATCAGTCGTATCACTGAGGGCGTTTCGACCATTGCTGCAGCATTTCATCCATCTAAAGTGATTGTACGTATGTCCGATTTTAAATCGAATGAATATGGCAATCTGATTGGTGGCGCGCAATTTGAACCTCACGAAGAAAACCCGATGATTGGTTTTCGTGGTGCGGCACGCTACAGCTCGCCTGAATTCGAAGCTTGCTTTGAACTGGAATGTGAAGCAATCAAACGTGTCCGTGATGTAATGGGCTTAACCAACGTCGAAATCATGATTCCTTTTGTTCGTACATTAACTGAAGCTGAAGCTGTTATTAAGATTCTGAAAAAGAACGGACTGGAACGTGGTAAAAATGGTCTGCGTGTGATCATGATGTGTGAATTACCTTCAAACGCAGTACTTGCCGATCAGTTCCTTGAATTCTTTGATGGATTTTCCATCGGTTCTAACGATATGACACAGCTGACACTTGGCCTGGATCGTGATTCAGCACAAATTGCTAAAGCGTTTGATGAACGCGATCCAGCCGTTTTGGCAATGTTGGATATGGCGATTAAAGCTTGTCACAAAGCCGATAAATATATCGGTATATGTGGTCAGGGTCCTTCAGATCATCCTGATTTGGCAGAATGGCTGCTTGAGCGAGGTATCAGCAGTATTTCATTAAACCCGGATACTGTCGTCAGTACCTGGCAGGCATTAGCCAAACAGTAAGATTTGCACTACAAATACTATGAGCCCTGCGGGGCTCTTAGTGTTATGTGTTCGTTCAGCGTTTTTCCGGCAATACGTTTAGGTAAAATTCAGTCAAGCAATAGATTCATTGAGGCTTGATTGTAAACCACCCCATTGATAAGTATTTCAAAGGTGTGCCGGCCACTGTAATACTGTCTGGTAGTGAGTTTTAAAAATCCATGTGACTTACTCAGACGAATACTTTCTCTTGCCAGTAACTCGATATTTTTCCATTTATATACTTTTGCAGTGGTCGTACCGTTGGCTTTAACGTGCCATACACGATAGTCCACGACCAATACCTGGGTTTGATCTGCTGCAGAATGTATTTCGGCCTGCAGAACCAGCGATTCCCCCAGTTTTAGCTGTTGCTCAGTGAGAACTAAATCAACCTGGACTCGAGGCTTCTGAGTGAATCCCAGTAATGGAAATACTGCGGGCTCCCCCGCTTTAATAAGACTGCGGAGACCATGACGAATAATCCAGCGGCGTTGGGCTGTTGAATCGTTTAACCAATCACCACAAAGCTCAATAACCTGTTGGGGATGATCTTTACTGATATCGTTCAGATTGTTGGCGACCGATTTTTGTACATAGCGACTATGATCATCTTTGAGATAATTAAGTACCGTAAATATTGGCTGGGGATTTAGTTTCAAGGCTGTTAAATGCCCTCCCCAGGGCAATCTTGGTCGCATTCCCTCGGAAGCCAGTCTTCGGACATGCTCATCAGCATCCTGGCTCCATTGCAGCAGGTGATGATAGGTTAACTCAAAATGCTGGTCGATATAGGGCCTGATAGCAAATTCAGCGGTAAACAGTCGAGTCAAATGACTTAATAAATCCAATGCCGTTTCAGGCTGATGCAATCCTTGTTTGCCAGCATAGTCGATTAATGGCCATGCCATAAAACTGTACCAGCCCTTATTAATATTTTTATCTGGCCAGTTGTCAGCAAGCTGTTTGAGCCATTTAGCCGTGTCTGAATAATCCTCAATTAATAATTCCGTTAATACCGTGCTCAGGTGGCTGACTCGGCTTTTAAGCGGCTTAGCTTCCAGATCATCAGTCGACTTTTGTATAAACTCATCTGCCGGAAAAGACGGCTTATATTGTTTGATTAACCGGGCTAGTATTTCGATGGATCCGGCATTGATATGATCTTTCAATAAAGGTGCTGCATTGGTTTCAGCCGGCATATCAGACTTTTCCATATGTATTACTCGCATATTTCAGACATAAAAAAACCGTGGTATAAAACCACGGTTTTTTATTTTACGGTATTTACGAGAGGTTTAAGCTTGTTGTAATTTTGCTCTTCTACGCAGAGCTATAAAGCCCATTAAACCAGAACCGAATAACCATACTGCTGCAGGTAAAGGCACTGCAGATGGCATTGAAGTAAATTGGCCAAGCAATTTAACTGTTTTGTCTTTACCTTCTTTCAGGAAGATTTCATCCACCAGTTTAATACCATGTTTGGTATGAATCCCAAAGCCGGTCAATTCAAAGAAATAATCTGTGCCTTCGTGACTTAAAAACTTCGTCGGTACAGAATTCAGGAAAGTGATGCTGTCACCTTCAGGATTCACTGTATTATCAAGTGAAAATCCATAGGTAAAGGTTTCAGAAAATAAAGACGGACTACTGAAATCAAGAGTCAGTGCTAAATCAACACTTTCAGCTTGAGTGCCAGAATAAATGATACCGTTATTGAAGTTTAGATATCCCGCAACAAAAGTCTGATTAACCTCAGTATTAAAACCAGTATTGTAATAAGTTAACGAACTTGGGTCTGAATATTGAGCAACCTTATCTTTCGTGTTGTAACAGAAAAAACCGTGACAAACCTTGTTATATTCGTAAGTATAGTGAGTCAGAGCACCTTCGCCCCATGTAAAATGGTCAGTACCAACACCTGAAGTAACCATACCGGAAGGACCAGTAGGATTTTCAAAAGTGCCTGAAGTACTGCCCTGGAATGTAGCGGCATTAGCGGTTAATGAAACAGCTAAAAGTGAAACAAAAAGTAGCAAATTTTTCATAAAATTTCCTTTTCAGAAAAAAAGCAACCCGGCTGTCTTTTCATTAAGACCCGTGGTTTTCCGTCTCTTGGTTCACACCAAGGTTGGCACTCTGTATTAATATTATTGCGGCTCATACTTTGAGCAACGGTGCCTATATTAGAGAAAAAAAACCTGAAAACCATTGTACCTTGGTACTATCAGTCACTTTTTCGCGTACTTAGTCACATTCTGAGATATTTTTAAAGGTTTATTCACCCGAATCTTTTATTCATTTTTTGAATAAAGCTATGGATTCAACATGACTGGTATGTGGAAACATATCCATGATGCCTGTTTGCATGAGCGTGTAACCATATTGATTGACTAACTCTCCGGCATCACGAGCCAACGTTGCCGGATTGCAGGATACGTAAACAATAGTTTCGGCCCCCAGATCAGCAATTTGACCAAGAACTTCTAAAGCGCCACTCCTGGGCGGGTCCAGTAATACTTTGGTGAACCCGGCTGTTGCCCATGGATAGTCTTTAAGTTGGGTGACAGTCAGATCAGCCATTTCAAATTCAGCATTATCCAAACCATTGAGTTGCGCATTACGTTGAGCATGCGCCACCAGCGATTTATCACCTTCGACCCCAACCACACTGCTGACACGCTTAGCCAGAGGTAGTGTAAAGTTGCCTAATCCACAAAATAGATCCAGAACCCGATCTGTTTCCTGCAAATCCAGTAATTCAATCGCCTTGGCAATCATTTTATGGTTGATACCGGCATTTACCTGGGTAAAGTCGCCCGGTGCAAATTCCAGTCTGAGCCCTTCTTCAGGAGCATAGTGCAATTGTGGTGCTTCCGGCCATAACGGGCTGACGGTATCCGGCCCACCCGGTTGTTGATATATCCATAAATCATGTTGCTGACCATAGTGGATTAATTTCTGTATATCGGTTTCGCACAATGGATCCAGATTACGGAATACCAGTGCAGTGTTGGCATCATCCATTGCAACTTCGATTTGGGCAATACGGTTGTAGGCTTCCAGTCCGGCAATCATTTTGCCTAGTTCTTCCAGACGTAAACCCACCCGAGGGTCGAGGACTTCGCATTGAGATAGTTCAGCCAGATATGGTGATCCCTTTTCGCGGAAACCAACCAGAACTTTTTCTTTTTTTGTCACATATCGAACACCCAGACGGGCTTTTCGCCGATAGCCCCATAATGGCCCAGTTAAGGGAGCCAACCACTGCTCAGGAGTAAGCTGACCAAAATGCGAAAGTTGCTCCTTTAAGGTATCTTGTTTCAAGCTTAATTGGGCTTGTGGAGACATGTGCATCAGACTGCAGCCACCACACACACCAAAATGCCGGCATTTAGCTTCAACGCGATCCACGGAAGCATTTTCGACAGAAATCACTCTGGCCTCATCGTATTTTTTATGCAGCCGGGTATAGAGAAAAGACACGTTCTCACCAGCTAGTGCACCATCAACAAAAACCGTTTTGCCTTCAATTCTGGCAATGCCACGACCATCATGTGAAAGACTCTCGATATTTGCCTGGACAGCTTCAGTAGGTAGCCGTTTTCTTTGATTACGTCGTGCCATTTGTTCAAACCTGTTTAAATTGGATAGTCATAAAAAAAGTCCGGTTATGCCGTGGCACAACCGGACTTTCCAGTGATGAGATTATTATTTTTGCTTCCAACTGCCACCTTGTTGGAACCACCAGCCTTTAGCTGCGTTACTTATCCAGCGTCTGGCAAAGGTTTCCTGGATATCTGATTCCCATTCAGGATGACCATTGGCGCGGGCAATTTCAGCATATAACGCTTTGCGATCCTGATTCTCTTCTGCAATCAGTGTATTAACAGTATTGCGATCTTTAAGCGGCACGGCTGAAGCTTCTCGTAAGGTAATCAAACCGTTACTGGTTAAGCCAATTGCTCCGGTTTGATAAAACGGATGTAAGCGCTCATGACGTTGTTTCATTTTCGCCTGTAAGGCATTAATGGCCGGCGAATTAATATTGATATTAGCTTCTGCATGGGCAGGTGACACCATCCAGTTCAATACTTTTAACGCAACAGGAGTATTGTGGTTTACTTCACTGGTCTCCTTCTCCTCAGGCGCACTCGGTTGCGGTTGGGTTTCCCGTCCCCATACATCTTCAATAATTCTGTCTGCGGCTTTTTCAGCGGCAGCAGCAGGGAAATAAATATTGATGGTGACGCAGGAAATCAGCATCAAGCCCGCTGTAGTGCCCATTAACCATTTAAATAAACGCATTAGACTTTCCTTTATTGAATGACCGGTCCGTCGCTCTGACTGACCGCTTTTAATCTGGCAATTAATTCCGGCCAATCCACCTCCCGGGTGTAGCCGACTACATTAATCCATGGAGGCAGACCGCCACCTTTGACAATATAGTAACCCTGCTCGGTTGCTTCGATACCATCCATTTGACAGACCGAATTCATCAACCGACAACTTAGACCAATTTTCTGATAGGAAAAATCTTCAAACAAGCCCATAAAGCCCCGCGATAAAATCGCACTCGGACCACCACCTATCTGCGAAATATTATTCACTGCACGCTGACTGATTCGGCGGCGCCCAGGATCCTTGTCCGGCGTCATAAATACCGCATCAAATTGCACGGGTTGCCAGTTGGATAAGCGAAGATTATGTATTCGCCCGTTAATTTTGCCGCTTATATTACCAAAATCAAAGGTACTGGTGAGTGTCTGTAAGTCCAGACGGTTTATATCAATATTCGCATAAAGCTGAGGCAGGCTTCCAAACGGCTGTTGTAAACGAAGATCTTTTATTACCGTTGTGCCATCAAATAACTTCAATAACAGCGCCCCATCCACACTGATGATCTCGTCAGCATAACTGACTTTTGGAATCATACCGGATAATTTTCCCTGCAGTTCAGGCCAGCCCAGCAAACGGCTTAGCTGATCCATCGAAACCGGACTTAATAAGCCCTGAAACTGCCAGCGTGTTCCCTGTTCTTCTGCCAGACTTAATTGAAAATTATTCAGTGTTAATTCACCGTCCAGAATTGGTAATAACAAACTGTCGGTAAACTGAATCTGATTCTGACTGACTTCTGCCTGCAATGTTGAGCCGCCCAAAGGCATCGATAAAACTGATGCGGATTGCCAGCTTAATATGACCGGCAATACCGCCGTTTGGTTGGTCCAGGCCATTTGCCCTCCGAGCCTGTCAATGCTGAATCGCCCAGCCTCATCTGCCAAACTGACTGACTGCAGATCCACTATGAATTGATACTGCTCATTGTCCCATTGGATATCGGCATCAAGTTGCCCGCTTGCCTGCAAGTGACTCAGCGAGGATCCCGGAATAAACGGCTGCAGCCAGTCTTTATACAATATGCTTATGTCACTGCTATTCAGATCCATTTTCAGGTGTTGTAATTGCGTATTTTGCCCCTGCAATTGTCCCGCTGCCTGAACAGATTCTCCGTGTTCAAACCGCAGCTTTTGTATCTGCCAACGTTGTTCGTTGAAAGAAAGTTGCCCCTCACTGCTTAGCATGACGGGCTGTTCAGCCAAATCTAAAAATATGGGTTCAAAATAGGCCTGCCCATCATCGACAGTCAGGGTTTGTTCCCAGCGCCAGCTTCCCGACTCGGCTTGCAGTTCCAGCGTGAGCTGCGCGTCTACTGTTTCTGCTACATAACGTCCACTGGGGTCAGAAAATCCGACATTACTTAGTGCGCCGGTAACCGAAGCTGATGTCAGATTTTGCTGCTGGCCTTTTAGTTTAGCCTCAATATCGGCGATGACATTAACATTCCATTGTGAAAACAGATTAAGCTGTTGCTGGTTAATATAGGGGCTGACAACACGCATCAGGCTCGCCAGTGCAAGTTGCTGTCCGGTTAGCTCAGCTTGCCAGTCGCCTTGTTGATAACTGGCCTGAATGGATAATTGGCCTTGCTCAATCCGAATGTTTTTAAGTGAAAGCTGATAATTGTCTTCTTCGACCTGGGATTGAACGCTAAACGATAATTTTTGACTGCCCCATTGTGCATGAGTGAAGTCGACTTGACCGGCCTGACAGTCAATTTGTCCGGATACCCAGCGTAGCGTGTCACAATGAAGTCTGACATCTGATAATCGGCCAAAAGGTTCAGCTAACTGAACACCGTTGGCAGTGGCGCTAATAACCAACCCCGTGGTTTTTAAATCAATTTCCACTTGCAAACCACTGATATCAACCTGTTCGCTTGACCAGTTACCAATCTGGATTGATACCTGTTCTATTGCACAGACCGATGTGGCTGCTACGAGTAACAAAACCGTTAAAAACAGGGTCAGTTTATTTTTCATGGGCGCCTCTGTTGTGACTCTGAAAAATCAACAGACCCTCGTGGATATCCCGTCGTGGCGGACATTACTCTGCAGGGAACACACCCGTGGAAAGGTAACGATCACCACGGTCGCAAATAATACAGACGATTACCGCATTGCTGACCGTTGCCGATAAACGTAATGCCGCAGCAACACTGCCGCCTGATGAAACGCCACAGAAGATACCTTCTTCACTGGCGAGTCGACGCATCGTTTCTTCAGCAACCTCCTGCTCTATATCCAGCGTCAGATCAACTCTTTCCGGTTCAAAGATTTCCGGCAGGTAGGCTTCTGGCCAACGTCTGATGCCGGGAATTTTTGCACCGTCAACCGGTTGCACACCAACAATCTGCACCTCTGAATTCTGTTCTTTTAGATATCTGGATACCCCCATAATCGTGCCGGTGGTTCCCATGGCACTGACAAAATGGGTTACTTCACCTTTTGTATCACGCCAGATTTCCGGCCCGGTAGTTTCATAGTGTGCCAGGGGATTATCAAAATTACCGAACTGGTTCAGTACTTTACCCTCTCCCATCGCCTGCATTTGCAACGCCAAATCGCGTGCCGACTCCATTCCATCGGTCAGGATAATTTCTGCGCCATAAGCCCGCATTGATGCACGGCGTTCCTGACTCATGCTTTCCGGCATAATCAAAATCATGCGATACCCCAGAATGGCCGTGACCATTGCCAGAGCAATACCGGTATTACCACTGGTGGCTTCAATCAGTGTATCGCCCGGTTGGATATCGCCACGTTGCTGCGCATGACGAATCATACTGGCGACCGGCCGATCTTTTACAGAGCCTGCAGGATTATTGCCTTCCAGCTTGCCCAGAATGATATTACTGGTCTCACCGGGAAGGCGCTGCAAACGCACCAGCGGTGTATTCCCAATAAAAGATTCAATCGTCGGATATTCAGCCATCTCAGCCTTCCACTAATACAACGTAAGCGGTGGCATAATCGCCATCATCACTCAGACTGAGCATGGCCGTCTGAATATTTTTTTGGGATAATAATCGCTCGGCATAGTCATGAAATATCAGCTCTGGTTTACCCAGACTATTATTGCGAACTGCAATATGCTGCAGGCTCAGACCATCACGAAATCCAGTTCCCAGTGCTTTAGCTGCGGCTTCTTTAGCGGCAAAGCGTTTTGCCAGAAATGCTGCCGGTTGCTTGTTTTTTTGAAATTGCTCGAACTCGCTGGCATCCAGAATCCGCTGCGCCGCTTTATCGCCGTATTTGTTTAACATTTCTGTTATCCGCGGAATATGCACTAAATCTGTGCCAATACCACTGATCATCCGCGACGGGCTTCCAGCATCAATTGCTTCATTTCACGAACTGCAGACTGAAAGCCAGTAAAAAATGAGCGAGCCACAATGGCATGACCGATATTGAGTTCAACCAACTCTTTAATAGCTGCAATCGGCTGCACATTGTGATAATGCAAACCATGACCGGCATTAACCTGCAGTCCCAGTGCATGAGCTTGTTCAGCAGCTTTACGGATAATTTTCAGTTCCTTTTTAGCTTCTGCAGCGGAACTGGCTTCTGCGTAACGACCTGTATGCAATTCAATCACCGGAGCACCGCAGGCAACAGCTGCTTCAATCTGTTTTAATTCCGGATCAATAAACAATGAAACTGTTACTCCAGCTTCAGCCAGGCGAACGCAGGCATCATGCATACGTGATTGCTGACCGGCAACATCCAGTCCACCTTCGGTCGTGAGTTCCTCACGACGTTCCGGTACCAGGCAACAATCGGCTGGTCGATAATGTTCGGCAATGCTGAGCATTTCTTCGGTGACCGCCATCTCCAGATTCATTTTAGTTTGCAGAATATCCGCCAGCATTTTGACATCGCGATCCTGGATATGCCGGCGGTCTTCGCGTAAATGCAATGTAATGCTGTCAGCTCCGGCTTGTTCGGCTTCAATAGCCGCCTGAATCGGATCGGGGTAACGGGTACCGCGGGCTTGTCTTAACGTAGCCACATGATCAATATTGACGCCAAGATAAATCGACATGATGTTCCTTAATTAACTGTTTTTAGTTCCGGCATAACGCTGCATTTCTGCAAACAACTGCCGGCTTTTCAGCGGTTTGCCATCTAAATAATAGTTTATTATTAAACGCATAAGCTGCTTTGTTTCATTCAGGCTAGTCGGATCATTCAGATTTTCCTGCAACAGTTGTAACAAACTGGCACCTGAAATAATGCGCTTTGTGTCATTTACCAGACAAAGCTGCAACCCTTGATCAGGCTGATAGCTGTAATGCAGGTGCTGCTCAACCGGTTCACCCTGGCTGTCTGTGGTCAAATCCAGACCATACCCCAAAGCTTCGAGCAAGCGCTTTTCAAAAAGTCTCAGCACCTGTTCCGCCTGGTCAGCTTCTTGCAATCCTTCCAATGCTTTCTGATAGGCCTCAAACACCAATGGTTCAGGTTGCTGTTGCATCAGCAATCTGACCAGTAATTCATTGATGTACAAACCACACAAAGTAGCATTTCCCTGCAACCAATAGGGTGCACTGATGGTTTCAACTTTACTGAGTGTGAGTAAATCACCACGACCAAACCAGTTCAACCACAATGGCTGAAATAATTGCAGAGGATTATTATGACGACGTTTACTTTGTCGCATCCCCCTCGCCACCAGACTTAAACGTCCATAATCGGCAGTAAACACGTCCAGCAACAAGCTGGTTTCACGATAAGGACGTTGATGTAATACAAATGCCTGGGTGAATTCCACAGGATTGCCTAATCAAAGATCGTCGTTATAACCCAAATTGCGTAACATGCGCTCATTATCAGACCAGCCTTCACGTACTTTGACCCATAATTGCAGAAACACTTTGCAGCCGAATAATTTTTCCATATCTTCACGGGCATCTTTACCGACTTGCTTGAGCAACTCGCCTTTTTTACCAATGACGATAGATTTCTGACCACTGCGTTCAACATAAATCACGGCGCTGATACGGAACATACCGTTATCGTCTTCAAACTGTTCAATATCCACCGTCAGTGAATAGGGTAGCTCCTGGCCCAAATGACGGAACAGTTTTTCGCGAACCATTTCGGCCGCCAGAAAACGTGAGCTGCGATCGGTAAGCTGATCTTCATCAAAGATCATCTCGCCTTCTGGCATTAATTTATATATCGACTCTTCCAGAGATTCCAGATTGATGCCTTTACGCGCAGATAAAGGCACGATATCCGTAAATTTATACAATGCAGCCAGCTTTTCTACCTGTGGAAACAAAGTAGCTTTATCTTCTAATTTATCAATTTTATTCATCACTAAAATGACTGGCTTGCTGGTTTCCTTTAATTTCTGTAATACCCGCTCATCCTCTTCGGTCCACTTCATGCCTTCGATAACAAACACCACGACATCGACATCTTCTACCGAAGCCGCAGCCGCACGGTTCATATATCGATTCATCGCTCGTTTGCCATCACTGTGGATACCGGGCGTATCAACATAAATGAACTGACCCGTATCTGTTGTTTTAATGCCCAGAATACGATGGCGGGTGGTTTGTGGACGGCGAGAGGTAATACATAATTTTTGTCCCAGCACCCGGTTAATCAGGGTGGATTTACCGACATTGGGACGACCGATAATGGCGACATAGCCACTACGAAAAGCAGGTTGATCATTCATATTTTTGACTCGATTAACGTCAGGGCGCGTTCAGCGGCTTTTTTTTCAGCCTTCCGATGACTGCTTCCTTGAGCCACAACTAATTTATTCAACAAACTCACCTGACAGGATGCCTCAAATACGGGCTGTTTATCGGCAGATTCGATTTCTTTTACACTATAAAGTGGTAGTGGTAATTTGCGGCTTTGCAATAATTCCTGCAAACGGGTTTTGGGATCTTTAATGGTTTCAGTGACATCGATGGAATCCAGACGTTCATCGTAAAGCCGCAAAATAAGAGGCTTTACCACATCGATACCGCTATCCAGAAACAGCGCCCCAAAAATAGCTTCCAGCGCATCTGCCAGAATGGATTCTCGACGAAACCCACCACTTTTTAATTCACCCTGACCAAGAATCAACACTTCACCCAATTTTAGTTCACGTGCGATTTCTGCCAGTGTTTCCCCTTTAACCAGGCTGGCACGGAGGCGACTCATCTTGCCTTCTCTGGCCTGTGGAAAACGGTTAAATAATTCCTCGGCAATCACAAAGCTCAATATGGCATCGCCCAGGTATTCCAGTCGTTCATTATTCTTTGGTGCGGCACTCCGATGAGTAAGCGCCTGCAATAATAGGTCTGTATTTTTAAATTCAATGCCAAGTTGCTGGCACAGTTTTTTCTGCTTGATGTTTATCATCTAACGGCCGGTTCCACATCCACATCAGTGACAAAATGTCCTACTAAATCAATATGGGCAAAAAACGGTTTACGCACTTCATAATCAATGACGATTTTGGTGACGTAAGCATTACTTCTACCACGGGAAAGTTCGATATTTTCTTTTTTAACGCTGGATATATAGCCGGTATTAAAGCGCTTACTCAGTAACAACATCACTTGCTCATTGGTGAGTTTGTTATTTTTCAATTCTGTTTCCATTGATTTCATGATTTGTAAAACACCGTAGTATTCCTGATACATCGGCACCAACCGCATAGTTAATGTGGCAAAAAATGCGATGATTGCCAGTACAATTACCCAGCTGATTAACGTCATTCCCTGTTGTTTTTTCATCATGTACTCCTAGACCCTAGTTAATAGAACGTCCAACCCTCGACCAGACGACACCACCATCATCCCAACTCCAGCTCATCCAGATAAAAAACGCTTTCCCGACCAGATTCTCTTCCGGTACTGTTCCCCACACACGGCTATCATTACTGTTATCGCGATTATCACCCATCACAAAGAAGTGACCTTCCGGGACAGTGATCTCCCCTTCCATCGATTGTCGCTGCGGATCCACTAAAATATCATGCGTCACGCCAGTTAAACTTTCTCGCTTAAGCTCGGCGCGCGGTGCGATCATTCCTGCCAGCTCTGAGGGTTTAGTACCGGATTCCTGCTTGATTTCCTGTCCGTTTATATAAAGTGTTTTATTGAAATAACCGACTTTATCACCGGGTAATCCGATGACCCGTTTGATGTAATCAATTTGGGGTTGCTCTGGATATCGGAATACCATGACATCACCCCGTTCCGGAGTGCCGGTATTGATAATTTTGGTATTAATCACGGGGAGACGAATGCCGTAGGAAAACTTGTTCACCAGAATGAAATCACCAACGTGCAAGGTTGGTAACATGGAGGATGAAGGAATACGGAATGGTTCTGCGACAAAGGAGCGAATAACCAACACCAGCAGAATAATTGGGAAAAATGATTTAGCGTATTCAACTATCGCCGGTTCATTTTCACTGACAGGGCGCTGGGGGGCTAACCAAAAACGGTCAACTAACCATATCAGGCCGGTTATCGCGACCAGTAACACCATTATTGCTGGGAAACTCACTTGACGCTCCTTTTAAGATTTCTTGGATAACTGCAAAACCGCCAAGAAGGCTTCCTGCGGCACATCCACTTTGCCGATGGATTTCATACGTTTTTTACCGGCTTTTTGCTTTTCTAGCAATTTACGTTTGCGAGAAACGTCGCCTCCGTAACATTTTGCCAAAACATTTTTACGCATCGCTTTGACCGTTGAGCGCGCAATAATATGCCCTCCGATGGCAGCCTGAATCGCCACATCAAACATTTGGCGCGGGATCAGTTCCTGCATTTTTTCGACTAACTGACGGCCACGCGACACGCTCTGATCCTTGTGAACAATCATCGATAAAGCATCGACTTTTTCACCGTTGATTAATACATCCAGTTTTACCAACGCTGCCGCTTCGAAACGAATAAAATGATAATCCAGTGAGGCATAACCACGACTCACTGATTTAATACGGTCGAAGAAATCAATCACCACTTCATTCATGGGCAATTCATAGGTCAGGGCAACCTGTTTCCCCATATATTGCATGGATTTCTGTACGCCACGTTTTTCAACGCAAAGCGTTATCACGGCCCCCAGATAATCCTGCGGAACCAGCATATCGGCAACCACAATTGGCTCGCGAATTTCTTCAACTGAACCGGCATCGGGCAGTGAAGCCGGATTTTCAATCTTTATCACATCACCCTTTTTGGTGACCACCTCAAACACCACCGTCGGAGCGGTTGTGATCAGATCCAGATCGTATTCACGCTCCAGTCGTTCCTGAATGATTTCCATATGTAATAATCCGAGGAAACCACAACGGAAGCCGAAACCTAAAGCCTGTGAGTTTTCTGGTTCATAAAACAACGAAGAATCGTTTAAGCGCAATTTCCCCAATGCTTCACGAAACGCATCGTAATCATCACTGCTGACCGGAAACACACCGGCATAAACCTGTGGTGTAACAGACTTAAAGCCAGGCAACATTTCGGTTGCGCCATGCTGAGAGGTGGTTAATGTATCGCCTACTGGTGCCCCATCGATTTCTTTAACACCGGAAATCACATAACCCACTTCACCACAATTCAATGCTGTGCGCTTACTGCGCTTAGGCGTAAACACACCGACTTCATCGACCTGGTATTCCTGTCCGGTAGACATCACTCTGATTTTATCGCGGGTTTTCAGTCTGCCCTGTTTAATTCGCACCAATGAGATGACACCGACGTAGCTGTCAAACCATGAATCGATAATCAGGGCCTTTAATGGACCTTCCGGATCACCTTGCGGCGGTGGAACGCGAGCGACCAATTCTTCCAGCACTTCATCGATGCCGACACCGGTTTTGGCACTGCAACGCACAGCATTGAGTGCATCGACACCGATAATATCTTCAATTTCCTGCGCCACCCGATCCGGTTCCGCTGCGGGCAAATCGATTTTGTTTAATACCGGTAATACCTCAAGGCCAAGATCGATAGCGGTGTAGCAGTTCGCCACACTCTGGGCTTCAACTCCTTGTGCGGCATCAACGACGAGTAAGGCACCCTCACAGGCCGCCAGCGAGCGGGATACTTCATAGGAAAAGTCAACGTGACCGGGCGTATCGATAAAGTTGAGATGATAGGTTTCACCGTCTTTCGCCTTGTAGTCAAGTGAGACACTTTGCGCCTTGATGGTAATGCCCCGTTCTTTTTCGATATCCATCGAATCAAGAACCTGTTGTGACATTTCACGTTCAGTCAAACCACCACAGATTTGAATAAAACGATCCGCTATTGTGGATTTACCATGATCAATATGGGCAATGATTGAGAAGTTTCTAATATTTTTCATTGAGTAGCGATTATGAACGTGTTGGAGGTTGAAATAACGAGTTGCAAAATGTGTTCATCTCCATGATTTGGAATGTATTGCCAATGCGAAACACGCATCGTGCAAATGACCCGGTATTATACGCACTTAACTGAGTTATAACGATAATAAATACTAGGGTCTGTTGATCTTTCAGGGCCACCAATGCCGGAGACTATTTTTTTGTCCAACAAGGCGGAAATGATGCGATGTAGTGTTCTACATAAATTATTTTTAACGCAGTTGGGCGGAAAAATAGTCCCAGCCCTTCGGGTTGTGGCTTAAAATGCACCACTCTACGTGGCCTACATGGATGTAAGTCAGGGGCTTGAGCAGGATGCGGAAGCTTTGCTCGTCATTTATTTAGAACGACTACAAAAACGCCGGGAGTGTTTTTGAGCGTAAGCCCCAAAGGGGTAAGATACATGGATATATCTCACAAACTGCATTCCTTACGCCTTGATTGATGCATTTTAAGTCACAACAGAGGCGGCTATGAAAGATCAACAGACCCTGGGATAGTCTGTCGCGCTGCTTTCACATCACACAATAATCACAACAAAGCCTTTGCATAACGAATATGGATCATTAGCATTAAGTGCTCCTCACCCCAACTTCTTTAAAACGGATACCTGATGCAGGCCAGCAAAACTGACAACGACGTCCTCAACGGTCCGATTATTTCTACTTTTCTTCGCTATGCCATCCCATCGATTCTGGGATTACTGGCCATTACGACTGCCAGTATTGTGGATGGTATTTTTATCGGACAATTTGTCAGCGCAGAAGGCCTGGCAGCCATCACCTTATTAATTCCATTTTTTACGCTGGTTTTTGCCATTGCCTTGATGTTGTCGATTGGTGGTGCCGTTCGCGCCGGCAATTATCTGGGACAAAACAATATCGAAGCAGCTTCCGCGGTATTCAGTAAATGTCTGATAAGCATTTTTATTGTTGGTCTGCTGTTTATGAGTATTTCATACATGCTGGATCGGCAAATATTATCGCTGCTCGGTGCACCTGAAGAGTTGATTGCACTGGTTCTGCCCTATTTCCATATTATCTGTATGGTGCTGGTGATGCAGGTAACCAGCATGGTGCTGTATTACTTTATTCGGCTGGATAACAATCAAAAGCTGGCTACATCGGCTCTGGTAGCCGGCGCATTAATCAATATTGTTCTGGATGCGATATTCATCATTGCTCTGGAGATGGGGTTAAAAGGTGCTGCCTGGGCAACCTTTACTGCGCAAATCATTCAGATGCTGATTCTTTCTGTTTATTTTGTCCGTAAACAACGACGCCTAAAACTGATATTACGACCCGGCAACTGGTCTGAGGTCGCTAAAGTGTCTTACAACGGTCTGTCAGAATTTGTAAACGAACTGTCAGGCGGTATGGTCATTCTGCTGCTCAACTGGTTGCTGGTTATCTACCAGGGCGTCAGCGGATTAGCTGCTTTTGCCGTGATTAATTATCTGATTTTTATCAGTCTGATGATTTATTACGGTATTGCAGACGCTTTGCATTTACTGATCAGTCAAAACCATGGGGCAGCACAAGCCAGACGAATTCACGATTTTGTCATCACAGCTTTGGCGATGGTTTTTGCTGTTTCAATCATTTTAGTCAGTGTTTTATTGCTTTATCCGCAGTGGTTGATCCAATTATTTTTACAGGAAGGTGCGTTGGAAAGCCAACAGTTGTCGGCTGAGTTTATTCAACTGGTCTGGCCATTGTTTGCCGTGAATGGACTGAACGTCACCTTGTCAGTTTACTTAACAGCCATGCAAAAACCATTGCCCTCTATGAGTGTCGCGTTAAGCCGTGGTTTTATACTTCCTGTCGGTTTATTGCTCTTATTGTCTGCATGGCTACCAGACAAACAATTTCTTATTGCGCTTCCGCTTGCCGAAGGTCTGACCTTAATCCTGGCCTTAATACTTTGCTGGAAATACTCTCCCGGCAGGATTATTCATTAGGATCTTAATACGCTAAAAAAGAAAAGCCGGATGTCATTGCAACATCCGGCCCAAAATCATCAAACCTTCATTCAGGGGATACAGCTTGATGGATTAGAACTGCCAGGCCACGCTTAATCGAACATCACGACCGGGATCAGGCAAACCGATAATATTTTCAAAATCGGCAAACTGGCTGAAATCTGCGTTGGTGGCATGATTAAGATAATCTTTATCAAACAGGTTATTGACGGTTAAGGTGACTCGTAAATCCTGACTTTGCATGGGTAACCATTGCGCATAAAGGTCATGAATGGCATAACCCGGTTTATCCAAGTCGCCTTGAGAGGTTTTGACATCTTTTAATCGCTCGACAAAATGTCCGTTCCAACCAAAAGACCAGGTACTATTCAGCTGATAATCCAGTTTGGCTGACAGGGTATTACCGATACTATTAGCAATGCCACCGTGATCATAGGCATTGGCATCTAATTCACCCACTTCAGCTTTGTTATGATGGAAACTCAGACTGGCAAGTAACTGAGTCCAGCGATAACCTGCTTCAAGTACATAACCTTTTGACTCTAAATCACCAACATTTTCATATAAGTTTGGTCTGCCAATGGGATCAGCAATCAAATTATCGATATTTGTTTTGTATAGTTTTGCGGAAGCAAATAAACGGGAATCATCATAAGCAATGCCAACTTCTGTGTTATCAGCATCTTCCGGCTTGAGATTCGGGTCTTTTGCCCACCCATCCAGTTTGAATGCATCCTGTGCCATCGGGCCTCTGAAGGCTTCAGCATAACTTGCAAACACATTGACTGTGTCCGAGACTTCATAATTCAGACCAATGTTATGGCTTATTTCACTCTCATTCAGCTCAAGACCATTATTATCTTCAAGTTCATATTTGTCGTAGCGAAGGCCTGCAGATAAAAGCAGCGCATCAGTCAGTTGAATAGCATCCTGGATATAAATGCCTTTCACCTTGCCTGTTTCTTTTGCTTCACGTCTGTTGGTTTCGGCACCGGCACGTGTTTCATCTTCTCGATAGTCAAATCCATAGGTGACTGAATTTATACCAATCACACTGGTATTACGTATATCCATTCCCTTACTTTTGATAAAACCATAGTAAGGTCCAAAGCGACCATTCTGATATAACTCGGATTCAGTATTAAACAGTGTCACCTTGCTATCAACCCACGGATTATCAGCAGGGTTGAAGTCATAATTCAGCGTAATGGTTTCACGCTCCAGATCCATTTGATAAAGATCATTAAAGCCTTCTGACACAATCCACTGAGGTCGGGCAGCACGGTCGCCTTCATCCTTGCGTTTTTCGTAACTCAACCGAACTGTCTGGCTATCAGTAATTTCACCAACGACTTTGGTAAACAGGAAATCCTGGTCTGAGCCAGTGCCAATGCGTTCAATACCATTACCATCTTCATAGTCATCTATATCCGCTTTGGTATAAGAGACCATAGCGCTGATACTATCTGATACACGACCGAACAGACTGGTGTTGGTTTTAAAACTGTCTGTATTACTGAAATATCCTGCCTTGAGTAAGGCACCGAAATCTTTACCGGGTTTGAGCATGTCAGTTGGATCTTTAGTAATAAATTTAACCGCGCCCCCCAATGCACCCGGGCCATTTAATGCCGAACCGGCACCGGCACTTACATCAACCCGCTTCAGCAATTCTGGCTCGATCGTGATACGGCCATTATGGTGGTATAAACTGCCGCCTTGGCTAGCACCATCAATTGACACATTTAAAAGTTTATCCTCAATGCCACGGATGTAGAGTTTCTGGCCGATCGGCACACCGCCACCTACAGTGACCTCCGGAGAATGGCGGAATAGGTCAGCCAAGTCATTGGCCTGCATTTTTTCGATCTGATCTGCATCAACGCTATTATTATCTAAGCTAATCGATTGGCCGGTCACTTTTACAACATCCAGTTGCACATTGTCCTTTTCAGCAGCCCAAACCGCCGGCCCTGATAAAGCAGCGGCTATTGCCAACGTCAATATAGTCGGGCGACTTACAACACTCCGGTTTATTTTCACTTTAACCTCGCGAATAATAATCATTATCAAATAAAACAGATTCGCATTCTAGTCAGAGTGAACGGAGATTAAAACCAAATTTACAATTGTTACAATTGGCAGGTGATCAAGATGTTAACTTTTAGCGGTTATGGGCAACTGCATGATCATCGTTAATCCACCGAATTGATGAATTTGTGCCCATAACTCCCCCCCCGTCGCTTCCACTTGTCGCCTGGCAAGGGCTAGTCCCACGCCAAAGCCTTTATGTTCATTCGGGTGAGAACTGTGCAGGCGGAAGAAAGGTTTGAAGATATTTTGCAGGTGCTGTTCAGGCACACCCGGTCCCTGATCATCAATCAGCAAATCATAACGATCGGAATGCTGGTGCAGAGTTATGCTGACAGTCCCGGATAACGGGGTGTATGACAGTGCATTACGCAGTATATTTTCAATAGCATGGCCTAACGCTCGATCACTTGTTTGATGAAGACAAGCTGTTTCCGGCATCTTCACAATAATCACATGTTCGGGGAATTCAAATCGTGCATTTTCCACAATACTGTCGATCAGATCGGTCAGATCGAGTGACTCGTTACGTAAAGCCGGTCGCTCGTTCTCTAACCAGGCAAGTGTTAACGCATCTTCAACTAATTCTCGCATCTGCTGGCATTCATATCGAATCCGCTGCAGCGCTTCATTGTCCGGGCTGGTCTGTTCAGCGATGCTTAGTGCCAGCTCAACCCGTGTTAAGGGAGTACGTAATTCATGTGATAAATCTGAAGTCAGGTGGCGCTGAGTCTGAATCTGCTCTCCTATCCTTTCTGCCATGCTATCGAACGTACTGGCCAGTATTGCAATTTCATCGTTACGTTTACCCAAATCATCACGCACTCGTACGGCAAAATCGCCATCGCTGAATTGTTTAGTGGCTTTTTCAAGTTGTCTTAAAGGCGAGATGACATGCCGGTAAATCACTAAGCTCAGGATAGCCATCAGTAACATAGGCAAGGCTATTTGTAATAACAGACTGGCATAAGTCCAATATCCTCCGGGACGCATGCGTTGTGGCAGACGGATCAGAAAATGAGTATGTCTATCTGCAAAAGTGACATCCATAATGGGATTCTGAGCAAAATACAGATGTATTTTCCATGTAATATCCCGGCCCAAAGCGAAATTATTAATAAAGTAATCGTCCATTTCGCTGTCTGCCAACGGGGTAAGCTGTGATCTTACCAGTGCAACCCAGGTATCTTCTCGCTGTTTGATGGTATTGATCCAGTCGGCCAGTTTTTCTACCTCGCCTTTTATATACAATTCTTCTGCCTTTCTGGCATAGTCGACTAACTGTTGCTGATATTGTTTATCAATAAAACTCATATGCTGCTCAGTGCGCAGAATCAAATGATGGATTATCCAGAACAAGGCAATGGTACCAATCGTAATCGTCGCACATAATTTCCAGAACAGACGACGTTTCATAACAGCATATAACCTGTTCCGTGAACGGTTTGCAGCCTGTCCACCGGCATACCGACATCAATCAATTTACGTCTGACCCGGCTCATATGCATATCCAGGCTTCGATCATAACGACTGAAATCGCGTTCCATCACGAGTCGATACAATTGTGGTTTGCTTAATAGATGATTGGCATGTTGCGTCAACGTCCATAATAATTTGAACTGGATAGGCGTCAGTTGTACAACTTGTTCATGAAAAAATACTTTCTGTTTTTTTCTATCCAGCATCAGACCTTCATGCTCCAAAACAGAATTTTCCTGATGTGGATGGTCGATAGCTCTGACTCTTCGCAGGATCGCTTCAATACGCAGCACCAGTTCAGTGAAATTAAATGGCTTTGGCAAATAATCGTCAGCGCCGTTTTTAAACCCCATAATGCGTTCCTCTTCGGCACCATGAGCCGTCAGAATGAGCACCGGAGTTTGTCGACTTTGTCGCAGCGTATTCAATACCGAATAACCGTCACGTCCAGGCAAGCTGACATCCAGCAGAATCAGGTCAAATTGACCGCTTACAGCTTTAAGTAGCCCCTCTTCACCGTTAAAGCATTGAATAACTCTAAAACTTTTCTTTTCAAGCAGCTGTTTTAATTGATGATTTAAAACCAGATCATCTTCAATTACCAGAATATTGCTGTGGGAATTCTTTTTATCTGACATGGAATACGAAGTTCAACTCATCTAGATGATAATAATTATCATTAATGATAAAGCCAATCACCAAAATATGAAACTTTGTTTTATTCCATCCTTATTGCAAACAATAAAAAAGGCAGCTGATAGAATTCCATCAACTGCCTTTTAAACTTGCCAAGAATAATTTATTACATAAGCTGCTTATACATTATTCCGGAATTTTTAACGCCAGGAACTGCGAAGCTCCGGAACGTTGTACCAACACGGGAATCGCTTTATTGGTCGGCAGCTTTTTAGCCAGTTCAATAAACTGTTTAGCGTCTGTAATCTTCTCATTATTTATACTGAGAATAATATCACCGGGAGCAATACCGGCTTCTACAGCAGGCCCAGACTCAATTTTTCTCACTGTGACACCGCTTTGATTTGGTCCTAACTCAGCGCGCTGCTCAGCCGATAAATCAGTGACTTCCATGGCCAGACGATTATCATAGAACTGGCTAATTTTAGGCCCGCTTCCGCTGGCAATCTGTTCATCTTCCGGTAATTCTTCCACTGTAACGGAAATCGTCATTTTCTTGTTATTACGAATAATTTCCGCTTTCGATTTTTTACCAATCTCGGTTCGACCGACGATAGGCGGAAGATCGGAGGAAGCATCAACATTACGATCATCAAACTTGAGAATAACGTCACCCGCTTCAAAACCGGCCTTCTCAGCAGGACTGCCTGCAACGACACGAGAAACCAAAGCACCACGAGGTTTACTCAGTCCGAATGATTCAGCCAGTTCACGTGTTACATCTTGGATGACCACACCCAACCAACCGCGGCTGACATAACCTTTATCTTTAATTTGCTCAACCACATTCATTACAGTGTCGACAGGTATTGCGAATGAAACCCCCATAAACCCACCGGTACGGCTGTATATCTGTGAATTGATACCAATAACCTCACCATCAAGATTAAATAACGGACCACCCGAGTTACCCGGATTAATCGCCACATCCGTTTGAATAAATGGGACATAGCTATCACTCGGTAAACTGCGTCCTAAAGCGCTGACAATCCCCGCTGTTGCGGAATAATCAAAACCAAAAGGTGAACCGATGGCTAAAACCCACTCTCCCACTTTCAGGTCATTTGAATCGCCTAGTTTAACCGCTTTCAGGTTCATGCCTTCAGCATCAACCTTTAACAACGCCACGTCGCTACGCTCATCACTACCAAGCAATTCTGCAACTAGCTCAGTACGGTCACTGAAACGCACGATGATTTCATCGGCATCTTTGATGACATGATGGTTTGTCAGAATAAATCCATCAGATGAAAGTACAAAACCAGAGCCTAATGAACTTGGCATTGGGGCACGTGGCTGAGAAGGGTCGCCAAAAAAGCGTCTGAAAAAATCATCAAATGGTGTGCCTTCAGGCATTTCCATACCGGGAGGTAATGATGGAAGTGGCCCGCCAGCAGTATTCTCACTTGGTTTACTTTTAGTACTTATATTAACGACGGCATCGCCATTCTCGGCTACCAGTTCGGTAAACTCAGGTAAACCTCCCCTTGCCTGAACAGCTGAACTCAACATTAACCACATCAGCAATGCCATAACCATTGCACCTGTTGTTTTGTATTGCGTCATTATTTTTCCTCTATGATTTGAGTTTCGATGGCAATTTTCTGATTTTTAAGTCGGTTTTTGACCCAATAAAATCCAAGCATCAGACCAGCCAGTCCGGCAATAATTTCCACCAGTTCGTTTGCAAACATAAAACGGCTGGCTACCGCGCCTGCAAACATGAACAGTATTGGGAGAAGATACATCATGTAAGCACCATGCAATAATGCTTCCTCAGGAATTGAGACATTCATCTGCTGTCCAGGTTGCACCGTCTGTTTTTTAGGAACGGCAATCGTCGAAAAACGTCGACCGACATGTTCACTTAGCAACCCGGTACCACAGCCTTTTTTAACCTGACATTTATCACAGGTGGATTGACGTTCAGCTTGCAGCCAGATGGTTGACTCATCATAACGGATGACCGTAGCTTTTTGTTCGATCATCGGGATTCAGGACCGGCATATTCGATGGCTGCACCAATTTTCTCTACTGTTACCGCAGGTACTTCACCCACAACCGTTACAAAATGCGCGTGAATGACGCTACCAAATGCATTCACGGCCCCCATATGAGAACCACCATGAAAATGATTGTGTTGCGCACGCATTTTTTCGATAAACACGGAAACTGAGCTTAACCCGTCGCTATAGACACGTTGTTCTATGTGTGCCCCATTGTTGGCACGTAATCTGTTTTGATGAGCCACCAGGGTAAAACCATCAGGTAACCATTTTGCCTGCCAGTTGGAGAAAGCGACTAAATCCTGTGTTGTCATTTCGCCAGGTTCGGTGCGGTGCCATACCATTTCATTGCCTGACATTTGTGCTTTCAAAGATGCATCCGGTATCTCAATGCCGGTTTCTATATCCGTAAATTCAAAGGTTTCGAGTACTTCTTTATTTTCACCTATCAATTCTGATTTAAGCAGCAAATCGGTTTCTTTATCCATCCACAATCGATAGCCATAACGATAACTATCTACAGGTTTGATTTCCAATCTCTGAGTTAATTTGCCGGCGATACGATCCTCGCCCTCCAATGTTAATTCATAGAAAGGTGTCGCCGAGCGAAGACGACGAGGTAAATCGCTTGGAAATCCTCGGCCTAAAGGACGCTGACTGACATTGATTTGTTTACCATCAGGATTAATACAGGTAACCGTATCGTTTGAACGGATTACTTCCCTGGCAGCGCCATTAAGTGAAATCAGCCTTTCTGATTCGGTACCGTCATTATTACGGTGATAAATACGTACCGACTGGAATGTTTTGCCACTTTGGTAGGCAAAAACACCTTCATAGTTGAGTTGCTTAGCTGCCTGACTCATTCGCTCAAGTAATTCTATCGAAGCAGACTCAGCCTGTACTGTTGGAATAAACAACACCAACAGCGCAACGCAAAAACGAAATACCTGGCGCATCTTTATCGCTCCGTGCCATAGGAAACGACACGTCCATAAGAAAACATGCCTGATGTACCAACATACTCGTTATGGTCAACCAGATAATTATTCAGTCTGTCTTCGACTTCCGGCTCAGCGACTGTCCACCGGTTCGACTGACTAATCATGGTAGCAGGTGCTTCGTTGGCTACCACACTGGCCACCGGCATATTATCAAAACCGGATTGTTGCTGAACCACGCCCACGACGGCAAGTGCCCCCACTGAAGCGGCCATCGCCAACCCAGTGGCCTGTTTCCAGAAGTTATCAGGGAAACGGAACAGTTTTGCTGTTGATTTTGTTTCTGTTGCAATCGTGTAAGCGGGTTCATTATCCAATGCAGTTGATATACGGAATGTCAAATCCAGTGGACGTTGATTAATGCTTCTTGTATAGCCATGCAATATATCGCTTGCTTGCTGGTAGCGCATAAATGCTTCACGGGCGCTGCTGTCATTATTAATTAATTCCAACGCCTGTTCGAGTTCACTACCGGTCAGCTGGCCATCAACCAAAGCAGACACTAATTCGAGATGATTAATTGCCATTGTTATTCCTCTTCACCCATCACTGACTTAACTTGTTTATCGATAGCTTCCCTAGCCCTGAATATTCTTGACCGGACAGTGCCGATCGGACAGTCCATCGCTTCCGCGATTTCTTCGTAACTCATACCTTCAAATTCTCGCAACTTGATAGCTGTAGCGGTATCTTCCGGCAAATCTTCAATTGCTTGCTGGATAGCCTCTTCCAACTCTACACACATGAGACTGTTTTCAGGGGTCTCAAATTCCTTAAGTTCGGGTGCATCGTAATAATTTGTTGCATCCATAGCATCGACATCACTCATCGGTGGTCGACGCGAACTGGCAGTAAGATGATTTTTAGAGGTATTGATAGCGATACGATAAAGCCACGTATAGAACGCACTGTCCCCGCGAAAGTTCGGCAACGCACGATAAGCTTTAATAAAAGCCTCCTGCGCTACATCCATTGCTTCAACTGGGTCATGAACAAATCCGGTTATCACATGTATGATTCGCTGTTGGTACTTCATTATCAGCAGATCAAACGCCTTTTTGTCGCCCGCCTGTACCCGCTGAACTAATTCCTGATCCACGTTCATTTATATATCCGGCCTACTCCGACAAGCCGGAGACAATTTCTGTTTAATGCTAGATTGACCAATGTCATTTATTTTTGTTCCACAATCAGTGCACAATAATTGTTGGCATTCTACCTTTAACAGGACCCATGACGACAACTCATCATTTTGATCTGCTGATTATCGGCAGCGGAACAGCAGGTCTGACCCTGGCTTTAAAGATGGCAGACAAGGCCCGTGTTGCCGTTCTATCCAAAAGCCAGCTTGAGGAAGGTGCTTCACTTTATGCTCAAGGCGGCATATCAGTTGTACTCGATAAAGCCGATTCTTTGCAATCCCATATTGATGATACTTTGCGCGCCGGCGGCGGATTATGCGACGAGAAAGTCGTAAGGTTTACCGTTGAACATGCGCGGGAAAGTGTTGAGTGGTTGATTGAGCAAGGCGTTTCGTTTACCCGTGATGATATGACCACCGAGACATATCATTTGACTCAGGAAGGTGGTCACAGTCATCGACGGGTGATTCATTCAGCTGATGCAACAGGCCGGGCAGTGGAAACCACACTGCTGGATAAAGCCAAAGCCCATCCGAACATTTCATTGTTTCCTTATCATATCGGTATTGATCTGATCACCACACGCAAACATCTGGCCACAGAAGAGAATACCTGTTTGGGCTGTTATGTTCTGGATATTAAAAACGATCAACCGAAAACCTTTCTGGCGCCAGTTACGGTTCTGGCAACAGGTGGTGCCGGAAAAGTGTATTTGTATACCAGTAACCCAGACGTATCGACCGGCGATGGTATTGCCATGGGCTGGCGTGCCGGTTGCCGAATTGCCAATATGGAATTCATCCAGTTTCATCCCACCTGCTTATTTCATCCGAAAGCCAAATCCTTTTTAATTTCCGAAGCATTGCGTGGCGAAGGTGCCACGTTGAAATTAGCCGATGGCACCCGATTTATGCCGGCATTTCATCCTCAGGCTGAACTGGCGCCAAGAGATATTGTTGCCCGGGCAATCGACCACGAAATGAAGCGGTTGGGGCAGGATTGTGTGTATCTGGATATCAGTCATCAACCCAAAGAATTTATTACAACCCACTTCCCCACTATCTATAAGCGTTGCCTGAAATTTGGTGTCGATATGGCAAAAGAACCCATTCCAGTGGTGCCGGCAGCCCATTACACCTGTGGCGGCATTATGACCGATATGCGCGGACGTACCGATATTGAGGGGTTGTATGCTATTGGAGAAACTGCACATACCGGATTGCATGGTGCCAATCGCATGGCCAGCAACTCGTTGCTGGAATGCCTGGTCTTCGCCGATGCAGCTGCAAAAGATATCGCCACGCTTTCGAAAAAGCCGTTTCCTGAAAATATTCCACATTGGGATGACAGCCGTGTAAATCCGGCTAAAGAAGCCGTTGCCATTAGCCACAACTGGGACGAATTGCGCCGCTTTATGTGGGATTATGTGGGCATTGTGCGCAGTACTGAACGGCTCAATCGTGCTCGCCAGCGTCTGTTTCTGCTACAGCAGGAAATTAATGAGTTTTACAGTCAGCACCATATCAGCAACGATTTACTGGAATTACGGAATCTCGCAGATGTGGCTGAACTCATCATCGAATCTGCATTGCAGCGCAAGGAAAGTCGGGGCCTGCACTACACTCTTGATTATCCTGAAATGTCTGATACCGCGGTCAGTAATAGTATTATTGCCGGAAAAAAGCCAGTCTGATTCTCACTCGTAACTGTCGAAACTGTTCTTTATCGACAGCATCTTTAACGACCAGTATCGACAGGCTTCGCTTATCAGGTGTTTTGAACGTGATTATGACAGCAAAGCGTGTGACCCAGGCTGACTCCAGAACAAGATTAGGAATCAGAGAATTATCGGCATAGCGGATCTGCCAATATTCTTCACTGAAAGTCCGGAGCGCGACAGGGCGTTTGCTATATTCACCAACAATACCCAATCGGTAACTATGTAAAACCTGACTGATTAAAACCACCGTGACCAACAGTATTTTCACTATCATGCTCACCGCTAGCAGCGATATGCTCAGCACTGCCAGAATATGCACTAGAAAACTGTAAATAACGATATACCGTGATCGGGTTAATGGCAGATAAAATCCTTTTTCCTGCATCTTCATCCCTTATTTTCGCTAATGCCGCAAACTCGCTACAATGACTCATCCTTCTTCATGCTATCCATAAGAGTAAATTCATGACCGCTGACTATCAATCCATTTTGCATCAACAGGCTTCTGCCGGACTCGCAGAAAGCAGTAGTGATACCCATTATCTGATTCCATTACCAAGTTATGGGGTGATAACGGTAAGCGGTGAAGAAGCTACAGGTTTTTTACAGAATTTACTGACAAATGATGTAAACCAACTCACTCAGCAGACATGTCAGATTTCAGCAATGTGTAATCCAAAAGGACGCCTGCTGGCACTTTTCCTGCTGATTAAAACACAAGAGAGTTATCAGTTAGTGTTACCCAGAAGCCAATGCGCTTTTCTGGCGCAAAGACTGCAGATGTTTAAATTACGCAGCAAAGTTGAGGTTGCAGATAGCAGTGAACAGTTATCCGTCTGTGCTTTATTGGGCAATGCTCCGGTCGATCATGCCATTCCATTAACTGTACCGTCATCTGCTTTATTGATTCACTCAGCAGAACAAATGGGTTCCAGAATTGAAATTTTGCTGGACCAGGAATGGCAGCTTGCAGCAGAAGCCAGCTGGCATATTAGTGAAATTGAGGCAGGCATTCCGCTGATTGTGCCAGAAAGTCGCGAACTGTTTACGGCGCAACAAGTTAACCTGGATTTAATTGGCGGTGTCAGTTTCCGTAAAGGCTGCTATCCGGGACAGGAAGTAGTCGCTCGCCTGCACTATCTGGGTGAACCAAAACGTCGTTTGTTTCACGCTGTTGCAAACAAAGCTGACATTCCTGCGGTGGGTGAAACGGTTAACGATAAAGAAGGTGCGGTGGTCGGCCATATCGTCAGGGCTGTTCATGGCCATGATGACCAGTTATTACTGCAACTAAGTCTAAAACTGGAAGGTGCGGAACAACAGTTGTTTTTAAACGACGGGGCGCTGCTGGAACAGGTTCAAGCTTCTGCCCCGGCGAGGGAAGGGTTACTCTAGATCAAGCTTTTTAAGTTTATAGCGCAACGCCCGGAAAGTAATCCCTAAACGTTTTGCCGCAGCAGTTTTATTCCAGCGGGTTTCATTAAGTGCTTTTTCAATAATGGCCCGCTCCTGTTCTTCCAGATGACTTTCCAAGTCCTGATTCAGAGCGGGGGCAGATATAGATATACCTGTTTCAGGGATGGTAAAGGCGTTACCATTGGGTTGTGTTATAGCTGGCAGCATCAAATCCTCTGCCGAAATCCGTGTCCCCTCTGCCCAGGTCAACGCCCGCTCCAGCGTATTCTCCAGTTCACGAACGTTTCCCGGAAAGGGATATTGTTGCAAAGCCGTCATGGCTTCAGCCGTTAATGTAGTGACCGCAGAATGGGTTTTACCCGCCAGTTTTTTCAGGATATGTTCAGCTAACAATTGAATATCAGCCTGACGTTCTCTTAATGGCGGTACATGTAGTTCAATGACATTCAGCCGATAGAATAAATCCTGGCGAAAGGTCCCTTTTTCGACGCATTCCGCCAGATTTTTATGCGTCGCCGATAAAATCCTGACATCGACATTAATTTCATCATGACCACCTACCGGACGAATCGCTTTTTCCTGAATTGCCCTTAGCAGTTTGACTTGCATCATTAATGGTAAGTCAGCAACTTCATCGAGAAATAACGTGCCGCCATGTGCATGCTGGAATAATCCCTGTTTATCAGCAACAGCTCCGGTAAAAGCCCCTTTTTTGTGGCCAAAGAATTCGCTTTCTACCAACTCGTTGGGAATAGCGCCACAATTCACCGGCACAAATGCTTTTTCAGAGCGCGCTCCCAAATCATGAATTAATCTGGCCACCAATTCCTTACCCGTACCGGATTCACCACTGATATAAACCGGTGCCTGACTTCGGGCCAATTTGGCCACTTTGCCACGCAGTTCACGCATCAGCTCCGTTTCACCCAGTAAACGGTCTCTGGATCGCCGTTCGATTTTATGGGGTCGATTAGGTGACAATTTTAATGCCGCTTCCACCAGTTCACGTAAAACCTGCAACTTCAAAGGTTTGGAAACAAAATCGAACGCACCGGACTTCAAAGCGGTCACGGCTAAATCCATATTGCCATAGGCTGTAATAACCGCAACGGGTAGGTCAGGATGACTTTCCTGGATTTTTTTGACCAGCTGTAATCCATCACCATCCGGTAATCGCATATCGGTGAAACATAAATCAAATGATTGCTGTGACAACAGTCTTTCCGCTTCTGCGATAGTTTCGGCCGAAACACAATCTATCGACATGCCAGACAAGGTCATTGACAGTAAATCAAGAATGTCTGGCTCATCATCGACAATCAACGCTTGTGGATTCATTGAATAAACTCTTGTCTTTGCATTGGATAACTGATTCTGAAACAACTACCGAACTCATGCAGATAGTTTAGTCTGGCTCCATTGGCCTGGCATAACTCACGGGCCAGGTACAGTCCCAACCCTGTTCCACCGCTCCGTTCAGAATGAAACGGCTCAAATAAATGTTGCATTGCCTGTGGGCTGACACCAGCACCATTATCAATAACATCGATATTGATATCGTCGGCTTGCAGTGTGATACGGATTTCTACTGGCTGCTCCTGCTCTTTATCAGCATAGTGCCATGCATTATCAATCAAATTCCACATCACCTGATGCAATTGTTCTTCATCAGTGCAAATACGTGCCAGCGGCACCGACGAAATCAACGCGATTTGCCGGGCCGGGATATGTTTTATTTCGCAATACTCTTCTACCAGTTTTTCCAGCCACGGACTCAATACCACTACGGTAGGCTCAACATTTTTACGCCGACTCATTTCTAAAATGGTTTCGATAATGCTGTTCATCCGGACACTATGTCGTTGAATGATTCCGGTAAGCTTGCTGACTGACGCATCATGACTTAACGATTCCGCCAGCAGCTCTCCGGCATGGCTGATAGCACTCAAAGGATTACGAATCTCATGAGCGATGCTGGCTGTTAAACGTCCCAACGAAGCGAGTTTTAATTGCTGGGCTTGCTGTGCCAATGCCGTGGTATTTTCGATAAACACCAAAACTTCTCCTGAATCAAGCTGCGTGGCTCGCGCTAATAATTCAGGTAAATCAGCCCTGGCCTGAAAAGGTTCAAAGGCATCCGGTAAATGTTGTTTCCAACGCCAGATCTGATCAGCCAGCTCCGGTACATATTGTTTTAGTAAAAACTGTGAGGGAGCATCTTCTATTCCCATATACTGAGCAGCAGATTGATTACAAAGTGTGACTTTTCCCTGCTCATCCAGAACCAAAACAGCCACCTGCATTCTGCTGATGATGTGTTGATTCAGGCTTGCCAGTTTATTCAAATCCTGAGCTTGCTGTTCCGCCAGCAACTGGGATCGCTGCATGGTTCGTGAGAGCAGATGCGCCAAAAGCGCCGTAATAAAGAATATCGCCCCCAGCATACCGGCTTGAGCAAAATGGCTTTGACCTATCCCGGTCAATTCAGCATAAACCGCTTCAAGTAAAACCGATAAGGTCGCTATGGCTGCAATAAAAACGGCCAGTCGGCCAGGAATCAGCGCACCACCTGCCACGACAACCACGACAAGTAGTGCCCCCAGACCACTTTGCAAACCGCCTGCCGCATGAATAATCAGCGCCAGCGCAATAATATCGATAATCAGCTGAATACTGCACTGCGTGACAAATATACCCCAGTGTCGACTGGAAAATATCATCAACAATACAGCAACCATCAGATAGGTCAGGCTGACATAATGATGTAATAAGGGATATTTATTCCCGATGAATTCCGGTGTTAACTCAAGGTAAAAAACCACAAACAGAATAGCTGCCAGAAATAAACGGTAGCCGGAAAAGAAGGTCAGCGCCCGCCAGGAAGCCTGATCCTGTTCTGATTTAGTGGTGGTGAAATATTCGCCAGCCATTATTTTTGGTGCTGATAAGCCTCAAGATGCTCGGTAGTACAAAAATAATGCTGATTTTTCTGTATTGCTTCCTGTTCTAACAAATGCAAGCCACATTGTTCACAGCGCACCATTTTTTCTGTTTTCTCGATTCGCCTCTCATTTTTTATCTGCCGGTATAAATTCCGGAAAATGACATATAAAAGCAGGCCTATCGCCAGCAGGATCAAAATTCGCATGGTTTACCTCAAAAAAAAGGGCATCCGATATAGGATACCCTTTCTTGTTCCGTTGGTGATACAGCCAGGGTATGAAAGATCAACCTGACCTAACCGCGTGAAGCACGTTTGCGCTCATGTTCCAGCAGGAATTTCTTACGTACTCTGATGGATTTAGGAGTCACTTCCAGTAATTCATCATCACCGATAAATTCCAGCGCCTGTTCCAAACTCATACGAATGGGTGGAACCAGTGTCACCGCTTCGTCAGAACCTGATGCACGCATGTTGGTTAATTGTTTACCCTTGAGAGGGTTGACCACCAAATCGTTATCACGTGAGTGAATACCAATCACCATGCCTTCATAGACTTCATCGCCATGGCCAATAAACATGCGCCCACGATCCTGCAAGTTAAAGATGGCAAATGCCACCGCTTTACCGACACCATTGGCAATCAAAACACCATTAATGCGTTTCCCAAAAGTGCCCGCTTTCACCGGTGCGTAGTGATCAAATACGCTGTAAATCAAACCAGTACCTTGGGTAGCAGTTAAAAACTCAGTACGGAAACCAATCAAACCGCGTGACGGAATAATAAAGTCGAGACGCACTCGGCCTTTACCATCTGGTGACATATCTTTTAGTTCGCCACCACGGGTACCCATTTTTTCCATCACAGTGCCTTGATGCGTGTCTTCCACATCAATAGTCACCGCTTCATAAGGTTCCTCTTTAACACCATCAACTTCACGAATAATAACCTCAGGACGGGAAACCCCCATCTCAAAACCTTCGCGACGCATATTTTCAATCAATACCGAAAGATGTAATTCACCCCGGCCAGAAACACGGAATTTATCCGGGTCATCGACCAGCTGTTCTACTTTCAATGCGACGTTATGAATTAACTCACGATCCAGACGTTCTTTAATTTGACGAGTGGTGACAAATTTACCTTCTTTACCGGCAAACGGAGAATTGTTGACCTGGAAGGTCATCGTCACTGTCGGTTCATCAACGCTCAACGGGGGGAGCGCTTCCACAGCATTCGGATCACATAAAGTGTCAGAAATATTTAGCGGGTCCAGACCAGTAAACGCAATAATGTCGCCAGCATGTGCTTCTTCAACTTCTTCGCGACGTAACCCCATAAAGCCCATGACCTGCATCACTCGACCATTGCGTTTTTTGCCTTCCGGGTCAACGACTGTAACAGGGGTATTGGTTTTTACTTTGCCACGCTCAATGCGGCCGATACCGATAACACCGACATAGCTGTTGTAATCAAGCGAGGTAACCTGCATACGGAAAGGGCCATCCGCATCAACCGCTGGCGGACTAACCTTATCAACAACCAGTTGAAATAACGGTGTCATATCACCGTCACGAACGGTATCTTCCAGACCGGCAAAACCATTCAGGCCTGATGCATAAATGACATCAAAGTCTAACTGCTCGTCAGTGGCATCCAGATTGGCAAACAGATCAAACGTTTGATCCAAGACCCAGCCCGGACGAGCACTTGGTTTATCAATCTTGTTGATAACCACGATAGGCTTCAGACCCAAAGCTAATGCTTTTTGTGTGACAAAACGCGTTTGCGGCATAGGTCCTTCTGATGAATCAACCAGCAATAAGACTGAATCGACCATCGACAGAACGCGTTCAACTTCACCGCCAAAATCAGCATGGCCAGGTGTATCAACGATATTGATACGGTAGTCATTCCAGCGGATGGCTGTGTTTTTGGAGAGAATGGTAATACCACGCTCGCGTTCCAGATCGTTGGAGTCCATTACGCGTTCCTGTAACTCTTCATGTTCACTGAAGGTACCGGACTGACGCAGCAGCTGATCAACCAGGGTCGTTTTACCATGATCGACGTGGGCGATGATGGCGATGTTACGTAGTTTGTTTATATCTCTAGAATTATTACTCATAAAATCAGTTCATTAAGGCATGTCTGGCATGCGCTGTTAAAAAATGTCCCGTTGGGGACCTCAATCACTTCAGATTGTCCATCACAAACGGGGCAATACATTTTTGCAGATGAGCATGGATTGATAAGTTGCCGACAATAACGTGCCCTTTATCTAAAACCTTGTCACCGCCGGTAAAGTTCGTCACCGAACCACCCGCTTCTTCAACCAGCAATTTTCCTGCAGCCACATCCCAGTTTTCCAGGCCGATTTCCCAATAACCATCGACACGTCCAGCAGCGACATACGCTAAATCAAGTGCTGCCGAACCGGCGCGACGAATATCCGCCACTTTTGGTAAAACCGCGGAAAACATCTGCATATAAGCATCTAAATGTTGCGGATATTTGAAAGGAAAACCGGTGGCAATTAACGCGCCATTGAGATCTTTACGTTTACTGACACGTAAGCGACGGTCATTTAATTGAGCGCCTTCACCGCGACTGGCCGTAAATAATTCATCACGCATCGGGTCAAACACTACCGCATGTTCAATACGACCTTTGACCATCACAGCAATTGATACACAATAATGCGGAAAACTATGCAGATAATTTGTCGTTCCATCCAATGGATCAATTATCCAGACCACATCATTTTGTCCGGTTTCACCGGACTCTTCTGCCATGATGGCATGATCCGGATAAGATTTTTTAATCGTGTTAATGATTTCCTGTTCCGCCAGGCGGTCAACATCAGTCACAAAATCATTCAATCCCTTAGCGGTAACCTCTAAATGATCGACATGTTGTAAAGAGCGCATAATCAGGCTACCTGCCTGACGAGCCGCACGTACGGCTATATTCAGCATCGGATGCATAGAACAAATTTTTCCAGAGCAAAAAAAAGAATGCGACAGAAATAGTAAATACTATTCCAGTCCAAAAAAAGAGAGCATAATTATAGCAACTATCGCCACCGATTCGCAGTTTAAATTTGTGGCAATAGACAGCAGAAATATTTCCTGCTAGCCTTTTGACAGGCCTGCATTTACAAACGAAATGGAAATGCTACCAACCCTAGTACACTTTAAGGAGATACAAATGAAATCATTAGCTAAACTGAGCGCCGTTATCCTGCCTTTGGCATTACTGACTGCATGTGCAAATACTGCTGAAATGGAAGCATTAAAAGGTTCAGTAGAATCTGCACAATCAACAGCTGATTCTGCTTTAGTTGCAGCTCGCAACGCGCAAAGTACTGCTGATACTGCACAACGTACAGCTTCTGACGCTGAACTGGCTGCAATGAATGCTCAAAAAGCGGCTGAAGATGCACAAGCACAAGTTGATGCTTGCTGTGCAAAAATCGACCGTATGTTTGAAAAAGCAATGAGCAAATAATCTAAACAATTATTTTCAAAGCTAAAACAAAAAAGCCGGGATTTATCCCGGCTTTTTTGATTCTGCCGTTTGCTGTTTTGTCAGAACATTTCTTCTGACAGATGCGCAGGCCAAACTGGAATACCTGCTGCTGCAGAAATTCTATCCGCCGCTTCACGCGCAGCTTGCAGACTATCAAACGGCCCTACTACTACTTCATCAATCGCTTTATTTCTCAATGGCCAGAATTTGTCCTGCATATTCAATTCCTGTAATGCTTTGCGCATTTTCGCGCCGGTTTCCAACTTTAAACCGCCATGTACAAACCAGACATTATCAACAATCTTTTCTTCTTGCTGATTAAGCTGCTTAACGACACCATGCGTAGACATGACAATCTCTTCAGCAAAGGGCCAGTCCTGTTCTGATAACACGGAATCCTGTGCATCCAATACGGCCATCACCATGGGGGTCATATTACCGCTCACTCCATCATACATTTCAGGAATCGGCTTATGCGCTTCCAGATATAGCTTGCCGTTAGACAGGGCAGCTTTATAAGGATGATGAATAATATTCACTTGGGTGTTTAATGAGACCAGGCTATACAAATGTTCAATATCTTCCGGATACAAACGAATACAACCGCTACTGACTCGTAAACCAACCCCGTATGGTTTGGCAGTACCATGAATCAAATAGCTTGGATTGGATAAACGTATAGCGCGTGTGCCAAGAGGATTATCCGGGCCAGGAGGTACAACTGCTGGCAGGATATCGCCCTCTGCCGCATGTTCTCTACGTACAGATTCTGGTGGTGTCCATGAAGGATTTTCACGCTTTTGAATAATAGATAGCTTACCTAAAGGCGTGTCCCGGCCTTCACGGCCAATACCGATTGGGTGAGTGATGACTTGTTGTGCTTGATTGGCCTGTTTCGGCGGAAAATAAAATAATCGCATTTCCGGAATATTGATCACGACACCTTTTTGGGGAGCATCAGGCAGAATGAATCTGTTCGGTATCAATACCGGTTGATTATCGCCTGGCAACCAGGGATCCAGATTTGGATTCGCCGCAACCATATCGGTGTAACCCATATCAAATTTACGACCAATATCCAGTAAAGTATCTTCGTGTCGACTGTAAACTACGAGGTTGTGTCCGATGACACGGGTTTCCTCATCATGCAATTCAAAGGTGGTTGCACCGACTGGCAATACTAATAAACTAGTGGCCAAACCGATAAATAAACGACTAATCATTACAAACCTATAGAGTTAAGGGTGAATAAACAGCAGCTATTGTACAATGTTCCATGACAAGTGTTACTACTGAGGAATGTTGAACAAAAAAAGTAGCCTTCATTAGTGACACTGAAAGATAAACTGTCCGTGGTGATGCTTTGCCAAGTTAAACAGTCTACAATCGCAGGCTGTAATTTTTTGTTTTGATACAGATAGAAGCCAATGATGAAATACATCCTGACATTGTTCCTGTTGCTGACACTAACTGCATGTTCTTTCTTTTCAGGGAGAGAGCCTGTAGTTGCTGAAGAAAGCTGGACCGTAGAACGGGTTTACGCCGAAGCCAAAGCGGCTTTAAACATTAATGATTACCGCACAGCCATTGAATACTACGAACAACTGGAAGCGCGTTTTCCATTTGGTCAATATGCGCAACAGGCATTACTTGATTCGGCTTATGCCTATTACAAAATAGACGAGCCGGAAACCGCTATCGCTACATTGGATCGTTTTATGCGTGTCTATCCGCTTAACGAGAACGTTGATTACGCCATGTACCTGCGTGGGCTTATCAATTTCAACCGCGATATGGGTATTCTGGAAAAATATATTCCCCGCGATGAAACACAACGTGATCCCGGATCAGCCTTACAGGCTCTGCGTGATTTCACAACGCTGGTAAATCGTTTCCCAACCAGTCGTTACAGTGATGATGCTGCTCAACGCGTTGTTTATCTGCGTAATCGTTTAGCCCAACATGAGTTACATGTTGCCAACTATTATATGCGTCGTGCTTCATATCTTGCGGCCGCTAACCGTGCCAAGTATGTCATTGAGAACTACCCGCGCACTCCAGCAATGCCGGATGCATTAGTGATCATGGCCAAGGCTTATAAAATTCTGGAACTGGATGATTTGTCTGAAGACGCATTACGCGTTTTGGAAAGAAACTACCCTGGTCATACAGGGGTAGCCGATGTACGCAGAACGACGCTGTTTGATTAACAGCGTCGTTTTATTGGCCGGCTGAATTTAGATAGCCGCTTCGCCATCTTCACCTGTACGGATCCGAATGGCTCGTTCCAGAGGTGAAACAAAAATTTTGCCATCGCCAATCCGACCGGTATGTGCGGCTTTGGTAATGGCTTCGATACACGCATCCACCTGATCATCTGCCAGCACGATTTCCATTTTTACTTTCGGTAGAAAGTCCACAACATATTCCGCGCCACGATACAGTTCTGTATGACCTTTTTGTCTGCCAAAACCTTTGACTTCGGAAACCGTCATACCGGTGACCCCGATATCAGACAATGCTTCACGTACATCATCCAGTTTGAACGGTTTAATAATGGCTTCGATTTTTTTCATGTGATTGCCTACTCTATAGTTGACGTTACGGTATAACCTGATGTTATCGGATAGCGACGATCTCTGCCAAATGCTCTGCCGGTAATGCGAATTCCCGGCGGAGCCTGACGCCGTTTATATTCACTACGATCTACCATTTTAATGACCTGTGCAACCGTTTCTGCATTAAATCCGGATGCGACCAGATCCTCAAAACAGCCATCATTCGCTACATAGGCTTCCAGGATGTCATCCAATACTTCATATGCAGGCAATGAGTCCTGATCCAGCTGATCGGCTGAAAGCTCTGCCGAAGGTGGGCGCGTAATAATTCGTTCAGGGATCGCCCGGGCCAGGCTATTTCGGTAATGCGCCAGCTTATAAACAAGGGTTTTATATACATCTTTCAGTGGCGAGAAACCGCCTGCCATATCACCATACAGGGTGGAATAACCAACGGCCATTTCACTTTTATTACCGGTAGAAAGCACCATAGCACCTGTTTTGTTAGATATCGCCATCAGCAATACTCCGCGACAACGGGCCTGTATATTTTCTTCGGTGGCATCCGGCTGTGTGCCCGCAAAAACATCTTCCAACTCATGCAGAAATGATCGAAACAAATTTTCAATACCAATTATCCGATATTGAACGTTCAGGATAGCGGCCATTTCTGCTGCATCATCCAGGCTGATTTGCGAGGTATAGCGTGAAGGCATCATCACTGCCTGTACACGTTCAGCACCAAGTGCATCAACGGCCAACGCCATGGTTAAAGCTGAATCAATGCCACCGGATAAACCGATGACTACACCCGGAAAGTGATTTTTTTCCACATAATCCCGCAAACCACAAACTAAAGCGTTATATACCGTTTCCAGCTCACCCATCAATGGTTGTTGTGGTCCTTCCAGTTGAACTTCCTGTCCGGTTTTGTGCACCTTAATTGGCACCAATGCTGTTGCAAATTGTATGGCCTGGACGCTTTTTTCACCTGACGCATTGACCGCAAATGACGCGCCATCAAATACCAGCTCATCCTGACCACCAATCTGGTTCACATATAAAATCGGGACATTATTTTCCCGCGCCCGCTTGCACACTTCGGCCTCACGCAACAGCGTTTTGTCCTGCTTAAATGGAGAGGCATTCAAATTAACAATGATTTCAGCCCCGGCATCCACAGCCTGAGCCGTTGGCTCGACAAACCAGATATCTTCGCAGATGGTTAAACCGATCTTAATCTGGTTTATTTCAATGATGGTGGCTTCATGGCCTTCGATGAAGTAACGCTTTTCATCAAACACCCCGTAATTGGGTAGTTTTTGTTTGAAGTATTGTGCGGTAATCTGATGTTTGCTGATGACAGAAGCCACATTAAACAACTCTTTACCAACTTCACCTAACGGGTGACCCACAATAATCGTGATATCGTCTATTTGCTGACAAAGTGTTTTTAGTGACTTATCAACACGCTTCAGCAGGCCAGGCCTTAATAACAAATCTTCCGGTGGATAGCCGGTCAGACATAATTCTGGAAACACCACCAGTTCAGCGGCATGTTGTTGTCTCGCCTGCTGAGTTGCAGCAATCACCTTTCTGGTATTGCCAGCCACATCTCCAACAATGGGATCGATTTGTGCCAGCACTACCCGAATTTGATTATTGGCCATTAACTTTCCATCAGTTGCAGCATAGTTGAACCAATTTCTGCCGGGGATCCAGCAATGGCAACACCGGCGGCTTCCAATGCGGCTAATTTAGCCTTGGCGGTACCCTGACCACCACTGATAATGGCCCCGGCATGCCCCATACGTTTGCCTGCAGGAGCGGTTAAACCGGCAATATAGGCTGCGACCGGTTTGCTGACATACTGTTTGATATATTCCGCTGCATCTTCTTCAGCCTGACCACCGATTTCTCCGACCATCACAATACCCTCGGTTTGCGGATCAGCTTCAAACAATTCCAGACAATCAATGAAGTTCATTCCATGTATGGGATCGCCTCCTATTCCCACACAGGTACTTTGGCCTAATCCATTCTGCGTGGTTTGATAAACCGCCTCATAGGTCAGTGTTCCTGAACGCGAGACGATACCGATTTTTCCCGGCAAATGAATGCTGCCCGGCATGATACCGATTTTGCATTCACCCGGCGTGATAAGGCCCGGACAATTTGGTCCGATCAATCTGGCATCATAGGATTTCAATGCATGTTTAACCCGCAACATATCCAGTACCGGTATACCTTCTGTAATACAGGCAATCACCTTTATACCGGCATCTGCCGCTTCGAGGATCGCATCGGCAGCAAAAGCTGCAGGTACATAAATCATACTGGCATCAGCACCTGTTTCAGTTACCGCTTCATGCACGGTATTAAAGACCGGTTTATTCAAATGTGATTGACCGCCCTTACCAGGCGTTACACCGCCAACAAACTGGGTGCCATAGGCAATGGCCTGCTCGGAATGAAAAGTGCCCTGTTTACCGGTAAATCCCTGACAGATCACTTTGCTGTCTTTATTAACCAAGATACTCACGTTGTATTACTCCCCTGCCGCAGCGACAGCCATAGCTGCTGCTTCAGTTAAATCCTGTGCTACGCGCAGATTCATACCACTGTTTTCCAGCAATGTGCGCCCTAAATCGGCATTGGTGCCTTCCAACCGAACCACAACCGGTAACGATAAACCGACTTCTTTAGCGGCTTGCATAATGCCTTGTGCGATCAAATCACAACGCACAATGCCACCAAAAATATTGACCAGGATGGATTTTACTTTTTTGTCTGATAAAATCAGTTTAAACGCTTCAGCAACACGATCCGCGGTAGTCCCGCCACCAACGTCCAGAAAATTGGCCGGCTCTCCGCCCTGCTTCTGAATCAAATCCATGGTGGCCATTGCCAGACCAGCACCATTTACCATACACGCCACATTGCCATCCAGAGCGATGTAATTCAGTCCGAAATCACGGGCAATTACTTCGGCAGGATTTTCCTGGGTCGGATCAAATAATTCAGCCAAATCGGCATGGCGATATAACGCATTTTCATCGACGTTGATTTTGGCGTCCAGTGCCAGTAAATCACCCGCATTGGTTATCACCAATGGGTTGATTTCCAGCAGACTGATATCTTTTTCACAGAACAGCTGATACAGGTTTTGCATCAGCTGTTGCAGTTGTTTGAACGCCGCACCGGTGAGCTGCAAAAAGAAACCTGCTTGACGACATTGATAGGGTTGCAAGCCAGCAACCGGCTCGATATATAACGTCAGAATAGCCTCTGGTGTTTTCTCGGCTACCTCTTCAATGTCCATGCCACCCTCGGCAGAAATCATAAACACTACCCGCTGTGTCACCCGGTCCACCAGTACAGCCAGATAGAGTTCGCGTTCAATTGAAGATGGTGCCTCAATCCAGACTTTATTAACCGGTAGCCCCTCGGCCGTCGTCTGATGTGTTACCAGCTGACTTCCCAGCATGGCATTTACTGCGTCAGTTACCGCTGATTGACTGTCTTCAACTCTGACACCGCCGGCCTTACCTCGTCCCCCACTGTGTACCTGAGCCTTCACCACCCAACGTTGACCACCAATCGCCGTTATGGCCGATGCTACTTCATCAGAGCTGGATATCATCTGTCCTTTGGGTGTCTCGATGCCATATCGGTTAAACAATTGTTTTGCCTGATACTCATGCAGGTTCATGTTGTGTTCGCCTTGTATGTCTTTATTACTGCTGACCAGCAGTGCCAACAGTTAAACGTTATATTTTCGCCCATCAAGGTAATAATTACCATCATCTGACATGATATAGTTGCCTGCTGAAAACTAACACGGAACCGTTTATGCGTACTCTTTACCCTGATATCGAGCCTTTTCACAGCCAGTTATTAGCCTGTGAAGAAATGTCAGATGGACGCCGTCATCAAGTTTATATTGAACAGTGCGGCAATCCTGAAGGGATCCCAGTGATTTTTTTGCATGGAGGTCCCGGCTCCGGATGTCGCCCGCAGCATCGCTGTTATTTTGATCCTGAGCGATACCACATCATTCTGTTTGATCAGCGAGGTTGTGGACGTTCACAGCCGTCAGGTGAGCTGGAAAATAATACAACTGATTATCTGATAGCGGATATGGAAGCTATTCGTAAATTGCTGAATATTGAAAAGTGGATGCTATTTGGCGGCTCCTGGGGAGCAACGTTGGCATTGGCTTATGCCCGACAGTATTCACAGCATGTCTCAAAAATGGTGTTACGCGGCACTTTTCTTGGCAGGCAGCAAGATATTAACTGGGTATACGCTGCAGGAGGCGCATCAAGAATATTTGCTGAAGCGTGGCATGCACTGGTTAAAGATGTACCTGAAAGCGAACAGGAAAAGCCGTTAACTTACTTTTATCAGCAAATAACCCACCAGAATGAACAACAACAGATAATGGCCGCCAATACCCTGCAAAGCTGGGAAGCGACTATTGTGATGATGCGCGATCAGCATTATCAACCAGAAGCTGAGGCATCACCGGGACCGCTGGCACACGCCAGAATCCAATTGCATTATGCTTTGAATGAATGTTTTTTGGCCGAGAGTCCATTACTCGACAGTATTAAAAAAATTAACCATATCCCGGCAACCATTATTCATGGCCGTTACGATATGGTGTGTCCCATGCAGCAATCCTGGGAGGTCTATCAGCGTTGGCCAAAGGCCTGCTTTGAGGTGTTACCCCTGGCCGGTCATGCAGCAAGTGAGCCAGCAATTATTGATGCGCTGGTTCGAACTACCGATAAACTAGCAATGCAATTTGTATGATCGCTTTGTTACAACGGGTCAGCCAGGCAAATGTCACCATTGCCAACAACCAGACCATCGCGCAAATTAAACAAGGCTTACTTGTGTTTGTTGGTGTGGAGAAGGCTGACACCCCGCTTATCGCCGACAGGTTGTTGCAGCGGATTGTAAACTATCGGGTGTTTAGTGATGCTGACGATAAGATGAATTTAAGCTTGCAGGATATAAAAGGCGATTTATTGCTGGTACCACAATTTACTTTGCCGGCGGATACCCGCAAAGGTAATCGCCCCAGCTTTACCCCAGCAGCCCCCCCTGAACAGGGCAAAAAACTGTTTGATTATCTGTTGACACGGACTCAAGATCTTTCAATGACTGTTGAGTCGGGACAGTTTGGTGCAGATATGCAGGTTTCACTGACCAATGACGGGCCGGTCACTTTTTGGTTACACGTTAATTAATTTCGGATTTTTATGCGTATATTGCTCAAATTTTTACTCGGTACAGCTTTAGTCATCATTGGCATTGCTGCATTAATGCTGATTCCGTCACCGCAACCGACGGATCCAAAACCGTGGGAAATTACGGTTATGCCCGATGAACAGATTGAAGTAATGGGCGTGCATTTAGGCAGCACTTCCTACGGCGAGATTCAGCAGTTATGGCGTGAAGCAGGGGAAGTCGCTTTATTTATCAGTGTTAACGAACGTATTACTGCAGAAGCTTTTTTTGAATCCGTCAATCTTGGGGGATTGTCTGCTCGCGTGGTGGTTAATCTATTGCTGGATGACAATGAATTAAAATCCATGGCGTCACGGGCCGCTTCGGCGAAGTTACAGCCAAGTGGTGCACGACGTTATGATCCGGCATTTGATGATAAACAACGTTTATTGTCTGCTCCGGCGACCGCCATTACCTATATCCCTAGCGTGAGACTAGATGCAGAGATGGTTCGTAATCGCTTTGGTGAGCCCGATGAAATCAGTGATGAAGCTGAAGAAAGTGCAGCTGAAATCTGGCATTATCCTGCATTTGGACTGACCATCAGACTGCATCCGGAAGAAAGGCCCGTGCTGACTTATACAGCTCGGACTTTTTGATCATTTTGTTTTATATATTCCATCAGCTCGTTTAAGTTTATAGCCCTGCTGAAATAAAATCCCTGAGCACGTTTACACTGGCTCTTACGTAAAAATGCAAGTTGCTCTGCCGTTTCAACCCCTTCCGCAACAACTTGCAAGGCGAGACTGTTAGACATCGCCAAAATGGCATTAACGATTGCCGCATCATCACTGTCTTCAGTGACATCACGGACAAAAGTCCGATCAATTTTTAACACATTGAGTGGAAACTGCTTCAAATAAGACAGTGAAGAATACCCCGTACCAAAGTCATCAATTGCCAGCGTGATACCCAGCAAGCTTAATTCACGTAAGGTTTGCACAGCCTGCTCAGTGTTTTCCATTAACAGGCTTTCGGTGATTTCCAATTCCAGATTTTTTGCTGGCATACCTGATTGTTCCAGCAAATTACGAATAAAGTTAACCAGCAGATTGCCTTTGAACTGGCGCCCTGAAAGGTTAACAGCCATTAAGAAGTCATCCGGTAAATAATCACAATTAGCCATGAAGGCTTCACAGGTTTTTTTTAACACCCATTCACCCACAGTACTGATCAAACCCGTATCTTCAAGCACCGGCACAAATATCGCGGGCGACACATCTCCCCATTGTTCGGTATGCCAGCGTAATAACACCTCTGCACCAGCAACACGACCGGTCTCAAGTTCAATTTGCGGTTGAAATTGCAAATAGAACTCCTGCAACTCAACCGCACGACGCAGGGCGGTTTCCATCGCCAGACGCTGCGATGCCTGTGCATTCATTTCTGAGGAATAAAACTGAAAATTATTACGTCCTGTACTCTTGGCGTAATACATTGCCGCATCGGCATTTCTCACCAGCATGTCTACATCACGACCATCCGCAGGATATAAACTGATACCAATACTGGGACTGATATTCACTTCAATGTTATCCAGCATATAGGGCAGTGATGTTGTATTGAGAATTTTCTCAGCAACCTTTCCGACATATTGCGCTGAGTTGATATCTTCCAGAATCACGGTAAATTCATCACCACCCAGCCTGGCTACAGTGTCACTCTCCCGAACACAGGAACGAATTCGCCGCGCCACCTCACAAAGCAAAATATCTCCTGCCTTGTGGCCTAGCGAATCATTAATATGTTTAAAGTGATCCAGATCCAGGAAAAATACTGCCAAACGACCATTTTGTCGTTGTGCTTTATGAATGGCATGCTCTAGACGATCTTTAAACACGCCACGATTTGGCAACCCGGTCAGAATATCGCTGCTGGCTAAACGTGTCAGTCTTTCTTCATTTTGCCGTTGATTGGTAACATCTTCATATAGCCAGATAGATCCCTCTGACGGGTTTTCAGGATCAATGACTTGCCCGGCGACAGCACACCAGAATTTCTCACCATTGGCCCTTTTCATCTCGACCTGGGCTTCAAAATTTTCTGCTTCAGACAGGGCGTTATAAGCCTGATCTCCGAAACGCTTAAATGCTTCCTCGCTTGGATGAAGACAAAGTGTGCTTTGACCTTCAATATCTTCGCGTGGAAACAAAAACAGTTGTTCGAATTTATTATTCACCCGAATAATATGACGGTTTTTAATAAAGGCAATACCCACCATGGCGTTTTCCAGAATGGCGTTTAATTCATTGCTAGTCTGCACCAACGCCAACTTGGTTCGCTTCCATGAACTGATGTCTGAAATCACGCAAACCCAGATATCATCGTCAAATTGTGATAAAGGGCGAAGTGACAGCCACATGGAAAAAGTCTCCCCGTACCAGTTTCGCCCTTCAAATTCACGATTAATTTTTTGTGATTCAGCAATATCGTTGAGTGATTTAATGTGCTCGGATGGGGCAATGAACTGCAGAATATTCTGTCCAGCTAATTGGTTTTCACTCGCTTGTAATATTCGTTCAGCAGCAGGATTGCATGAGCTAATTGATCCATCCGCCTGGATAGCCAGAATCGCTTCAGGGACGCCGTTAAGAATGGCTCGAAGCCTTGTTTCACGGATTTCGAGCGAATGCTTGGTTTCATCCAGCTTTGCAATCAACTCCTGGGTTTGTGCAGCAAAGACATTAAAGTCATTGGCAAGTAAATTAAATTCACTCTGACCATTACTGATTGACATTCGGGTATCAAATTTTTGTTCTGACAAGGCATGCATTGCACTTCGTAATCGCTGCATAGGCTGGTTGATACGCGCTTTCATGCTGAGTACAAACCAGGTTATTCCTAAAACAATCATTAAACTGCTAAAGATCATCAACCATCTGTAATGACTGAATACAGAAATGGAAATTCCAGCAATCACCAATACCATTAATAGCGTAATAACAGCCCATAAATTCAGCATGGTCCGGATGCTCCAATGCTTAAACATATTTTCCCTGTTCATATAATTCACACTCGTTCATGGAGCTGGTATGAAAACTCAAAAGCATCCGATTTGAATCGGAGATACATTCCATTTTGTAATTTGCTAAGTCAAACTTTGCTACTGAGACGGACATACTGTTGATACTGGAAAAGGTCCATCTCGCTATCTTAACTAGTGTCCCTGTTGCACAAGGCATAGCACTGTTCAGTCGGGGCATATAAAAGCTGCATAAAGATTGCTTTTCTGATGATTTTTCCTGGATAAAAGCACAATTATATGCAGGCCAACTACAGCTAATGATCCGTTGATACTCCCATTCATATTAAAGTACCGTTCTGCTGCCAAGCCATTGTTAGTTGGCATAAACGGGGTTGCGGATGGAATAATAATCTAATCAGATTTATGCTCATTATTATTTGTATTTTCCACGTCTGATTCCACTTCGGTTTCTTCTGAATGATTATCATCTTCCATCAAAACTCGATTAGCGGCGCCTTCCATATCATCATATTGACCACTGCGAACGGCCCAGAAAAAAACCACAACTCCCACTAAACCCAGTAATAACATCCCGGGTAAAAGTCCGTATATGACCTCCATAGCCTACCTCTTAAATATTCGACTAATCCTGGCAGCATTACCAATGACAAGTAACGAACTTATCGGCATCGTGATTGCTGCCAGTAAAGGACTGACTAATGCCATCATTGCTAATGGAACCATAATCACGTTATAGCTGATCGATAATACAATATTCTGGCGAATAGTGCGTAACGTCCGGGCAGCCAATTGCCGCGCTAATGCCACCTGACTTAATTGATTGTGTGATAAAACAATATCTGCACTTTCAATAGATACATCCGTTCCGGAAGCCAGCGCAATGCCTACATCAGCCTGAATCAATGCCGGCGAATCATTAATGCCATCCCCTACCATGGCAACACAATCGCCCTGTTGTTGTAATTGTTGAATAAACCGGCGTTTATCAGCAGGCAAGACCTCGGCCATGCGCTGAATATTTCCAAGGTCGGCCGTTACTGAATTGACTACCTGCTGTCGGTCTCCGCTTAACACAGTCACTTTAAGACCATTGGCTAACATGTCCGAAATCATGGCTTTGGCGTCATCACGTAATGTATCAAACAGGCCTAATATGCCGATTAATTTTTTCTCGCTGGCGACAAACACACAACTGATACCTTGCTGCTCCAGCTGATCGACTTTTAACTGCCAGGCGTTATTAAGAATAACCTGATGTGAAAGCATCCAATCCGCGGTGCCAACAATAATTTTATTGCCTTCAATCTGCGCTTCCACGCCTCTTCCCGGAGAGGCATAAAACTGAGATATCTCAAATAACGGGAGGGCATATTGCTGAGCGGCTGAAACAATCGTTTTTGCAATACCATGCTCGGATTGCTGCTCTGCCGAAGCCGCAATCTGCAGTAACTGTTGTTCGGAGATTCCTTCTGCGGTAATTCGTTCAACCAGCTTAAGTCGTCCTTCAGTCAAGGTACCGGTTTTATCAAACACGTAATGTGTTACGCGGGATAACGATTCCAATGCAACACCCTGTTTGATCAGGATTCCATTGCTGGCCCCCACTCCGCTGGCAACAGCAATGGACATTGGCGTGGCCATACCAAATGCACAGGGACACGTCACCACTAAAACCGAGGCTGCGGCCAGTAAGGCTTTTTCAAAATCACTCCCAACCCAGAATACAAATGTTAGCGTTGCAAGCGTCAGCGTAATAACGACAAACCAGGGCACGATTTTGTCTGCCAATGTTTGAATGGGGGCTTTTGAAGTTTGTGCCTCATCCATCAAAGCGATTATTTTGGCTAAGGCAGTATGGCGTAATACCTGCTGCGCTTTCACCACAAATGCACCTTCACTATTGATGCTTCCAGCGACAACCATATCGTTTACCTGTTTGCGCACAGGTTGCGATTCCCCTGTCAGCATCGATTCATCTACGGCGCTCTCGCCATCTGTCACAACGCCATCAACTGGAATATTTTCACCCGGCCGCACTAAAACCAAATCACCGACCTTAACCGAACGAATAGGTACTGTTTTCTGTATCCCTGCTTCAATGACTGTTGCCAGTTTGGGCTGCAATTCGAGCATGCGACGGGTGGCTGATAACGCATTGCGTTTGGAAAGCGCTTCCAGATAACGCCCAATCAGAATAACAAATATAAAGTTCACGACTGTATCAAAGAAAACTTCGCCTTCAACTGAGCCAGTAAAAGTAATATAGGAAGAATAGAGATAAGTGGCCGTTGCACCGATAGCAATCGGTAAATCCATTGTTAAATAACGACTGCGTAATCCGCTGATTGAATTTCGGAAAAAAGGATAACCCGAGTAAAGTAAGGTTGGAGTAGCAATCAAAAAACCAACCCAATGAAACAAGTCTCGAAACTCATCCTCAGCAGCACCGGAATAAAGGGCAATCGAAACCCACATCAGGTTCATCATCGCAAACCCGGCAAATGCCATACGATAGATTAATCCACGGTGTCGCTTAGCCAATGCCCCTTCTGCCGTTTCCGGATCAAATGGAACAGCGGCATAACCAAGCTCAGCTAAATGCTGCATTAAAATGGATAAGGACGTTTTGCGATTATCCCAACAGATGCGACAACGTTTTGCTGTCAGATTCACATCCGCCGCCAATACACCTGGCAATTTATATAAAGCATGCTCAATTAACCAGACGCAGGCTGCACAATGAATGCCATCAATTAACAGATTTATCGTGCGTTTTTCATCAACGGTGTCGACATAATCAGCCTGAATTTCATCGAGATCGTAGGCATGGAAATCATTTGCAGTATCGGGGGGTGGGGCGAGTCGTTCGCCCTCTGGAGTTTTGCTATAGAAGCTTTGTAAACCTGCAGCATAGATCGTCTGGCAGGCCATTCTGCAACCATGGCAACAGAACTCATGCGTGGTTGACTGAATTTGTGCAACAAATTCACCGGAATTCCTGACGGGAAGCCCGCAGTGAAAACAATCGCAGGCTTTAACTTGCGTAGTAGCTTCAGACAATGAGTTTCAACTTACCAGTTACTAACGAATTTAAGGATCGATAAAAATACGTCGAGTGATTAAAAATTCATCTTCACCACGTTTGGCTTCAACGATGATGTCCCAGTTTCCCGGCAAACCAAATTCAACATCGGTGCCATAGCGACCCAGTCCTATTGGGTTCATCTCAACTGAAAAATCTTCACGCATATCGGATGGACGATAAGCAAACAGGGTAACGGAGTCCAACTGTACTGCCGTTGAGTTTTTGCCCTGAATAAACACTTCATAGGCCTGACGTTGATTTACCCGACTTTTGGGCGGAGCCATAATAACGCCGCTCCAGCCCAGTTTTTTTTCCTGCTCCATTTGCAACTCTTGCTGGGCATACTTCTTACCACGCTCGTAATAGTTATCAACCACCAGATTAGGCGGCGAACTGAATGCCAGATAAATAAAGATAATATTGACGGTTACAAAGGTGCATAAAAATGCTAAAAAACCTAAAACCCACGGGTTTTTTAATGCCTGATTATTGTCTTGTGAAATAGCCATCATTTCGGCCCCATAAAAATACTTTCGTATTGCACAGAAATATCCGGATTTGAAACAACATTCGCGATAAATGTGACATGCTCAAGATCTTTGTTGAGCATTCCATCAGGAATTCTGACTAGCGCCTGCAATGGAATAACCTTACCGGGTTCGATAATAACGTTGTGATCGATACCATGCAAAGTTGCTCCATCCAAACCACTGATGGCATATTCTACCTCAATGTTTTCATTCGTCTTGTTGAGCATTTTAAGTGTGTAACGGTTTTGAATAGACCCATCGCTAAGCTGGACAAAGACAGGCTGGCGGTTATGAATCACCTGAAATTCAGTTGTGGAAAGCGTCGCAAAACCATATCCGACGCCCGACAGTGCCATCATTAAAATGAATGAGTAAATGATAACTCTTGGGCGCTTGTATAAAGCAGCGGGTTGAGCATTATGATGTAAATCCTTATAGGATGCGTAACGAATCAATCCACGAGGCTGATTGGTCTTATCCATAATGCTGTCACACGCGTCAATACACATACCACAGGTGATACAGCCTTCTTGCTGGCCTTTACGAATATCGATGCCGGTCGGACACACAGCCACGCACACCTTGCAATCAATACAGCTACCTTTAGTGGCATCAACAGCCCCCTTTTTCAGTTTACCGCGTGGCTCGCCACGCTCGGCATCATAGGCTGGCAGCACCGTATCCTGGTCATACATTACGCCCTGTAAACGTGCGTATGGACAAAGCCAGAAACAAACCTGCTCTCGCATAAAACCCGCAAAAACATAGGTACCAACGGTAAACATACCTAATACAATCCAAGCCACCAACGAAGCCTGTAAAGTGAAATAGTCATGCCAGAGCTGGTAAGCATCAGTAAACCAGGCAGCAAACGATACCCCTGTTAACAGGGCAATTGCCAACCAAAGACCGTGCTTCAGAGTAATACGTGAGATTTTGCTGATGGAGGCCGGCGCATTTTTAAATTTCATCGCCTTCTGAGGGGTATCCCCTTCGATGCGTGTTTCGATAAACGTAAAAACATCTGTCCAGACAGTCTGAAAACAGAAATAACCACAGAATACGCGACCGGCTATACTGGTGACTGCAGCCAGTAATATGGCAAAAAACAACAAGGTAAGGGACAACATCCAGATATCTTGCGGAAAAATTGTGATATCAAAAAAATTGAACTGCCGATTGGGAATATCAAAAAGAACAGCTTGTTGTCCATTCCAACGGAGGTAGGGACCAAGAAAGAAGATTAACCACACTGACATGCCAAACCATTTCAGTCGTCTGAAACGGCCCGACATACGTTTTGCTACGACTTTAGTGCCGCCGGCGTTAACATGCCAGTCAGAGACCTCATCATAGATGTCATTAATATTGAGCTCAGCTGACTTCGCTTGTTCCGACACAGTTTGGACCTCATTCACAGCTTATCCGATGGAATTGTAACACGTTCGAGCACATAAGCATTTACTGATTTAGTTTTTAATTTACAAAAAAAGCCGAAATAATCGGCTTTTTTTGCGTTTATCATTTACTTAATTATCGTTGGAACTATCTTCCATATTTTTGACTACCTTGTATGCAATGACGCCAATGACAACTATCGTCAATACAAGACTTATAATGGAACCAATCGCTACAGCATCTAACCCCATATCAATCTCCTTGCATCTGTCGACACGCAATAATCAGTTTACGTTTACTATTCGCCACCACCAAGCTGGTGTACATAAATTGACAGCTTTTTAATTTCGTTTTCAGTTAAACGTTCTGTTTCATCACCTTCGTAATATTCTTCAGGATCATCACCGTACTCTTCTGCCTCAAGACGCACGGCAAGTTTTTCATTCCAGGCAGGCATAACAGCTACGCGTGTTTGCGGATCGTTGGCATCATTCACACCATGAAGAATGGTATGGCGAATTTCATCGGGCTCACCCGAAAAACGCCAAACTTTGTCCGCAAGATTCGCTGAACCAAGCTGCTGGATACCTTTGGCATCTGCACCGTGGCAAGCCACACAGCCTTTTTCGTTATATAGCTTCCACTCAGCTTCTGTGGCTTCGCCATTAGAACTGTTTATAACAAACTCAACCAAACCATCAACTTCTTCATCCGTCAATAATTCAGCATGTGCAGGCATCATGCCTTGACGGCCTTTAGCCAGTGTTTCGATAATTTTGTCCACAGTACCACCATACAACCAGTCATCGTCGGCAAGAATGGGATAACCAGAACCAGGTTGTGGATAGCCACCAACACCATGGCAGGCAGCACAGTTATCGCCATAAAGCACCTTGCTGGAACCTACCGCATAACGCAACAATTCATCATCTTCAAGAATCTCTTCAGCAGACAGTGCAGCGATACGATCTTCAAACGGTGCACGTTTTTCTTCGATTTTTGCCAGATCTTCTTTGTATTCTTTAATCTGGGTCCATCCCAGAATACCTTTGGTATTTCCTGTTACCAATGGCAGAGATGGATACAAAATAAAATAGACCAGCACTAATAAACCACTCAGATACAGGGCTATTGTCCACCAGCGTGGCGGTGGATTAGTTAACTCTCTGATGCCATCCCATTCATGACCAGTATCTGGACATTCATTTGGGTTTTTATTGTTATCAGCCATCATTTTTCTCCGAATTTATATCGTCATCTCTCAGCGGCAAGTCACGATGTGATTCAAGCTTTTCTTTGTTTTTTGGACGTAAGACCCAGAAATACATACCAAACATCAGTAAGAAAATTATGACCGTCAGTATCGTACCAACCCAATCGCTTACGGTCATTGCTGACCAATTTGTATTGAAGTAGGATAGAAAATCACTCACGGTAATCTCTACCAGGTTCGAAATTGATCATAGTGCCTAATACCTGCAGATAGGCCACCAAAGCATCCATTTCTGTTTTACCCTCTACCGCTTCAGCTGCACCCAGGATTTCTTCATCGCTATATGGCACACCCAATACCTTCATCGCTTTCAGGCGTTTAATCATGCCTTCTCCGTCAATGGTGGCATTATCCAGCCACGGGTAACGCGGCATAACAGATTCAGGTACGACAGAACGTGGATCCCGTAAATGCTGAATGTGCCAAGCATCGGAGTATTTACCCCCCACACGTGCTAAATCGGGACCTGTACGTTTAGACCCCCATTGGAACGGGTGATCATATTTTGATTCCACTGCGAGCGAATAATGACCATAACGATCTTTTTCATCACGGAATGGACGCACCATTTGTGAATGACACAGGTAACACCCTTCACGTTGATAGACATCACGTCCAGCTAATTCCAAAGCAGTATAAGGACGGACGCCTTGCAGTTCTTCATATTCAGGATAAACATCATCCTCAAATGTATTTTGCAGATAAAACAATGGCACAATTTCTACAATACCACCGACTGAAACAACCAAGGCCGTTGCCAGCACCAGTCCCCAAACGTTTTGTTCAACCCACTCTTGAAAACTAATGCGTTTATTAGATTTTTTAGCCATGCTGATACCCTCAAATATTCGCTGCAGTTGCCATTTCGGCGGACGGTTTTGCAATCGCGCGGCGAATGGTCACTGTTACGTTAAACAGCATGACGACCGCACCCAGGAAGAATATCAATCCACCAATTGCACGCATCGCGTAATAAGGATGCATTTGAGCTACCGACTCGACAAAGGTATAAGCCAAGTTGCCATATTCATCATAAGCACGCCACATCAAACCTTGCATGATGCCGGATACCCACATTGCAGTGATGTATATAGCGGTACCAATGGTTGCCATCCAGAAATGCAGATTAACCAGTTTGACGGAATACATGGTAGTTCCCCACATACGTTCCACCATATGGTACAGAGCACCAACAGACACCATTGCAACCCAACCTAATGCACCCGAATGGACGTGTCCAATAGTCCAGTCAGTGTAGTGTGACAATGCGTTTACAGTTTTCGAAGCCATAACCGGACCTTCGAAGGTTGACATTGCATAGAATGCCAAAGAAACAATCAGAAAACGCAAGATGTAGTCAGTACGCAATTTATCCCAGGCCCCGCTTAGCGTGAACATACCGTTTAATGCCCCGCCCCATGAAGGAATAATCATCGCAAGAGAAATTGCAGCACCCAATGAACCGGTCCAGTCAGGCAACGCGGTGTATTGAAGATGGTGAGCACCTAACCATACGTAACCAAATACCAATGCCCAGAAATGGATAACGGACAGACGGTAAGAGTAAACCGGGCGATTTGCCTGTTTAGGTACAAAGTAATACATGATGCCAAGGAAGCCCGCCGTCAGGAAGAAACCAACAGCGTTATGGCCCCACCACCATTGAATCATCGCATCCTGAACACCTGAGAAAATAGAATAGGATTTCCACATACTCACAGGAATCGACAAGCTGTTAACCACATGGAGGTAAGTGATCATGATCATCATTGCCAGGAAGAACCAGTTGGCAACATAGATATGTGAAACCTTACGGATGGATAAGGTCATAATGAAATTGAACATGTAACTGATCCAGACCACTGCGATCAGAATATCCAATGGCCATTCCAGCTCGGCATATTCTTTTGACTGAGTTAAACCCAATGGCAGTGTGATAATTGCACCGAGGATAATCAGGTTCCAACCCCAAAAGGTGAACCAAGCCAGTTTATCACTCCAAAGTCTTACGCCTGAGGTACGTTGAACCACATAAAATGCTGTCGCCATCAGGGTTGAACCACCAAAGGCGAAGATTACCGTATTGGTATGCAACGGACGCAAGCGACCAAAGCTGATATAAGGATTATCAAAATTCAGATCCGGCCAGGCTAATTGTGATGCAATAAATACACCCATGCCTGTCCCAGCAACCAAATAGACAACCGCCATGTAGGCGAACCATTTGACCACTTCAAAGTTGTACTGTTGTTTCGCCTGCATAGCGATCACACCTTCTCTCTCATGAAAACTCTTTCACTGCTTCTTTTAATTATTTTCAGAAACAGAACCCAATTTCATACTGCCTAACAATCAAGCCCAATGAATTTTACCGCAAAACAACTATGTTGATGATTTCAAATCCGTGATCCAGATCAATTTTGCTGGTTTTGCTGAGTCTTTTGCCACAGTTTGCTACTTTCGCTAAGACTTTTCCTGCTTAACTATATTCAAACTAGGAGAATTTTCCTGACTTCACTCAGCGTGGTCAAGTTTTAGCATTTAAGCTATTTCAGTATCCGCTAATAAGTAACCTAAAAACAAGGATTTAAACCTTAAGTTTAATATGGGTATTTATCTGGTTATCTGCATCTGTAAGAGGTTCACCCGCACCGCAGTCTGTTTATTTCTAAACACCACCACTGCAACTGGAAATTTTGTTTAACTTGGGGAGTGACTTTAATATGAAAGATTTCCAACACTGCAGGAGATCGGGAAAGTACTCCCAACCATTTGGGTTGTGTCTGTAAAAGCTGTCCACAATGGCTGGTATTTGATTTGGAAAAAGTACTGAAATGTCTGCGAAGTTTTTGTCTGTAAGTCTCAAAGACAATTACAGTGATATATTTCGTAACTGGCATTGCGCACAGTTTATAAATCTTGATTCAAGTTACCTTGGAGGCACCGATCAAAATCAACCGGTAGCCGGACTAAAAACTAACCAGTACTATCGGCTTTCTGCCTTCATTCAAGAGCAAATTGTAGGTACGGCATGCAGCACCAAGTGACATGGTTTCCAGTGAAATACCATGCTCAGCCAATTTGGTGGTGATTTGTAATACTTGAGGAGTTATACCTTCGTCATTCACCATGATGATAACGTCAGCATTAAAGGCTTTTATTTTTTCAATGAGAGTGTTGCTTTGCTTCTCAGCCAAAGTTTTCAGATCAAACGTATCAAATACGCCCTCAGGTGACAGTGTGCAATTGTGGGTTATTCGTTGTTGCGGTTGATTTGGAGCTTGAATCAGTAGAAAGCCGTCGCCATAACTTTTTATTACAAGAGCGTCAGTAACGGCTTCCTGACTAATTTTCATTTCTGTTAAAAACCAGCGGCATTATTTACACGATCGCGTAATTCTTTTCCGGGTTTGAAGTGAGGTACATATTTTTCATCAAGCTTGACGGATTCACCACTTTTTGGATTCCGTCCCACTCTGGGGGGACGATGATGCAGTGTGAAACTGCCAAACCCTCTGATCTCAATACGATCACCACGTGACAGACAGTCGCTCATCTGTTCAAGAATTAACTTTACCGCTAGTTCAACGTCTCGGTAATTTAATAGAGATTGTTTTTCGGATAGTATTTCTATCAAATCAGACTTGGTCATAATTTCCTAGATTCCCGGCAGTAGACTTTGGGTTATGCCTTAAACATCAAGGCAGCTGTACAACAAGAAAATAAGCATCCGGCTTGACCGGATGCTTATTAATGATCAGATTAGCTATCTTTCTGATTCATTTGTTCTTTCAGCAAATCACCTAAAGTGGTATTGCCGGAACTGACATTGCTGTACTCTTTCACTGCTTCGGATTCTTCTTGATCATCCTTCGCTTTGATAGATAGAGTCAGCGTGCGATCCTTACGGGACATTCCTGTAAATTTAGCTTCGACTTCATCACCGATATTCAGCACTTTGCTGGCATCTTCGATACGTTCACGTGAGATATCAGCAACACGAACATAACCTTCAACACCTTCAGCCAATTCAATTGTTGCGCCTTTTGCATCAACTGCAGTGACTTTACCGGTAACAACAGTGCCACGTGGGTGTTCAGACAAATAAGCAGAGAACGGATCGTCTTGCAATTGTTTGATACCCAATGAAATGCGTTCACGTTCTGGATCAATAGCCAGTACCACGGCTTCAACTTCATCGCCTTTTTTGAAGTCACGAATCAATTCTTCGTTTTCTTCTTCCCAGGAAATGTCTGACAAGTGAATCAGGCCGTCAATGCCACCATCCAGGCCAATGAAGATACCAAAATCAGTGATGGATTTGATAGCACCACTGACTTTATCACCTTTGTTATGAGTCATGGAAAACTCTTCCCAAGGGTTTGTCTGGCACTGTTTGATTCCCAGTGAGATACGACGACGTTCAGCGTCAATGTCCAGAACCATCACTTCAACTTCATCACCTAAAGTAACCAGTTTTGAAGGGTGAACGTTTTTGTTGGTCCAGTCCATTTCAGACATGTGAACCAAACCTTCAACGCCATCTTCGATTTCAACAAAACAACCGTAGTCGGCAATGTTAGTGACTTTACCCTGGATGCGGGTGCTGTTTGGATAACGACGTGCAATATCTTTCCATGGATCGTCGCCCAGTTGTTTCAGGCCCAGCGATACACGTTCACGTTCTTTATCAAATTTCAGAACCTGTACATCGATTTCGTCACCGATAGCAACAACTTCTGAAGGATGTTTAACACGTTTCCAAGCCATATCAGTGATATGCAACAGACCATCAATACCACCAAGGTCAACAAACGCGCCGTAGTCGGTCAGGTTCTTAACGATACCCTTAACCACTTTGCCTTCTTCCAATGTTTCCAGAAGGGCTTCGCGTTCAACACTGTTCTCAGCTTCCATTATGGCACGGCGAGAAACGACGATATTATTACGTGGGCGATCCAGCTTAATCAGTTTGAACTCAAGCTCTTTGCCTTCGAGGTGTGAAGTATCGCGAATAGGACGCACATCAACCAGTGAACCTGGCAGGAATGCACGGATGTTTTCCAGATCAACAGTGAAACCACCTTTGACTTTTCCGGAAATGATCCCCATAACCGTTTCATTGGCTTCAAATGCGTGTTCCAGTCTGATCCATGCTTCAGCCGCCTTGGCTTTTTCACGTGATAACTGCGTTGCACCAAATCCATCTTCCAGTGTTTCCAGAGAAACATCGACCAAATCACCAACAGAAACGGTGATTTCACCTTTTTCGTTCATGAATTCGGCAACTGGGATAGCGCCTTCAGATTTCAGACCTGCGTTAACCATAACAACATCAGGACCGACATTGACTACCGTACCGGTAACAATTTTGCCTGGTTGCATTGGGGTTGCGTTTAGACTCTCTTCAAAGAGATCAGCAAAGCTTTCGCTCATTATAAATATCCTTGACCCTGTATAGATAACAGAATCGCCCGTTAGACCTGCAAATGCAGGAAATTAACAAAAAAACCTAGCTGGACCACCCAACTAAGTACCCTAATAAATCAGCCAGTTAATGCACTGACTTTTTCTAAAACTGCTTCTATTCCGAGTTGTGTTGAATCCAGAATAACGGCATCATCGGCAGGCCGTAGCGGCGCTACTTCACGTTGCATATCCCGATCATCACGTTCAGATATTTCAGCTACGAGATCGGAAAGGTTACTATCAATTCCTTTCTCTTTCAACTGCTTATATCGTCTCTCCGCCCGAACCTCCGCACTGGCTGTCAGAAAGACTTTAAATGTTGCGTCAGGAAACACTACGGTCCCCATATCGCGACCGTCAGTCACCAATCCGGGGGCCTGGCGAAAATCGCGTTGTCTTTGCAATAAAGCTGCACGTACCGCCGGTAATGCGGCAACTTTTGATGCGGCATTACCGGCTTGCTCGGAACGAATCAACAGTGAAACATCATCACCTTCCAGGACAACTTGCAGCTGACCATCTTTTAACAGAAACTTTACATCCAACTGTCCAGCCAGTGTTGCCAGCGCAGTTTCATCGGCTAAGTCAATATGATGTTTCAGGGCGGCTTGTGCAAGAACACGGTAAATCGCTCCACTATCCAGATAATGCCAACCCAGCTTTTCTGCCATACGTTGCGCTAAAGTACCCTTACCAGAACCGCTTGGACCATCTATCGTCAAAACCGGTATCTCAGACATCGAAAGCATCGATCTGTAAACCACTGTTATTTGCTAATTCGACAAAGTTGGGAAAAGAAGTCGCCACATTGGCACAGTCATTAATTTGAATAGCGCCACCTGCTTGTAAAGCGGCCATGGCAAATGACATCGCAATGCGGTGATCGCCGTGACTGTCCACTTCACCACTGCCTATCACGCCACCTTCGATAATCATCCCATCTGTTGTTGGCTGTGCATCGATACCCAGTGCTTGTAAACCATCGGCCATCACCTGAATTCGATCACTTTCCTTGACGCGTAATTCTTCCGCGCCGGTTAAGACTGTGCGACCTTGCGCACAGGCCGCGGCAATGAATATTGCCGGAAATTCATCAATTGCCAGTGGCACCTGATCTTCTGGAATGTCAATGCCTTTCAATGGTGCATAACGAACACGAATATCGGCAACCGGCTCGCCACCGGTGACAGCTTCATTACTCAGGCTGATATCGGCGCCCATTTCACGCAGGATATTGATCACACCAATGCGTGTCGGGTTAACACCCACATGTTGCAAAGTGATATCTGAACCCGGCGCAATTGCCGCACCGACCATAAAGAAAGTAGCCGAAGAAATATCCCCTGGTACATCGATACTAGTGGCGGTTAATTTGCCGCCACCTTTAATACTGATACGATTACCCTGAACATTCACTGGATATCCCATGCCCTGTAGCATGCGTTCAGTATGATCTCGTGTCAGCGCAGGTTCAGTTACACAGGTTGTGCCTTCCGCATACATACCGGCTAATAACAGACAGGATTTCACCTGAGCACTGGCCATCGGCAAGTCGTAATTAATAGCCGCTAATTTATGACCACCATGAATCGTCAGCGGTGGTTTGCCGTCGGTAGTATCAATCTGTGCTCCCATGAGTGCCAATGGATCGGTCACCCGACGCATCGGACGGCCTGATAAGGATTTATCCCCACTCATTATCACGTCAAAGGATTGCCCCGCCAGCAGACCACTTAATAAACGGATCGAAGTGCCGGAATTTCCCACATACAAGTCATTTTCGGGTGCCATCAATCCATGCATGCCGACACCATGCACGGTGACTTTGCCGTCGACCGGGCCTTCTATCTTAACTCCCATGGCTCGAAAAGCAGCCAGTGTAGCCAGCGCATCCTCACCATCAAGAAAACCGCTGATTTCGGTGACGCCCTCAGCCAATGAACCCAGCATGATAGAACGGTGTGAAATGGATTTATCTCCGGCCACACGAAAACTGCCCGTTAACTGACCACCGGCCTGTACCACAAATTTACGATCCTGTTGCCCGCTCACGCTGTTCATCACTCCCACTACACTTCACTATTGTCTTTTAGACTTGGATCGGCAAAACGGGTATCTCTGGCCCGCTTGGCCCGTGCAAAAATATCAATAAGATAATCACCATCATCTTGCCGAATCGCCTGTTCGATCTGATCCAGACCACGTCGGTATTGTTCTAATAATTCTAAAATGGCGTGACGGTTTCCCAGACAGATATCCCGCCACATAACGGCATCACTTGAAGCGATACGGGAAAAATCACGGAAACCGCCTGCGGCGTAACGTAATACTTCATCACAGTCATCTCGTTTGGAGAGCATACCCACCAGATTGAAGGCTAAAACGTGCGGCAAATGACTGGTCGCAGCCAACACCACATCGTGATGTTCAACTTCCATGTCAAATACGTCGGCACCGGCCTGTTGCCACATTTGACGTACTTGCTCGAGCGCGTTTTTGTCCGTTTCGGCAACTGGGGTTAATACCACGCGATGTTGTTGGTACAGCTCCGCAAACGCTGCAGATGGTCCACTTTTCTCAGTACCCGCTATTGGATGTCCCGGGACAAAACGGTCAAACTTATCACCTAAAGCCCGACGGGCGGCTTCAACTACCTGATGTTTAGCACTGCCCGCATCGGTAACAATCGCTTGTGACTTCAGATGAGGAGCCATTTGCTCAAAAACCGTTTGCATCGCGCCCATGGGTACAGCCACAAAGACCATATCCGCATCTGCGACAGCCTCTTTCAATGAATCAGCTGCATTATCAATAATGCCCAATGCCAATGCTTCATCACGTGCTGCTGCCGATCGTGAATAACCGGTTACCTGTTCAACCAGCCCGGCTTTTTTTAATGCCAAAGCCAGTGAACCACCAATCAGTCCAACCCCGATAATTGCCAGTTTTTTAATCATTTGGCCTCTGCAAGACTATTTTCCAGCGCTTCCAGGCAGCGCTGGTTTTCATGTTCAAGACCAATACTGATGCGTAAATGTGTGGGTAAACCATAACCTGCAACAGGTCTGACAATGACACCCTGTTGCAACAGTTTTTCATAAATGTCAGCCGCATGGGTGGCGACATCCACACAGATAAAATTTGCCTTGGAGGGAATATAACTTAGTCCCAGCTTGTTAAAACCCTCAATATATTGTTGCATGCCTTCGGCATTAACCTGTTTGGCTCGCTGCAGATAATCTTCATCGCCCAACGCCGCAATCGCAGCACTCATTGCCAGATGATTGACATTAAACGGCTGGCGCAGACGATTTAATAAATCAGCAATCTCCGGACTTGATAGAGCAAAACCAACCCGCAAACCCGCCAGACCATAAGCCTTGGAAAAGGTACGGCAAATAATTAAATTAGGAAATTCTTTCAACCAGTCAATGCTGTTCTGTTCATTGTCGCCATACTCAACGTAAGCTTCATCCAGTACCACAATCACATTGTCTGGAATGGCCTGCAGAAAACCATAAATTTCATTAGCTGCTACATACGTGCCGGTGGGATTATTAGGATTCGCAATAAAAACCAGTTTGGTTTTAGGCGTAATGGCTTGCTGCATTGCGGTTAAATCATGGCCGAAATCCTTGGCTGGAACTTCTACCAGCGAAGCACCTATCGCCTGTGCCACCAATGGATAAACGGCGAAAGCGTGTTGAGAAAATATGACTTCATCAACAGGTGAGACAAAACAACGGGCAATCAACTCTAATACATCATTGGAACCATTGCCCAAGGTAATCTGCCCGGCATCCAGCTGAAATTTTTCGGCCAAAGCCTGTTTCAATGTAAAGCCATTCCCATCGGGATAACGCGTTAAATCGCGGGTCGCCAGCGCAATTGCGGCCAGTGCGGCCTGAGATGGGCCAATCGGACTCTCATTTGAGGCCAATTTAATAACATCTCTTACACCATATTGCCGCTGCAATTCTTCAATCGGCTTTCCGGGTACATAAGGCTGCAACGCGGCAATGCTATCTACCGCTAAATCACATAGATTCATTTTTGCTCCGCTGGTTTTCTGAAACTATCCAAAATCAACAACACAGCACCGATACAAATGGCTGCATCAGCAACATTAAATGCCGGCCAATGATAGGTACCGAAATATATATCAATAAAATCAATTACATACCCATAGAAAAACCGGTCAAGCACATTACCAATTGCACCACCGATAATCAGTGAAATCGCTATCGCTTCCACTTTTGCCTGCGCCTTAAGACGGGACAGCCAAATAATTAATACGATTGAAACGGACACCGCCAGCCCGATAAAAAACCAGCGCTGCCAGCCACCGGCACCTGCCAGAAAACTGAATGCTGCACCGCTATTGTGTGCCAAAGTAAAATTGAAATACGGCATCACGGCAACGGTTTGGTATAACTCCAGCCAATTAGCCATGACCACCTTGGTCAGTTGATCCAATATAATGATCAACACACTTACCCATAACCACTTCAACATAGTAACTGCCTCAGGCAAAACGGCGGGTTTCGCCATCGCCATCTACGTTTTCAACGCAACGGCCACACAATTCCGGATGATCTGCATGGCTACCTACATCATCAGTTTGATGCCAACAACGTTCGCAACGGGCGTTTGGCGAGGCATGAATATCCACTGCCAAACCAGTTAATCCGGTGTCGATTGCTGTCGCCGTTTTATCTGCCAATGAAAAACGCTTGGCTGACGATGTAATAAGGATAAATTTCAGTTCATCGCCAACTTTATTTAATACGTTCAGCAAACTGTCTTCAGCGTACAAACTAACATCGGCAGTTAAACCGCCTTTCACTGCACCCTGGTTACGTTTATTTTCCAGTTCTTTGGCAACAGCATCACGAACAGCGAATAATTGCTGCCAATCCGCCACCGACAAAACACTATCCAACGATAATGGCACCAGATTTGAATACCAGTTATTCAGTAGCACTGACGAGTTACGCTGGCCCGGAATAAACTCCCACAGTTCATCGGCAGTGAAACTCAGAACCGGCGCAATCCAACGGGTTAACGCTTCCAGAATATGGAACATCGCGGTTTGAGAAGATCGACGGCCCAGACTGTCTGCCGGCATGGTGTACTGCCGATCCTTGGTGATATCCAGATAGGCACTGCCCAGTTCATTGGCGCAGAAATTATGCACTTTCTGATAAATCAGATGGAACTGATAGCTTTCATAGGCTGCCAGGATTTCCAGCTGCAGATGATAGGCACGATCCAGTACCCAGCGATCCAGTGGTAATAACTTTTCAGTTGCGACCAGATTGGAGGCAGGATCAAAATCATTCAGGTTCGATAATAAATACCGTGCGGTATTACGAATACGGCGATATGAGTCCGCTGTGCGTTTGAGGATTTCATCCGACACCGTCATTTCAGCACTGTAATCAGTCGCCGCCACCCAAAGACGAATAATATCGGCACCCAGGTTATTCACCACTTTTTGCGGTGAAACCGTATTGCCCTTGGATTTAGACATTTTCTTGCCTTCGGCGTCCACGGTAAAACCGTGAGTCAGCACAGTTTTGTATGGTGCTTTGCCAGTGGTGGCAACTGATGTCAACAATGAAGACTGGAACCAGCCACGGTGTTGATCGCTGCCTTCAAGATAGAGATCGGCAGGACGATGCAAATCATCACGGCGGGTTAATACGCAGGCATGCGACACACCAGAATCAAACCAGACATCCAGCGTATCAGTGACTTTGAAATAATTTTCTGCATCTGCACCAATCAGATCGCTGGCATCCATATCAAACCAGGCATCAATACCGTTTTGCTCAACCGCCAGGGCGACTTTTTCGATCAATGCTTTCGAATCCGGATGCAATTCCCCGCTCTGCTGATGCACAAATAACGGGATCGGTACACCCCAGGTCCGTTGACGGGAAATACACCAGTCCGGACGACCTGTCACCATATTCTCAATACGTTTTTGGCCCCAGTCCGGCATCCATTTGGTTGCAGCAATCGCCTGCATTGCCTGATCACGTAAACCGTTCTGCTCCATACTGACAAACCATTGTGGCGTCGCACGGAAAATAATCGGTGTTTTATGGCGCCAACAATGTGGATAGCTATGACGGATATCCACATGACATAACAAAGCTGATTTTTCTTTTAATACCTCAATAACCTGCGGATTGGCTTTAAACACAGATTCACCGGCAAAAATCGGGGTGTCTGGTAAAAACACGCCATTGCCACCCACCGGATTATCCACTTCCAGTTTATATTTCAACCCGACAATATAGTCATCCTGACCATGACCAGGTGCCGTATGCACAGCGCCGGTACCAGCATCGGTAGTGACATGATCACCTAAAATAACCGGTACTTTTCGATCATAAAACGGGTGTTGCAGCAATAAACCTTCAAGCGCAACGCCCTTGCAGCGGGCAATCACTTCACCGGTTAACTGATAACGTTCCAATGCTTTTTCATACAATGCTTCTGCTAACACCAAACGCTCAGCAGCACATTGCACCACGACATACTCTAAATCTGGATGCAGACACACCGCCTGATTGGCTGGCAAAGTCCATGGTGTGGTGGTCCAGATGGCAATATTCACCGGACCATTGCCGTTGTTCGGGCAGGCTATATCAAACTCAACGGTATCATTAAATTGAAAACGTACATCGATGGCCGGTGAGGTTTTATCTTCATATTCGACTTCGGCTTCAGCTAATGCAGAGCCGCAATCCACGCACCAATGCACCGGTTTTACACCTTTGTGTAAATGACCGTTTTCAATGATTTCGCCCAGTGTGCGAATAATGTCAGCCTCAAACTGAAAATCCATGGTCAGATACGGATTATCCCAATCAGCCAATACGCCCAGTCGTTTAAAATCTTCCCGTTGACCGTCAACCTGTTTGGCCGCATATTCACGACAGGCCTGACGAAATTCTGCCGGGCTGACTTTAACGCCCGGTTTGCCAACTTTTTTCTCAACATTCAGTTCAATCGGCAGACCGTGACAATCCCAGCCGGGAACATAAGGTGTATCAAAGCCACTAAGGGTTTTGGACTTTAAAATAATATCTTTAAGAATTTTATTGACGGCATGACCGATATGTATATCGCCATTGGCATACGGAGGGCCATCGTGCAGAATGAATTTCGGTTTACCCTGATTGGTTTGCCGTAACTGCCGGTAAAGATCTTGCTCCTGCCAACGCTTTAAAATCACAGGTTCGCGATTGGGTAGGCCCGCTTTCATCGGGAAGTCAGTCGCAGGAAGATTTAAAGTGTGTTTGTAGTCGGCCACAAAACGTCTCGTTGTCGTCAAATAATAAAGCGCTCGATTATACGGGTTTTTCGCGCTGACCTAAATCACTGAAAAGAGTTTGTTTGGCCTTTGCCTGATGTTACACAGTAAAATGCACACCCATTATTCATTTTGTTTATTCAAGAGCACCAAAATCGATGACTGCAACGGAAAAAGTGATCATTAAAGGCATCACTGAGGACGGCGGTAAATTTCGCCCCAGTGACTGGGCAGAAAGACTGTGTGGAGCAGTCGCCAGCTATGGTCCAGGAAGAAGAATCATTTTTCATCCAAACGTTAAACTGGCTTCACTGGAAGGCACCAAATGTGTCGTGATTGATGCGCAACTTGAAGAAGAAGACGTGATGCTTTTTGAATTTCTGTTGGAATTTGCCAACGATAACCGGCTACAGGTTGAAAGAATGGCTAAGTTACCCGAGTCCTAATCTTTTATCCACAGCGTTAAAATCACTCTTCGTGGTCGGCATCCGGCCAATTCTGGATATAGTTTTTCAATAGCTTATTTTCAAACTTTGCTTTTTTCAGCAGTTCTTCCACTACATCCGTAATGGATAACATTCCCTCCAGCCGACCTTTGTAAACTACCGGCAAATGACGGATATTATGGTCAACCATGATATTCATCACTTCTTCCAGCGTGTTATCCGGATCACAGGTATAGGGATTTGGCGTCATCGCATCCGCTGCTGTTTTAGGTTCCCACATGGCGTGTTTCTTGTGTAACACATTGAGCAAATCACGTTCTGAAAGGATCCCCACCAGCGTGCCATTTTCCGTTACCACTAACGAACCAATGCGATGTTCCATCATCAAATGGACAGCTTTATCCAGTGAATCTGTCGGTGTCAGCCCGATAACCGGCTTACCTTTGTTTTTGGTAATGAGTCTGACTTTCATCTCTTTCTCCGGCAACGAATGGAAATTTCATTCTGCTTGAGAAGCCGGCTGTATGGCAAGACTTTTAGAGATGCTCACGGGTGGAACGGAAATCAATTTCCGGCCAACGTTCTATTGTGAGATCCAGATTGACCCTTGTTGGAGCAATATAGGTCAGGTTATCCGCACCATCAAGAGCCAGATTCATTGAGGCTTTCCGCTTAAATTCCTCCAGCTTTTTCACATCATCGCAATACACCCATCGTGCGGTATGCACCTGAACCGGTTCGTAGGCGCATTCGACGCCATACTCCCCTTTCAAACGGTGAACAACTACATCAAACTGCAATACCCCGACCGCCCCCAGAATTAGATCATTGTTATCCAATGGACGGAATAACTGCGTGGCACCCTCTTCGCTCAATTGTTGCAGACCTTTCAATAAAGCCTTGTTCTTCAGAGGATCTTTTAATCTGACACGGCGAAACAGTTCCGGCGCAAAGTACGGTATCCCAGTGAATTGAAGATCCTCACCCTGAGTAAAGGTATCGCCGATCTGAATGGTTCCGTGATTGTGCAAACCGAGTATATCGCCCGGCCAGGCTTCTTCCGCCTGTTCACGTTCTGCAGCCATGAAGGTGACGGCATTGGCGATGGTCACATCTTTACCTATCCGGGTCTGACGTAATTTCATGCCTTTAGTGTAATGACCACTGCAAACTCGCATAAAAGCAATGCGGTCACGGTGTTTAGGATCCATATTGGCTTGAATTTTAAACACAAATCCGCTGAAGTTATCCTCATCCGCAACAACATCACGGGTTTTGGTTTCCCTTGGTTGTGGCGCCGGCGCATATTCCACATAGGCGTCCATCAATTCAGTAACCCCGAAATTATTCATTGCTGAACCAAAAAACACCGGGGTCATTTGTCCATTAAGAAAAGCTTCCAAATCAAATTGATCACTGGCACCACGCACCAGATCAATTTCTTCACGTAATTCTTCCGCCATAGAACCAAATAATTCATCCAGACGTGGATTATCCAACCCCTGAATCACCTCGCCGGCATCTGCGTCTTTGCCATGCGCTTCAAACAACCGAATATTGTCATTATAAAGATGGAAAATACCTTTAAAGCCTTTGCCCATACCGATTGGCCAGGTGATGGGGGCACAGCGGATATTGAGGATATTTTCGACTTCACTGAGTAAGTCCAGCGGATCGCGGCCTTCCCGATCAAGTTTGTTGATAAATGTCAGAATCGGCGTATCGCGTAAGCGGCAAACCTCCATTAATTTAATGGTACGTTCTTCTACACCTTTGGCACTGTCGATAACCATCAATGCCGAGTCCACCGCAGTCAGTGTGCGATAGGTATCTTCCGAAAAATCAGCATGCCCTGGTGTATCGAGAAGATTAACGATGCGGTCTTTATAGGGAAACTGCATCACCGAAGAGGTCACCGAAATGCCCCGTTCCTTTTCCATTTCCATCCAGTCTGAAGTGGCATGTCTGTCAGTTTTACGTGATTTCACACTGCCCGCCATCTGAATGGCACCGCCGAATAACAACAGTTTTTCAGTCAGGGTGGTTTTACCGGCATCAGGGTGACTGATAATGGCAAAAGTACGGCGTTTTGAGACTTGTTTCTGTAACAGGCTTTCGGACATAGTGACTCAGTATAAAATTAGATAGGCCAAGCAGACTTGGCAGCATGCGCAACAAACCGCGTATTTTGGATGAAAATCAAGACCCAGACAATTCGGCACTTGCTGATTCAACACGATTACGCCCAGATTGCTTGGCTCGATACATCGCCTGATCAGCTCTTTCTAACAAATGCTTGCGACTTTCATTGCCCGGTATTGCTTGAGCTACGCCTATGCTGACAGTAATTATTCCAGCGGTATCGAACTGAACGCTTTCAATATGTTTACGTAAACGTTCTGCCAGAGCCATGGCTTCATCCAGAGCATTATGCGATGCCAGAACAATAAATTCCTCACCGCCCCAGCGGCCTAAATAGTCACTGGTACGCAGTTTGGATTGGACCTCTTCCGCAAGCCTGGTTAACACCTGATCCCCGGCATCATGCCCATAGTTGTCATTGACTGATTTGAAACGATCAATATCAAACAGTAACACCGAGCAAGGATGACCATAACGCTCGGCAGCAGCGAGTTCTGCATCAATGGCTAACTCCATTCGATAACGGTTCCAGGTTTTGGTCAGGGTATCGGTATGGGCAATTTCTTTAAGCTGTTTGTTGGCAAGCTGTAACTGGGTGTTCAGCCGGTTGACTTGATGCACGGTAATCGCAACAGCCAAATCCTCAGCCAGATCCTGTGCTGCATGCTGTTCATTCACAGACCAGCGATTAGCCTCATCCTCTATGGTTTCCATCCAAATCTCATGACCGCGTTCTTCAATACGTTTAAGTGGATTTGGGGTTTCTGCTTCGATTATCTGTTTTTTACCGACCCAGTTATGTTGTGCTTTTTGGGCCCGGCGGAACAACAAAAACCATCCGGATTGATTTTGCTCAATCGGTAAGGGAACGGCCAGCAATCCTGCCCGATTGCGAACGTTGACCAAATTATTCAAGGGACTCTTTGACAGTTGATCACATGCCCAACACATTTTCTGTCCGACATGCTCTGTAAGCCACTTGCCAACAATGTCCAACTCATAATCATCCAGGGTTTCACCAACACACCTCACCTGATTACGATATAACAGAGCAATGCCCGTGCAATTAAACAATTGCATCCAGTCCTTGCCATATTTATCGAGTAAGGTTGTCGGCTGAATTACTTTGTCGCGTTCAGCCGATAGCAGTTCACGACTGTTTAAGACATTTTTCAAAAACATTGCTTGCTGCCGCGCTTGCAGCAAAAACATACGTTGACTTGCCATTTGCACCAAATTAAATGCCGCATCCCGTTCAGCCGGCGATATTTCACTGGGAGTGAAATCATGGCAGGTCAGGATCCCCCAAAGCTGCTGCTCACCGGCAATCGCTATGGATAAGGAAGCCTTAACATTAATACTGCGTAAATACTGCTGATGATAAGCCGACAAAGCTCTCAGAATTCCCGGTGTCAAATCCACCACCGGAAGATCAATTTCATTTGAAGCAGGTATCAGGCCGACTATCTCTGCATCGACATCGGCAATGCTGCGCATTGGGTTAACGGTATAACGTGCTCTGACTTCCAACGGGATATCGCTGGCAGGAAACCGGAAGTTCATTAAGCTTTTATCGGGATCCCGACATTCTTCTGCAATAGCCGTCCGCTGCCAGTGCGTATCAAACTGACAAAGCAATACGCGATCATAGCCGGTCACCGCCTGCACACTCTGCACCAGCATTTGTTGCAATTGACCTATTTCCTGAACCTGTGCCAGACGGGTCAGCCACTCATTCACAATGGGCATTAAACGTTGTTCGCCGGAACGTGAGAGTGATTCAAACTCCACCACAATAGAATCATCACTGCGATAAGCCACCACGTAAAAACGCTGATAGGAACCGCTTACCTGGCGGTTGATGATGAGTGCTGCAGATAAACGGGAATTTTTAGCAAGCGTTTGCTGTAATCGCTGTTGTAATTTGCCACCCAGAATATCTCTTGGCGACGATGCAAGTGCCGCTTCAATGGAAACACCCAGTATTTGCTGCAAATTTTCGCTGACTTGTAAAATTTCAAGCAGGTCACCATCAAATCGAATTAAACAACCGAAAGGCTGAATTCCTTCAATCATAATCGCTGGATGATGCTGATCTTTGATTGTGTTGCCCAAAGAAATTCTCCAGTTCAGGGCCAGTTACTGAAATTGTAGGCTAATAACGGTTAAAAATCAGAACATTAGTCGAAGATTTTATCCGAACATTGCAGACATCGAGTGACTGTCAGATCAAAATTCAAGCGTGCTTCAGTGATCGCCTGATTACAGACATAACAAAAGCCGAATTTATCATTATCAATACGATGAAGTGCACCATCAATGGCTTGCAACTGAGCTTGTTTGTGTTTGATGGTTTCCTGCATCTTAATTTGTCGTTGAAATGACAAATTATCTAATTGTCCGGCTTTTAACTCGACGGCCGAAGTTAGCTCTGCCTCATCTCCGGTTAATAACGCCAGTTTCTGCTGCAATAACTTTTGCCGGTAATTTTCCAGCTGCACAATGTTCATTTGATTCATGCAGTTGTTCCTGATTAACGCAGCAGCAGTAAAGGAATGTCACTCATTCGAACCATTTTGGCAGTATTACTCCCCACTAAAAACTGGCGGATACGTGAATGGCCATACGCCCCCATCACCATCAAATCAATGTCGTTTTCACGTTGATACTGGTGAAGCGCCGGCTGCACTGTACCTTGCAATAAAGCCGTGGTGACTTCAAAGCCTGCATCGATAAGGCCTTGCTTCGCCGAGTTTAACTGAGACTGATGATTAGTATCGTCCTCAGCCACCATGACAATATGACAGGGCAATCCTTTTAATAAATCTGATTCAGCTACTTTTTCCAACACTTTGCTCGACGTGGCACTGCCGTCAAAAGCAATCATAAAATCTTTTGGTGCAGTAAAATCCGGCAGGGTAATTAATATTGGTTTATTCAGAGCTCGAATCACATTTTCCAGATGGCTGCCCAGGCTGTGAGTTTCATTTTCATGAGCCTGGCCCTGACGACCCAATACCAAGACACGGGTGTCATCCTGCAAGTCACTTAATGTTTCCATTAAACCGCCATGACGTTGATGTGTCGTGACTTCAACGGCGCCATGCTGCTGCGCTAATGCTCTGGCATCCTGTAAAATATTTTTGCCGTGCTCCAAAGCAAGACGACTGCGTTTTTCATCAAGCTCAATTAACTCTTCCAACAAGTGTTCACGACTGCCTAATCCGATATTTCCTGACAGATTTTTGCTGTTTTCCGGTTTGGGATATTCAGTTTTATCAAGGACATGCAATAAATCCAATGACGCATTTAAACGCTGACTGACCCAGGCGGCCGCCTTACAAACTGCCGTTGAGGTTATTGAGCCATCGATACAAGCTATTATTTTTGGCATTTTTCTCTCCTACTTAAGGTTAGGGCTTGTTGTTCTTTCATATCCCCACTGCTGGAGGCTATTTTTGTGTCCGACAAGGCGAAAAGCACGCCGTGTAACCTTCCTGCATAAGTGTTTGACAAATGAGTCTGGAACTCATTTGAACAGCTTAGCTGGCTGCGCAGCGGTGAAATACAGGGATGTATTTCATACAACGCAGGCGGGTGCAAAAATAGTCCCAGCCCTTCGGGGTGTGACTGAAAAAGCGCCACTTATGTCCACGAATGGACGGTATGCCGACGCGCCGGTCTGCGTTGCTCGTCGCTTATTTAGAATAACTACAAAAACGTCAGGACAAGCAATGTTCCAGACATTGCTTTTGCATACACTCCATCCATGGAGATAAACGTTTTTGAGCGCAAGCCCCAAAGGGGTGAGATACATGGATGTATCTCACAAAAGGCGCTTCTCGTGCCTAAATTGACGCTTTTTCAGCTCACAACAGAGTCGGAGATGAAAGAACAACAAGCCCTAGCGAGCATTCCTAGTGACCGGCAAGTATTTTTTCGACTTCCTCCGGCTTACCATGTACCCCAAAACGATCGACAATCGTGGCGGTTGCTGCATTCATACCAATCAGTTCAACTTCTGTACCTTCACGACGGAACTTGATCACCACCTTGTCCAGGGCTGAAACAGCGGTGATATCCCAGAAGTGGGCATGGGTCAAATCAATCTCTACTGTTTCCAGGGCTTCCTTGAAATCAAATGCCGCAACAAATTTATCCGATGAGGCAAAAAAGATTTGGCCTCTGACTTCATAACGACGCTTGGTATCCTGCTCGCTGAGTTCGCTTTTGACCACCATAAAGTGCGCCACTTTATTGGCAAAAAACAAGGCCGCCAGCAATACGCCAACAAATACACCCAGTGCCAGATTATGGGTAACCACTACAACCGCTACAGTCACTACCATAACAATATTGGTGGAAAGCGGATGCTTTTTCAGATCACGAATTGATGTCCATGAAAAGGTACCGATTGATACCATGATCATCACGGCAACCAATGCTGCCATCGGTATCTGTACTAATAAATCATCCAGCACCAGAACCATAAACAACAAAAACAAACCTGCTGTCATCGTTGATAGCCGTCCGCGTCCTCCGGATTTAATATTGATAATCGACTGGCCGATCATTGCACAACCGGCCATACCACCCAGTAATCCTGAACCGATATTAGCAACACCCTGACCTTTACATTCACGGTTTTTATCACTGGTTGTATCGGTTAAATCATCGACAATGGTTGCCGTCATCATTGACTCCAGCAACCCAACTACGGCTAACGCCATGGCATAGGGGAAAATAATCGCCAGCGTTTCAAAAGTTAACGGCACATCCGGCCATAGAAAAATGGGCAGGGTATCCGGTAAATCGCCCATATCACCCACCGTACGGATATCAATATTAAACATAACAGCAACGACGGTCAGCACAATAATCGTCACTAATGGAGAAGGCAATAACCGACCAATTGTAGGAATATAGGGAAAGAGATAGATAATGCCCAGGCCCGCAGCAGTCATGGCATAAACATGCCAGGTGACATTGGTCAGTTCAGGCAATTGCGCCATAAAAATCAAAATAGCGAGGGCGTTTACAAAGCCTGTCACCACTGAGCGCGAAACAAACCGCATTAAATTTCCCAGTTTTAAATAGCCCATCGCTATCTGGATAACCCCGGTAAGCAAAGTGGCCGCCAACAGGTATTCCAAACCATGCTCCTTGACCAGGGTCACCATTAATACAGCCATTGCCGCAGTTGCTGCGGAGATCATGCCAGGGCGACCGCCGACGATGGAAATTATCACAGCAATACAAAATGAAGCATAGAGACCCACTTTCGGGTCGACACCTGCAATGATAGAAAAGGCAATGGCTTCAGGGATAAGCGCCAAAGCAACAACAATACCGGCAATTAAATCGGCACGGATATTGGAAAACCAGTCTCGTTTAAGGTTTTGCAACATTCATTCGGTTCCTGTGTTCAAAAAATTCAAAATTAAAGAGTATTGCCAAGCTTGAGTGACATTTTAATGTCGACATGCATTAATTTAACGATGGTTATGACCAGCACAACCGCATTGTTGGCGGGGATTGATGTGTTAAACATCAAGGACCTGAACAGGTCCAGAAAAGGAGAAACGCTAGGGTGGATTGAGCTTCACGATGATAATTAGGGCTTATTTAGAAAACCCGCCAATATACAGTAAATCACCCAGCCTTCAAAACTTTACGGAAAACTTCCCAATGAAAACATCTCGTTAAGAGCCAGATTTCATGGCCGTTTGAATGCTACAATCTGCCCTCTGATGCAACGCTGCGGAGCACGACTGTGGAAAGCTACAACCTGATAACTGACTGGCTGGAGAACTATCCCCACCTCTACACCATCATTGGTCTGAGCTTATTATTATTAATCGCCTGGATCGCTAACTGGGTGGTCAAACGTATTCTGGTTCGCGGCGTCTACCGTATTCTCAAAACCAGTCAGCTGGGCCGTTATTCATCATTAGCTGACTCCCCTTTTATCAGACGGTTGGCGAATATTGTACCGGCCATCATTCTGTCAGCTGGGATCGTCATCATTCCGAATATTTCGGAAGTGGCTGTAGCAGTGGTGCAGAATGTCACTTCGGCATTTATTGTACTTACCATTGCGTTGGGCATAGGAAGCTTATTGACCATTATCAATGATGCTTATAACAAACGCCCTGATGCACATTTGAAACCCATCAAAGGGTATATCCAGGTACTCAAAATCGCTATTTATGCGATTGCGGCAATCCTGATGATTGCCTCACTGATTGATCGTTCACCCTTAATACTGTTGTCCGGTTTGGGTGCGATGGCTGCGGTCTTATTACTGATCTTTCAGGATACCCTTCTCTCGCTGGTCGCCAGCGTGCAAATCAGTTCAAATGATTTGATCCGGGTCGGTGACTGGATTGAAATGACCCCGCTTAATGCGGACGGTGATGTCATTGATATTGCCCTGCATACGGTGAAAGTGCAGAACTGGGATAAAACCATCAGCGTCATTCCGACCAAACGTTTCCTGACAGATCCGTTTAAAAACTGGCGTGGTATGCAGGAATCTGGTGGGCGTCGGATCAAACGCAGTATCTTGATTGACCAGCAAAGTATTCATTTTTTATCGGACGATGAACGGAAAAAGCTGCATCGGTTCAGCCTGATGGATGAGTATTTACATCAGAAACAAAAAGATATTGATGAATGGAATCAACAATTAGCTGAGTGGGGTAAAGAGCCTGTTAATACCCGTCGCATTACCAATATTGGCAGCTTCCGCGCCTATGTCAGCAATTATCTGAAAAATCATCCAAAGGTTCATCAGAACTATACCCTGATGTCCCGGCAACTTGAGCCAACAGCCAATGGTCTGCCTCTGGAGATTTACTGTTTTACCAATACTACCAACTGGATTGAATACGAAGGCATTGCGTCGGATATTTTTGATCATTTGCTGGCTATTCTGCCCGAATTTGGCTTACGTGTTTTTCAGCAGCCCAGCGGCTTTGATATGCGTGAATTAAGACCGCAATCGTTGCCAAAGCAGGATCCGGAAATAAGCCCGGCATTGGGTGATTCACCAAACAAATAATATTAACAATTCAATAATGTAACACTCTGTTTGCTTAATGAAAGGAAGCTGACTGACCGTCAAAATGGATAAAGAACCCGCTATCAGCACCCACAATGTGGCACAGCTTATTCTGTTACTGGCCGGTCTTACCGCGATCGCTCCTCTGGCAATTGATGCCTACCTGCCAGCAATGCCGTTAATGGCTGCTGAGTTTGCTGTGAGCATTCATGATATTGAATTATCACTGAGTTTATTTCTGGCGGGTTTTGCTGTCGGTCAATTGACCGGTGGGCCGTTATCCGATCATTTTGGCCGGCGTCGCGTTATTTTTATTGGGCTCACGCTGTTTTGTGTTGCCAGCATGGGAATTGTGCTCAGCCATACCTTACTTGGCTTATGGATATGGCGAGTGGTGCAGGCTATCGGTGGCGGCATGGCAATTGTCAATTCTTCTGCCGTGATTCGTGATATCAGCAGTGGCCGTGACAGTGCCCGATATCTGTCACATATGGCGATTATCATGATGATTGCCCCACTTGTTGCACCGTTAATCGGCATGGTTTGTTTACACCTGGCTGGCTGGCATTCAATTTTTATTGTGCTGTTTGTCTATGCTTTGTTAATCGGCCTGCTGCTTTATCGCTTGTTACCTGAAACTCGCGTAAAAGCCATTCAGACTACGTCAGCGCTAAAGCGTTATATTGAAGTGCTCTCACATCGTAAAGCCCTGGCTTATCTGGCCGCACAGAGTTTTACCTATGGCGGTTTGTTCAGCTTTATTACCGCCTCCCCCTCGGTGTATATGATTTATTTTGGCGTTTCCGCTTCGGTCTATCCTCTATTGTTTGCCGTTAATGTACTAATGATGATTGTTGTCAATCGCATCAATGTCAGACTGCTGCATTTTTACGACCCACCCTGCCTGTTAAAACTGGGACAAATCCTGCAGGTCATCACAGGTTTAACAATGCTGCTATATATCCTGATCAGTCCTGCTCCGGCATTAGCCATTATCGTTATTGGCATCATGATATTTATCGGTTCACAAGCCCTTATTGTGTCCAATGCCATTGCCAGTACGGTTGAATTCTTTCCACGCAGCAGTGCAACCGCTACCGCCGTACTGGGTTCATTTGGATTCTTATCAGGTGCCGCCAGTGGTTTACTGGTCAGCTCTCTGGGCGATGGCAGCCTCTGGCCAATGATTACCGTAATGTCTGGCTGCGCCATTGCAGGTCTGACATTAAAAACCCTGATTCTGCATAGTTGTCAGGAGCATCCTCAAAATAAGACTGATTGTTAACCCGGCATTAACCCTCCAGCCTCTAAATTGGCTGTCACATTGACACCCAACTTATAGGGAGCACGATATCAGGTGAGCAATATCAACCCGGATCGATATCTAAAAAAGCTGGCTTATCTGCCATTGCTGATGCTGTCAGCATGCAGTATTACGCCAGAACAACCTGACTACGTTGAATTAATCTCAGTAGAACAGCAACGGGTTAATGAATGGCAAAATTTATCGCAACAGACTCACGTCGCTTATCTGAACGATTTGGTTGATAGTGATATGTTTGACGAGTTGCTGAAGATTGCGATGCAATCCAACCCTGACTTGCAACAAATGCTATTAACCCTGCAAATTCGGCAATCACAGCGGATTCAGGCATCTGGCGAAAAACGTCCTTTTATCAGTGCCGGTGCCTCTGCGCAGAACAGCAGTGACAGTGATACCCGTTTCGGAGCTGATCTCAGTGTCAGCTGGCAGGCTGATTTATGGGGAAAACTCGCTGACAATGAACGCGCGGCAGATCTGGATATTACCGAACAAAGCCTGTTGTATCAGTCTGCCCGTGACACGCTAGCAGCGGAAGTGATGCAAGTATGGTTAACGCTGATTGCCCAGCAACGGGCGCTTGATATAGAACAGCAGCGTCAGGCCAGTTTGCAACAGACTGAATTTTTTATATTACAACGCTATCGCCAGGGCCTCGGCACACTGGAAGACCTGGATAGCGCGAGAAGTGCTGTTGCCTCCTCATCGGCCGACATCGAAGCTTTAACCGAAAGTTTTCGTCAGCAAACCATTCAACTGAAAACGCTGGTGGGACAGGTAAACAATCCGGAATTTACGCTTCCGGCAGATTATCCTGACGTGGTCATCCCGGCTATCGATTTACCAGAGCAGACATTAAATCGTCGTCCGGATTTACGCGCGGCTTATGCCGCTATCCAGGCATCCAGTGCTCGTACGGAAGTTGCTTATAAGGATTTGTTGCCCAGTCTGAGTTTGCAGGCGGTTTTAGAGGATGTTGGCAGCTCTCCCCGGGCCAGTTTATTTACGGCGCCGGTATGGAGCTTATTAGGCCAATTGACTGCGCCGTTATATCAAGGTGGACAATTGCGTGCTGAAGCCGAAATACGTGAACTGGAGACAGCCATTAGTTACCAGCAATACCGGGATACCTTGCTCAATGCGGTAACAGAAATAGAACAGGCACTGAGTCAGGAGCAGGCTCTGGTAAAACAACAGCAGCATATCGAAACGGCTCTGGCCAGTGCCGAAAATAATCTTCGTCAATATCAGGCGAATTATCGTAGTGGACTGCTTACTATCCTGGATCTGCTCACCGTGCAACAACAAACCTATAATTTACAGGCTCAGCTTGATGATCTGATTTATCAACGATTACTGAATCGTATTTCTCTGGGACTGGCATTGGGCCTGGAGGCTAAAGCATGACAAAACGACTGCAATGGCTGGTGTTTTTAGCTGCTCTGTGTGCGTTAGTTGCCATATACTTTTTCACCCAATATCAGATCGATAGGTATGCCAACCGCCCACTGCCAGTAAGGGAAGTGCCAGAGATAAGACCTGAGGTTTCAGTCAAAACAGTCACACCTGGTCGCTATCAATCACGTATCAGCGCTTTTGGTTCAACTGAGGCGCATTACAGTATTAATCTCAGTGCACAAGTAGCGGGCCAGGTTGAGCAAATATCACCACAGTTTGAGTCTGGATTCCGTCTGAAAAAAGACCAGGAGATGTTACGTCTGGAAAACAGTGATTATCGTGCCGCCGTAGCAGCGGCAAAACAGCAGGTAGCTGAGGCCAGACTGCTTTACCTGCAGGAAGAACGACAAGGTCTGCAAGCGCAGGCTGAATGGCTGGCTTCAGGTCTTGAGGGCGATCCTGATTCTGATCTGGTGTTACGCGTTCCACAATTGGCCAGTGCTGAAGCCAGCCTGGCCAATGCTGAAGCCTTATTAGCCAGCGCTGAAAAAGATCTGCAACAGAGTCTTATCAGAGCACCATTTGATGCATTGGTGATCACCCGTGATGTCTCGCCCGGCAGTTATCTGCAAACTGGCACGCAAGTCGCCTCGTTATATAGCACCGACCGGGTCGAAGTGAAAGTATCCCTGTCAGATCGCGAGTGGCAAAGCTTACCGGAGCCCGAAATGTTAAAGACGGGAGAGTGGCCTGTCGATTTGCATGCTGTAGAAGGTGATGCAAGCTGGCAAGGTAAAGTCCTGCGCGTGGAACAACATCTTGATGGAACCACTCGTCAGCGTTCATTGATTGTTGGCGTGGAAAACCCACTGGATCAACAGCCCGTGCTTTATCCTGGTGTATTTGTCGAAGTGAGTCTGGGTGGTCGTCAGATGGATGAGCTTTGGCAGGTCCCAACGTCCAGCCTCAGTCAACGAGGTGAGATCTGGTATGTCACAGCAGATATGGAGCTGGCGAAATTTGCTACCTCACCAGTGTTTAGTGATGAGCGTTCTATCTATATCAATCCACCTGAGAATTTGAAAGCAACTGCAAATCAAATATTACTGCAGCCCATCAGCAGCTATATTGAAGGCATGGCCGTGGCGCCGATTGAGGCAGTAGATTATGAGTAAAATTATCGGTCGCAGTGGCATTATCGGCTGGTTTGCTACCAATCCGGTCGCAGCTAACCTGTTGATGTTTTTGGTCATCATTATGGGCTTGATGACCGTGGGTGACTTACGCAAAGAAGCCTTTCCCAGCAGTGAGCCTGACAGCCTGACAATTTCAGTCTCCTATGACAGCGGCTCAGCAAAACTGTCAGAGGAAGGTCTGGCGATCAAAATAGAAGAACAACTCGAAGGCATTATTGGTATAAAGACCCTGACCAGTGAGTCAACTCGCAGTGGCGTGACCGTGACCGTTGAAATGCAAAGTGGCTATGACCTCGACACGTTGATGCGTGATGTGAAAGCTCAGGTGGATGCCATATCCACTTTTCCGGCAGAAGCCAAAAATCCTGTTATCAGTAAAGCAGAACGGGAAGAACATGCTATCTGGTTACAGTTATACGGTGATACTGATCGGCACAGCCTGCAACAAATTGCAGAGTCATTGAAAGCGGATCTACTGACAAAATCCAACATTAACCGCGTGACCATTTCCGGTTGGCTGGATCCGATGATGATGATTGAAATCGACGATGCTCGACTGCAATCCTATGGCCTGTCATTAAGCGACGTTGAAAATGCCATCAATACAAATTCTTCTACGCCACTGACGGCTGTTCTGCGTAATGAAAATGTCTATCTGCAACTCAATGCCTCCGAACAGGCTTATCTTAAACAGGATTTTGCCAAAATCCCTGTAATTACCGGGGATGATGGCCAACAGCTTTTACTGGGCAATGTGGCCTATATTCTCGATAGTTTTGATGATGAAACATCTATTTTGTCCAGATTCCAGGCAAAAGACAGTATTGGTGTACAGGTTGTGACTACAGGGCTGGATGATATCGCTGACTCGGTAGCCGATGCTTATGAAGTCGTTGAGCAATGGCAGAACAGCAACAAACTTCCCGCACAGGTTCAGCTTGCCTCCTGGTATGACCGCAGTACCAGCATAATGGATCGGTTAAATTTACTGATTAAAAATGCCCTGACCGGTATTGTGCTGGTGTTCATATTACTCGCCGTATTTTTAAATCTGACGGTGGCCTTCTGGGTAGCCATGGGCCTGCCTTTTGTGTTTCTTGGCACGCTGTTTTTTATGGGCGATTCTTATGCCGGTTTATCACTCAACTCGTTTACCACCTTCGGCTTTCTAATGGCGTTAGGCATCATCGTCGATGATGCCGTGGTGGTGGGTGAAAGTATTTATAGCGTGCGATCCCGTGAGGGTGACACGTTGCGTAACACGATAAAAGGTACGATGCGGGTAGCTGTACCGACGTTATTCGGTGTGTTTACCACGGTCGTCGCCTTTTATGCCTTATCGCAGATTGAAGGACGACTGGGTGAGCTTTATTCACAGTTTGCTGCGGTCGTGGCCATCGCGTTAGTCATGTCCGTGATTGAGTCCAAGCTGATTCTTCCTGCCCATCTGGCTTATCTGAATACCCATAAAAAACCCTCTCAAAACATATTTGCCACTGGTTGGCGCAAAATTCAGCAGGGTGCTGATGGTGGCTTACAGTGGTTTGCCGAACATATTTATCAACCGGCTATCGAGTTTGCTTTGCGGTTTCGCTACGGATTGCTGATGGTATTTATGATGTTATTTATTATCGTCTTTTCAATGCCTTTTAATGGCACTATCCGCATGAGCTTTTTCCCAGCGATTCCGGGTGATACGGTCAGAGCAAATATCTCGATGCATAAAGATGTCAGTTTTGGCCGCACCCACGAAACGTTAATAATGATGGAGCGCAAAGCTTATGAAACGGATAAAGCATTGCGAGATGATGCCGATTCAGCGAAAAGCGGAATAGCCAATCTGCAACTGCTTTCGCAGTCTGATCATAGTGGTGGTTTGACGGTTGAATTAGCCTCCGATTCCCCTTATGACTTATTCGAATTTCGCCGGGAATGGGAAAAACGTGTGGGTATGCCGGAAGCCGTTCGCAGTTTACGAATTCAGAGTGGCCGTCAGGCAGATGATGCGTTACGAGTTGAGTTACGATCCAACGATGATGATGTGCTGACGCTGGCGGGGGCCGAGCTCTATTCGTTACTGGAACCGATGCCGGGTATTATCGGCTTGCAGGATAATCTGCAACCCGGCCAGCCTCAATTACAACTTAAGCTGAATCAACAAGGCCGGGCCCTGGGGCTCAGTACAGATGAACTGGCGAGGCAAATCCTGCAAGGGTTTGCTGGTCAGGTGGTACAACGTTATCAGCGCAACAGTGATGAAATTGAAGTCAAAGTCCGTTACCCGGAGGCTGACCGGCAAAATCCGGCAGATGTATTGAAATCCAGGGTTCGTCTGGATGACGGAACCGTGATTCCGTTGTCCAGCGTGGCCGACATCAGCTATGGATTTACCCGTGACAGCATTACCCGTATTGATGCCAAACGAGCGATTTATCTGTCGGCCGATGTGGATAAGGATCAATTATCTGTTACTGAATTTGTCGCCCAGCTCAGGCGTGATGTAGTGCCACAGCTGGAAGCCAAATATCCCGGATTAACCATTTATTTTGCCGGTGAAGCCGCTGAACAGGAAGAAACCCAATCTTCCATGCTTAACCTGTTTTTATTGGCCATGCTGGGTATTTATATGTTGCTGGCCATCCCTTTGAAATCCTATATTCAACCGGTATTAATCATGACCGCCATCCCTTTTGGTATTGTTGGCGCACTGCTGGGTCACTGGATGAATGATCTGTCTTTGGGGATCCTGTCACTGAACGGCATCATTGCGCTAAGTGGTGTCGTGGTCAACGATAGTCTGTTGCTGGTCTCACGATTTAATGATTTGAAGGAAGAATATACCGATGTACGTCAGGCTATCCTGATGTCTGCCCGTGATCGCCTGAGGGCGGTATTACTGACTTCCTTCACGACTTTTGCCGGTCTGATGCCTTTATTAGGAGAAACCTCAAGACAGGCACAGTTTTTGATTCCTGCTGCAGTGTCTTTGGCTTACGGCATTATGTTTGCCACCGTCATTACATTGATATTAATCCCCTTGCTATTGATGATTCAACACGATGTGGCGCAGTATTTTCATCGTGGCAGCAAAGTCGTATTGCCTGCAACTGAACAAGGACCCGCCTGATGATTAGTGTGTTACTTATTGAAGATGATCTGGATCTGGCACAAACGGTGATGGATTATCTGCAGCTGGAAGCCATCAGCTGTGATCATGCCAGTAACGGCTCTGCTGGTCTGAACCTGTTGGAGGAAAATTATTACGATGTGCTGTTACTGGATTTAAACCTCCCACGTATTGACGGTTTGACAGTATGTGAACGTTTGCGCAGTGAAGGGTCGGATATACCCGTATTAATGCTCACTGCACGCGATCAGCTGACCGATAAACAAGCAGGTTTTACTGCGGGTACGGATGACTATCTGGTGAAACCGTTTGAATTAAAAGAACTGGTGATGCGGATCCAGGCATTATCACGCAGAAGGAGCGGACAAACGCAGCTGCTTCGCTGTGGTGATTTGCAGATGAATCTACAGCAACGTCAGTTAAGCAGAGCCGATATCAATCTGCACTTATCACCGACTGGCTGGCGAATTCTGGAATTGTTATTACGCGAGTCACCGAATGTTGTCAGCCGTCAACGGCTTGAAATTGCCGTGTGGGGTGAGGAAGTGCCTGACAGTGACAGCCTGAAAGTCCATCTGCACCATTTACGTAAAACGATTGATGGTGAGTTTGCAACAGCATTACTACATACTATTCCAGGTGTAGGCATTGCTATCAGGGATGATAATGAAACGTAAAATCAGCCTGAAACGCCTGGTGACCGTCAGCTTTCTATTGTTTGGCGGCACTATTGTGCTTGGTTATTCCCTGTTAAGTGCTCATTTTTTTATTCGCGGCATGGACAATATTGTGACCGGTGGTATGGAAAACGCCGCGCTGACCTATCTCGCCAATAACAAATCACTTGCCGATGATGAACTGGTTAATTATAGAGGCAGCCAGCTTTCCGGGAGCTGGGAATCACAACCACCAGAGATTCGTCAGGTATTAGCTGAACCACCGCAGCGCAGTGGCGAATTAGTTAAACAGGATGATTCACACTGGTTGAATCGTCCGGACAAGGTGTATTTCGCCCTCAAAGTCGATCTGGCAAATGAATCGGTCTACATCAGCAGAACCCTTTCCCGCGAGAATGTTTCCAGTTTGATGAGCCGGAATATGGCCGACAGCATGCGGTTATTATTAGGTGTCAGTGCCTTAATCGCGCTGACACTAATGCTGATTACCTGGCTGTTAATGCGCAGTATCTCAACCCCTGTGTCACGGCTGAATGCCTGGACCCAATCATTAACCCCTGAAAATCTCTCACAACCAGCCCCGGACTTTCTGTATCCTGAACTGAATCAAATGGCGAAACTGATCCAGAACAGTCTGTCGTCCGTGCAACGCAGCCTGGATCGAGAACATCGATTCCTGCGTTATACCAGCCATGAATTACGAACGCCTATCAGTGTTATCCGCAACAATATTGAATTGCAGTACAAAGTATTACAGCAGAATTCGTCCACATTGAATCCGATGCAGCGGGATATTGCCGATCGGATTGATCGTGCCAGTATTACCATGCAGCATCTCACTGAAACATTACTCTGGTTAAGCCGTGAGGATAATGAAAAACTGCCAGAATCAGTGGTTGAAATTGATAAGTTGCTGCTGGAAATCACTGAAGAGATGCGTTATCTGCTGCGTAATAAAACGGTTGAACTTATTGTGGAAACCCACCCATATCAATGTTCGCTAAGTGCCGTGGCGGCAAGAATTGTCTTGGGTAACCTGATCCGCAATGCCTTTCAGCATACCTGGGAAGGTCAGGTCATTATCAGCCAGCAAGGTCCACGGATCAGTATCGTCAATCGTCAGTTTGACGCTGATATGGATGTGGCTCCAACGGAACTGGGATTTGGTCTCGGTCTGCAACTTACCGCACAGTTAACCGAAAAACTCGGCTGGTATTATCAGAATATTGCCAACGAAAATGGCCATAATGTGATGCTGGATATCAGCCACCAACAAAGCAGCTAAGACTGTTGATTTGTGTAAATATGCCACTGTTGTGACGATAAAAAATCAGCTGCTCCGTTTCAACTCAGAAACTGGCGATAAAACTGTACTGCTGTGCGGCCACTATGGCTGGCTCGTCGCATGGCAAATTGCTTAGCCTGCTCATGGAGCATTGCCTGATTCACATCTACATTTTCAAACAGAATATCCACCATCGCCAGATAGGTCTCCCAACTCGGTGGATAGAATGATAACCACAAGCCAAACCGATCTGACAGGGCTAACTTATCTTCCAGACTATCAGTGTAGTGAACCTCACCATCCACCACCCGGCTGGCCTGATTTTCGGCTTGTTGTTCCGGCATCAGATGCCGTCGGTTTGAAGTAGCATAAATTCTGACATGTTCCGGAGGTAACTCCAGGCCACCTTCCAACAGACTTTTAAGAGGCTTAAATCCTTCATCACCTGGTTCGAAGGACAAATCATCGCAGAAGATCACAAAACGGAATGGCCGATCTTCCAGATCATCAAGGATTTCCGGCAACCAGCCAAGCTCTGCCTTATCGATCTGCAACATACGTAATCCCTCACCAGCAAACTCGTTTAATAATGCTTTGATAAGTGAAGATTTACCGGTACCTCTGGCACCCCATAACAAAGCGTGATTACTGCTTTCACCGTTAACAAATCGACGGGTATTTTCAACCAGCTGCTGTTTTTGTTCCTCAATGCCGATGAGTTGATCCAACCGAATTGAGTCAAGCCGGGTAATCGCTTTGAGCTTCTGCGTATGGGCACGCCATACCGCAGCGTGAATTTGATGCCAATCCAGATTATTCATCTGCTGTGCTCCTGATACTGCATTGTTACGTGGATTTTAATACTATGATGGTGCCTGACTCTGATGAACGTCAACTGCTTAATTCAAATGCAATAGGCACTTTTACTTCCAATTGCTGCTGTGACATCTCAGCAGGAAAAGCCGGTAATGGTTGTGCCTTTTCCAGCATTTCCACCACTGCCTGATCCAGGCGCTGATATCCAGAGCTGGCATCAATACGTGAGGCTTTGATTTTGCCATCACGGTTGACGACAAAAAATAACTGCACCACACCCTGCTCTCCACGGCGTCTGGAAATGCTTGGATAACGCTTTTGCTCTGCCAGCGTTCTGGCGAGTAAATTGAAATAGGTCTGTTGAGCTGCCTGTTGCAAAGCTGAAACAGTTTGACTGGAGATTGAACTGCTCTCAGCTGACTCACCTTGCTCGGCAATTTGCGTTTTTTCCAATTGCTTTTCAGAATTTGCTGTTGGTTTCTCTGCCGGAGCAGATGTGGCAGCAAGCACCTCTGAGCTATCAGGTTCAGGTTCAGCGTTATCGGAAAGTGGCGCGCTATTAACGGCCTTTTTTATCTCCGTTTGCTGCAAGGGTTTTACCGCTTCAGTTTTGCTGATTTTTTCCTCAACTTGCACTGGCGTATCATTGCGTTCCTGAACCTCAGTGATTGCGGATTCTTCTTCAATGTTGGTCAATGGTTCTGAGGTGGCAGTAGCCTGTTGTTTCTCCATGGTGGTGGCATCCAGCATGCTGATATCAATCTCAATCCCAGCTTCCTTTATGGGGGCAACAGGTTGAAGCCGGGGCTGGTGTTTGAGCGTATACATACCAAACGCAAAGACATGAATTGATATGGCGCTCAAAATTGCCAATACCCAGTATCGAAATTTAATCATGTTTATTGCTTTGGGTCTGCGTTGCCAGTGACACCCGCAGTATTCCGGCGGCACGAACTCTTTTCAGTAACTCAGTTAACTTGTTAGCAGGGACAGATGCATCCGTTTTAATCAGTAGTTTGAATGATTGGGCATTATTCGTTTCCGATATTGCCTGTTTTAACAAATCCGTTAAGGCATCGGCTTCCAGCAACATATCATTAAAGGCCAATTGCCCTCTGGAAGACACCAGCAAAACAGCATCATGTTCCTGCAGAGCCGATTGCTGCTGGGATGTTGGCGGTTGGATTTTGATAAAATCACTGGAAGTTAATTGCCCGGCAATCAGAAAAAAGATCAGCATCAAAAACACAATATTAATCAATGGGATCATATTGTCATCAGGTTGATTACCTCGCGGGGCATGATTTGGGATAAGTATCATATGGCTAAACCTGCCAGACTGACTTTTTCAACGCCGATGGTTTTCAATTGATCCAGAAAATCAATCAACTGCTGAGTTGTTACCCCCTCTGCCACCGAGACAACAAATACACTCCGTTTATCTTCAGTACGCGTTTGTTTTACGGGGCTGAGCTTTGATAGCGGGTAACGTCTTTTATCGAACTCATATTCTCCAGCGGTCTGTAATACAAGATGATACTGAGTACGTATTTCATCTGTATTGTAGGATTCACTGGCAGCGGTAATATCCATTTGTCGCCAGTGGGTAAAACCGGAAGACAACATGAAAAAAAGTAACAGAATAAACACCACATCAATTAAAGGTGTCAGACTAATCATTCTGCGTTTTGCCGAAAATGGTTGTTCAAGCAACATTTTTAAAGCTTTCGCTGCAAACAGCTGCCTTTGGATTGATAAATGGGGCGTGTGTAAAGACCTGAGTTACCCCATCATTTATCAGCGCTGTAACTCGCTCCGTTTTACGCTCTAACCAGTTATGCGCCAGCACAGCCGGTATTGCCACCGCCAGACCAACCGCAGTGGTTAATAAGGCCTGCCAAATCCCCGCGGAAAGTACAGCAGGATCAACCTGACTACCGGCTTGTTCCATCTGCTGAAAAGCGAGGATCATGCCCATAACCGTACCAAACAAGCCCAGTAAAGGGCTTAAACTGGCAATCACTTCCAGAGGACGCAGATAACTGCGTAATTGACTGATACGCAAGCTGGCAACACGTTGCAACTCTTCCCTGAGTAAGCCGACCGGTATCTCGGTCTGCCTCAGTCCTTCCATGCTCAATGCCAGTAACTCATCCAATGGTTTGGAGATTTTCAGCTGCAGAATAGCCTGCTCAGGCTCGTTTTGTTTCCACAAGGCAATGGCTTTTTTTGCTGTTTTCGTTGATTCGGGTGAGATTAATAATATTTGCCATGTTTTGATTAAAACAATACTGACCGCAATAATCGAAAACCCCAGCAAAATCCACACAACAGGGCCGCCTACTTCAAGTAACTGTTGCAACAGCGTTAAAAAGGAAGAAGATGTGTTTTCGTTCATCGCTGAGCAAAGACCGGATTGAAGCCAATGATCAAATTTGTGCGCATCATGAATGATTCCTTATATTCAAACAGCTTTAATGATAATAGTTATCATTTAGCTTTGCAAAGAAATCTTCTATGGCGAACCCTTGCTTATTGCTTAAATTACAACAATAGTTCCGTCGTAATCCGTGTTACAGCTATAGGTTTTTATTGTGATGTTCAAAAAAAAGCCCCGCTAGGCGGGGCTTCCAAATCAAACCTGAATTGACTGAATTATTCTGCAGCCACTTCATGAACAGCTTTCATACTCAGGCGAATACGGCCCTGACGGTCAACTTCCAGTACCTTCACTTCAATCATGTCACCTTCAGACAGTTTATCACTGACATTTTCCACACGCTCATCAGAGATTTGTGAAATATGTACCAGTCCATCTTTACCTGGCAGAATCGTGACAAACGCCCCAAAATCCATCAGCTTGGCAACACGGCCCTGATAGACCTTGCCGACTTCAACTTCAGCGGTGATTTGCTCAATACGGTGTAATGCATCCTGACCCGCATTGAAATCCGAAGAGAAAATCATCACGGTGCCATCATCCTGAATATCGATAGTTGCACCGGTTTCTTCGGTGATTGCACGAATGGTTGCGCCACCTTTACCGATAACATCACGAATTTTATCAGCATGAATTTTCACAGTGATAATACGTGGTGCAAATTCGGACATTTCCTGACGGTGCGTTGAGATCACTGCATTCATTTTTTCCAGAATATGCAGACGACCATCACGGGCTTGCGCCAGTGCAGTACGCATGATTTCTTCGTTGATACCTTCGATCTTGATATCCATTTGCAGTGCCGTCACACCTTTTTCGGTACCGGCCACTTTAAAGTCCATATCACCCAGATGATCTTCATCCCCCAGAATATCGGTCAAAACGGCATAACCATCTGGTTCTTTAATCAGACCCATCGCAATACCGGCAACAGGTGCTTTAATGGGTACACCGGCATCCATTAACGCCAATGAGGTACCACAGACAGAGGCCATTGAACTTGAACCATTGGATTCAGTGATTTCAGATACGACGCGAACCACATACGGGAATTCTTCAGCAGTTGGCATAACCGCCTGGATACCGCGTTTAGCTAATTTTCCATGACCAATTTCACGACGTTTCGGTGAACCAACAAAACCGGTTTCACCAACACAGAATGGTGGGAAATTGTAATGCAGCATAAAGCGATCACGGTATTCACCTTCAACGGCATCAATCATCTGTGCATCACGTTCCGCACCCAAAGTTGCCACCACAATCGCCTGAGTTTCACCACGGGTGAACAATGCAGAACCATGCACACGTGGTAATACAGTAGTTTCAACGAATACTGGACGTACAGTTTTGGTATCTCGACCATCAATACGTGGTTCACCGGCGATAATACGACCACGAACCAGTTCTTTTTCCAGTTTACCGAACAAACCTTTCACTTCATCTTCAGACCATTCACCATCTTCACTGACTAATGCCTCAACAGCGGCTTGACGAATTTCTGAGAGTTGATCCTGACGCTGCATTTTATCGCTGATAGCGTAAGCCGTTTTAATGCCTTCAAACGCTTGCTCTTTAACCGCATTATATAGACGATCATCTTTTTCCGGAGCAGTCCAATCCCAAGCCGGTTTGCCAGCTTCGGCTTTCAATTCATCAATCAGTTTGATTGCTGTCTGAATTTGTTGATGGCCATACATAACTGAGCCTAACATCACTTCTTCTGGCAATTCAGAAGCTTCTGATTCCACCATCAAGACCGCACTGACAGTACCGGCAACCACTAAATCCAGTGAGCTGTTGGCTAATTGTTTTTTAGACGGATTCAGAATGTAGTTACCATCAACATAACCGACCCGTGCGGCACCTAATGGGCCATTAAAAGGTAAACCTGAGATAGCTAACGCTGCAGAAGCACCGATCATTGCTGGAATATCGGGATCAATTTCAGGGTCTAAAGCCATTACGGTGGCAATTACCTGAACTTCATTAATGAAACCTTTCGGAAACAATGGACGTAATGGACGATCGATCAGACGGGATGTCAGCGTTTCTTTCTCTGAAGGGCGGCCCTCACGTTTGAAAAACCCACCGGGTATTTTACCTGCAGCATAAGTACGTTCTTGATAATTTACGGTTAACGGAAAGAAATCCTGGCCAGGATTTACATTTTTCTTTCCGACTACAGTTACCAGCACTGATGTCTCACCCAGACTGGCAATAATGGAACCACCCGCCTGACGAGCAATTTTTCCGGTTTCCAGGCTAAGCGTATGCTCACCGAACTGAACTGTCTTTTTTACTGAATTCACTAGTATTTCCTTCTCTTGACTACATCAGCCATGAACCTTTTCATCACTGATTTAAAAAACGATAAACGCATAAATGAATATGCCCCTGAAACCGCGGGGGATTTCAGGGGCATATCAGTCAACGCACCAGCCTAATGCCAAAGATATTGGCGGAGGCTCGATGAGATGTTTTGCAGATCACGTCGGGTAATTTAGCGACGCAGACCTAAGTCAGCAATTAAATCACGGTAACGGTTAATATCCGTTTTTTTCAGGTAGTCGAGCATTTTACGACGACCACTAACCATTTTTAACAAACCTTGACGTGAGTGATGATCATGGATGTTAGTTTTAAAATGGTCTGAAAGATTGGTAATACGGGCAGTCAGCAGAGCTACCTGAACTTCAGCTGAGCCGGTATCGCCTTCAGTACGACCGTATTTTTTGATGATTTCTTGCTTTTGTTCTGCAGTAATTGACATAAAAACTCCAACTTTTTATAGCCTTTGGCTATGAGTTAAATTCTGAAATAATCCAGCGGGTTAAACCGGATTACCCAACCTTTTAAGAGTGGCGAATTTTACCGGTTTTATCTGCTATTCACAAGCGGGTTAAACCGTATCACCGGTAACAAACAAACGTTTTGCTGACACCGTGCCGTCCTGCGCTAATTCACCCAGACCGATAAACTGATCCTGAACATCAAATAGACGGACTTTTGCGCAATGACCTTGAAATTCCGTTGTGACACTGCGACCAAAACGCATATCAGCAGACATATCGGCATCCAGTCTTACTTCAGGCCAGTCCGGTAATGCTTCATGAGCAGGTAATAATTGAGAATCAAGCCCCGGTAAGCCTTGTTGTTCTGCCAAATCCTGTAACCTCTCCAGACTTAATGCCTGGGTTAAATCATAACCAGCGGCATCCGTACGTCTTAACATAGTGACATGTCCACAACTGCCTAAAGCGGCAGCAATGTCCTGAACTAAGGTGCGTATATAGGTCCCTTTGCTGCAGGATACCTGCAAGGTAAAACTGTCAGCATCACAGGCCAGCAATTCAATACTGTAGATGGTAATCAGACGAGATTTCCGTTCGATTTCTATGCCCTGACGAGCCAGCTTGTATAGTGGCTGTCCCTGGTGTTTTAAGGCTGAAAACATCGGCGGAATCTGTTGTAGCTCACCGGTAAAGTCCTGCAAAATACGTTGCAGTTTTTCCTCTGAATAATCCGGGATATTCTGTTGAGCGATAACGTCACCATCACTATCACCGCTATCGGTGAGAATGCCTAGCTGGCAACGCACCTGATACTGTTTATCAGCATCCAGCAAATAGGTGGAGAGTTTGGTAGCTTCGCCCAGGCAGACAGGTAATACCCCGGTTGCTAATGGGTCGAGACTACCGGTATGTCCTGCCTTGTTTGCATTAAATAATCGTTTAACGCGTTGCAAAACATGATTTGAGGTCAATCCGGTAGGCTTGTCAATAATCACGATACCGGTAATATCGCGACCTTTTTTACTGCGTTTTGCCATCGGAGAAACTCAATCTTTATCAGTTTCTGAATCGGGTTCTTGTTCGTCTTTGATATCGGCATTGGCCTTAGAGATCAGTTCATCCATATAAAAGCCATGTTCCAGCGTGGTGTCATAACGAAATTGCAGCTCCGGCATGATGCGTAATTTTACGCGCTTTGCCAGCGCCCGACGCAGGAACCCTGCAGCGTTATTTAATCCTGCCAGACATTCTTTGGCGGCTTCTTCTGAATCAAATCCACTGAGCCGTGTCACATAAATACGCGCATATTTAAGATCGGATGTCACATCAACATGTGACACCGTGACCATACTGACACGCGGATCAGCCAGATCATGCTGAATCAGCAAGGCCAATTCACGCATCATGACCTCACTGATTCGATTTGTGCGACTAAATTCTCTTGCCATTAAAGACTCGGTTTCATCAGGACACGTTCAAAGACTTCGATTTGATCACCCGGTTTGACGTCTTTGTAGTTTTTCACACCAATACCACACTCCGTACCGGCATTGACTTCATTAACATCATCTTTGAATCGACGCAGTGATTCCAGTTCACCTTCGTAAATAACCACGTTATCACGCAAGACACGAATCGGGTTGTTACGTTTGACGCTGCCTTCCAAGACCAGACAACCTGCAATATCACCAAATTTCGGAGAGCTGAACACATCATCAACCCGTGCCAGACCGATAATTTCGTCTTTATAGACGGGCTCAAGCATACCGGTCATGGCTTTTGTCACCACATCCAGCAAATCATAAATAATGCTGAAATATTGAACATCCAGGCCTTTTTCAGCAATTACTTTACGCGCAGTATTATCAGCGCGAACATTAAAGCCGATCAGAATAGCATCAGAAGCGGCAGCTAACTGTGCGTCAGTTTCGTTAATACCGCCGACACCAGAACCAACAACCCGGACCTGTACCATATCGGTCGACAATTTCTGCAGACCCTGACTGACAGCTTCAACCGAACCATGAACGTCACCCTTAATGACGACATTCAGTGTTTTCAGATCGCCGGCTTCCATTTTGTTGAACATATCATCCAACTTGGCAGCCTGCTGTTGTGCCATTTTCAGTTCACGTGCTTTGGTCTGACGGAAGCTGGCAATTTCTCTTGCTGTGCGATCATCCGGCGCCACCTGTAACTCATCACCCGATGCAGGTGTTCCGGACAGACCCAGTAATTCAACAGGAGTTGAGGGACCAGCTTCATCCATTTGTTGGCCATTTTCGTTGAACAAGGCGCGAACCCGTCCAAATTCCTGGCCAACCACCACGATGTCACCTTTTCTCAAAGTACCACGCTGCACCAGTACGGTCACAACGGTACCGCGACCTTTATCCAGTCGCGATTCAACCACTGTACCGTGGGCAGGCCCTTTAACCGGTGCAGTTAACTCCATCACTTCAGCTTGCAGTGAGATTGCATCCAGTAAATCATCAACGCCCATACCCGTTAAGGCTGAAACAGGCACAAACTGTACATCACCGCCCCAGTCTTCGGGAACAACTTCGTGGTTGGTTAATTCTTGCTTAACCCGATCTGGAGTGGCATCAGGCTTATCCATTTTGTTAACAGCAACAATCAGCGTTGAACCGGCTGCTTTGGCATGTTGTACAGCTTCAATGGTTTGCGGCATCACACCATCATCTGCGGCTACTACCAGAACCACAATATCAGTGACTTTGGCACCGCGTGAACGCATTTCAGTGAAAGCCGCATGGCCGGGCGTGTCGAGAAAAGTGACTTCACCACGACTAGTTTCAACCTTATATGCACCGATATGCTGAGTGATACCACCCGCTTCACCAGATGTCACCTTAGTACGACGGATATAATCCAGCAGTGAGGTTTTACCATGGTCAACATGACCCATTACAGTTACAACAGGTGCGCGAGGAAGTGCTTCACCCGTTACTTCAATCGAGGCTTCAAGAGCCTGTTCAACTTCGTTTTCCTGGACTGGTTTGGCTACGTGGCCCATTTCTTCTACCAGAATAACGGCAGTATCCTGGTCCAGAACCTGATTGATAGTGGCCATTGTGCCCATACCCATCAAGGCTTTGATAACCTCGGCCGCTTTAACTGACATGCGCTGGGCCAGATCAGATACTGAAATGGTATCCGGCACACTGACTTCACGGACAACCGGTGCGGTTGGACGGGAAAAGCCATGTTCCGTAGACGTTTCGACTGTAGTCGTTTTTTGTGAAACACCTTTTTTCTTTTTACGGCGTCCTTTACCTTCACTGACATGAAGTTCTTTACGCTCAAATTCATCATCACGCTGAAAACGACCACGACGTGCTGGTTTGTCTTTACTTGCAACGTGTTTAGCGTCAGCCTCTTTACGATCGGGTTTCTGTTCTTTGGCTTGGGCTTCAGCTGCCGCCAGGCGAGCTTCTTCTTTGGCTTTTTCTAACGCTTCTTCTTCCTCACGGGCTTTTTTACGAGCTTCCAGGGCTTTTTCAGCATCAATTCTCGCGAGGTTAGCTGCACGACGTTTCGCATCGGCCTCTTCAAGTTTTTTATGGGCTAATTGAGACGCGGTTAATTCGGGTTTTGCAGGCGCCTTTTTAACCGTTTGCGATTGCTTTTGCTCTTTAACTTTAGCTTCTTCTGCTAATGCCTTTTGCTCTTCTTCAGCCGCTAAACGAGCTTCTTCAACAGCCAGTCTTTCAGCTTCAATTGCTGCGGCTACCGCAGCAGCTTCACGCTCAGATTCTTCTTGCTGACGACTGCTTTGTTCTTGCTGTTTGCGCGCAATTTCCTGCAGTCGGAGCTGCTCCTGGCGAGCCACTTCTTCTGCATTTGCCTGAGCCTGCGTCGCTACCGGAACAGGTTCTTCCGCAGGAGTGTTGGTTTCAACTTCACTACGTTTTACAAAAGTTCTCTTTTTACGAACTTCAACACTGACGCTTTTACCAGCCTGACGGGATGTGCCACCACCTAATTTAATTTCACTGACTGATTTACGTTTCAGTGTGATTTTTTTCGGTGATGCGTCTTTATCATTCGCCACTTTGCCATGTCTTTGCTGTAAAAATTGCAACAGACTTTGCTTTTGATCTTCAGTAATCAGATCATCTGGCTTTGAAACTTTAATGCCAGCTTCGTTAAGCTGATCAACTAAACGCTCAGGTGTGATACCGACTGTGTCGGCCAGGTCCTTAACCTTCATGTCACTCATTGGTTACTCCCCTGTTTCTGTTTGTTCGTCGGCAAACCATGACTCACGTGCTTTCATGATAAATGCGGCAGCTTGTTTTTCATCAATACCAGCCACTTCGACCAATTCATCCACGGACTGATCTGCAAGGTCATCAACGGTTAAAACACCCTGACTATTCAGTTTGGCAACCAGCTCAGCAGTCATTCCAGGCAAATCCTGTAACGTTTCGGCAGGAGAAGCGTTTTCAATCTGCTCTTCACTGGCAATTGCCCGTGTCAGCAATACATCTCTGGCACGTGAGCGTAACTCGTTCACAATATCGGTATCAAACTCTTCGATATCAAGCATTTCCTGTTCCGGCACATAAGCCACTTCTTCGAGAGAAGAAAAACCTTCCTGAGCCAGAATTAAGGCAACGTCTTCATCTACATCCAAATCCGCCATAAAGGTCTGAATCAATGAACTGATTTCAGTTTCTGCTTTCTGATCTGCATCTGAGGCAGACATCACATTCAGTTCCCAACCAGTCAATTGGCTGGCTAATCGAACATTCTGACCACCGCGACCAATCGCTTGTGATAACTGTCCATCTTCAACGGCGATATCCATACTGTGCGCATCTTCATCAACGACGATGGATAATACTTCAGCGGGTGCCATGGCATTAATTGCAAAACGTGCTGGTTCTTCATCCCATAGAATAATGTCAACACGCTCACCGGCCAACTCATTGGTCACAGCCTGAACACGTGAACCACGCATACCGACACATGCGCCAACCGGATCAATTCTTGGCTCGTGAGCTAAAACGGCAATTTTTGCTCGTAAACCGGGGTCACGGGCAGCCCCCTTGATTTCAATCATGCCGTCCCCGATTTCAGGTACTTCAAGACTGAACAGTTCAATTAATAATTCAGGCGCTACGCGGCTGATAATAAGTTGTGGCCCACGCGCTTCTGAACGAATCTCTTTTAAATAACCACGAACCCGGTCACCACTGCGGAAATTTTCACGCGGAATCATTTCTTCACGTGGTAATAACGCTTCAGCATTGCCGCCTAAATCCAAAGTCACATTGCCACGTTCCACACGTTTAACCGTGCCATGAATCATTTGACCGACTTTTTCACGGTACATATCGACCACTTGGGCACGTTCAGCTTCGCGAACTTTTTGAACGATAACCTGTTTTGCTGTTTGCGCAGCTATACGGCCAAACTCAACCGATTCCATTGGTTCGCGGATATAGCCACCGACTTCAGCATCAGCCTGTTTGGCCAGGGCATCCGATAGTTTTATTTGGGTTTCCGGAGATTCAAATGTTTCGTCATTATCGTCAACAATTAACCATTGACGGAAAGTTTCATAGTTACCGGTAAGGCGATCAATCGCAACATGCGCATCTATTTCCATCTCATAGCGTTTGCGGGTAGCCATAGCTAACGCCGCTTCTATCGCCTGAAAAATAACTTCTTTCCCCACGCCTTTTTCATTAGACATGGCATCAACAACCAGTAAAATTTCTTTATTATTCATCTCGCCCCCAGTGGATCGACGCAAGCGATTGATCCAAAACTAAGTTTTTTCATTAACAGCAAATAATACGCTTTTTCAGGCAACCAGTCGTGCTTTAGCCAACTTTGCCAATGGTAAGGCGTAAACCTCGCCATCTACTTCAATTAGTACTTCACCATTTTCGAAGCCCTGAAGCACTCCAGTAAAATTCCGTCGACCTTCCACAGGTAATTTTGTGGTTATTTTTGCTGGCGAGCCAGTAAAGCGGATGAAGTCTCGTTCTTTAAATAAAGGACGATCAAATCCTGGTGAGGAAATTTCGAGGGAATAGGCTTTTTTGATGGGGTCTTCAACATCGAGGATGCCGCTGACCTGATGACTGACACGCTCACAATCTTCAATACCTATGCCTTGATCTGCATCAATATAGATTCTGAGGAGTGGATTTTGTCCACCCTGAATGTATTCCACACCGACCAGCTGGTACCCCAGCGACTCAATCGGTGCTTCAATTAGTTTTTCAATTTGATCAGATACGGCCATAGGCTAACAAATAAAAAAAAAGGGCCATTGGCCCAATTTTAACTCCACAAAAACAAAAACCCCAATTAGGGGTCCTGTCTTAACATTATTATTGGTAGCGGGGGCTGGATTTGAACCAACGACCTTCGGGTTATGAGCCCGACGAGCTACCAGGCTGCTCCACCCCGCACCTGACTAAGTCGCATACTATACACAGGATGCGACTTACCCGCAAGCCTGTTTATTAATTCTCTTTTAGTTTACGGGTTAAGGTATTTCGCCCCCAACCCAATAATTTTGCGGCTTCCTGACGTTTGCCTGCGGTTTTTTCCAGAGCCACCTCCATCAGCAGGTTTTCAATCATTGGTACCACATCAGCCAACACGCCTTCCTGACCACTTAGCGCTTTGTTTGCCGCCCATTGACGGAACAGCTGTTGCCAGTCTGTTCCGCCACGAATTGACTCAACGCCTGCATCGGAGGTGAGTTCCATCGGGAGATCATCCATCTGGACAACCTGGCCGGGGGACATCACCGTCAGCCAACGCGAAGTATTTTCCAGTTGTCTCACATTACCCGGCCAGGGCAACTGCGATAAATACCGCTCCACTTCAGGGGATACACTTTTTACTCCCATATTCAGTTCACGGGCCGCCTTATTCAGAAAATAAGCAACCAATGCCGGAATATCTTCCCGACGTTCACGTAATGATGGGATATGAATCCGGATAACATTTAAACGATGGAACAAGTCTTCACGAAAATCACCACGCTCGACCTGCTGTTCCAGATTCTGATGGGTTGCCGCGATGATTCTCACATCCGCTTTAACCGCACTATGTCCGCCAACTCTGAAAAACTCGCCATCTGAAAGCACCCTCAACAGCCGGGTTTGTAATTCAAGGGGCATATCACCAATTTCATCAAGAAATAATGTGCCGCCATCAGCTTGTTCAAAGCGACCTTTGCGCTGCACATGTGCCCCGGTAAAAGCCCCCTTTTCATGACCAAACAGTTCGGATTCTAATAATTCTTTGGGGATAGCCGCCATATTGAGAGCAATAAACGGATTCTGTCGGCGCGGGCTATGTTTGTGCAAAGCATGGGCAACCAACTCTTTACCTGTGCCGGATTCACCATTAATCAAAACGGTGATGTTGGAACGTGCCAGTCGACCTATTGCCCGAAACACCTCCTGCATGGCCGGCGCTTCACCAATAATCTCACTACCTATATTCATTTCACCGGCAGGATTATTATGCTGCTGTCGATGGTGGGTAACTGCACGTTGAACTAAATCAACTGCTTCATCAACATCGAAGGGTTTTGGCAGGTATTCAAAGGCTCCGCCTTCATAAACCGAAACAGCGCTGTCCAGGTCTGAATAAGCTGTCATGATAATGACTGGCAAATCCGGCTGATTCTGCTGGATTTCCGAAAGTAATTGCAGGCCATCAAGACCTGGCATGCGAATATCACTGACCAGTACATCCGGAGGAGTATCGGTGCCTCGCTTTAATTGCTCTAAAACCAGATCTCCACTTTCAAAGGCTTTAACAGTAATATCTACGGCTTCCAATGCCTTTTGTAATACCCATCGAATTGATCGGTCATCATCAACAATCCATGCTATCGCTTTAGCGCTCACGGTTTTAACTCCAAGGGAAAAATAATTGAAAATATGGTTTGCCCGGCATGGCTGCTGCAACTGACAGTACCTGCATTTCGCTGCACAAGGTTCTGCACCAGGTAAAGGCCCAGTCCAGTGCCATCAGCCCGACCGGTAACCAAGGGATAAAATAAACTGTCCTGTAACTGTTTGGGGATGCCCGGTCCATTGTCCTCAACTTCAATCAGTACCCCTAATTTATAAAAACGTTTTTCAATAGTCAGATTGCGTTGAATTCGTGTTCTCAGGCGGATAACGCCAGTACCATGCATCGCCTGGACGGCGTTACGCACAATATTCAAAAAAATCTGAATCAGCTGATCAAAATCGGCATGTAAATCAGGAATACTCGGATCGTAATCAGCAATAAACTTCAATCGTTCATCCACCTCAATATCCACCAGCTGTCGGACCCGCTGTAATACCTCATGGATATTCAGATAGTGTTTTTCTGATTGCTGATATGGTCCCAGCATTCGTGTCATCAGGTTTTGCAGACGATCTGCTTCATTAATAATGATGCGGGTATATTCTTTTAAATCATCTGAGTCCAGTTGCCGCTCCAGTAACTGTGCAGCCCCTCGCAGACCACCAAGCGGATTTTTTATTTCATGAGCCAGGCCACGGACAACCTGCTGCTGAGTATGCAGATTTTCATCACGATTGACGCGTTGCTGGTAATCCAGTTGTGCCAGTTCAACTAACAGGTGCGGTTCGGCCACATCAAGCATTTTGATTGAACAATCAACTACTATTTCACCGGCTGCAGGCAGAAACAATTGGATTTCACGCTCAATTAACACCTGCCCGTTACCGATAACCCGACGTAATGAATTCAATAAATGGGTTTCACCGGGTAACAGTGTTTGAAAAGGAATATGTTCGGCTTGACGTTGACTGATTTCAAACATGACTTCGGTGGCCGTATTGATATAACAGACACGTAAGTTCGTATCGAGCACCAAAATGGCTGTTGTTAAACTTTCCAGTACATCATTACTGGATAACTGTTCAACATTGATAAGTTTGTCATTCAAGTTCATGGCATGCCATTTGCAAAAAACGCTCCATTTGTAAGCATCTCTCAGAACATAAAATTTAACATTCTGATTCCAATAGAATTAATATATTTTTGCTCAAGATAAATCGCCAGAAGGCAACATTTCAGATGCGGTTTTAAGGAAATTCAGGCTATTGTACGCTTCATTTTGGTGCGTACAGTTATTCAAGATGAATTAGTTGGGATTAGGAACACTTGGGTTGGTGGGAATACCTGGAATAGTGGGAGCACCACCCCCAGGCAGATTGTTCTGTTGACGGCCCGGTTGAAGCAAGCTGGTTCGTTGCAAGTGAAAAGTAGTTGTTTCACTTTGTGCAATAACTTCTCCTGATGCATTCAGCACGACCGCTGAAAGTTTATGCGTACCCCTGTCCAGATTTTCCAGCATAAAACTTAATTGAGGCATAGGCACACCCGCGGGTAAACCATCAAGATATAGCTGAATCTTATCACCACGCTCAGGTACGAAAGCCGGCTGTAATTGCAGATTCACCGTGACATTACCGTTATTAACCCTGATGCCAGCATCATCTTCAGGCGCAACAATTGTCAACTTATAATCAGGGTCGACTTCTGACTCGCCGGATTCTTCCTGTTCATTGGTAGTGGTGGTCGAATCGGTCACACCAGGAATTTGCACGGGTGAATACGTCATGGAATCCTGTAACTCAATCTTTTCTGCATTTTCAACAGGTTCATCTGAATAAACCTGGTTACCATTGTCGTCAACCCAGCGATAGATATCAGCCGCCACAGCTGTGCAAAGACCAAACAACATAATAAGAAAGAATTTCATATTATGAATATAGGTCAGGCCTTACTATTGTGCAACTAGCAAACATAAAAAAACGCCTCCACGAGGGAGGCGTTTTGTGACATCAATCAAAAAAGTTTAAACACTGTAATATAAATCAAACTCTGCAGGGTGTGTTTCCATACGCAGACGGGTGACTTCTTCCATCTTCAATTCAATATAGCCATCGATCATATCGTCAGTGAATACACCACCTTCTGTTAAGAAAGCGCGATCTTTGTCCAGTTCGGCCAATGCCTGATCCAATGCATGACAAACTTTTGGAATCGCTGCATCTTCTTCGGGCGGTAAGTCGTACAAGTCCTTATCCATCGCATCACCTGGGTGGATCTTGTTTTTAATGCCATCCAGACCAGCCATCATCATCGCACTGAATGCCAGATAAGGGTTTGCTGATGGATCAGGGAAACGAACTTCGATACGACGACCTTTTGGATTACTGACAAAAGGAATACGGATAGACGCACTACGGTTACGTGCTGAATAAGCCAACATTACAGGCGCTTCGAAACCTGGTACCAGACGCTTGTAACTATTGGTTGAAGAATTGGTAAATGCGTTCAGCGCACGGGCATGTTTGATAATACCGCCAATGTAAAATAAGGCTGTTTCAGACAAACCGCCGTATTTATTACCAGAAAACAGGTTTTCACCTTCTTTAGCCAAAGATTGGTGAACATGCATACCACTGCCGTTATCACCTACCAAAGGTTTTGGCATAAATGTCGCTGTTTTACCGTACGCATGGGCAACGTTATGCACAACATATTTCAGTATCTGAACTTCGTCAGCCTTTTTAACCAGAGTGTTGAATTTAGTACCGATTTCACACTGGCCTGCTGTAGCAACTTCATGGTGATGCACTTCTGTAACCAAGCCCATTTCTTCCATGGTCAAGCACATGGCAGAACGGATATCTTGCAGTGAATCCACTGGCGGCACCGGAAAGTAACCACCTTTTACACTTGGACGGTGACCTTTGTTACCATCTGCGAAAACTTTTTCGGTATTCCATGAAGACTCATCTGAGTCAATTTTATAGAATGAACCAGAAATATCGCTGCCCCAACGGACATCATCAAGAATGAAAAATTCTGGCTCTGGACCAAAGAAAGCGGTATCTGCCAAACCAGTAGAAGCAAGGTAAGCTTCTGCACGTTTTGCCACACTGCGAGGATCGCGTTCATATCCCTGCATGGTAGCTGGCTCAACGATATCGCAACGAACGATCAGCGTCGTATCGTCCATAAATGGATCCAAAACGGCAGTCGTTGCATCCGGCATCAAAATCATGTCGGATTCGTTAATTCCTTTCCAGCCGGCAACAGATGAACCGTCAAACATGACACCTTCAGAGAAAGTATCTTCATCAATTGAATGGGCAGGGTAAGAAACGTGCTGCTCTTTACCACGCGTGTCGGTGAAACGGAAATCAAGGAATTTAACGTCCTCGTCCTTAATTATCTGAAGCACATTTTCGACTGACATTTATAATCTCCAAATTAAAAAAACTGCACACTCTGGTGCAAAAAAACTCACTCGCAACTTACAGCACAAATCTTGCCAACTCGCTGGCTCCGTAAAATCAACCATTTGAGTGCATTCATAAACCACTCATGCTCTAATTTGGTGCAAAACACAACTATTCCGCACCAATAAAGTGCTACGCACCAACTCGGACCGTAATAATGATCTCATCATCCTCTTCCACTGAATCCACGATAAGATGACCATGAATTCGGGCCCATGCAGGAATATCGCTTAAAGCCCCTGGATCGGTACATATCACTTTGAGAATATCCCCTGAAGATAGCTCGGCTACTTTATTCTGCGTTTTGATTACTGGCAAGGGACATAATAATCTTCTTGCGTCTAATTCGACTTGTTTCACACGTACCATTCCTGTGGAACCTGTTCTACACTGATTGGGCGAGCCTGAATATGTCTGGGTGGTTTATCAGGTACAGTAATTTCTACCTCGACCTCATCCGCATCGCGTCCCTGCCCATAACGCGCAACAATAGAAGCGGCAAGCGTAAAGTCCTGTTGTTCGATATCGCCATCAATGATGGCCATTGGACCATTATGACTGGTTGAATAAAGACTGATAAATTGTTTACGGTAACCTTCGAGGAACTTACTTTCGCCTGCATCCCGGGCAATGATCATTTTAAAATCGGCTTTCGGCCGAATATGCCGGCCAACCTTCAACAGCATAATGTCATCCAACTCATATTCACGGCTGTTTTTGGCCTTCCATAGATCCACCAGCTTACTGGAGTAACTTTCATCAGTCAGGAAACAACAACCACCAGCAGGCGTTGCAAAATCATCAAAACCGAACTGTTTTGCCAAAGCGATTTGCGGTTTGCGATTTCGCCCATGAAAACCATAAAGCTTTTCACGATCAACCCAGCCTTCACGCTCCGGTCTCGTGGGTTGCAGATTTTTGGCACATAAAGGGCGTAACAGAAGGTCATCTGCTCCGGATTCAGCCGCCACAATTGGCATTGTGCGCTTTAATTGAGATTTGGGCCGCTGACCAATTACCTCGCCAGTAATGATAAAGTCAAAACCTTGCATATGATGTTGCCTGACCCACTCAACAGCTTTTCTGACCATAAAGATTTTACAGTCGAGACAAGGGTTCATATTAGTGCCATAACCATGTTTTGGATTAAGCAGAACATCTTTGTATTCTTCGATTACATCAATGATATGTAATTTGATACCGAGCTGTTCAGCCACCCACAAAGCATTATTGCGTTTCTGCTTGTCTTTATGCTGATTGCGAATCGCATGAGTATGGCCTTCGACGCAAAATCCAGTAAAAAAATTGATGCCTTCAACTTCAATACCCTGCTCCTGCATGACACGAACTGCCAGCATTGAATCCAAACCACCTGAAATTAAGGCAACGGCTTTGTGCTGTGAAGTCATTTAAGCGGTTCCCCCGACAGTCAAAGCGTCAATTTTCAATGTCGGTTGGCCCACACCGACCGGTACACTTTGTCCTTCTTTTCCACAGTTACCAATTCCAGAATCCAGTTCAAGATCATCGGCAACCATGCTGATACGATTCATGACTTCCGGACCATTACCTATAAGAGTTGCCCCTTTCACAGGGCGAGTTACTTTGCCATTTTCAATCAGATAGGCTTCGCTACTGGAAAACACAAATTTCCCAGAAGTTATATCGACCTGGCCGCCGCCAAAATTCACGGCATAAATACCTTTTTCGACGGAAGCAATAATTTCTTCGGCCTTATGTTGTCCAGCCAGCATATAAGTATTGGTCATACGTGGCATTGGCAGATGGGCGTATGATTCACGTCGACCGTTGCCGGTACTGCGCATGCCCATCAAGCGGGCATTTAATTTATCCTGCATGTACCCAGTCAAGCGGCCATTTTCAATTAACGTGGTAAATTCGGTCGGTGTACCTTCATCATCAATTGTCAGCGAGCCACGGCGATCGGATAACGTACCATCATCGACTACAGTACATAAGGAAGAAGCCACCTGCTCCCCGATTCTGCCAGAAAAGGCTGAGGTGCCACGACGATTAAAATCACCCTCCAACCCATGACCTACTGCTTCATGCAGTAGCACGCCCGGCCAGCCAGAGGCTAATACCACGGGCATAGAACCAGCTGGCGCATCAACTGCTTCCAGATTAACCAGCGCCTGCCGGACAGCCTCTTTGGCAAATGTGACAGCTAAATCATTATCGATAAAGTATTGATAATCCAGACGACGGCCGCCACCGGCACTGCCGCGTTCGCGTCTTCCCTTTGATTCAACGATCACACTGACATTCATCCTGATTAACGGTCTGATATCTGCCGCATAGGTGCCGTCACTGGCCGCAATTAAAATATGCTCAAGACTTCCAGCCAAGCTGACGGTGACCTGATTAACTCGCGGATCAGCGGCACGCGCATAGGCGTCCGCTTCACGTAACAGATTTAACTTTGTCTGGGTGTCCATTCCCAATATCGGATCAAGATCAGAATAAAACGGAGATGCATCAACCATCTTGCGCGCATCGACCTGTTTTTGTTGTCCGTGTTTAACCACAGCACTGGCCGCATGAGTCGCCTCCAGAAGCGCTTTCAGACTCAGGTCATCTGAATAGGCAAACCCGGTTTTTTCGCCGCTGCAAGCCCGGACGCCGACTCCTTGCTCCAGATGATAACCACCATCTTTTATGATGCCATCATCCATTAACCAGTTTTCGCCTCGCGAACGCTGAAAATACAGATCAGCAAAATCAACACCGGGTCTCATGGTGCTTGATAAAGCCCGCTCAATATCTGATGTCTGCAACTCTGCTGGCATCAGTATCTGTTGTTCCAATTGGTCAAATATAGGTTTTGTCATTACTTTTGGACTATGTGTAAAAAGGACAATCTTAGCAGATCCAGGGGGGTGTTGATCTTTGATAGCTGTCTCCGTTGAGACTGAAAAAGCGCCAATTAAAGCGGCATGAGTGATGTCAGCCGGTACATCCATGACTATCCTCCCGCCGGAACAGGCCCTAGAGTCTTGCCAATGTTTTTCTGGTAGCGCTTTATAAATGTCAATCTAACAAGATGAAACTAAGGTGTTTCCGGTCGACTCAATGAGAGGTCAGGATCATCCCAGGGACCGGTAAGTCGATAGCGATAACTAATCATATCCACTAAATCCCGGTCAAATAAACGACCCGCAATTCGGTCAACCAGATAAATCGCTGTTCCTACACCAAGCCCGACGGGCCCACCAGCAACCGCACCGGCAAGTGGCAAGGTGGAAGAAACATTGGGGGTGACCACTACTGTTTGATGATAGGTTCTATCAACAATATTGATAGGCCCGGAAACATCAATATTGGCACTTTCACCACGCATTTTGAGGTTATCGGTGACTGCCAGTCCATTGGCAAACTGGAAATCACCACTGATTTGTCTGAAGGCAAAACCTTTGCCAAAAAAATCACTGAAATCCAGGGACAAACGCCGTGGAATAGCGGCAAAACTCATTAAACCAAAGATCCGTCCAGCGGCACCTGGCTCTACATCGACCAGTTGACCATTATTGACTTGAAGGTTCAAGTCACCCTGTAATGCTGCCAGAGAGAGGTTTAATGGTTCATCTGGCCAGCTGAACTGTCCTTTAACCTCGACCTGATTCGCCTCAATGGCAGGCTGATACCCCAGATCCAAAAACAAACCGGCCAGGTCGTTACTGGTAAGTTGCAAGTTTAACTGACTGTTATCAGCAAGCTCATTTTTTTGCCAAACCCCATCCAGATTTGCCTGCAATACGGCTGATTGCAGACTGGCACTTTCCAATACCCAACGTTGGCCCTGTTGAATAGCTCGCGCTTGCACTCTGCCCAGCTGCATTCCATCCACTGTCAAATTATCAATATTTAACTGAAAGCTTGGCCATAAATCAGAGCTGAATTTTTTACGATCTGACGTTTCATTAGAGGCTGCTGGTAATTGAAGATCCACAAAATCAAAATGCAGCGTCGGTAATAAAGCAGAATCCATTGGCCAGCGAATATTGCCCCGCATTTGTCTCGACTGGATTTCCAGCTGCCAGATTTGATTCCTCTGAAACGCTTTTGATTGAACATCATTAAGCACCCACTGATTAAACTGCAGATTATCAACCGCCAGCTCTATTTCAACTGCAGGCCAGTTATCATTATTTGTCTCAGGTAAGTCTTTCAGCCATTTCTGTTGCCATTGCGTCCAATCCGATATTGATAAATCGTTGAGTCGAGCTTTGAAGCGAATACCCGTTGCCGGCAGCTCTGGCTCCGGTAAACCAATAGTTATTTCAGCTCTTGTGGCATCCCCAGTTTGCCAGACGGCTTTTACAACATCGTCATAATTCAGGTGAAATAGCGGCCGCTGTTGGGTATCTTCCATCAATTCAACGCTGATCAAACGGCTATCAGCCGCCTTTTTCCCAATAGGCTCTGGGGCATCAATGGTTATTCCAGCCAAATCCGAAGTCACACGAATATCGGTCTCAAAATCGCCCATAGATTTTTCCCGAATTTCGATATCAGCCTGATAACGGGTGGTACCACGCACAAACTCAGGCATATTTTTTTGCCACAGCCCCTCTAGCTGCTGACTATCGACTTCGCCTTTCGCTGTTACCAAGGTTGATTCAGCCTGGGGGGTAACATCAATGAGGGTTGGTTTGGTAAAAATATTTGCATTAATGGCTTCCGCATTCACACCATCATTATTAAAGAATAAACGTCCTTTGATATCTTTAATTGGCATCTCAGGCATAGCCGCCAAACTGAGTTGACTGCTTTCAAAACTGAGATGACCATTAACATCTGTTGCATTGGGTTCAAGCAATGGAATTTTCAGATTTAAGACAATGTTGCTATTGCCCTGAGCCGATACCCAATCGGTAATATCACCATAGCGTGGGCTAAGCGGACTGTTCTGCAAGAAATTCAGTGCATTCTGAGTAGTACCCGATAACAAGCCCGTCAAATCCAAAACAGGCTTACCAGCATAAATATTGTTAATGACCGCACTGACATCAACAAAATCAAACCCGGCTATTCTCCCTGACTTGGGCAAAATATCCAGCTTGTTAGCACTGCTGACGACTTGACCGGCAATACTTTCCAACGCCGGCCAGCCTTCCCCGTAATCCAGTCCAACATCAACAACATTCAGGGTAAATTCGAATACATTTGCAGAATCATCAGCGGTAAATGGAAACTCAGCTAAATTGCCTTTTAATGTAAAGTTTCCACTTTCAATTTGTCCGCTGGTATAAGCATCTTCAGCCCATTCAAGATAATCAGGGTCCAAAATCGAACGGGGCACATAACTCAACCAGCTGGCAACAGCCACATCGAGCATTTGCAGATCTATATCGGCGAGAGTGGCATCAGATTGACTTACCAGGCCAATCTTGCCCCGGAAAGTAAGATCATTGTTCCAGATATTCAATTCTGTCAGTTGAATCTGCCAGTTCTGTTCGGCACCGGTCCAGTCCACGCTGGCTTCGACTACATCAAAGTAAATCGGCTCCGGCAGCCAGGTTGGGGCATACAACGTGAGATCACGGCTGTTAATCATTAGCTGTGTTGAAAGCGGATTCCAGTCAAGTTGCAAACTCAGTCCCGACACACCCGGCCATTCATCCACTGGTAAGCTGGCAAACTCATCCACTATCAACTTTGCCGATTGCAGCTCGTTATTATTCCATGAAAGCTGAATGTCGCGGATATCTCCCGCAGGTTGATATTGAGTCAGTATCGGCGGTGAACTCTCGCTGAGTAGGGCCAGGGTGGTCAAATCACTAAGCCGCAGAAAACTGCTTTGAGCGATCCAGCCTTTCATCTTTGAATACTGCAGATTTATCATCGACTGTGGCCAACTATCGCCTGCGACGGTCAACTGAACAGGATCGGCATTTAATTGCCAGGCAGCAGCATCACCCTGCCAGCTGAATTGTCCGGACATGTGATCAATGTCTAACGATTCAATTTCAGGCTTGTTCAGGTTTTCCAGACTGACATCGGTGAGCTGAACTTGGCCTTGCCATTGTTTTTTCAGTATCGATCCGGTATCTAATCTGAGATCTGCACGGCCGCGCGTCACTGAAATGGTATCGAATTGTTGGCTCTGAAAAATAGCAGCCAATTGCAATTGTCTGGCATCGAGCTGATTAACTTGCCAGTTGGCTATTCCAGCCGAATTTAACTCCGCCTCTATTGTGAAATTCAGCTGCTCTCCTAAATGGTGTGGCAAGGTGATATCACCTATCAAATTAGATTTGTTATTGTGAATCAATGCCAGTTGATTCAATTCATAAAGGCCACTCAGCTGTGGCTGTAACTGATCGTCGAATTGAATTTCGGCCGATAACAATTCAATATCCCGCCAGGATCGCAATTGCTCAAACCATTCAATTTGAGAATCATCAAAATCCTGTTCTAACGATTTACCTTGCAAACCAATAAGGCTGAAACCACCTTCAGATGAACGCTGAATCCCCAGTTTCAGCCCGGATATACGTGCCGAATCAACCACCAATTGCCGTTGTTGCAGACTCGCAATCAGATCCAGACCAATGTATAGCTCATCAGCAACAAACAATTCACCGATATCAGGTTTAACCTGCATCACAGCAATATCAGTCACCATCAGTTTGGGAAACAGATCGAACCAGTAGAGTCCCGCTTCCCCGATCTGAATCGGATAGCCGGTTTTTTCACTGGCCCAGGCGGCAATTTCGTCTTTACGATCCGCTATTGCACTGGATAACCAGTAAGCCAGCCCCAGTGCCACCAGCATTACTACCACAATCAAGGCCGTAATATTGGTAATTTGTCTGCCAGCGATACGCAGGCTACGATGAAATAGCGGCATGGCTACATCAACACCACGTTAAATTGTTCACGACCATACTGAGGCTCACATTGAAACAGAATCGGCTTACCAATAAACTGTTCTAATTCCGCGACTTTAGTGGAATCTTCATCATTAAGTCGATCAATCACATCCTGAGAGGCCAGCACCAGAAACTGTTTGGACTCATACTGACGAGACTCACGCAGGATTTCACGAAAAATTTCATAGCAAACCGTTTCAACGTTTTTGGTATATCCACGTCCATCGCAACATGGACAGGGTTCACAGAGGATATGTCCAAGACTTTCACGGGTGCGTTTACGAGTCATTTCAACCAGCCCAAGCTCTGAAACAGCGCAGATATTATGTTTGGCGCGATCCAGCTGCATGGCTTTTTCCAGCGTCCGTAATACCTGATCGCGGTGGCTGATTTCTTCCATATCAATAAAATCAATAATGATAATGCCGCCCAGGTTACGAACCCGTAACTGCCGGGCTATGGCCTGTGCCGCCTCCAGATTGGTTTTAAAGATGGTTTCTTCGAGATTTTTATGGCCAACAAAACCGCCGGTGTTCACATCAACCGTGGTCATCGCTTCGGTTTGATCGAATATCACATAACCACCTGATTTCAAAGGCACCTTACGATCAAGCGCCTTCTGAATCTCATCTTCTACGCCAAATAAATCAAATAAAGGACGGTCGCCCCGATAATGCTCCAATCTGACGACACACTCAGGCATAAAGCTTTCTGCAAATTGCTGTGCCTCTCTGAAGGTTTCAGCAGCATCAATTCGAATACGTTCAATTTCCGGTGAAAAGAGGTCGCGCAGAGCTCTTAAGGTTAACGGTAAATCCTGGTACAGGGCTTCACCGCATTGAGTTGTTGCTACCCGCTGACGTAATTTTCCCCACAGGCGATGCAAAAATTCCAGATCGGTGCTTAACTCTGCATCGCTCACTCCTTCTGCTGCTGTTCGCAGAATATAACCACCCTGCTGTTCAGCCAACAGTTCGGATAAACAGTGTTTCAGTCGCTCCCGCTCTGCTTCCCCTTCAATTTTCAGGGATATACCAATGCCTTCTGCTTCTGGCATATAGACCAAATAGCGTGACGAGGCCGATAATTGCGTGGTTAAACGCGCCCCTTTACTGCCCATCGGATCTTTGATGACCTGCACTAACAGTTCATCACCTTCACGTAACAGGCTGGTAATCGGCGGAGTAATACGCGGCGCTTCTTTTAAATCACCAGATTGTCCCTTGGGGATCGAAATATCAGAAGCATGCAAAAACGCTGCACGCGATAAACCGATTTCGACAAAAGCGGCCTGCATACCAGGTAACACGCGACAGACTTTTCCTTTGTAAATATTACCAACCAGACCACGATGTTCATTACGTTCAATGAAGACTTCCTGCAATACCCCGTTTTCCACCACAGCTGCACGGGTTTCGCTTGGCGTAACATTAATCAGAATTTCACTGCTCATGAACACTATCTACCTGTTGTAAAAGCTGACGGGTTTCAAATAGAGGCAGCCCCATCACGCCGGAATAACTACCGTTGATATTTTCAATAAACATAGCAGCTAAGCCTTGAACAGCATATCCTCCTGCCTTATCTTTACCTTCGCCAGTGTCAACATACCACTCAATTTCAGCAGCGGTCAGCGTTTTAAAACGCACTTGACTCACCTGCAGACTTAACCATTTCTGCTGTTGCCAGACGATCGCTACAGCACTCATGACCTGATGCTCGATACCGGATAATTGCGATAAAAATTCTCTGGCCTGTTGCGGGCTTTCAGGCTTGCCAAGAATATCCTGTGAAGGCAATACCACAGCAGTATCTGCGCCAATTACCGGACGCCAGTCAGCTTGTAATGTTTGCCAGCCAGCACGCGCTTTTGCCAGGGCAATGCGTCTGACGTAAGCCGAAGGCAATTCTGCCGTTAAAACGGATTCATCAACAGCAACATTCAGTACTGAAAAATCGACCCCGATTTGTGTCAGGAGTTCTCTGCGGCGAGGCGAAGCAGATGCCAGATAAACTGCGGGAAAGTTCATGCGCGATGATAGGGATGATTTTGCAGAACCGTCCAGGCCCGATAGAGCTGCTCTGCAACCATGATACGTACTAAGGGATGAGGCAACGTCAAACTCGATAGTGACCAATGTTGATCGGCACGCTGTTGACATTCACGGGCCAGACCGTCAGGACCACCAATCAATAAACTGACATCACGCCCAGAGGCTTGCCAGTTTTTCAATTGATCTGCTAACTGTTCTGTCGACCAGTTACGACCGCCGACTTCCAGCGCAACAACATGATCATTTTCAGGTAAGGCAGTCATTATCCGTTTGCCTTCTTCCTGCATCCATTGACCCACACTACCGGACTTACCTCGTTTTGCAGGTGCAATTTCCTGCAAAACAAGCTGGCATTCACGTGGCATTCGCCGGGAATATTCGTTATACCCCTCGGTTACCCACTGTGGCATCTTCTGGCCAACAGCGAGCAAATTCAGTTTCATTCACCATCAGCCGAAGCACTTTGCGTGACTTCAGCGACAGACCATAACTTTTCCAGATTGTAGATCGCTCTGGTTTGCGGGGTCATGATATGCGCGATCACATCGCCCAAATCAACCAATGCCCACTCACCAATGTCTTCCCCTTCCATCCCCAGCGGTTGTACACCGGCGGCTTTTGCCTGAGCTGATACCTCGTTAGCCAGAGCTTTTACCTGCCTGGTAGATTTACCGGTGGCGATTATCATCACATCGGTGACATCGGTCATACCGGTCACATCCAGCACGGTAATATCTTCCGCTTTAATATCTTCCAGTGCATCTATTACTAATAATTTCAGTTGTTCTGCCTTCATGGGCACTCCAATAAATAAATTTGTAGATTAAGTTTAACGTATGTCGACCTGTGCGTCTGTGGCTGATTCATTCAAGCCGCCTGTCTGCATTGCCGGAAACCATTGACTGGTTTTTCCGGCTACAAAATAGGCTGTCAGCCCAACCCACTCACGCCAGGCCGGCTCAAGTTTTTCCAATTGGTCAAACACAGCGAAATCTAATCGACGTGAATCCCCTGTCTGGCTCCGATAATCGACCGGATAGGGCAACACATTAATGCCTTGTTTATTTGCAATACCGATTGATCGTGGCATGTGATAAGCCGAGGTAACCAACAGATACTGACCATGCCGTTGGGGTAATACCGTTTTTAACATCTGAAAATTTTCATACGTATTGCGTGACTGAGACTCAATAATCAGCCGCTTTTCATCAATCCCTACCATCGTCAGCAACTGATGACTCAGCTGCGCAGGTGTTGTGCCTGCATCAAAAAAAAGTAAATTATGACCACCGGTGAAAATAACCGGACTACCTGGATAACGTGCGGCTAAATAGGCCGCACCAAAGTAACGATCACTGGCTTGTCCTACCTGTGGCTGCTGCCAGCTGATCGTGCTTTTTATATCTTCACCACCACCCAGAACAATAATGCCATCGATATCATCGGGTAGCTGTAGTGGTTGGCTGATACGGGCTTCTAATGGATAGATTAACCAGTCGCCGACCGGTAATAACATCAGGCTTAAACTGAACAACATCGCTGGAAACAGAAATCGCAAAGCAATTCTTCGATAACCCAAAATCAGCAACAATGTGCCGAACACCAACAGTATATTCAGCAGCATTACCGGACTAAGCACGGCCCAAGCCAATTTAGAAATAACAAAGAATAACTGATCCATCAATTAATGCTGACATTTGAACGATACAGACCTAATTGTTCAATCACCGCTATCACCGATTCAGGGAGCAGAAAGTTGACAGGATGACCGGCCACTAAATCTTCACGGATTTGCGTGGCAGAAATCGCTAGTGGTGTCACGGTCAGTGGCCAGATTTTGCCTGCCAGAAGTTGACGGTCTGCTGCTTGAGCCAGGTTGCGCACGTAGCAGTTTTGCAGTTCTCCCGGCAAATCCAGAGTTTCCTCCGGGCGTTGGACGACAACGATATGTGCCAGCGGCAAAATCTGCTGCCAACGGGACCAACTCGCTAAACCATGAAAAGCATCTGTTCCCAATATAAGAAACAATGGGGTATGCGGAAGCTCTTCACGCAAGCTAAGTAAAGTATCCACCGTGAATGAAGGGCCATCTCGTTGCAGTTCACGATCATCAACAATTAATTGCTCAACAGATTTGACTGCCAGTTCCAGCATTAAACGCCGGACTTCTGCACTGGCCATTGTCGCCTGCCGATGTGGCGGCACCGCACAGGGAATCAGACGCACATGATTCAGACTGAGCTGCTGGCAAACTTCCAAAGCCGAACGTAAATGTCCGAAATGTACCGGATCAAACGTACCGCCTAAAATGCCAATCGCATCGGATTTATTTTCTGACTTGACCACTACCGAACACTATCCATTTTTGTGATGTCAAACCATTTAACCCTACTGGACCACGGGCATGCAATTTATCGGTGGAAATACCGATTTCTGCTCCGAGCCCATATTCAAATCCATCGGCAAATCGTGTTGAAGCATTGACCAGCACCGAGCTGGAATCAACTTCCTGCAGGAAACGTCGGGCGGTATCATAATTTTGCGTCACAATTGTCTCGGTATGCGCTGAACTATGCTGATAGATATGCAACATTGCGGCATCGACATCCTGCACAACCTTAATGGAAAGAATCGGTGCCAGATATTCAGTGTCCCAGTCTGCATCCGTGGCTGAATTAATGTTTGGCAAAATACTCAAAGTCTCGTTACAACCACGTAATTCCACACCTTCTTTCATAAACCGTTCGGCCATTTCAGGTAAAAAGCGAGTGGCAACACCGGCATGAACCAATAACGTCTCCATCGCATTACAAACACCATAACGATGACATTTGGCGTTAAAGGCAATTTCTTCTGCCATGGCAAGGTCTGCTTCAACGTCAACATACACATGGCAAATCCCGTCCAGATGTTTGATAACAGGTACACGAGCATCGTTACTGATACGTTCAATCAGATTTTTGCCACCACGTGGTACGATAACATCCACATAAGCCGGCATTGTGATTAACTGGGCGACGGCCTCACGATCAGTGGTTTCCACTACCTGCACCGCGGTCACTGGCAAGCCGGCCTGTTGTAAGCCTTGATGAATGCAGACGGCAATGGCCTGATTCGAATGTATGGCTTCACTGCCACCACGCAAAATAGTGGCATTACCGGACTTTAGACATAACCCGGCAGCATCCGCAGTCACGTTAGGCCGTGATTCGTAAATAATGCCGATCACTCCAAGCGGCACACGCATTTGACCGAGTTGAATACCTGAAGGACGATAACGCATATCACTGATCTCACCAATCGGATCAGCCAGAGCAGCAATCTGCTCAAGTCCTTCTGCCATTGATTCGATTCGAACATCGGTCAATGTCAAGCGATCCAGCATAGCGGCATCCAGCCCTTTTGCCTTGCCCGCCACTAAATCTTGCTGATTGGCTGACTTCAGAGTCTCAGCCTGGCTACGAATGGCATTGGCCATCGCCAATAACGCAGCATTTTTACTGTTAGTTGTCGCACGGGCCAGGACCCGGCTGGCTTCACGAGCCTGTTGACCCAGTTTCTGCATATAGGCTGCAACGTCCACAGCACTCTCCTCTGCTAATAGTTCCGCTTTCATGTTTGCTGCAATTGCATTGACACGCCGGCAACTTGCAAACACAGGGTTGTCAGCATTCGCCAGGCATTATCATTACCGCCACCTTTTGCAGCTCTATCAATGGCTGCCATTTGCGTTAGAAATGCTCGCCATTTTGCCGAAGTGTGTCGACGTAATCCCGATTGAATCAGCGGTCTTGCCTTATCCCAGATCGGTGGTTTTTGGCTGGCAAAAACCTGTGCAGCTTGTGCGCCGTTTTCAATCTGATCCGCCATATCTATCATCCGATGTAACGACCAGGATACCGCCGAAAATACAGCTAATACATCATTCCCTTCTGCCTGCAACATCCTCAACATACGAGGAATTTTTGCAGCCTGACCAGCGTAGACAGCATCCATTAGGGAAAATGCTTCAAATCGGGCACTGTCGGCAACGCTTTCTATCAGCAACTGTTCATCGACCTGCCCATCCGGACTCAGTAAAACAAGTTTATCGATTTCCTGGGCAGCGGCGAATAAATTGCCCTCGGTCCTTTCAGCAAGCATCGTGGCGACTGAAGGGTTTGCCTGCAAACCTTTCTGGCGCATCCGCTGTTGAATCCAGCGAGGCAACATATCCAAACTGACCGGCCATACAGGTACACTGATTCCCGCCCGTTCAAGTGCCGTAAACCATTTGGCTTTTTGCTGTTGTGGCGATAACTTTCCAGTAATCAATAACAGAAAAGTGTCAGCCGCAGGTTGCTCGGCAAATTTTCTTAGAAACTCGCCGCCCTCTTTGCCCGGAGCGGCTGAAGGCAACCTGATTTCAACCAGCTTTTGCGAAGCAAACAAAGATAAACTGTCGTCAGCGAATCTGAGCTTTGACCAGTCAAACCGTGCATCAGCATGCCAGACCTGTCTCTCGGCAATACCCTGTGCTTTGGCCTGATGACGGATCTGATCCGCCGTTTCTTCCACCAACAATGCTTCATCACCAAAAACCACACTGATGACCGGTAACGTATTTTGTAATTGTGAGCTTAGCTGTTCTGCCTTTACTCGCATCAGTTTTTAATCCAGTGCGGCTAAACGGCGGAGAATCGCCTGACTGACCTGTTTGTCCATTTCTTCACGCAATAAACGCTCTTCTCCATCGCGCCCTAAAACCTGTTCCTGGTCAAACTGATAATCACGCCGGGCTTCTAAACTTTCATTGTCGATTAATTTATTCTGTTGCTTATCTGTCAACTGAAAGGTCACTTCTAAAATCAGTTCATATTCACTGACTTTGGCATTGCCCCCAACGGATAAAACACGTCGTTCATAGCGGTTTTTCAGGAAGCTTAATACTGCTGCGCCTTCACTGTAATCATCAATGACATTGATACCGTTACGTCTCAAAGTACGTTTAAGTTCCAAGCCTAAACCTTCACGCATACTAATGCCCTGAATGTGCATGGTCTGAATACTTTCCGGCAGGTCGGCTGCACCACGCAACTGAAAACCACAGGCGGCCATCATCGTACATAAGACAGCAATAACCAGTTTCTTCAACATCATTGTTTCCTTGTGTTTATCAGCCGACAACGATATTGATCAGCCTGCCAGGCACCAGAATGACTTTTCGAATCGTTTTGCCATCAATATAACGCTGAACATTTTCATCTGCGAGGGCCAGGGGCTCGATATCAGCTTGCTGGGCATTTACATCAACCATTAATTTAGAACGTAGCTTACCATTGACCTGAATCATCAGCTCGATTTTGTCCTGCTTTAAAGCATCATTATCGACCTGGGGCCAGTCTGCATCAATTACCGCATTATCCTGACCCAGCAGGCTCCACAGTGCATGGCAGATATGAGGCGTAATCGGGGCCAGCATCAATACGACAAGTTCCAGTACTTCCTGACGGACGGCACGCGCTTGTTCATTTTGCTCTGTAAATCGAGCTAATGCATTCATCAGTTCCATTATCGCCGCAATCGCGGTATTAAAAGTATGACGCCGCCCCAAATCATCTGACACTTTCGTCAGAGTTTGATGGGCCAGACGACGCAGATCTGTAGCGGCTTCTGATAAATCCGTTAACTTTTTATTTTTTACTACGCCAGCCTCTGCGTGTTCATGCACACTACGCCACAACCGCTTGAGAAAACGATTGGCACCTTCCACCGCATTATCAGACCACTCCAGGGACATTTCAGGTGGCGCAGCAAACATCATAAACAAGCGAGCGGTATCAGCACCATATTCATCAATCAGCGCTTGCGGATCGACTGTATTGCCTTTTGATTTGGACATTTTGGCGCCGTCTTTCAGCACCATGCCTTGAGTGAGCAGGTTTTTGAATGGCTCATCACCACTCACCAGTCCTTCATCACGCAATAATTTATGGAAAAAGCGCGCATAAAGTAAATGTAATACAGCATGCTCAATACCACCGATGTATTGATCAACCGGTAACCAGTAATCTGCACGCTGATCCAGCATTGCCTCATCATTATCCGCGCTGGTGAATCTTGCGTAATACCAGGAAGATTCAAAAAAGGTATCAAAAGTATCCGTTTCCCGACGTGCCGGCTTGCCACATTCGGGACAATCACACTGATAAAATTCCGGCATGGATTTGATGGGGGAACCTGAACCATCAACTACCACATCTTCCGGCAATAACACCGGTAAATCGGCTTCCGGTACAGGTACAGCACCACAGCTATCACAATAAATGACAGGAATAGGCGTGCCCCAATATCGTTGGCGGGAAACACCCCAATCACGCAGACGATAATTCACCTGACGCTCGCCTTTATTTTGCTTACTTAATTCATCAGCGATGGCATCAAAGGCCTCTGCTGAAGTTAAACTGGTGAATTGTGCCGATTGAATTAACCGTCCCTTTTCCGTGAAGGCAGCTTGCTGCAGATCGATACTGGTTTCATCTAAAGGTGCAATGACCTGACGGATCGGTAAGCTGTATTTCTGCGCAAATTCGAAATCACGTTGATCATGTGCCGGTACCGACATAACCGCACCGGTTCCATAGCCCATTAACACAAAGTTAGCGACCCAGACCGGTATACGTTCACCACTGACTGGATGAATGACTGATAAGCCGGTCGCCATGCCTTTTTTCTCAGCTGTTTCCAATGCCGCTTCGGTGGTGTCAGTTTTCTTGCATTCTTCGATAAACTGCTGCAACTGCGCATTGGTTTCAGCCATGCGCAAGGCTAATGGATGTTCAGCCGCAATGGCCAGATAACTCACGCCCATCAGGGTATCAGGACGTGTGGTATACACCTCAATATCTTCTTCGCTATCCGCGACAGCAAAGGTGATTTTTAACCCTTCAGAGCGACCAATCCAGTTTGCCTGCATGGTTTTGACCTGCTCAGGCCAGCCAGACAACTGCTGCAAGTCGTCACGCAAATCTTCTGCATAATCCGTTATCTTCATAAACCACTGGGGAATTTCACGACGTTCTACTAACGCACCGGAACGCCAGCCACGTCCATCAATCACCTGTTCATTAGCCAAAACAGTTTGATCGACCGGATCCCAATTCACCGCTGCTGTTTTGTTGTAAACCAGACCTTTCTTGAATAATCGTACAAACAGCCATTGCTCCCAGCGGTAATAATCCGGTTTACAGGTGGCAATTTCGCGATCCCAGTCATACGCCAGCCCCAGACGTTGCAGCTGAGCACGCATGTAGTCAATATTTTTATAAGTCCATTCTGCGGGTGGCACCTGGTGTTTCAACGCCGCATTTTCAGCGGGTAAACCGAATGCATCCCAGCCCATCGGTTGCAGCACATTTTTCCCCAGCATGCGCTGATAACGAGAGATAACATCGCCAATCGTGTAATTGCGTACATGGCCCATATGCAGCTGACCGCTTGGATAAGGGAACATCGACAGGCAATAGAATTTTTCTTTGCTTGGGTCTTCAGTAGCACGGAAAGTTTGATTTTGTTGCCACCACGTTTGGGCAGCAGCTTCGATCACATCTGGGCGATAATCAGCTTGCATGGGTTCTCTTTGTGAATATGGTGCAGAAAACGTGGAAGGATACCTCAGCGACAGAAATGCCGAAAGCACCGAATACTTGAAAGACCATCAGCGGAATGATTTCTGCAACCAGTGCTATAAAAACTAAAGTGCAGTTATGACACTGCACTATGATGTTCTGCTTAGATTCTGAATTCTTCGAGCTTACGCCCGCGATTTAATTCTTCAACCAACCATAATGGACGCTTACCAAAGCCTTTCCATGTTTTTTGCGGATCTTGAGGATGACGGTATTTATCAGCACTTTCAGCACGTGGCTTACGTGCGCCTGACAAACCTACTCGCATATTTTTAGCAACAGCTGTAAGCGCTTCTGCAGGGGTAACTTTTTTATCTTTTGCCAAAGCTCTTACGGCATCTGCAACAGCGACAACATCGCTGTCTTTACTATTGAGTTCCGCAACTTTTTTGGTTTTCAGTTTTTTAATCTGTTTTTTTGATTGACTAATCAATTTTTGTAATTCTTGTTCGGAGAGTTTTTCAAGTTGCAAAGCAGATAAAGTACTCATCACATTACCTTTAATTTAAAACATATAAAACAGAATAATATCAGTATTACTTACTTTGTCTATTTGAAAACTTTATTAATTCCCGACTGCCACTAAAACTTTATATTTTGCATAAAGTTGATCATGTGTTTCAACGTTATCAGGATCTTTCGGAATGCAATCAACCGGACAGACTTCAACACATTGCGGCGTATCAAAATGCCCTACACATTCTGTGCATAAGGCAGGATCGATTTCATAAATCTCCTCACCTTGCGAAATCGCGCCGTTAGGGCATTCAGGTTCGCATACATCACAGTTAATGCATTCGTCAGTAATAAACAGAGACATGATTTACTCCGATAACTCTTTAATTAAACGGTAATGAAACTGATAGATTTTAACTCGACTACTTTTTCACTGCCAGCTGCTTGTTTAACGCTTCCTGAACACAAGGAGCAACAAATTGTGAAACATCACCACCTAAAGCGGCAATTTGTCTGACCAGGCTGGAAGAAATAAAGGTAAATTGTTCAGCCGGCGCCAGAAATAAAGTTTCTACTTCACTTTGTAAACGACGATTCATTGCGGCAAGTTGTACTTCGTATTCAAAATCTGAGACGGCACGTAAACCACGAATGATTACCGAAGCATTTCGCTGCATTGCATAATTAACCAGTAAACCATCAAAACTGGTAATTTCCACATTCGGTAATTCATTTAACGTTTTTTTGGCTAATTCCAATCGTTGTTCTATTGAAAAAACCGGTTTTTTACCTGTATCTGCGGCGACGGCAACAATCACTTTTTCAAATAACCGACTGGCACGCTGTACCAAATCTATATGCCCATGTGTAATAGGATCAAAGGTACCGGGATAAATGGCGATAATTGACATGCCAAAACCTTATTTCATTGCGAATAAGCAATATTTTACATCACCGGCTTGTTTATCTTTAATTAAATGCCAATTATCTGGAAGCTGATTCACTTTTTGATGTTTATTAGATTCCAGATACACCAGACTATCTTTATGTAAAAGGTTTCTCTGAGATAATAAATCAGCCATTTCAGACCAGATATTCGCTTCAAATGGTGGATCCAGAAAAACAATATCGTAGGTCCCAGCTGATTGATTCAGAAACTGCTGAGCAGGCTGTCTGAATAAAGCACACTGTTCAGCAGTTAACATTGCTTTATTGGTCTGCAACTGTTTATAGGCTTGCAGATCCAGCTCAATCATATCGACCTTGTCTGCACCTCTTGAGGCGGCCTCAAAACCTAATGCACCACTGCCACTGAACAAGTCGAGACAAACCGAGCCCGGTAAATGCGGTTGCAGCCAGTTAAACAAAGTTTCCCGAATACGATCTGAGGTTGGCCTCAGTCCTTCAACGGCGGGGAAAGACAAACGCCTCCCACGCCATTGACCTCCAATAATACGTACTGATTGACGTGTAGATTTATTCAGCTTCGCCACCTACCAGAATGGTGACCATCTTTTGTGGATGAATACGTTTTTTATAAGCGGCTTTAATCTGTTCAATCGTCACCGCATCCACTCTTTCATTAAAGGTGTCCAGATGATTCAGCGGCAAATTATAAAAACCGATCATCGCCAGATAATCGGCAATTTTACTGTTGCTGTCTAAACGCAAAGCAAAGCCACCGGTGATATTTTTTTGTGCAGCAATAAGCTGCTCTTCAGTTGGCCCCTGTTCAACGAAATCCACTAATGTCTGTTTCAATACTTCCAGCGCATGCTCAGCCTGATCATTGCGGGTTTGCAGACCAAACTGATAAGTCCCGGCCTCACGCATGGGCCGGAAGAAGCTGTAGGCACTGTATGATAAACCGCGTTTTTCACGAATTTCGTCGCTGATAATAGACACGAGTCCACCGCCACCCAGAATGTGATTACCTACATATAATGGAAAAAAATCCGCATCATCGCGGGTTAATCCTGGCTGTCCCATCAAAATCGTGGTCTGACTGGAAGGGTACGGTAGACGGACTTCCTGTGCTGTTTCCAGAGGGGAGACTTTAGGCAAAGCTGCTGCTTTTGTTCCAGCAGGCAGACTTGCAGAAATAGTTTCTGCTAAAGCTTTTGCCTGATTTTTATCAGCATCCCCCACAATGACCAATACCGCATTGCTGGCTACATAATATTGCTTATAAAACTGCTCCAAATCGGCAATGGTTATTTCATTTACCGAAGTTTCAGTTCCAATGGGCATGGCCGCATAAGGGTGGTCACCAAATAATTGCTGATAAAAAGCACGGTCGGCGATAGCTGAAGGTGACTGCTTTTCACTTTGCAAACTGGTTTTCACCTGATTGATTAATCTGGCAAATGACGCCTCGGGAAATGTCGGTTGACTGATGACTTCAACAAAGGTCTCAATCGCTGGTTCTAAGGCATCGGGCTTGGATAATGTTCGCAGGCTCAATACCGCCATGTCCCGCTCAGATTCGGACTTGAATTCAGCACCTACATCATCAAACGCAGTGGCAATTGCATCGGTATCTTTATTCTGTGTGCCCTGGTTAAGCATGGAGCTCGTCAATAAGGCCACTCCGCCTTTCGGATCCCGGGCGGCACCTGCATCAAATACCAGACGAATATCCATCATCGGCAGCTGTTTCGCTTCCACAAAATACACCTGCGTACCGTTAGCCGTTTGCCAATTTTCTATTTGTGGACTGGCAATCGCTGAACCAGCTAATAAGAGCCCCGCTATTGAGGCAATGAACTTAACGAGCATGTGGATCTCCCGAGGTAGGACGTGGTGTTGCATTGTCTGATGGCAGTGGAATTAATTCAGCAATGGTCAGACCGTCTTCAATAAAATATTTTTCTGCAACCTGCTGTACCTGTTCAGCGGTGATCTCACTGATTTTATCGGGATAACTATCAGCAAGCCGCCAGTCCAATCCGACAGTTTCCAGCATACCTAATTGCATGGCTTGATAAAATACGCTGTCGAGCTGGTAAACAGAGCTGGCGATCACCTGCGTTTTGACCCGTTGCAATTCCGCCTCGGTGACCGGCTCAGTTTTGACTTTATCCAGTTGTGCAAACACCGCCTGTTTAACCTCTTCAATCGTTTTTCCCTGTGCAGGCGTTGCCGCAATAGTGAAAATATCATCCAATCGGGAAAACGCGCTGTTATAGGCACTGACACCTGCAGCAACCTGTTGCCCACGAATCAGCTCGCGAGAGAAACGACTGCTGCCGCCACCATCCAGAATGCCCGCCAGCACGTCTAATGCATAAGGCTCCCAGTCCTCAATGGCTGTGGTGACAACAGGAACTTTCCAGCCCATCATCAGATAAGGTAATTCGGCAGGTGCTTTCAATTCCAAAGTCCGCTTTCCGCGTTGGGGAATTTCAACCTGAGGTTTTACCGTCGCTAACACTTCAGGTTGCAATGGGCCGAAATATTGTTTAGCCAATTGGTAAACCGCTTCTGGCTCAACATCCCCAACGACCACAACCGTAGCGTTATTAGGGGCGTACCACATTTGATACCACTCGCGCAGATCCTCTGGATCGTAATGATTGATATCGTTCATCCAGCCAATCACCGGGTGATGATATGGACTGTTCATAAAAGCCATCGCATTCATGGCTTCACGTAACAACGAACGAGGATTGTCATCGGTACGCATGCGGCGCTCTTCGGCCACCACCTCCTTCTCCTTTAACAACTCAGCATCATCGATAATCAGTTTGCGCATTCTTTCAGCTTCAAGGCGGAAACTGATTTCCAGTCGCTCTTTTTCCAAAGTCTGAAAATAGGCGGTGTAGTCACGTCCGGTAAAGGCATTTTGTGAGCCACCATTTTCAGCAATAATGCGTGAAAACTCGTTTGGGCCCAGATTCTCCGTACCCTTGAACATCATGTGTTCAAGAATATGCGAAATACCGGTAATGCCATTGTGTTCGTAACTTGAACCCACTTTGTACCAGACCTGAGAGACCACGACAGGCGCTCTGTTATCCGGTTTGACCAGTAACTTGAGTCCATTGTCCAGCTGATATTCACTGACTTGTGCAAAGCCAATAACAGGCACTACCAGCAGCGCCCAAACAAGTTTTTTTAAGTTGTGCATCTGCATCTCACAATTGATGACATGATAAGATTATTAATCGAACACTAACGACAAACCGAGAATATGTTTAGTTTCCTCAGAAAAAAAGCCAAACCCAGCGAAAACAATAGCGAACCTGCAAAGCTCACTGATCAGCAGTCAGCCGCACATGATGCGGAAATTAGCGCAGATACTCAAGTTGCCGACATTTCAGGTAAACCAAGTTTTTTTGGTCGTCTTAAACAAGGACTGAGTCGCAGCAGCTCAAAACTGACTGAGGGTTTTGCTGATCTGGTGCTGGGGAGAAAAACCATTGACGACGATCTGCTTGAAGAATTGGAAACCCAGTTATTAAGTGCTGATTTGGGTATAGAAGCCACGCAGACAATCATTAATGACTTAACGCAACGCGTAGCCCGCAAACAGTTAAATGATCCTGAGGCCTTGTTTGCCGCCATGCATGCAGATATGGTCGAAATCCTCAAACCGGTATCCAAACCACTCCAGATTCCACCCTCATCAAGTCCATTTGTCATTTTAATGGTGGGTATTAATGGTGTCGGAAAAACGACTACTATTGGCAAACTGGCCAAACAATTCCAGTTACAGGGCAAAAAAGTAATGTTAGCGGCAGGTGACACCTTTAGGGCTGCAGCGGTGGAACAATTACAGGTATGGGGCGAACGCAATCAGATCCCGGTAATTGCCCAGCAAAATGGTGCCGATTCGGCCTCGGTCATTTTTGACGCATTGCAAGCTGCTAAAGCACGACAAATGGATATTTTAATTGCCGATACGGCAGGCCGTTTACACACCCAATCCAATTTAATGGAAGAACTTAAAAAAGTAAAAAGAGTGATGGCCAAACTGGATACCAATGCCCCGCATGAAATCATGCTGGTGCTGGATGCCGGTACTGGGCAGAATGCCCTGTCACAAGCTGAACAGTTTAATCAGGCGATTGGCTTAACCGGTATTACACTGACGAAACTTGATGGTACGGCAAAAGGCGGGATCATTTTTGCGATTGCCAAGAAAATCGGTCTGCCCATCCGCTATATCGGTGTCGGTGAACAGATTGATGATTTAAGAAGCTTTGAAGCAATAGATTTTGTTGATGCCTTACTGGGTCGTGAAACCACACCATGATACGTTTTGAACAGGTTTATAAACGCTATGAAAGCCAGCAGGAAGCGCTTTCCGGGCTTAGCTTTGAATTGCTGACTGGCGAAATGGCTTTTTTAACAGGCCATTCTGGCGCAGGTAAAAGTACTTTACTGAAACTGATCGCCCTTATAGAACGCAGTTCACACGGTCAGGTTATTGTCAATAATCAAAATCTGAACCGGTTACCGAAATGGAAAATCCCCTACTACCGCCGCAAAATAGGTCTGGTATTTCAGGAACATAATTTGCTGCATGATCGCACTGTGTTTGATAACGTTGCGTTACCGTTAATTATTGCCGGTGAAAATCATCGGGAAATCGGCCGCAGGGTTCGTGCAGCGTTGGATAAGGTCGGCTTACTTGGCAAAGAACGTAACCTGCCGATTGCCTTATCCGGGGGTGAACAGCAACGTGTGGGGATTGCTCGTGCGGTGGTCAATCGTCCGCCGGTTTTGTTAGCGGATGAACCAACCGGTAATCTGGATCCGGAACTATCCCGGGAGATCATGCATTTATTCGAACAGTTTAATCAGGTCGGCGTAACGGTATTTATTGCCAGCCATGATCAGGACCTGATCAACCAGATGCCCTATCGCCACATCACCCTGCAGCAGGGAAAACTCGCTGAAAATCATTCATGAAACTATTTAATATTCATAACTACCTGCTGCGCCACATACAGGTCATGCTCTCCAGTCTTGGTGAGTTATGGCGACAACCAGTCGCCACCATGATGACCCTGCTGGTAATTGGTATCGCATTGCTCTTACCCGCAGGCCTCTATGTCATCCTGAAAAACGTCGAACAGGTAAGCGGAGAATGGCAACACGCCAATCGCATTTCATTATTTCTGCAAAATGATATTGCCGACAAACGCGGCCAGCAATTGGCAGAACAACTGTTGACCTGGCCGGATATAAATGAAGTTTCCTTTCAATCTGCCCAGCAGTCCTTAAATGAATTTCGCGAGATATCTGGCCTGGAAAGTCTGTTAGATACATTACCTGCTAATCCACTGCCCGCAGTAATCATTATCGAACCGGAAGAAAATCAACAGCAGGAAGCAACTGAGGCATTATTGGCAAGACTGGCTGCGTTACCTGAAGTGGATTTAGCTCAGCTTGATATGCAGTGGCTACAGCGTTTACGCAGTATTAATGAAACAGGCCAACGCGGCATTACTATACTGGCTATTCTATTGTCGTTAAGTGTGCTTCTGGTTATAGGCAATACTATTCGGCTGGCCATTCTTAACCGTCAGACTGAAATCCGCGTTATCAAATTAGTGGGCGGCACCAATACCTTTGTCAGACGACCGTTTTTATATACCGGTATGTGGTATGGCTTGCTTGGCGGCGTATTAGCGTGGATAACATTACTGATCAGTCTGCTTATCATCAGCGGCCCGATTGATGAACTGGCCGCATTATATGACAGTCAGTTCCAGTTAAAATGGTACGCTGGTCAAATGTTATTTGGTCTGCCGCTCTGCGGATTATTACTTGGCGTCATGGGGGCATGGCTGGCAGTCAGTAGACATTTGAATGCAATTGAGCCAAGCTAGTCGGCTAATGAAACTTTCTATCCCAACTTCATTCTAATAGAGAGTTTTTGGTATTCTATTTGGTAAAATGAATCAGGTTTTCTTAGGGAGAACGCATACATGACAACCCATGCAGCCCAATATCAACTTGCCACCGCACCGATTGGCAATCTGGATGCATACACCAATCTCGTGCATCAAATTCCCGTTTTAACGGCTGAAGAAGAGCACGATTTAGCAACACGGTTACAACAAAATGGTGACCTTGAGGCAGCCCAACGTCTGGTTTTGTCGCATTTACGTTTTGTTGTTCGTATCGCCAAAGGCTACAGCGGCTATGGTTTGCCGGTTGCCGATCTGATTCAGGAAGGTAATATCGGTCTGATGAAAGCGGTCAAACGCTTTGACCCTGAAAAAGGCGTGCGTCTGGTTTCATTTGCCGTGCATTGGATTCGCGCTGAGATTCACGAGTATGTGATTCGCAACTGGCGCATCGTCAAAATCGCCACGACCAAAGCGCAACGAAAATTGTTTTTTAATCTGCGTAGCGCCAAACAGCGTCTGGGCTGGTTGAACCAGGATGAAATTGAAGCTGTTGCTGAAGATCTTGGTGTTACCGCAGCCAATGTAATTGATATGGAACGCCGTCTGGCCCAGCCGGATACATCGTTTGATTTGCCAGTAGATAGTGATGATGACGATTCAACTTATTCACCTGCAGCCTATTTAACAGCAACGGATAACAGTGATCCATCAAAACAACTGGAACAGGATGATTATGCTGATTTTCAACAGCAGAAACTGGTCAATGCGCTAGCGACACTCGATGATCGCAGTCGCGATATTATCAGTCAGCGCTGGTTGCATGATGATGATAAAGCCACCTTGCATACACTGGCCGAACAATATCAGGTTTCCGCTGAAAGGATTCGTCAGATTGAAAATAATGCGATGAAAAAACTTCGTCTGTTAATGGATTAAACAATTGCCATAAAAAAGCCCGCTGACCTTATGGAAAGCGGGCTTTTTTTTACCTGAGCTTATCGTTCCAGCAAAGGCGTTTTGTTTGGTTTTCCATCCCACTCTTCAGCATCGTCTAATGGATCTTTTTTCTCGGAAAGCACCGGCCAGACTTGAGATAATTCCGCATTAATCTGCAGGAACTCCATTTGTTCATCAGGCAAATCATCCTCGGAGAAAATAGCTTCTGCTGGACATTCAGGTTCACAAAGCGTGCAATCTATACATTCATCAGGATCAATAACCAAAAAGTTAGGACCTTCGTGAAAACAGTCTACTGGGCAGACATCAACACAATCAGTATATTTACATTTAATACAGTTTTCAGTGACAACAAAGGTCATGGTGAAATCTCCACAAATACAATTTTTTTACAGGCCAGACCTGTCAGAATGTCGGATATTCTACATGATTTACCCACACTCTGGGCAATGAAGATAATTACGGTATGATCATCTTCACCCAGCGAATTCCCCGCCTGAAAACAGGATGAACAGATGATAAGAAAAATTTTTATTCTCGCCTTATTTATCAGTGCTTTTATACTTAGCACTGCATTTGCTGCATTTAACATGCAAGTCGTGTCGCTTGATTTGTTTTTTGTTCAGTGGCAATTACCTTTAGCCGTTTTATTAATTGCTGTATTGCTGTTGGGATTGATGATTGGAGCAACACTTATAGCGCTCAGTACCATCCGTATCCGCTATGAAAACCATCGATTAGTCAATAAATTACAAAATGCCGAACAAGAATTAAACAGCCTGCGTATTTTACCTGTGCGTGATAGTCGCTAGGTCAATATGATGATGCAATGGCTATTTTTGTTATTACCGGTTGCGGCATTGTCAGGTTGGCTCCTCGCCAGGCGACATTACCAACGCCTTCCACAAAAGCATGCTAAGACCTTCAATCCAGAATACTTCAAAGGGTTGAATTACCTTCTCAATGAACAACCTGATAAAGCAATTGATGTGTTTATCGGCTTACTGGAAGTCAATAGTGAAACGGTTGAAACCCATTTGGCTTTAGCGAATCTTTTTCGCCGTCGCGGTGAAACCGAACGCGCCATACGCATTCATCAAAATTTAATTGCCAGACCCAGCTTACATGGTGAGCAACGACTGCAGGCAATGGTGGAATTGGGTCTGGACTACATGCATGCCGGGGTATTAGACCGGGCAGAACATCTTTTTTTAGAATTACTGCAACAACCCCACCCCCACCCGGAAGCCGCAAAACAATTAATGCGCATATATCAGCAGGAAAAAAAATGGTCTCAGGCGATCGAAATGGGCAAACAGATTGATGCGAGTAAAACCGGCCAGGTCAGGCCCTTGATTGCCCAGTTTTACTGTGAATTAGCTGAACAACATGCCGATCAGGATCGACATGAAGCCTTTACTATGCTGAAACAGGCCCTGTTTCATGATGCCAATTGCGTCAGAGCAAGTCTCCTGGAAGCCAAACTTTATCTGGCATTAAAACAGCCGCGCAAAGCGCTGGATGCACTACAGAATATTGAACAGCAAAACCCTAAATTTCTCTCAGAAGCATTATCATATTGGCACGAAGCCTATCAGCAAATGGGAGATTTACCAGCGTTTCGTGAACAGCTATCGCTACTGATTACCCGCCATCCGAATATGACTTCCGCCCGTATTATGTTGACGCATATTGTCGCACAGCTTGAAAACACTCAAGCCGCTCAACAAATACTCTTTGAACAGTTGCATCATCATCCTTCTGTTGAAGGATTACATACATTGATTAAACTTGGCGAAAGCAACCAGATTGCATTGATACCTTTGATTGAACGTATTACCAGAACCATGGTGGAAAAAGGTGATCGTTATACCTGTAAAAACTGTGGCTTCTCAGGAAAAACCATGCATTGGCTATGTCCCGGATGTGCCAGCTGGGGAACAGTCCGTCCAACTGAAATTCATCTCACTGCTTTGGAAAAATTACTGGATTCACCTTCATGAACAAGACACGTATTTATCACAACCCTCGCTGTAGCAAATCACGCGAAACCCTGGCGTTACTTGAAAGTCAGCAGCAAGATATTGAAATTGTCGAATATCTGAAATCGCCACCTTCAGTGGATGAATTGACGGCTATTCTACGACAACTGAAGCTTCGTCCCAGACAGTTGTTACGTTCTAAAGAATCGCTATACAAGGAATTACAATTGGATAATGCGGATTTATCTGATGAGGATCTGATCACAGCGATGTGTGCCAACCCGAAACTTATCGAACGCCCTATCGTCATTAAAAACAATCAGGCCATTATTGGCAGACCACCCGAAGCGGTGTTGAATATTCTTTGAGAACCCAGCATGCATGAAATTTTGATCCTCTATTACAGCCAGTCAGGACATGTTAAATCCATGGCAGAACACATTGCACGGGGCGTAGAAAAACATCCGGAATGTACTGCGAGGCTCAGAACTGTTCCCAAGGTTTCAACCGTCTGTGAAGCAACTGAAGAAGAAATCCCACCTGGGGGCCATCTTTATGCCACGGCAACGGATTTACAGGAATGTGCAGGGTTGATTATCGGTAGTCCTACCCGCTTTGGCAATATGTCAGCTGCCCTTAAATATTTTATTGATGGCACCAGTGATCACTGGCTATCCGGGACATTGAGCGGTAAACCTGCCGCAGTCTTTACCTCGACCGGAAGTCTGCACGGTGGGCAGGAAACCACCTTGTTATCGATGATGTTACCGCTATTACATCATGGCATGGTAATCAGTGGCTTGCCCTATTCAGAAGCCGCATTGATGACAACACAGACAGGTGGCACCCCCTATGGTGCCAGCCATTTCGCAGGCCCGGATAATAAACACGCTATGAGCCAGGAAGAAATTGTTCTCTGTCAGGCGCTGGGGCTACGGGTAGCTGACCTTGCTGTAAGGCTGATCAGATGAAGTTAGTGCAATCCCTTAGAATGATTTCTTTAATCAGTTTTTTTGGACTGATGATAAGCTTGCTGATATGGATTTTGATCGCAGAACACAGTGAAAACTTTCCGGTAGCAGCATGGTTGATTATTGGTGTAATGCCCTTGCTGTTTCCAATGCGTGGGATCTTATATGGCAAAAGCTATACCCATGCCTGGGCCAGCTTTTTGATGTTATTTTACATTGCTCATGGTATTGGCGAACTCTACAGTCGCGATGCCATTATCTGGTATCCTTTATTTGAGGTCATATTCAGCAGCGTTTTCTTTATTGCAGCGAATCTTTATATTCGTGCCTTAGCAAAATTGCGAAGAAACTCACAGACTTAAGCTGTGAACAGTGTTGAAATACAACTACTATTTTTCCGGAATCCATTATGAGCACTATTCCAGCCATCCAATCAGCTTACCAAGGTATCCAGAGTGGTATGCAAAGCCTGAACAAAAACGCCTTTGCTGTGGCCAGTGAATCGACCAAAGGTGGTGATATGGTGACACCGATGGTGAATATGAACAGCGATAAACTTCAGGTTCAGGCTTCCGCCAAAGCCTTACAAATCAGTTCAGATACACTGGGTTCATTGCTCGATATCAAAGTTTAAACGACTTTTTAATCTCAATATCTCATAACACTGGCAAAAAAATTACATTTGACGATACACTATAGTCGTTACTGACTATGAAGCCTTATTTTGAGTTTACCTCCATACGTTGCGCTCAACGAAAAAATTATCCGCGAAACGCTACCCCCTGAAATACTCCATCAGCTTGATAGCCTTCAGGTGTTTTTTGAAGTCACATCAACCAATGATATTCTCTGGCAAAAAGCACAAAACGGAATAACCGGTACATCAGTGTGTCTTGCTGAAATGCAAACCGCCGGGCGTGGACGACGTGGTACCGAATGGGTTTCCCCTGCCAGTGGCAATATTTACCTTTCAATAATGCGTCAGCTGACAAGCGAGTCAGTTCGAAATGGTTTGAGCATTGCTATTGGTATTGCCCTGATAAACACGCTCAGAGAATATGGAATTGACGACCTGCAACTTAAGTGGCCCAATGATGTGCTACATAAGCGACGTAAACTTGCAGGAATTCTTGTAGAATCACGTTACGGAAGCCAAAACTACGTTACCGTCGGTATCGGCTTGAACCTCTCACTACCGGACAATATACAGACTGCCATCCCTCAGCCCATTATCAGCCTGGAGCAACTTTGTAACCCGCTCCCCTGTCGCAATCGGCTGGCAGCTAAAATAATTCAAAATATGATTGAAACTCTAGAACTGTTTTCTCATCGTGGTCTTAACGACTTTTTGCCTTTATGGCCACAATATGATGCTTTACATAATCAAGCCATCAATATCATCAGTGAAGACGGTCAATTTACCGCACTTGCCTGTGGTATCAACGAACAAGGTGAATTACGATATATGCGAGACCAGCAAGTAGCCTACTTGTCCAACAGCCACCTCAGCATCAGGTTTGCTTCATGATCCTATTAGTCGATATCGGTAACAGTCAGGTCAAGTGGACAACGATAAAATCCAAGGTTTTGGCTGACTCAGAAAGCTTTGCCAGACCAAAGACCGGCATCAAAGCAGCCCTGAATAAAGCCTGGAAATCACTTGATGGCATTACAGCAATTTTTGTCAGTAATGTAGCAGGTGAGAAAATGGCCGCTCAACTCAGCGAATGGGTTGAAAAACAATGGCAGCTCACTCCGGTATTTATTCGAAGTGAGAAAAGACGTTTTGGTGTCACCAATGCTTATGACCAGGCTGAAACGCTTGGTATAGATCGCTGGTTAGCTATTATCGCTGGCCGTCAGCACGCCAAAGAAGTCACTTGTATTATTGATTGTGGTACGGCAATTACGGTCGACATAGTCACTGAAAAAGGTCAGCATCAGGGCGGTTTGATTCTTCCGGGGTTATCACTGATGAAACAAATGTTGACCGATAATACAGATGCACTGAATAACGCCACACAGGAAAGTGAATTTAAATTATTGGCAACCAATACGCACAGCGCTATTCAAGCCGGTACGTTGTATATGGTGACCGCTACCCTGGAAAACCTTATCAACGATCTGCAACAGAATTTCAAAAACGAAATTCGGTTTTTAATCACCGGTGGTGATGCTGACGAATTAATCCGGTTATTGCCACAACCCCTTATTCATGAACCTGATCTGGTACTGAAAGGCCTGGCTCAATACGCAAGACAAACCAATCAACGCAATCAAAACAAACCCTCAAAACAATCAGAAACAAAATCATCGGCAGATGAAAACCATGTTGAAGACTCAACGGCATTGCCAGAAAACACGAACTGAGATAAGCTTTCGCCCCCTTATAGGAGAACTGGCCGAGTGGTTGAAGGCGCACGCCTGGAAAGTGTGTATAGGTTAATAGCCTATCGAGGGTTCGAATCCCTCGTTCTCCGCCAATTTAATTCCGATCATAGCGTCCTCGATTTATCTCTCTGATTTTTTTCTTACGCATGCCTCTTTCATATTTACCGCAAGCTTTTTGGTTTGTTACACCTAACTGAGAAAATGCAACAATTCTAAATAGTGTCAGTATCGGTCACTGCGTTATGCGAATGCCCTTTGCAACTTCTAACAAGAAAATCTTCATTACTCCGTCAATAACAAATTTCTTTGTTTTTATTACTTCTATGCATGGCACTGAAATCAAAAAAAGCATAGAATAGCTAACTCTATGGTGGCCCAGCCGGTCTCCTCGCGACGATATGTTGGTTACCACGTCAGGCCCGGAAGGGAGCAGCGCAGCCATCGGACTCGGGCGCCGAGATTGGGCTGGTTTGGGTCACCACCCTTATGACCACATTGGGTATCTGACAAGCTGCATGAGTTATCTGGTACTGGCCCGCAAGTGGCGCCCCAAAAAATTTGCCGAAGTTGTCGGCCAGCAGCATGTTTTACGCGCGCTGATCAACGGTCTTGATCAAGATCGCCTGCATCATGCTTTTCTGTTTGCCGGCACCCGTGGCGTGGGCAAAACCACATTGGCAAGGATCTTTGCCAAATCTCTCAACTGTGAACAAGGCATCAGCTCTACCCCTTGTGGTGTATGTAACAGCTGTGTTGAAGTCGACAATGGTCGGTTTGTTGATCTGATTGAGGTGGATGCGGCGTCACGTACCAAAGTCGATGATACCCGCGAACTGCTGGATAATGTTCAATACGCACCGAGTCGTGGACGTTATAAAGTCTATCTGATTGACGAAGTGCATATGCTGTCTACCAGCAGTTTTAATGCATTATTAAAAACGCTGGAAGAGCCCCCTCCCCACGTCAAATTCCTCTTTGCGACAACTGATCCACAAAAATTGCCAGTCACTATTTTATCGCGCTGTCTGCAATTTAATCTGCGTCGGCTGGATATCAGACAAATCGAAGATCATCTCGCGTTTATCCTGCAGCAGGAAAACATTGATTTTGAGGCCGAAGCTTTAAATCAAATTGCGTTTGCCGCCGATGGCAGCATGCGGGATGCGCTGAGTTTACTGGATCAGGCAATTGCCTTTGCCGGTGGAAAAGTCACCGCGGAAATTGTCAGCCAGATGCTGGGCAGTGTGTCACAGCAGCAGTTAATTCAACTTCTCCAAGCGTTTGCTACAAAAGATGCTAAAGCCCTGCTGGCGCATACCGATGAGTTGGCCTCTTTAGGGCGTGATTTTGTCGTGGTGCTGGATGGTTTGATGACCAGCCTGCAACGTATTGCCACAATTCAATTGATTGCCGACACAGAAACGCTCGACCAGCAAGATGATGCGGCACTTAAAAATTTCTCAGATGTTTTCAGCGTAGAAACGGTTCAACTGCTTTATCAGATTGCCCTGCATGGCAAGCGTGATATGCCATATGCAGCGGATCCACGCAGTGGTTTTGAAATGACCTTGTTACGGATGCTGAGTTTTCAGCCTCAAACAGTCAATAATAGTGCAGGACAGCCCCCCGCAAAAAAGCCGCAAACTAATGCGAAACCGGTGCCTGCTCCGGCACCGCTGAGTCCATCAATTGAACCTGAAGCAAATTATTCCCCGGATGCGAATACCACAACTCCATATTCTGTGGCAGCCACGGGACAAACGGTTGCGCAGCAAACTGATACAGTCGCCGTTAAGATAGAAGAACCAACAATTGATCATAAAACGGCTTCGGTTGCAGCGGTTGAAACAAAAACAGAATCAGCGGTAACTTCGGATTTGCCCATTTCTGAAGAAGTAGAGCAACTTGCCAGTTTAACCACTGCAAATTGGACGGCATTGATTGCGCAATTAAAGTTGTCGGCTTTTGCCAGACAACTTGCCGATCATTGTGCATTTATCCGCACGGATAACAATAAAATCTATCTCTCCGTCGCGCCTGAACTACAGCATCTGGCTAATGATAAATCGGTTACAAAACTACAAACAGCTGTCAGTAAACAACTGCAGTTTGAAGTCATATTAGTGTTCACTGAAGCAACAAATACAGAAAATATATCTACATTGGCTGCTGAGCGCGCGCAACAAGCCGCTGAGCTTCAACAAAATGCGGTTGATGCCATCCACAATGATCCTGTTGTGGAACAGATCAAAAATGCATTTAATGCTCGTATAATCGATACTACAATTAAACCCTTATAACTAGTGAGGATCTCCTATGAAAGGTGGATTAGGCAATCTGATGAAGCAGGCCCAGCAAATGCAGGCCAATATGCAAAAAGCCCAGGAAGAACTGGCCAATGTTGAAGTGACCGGCCAGGCGGGTGGTGGCATGGTACAAATTACCATGACCGGGAAACACGATGTAAAACGGGTAAGTATTGAGGATAGTCTGTTTCAGGATGACAAGGACATGCTGGAAGATTTGATCGCTGCGGCAGTCAATGATGCCGTCAGACAGGTCGAAAAAACTACTCAGGAACGCATGGCCGGTATGATGCCTCCTGGTATGAAGATGCCTTTCTAATCTCAGGCAATTATGGCGACTCTTGGACCCAGCATTGATCAACTGATTCAGGCTTTACGCTGTTTACCCGGTGTCGGGCCTAAATCAGCCCAGCGTATGACATTTCATCTGCTGGAGCGCGATCGTAGCGGTGGTGAACATCTGGCTGAAATGTTAAGTAAGGCACTCGCCAATGTAAAACATTGCCGTCGATGCCGGATTTTAAGTGAAGAAGATATTTGCAGTCGTTGCAGTGACTCTTCTCGTCGTGACGATCAACTGTGTATTGTCGAGATGCCCAGCGATGTGATTGCAATTGAACAGGCTACCCATTATCGAGGTCAATATTTTGTGCTTACCGGCCATTTATCTCCGTTAGATGGTATTGGACCTGAAGCACTGGGGATTCCTGATCTTATCGAACGGTTTGATCAGAAAACTGTTTCTGAAGTTATTCTGGCAACCAATCCGACTGTTGAAGGACAGGCCACGGCGCATTACATCAGTGAACTGGCACGGGCAAGAGAAATACATGTAACACGTTTGGCGCATGGTATTCCATTGGGGGGTGAACTTGAATATGTTGACAGTGGTACACTTTCTCATGCATTTTCTGGACGAGAATCTTATTAACCGAACGTAAACATTAAGAGCGGCTTTACATGACGGATATCTATACGGCATATGACTCACTGAAAAGCTTTAACGGTCTCATTCACCGCCAGCCATTATTTCTATCCAAAAAGCTTGATGTTGACAGCTATCACCTGACATTTCTTGACATCAATGGTAACCCGCTAAATGAAGACTCACCGGTTCCCGATTTTTTGTCGCAGCTATCTGATATTCTGCAGGCAATAAACCACAATCAAAAAACCTTATTGACGATTCCCGCCTCATGGCAACAAGCGCTTTTTGATTACGCCATGCCAGGTATAGATTTAATTATTGAAGCAAATGAAAAATCGTTATCCAAACCGGCCAGTACGCATGTAAGTTATGCTACTGATGCCAGAAATAATGTAGGCCAGACCCAAACTTTATTGATCGACCTGGATACATTCTCTGCAGATGAGATAACCGCAAACTTACCCCAGTGGCGCCAACAACATGAAGTGCTATGTGCCTTGAACGTCAACGTACTCAAGCAGTTCAGTTTGTGCCAGCTTCACGATATAGACTTACTTCAGGGTTTTTTCTACACCTTACCGGATACTTCCCACGATAAGAATGTTGACCCTGCGGCGCAAACGCTGATGGAACTTTTAGTCAAGCTGCAGGATCCAGAGGTAGAAGTTGATGAACTGGCTGAAATTATTAATCAGGACGTGGCGTTAAGTTATAAGTTACTTCGTTTGATTAACTCAGCATTTTTTGGTCTACCCCGCGAAGTCGGCAGTACCCGCCAGGCTGTTGTGATGCTGGGACAAAATAAAATTAAAACCTGGGCCAGCCTGTTATGCCTGTCTGGCCTTGATAATAAACCCAGTGAGCTTCGCACCACCGCGATGATTCGAGGCAGAATGTGCGAATTGCTGGCGAAATACTATAAAGGCCATTCCGATGTCTTTTTTGCTGCTGGCTTGTTTTCCACGCTTGATGCCTTAATGGATAAACCGCTTGAAGTACTATTACAAGACCTGCCGTTAAGCGAAGAACTGCACTCCGCCCTTTTACTTAAAGAAGGCGTTGCCGGTACCGCACTTAACCAGGTATTGAATTATGAGCGGGGCAACTGGTCTGCAATTGATTATTCCGTAGTGAGTGCCGAAGCACTCCTGGCAGCCTATCTGGACGCACTTTTCTGGGCCAAAGAGCTTAATCTACAGTTAAACGATTAATGGCTATCAGCTGGTTAGGATCCTCAGTGGACAGTCCGTTCCCACCAGTTGAACAGACAACCTCACATGGCTTATTAGCTGCTGGTGGAGACCTGTCTGTTACGCGATTACTGAATGCTTACCGCCAAGGTATTTTCCCCTGGTTCAATGCTTATGATCCGATTTTATGGTGGAGCCCTGATCCCCGCATGGTATTCGAAACCGATAAGATCCACATCAGTAAAAGCTTAAAAAAAGCCTTACGACAAAAACCTTTTCGCATTACATTTGACCAAGATTTTAAAGCGGTTATGCAGGCCTGCGCCGCACCTCGACTGAAAATGCCTGTCGATCAACATGAAACCTGGATTCATAATGAAATGATAGCGGCTTATACAGAATTGCATCAGACAGGTTATGCCCATAGTGTGGAATGTTGGCAGGATGGACAGCTTGTTGGTGGTGTTTATGGTGTGGCCATTGGCAAAATGTTTTTTGGTGAATCCATGTTCAGTTTTAAAACAAATGCTTCAAAAATTGCCCTGATTGCCCTCTCCCGGCAGCTCAGATTATGGGGTTATCCACTAATTGATTGCCAGGTGTATTCTGAACACTTGGCACGTCTTGGAGCAGTCACACTACCAAGAGAACAATTTGTTGAGCGGGTGCAAAAACTGTGTTCCTTATCTGGCCAGTCTGGCAGTTGGCAAACCAGCGCGTTACCGTTTGTTTATGAGCCTTGATTTTTATCAGGACAGGCCACATGCCTGCTCTTATCTGGAAGATCGTTTAGCGCGAAACATTTATCCGGATCCGCTGCGCCCACTGACAAATACGCTTTACAGTCAACTTATCCAGCATGGTTTCCGCCGCAGTGGAGAGCACGTCTACCGACCTTTCTGTCCGGCATGCGATGCCTGTGTACCGGTCAGGATTGATGTTAATAACTTCCGGCCAAACCGCAGTCAACGGCGTTGCTTGCGCAACAATAATGATATTGACATCGTTATCAAGCCAGCTAATTTTAATGCCGAACATTACGAACTTTATCAGCGCTATCTGGCACATCGTCATCCCGGTGGCGGAATGGATAATCCAAGCAAAGAAACCTATCTCCAGTTTCTCACCAGCAGCTGGAGCGATACGGCGTTTATAGAATTCCGAGCGCGAGAGAAGTTACTGGCAGTTGCCATTACAGATTTTGTCACTGATGCCGCTTCAGCTTTCTACACGTTCTTTGATCCTGAGTTGTCGGCGAGAAGTTTAGGTACTTTTGCTATTCTCAAACAGGTTGAATTAGCCCAACAACAAAATCTGTCGTGGTTGTATTTAGGCTACTGGATTGGTGATAGTCCTAAAATGCGTTACAAGAGTCGTTTCTCTGCTTTACAACAATTTAATGGTCAATGGCAAAACTTTGATAAAAAAACTTTGAATAATCAGTGATATTACGGCAAAATGGATCTTTTAATCGCTAGGTAAAATCAGACCTGTATGGCAAAAGAAGATCATATTGAATTCGAAGGCACTGTCATTGACACCATGCCTAATACTACTTTCCGTGTCGAACTGGAAAATGGTCATGTTGTGACAGCACATATTTCGGGGAAAATGCGTAAAAACTATATCCGCATTCTTACCGGAGACAAGGTGACTGTTCAGCTGACTCCCTACGATTTAAGCAAAGGCCGCATCGTCTATCGCGCCCGTTAATCGCTTAAGCTATCAATTCTCTTTACTAGTTTTGTTGTTCAATTACGTTTTAATGCTGTCGCCAGGCAGCAGCAATTGCCAAAACTAACATTCCCACAAAGGCCAGCAGCGTCCACGCAGGTATACTGAGGTTCAGGAATGTCCATGACACTTCCGCGCATTCTCCTGAGCCTCTTAACACTAAAGACAATGCGTCGGACAAGGGAAAGTTTTCCATAATAAAGCCCATTCCCGGGCCACAGCTTGGTACCTGATCGGCAGGCAGGTTTTGCAACCAGACATGTCGCGCAGAAATTGCCGCCCCCAGTATCGCCGAGAAACTAATTAGCCCTGCATAAACTTTAATCCCTGTTTTTGCCGGATTATGGATGGCTGCTACCAGAAAAAATATCCCCGTTATTAACACCATGACACGTTGCAGAATACATAATGGGCAAGGTTCTAATTCCAGTACATGCTGCATATAAACAGATGCCAGCAATAAACTCAGACAAAATAAAAACCCGCCAAACAAAAGCTTGCGTGCAGTGCTCAAAACGGTTTCCTCCGTTGGATTAATTTGTGCTAAGTTAACTTAAAAACCGCAGCAGATAAAGGGTTAAGTCATGTCAGATAATAACTTCGAAGAAAAGTTCACAGCGGCCTATGACAAAATGATGGAACGCATTCATCATTTTTTTGATGATGCCGAAAAAAATGCAGTTCCCACTCTCAAACAACGTATTGAGCTGGCGAAGCTAAGAGCCATTGAGCTGCGGGAAATAACGGCAGAAGAAGCCGATAAAATTGCTTATTATGTCGAGCGTGATTTGCAGGATGCCGCGAATTATCTGGAAACCACAGGGAAAGAATTTTCCACCTGGTTCAATTTTGATTTACAACTGGTTGAAGACCGGCTTTATGAATTATTTGCCTCTGTTGCCGACCGGACCCGGCTTGAACTTGGTCAATTAGCGAATCAGGCGCAGATGGCTCAGCAATATCACACCGGCGAAATTACCGGCATAGGCTCTCTGGTTTGCGATTCCTGTGGTTCAGAAATGCATTTTAAAAAAACCGGACGCATTCCACCGTGCCCAAAATGTCACCATACTGAATTCAAGCGCCATTCAAAATAAGTTTTAGACAAACTCTTCCGGCCAATAGAAGGCACCTTCGGCAATCAGTTCACAACAGACATCGGCTAATACAGGATATTTGCGTAAACACTGCCAGTCCTGATGATTAAGCTGGGCTTTAGTGGTGAACCAAGAGAGATGTTCTGCAGCGGCAAGTTCAACGCAATAGGCTTCCCCGGCTACAAATAAATACGCCTTGGCAGAGTCTTTATGCCAGGCAAAGCGAATATACACATTGCGTTGTAAATATTCGCCGTTATTAAATCGTTTCTCCAACTCATCGAGCTTAGGTTTATCGGTGATAAATTCGTCGGCCAAAACCTCTAAGGTTGATTTTGTCTCGGTGACCAGCCGCCCAACAGCTAATGACATCAACCCGGTATTTTCATTTATGGTGTCCAGCAATAATTTCTGAAACCGCTGTATTGCGTTAGCATCAATCTCCGTTGCTGAAAACGTTACGTTTATATCAGCATCGGCGTAGAGTCGCTCGGCAATATCCTGCTCCTGCAGTGTGTGACTGAAAGCATCAAGCAACTGTAACTGCGATGGGGCTCTAAAACCTACCGAAAACGTCAAACATGGATTTAATGCCACACCATGATGCGCATAATGAGGCGGTAAATAAAGCATATCACCCGGTTGCAAATCCCATTGTTGTTCCGCTGAAAACTGCTGCAAAATACGCATATCAGTATCATCTCTGAATATGGCGTTATCTAACGGTTTATCGCTGATTTGCCAGCGTCGCGTCCCCTGTGCCTGTAACAAAAAAACATCATAACTATCGGTATGCGGTCCAACGGATCCCCCTTCCGGTGCATAACTGATCATCACATCATCGCGGCGCCAGTCTGCCAGAAAGTCAAAAGCCGCCAGCAGATTCTGTAACGGTGGATAATGCTTATCCATATCCTGAACCAGCAAAGTCCAGTGCGTTTCGGGTAATGCAGCAAAATCGCTTTCATCGAAAGGGCCATGTTTTAACTGCCAGGGCTTTTCCCCAAACTCCTGAATCAAACGTGACTCAATATCCTCTTCGCCAGCAAAGCTCGCCAAATCATCGGGGGTCAGCTCGCTCACAGGCAGAGGAAAAGCCTGACGAATAACGAATGGTTTTTTTTGCCAGTACTCAGCCAGAAACTGCTGCTGGCTTAAACCGGTATTAAAAAACGCCGTCATAGTTTTCCTGCATGAAACTGTAATTGGGGATAGAGTCTGGGGCCTTCGTTGTAAATAACAATACGGCTAACCGAGGCATAAGGAACCTGGATGCGAAACATGGCTTCCAGAGGCATCGCCAGGACCTGAGTAAGAATCATACGAATAACACCTGAATGGGCAACCAGCAGAATATGTTTGTCTGCATGCTGTTCCAGCAAGGTTTGCCAGGCCTGTTGAATGCGCCGTTGAAAATCGAGCAATGGTTCTGCATTGGCAGGTGTATTACGGATGGGATCTTCATAGAAAGCATAAAATGCCGCTTTATCCTGTTGTTCCAGTTCACTGGCCGTTTTGCCTTCCCAGTCACCAAAACCTATTTCGGTAAATTGTGTATCCAGTTGTAGTGGAATGGCATGCTTAACTTCAAGCTCTTTGGCAAAATCCGCACAACGACTCAATGTCGAACTGACAATTTGCTGCCAGGGTGGATTATCCATGGTGGCAGATCGCATTTGCTGCCAGCCCAACTCACTTAACGGATCATCCAGTTGACCACGATATCGTTTACCGCCCTGGGGTTCACCATGACGTATCAAATCAATCAAAAAAGCCATAATGTTCAGATAATTATTTCAACGTTAAGAATGACGCTATCCACGGAGGTAACCTGAACACGGGTACCTGTCGGGCAATCGGGACCGTGTACCTTCCAGGTCGAATCATCGAGAATGACTTTCCCTTGTCCATTCACAATAGGATGGGTCAGGGTAATAATACGACCGACATGTTGTTCACCACGGCGATTTAACAACGGCTCATCTGTTTTAATCGGATGTTTTACGTAATACCTGCGCCAAAGCACGATGCTGAGCACTGATAACACGGCAAACATCAGCCATTGAAACTGCCATGGAATCTCGGGAAACAGCAGTAATACCAAGCCGGTGATAAACGCCGCAATTCCCATCCATAAAGCAAAAAAACTGGGCAGTATCACTTCCAGTGTAATCAGTACTACAGCCAATACCCACCAATGCCAGAAGTCTACGATAATCGGCATATTACTTCTCTTTACTGATGAAGGCTTCCTTGGCAAGCTCGGTTATACCTGCCAATGACCCTATTACACTGCTCGCTTCCAGTGGCATCATGATGATCTTATGATTATTTGCACTGGCCATATCTTTAAGTGCTTCAATATATTTTTGGGCGACAAAATAATTCACTGCCTGCAAGTCACCTTTGGCAATGGCTTCTGACACCATTGCTGTCGCTTTGGCCTCCGCCTCCGCCAAACGTTCACGCGCCTCCGCATCACGAAAAGCGGCTTCACGGCGCCCTTCAGCATCTAATACCGCGGCTTGCTTTTCCCCTTCTGCGCGCAGAATTTCAGACTGACGATGTCCTTCAGCTTCCAGAATATTGGCGCGCTTAATCCGCTCAGCTTTCATCTGCCGGCCCATAGCTTCAATCAGATCAGCCGGTGGCTCAATATCCTTGATTTCAATACGGGTAACCTTAATTCCCCACGGCGTTGTTGCATCATCCACTACAGTTAATAATCGAGTGTTGATTTCATCGCGTTTGGAGAGCAGTTCATCCAGATCCATTGACCCCATCACTGTCCGCACATTGGTCATGGTTAAGTTCAGAATCGCATTATCCAGTCCACTGACTTCATAAGCCGCTTTTGCGGCATGAATGACCTGATAAAACACCACACCATCAACACGCACCATCGCATTATCCTTGGTGATAATACCCTGAGAAGGTACATCCAGTACCTGTTCCATCATATTGATACGTGCACCCACCTTATCAATCACCGGCACAATCAGATTCAAACCGGGACGTAAGGTTCGGGTATAGCGGCCAAACCGTTCAACCGTAAATTCCCAACCCTGATCAACTGACTTTACGCCCATTAAAATCAGGACGACGGCGAGTACCAGCACGACGATGACAAATAGCGAAAAACCTTCCATTCAGTTTGCTCCATTGTGATTTTTGATGTTCACTGGATGATACCAGCAATGCAGAATATCAGGGGCTATTGATTGTTCATAGCCACCTAGATCTTGGACTTTTTCAGGTTGGCGTTAGACAATAGTCATATTCGTCATTCGGGATCACTTTTCTATGAAATTTATGGGCCTTATTCGCAGCATATTACTTGTCGCTTTAATGAGTTTTGGTGTCGTCGCACAGGCTCAGCAGTGGTATCACGTTGAACTGATTGTATTTGAAGTGCTCAATCCCTCCGACAATGAGCAGTCACCAGTATTTACTCTGCAGGATCCTGCACCATTAAGTGTTGGCATGGCGAATAAAGCCATTCAACCGGCTGGAAATAAAAATCTGGGTAATATTGCACAACGTCTTCGCAATTCAGCAGGTTATCGGGTGGTGAGTCATCAATCCTGGCAACAAGCGGTAGGCAACCGTAATCGTGCCCAGGCAGTAGCGATAGAATCTGATCGGGTAAAAGGACAAGTACGTTTCCATATCGCCACCTACCTGCATGCAAATCTGGACTTATGGCTGCAGGATGGTGTCAGATCAGTTGAGAGTGACTCATTCCATACTTTGCATCAACCTCGTTTAGTGGAACTGCGCCGTATTCGCAGTAAACAGGTGCATTATTTTGACCACCCACGGTTTGGGGCGATTTTACAGCTAATTCCAGTATCGACACCGGATCAGGTGTTATCTAATATGACTGGGCCAGAAACCTACTCTCTGCCCTCTGAAGGTGAAGCTACAACAGCGGAATAACACCTTTTAACAGTCGATGTACCTGTACCATAGACTCTTCCATGGTTTCCAGGATTGCTTCAATGGTCAATGGGTGTGAGCTTAAGCCTGCGGCGTGATTTGCCACCACCGCTATGCTGGCATAAGCAATATTCAGCTCTCGCGCCAACACCGCTTCAGGCATGGCCGTCATGCCCACCATATCGGCGCCATCTTTTTTAAATCGGCCAATCTCGGCAGCAGTTTCCAATCTTGGCCCCTGTGTGACCGCATAGCTGCCACCATCGATCACTGACATTTCTTCACTATTGGCAGCCAACTGTATTTGCTGACGCAGTGTTTCATCAAATGGATAGGTGAAATCTATGTGTTTATCTGCCGCAAAATCCTCGCTGGCAAAACTGGACTCCCTGCCCCAGCTGTAATCTATCAGTTGATCCGGTAAGGCAATTACACCCGGTTTGTATTCTTCTGTAATGCCGCCCACTGAAGCAACAGCGAGAATCTGTTCAACACCTAATTGATGCATCGCCCAGATATTCGCCCGATAATTAATCAAATGTGGCGGAATCGTATGGTGTTCTCCATGCCGGGGCAGAAAAGCGACCTCTTTACCCGCAAAAGTACCCACCATTAACGGTGCCGAAGGTTCGCCAAAAGGGGTCGCCCGCTGCATTTGCTCTTGCAGAATCAACCCATCCAGCTGAGATAATCCGCTGCCACCAATCAATCCGATCATGATGCACTCTCCTTAACCGCATAAATACCGGGCGCATTGCGCAGATAGCCTTTGTAATCCATGCCAAACCCAAATACATAGCGATCGGGGATCTGTAAGCCGATATACTCCGGTTGGATGCCATATTTATCGGCATGTTGTTTATCTGCCAACACCACCGCTTTCACCGATATAGCACCACTTTGCTGACAAAATTTACGTAAGGCGGCTAATGTAATGCCTTCGTCGTAAATATCATCGACCAGCAATACATGGCGGCCACTCAGTTCAATGTTTGGTTTTGCTCGCCAGTTCAACTCACCCCCGACTGTTTTATCGCCATAGCGGGTGGCATGTATGTAATCGGTTTCCAGATTAAATTGCAGCTTCGGCAATAGATGTCCCATGGTCATCACAGCACCATTCATCACACAGAGTAATACTGGATTTTTATCAATATAATCCTGATTCAGCCTGGAAGCCAATTGCTCAAGACGTTTATCGATAACCTGCAAAGTAAATAAACACTCTGCTTGCTGCATAATCTGATTCATGCGCTTTACCTAATCTGTATCAACATCAGGCAGTATAATAGGCTGATTTGATTACGGGAAAGCCAAAATGGCTCGTTTTTGGCCGATTCTGGTGTTTATTGCAGTATTTGTTTTTGTCTGGTTGCAGCCTGAAAAACCGCAGCCAGTAAGTAATGTGCCTGCCATATCCAGTCCGCAGCGGATCATCAGCCTGGCCCCCAGTATTACCGAAACCCTGTTTGCCATTGATGCGGGAGACCGGGTGATTGCAGTAACCGACTACTGCCAATATCCCGCCAAAGTAAAAAATCTCCCCAAAGTGGGCGGCTATCTTGATCCAAACCTGGAACAGATTGTTCGTTTACAAACGGATATGGTCATCCTGCTGGAGCGTCAGCATGCGCTGAAAAAGCAACTGCAACAGTTAGGTATTCAAACGTTAAGCATTGACAATTCAAGCCTGGCCGGTATTCGTAACAGCATCAGCGATATTGCTGCCGCATTGGATAAACCGGCTAAGGCTGAAATTTTGCTCAATGATTTTGACCGGCGTCTTGAATCCATTCAGCAAAAAGTTGCGGGGCATCCGCAACCCAACGTGCTACTGGCCATTGCCCACAGTTCAAACACTCATTATCTGGATAAAGTGTATATCGCTGGACAACAGGATTTTTACAATGACTTATTGTCATTTACCGGTGCGAAAAACGTCTATCAAGGCAAACAGCTAAGAGTGCCAGCCTTGTCTACAGAAGGTCTGTTAAGGCTGAATCCGCAAATCATTGTCGATATTTTTCCGGATGCTGGGGTGTATTCCCCCGATATCAGTGAACTGCGCCAGCAATGGCAGCGCCTGGACCAAATTGACGCTGTCCGGAACAATCAATTACATATTATTCAGGCCGATTATGCGGTGATTCCCGGGCCCAGAATCATTCAACTGGCTGAACAGCTGGCACGGATATTTCATCCACAGCTTGATTGGGACTCGCATGATTAACAGTCAAAACATATCGGTAAAGATTGGCGATAAAACGCTGATTGAAAGTATCAGCTTTGATATCACGCAAGGCGATTATCTTTGTATTGTGGGCCCCAACGGCTCAGGAAAAAGTACTTTGTTAAAAACCCTGATTGGGATCATGCCAATCCACAGTGGCACAATCACAATTGATAGTCAGACAGTCAGCCAATTCAGCCATAAACAGTTAGCTCAGCGGGTCAGCTATGTACCACAAACCGGCGGCAGTCATCTGACCTTCACTGTTGAAGAGTTTGTCCGAATGGCAAGATACAGCCATCACCATGTATTTTCAGAATGGCAACCCCATGACCATGACATGGTGGAGAATGCCCTTGATATCACCGAATGTCGGCCATTCCGCCATCGCAAAATGTCGACCCTGAGTGGTGGTGAATGCCAGCGGGTCATGATTGCGGCGGCATTGGCACAGGATACGCCCATCATGTTACTGGATGAGCCCACAGCCTTTCTGGATCCGCATCATCAAGTGGCTGTACATCAATTGATCAGCAAACTGAATCAGCAGCATCACAAGACCATTATTGAAGTGACACATGACATTAATCATGCCGCACACCATGCCAGGCATGTTTTGGCATTACTGGGTGGAAAAGGCCTCTGGCATGGTAAGGCAGAAGACTTTCTGGATGCAGCCCGTCTGAAATTACTTTATCAACAGGACTTCTTATTTGTTCAGCATCCGCAGCATAACCGGCTGATTGCTTTGGCGGATGAATCATGAGTATACGGCTTAAACTGATTTTATTAACGCTGTTCACCGCTCTGGTCATGCTGGCCAGCCCCTGGCTGGACTTTTCAGAAGCTGGCTCCGCAGAGATTCAGCAAATGATCATTTATGAACTGCGTATTCCACGGATGTTATTTGGGTTTATCGCCGGCAGTGGTCTGGCGCTTTGTGGCATGGTGTTTCAGGCAATGTTTCGTAATCCTCTGGCCACACCCTTTACCTTGGGCGTCGCCAGTGGTGCATCGCTGGGCGCAGCAATCAGTGTCTATGCTGGCATCAGTTTTACGATATTAGGTTTAACGGCTACCAGCCTCAGTGCATTTGCCGGCGCGTTACTCGCGATAAGTTTTGTCTACAGTATCAGCCGTTTTCGCTTCGGTTTTTCCGGCGAAACCTTATTGTTAACCGGCGTTGCTATCAGTTTTTTCTTTTCCAGCCTGATTCTGTTTATTCAATATCTCAGCAATGTCGCCGATTCATTTCAAATTATTCGCTGGTTAATGGGCAGTTTAACGGTGGTGGGGTATCAGGAACTGAGACAACTATTGCCTTTTGTCGGCCTGACGGCAATAGTGATTATTTATCTGAGCCGCGAATTGAATCTGCTGATGGCCGGCGATGAAATCGCCTCCAGTCGAGGTGTTTCGGTGAAATATGTCCGTTACGCTTTATTTTTTGTTACCTCATTGTGCGTGGGCGCTATCGTGGCCTTATGTGGTCCTATTGGCTTTGTTGGTATGATGGTGCCACATATCTGCAGATTGATAATCGGTGAAGATCACCGTTATCTGATACCGGCAACTTTATTGTTTGGCGGCAGTTTTCTGGTGATTTGCGATACCCTCGCCAGATTAATCATTGCCCCTGCAGAATTGCCCGTTGGCGTTATTACCACGTTACTTGGCGGGCCGTTTTTCTTATGGTTGCTAATGCGCTATAAATCGCGGCATTAATACACATAATGCATAGCTTAAGGGTTGAGGCGCACCTTATGCTGAAACAACTACTTTTCGTTCACAAAATATCACTGCTTCTAATAAATATGGCACTGACGCAATTCGGCAAAAATCTTTTAAAAGAAATGGGATCCCGGGTTGTATAGCCATTAACCAAAACGGTGATGGCAATGAAAGAGCAACAGCAGCTAACCCTCGGCAATTTCCTGCATTAACATTTGTGCCTGTTCATAAAAGAGCTGCATCTGTTTTTTATATTGCTCGCTGAATTGTTGATGATGCAGTTGCATTTTATGGTGCAGCTTACGCAATTTATCGTGAAATGCCCGTTGCTTTTCCAGATCAATATAACTGTCACAGCTAGTCATGCACTGAGGGTCAAGTCCGCATTCATAACGGTTTATGGTTTCTTCATGTTGAATGATTAATTCAATATGTTGATCCAGTTTGGCGGTATGTTCAGGTAAACTTCGTTCCAGTTTATGCAGAACAGCGATTAGTCTTTGAGTATGATGGGTCCATGAATCGGCATCGGCCAACCAGCGAAGATGATCAGCGCGCCACTGTTCACTTTCTTGTTTGAGTTGTTGCAATTCATCCATTTCACACCTCAATGGGTTGATTGGTAAAATTATTTACTGCTTGCTAAGGCTTGCTGTCAAGTCAGCATACACGGCCTGACAATTTCCCTGTAAAATGTAGGGTCTATTTACTCGTTACGGAATACCAACTATGGCTCAAACTGTGGTCTGCGCACTCTATGAATTTGTGACATTAGAGGATTATCCTGCGCTCAAGCCATCGTTACTCAAATTCATGCTGGATCATGAGGTGCGCGGCACCCTATTGCTGGCACAGGAGGGTATCAATGGCACTGTCGCCGGCTCGCGAAAAGCGATTGATGCCTTACTGGATTATCTGCGGGCCGATTCCAGACTTAAAGATCTGAGTTACAAAGAGTCGTATACCGATACGCCACCATTTTTGCGCAGTCGGGTAAAATTAAAACGTGAAATCGTCACCATGGGTGTGGAAGGCATTGATCCGAAACAGTCGGTAGGCACCTATATCAAACCCAAAGAATGGAATCAGTTGATCAGCGATCCGGACGTCCTGCTGGTCGATACACGTAATGACTATGAAGTGCGGGTCGGTACCTTTAAAAATGCGGTAAACCCGCACACTGAAAGCTTCCGCGAGTTTCCGGAATATGTAAAACAGCATCTGGATCCGCAAAAACATAAAAAAGTTGCGATGTTCTGCACGGGTGGTATTCGTTGTGAGAAATCCACTGCCTATTTGAAAGAACAGGGTTTTGAAGAGGTCTATCATCTTGAAGGTGGCATCCTCAAATATCTGGAAGATGTGCCTGAACAGGAATCACTTTGGGAAGGTGAATGTTTTGTGTTTGATGAACGCGTTACCGTCAATCATAGTCTTGAAAAAGGCGAATACGATCAATGCCATGCCTGTCGGCTACCGATCACTGAAGAAGACAAACTAAGTGAAAAATACCAGCGCGGTGTGTCCTGCCCGCATTGCTTTGATAAAACCACTGCCGATCAGAAAGCCCGCTATGCCGAGCGTGAGAAACAGATACAGCTGGCATTAAAACGCGGGGAAGCACATATCGGTATGGAATCTAACGAAGCTGCCGAACAGCACCGACTGGAAAAAGCCAGACGAAAAGAACAGGATAGGCTTGCCGCCCTACAAAAACATCATCGATGAGATTAATCACCAGCCTACTGCTCTATGTTCTGATCGTTCCACTTAGCGTTGCTCAAAACCAAAGCGGACAAGCAGCGATTGCTTCGGCTCACCCGCTGGCAACTGAAGCCGGATTTGAAATTCTGCAACAAGGGGGGAACGCCTTTGATGCCGCCGTTGCTGTCAGTGCTGCTCTAGCGGTAGTGGAACCCGCCGGTTCAGGTCTCGGTGGTGGCGGTTTCTGGTTATTGCATCGTCAAGCCGATAAACAGCAAATCATGTTAGACAGTCGCGAGACCGCACCCGCCAAAGCACATCGTGATATGTATCTGGATGAAAATGGTGAGGTGTTACGCGATTTATCGCTTAATGGTCCATTGGCCGCCGCCATTCCCGGCACTCCGGCAGCATTGGATTATCTGACACAGCATTATGGTAAGTTGCCATTACCAACTACACTTGCCCCGGCAATTCGTTATGCCAGAGAAGGCTTTGCTGTCAAGCCGCGCTATCAGCGCTATATGGGGTTTAGAAAACAGGCATTAAATGCCGAAGCCAAAACAATCTTTCTGGATGGAGATGACATTCCCGAATTAGGCACGGTAATTATTCAACAGGATTTAGCCAACACCCTCGAAGCGATTGCCGAGAAAGGGCGCGATGGTTTTTATCAGGGGGATATCGCTCAACAGATGGTGGAATCGGTGCAGGCTGCCGGTGGTATCTGGACCCAACAGGATCTGTCTAATTACCAACTGAAAATACGCCAACCGGTGCAAACCCAATTTGCGGGTTACACCATCACCACAGCAGCTTTACCATCAGCAGGCGGACAATTAATCAGCTTAATGCTGAATCAGTTGAATACACTGGATTACCTGCAAGCCACCGCCCAACAAAAACGACATTGGTTGATTGAAACAATGCGCCGGGCCTATCGCGAACGCACTCTACATTTAGGCGACAGTGATTTTGTTGAGGTGCCGGATTATTTAACCGATGCCAACTACGCGGCGCAGCTGGCTGCCGATATTGATGCAGAAGCTGCCAGCAAAAGTGATGATTTACCGGATGAATTCAGTAATAAAGGTGAAGACACCAGCCATTTTTCGATAGTCGATCATTACGGAAATCGGGTTTCCGCCACCCTAAGTATTAATCTGCCTTTCGGCAGCGGCTTTGTCGCTGGCAATACTGGCGTATTACTTAATAATGAAATGGATGATTTTTCTGCCTTAATTGGCAGCCCGAATGCGTATGAGCTGGTCAGTGAATCGGCCAATGCGATCGAACCAGGCAAACGCCCCCTCTCCAGTATGACCCCCAGTTTTGTTGAGGATGATCAGCGTTTACTGGTCATCGGCACCCCGGGTGGCAGCCGGATTATTACCATGGTGATGCAAGGTATCCTGCATTTCATCGACGGTCTGGACGCGATGGAAATTGTTACTGCACCTCGATTACATCATCAATATCTGCCAGACCGGATACAAATGGAAACGCCCGGTTTTAGTGAGGCGGAGCAAGATGATTTGATCCACCGAGGTCATCAACTGGATATATTAAACCGGCGATTTGGCAATATGCAGGTGATTGTTGCCGATAAAACAACCCGCAATCTCAGTGCTGCCAGTGACCCACGTGGAGAGGGGCTGGCAAAAAATGAAATCATTACGCTCGATTAAAACTGTTTGATTACAGTTTCATCTCTGAAGGCATCACGCCTTTGCGTGCCTGCACCAATGCACTCCCCTCCAGCACAATCAAGGCGATTAACGTCAATGAAATCGGTACTAAAGCAAACCAACCGAGCACTGAACGCTGAATAAATCGCATGCTCTCATCGGCTTGTGACATGAGTAAAAATGAACCAAGACCAAATATGACGGCGGCAACCAGATAAGCACCCAGCAAGTACCAACATCGTTTCCAGGCAAGTTTCCAATGGGCTTGTACCAATGCAGTCTGGTCTTGTGAGTTGTACGCTTTATAGGCTATTGACCCAATCATCACAAGGGAACCCAGCAGCGATAATGAGAAAATTAACCACAGGTTTCGGGTGCCAAACAAAATGGCCGGAACAAAAAAATGAAATATCGCCACGTTGAACATTAGGCGCTCATGTGGCTTACTGGCTTCATGATAGATTTCAGACATAAAGTGTTCCTCTGTTTATAAAGGCAGTATTAACATGTTGCACCTGATTGACAGTCATTGCCATCTCGACTTTCGCGAATTTGATACAGACCGCGACACTATCCTGCAAAACTGCCTTCAATCCGGTATCGAAAAAATTGTCATACCCGGTGTCACTGTCAGTAGCTGGCAAAAGCAAGTTAAATTATGTCAAAGCTCGCCAATGCTTTCGCTGGTTTTGGGATGTCATCCGATGTTTATGGATGAGCATCCGGATGATGCTATGCAACTTCTGGATGACGCTGTACAACAATACAAGCCGATAGCAATCGGAGAAATCGGCCTGGATTTTTATGTTTCAAATGTCGATATGGCTGCCCAGTTAAGTTTGTTTGATGCCCAACTGGATATTGCCGTTAAATATGCTTTGCCGGTTATCCTGCACGTGCGTAAAGCCCATGATGAGGTGTTGAAACTATTACGCCAAAAACAATTACCTGGCGGCATCGTCCATGCGTTCAGCGGCAGCGCTCAGCAAGCTGAGCAATACCGCAAACTTAATTTTCTATTAGGTATCGGCGGTGCATTAACCTACCCAAGGGCACAAAGGCTGCAACGCCTGTTTACTGAGTTGCCACTATCGCAGATTGTGCTGGAAACCGATGCTCCTGATATGCCGCTTTGTGGTCATCAGGGGGAGCGCAATTCCCCCGAAAATATTCCGGTTATCCTGGAAAAGCTCAGTCAATTGCGCGGTGAATCCATCGCTCATATTGCTGAAATCACCTCCGCGAATTGTCGTCAATTATTTAATATCTGATTAATCGTGATGATGGGTGATTTCACCTTCAGTAAACAAATAATCGCGTAATTGCTCATCCATTTTTTTATCCTTGCGACGAATCCATTCCAGCGTCATCGCAGCGTGTTCTTTCTCTTCATCACGATTATGCTCAAGAATTTTTTTCAATTCCGCATCTTTGCAGGCATCTACCCGCTGGTTGTACCAGTCAACGGCCTCCAGCTCTTCCATCAACGATACGATGGCACGATGCATATCTTTGGTTTCATCCGATAATTCATTAAACGGCTCGTGGTAACCTTCGTTTGACATATAAAACCCTCAAGTAAAAATAAAAGAACCCAAATCAAATTAACATGTCTATTCCGACAACAACAATAACCTATATCAATACAGGACTTTCCATGACGCAAGGCAGCACTGATCGCATACTCCACTCGATTAACGCGGTGATCCTGGGTAAACAACACGCCGTCAAACTGGCCTTATCCTGTCTGATTGCCCGTGGTCATTTATTGATTGAAGATTTACCGGGTGTCGGTAAAACCACGCTGGCACATACGCTTGCCACCACATTGGGTTTACGTTTTCAGCGGGTGCAATTCACCAGCGATATGCTGCCAGCGGATATTCTCGGTGTGTCGATTTATGATCCTGAAAAACACCAATTCAGCTTTCATCGCGGACCGATTTTTACCCAGTTACTGCTGGCTGATGAAATCAATCGGGCTTCTCCGCGCACGCAAAGTGCCTTGCTGGAAGCTATGGAAGAACAGCAGGTGACTATCGAAGGCGATAGCTATCCGCTGGAAGATCCTTTCTTTGTTATCGCCACTCAGAACCCAACCCATCAGATTGGCACATTCCCATTGCCTGAGTCACAACTGGATCGTTTTCTTATGAGGATTCAGCTAGGTTACCCCGATCATCAGGCTGAAAGGGCTTTGTTAATGGGAGAAGACCGACGACAATTACTCAGACAACTCGATGCCGAAATAACCCCGCACCAATTAATCAAATTACAACAAACTGCCAGCCATATCGCCTTGAGTGAAGCGTTAATTGATTATGTGCAGGCATTGTTACGTTACACCCGACAAAGTAGCCAGTTTTATAACGGTCTGTCGCCGCGCGCAGGCTTGGGGCTAATTCAAGCCGCCAGAGCCTGGGCGATGATCAGTGGACGGGATTTTGTACTTCCTGAAGATGTGCAGGCCGTGTTTCCCAGCATTGTGCAACATCGTCTGCAAGCCCGTGAACATCTGCAATCGGCGGATTGGGCGAACGATATTCTGCAGCAGGTGGTGATCCCCTGATGTGGGCCCGACAATACTGGCAGCGCTGGCGTCAGCAGCAGCGTTATCGCGTTTATATCCTGCCCAGCCGTTATGGATTAAGCTATTCGATGTTGATTCTGGTGATGTTGCTGGGAGCGATTAACTACAACAACAGTCTTGGTCACTTGCTATGTTTTCTGCTGGTCGGTGTCGGCCATGTAGCCATGCATCACAGTTATCGCAATGTGCGTCAACTGGATTTTCAACTTGGTCAGGCTGAACCGGTATTTTGCGAACAGAACATACCATTACCGCTAAATCTGACCAACCAGAGTCCCCGCCCCATCCGGCAATTGGAGATAGCGTATTTGCCATCAGGTCATCGATCAGCTTGGTGGCCGTTAAAACAATTTTCTCGCTATGTTGCAGTGTATAAGGCCTCAGCCATAGCTGCTGAGCAAACCAGTCAGCATCTGATCCCCATCCCAACCACCCGGCGGGGATGGCTGGAGTTAGGACGCCTCCGACTCTCCAGCATCTATCCTATCGGCCTGTTATTCAGTTGGTTTTTTATTGAGATCAAACAACGGGTTCTGGTCTATCCCAAACCAGTCGGCAATAAATCCCTACCGCTCGCTTCGGCACTGGAAGAAAGTGGTGTATTGCAACATCAGCATGGACTTGATGATTTTGCCGGCTTTCATCGTTATCGTGAAGGTGATGCCAGACAACATATTGCCTGGAAAGCGCTGGCGCGTGATGGTGTGTTACGCACCAAACAATTCAGCAGTCCGGCGGGCCAGTCATTGATGTTGCAGTGGGAAGCTGTAGCTGATTTACCTGATACTGAAGCCAGGTTGTCGCAGCTGTGCCAGTGGATTCTCACTGCTGATGCGGCCGGGATGCAATATGGTTTGAGCATGCCAAATCAAACGATTGCCGTCAGCAGTGGCGAACAACATCGGCACCAATGTCTGCAGAGTCTGGCGTTATATGGCGAATAAAAAACCCGTTATTGCCCCCTCAAAACCGGCTATTCACTGGCTGATGGTGACACTGACCATTATTGCGATTCCGCATTTCTTCTATCAGCCCATCTGGGTTGCACTGATATTCTTGTTCATGATGAGTTGGCGGCTGATGCACAGCTGGCGAGGATGGCCTCTGCCCGCCGATAAACGCTTGTTAAAAGGTCTGCACTCGGTCAGTGCCGTACTGACTATCTTGCTGGTGTTTTACAGCTATGGCATCACCATTGGCCGCGATGCAGGTGTAGCGTTATTGACTACCATGGCTGCCTTTAAGATTGTCGAAGTGAAAAGTCTGCGGGATTATTACCTGAGCTGTTTTATGGGATTTTTCCTGGTAATAACCCACTTTTTCTTTAATCAGACGATTCCGATAGTCATTTTAATGCTGGTCAATGTGATCCTGCTGACCAGCTGTCTGATTACCGTCAACGAAACTGACAGTTCTGCAAAAAGCCGGGTTAAACAGGCTAGTATTATGGTGCTGCAAGCCACACCGTTAATGCTGTTATTGTTTGTACTGTTTCCTCGTATTTCCGGTCCGATATGGGGACTACCGAATGACGCCATGGATATCCCTGACAGTTTGCCAGACAGCATGACATTGGGCGAATTACCGCCACGCAACAGCGCAACCACTGGAATGTCTGATGACATCACTATTGGCAATATCAGTCAGCTGATTCAATCCGATGCGATCGCTTTTCGCGTCAAATTTGATAACAACCGGTTTCCAGACAGACAAAATCTATACTGGCGTGGCCCGGTGCTGTGGCACACCGATGGTAAACGCTGGTTACCGTTGCAGGATAATCAAAAACAGTCCGATGCCGTATCAAAAATCCGCGTTTCTGGAGAAGCACTTTCCTACAGTATGACTCTGGAACCGCATGATCGGCGCTGGCTGTTTGCACTGGATTTTCCAACGGCCTATCCTGCAACCATGCAGACCCGACTGAGTGGTGATGGCGAATTAAACAGTCAGGAAACCGTCAAACAACGCATCCAATATCGGCTCAGCTCCAATACCGAGTATTTATTCAATCCGCTGAATGACCCATATCTGCGATATGGGTTAAATTTACCGGAAGATCATCATCCCCGCAGTCAGCGACTAGCCAGACAACTAATCGAAACAAGTGAATCAAATGAGGCTTATATTGATGCGGTTTTAGCATATTTCCGTCAGCAGAATTTCAGCTATAGCCTGACACCACCGGCTTTGCGTGGCGACACCATTGACCAGTTTCTATTTGAGACCCGGCAAGGGTTTTGTGAACATTATGCTGCAAGTTTCACCATATTGATGCGTGCCGGGGGCATTCCGGCCCGAATTGTGACCGGTTATCAGGGGGGTGAGATCAATCCAGTCGATCAGGTTCTGACCGTTCGGCAACGTGATGCTCATGCCTGGACTGAAGTCTGGCTTCCCAACAAAGGCTGGCTCAGAATTGATCCCACCGCCGCAGTATCGAGTAATCGGGTAGACTTTGGTATGGGGGATTTATTGCCAGCTGAACGACGCTCGCCCAGAGCGATTGCCAACAATGATCGGTTGGTGGAAATGTGGCAATCCGCCAAAAACAATTGGGATGCACTGAATAGCGCATGGGATATGTGGGTAGTCAGTTATGGACCGGAAAAACAATTGGAATTGCTTAAAAAGCTTGGCATGCAGCAACCGGACTGGCAAAAAATGATCCGCTGGCTGGCAATTGGTATTGCAATGGTATTCATCTGGATTGCCTGGACCACGCTAAGACTGAAGTCTCATTCGACAGACAGGGTACAGCGCGCCTATTTGAAATTTTGTAGCACACTGGCACGACATGGCATCGAAAGACAGCCGAATGAAGGTCCAGAGGCGTTTGCCATACGTGCGCAACAGGCTTTTCCTGCTTACCAGCAACAAATTTCTACCATAAGCACACTGTATATGCATGTCCGTTATCGTGGTGATGCCAGTGAAAACGATTTTATACAGTCAGTAAAACAATTTAAGCCTCAACATTCAGCCTGAAATAAGCCGGCTTTGCCATTAACGGGCGGTTATCGGAAAATAGCGGCAATTAAAATTGGTCCAGAGGTAAATTCATGGCGCACAACAACCCATTATTTGAGCGCACCCATATTTTGCTTGGCGATACCGGTATTGAACGGCTGCAAAACAGTCATGTTTTTCTGGCCGGTATGGGCGGCGTCGGCTCTTTTACGGCAGAAGCTTTAGCGCGCATGGGTGTGGGCAAAATGACATTGGTGGATCATGATGTGGTCTCAGCCTCCAATATGAACCGTCAGTTGGTAGCACTGAACTCAACAGTCGGTAAATTAAAAGTCGAAGTCATGGCACAACGGATCGCAGATATAAATCCGCAATGTGAACTGAACCTGATTACTGAATTTTTAACGCCGGAAACGATTCCTGACACGCTCAATCAAGGCTTTGACGTAATAATTGATGCGATTGACAGCATGAGCAGCAAAACCACCCTACTGGAAACCGCATGGCGTAATCAGTTGCCGGTATTCTCCAGCATGGGCGCAGGCGGCAAACTTGATCCGAACCAGGTGCGTACCGGCGATTTAATGAATACGTCTATTTGCAAACTCGCCAAACAGTTACGTTCACATTTACGCAAGCGCGGTGTCGGTAAAGGTATCCAAACCGTTTATTCGCTGGAGTACCCGTTACCACCATTGCCCCCGGAACCAGTCAGTCGCGGACGGGCCCGTGCTGTAAATGGCACAGTGAGTTATATGCCCTCTATTTTCGGTTTAACGCTGGCAGGCCTGGTAATTAATCATATTATTGGTGATGCCCGACGTGTCTGATCCGCAAAATGTGGTGAATTGCACAGCGTATTATCAGCAACATCTGCAAACACTGCTTCAGCCTTACGGTATTGAAATCAAACCGGTTGCTGAGCATGAAGCCATACCCGGCAGTTTCTTTGGTGAACGTGAAGCTGGACTGCTAGGCAATCAATTATTGCTGCGGCTTGATACGCCAGTACATTCGGCGCTACATGAAGCCGGGCACTATATCTGCATGGATGGTCAACGGCGCATTACTTTAGATACCGATGCGGCCGGTGATTACGACGAAGAAAATGGCGTCTGTTATCTGCAGATCTTACTTAGTGATTTTCTGCCTGATCTCGGTCGAGATCGGATGATGCTGGATATGGATAGTTGGGGTTACAGTTTCCGCCTCGGCAGTGCCAAAGCCTGGTTTGAAGAAGATGCCGAAGATGCGCGGCAATGGTTAATCAAACACCACATCATTAATGAAAACGACCAGCCCACCTGGCAACTCAGAGAATAAAAAACCATTCATTGCAGCAAATTAACAGCCTGCTTATAATGCCCACTGTCTTAGGGGAGTAGTCTACCCATCTTAGGGCCTGTTTATCTCTCATCGACGATGAAAGACAAACAGACCCTAGTGCGTGAATCTGTCAACATACTTGTGTCCTCAAGACGCATGGCAGATTCGTGTCATTCGCTGGAATGGCATTGGCAAGACCTGAGGCAAATAACAACTCCATAGGCGGGTAGTTGTTATTTGCCTTTGGTTTTTTATCCCGCCTGAGTAGCCAAATCATGGAAGCTTTTTTTGTTTCAACCACCACCGTTGCCCTGGCGGAAATTGGTGATAAAACCCAACTCCTTTCGTTATTCCTAGCAGCACGTTTCCGTGCCCCCATTCCCATCATTTTCGGCATCTTATTCGCTACCCTGCTTAATCACGGTCTCTCCGCCTGGCTGGGAGTATGGATCACTGAATTCATCTCTCCTGAAACTGGCAGGTTACTTATTGGCATCAGTTTTATTGCGGTTGCTTTATGGATATTAATTCCTGACAAAGAAGAAGATGCTTCCTCAAACTTGAATCGTTACGGGGCATTTGTCGCAACGTTGGTGTTATTTTTTCTGGCCGAAATCGGTGACAAAACACAAATCGCCACCGTTATTCTGGCCGCCCAATATCAGCAGTTCTTTCTTGTTACACTCGGTACGACAGTTGGCATGATGCTAGCGAATGTACCTATTGTGTTATTCGGTCATCAGCTGATGCAAAAATTGCCTTTAAATGCAGCTCGCTATGCAGCTTCGATTGTATTTATCTCTTTAGGAATTATTACGCTATTGCTTTGACAGTTTGAGCAATTAATTCATACAGTAACCATTTTCGAATCACCTTGATGGAGAATCCATGAGCCAGACTATCAGCTCGCCAGTCACTGAATTATTAACGCAGCACGCAGTTACCTACGAAGTAGTTGAAATACCGCTTAGTGAAGATAAAAAACCGATCCGTAATCTGGAAGAGTTACTGAGTAGTCAGGGTCGCGATCCCAATTCAGTAGTACGTAGTTTGTTATTTAAAACCGGTTCGGGTCAGTTTTGCCTGCTGGCAGTAGCCGGAGGTGGACGTGCCGATTGGGCTGCACTTCGTAAACAACTTGGCGAGAAAAAACTGCGCATGGCTGAATTTGATGAAGTCTCGGAAGCTACAGGCTATGTCGTTGGTGCCGTGCCCCCCATCGCGTTACCTGAAACAGTTATGGTTTTAGCTGATAACAGTGCATTCCAGTTTGAACAGGTGATTATTGGCAGTGGTGTTTTAGGCTATGCCTTAGCATTAAGCGCCAATGATCTACGAAAAGTCATGTCCGATGTGCCCGTTAGCGAATTCGTAAAAATCGAGTAAAGCAATAACAGCTGGCGTGCTATACGCCAGCTTTCTTTTCACTTTCCCATTAATTGTTAGTACTTCAGCCAAAAACATTAACAAACACTAATTTAGTATTTTCTAATTTAGAAAACTGGAATATACTTGCACTATTATTTTTGCAAGGATCTCTTATGAGCACTCTCCCCCTATCTTTTCCTGAGATTAGCGAAATGCAATCCCATGCCAAAGCAGCAGCCGCTTTGCTCAAGCAAATGAGCAACGAGCATCGGCTAATGATCTTATGTGCTTTGGGAAACCAGGAACTGGCCGTCAGTGAAATCAATCATCTGGTGCCGCTTAGTCAGTCGGCATTATCACAACATCTTGCCAGTCTGCGTCATGCTGAATTAGTCAAAACACGCAAAGACTCACAAACCGTCTATTACCGACTGAATGGCGATGCCGCGCTACGCATCATTGCCGTTTTGCAATCTCTGTACTGTCCTAAATATCAAACTTCTTCATGTGGAGAAAAATCATGAGTTATTCCATCGAAAAACCAGAAACAGTATTTTTAAACAAAACACCTGACGATATTTGCATCATCGATGTCAGAACAACCGCCGAAGTTAACGCAAAATCGTTGCCCAGCGCCATCCATTTGCCACTACAGGCCTTCAATGTTGAAGCATTGCAAAAGGCAATCAACAAGCAATCAGCTAACCCTGAGAAAATTTATTTTTTATGCCATTCAGGACGACGTGCAGAAACTGCCGCCAAACAAATTGATGGGCAAGTTTCCCAATCATTAGTGGTCATTGAGGGCGGCATTCAAGCTGTTGAAAAGATGAATCCTGATTGGGTGATTACCCAAGGAAAAGCTATTTCAATTGAACGTCAGGTACGTATTACTGCGGGTGGTTTGGTGTTACTGGGGGTGATTTTAGGGTTTGCGATACATTCAGCCTGGTTTGCCCTATCCGGTTTTGTCGGCGCAGGACTGATGTTCTCAGGAATAACCGATAGCTGTGCGATGGGCATGATCATCGCCAAAATGCCATGGAATAAATAAAAAATCATGCTGCTGATACTGGGCATTGTGATTGGTTTATTGCTGGGCCTGACCGGCGCAGGCGGCTCGGTATTTGCCGTACCACTTTTGATTATGATTGGCGGCATTTCAATTCATGAAGCGGTGACATTGTCGTTAGCGGCTGTCGCTGCCATCACATTGTATGGCAGCGTACGAAATCTCACAAAACAAACTATTTTATGGCTGCCAGCGGCCCTATTGGCCGGTAGCGGCATATTGGCGGCACCGCTTGGCAAAGTGTTAGGCACGATGCTCAGTGAAACCATACTGATGGCAGGGTTCAGTATTTTAGCCATCCTCATTGCCATTCGTATGTGGTTGACGGCAACAACGATGCCGGAAGCCAGTAAAGTCGTACGTGGCAGTCATTTATCATTAGAGAGCACTAATGGCCTGCTGTGTAAATTCAGTCCAACCGGCCAATTTCAAATGCGTCCAAAATGTATGAGCGGCCTGCTGTTGGGCGGTTTAATGGTCGGCTTGTTATCCGGATTATTCGGCGTGGGCGGTGGGTTTCTGATTATCCCTTTACTGCTTTTGCTCAGTCAGGTCAGCATGATACAAGCGGTCAGCACCTCATTAGTGGTCATAGCGTTTATCAGCAGCAGCGGTTTTATTGCTCATATTGTATTGGGCGAAACAACACATTTGTCATTGGGTTCACTGGCCTGGTTAATTACCGGCGGTTTACTCGGTATGTTTGCGGGACAGTTACTCAGTCACAGGATTGCCAATGCCAGCTTACAGAAAATCTTTGCCATCGGTTTGATGGCAGTTTCCGCACTGATGTTATTCACACAACTGATATAGGATATAAATCACCATGCTATTCAGACAACTTTATGAAAAACATTCGTCAACCTACACGTATTTAATTGCTGACAATGAAAGCAAAGAAGCCCTGTTAATTGATCCGGTGGTTGATGAAACAGATGGATATTTGAGGTTATTGAACGAACTGGGATTAACCCTCAAAATCGCCATGGATACCCATACTCATGCCGATCATATTACGGCTCTGGGCAAACTTCGTGATATAACGGGTTGTGAGACCTATATGGGACAACAGGCCAATTCTTCCTGCGCCAATGACAGTTTCCATGATGGAAGCCAAATTGTTGTCGGAAAGCTGACCCTGACAGCACTGCACACCCCTGGGCATACCGATGACTCTTACAGCTTTATGCTGGAGCATGCGGGTCAGAAATATCTGTTTACCGGGGATACGTTATTGATTCGTGGCACTGGTCGAACGGATTTTCAAAATGGCAGTGCAATAGAACAGTACAGCAGTCTGTTCGACAAATTATTGAAATTTCCAGAGGACACGTGGGTCTATCCGGCGCATGATTATAAAGGCTGGATGGTCAGTACCATCGGTGAAGAACGCCAGCATAACCCACGTTTGCAAGTGAAAGATGTGGTTGAATACAAGCAAATCATGGATAACCTGAATTTGCCCAATCCTAAAATGATGGATGTCGCCGTACCGGCTAATCGCGCCTGTGGCAATATTTAATTGCTCAGGCAGACTGAATGCAGTTACGGCCTTTTTGCTTGGCCTGATAGAGCTGTTTATCTGCTCTATCAATCAGTTCATTATGCTCATCATTTGCCGATGGAATCATGGTGCTGACGCCCAGGCTAATAGTGAGCAACTGACTGACTTTTGAGCGGTCGTGAGGGATCTGTTTTTTGAAAAGTGCCTGCCGACAACGCTCGGCTATGGACCAGGCGGCATTATTATCTGTTTCCGGCAACAGCATCACAAACTCTTCGCCACCAAAGCGTCCAAAAAAATCCCGGGAACGTACGGCAACATTATTCAAGGTTGCAGCAACCTGCTTCAGACAATCATCACCCTGCAAATGACCATAACAATCGTTGTATTCTTTGAAAAAGTCGATATCAATAACGATCAATGACAATGGCTGTTTATTCTGCCGAGCCTTTAGCCACTCAGTTTCAATGACCGTATCAAACATGCGACGATTGGCTACACCGGTCAATCCATCTTTGAAAGACAGTTCTTCAAGTTCTTTTTGTAACTTGATCAGTTCCTGTTCCGTTTTTTTACGTTCACTGATATCGAACATAAAACCAATTAATGAATCGACCTCACCATTTTCCTTGCGAACCACATGAACTACATCGCGGATCCAAACATAGTCGCCATTTTTTGTCAGTGCTCGATAATCGGCTTCATGATCAACGCCTGACTGGGATTGCGAAACACAGAAATCCACTACCCACTGCCGATCTTCCGGATGCATTCGGGTTGCCCAGTCTTCAACCGACTGCCAGCTGGAAGGCTCCCAACCCAGCAGTTCTTCAATCTGTGGACCAATATAGGAGAATCGCAAACTTGCCCAATCTATTTTCCACGGAATAGCCCTGGTCGATTCGAGCAGCGTTTTGTAGACACCGTTATCGGTGGGGTTGTCGTTTATCAAATCGGTCATGGCAACACTCGTTGAGACTTACCGTTAAGGGTACTTATTCCACAACATAAACAAGGTTTTTATAATCCATTCTGAGTCAATTTAACGTATTTTTCTGGCCCGAATTGTACGGCCTTTGATTTTTCCATCGGCCAGATAATTCATTGCCTGTCGCAATGCGGATTTGCTAACAGCCACATAACTCGACATATCAAAAATATCGATCTTGCCGATATCGGCACCATCCAACCCAGCATCCCCCGTCAATGCCCCTAAAATATCTCCTGGTCGAAGTTTGTTTTTACGCCCGGCATCCAGTTGAATAGTCACCATATTGGCTTCAAGGGTATAACTGTCATCGCGATCCAGCGAAGCTGGTACATCACAGCGACACGGTTTTTTCTGATATTTCTCAATTGCCAGCATGCGTGGCATTTCAGCTTCAGCTACCAGACTCATAGCCAGACCTGACTCTCCTGCCCGACCAGTTCGACCGATACGATGTACATACACTTCCGGATCACGTGGTAATTCATAGTTAATTACCATTTCAATCGCTTTGATATCCAGCCCACGCGCGGCCACATCGGTGGCAACCAAAACAGGACAACTCTGGTTGGCAAAACGCACCAGGACCTGATCCCTTTCACGTTGTTCCAAATCGCCATGAATGGGCTGGGCATCAATTTTATGGTTACGAAGCCATTCTGCCACTTCATCACATTGTTTTTTGGTATGACAGAACACAATCGCGTTTTTAGGCTGATAATGCTGAAACAACATTAGCAATGAACTGTTACGCTCATGCTTTTTGATTTCGTAAAACAGCTGATCGATGACCGCTTGTTGATGTTGTGACTCAACAGTAATTCTTGTCGGATCGCGCTGAATAGTACGACTGATCTGTTTGATACCGTCGGGAAACGTCGCTGAAAACAATAAGGTTTGTCTGGAGCCTGGCGTTTGTTTAATGATTTCTTGCATTGCATCAACAAAGCCCATATCCAGCATGCGATCGGCTTCATCCAGCACCACAGTTTTGACTTTATTGAGTTTCAGAGTGGATTTTTTCAGATGGTCCTGAATCCTTCCCGGTGTGCCTACAACAATATGTGCACCGTATTCCAATGACACAATTTGTGGGCCTAACGGTTTACCCCCGCATAACATCACCAGTTTAAGATTCGGGATAGAACGTCCCAGACGACGTAATTCTTTGCCTACCTGATCGGCCAACTCCCGTGTTGGGCAAATAATTAAGGCTTGCACGGCAAAAAAGTCAGGCTTAATCGTTTGTAAAAGACCAAGGCCAAAGGCAGCGGTTTTACCACTGCCGGTTTTTGCCTGGGCAATCAAATCCTTGCCCTGCAGGATCAGTGGCAGGCTCTGCGCCTGTACAGCGGTCATTTGTTTGTAACCGAGCGAATCAAGTACAGCCAGTTGTTCAGCAGGTAACTTCAGCTTAGAAAAATCATTTTCAGACATGGGAAACTTTAAACAGAGAAAGATAGCGCGCATGATACCAAAAAGCTCGCTGAAACATTGCTTTACCTGAATTTACATTCATGGCAATGAACCCCAACACAGACTGCAAGTCTGATAGTCATCAGCCAGCCAAACTGTGAGGTAATGGCTATGTCATTCATTAAAAATCTATTTCTTCCAGCTTTCACCGCCAGCCTGCTTACTGGACTAATGGTATTTATACCAAGTCAACACAGTTATGCCGATGTGTCGGTGAACGTGCAACTTGGTCAGAATATGCATAATCGACCACACCATGGTATTTCGGGAAACCGGCATTATCGCTCCCCTTCTATCGGTATTACTGGCCACCGTTCATTTGGACTGGATCCCAGGCTCAACCACTTCAAGCAACCTCGTTATAAACCGTATTACCGACATTACGATACAACCCGACCTCGTCATCGAACAGGCTATTATGGTTTTCGAGGCAACAGTATCACCCTGATTACACCGATTGTTTATTCTCAGAATTATCAAAATGCCGACCCTATACGTCGCTATACAGCTAATTCATCACGGCCCCTTTCCACAGCTGCGTCTATATCAAACTATTCCAATCTTGATGGTTGGGAAGCATTATCACGCTATGAATCAACAACAGCGATTAATGCCTTTAAAGCGCAATCCAGTAAAAATCCCAAAGCTTCTTTACCCAAAATTGGTTTTGCTTTAGCCACGGCTTTACAGGGTGAAACGGATAAAGCATTTTGGGCTTTGAACCTGGCATTAATTGCCGATACCAGTGATCTGCGTTATTTCAGCGCCGATCCCGGCCTGCAATTGGTGATTGATGATTTATTGGAAAATTATCATAACAAACCTTTGATGACGGCCACCCTGCTTTATTTGAAGCAGGATTACCGTTCAGCTCGAACACTGATAAAAACGGCATTGAATGAATGCGATAACTGTTCCGCCACTCGGAATATGCAGCGGTTAATACAGCAACGGCTCAATGGCTAAATAAAAAACACCCTGCCGTTATCAACAGGGTGTTTACTGTTTAATGTTCTTCATCGAAATCCTGTTTATGCTTTGGATTGGATTTCGAAGATTTTGAGCTTTCTGTTTTTTCAGACTTCTGCTCTAACTGAATGGCAGAATTTGCATCCGAGTCTCCGACCATTTTCAGCGGTGCAGGTGGCGCAGAACCATCTTTATCCTGACCAAAGTAAATGGTCATATGCGGGAATGGAATCTCAATGCCCGCCGCATCCAGATGCTGTTTAACCAGACGATTATAAGCCCGGCCGACACCCCATTGTGTCCCCGGAAGGGTTTTAATACGTACCCGGATATTCACCGAACTGTCCGCCAGCGCGGTCACACCATGGACTTCCAGTTCGTCGATCAGAATTTTTTCACGCTGTTCAGGATCAGCCATTAATTCAGCAAACGCTTCACGCAGATGCACAATGACTTCATCTGTATTTTCACGATACGCCACACCATATTCACCAACATGGTAAGCAAACTCCCGCATAAAGTTGGAAACAGTATCCACCGCCGAAAACGGAATCATATGGTAGGTACCGGATAAATCACGTAAGCCTAACGAACGGATAGTAAGTTTTTCAGCGGTCCCCGTAATACCACCAGCTGTCACAATATCTCCGGCATTAATGGCATTTTCCATTTGAATAAATACACCGGTAATCACATCCTGAACCAGTTTCTGGGCACCAAAACCAATAGCCAGACCCAATACACCAGCCCCTGCCAGTAATGGTCCGATATTGACACCTATTTCTGCCAGCACAATCATCACTGTCATAATGATCAGAGCAATCGCTGCCGCATTACGGAAAATGGTCAATAATGTTTTTGCTCTGGCCGTAGGCATCTGACCATCATCATTAGGGTTTAGCCGATGCTCAATCCAACTGGCCAGAGCAATCCAGATGGCCATCGCACCCACAAGGATCGCCGCCACACTGATTACTGTACCGATAGTCTGAATACCCGCATCTGAAGCTAACCAGGCCGAAAGACTGAATATTCCCCACGCATCCAGAATCACGGCAGCAACCACTACGACCAGCAAAATGCGTAAGGTTTTATAGATATTGGGCACAAATCCATTCAACCGTTCTTCGAGTAATGGAAAACGTGAACGCAAATCATCTGAAACATGTACCGGATGACCAAGGGTTTTGGCCATAAATTTTGCCACTAAGCCGCCAATCACTAATGCCATAATCGTTTGGAAAGTGGCTTTAAGCATCATCGGCAAGGCATCCTCCGGACGAAGTAATAATGCTCCCGCCATTACGGCAAAATAAACAATACCCAACACATGCCAGCTGCGCGCAAGAATTCCCAGACTGACCCGTGAAAAACTTAAGGTGGACTGCTGCGCGTGGAATAACAAACGTTGTTTGACTAACATGCGGTTTTGCATGATCACCAGGACGGCATAGATAAATGCACTTAATACCACCAATACACTGACCAACTGACCAATCACCGGATTAATATTCAGATTGACAAGTGGCACCACCAATAGCATGCCGTAGCCGATATAATTGGTTAAACGCACCAGCCAGATATGCCAGTATGTCGCACTTTCAGCTGAGATGGGTAATAAACGCAAAGCATCATCCCGCCCAGCAAAGACGGTTCTCAGAATCACTTTGAATATTTCAATCGCCAGAAAGGCATTCAGAAATAGCGATTGACTGACATTCATCTCACCATTACTGCCAATGGCAAATAAAGCCACAGCATAACCGGCTACCCATGCCAAAATAACGGTTAGTAAATCAACAACTGCAGCCAGTAAAATCGCGCTGAATTTTCGAAAAACCGGATATTCGCCATCTGCTTCAGCCCAGTCATTGGCACGGCGAAAAGCATGGCGTGCCAGACTGCGCAGCACGTAAAACATCAATAACGTGGCAGCAATCACGACGACCAGAAAGAAGATTTCATCCAGTATCAGCTGCCAATCAAACGCGCTTTCTTGATCCGAATCCGTTCCGGTTAAAGCAGAAAAACCCGCATTCACTGTTGAAACAATTTCTTGGGCGACGGCTTGGGTTTTATTAGCAATTTGCCGGGCAAAAGTGGGTTCAGCTACCAGACTGACTGAATCAGTCTCTTTATCCATCGCGCCTGCGGCTTCGGCCAAATCACGCAGTTCGGTAATGAGTTTTTCACGTGCCTGCTCATTTTCAAGCGTATCGGCAAGTGCCGAGTAATGCGTTTCGTTATTGGATGAAGCAGCAGGTTCAGCCCATACCATGTCGGTAAAACTGAAGGCTAACAACAATGTCATCAGCAGACCCGAAGTTAACTTCCATTGCATATCAAAAATCCGCACGATGCTGAGATCTCCCTTGTTTGGTTTCGTTATTTTTTAATCGATTGCAAGCCTAAAGGCTTGAGACTGATGCCATTAGTAAATTTTTCCGGAATCCGAAAGCATTTAACTGAGCAGGCTAAAAGCGAGTGTTTGTGTTAAAGGACTCTAACAGGGCAAAAGGGTTCATTGCAAAACCGATACAATTTCCAACGCCTCATTTTCATCCACTTCCACTATGACCCCTTCACCGGATAAGATGAACTCATCTAACAGCCCGGAAATATTAACCTGATGAGTAATATAAATTCGGGGTTTCTCTGTTTGCTGCTGAACAATATGTGTCTTCCAGTCCTGCAGAAATTGTTTTTTTAAATGGCGATTTGATGCATGAAAAAACGAATTCAATGCCGTCAGCTTTTGGGGACTTCCAAAGCCCAGTAGTTCCGCTGTTTCCAGACAACGGCACCATTCACTTGAATAAACCTCTGCATCGCTGATACCCAGATCACGAAGTTTATCGCCCAGATCAATGGCTTGTTGTCGGCCTTGCTCAGATAAATTACGTTGTGACTGGCAATCTTCCAGTTCGAATCCCGGCGGATCACCTACTCCAGGAGCAAGCGCATGCCGGAAAATAATGATTTGCTCGGCAAAAGCTTGCACGGGCAAGAATCCCAAAACGAAGAAAACTATTCGCAAATATGTCATTTGTTCGCAGTCATACAGTCAAACTCATTTTTCAATTGAGATTATTAATGAACATACGTAATTTAAAGGAATCACATGTGTATGATTCCATTAGGTTCAAACAGTTCATTTGAGTACCGGAGCCAATATGCCCGAAACATCCATGTCACGAAAACTTACTCTTTTTTTACAGTTTCTTTTGTTTATCGGGCTGGCCGGGGCAATTTGGGAACAACAATGGCTTAATGTGGTGATTACCACCGGCATAATCATCATCACATTATTCCCGATTTTGCTCGCCAAAAAATTCAATGTGCATGTGCCACCTGTATTTCAGCTGATGGCAATCGGCTTTATTTTCGCGTCAATTTTTTTAGGTGAAGTTCATGGCTATTACACCCGTTTCTGGTGGTGGGACATTGCACTGCATACTACTTCAGGATTTTTGCTGGGAATTACAGGTTTTCTTCTGGTTTATTTACTGAATGAAAATGACAGTATTCATATGCAGATGCAGCCCGGATTTGTGGCGTTTTTTGCTTTTATGTTTGCGCTGGGAATGGGGGCTTTGTGGGAAATATTTGAATTTTCGATGGATAAGATTTTCGGCACCAATATGCAAAAACCGATGTTCGGCGATCATTCAGGTTTAACGGACACAATGTATGACCTGATTGTTGATGCGATTGGCGCGTTGATTATCTCGATACTTGGTTATGGCTATTTGAAAAAAGCTCAGGCGAAATCTTTTCTCGAACGCTGGATCTTTTCATTTATCGTGAAAAACCCGCGTTTTTTTAACAAACACAAAAACACATCGAATAAATCCAATCTGCCAGACTGACTTTTAGCAGCTTGTGACATCTTCCCTAATAAATCAGGACTAACTCTGATGTACTTTTAGCCCTAGCACTCTAGTATGCCCCTAAATTGCTGTTTGTCAGCAATGTCATCTGGAGTACAAATGTTAAAGCTGTCTTTTGCATTACCACCATTTTTCATATTGAGCTTATTACTGATGTTATCGCTGGGAGGCTGTGAAGGAAGTGATGCTGTTCCGGAAATGGAGACTGCACCGATAGCTGATGAAGATAAAATCCCCCTGTGGCTGGACGGACAAGTTGAAATGTCACCGCAGGAATGGCTGGTAAAACGCAGCCGTGCTGAAGTAACAGATGAAAGAGCAGAAATAGAACGAACCGCAGAATTACTGGTTATCGCGGCTGACCGGTTCGATGAAAGTCACCGGATGATTGCCAATCGTGCAGCACAACTGGAAGATATGTTGCTCGAACATCGCATTAATGAAACCGCGGTAGATCGATTGGAATGGTTTACCAAGCTGCCAACATTACAAACTCCGCACAGTTTCTCGGCACTTTGTCAGTACTATTACAATCTACGTACCCAAGGTAAAACCGAAGACGAAATCATTCAAAATCTGCTGCGGATCTAAGGCAGCATTTTTCTGGTAATAAGTAATTTTTAAACGGCTGGATATGCATTATATTACTATTATTCGGGCATCATGATGATGCCCGAATCTTTATATCCAGAGAATTAATATGTCCAGGTAACAGAGCCTATGGCACTTCTTGTTGCACCGTAATTAGCCTGTCCCCATTGCGGACTTTCAAAATATTTTTCATTGCCGACGTTATACAAATTCATAGCAAGTGTAACGTTTTGATTGAGCTGGTACTGGGCAAACATATCCACCAAGGCATAACTTCCCTGCACTTCAACATCGCCAACGTAAATTTCATTTTGCCATCTTACCCCGCCACCGACATTGAGTCCGACAACTTGAGGTACATGATAACTTGCGGCTACTTTGAATTGATTAGTGGGTATAAAGGTTCGAGTTTTATCACCATTTTCATCCTCTATATCCAAGTGTGTGTAACCCATACTCAGGTTTAATCGATCTACCACTTCACCAGATAATTCAATTTCATAACCTTTGCTCTCCATCTCAACACCACGGTAAATATTTAGTCCCGACGCAGCATCACGATCAATCCATTCACCAAAATTTTCCTGTCTGGACTCAAAACGCGCTAAGGTTAATACGGCGCGGCCATCATTAAATTCCTGTTTGATACCAATTTCTCTACTTTCACCTTTCACCGAACCTAATGGCGATAGATCTGCGCCAACCCATGTCTGGGCTTTGAACACTTCACTGTAGCTACCATAGAGCATGGTTCCATCAATAACTTCATAGGTAACACCTGCATAAGGCACCGTCTCTGAATCCGATACTTTTTGTGGGGCACCATAACTGTATCCATCCTGTTCAATCTTGACAGTTCTGGCACCTAGTAAAAAGGAAAGCCTGTCAGTGGCACTAAGTCTGGTTGAGAAATAGGCCGAGTCTTGGTCTTGATCAATATTGGTTGATTGGGTGTCTGCATCATAAACATCAAATGCTGGTCGAGGGGTGTATCCTGCAGCCCAATTAGAACCAACCGGGGCGTAATTCCATTCACTGGAGTAAATAGATCGTCCTGTAAGTTTAATATCAGCTTTATTGATGCCGACCACCAGCTCATGTTCCCTGCCGGCTAATTCAAACTGACCACTAAGATAAAGATCGAATATTTTTTCTTTATCTTGTGCATCATAATGACTGGCATGGGCTGTTAAACCTTCTTCAGTAAAGGCATCTGGGCTACCCGAAAGATAGAATGAATCCCACTGTTTTTCTTGCTTATTCTGAGTATAGATAGCTTTTACTGACCAGTTCTCACTTAACTCATGATCCAGTTCGGCAAAACTTCGTGTTTGTTTCACATCCTGATAAGCCCAATCTGGCGCGGTATTAGTCGACACGTCATAACTGGTTAACGTACCGTCGCTGTAAAAAAGTGGTAAAGCACCTGAAGAATTACCTTTGCTGTATGTATCATTTACACTGTGAGCTAAGGTCAATTCGGTTGTATCTGTCAGATCAGCTGAAACAATGCCATAAAATACATCCCTATCAGTCGTATATCGGTCCAGGTAAGAGTCGCCTTTTTCTTTTGCGACGACTAATCGACCACGTACTCGCTCATTTATAGGCCCCGAAAGATCCACATCAATTCGACGTGTATTCCATGAACCATAAGATGTTTTCGCAGAAGCATGAAACTCATCAGTAGGCCGTTTACGAACAAAGTTAATTGTCGCTGAAGGATTAGCAAGCCCGGTAATCAAACCACTTGCCCCCTTAATGACTTCGACTTTTTCATACATTGCCGTGTCATCATGACCTTGAGTCAGTCCAAATGAAAATGGCACTCCAAGACCATCGTACTGGAAATTGACTATGTCGAAACCGCGCGCGGTGTAATAGGTTCGTCCTGTTTCAACCTGCTCAACCGTTACGCCCGGGGCATATCTCAGTAGTGTATTCACATCACGTAATGCAAAATCCTGGATCTGGTCATTCGAAATAACCGATACGATTTGAGGTGTTTCAAAAACAGTCAAATCAAGTTTGGTTGCTGATTTGGTTTCTTCTGGTTCCCCATAAACATGAAGTGAATCCAGACTGACATTGTCAGACGTTTCTTGCTTTTGCTCTTCTACTTGGGATTGTTGTTCAGTATCGGCAATTGCCATTCCACAGCAAAGTGATGCTATAGAAAATGTGATAGCGCGTCGTGTATCAAACTTCATAAACCCACCTAGATAAATTTAAAAAAGTTTACACAATGATACTTGCTAACACAAACGATTTGCATTTACATTTCATTAATTAAGATATACAAAACTCGCCCTGGAACCCTTCCATCATAAAATTGATAAATCAATGGAACACTCGTGCCAGCAAACTTGGTTTAACCGGATTCGCACGCACTGATTCACTGCTTTATAATTTTTAGTGATTTACTTTTCTGCTATTAGAAAAGCTGCGGCCCACTTACCTTTCACGTCGGAATCTATGACCACACCTCAAGCAAACAGTTATTTCAGTTTGATCCGCAACCAGTTTGGTTTGCTGGCCATTGGTTTTATCGCACTGTTCACCGGTAATCTCGGACAAAGCTTTTTTATTGGTCTGTTTCAGTCTGATATTGCCAACTCATTAAATTTATCCGCGGGTGAGTTTGGTGCAGTGTATGCCGCGCTCACCATGATCAGTGGATTTCTGGTACTGCATTACGGCCAGAAACTGGATTGGATTGCTCCACGGCGCTATGCATTGTTAGTGCTGACCGCATTACTTACCGGCGTTATTTTACTGACCACTTCACCTTGGCTGATCCCCGCGGTCATTGGTTTAGGCCTGGTCAGATTATGCGGTCAGGGATTGATGACGCATTTTGGTAGTACTTTGGCTGGGCGCGAATTCACTGTTAATCGTGGCAGGGCTCTGGGACTGGTCAGTCTGGGTATGCCTTTGGGTGAAATTATTTTAGCGCCGGTTATCGCCTTATTAATCGGATGGTTGAGTTGGCAGCAAATCTGGTGGGCAGTAGCAGCGATTATTTTTCTCATTTGGATAGTGTTATTGTTTATGGCGCCCTGGCCTGAGGCACCTGAAATCAAGCGTGATAGTAGTGGCAACCAAATCAAGGGTCCCAATCCCTTGCTGGAAAAGCGATTCTGGCTGATTATTCCTCTGACCATGGCCTTGCCGGTCACGCTGACCGGTATTTTTATTTTTCAGGCACAAATGACATTGGATTTAAACGCTACCACCACAACCTATGCTTTGGGCTTAACAGCGATGGGCGTTGCCCGTTTTCCCGGAGCCTTGCTTGGCGGACGCTGGATTGATGAGTTAGGCGTGTCACTGCTTGCCAGAATTTATCTGATGCCATTTGCTTTAGCCATCATTCTGGCTGTTATTGTGGGAGGAAATGCAGGCGTTTTGATTTTAATGATTGGGGCCGGTATTTCACTCGGTATGTCCTCACCCGTCGTTGACAGTTTGTTGGTTGTGCTGTGGGGGCGGGAACATCTTGGCCGGGTACGCAGTGTGAAATCTGCCTTAATGGTGTTTTCAACCGGTCTGGCACCTGCCGTTTTAGGCTTTTTAATTGATGGTGGCGTGCAGTTTGAAGTTATCCTGCTGGGGATGCTGACCTTTATGATATTGGGTTGGTTACTGGCGTTAAGCCCTATTCGAGAAGCTCAAAAACAAGTTTGATTACAATGCTGTATCAACAACTCAAACAACAGCTTCAAGATAATCGGCAATCCGGTGCCAGTGAGCTGGCTATTGAAACCCTGTCTCATCTGCATGAATTTCTTCAGCAAACTGATACCAAAACTTCAGCAGAACTGGCAAATATTGTAGTGGAACTGAGCCAGATTCGCCCCAGTATGCATGCTGTTACTAACGCATTAAAACGCTGGCTGGCTCAGGTTATTACCCTGCACTTCAATGGCGAGTTTCGTCTACATTATCTGAAACAGCTGGCCGATATTCGCGTGTTATTAATTCAGGCCAGCGATCATGTTGTCGGGCATGCCTGTCAGCTGATTCAGCCTGGTCAAACTATTCTTACGCATAGCCGAAGCTCTCAAGTATTGGCCCTATTCAAGATGCTTAAACAGCAACAAACCGATTTTCGAGTGGTTGTTACTGTCAGTGCACCGGGCAATGAAGGGTTTCTGGTGGCTGAACAACTAAATCATTGGCAGATTCCGGTTTCGGTTATCACCGATGCACAAATGGGAAAGATAATGTCTGACATTGATATCAATCTGGTGGGCTGTGACACCTGGCTTGCCGATCAGTGTTTTGTTAACAAAAGTGGCTCTTATCTGCAGGCACTGGCCGCAAAAGACTGGCACAAACCTTTCTGGGTATTAGCAGATAGCTTTAAAAATTCGGACCAAACCAGCAAAGAGGTGATACTGGAAGCCATGGCTGCCGATGAGATTGGCTGTCCTTACGGAGCATTTATCCAGCCAATAAACCATTATTTTGAAATCATTCCAGAACGACTTATCAGTGGTCGGGTAGATGAAAATGGTCTGCATCCCTGCTGCCCGAATTGATTTTTATCGGCCAAAAAAGCAAATAATAAACTCAAGTTCTGATCATCGCGTCCGCTATAATTTGGGTAGCTCCTTCTAGAGGACAAGAATATGACCATTAATAGTACCCCATTCGGCCAGACTGTCAGTTCCATGGCAAAAGATCCTGTAAACAAACAGGATGGTCCATTTGGACAGCAGGTTTCTGCTCTGGCACAGGAAAAAAAGTTTTCGGTATCCGACACCAACAGCCAACTGAATTTATCCATTCTGCAGGTTTCTTTTAATATCAGTGAGGGCAATGGCGATGGTGCAATGTCATTGCTCTTCAAAACGGCTCTTGAAGGCATTAATGATGTTTTGCGACCCGAACTTGGTGATAACGCGATTCAAAAAGCCTATGAATCAGGCCTTGATGTCTCACCTGAAGCGACTTCAGATCGCATCGTGCAAATGAGCACTGCCTTTTTTGATGCCTATTACAGCACCCGTCAGGACATGCCATTGGATGAAGCCCTGGAATCATTTGTGAAAGTGATTGGTGGTGGAATCGATCAAGGCTTCAAGGAAGCCCGCGATATTCTTGGCGGACTGAAAGTACTTGAAGGTGACATAGCCAGTAATATCGATAAAACCTACGATCTGGTTCAGCAAGGTTTACAGGCCTTTTTGCAAAATTATCAATCTTCACGCGAAGCTTAATCCCCCTTTTACCGCCATCCATTTTGGATGGCGGTTTCGCTCTACCCTCATTTTCATATTGATTCCGCTCTTGAGTTCTACCTGATACTCGCCGTACTCTGTTTTCATGTTCTGAGTATTTCGAAGTTATCTCAGGTCATCCCGTGTTCCAGCCACAGGAGAAGAACATGAATAAAACATTAGTCATCGGCGCAAATGGTCAGATCGGTAAACTGTTGGTACAGATGATGACCGAACAGAAGCTGCCGGTAAAAGTAATGCTACGCAAAGCAGAACAAGCGACTGAATTTGAACAGATGGGCGCTGAAGTGGTGATCGCAGATCTTGAAGAAGAGCTGCCAGATGATACTTTTACTGATTGCGATAAAGTGGTGTTTACCGCCGGTTCAGGCGGCAAAACCGGGGCCGATAAAACTATCCTGGTGGATTTATGGGGCGCCTGTAAATCTATCGATAAAGCCAAACAACACGATATTAAACAATTTGTGATGATCAGCTCACGTGATGCCGGCGATCCGGAACACGGCACGCCCGCCATCAAGCATTACAACATCTGTAAACATTTTGCCGATAAGCATCTTATCGAAAGCCATCTGCCCTACACTATTCTGCGTCCCGGCAGATTAACCGATGGCCCGTTAACCGGTAAAATCACTACCACTCGTCCCGCTGATCAACAACAGCAATTTATTTCCCGGACCGATGTGGCAGCTTGCATTTTACAATGCCTGGATCATTCGGAAACAGTTAATCAGATTGAAGAGTTGTATCAGGGAGAAATGCCAATACAACAGGCTTTTATTAAATCTGTAAAAAACCGTCTGGGTTGAATTGGACTGGCCTTAAAATGCCCAAATGAAACCAATAGTTGATCAAATTTATCACACAGAATCACGACAGATTCTGAGTACATTAATTCGCTTACTGGGCGATTTTGATCTGGCTGAAGAAGCCATGCATGAAGCCTTTGCGATTGCCTTGCAAAAATGGAAGTTGGATGGCGTTCCAGATAATCCGCGAGCCTGGCTGATATCCACTGCTCGCTTCAAAGCCATTGATCAAATACGCCGACAGGCACGTTTTGATTATTCCCTTGATACCATTAATGATGTAATTGCCGCTGAAGATCCCTCGCTGGATGAACAGCAGATTGAAGATGATCCATTACGACTGATCTTCACCTGTTGCCATCCGGCATTAGCCGAAGACGCGCGACTAGCACTGACATTAAGAGAGGTCTGTGGCATGACCACCGAGGAAGTCGCCCACGCCTTTCTGAAAAAACCAACTACGATTGCACAACGAATAGTTAGAGCCAAAAACAAAATTCGTGAAGCAGGAATTCCTTATGAAGTTCCTGAAACTGATCAATTAACTGAACGGCTGCAATCCGTCTTGCAGGTTATCTACCTTATCTTTAATGAAGGCTATTCGGCCAGCAATGGCGAGCAATTGGTTAAACATGAATTAGCCACTGAGGCTATCCGCCTTGGAAAATTATTAAAAAAGTTGTTACCGGAACCGGAAGTAACAGGATTACTGGCATTGATGCTGTTACAGGATTCACGGCGTTATGCCCGGGTGGATACCAACGGCGAGTTGATTACTCTGGAAGAACAGGATCGTAATCTGTGGGATCAACAGCAGATTCAGCAAGGTTGTGAACTGGTAATACAGGCCTTGGCAAGCCAACGATTTGGTCTTTTTACCCTGCAAGCAGCTATTGCCGCCGTGCATGCAGAAGCCAAATCCTTTGAGCAGACGGACTGGCAACAGATTGTAGGGCTCTATGACGCGCTATTGCAATTTAACAATTCACCGGTAATCAGATTAAATCGGGCAGTAGCGATTGCAATGCACCAGGGACCCGCAGCGGGATTAACCATCATTGAAGATTTGCTTACTCAAGGTGAGCTTAACCACTATCATCTGATTTATGCCGCCAAAGCGGATTTATGTCGTCGAATAAATCAGTTTGATACTGCCCGTTTAGCTTATCAACAAGCACTCGCCTTAACCCAACAAGCTCCTGAACAACGCTTTTTGCAAAGACGATTAGACCAATTGGATTAATAAGGGACATACCCGGCATTTAAAAAATATTTCCGTGCTGTCGATTTTGCTGTTTTACATTCGACTAGTTAATAAGACCCACATTGCGGGGCTTTTAAACTGGAGGAAAAGATGAACGCAAAAACTGAAATTGAACACCAACTGGAAAACTGGAAACAAGCAGTTCTCAGCCAGAGCCTAGAAACAATTATGCCTTGTTATGCTGAAGATGTCCGGGCATTTGATGCGATTGCTGAACTGCAATTTACCCATCGCAGCAAGTATGAGACGCATTGGCAAAACTGCTTACAGATGTGCACCATGACGCAATTTGAAATCGGCCAGATTGATATCAAAGTGGATGGTGATCTAGCCGTGTGTTTTTTTCTTAATCAATGTGGCGGTATTGATGATAAAACCGGTGAAGAGCAGGTAGGCTGGGTCCGTGGAACACAGGTTTATCAAAAGCGTGATAACAAATGGTTGATTGTTCACGAGCATTTTTCATTGCCCTTTGATATGGCAACCGGTGCAGCTATGTTCCATCTGACACCCGAAACATCATGGTAAGGAGACCAAAATGAAATTTATGATTTTACGTAAGGCTGATAAACATACCGAAAACGGCGTCATGCCCAGTGAAGACTTGTTATCCGCGATGGGTGACTACAATATGCAACTGGCACAAGCTGGCATATTACGAGCCGGTGAAGGTTTAAAACCCTCTGCTGAAGCCGCCCGTATTCAATTCCAGCAGGGCAAGCCAATCATCACTGATGGGCCATTTACCGAGACCAAAGAAGTCTTGGCTGGCTTTACCATTATTGAGGTTAATTCCAAAGAGGAAGCGCTGGACTGGGTGAAACGCTGGCCGGTGGAAGATGCCGATGGCAATGTTGAACTGGAACTCAGACAGCTCTATGAAATGAGTGATTTTGCTGAAGGTCCGGGCTTACAGAAACATATTGATCTCGACCAGAAACGTCGTAAACAACCGCTTTCCACCAGTTCTTATCTGTTATTTGATGGCAACTGCCGGGAGGCGTTTGAGTTTTATGCCGAGGTGTTAGGTGGCGGTATCGTCATGATGATGAGCGGAGGCGAATCACCCATGGCAGACGACATGCCCGCCGAGTTTGCTGACAAAGTCATGCATGTCTCTCTGCAGGTCGGCAATTGGATGTTAATGGGCTCTGATTGCCCCCCCGGCATGTTTGAAAAACCGCAAGGCTTTCATGTGCAGATTGCTTTTGAAGATGAACAGCAGGCGGAAACCACCTTTAATCAACTGGCGGAAGATGGCATAGTCCAAATGCCATTTGAACCGACTTTCTGGGCTAAACGCTTTGGCATGCTGGTCGATCGGTTTGGCACGCCATGGATGATTAATTGCGGACAATGCTTACAAGGAAATTAAGATGAAATATCTGGCTTTGGTGTACTACCAGGAAAATATTATGAACGCAATGTCTCAGCAGGAATGGGACAGTCTGAATCAGGAATGTATAGCCTGTAGTGAAAAACTGCAAAACAGTGGCCATATGCTGGATGGTTCAGCGTTGCAATCAGTTGAAACCGCGACCACCCTTCGGGTTCGCAATGGCAAGGTCACAGTGACCGATGGGCCTTTTGCCGAAACCAAAGAGCAACTGGCCGGGTTTTATTTACTGGAAGCTCGCGATATCAATGAAGCCATTCAACTGGCCGGTAATATTCCTCCAGCCCGTTACGGCAGTATTGAAATCCGTCCAGTGCGTGAGTTGCAAACCGAGCAAAACATCAGAGGAGGCTGAGATGCAGAAAATCACGCCCTGTCTGTGGTTTAACGACCATGCCCAACAAGCTGTTGCCTTTTATCTGTCAGTATTTGGCGGTGAGGAAGTGGACCGACTGTATTACAACAGTGCAGGTCCTGGCCCTGATGGTTCGGTGCTTTCCATTACCTTCCGCATCGAAGGTCAGGAATTTATTGCGCTGAATGGCGGTGCTGACGTGGCCTTTAATCATGCACTGTCTTTGTTGGTCGGTTGCGAGAACCAAGCTGAAATAGATCGGCTCTGGGAGAGATTGTTAGTCAATGGTGGCAAGACATTGCACTGCGGCTGGGTACAGGATCAGTTTGGCGTGTGCTGGCAGATTGTGCCGACCATGCTGGATAAAATGCTGCAGGATAAACAGCGTGCTCCAGCAGTTATGTCAGCATTACTGTCGATGAACAAGCTGGATATCCTGAAACTCGAAGCAGCCTATCAGAATAGCAAATAAGTCAGATAACCCGCGGCAATAGCCATGGTCATCACCACAGCAACAAAGGCCACTAATAAACGCGTTTTGAATAATGAACGCAATAATATCAATTCCGTCAGACTGGCTCCGGCGCTGCCAATGATCAAGGCCATCACTGTCCCTGCCCCAACGCCTTTGGCTAATAATGAATAAGCCAAGGGAATCACGGCTTCAGCACGGATATACAACGGCACGCCGATAATCGCTGCCAATGGGATAGCGAAAGGATTATCACTGCCCGCATAGTGCTGCAGAAAATCGGTTGGCACAAAACCATAAATCACACTGCCAATCACTATCCCCACCAGTAAATACGGTAATACATCGATAAAATCCGACCAGGCTTGTTTGCTGATACGTTGAAATGGTGTTGTAGCAACCGGTTTATTATCACAACAATCGTCAGATTGGTTTTCAGCTGAGCAACATCCGGTCCCCTTATCTATAGTGTCTGTTGCTGACTCACCGCGACTTGCTGATTCTGCTGATGAACCGCAGCAGAAATCTGCCACTTTACTATTTTCGTAATGCGTATCCCGTACATAGCGTTCAAAGCCAATTTGGTTTAATAACCAGCCTCCACTCACGGAAACGATAAAAGCAGATATGACATAAACCAGCGTCAACTGCATCCCGAACGTCGCGAAAAGCAACACCACAATAATCGGGTTCAGCAATGGCGAAGCAAACAAAAACACCATCATCGGGCCAAACCCGGCTCGGGCTTTAATCAGCCCTTTCAGAATGGGTATGGTTGAGCAACTGCAAAAAGGCGTGATAGCGCCTAAACCTGCTGCAATTAAGTACCCACGACGTCGCTGATGACCGAGCAGACTCTGAATTTTTTCAGCGGGAATTTTCCATTGCACCAACCCCACCAGAACGCTCACTACGAGAAACAAAATTGAGAGTTCAATAGCTAAAAAAGCAAACATCCCTAACGCATCATGTAGATTCTGGCTCATCTTTAAATCCTATATTTCTAGAAAAATAGAAATATAAAATAACTTGCTTGTTTTATCTGTGTCAACTAAATTTCCATAAAAATCGAAATATAGGAGAAATCATGACCCATGACGAAGCAGCTTTGAGTTTGGCCGAGTTAGGCAATAGCAGTCGTCTGGCTATTTTCCGGTATCTGGTAAAAGCGGGACATGAAGGTGTGCCGGTTGGTGATATCCAGCGTAGTTTAGCCATACCGGGCTCTACTCTCTCCCATCATTTAACCAAAATGGCGCATGCGGATCTGATTATTCAGGATAAAAAAGGGCGCAGCATTTGCTGCAAGCCAAACTTTCCTCATCTGGAAAAGCTGATGGACTATCTGAAAGAAGAATGTTGTCAGGGTCATCAACCACCCGAAACCGAAACAAACTCCTGTGATTGTTAACGCATTTTTCGACCCTAACATTGACCAGCGATGCATCTTAATTTTTTGATCATGAGCAAAAAAATGGCCGTTCGCGTACTATATCGCGCGATGCCGCCGACGCGCTGGCTTATTAAATGAGGTTTGAAATGAGTGGTTTACCCAATTGTCCGAAGTGTGATTCTGAATATACCTATCAGGATGGCAATATTCTGATTTGCCCGGAATGCTCTTATGAATGGTCAGCCGATCAGGTGATGGACAAGGGCGAAGCCTCAAATGAGATTATCGATGCCAATGGCAATGTGTTACAGGATGGTGACACCGTAACGGTCATCAAAGATCTGAAAGTGAAAGGTTCGTCATTGGTGGTGAAAGTTGGTACCAAAGTCAAAAACATCCGCCTTGTGGATGGCGACCACGATATTGACTGCAAAATTGATGGCATTGGTGCGATGAAACTTAAATCGCAATTTGTGAAGAAAGTCTGATGTCATGCCGCCTTGCTAACAAAAATGCAAAGGGCTCTGTGAAGAGCCCTTTTTTGTGGACGATTTACTGATCTGCCACTTTTTTCATATTTTCATTGATTTTGAATAATACGATAAGCAGTTCACACCAGATGCGAGCGCCTACGGCACCTGCCAACATGGTAAAGATCCCCATTAAAAAACTGCCAAAGCCTCCAGCGAACATCATGCCAAGACCGGAAACCAGCGCGGCAACTAATAACAACCAGTAAACCAGCGTAATGATTTTCGGTGTTAACATGGAATCGAAAAACAGAATATCTCGCACTTCTTTCTCTCCTAGATTAATGAGTGGATGGCAGTATTCTTTAACCAACATCCTTTTCAGGATTCAGGGGCATCACAGCACCCTATGGCAATAAATGAACAGCGTTTTTAATTCAATGTCATATCAAAAGAACGGTATGTAACCTCTGTCTGCTGATGACCGACATATCTATTACCAATGCGTATAATGCCATTTTTTACCTTTCATTTGTTGGCCGACATCACGGAAAACTGAATTGAAGCACACTGCAACTGCCAATAATCTGTCTGCCGATATTGCCCCGGCATCACCGGAAAGCCGAACTTCGTTAAGAAGAATGCGCGCTTGCCATGAATGTGACTGGGTAGTGGTTTTGCCAACATTACGCCCGGGCGAACATGCGACCTGTCCACGCTGCGGGCATATTCTGGTTCGTCGACACTTTCGTCCTGCTCAGCGCAGCATGGCCTTAGCGTTAAGTGCATTAATCGCTTTGATTCTGGCGATCTCCTTTCCGTTTGTCAGCTTTGAAGCCAGAGGTATTGGCAATAATATTGAACTCACCCAAACAGCGACCAGCATGATTGGTTTTCATCAGCCGCTGGTGGCGATCATTGTGGCCTTAACCATTATCGTATTACCTGCCGTTTATTTATGCGGAGTGATTTGGTTGCAACTGGGTTTACTGCGTGCAGCACCCTTTCCATTCAGCCGTGGCATTGCCCGTTCACTTACTCATCTGAACCCATGGATGATGGCCGATGTGTTTATTATCGCGGCGCTGGTCAGCCTGATTAAAATTGCCGGTATGGCACAGATTATCTTAGGCGTATCATTCTGGGCATTTTGTGCGTTTGCTATCCTGTTATTAATGACGACCCGATCGATTGATGCAGATTGGATGTGGTTCTCACTGGCCGGAGAGCCACAGGCTCCTAAAGCTATTCGCACCGGAGAAACCGCAGCATCTCAAGGCTTGGCAGGTTGTTCAACCTGCGGTTTGATTAACGAACTCGATGACTCAGGTCATGGACATTGTCGTCGATGTGGTGAAGCTTTGCATTTACGCTTACCACACAGCCTGCAACGAACCTGGGCGCTTTTGGCCGCCGCCATCGTGATGTATATTCCGGCTAACGTCTATCCAATCATGACGACAACATTATTAGGACAGAGTAACCCTTCTACCATCATTGGTGGCGTGATTGAGTTATCGCAAAAAGGATCGTGGCCCATCGCCGCCGTGATTTTTTTCGCCAGTATTGTCGTACCGGTGGGCAAAATACTGGCATTAATCTGGCTGTCTATTGTGGTGCAAAAAAGTAGCGAACTGATGGCGAACACAAGAACCAAACTATATCGGATAACTGAATTTATTGGCCGTTGGTCCATGGTAGATTTATTTGTAGTCGCTATACTGGTGGCATTAATCAGAGCCGGTAATCTCATGTCGATTACCCCCGGTCCGGCTGCATTAGCGTTTGGTGCCGTTGTGATTTTAACCATGCTGGCCGCAATGACATTTGATCCACGGTTGATATGGGACTCGCCCCAAACAGCGAGAAAACAGCCGTCCAAGGAAACCATCAATGAGTGATGCACCCGTCACCACCGACGAAAAACCAACTGACCTGCACAAAGCCAGATCCGGCAAACAATCCCGGTTTTCACCTATCTGGATTATCCCCATTGTGGCCTTAATGATTGGATTGTGGCTGATATATGACAATTACACGCGCATTGGCCCCAGAATCACTTTGACCATGGCCAATGCAGAGGGCATCGAAGCCGGTAAAACCATGATCAAAACGCGTAATGTCGATATTGGCCAGGTTGAAAAGGTTCGTCTATCTGATGATTTAACCCACACCCAAATCATTGCCCGTATCAATCCGGAAGCTGAACCAATGCTGGTCGATGATTCACGTTTCTGGGTGGTCAAACCACGTATCGGACGTGAAGGTATCAGTGGACTGAATACAGTACTTTCTGGTGCTTATATCCAATTACAGCCCGGAGAAAGCACTATCGAAGAACGCCAATTTGAGGTTTTGGAACAACCTCCCATATCCACACTGGGTGTTCAGGGCTTGCGCATCAAACTCATCAGCCAACTCGGTAATTCTTTGCGGGTAGGTGATCCAGTAACCTATCAGGGCTTTAATGTAGGCCGTGTCGAAAGCGCAGAATTTGACAGTGAACGCCGGGAAATGCGCCACCAGCTATTTATTGAAAGCCCTTATGATGTTTTGGTCACCGAAAGTACCCGCTTCTGGTCAGCAAGTGGGGTCGATTTAAAACTGGACTCAGAAGGCTTCAAGGTCAATATCGCCTCTATGGAAGCGTTATTAGGAGGTGGCGTCACTTTTGGCGTGCTCGAAAACTTACCGATTGGCGCTCCCGCTGAAGCGGACACTACATTTACCTTGTATGGTGATGAAGAAAGTGCGCGTCAGGAAGCCTATACCCAATACCTTGAATATGTGCTGTTAATTGAAGATACCGTCCGCGGGCTTTCCAAGGGCGCTCCTGTAGAGTTTCGCGGGATCCGCATCGGCACCGTTTCCAGTGTACCGTGGAAGTTCACTTCCCCTGAACGTAATGCGCAGAGTGGCTTTGCCATTCCGGTGTTAATTCGTCTGGAACCCCAACGACTGGGCGGTAATGAAAAAGTTGATATCAAGGAATGGCAAGCTCGATTTGATCGCATGCTCAATGCAGGCTTAAGAGCCACACTTAAATCCGGTAATCTGCTGACCGGTTCGTTATTTGTCGATCTTAATTTTCAGCGTGATGATAAAGTTGAGTTTGTAGCCAGAACGTTTGAAGGTCATCAGGTGTTGCCAACGACTTCAACAGGTTTGGCACAAATTGAACTGAAGGTCTCTAATTTGCTGGATAAACTGAATCAGCTGGAAGTCGAGCCGATTTTAACCGGCATGGATCGTAACCTGGAAAGCTCTGAAACGATGCTGAAAGAAATCCGTGATCTGACAGCCAGCATTCAGACATTGGTCAATGCGTCAGAAACCCAGGAAATTCCAGCCAATATCAATCAGACATTGGCTGAAATTCGTACCACGCTGCAAGGCTTGTCACCTGATTCTTCGGCTTATCAGGAGATGACCGGTACCCTGCAACGACTGGAAAAACTGTTGCGGGATATTCAGCCCGTTGCCAAAACCTTGGGCGAACAACCCAATGCACTGATTTTTGATCGTCGTAACAGCAGCGATCCGTTACCTAGAGCCCCGACTGAATAATCAGGATGTCCCATGTTATTAACATTTTTTAAAACGTTATTTAGCGCTCTGCTTCTAATGAGTCTGGTGGCTTGCACTACCAAACCTGTCAATACTGAGCGTTATAATCTGCCTGAAACTGCTCAAGCTATGACACAGGTTTCAACCAGTGCTGAGCAGGTATTAGTCATTGGATCTATCCGTCTGGCCGAATTTCTGGATAGTGATCGTATTGTGCTACAACTGGACGATATTACCCTGCATCAGGCAAGAGAAAATCTTTGGGCAGAAAATCTGGCTCAACAAATACGTCGTGGTCTGCGTAACCGTTTGAGTTCACAGCTTCAAAATACATTAGTGGTCTCAGATAGCCGTGGATTGAAACAGGATGCGTTAACTTTACAGCTGGAGATTGAACAGTTTCAGGGCCATTTTAACGGCAAGGCCGTCAGCAGTGGACAATGGCAGCTTCAAGACAACCAGGGACACCTGCTGGCTATTTCACCATTCAATATAGAAACCACCTTGGCTACCGATGGTTATCCAGCTCTGGTTCGTGCATTAGGTAGCAATCTGGATAAGCTGGCAGAGCAACTGGCTTCACAAATTCAGCAACGTTGAACTTAATGGGGGTGAACACATTGGTGTCACCCCCGTTAGCAAATTATTTAATCCACACCTGTTTGGCATTCACAAATTCATGAATTCCATGCGGTCCCAATTCCCGGCCATAACCTGAACCTTTGATGCCACCGCTAGGTAAGCGTGGATCGGTTTTGACTATGCCGTTAATCGCGACCTGTCCAGCTTGCAATTGCATCGCCAAATGGCTGGCTAATTCGCTATTTCTGGTCCAGACACTGGCTCCCAGACCATATTCGGTGTCATTCGCCAGTTCTAACGCATGTTCGTGATTTTCGGCTTTTATTACCGCCATAATCGGACCGAAGGTTTCTTCACGAAATGCACACATGGTTGGTGTAACGTCAGTCAATAAAGTGACCGGATAGAAAAACCCTTCAGCATCTGGCAGTTCGCCTCCCAGTAGACATTTAGCGCCTGCGGCTACCGTATCTTCAACCTGCCGATGCAGATTCAATTGCAGATCTTTACGGGCAATCGGCCCGATATCAGTATTGGGCTGCAATGGGTCACCCAATTGCAATTTGCTCAGTCGTGTTGAAAGTAAGTCTATAAAATGATTATAGATTTCAGCTTCGACAATAATACGTTTGGCAGCAATACACGATTGACCGGCATTAATCACCCGTGAAAGACAGACCACATCGGCAGCTGTTTCCAGATCTGCATCTGCAAGAATAATACTGGGATCCGATCCACCCAGTTCGAGTACACAGGGTTTGATTTCACTGCCGGCTATTTCGGCTACTTTCCGACCTGCCCCACCCGAACCGGTAAACGAAATAGCCATGATGCGTGGGTCACGAATGGCTAATTCAACCTCGGGGGTTTCTAATGGCAGATTCACCATAATATTTTCCGGTGCACCAGCTTTAATAAAAGCATTGGCGATGGCCTGGGCGGTTTGCGGGACATTTGGATCATGCTTCATGACGCAAGTATTGCCTGCCATTAAAGCTGGTGCCAGATAGCGAAATGCCAGCCATAACGGTGCATTCCAGGGCAGAATGCCCAGTAAAGTTCCTAATGGCTGATAGCAGACGTAGCTAAGTGATGCATCTGAAGCGATGGTATCCCGAGCGAGAAACCTTTCAGCATTTTCGGCATAAAACTCTGCACAAAGCGCGGCCTTTTCAACTTCCGGTATCCCTTCTTTAATCGGCTTACCCATTTCCAATGCCATCAGTTGTGCCAGATCATGTTTTTCGGCGCGTAATTGTTTGGCAACGGCATGCAATACTTCGCCACGTTCATTAAAACTTCTGTCACTCCATTCGGCAAAAGCCGCATTGGCTTCACCAATACGTGCATACATTTCATTTTTAGTCAGGCAGGGAAAACTGTCGATTTTCTCTCCAGTGAACGGATTGGTTGCTGTTAGCATGTGAACCTCTTTAACTTTTTTTACTTAGCTAGCCGATTTCCGGGCTTGCTCGATTTGCTTATCGGCTTTTGCTTCGCTTTTAGAACTTTGATCCACCGAAATAAGCTTTTGTTTACCCTGATCGGCTTTCACCACAAAATCGCGATCCATGGTAAAAAACGACTCACAACCATCTTCAGTAATGTGGATGGTGTCAGAAATTCCACAGGTTTTATCGCCATCAACACCCCACATCCATGGAATGATATGAAACGTCATGCCGGGTTTAAGTACCGCCGATTCGCCTTGTTTGAGACTGACGATATAGCCTTCATCCCAGCTGGGGGGGAAAGCTATGCCAATTGAGTATCCCGAACGGGTGACCAGCCTCGCACCGATATCATTTTTGGTAATAATATTGCGGATCATATTGTCAGCATCTGACACTGTCATTCCGGGTTGGAAGTTTTTATGTACTGCATCCAAAGCCATTTTCATGATTTCCTGAGCCTTGTACATTGATGGACTCAGTGCTCCTAGAACAATGGTACGCATCATCGCGGTGTGATAACGACGATAGCAGCCACCTACTTCCAGAAATACATGTTCACCGGGTTGTACAATCCGACCTTCCCAGGTGGCATGACCAATCATGGTTCGCGGCCCCGAAGTCACATACGGCATAACGGCTGGCGGTTCACCACCCGCTTTGAACATGGCAGCACTGATTGCGGCACCAATTTCATTTTCAGTGACACCGGCCTGCACGGCGTCAATACCGGCTTGCATGCCAGCTTCAGTGGCTCTGGCCGCATTTTGCATTAACGCAATTTCCATCGGTGATTTGCAGACCCGACCTTCTTCGACAATGCCAAAACAATCCAGCAATTTGCCATCCGTAAGCGTGGTATGAATGCAATCCTGATGATAGGCCGGAAAGAAGTAGCTATTACGCTCATAACCAATGCGTTTTTTATCCAGACCAAATTCACGCAACGCATCAACCAGCATCTGAATCGCATCACCGGTATCCGGATAGGGCCGGGTAATTTCCACCCAGGTCCGATGAATTACATTGGACTCTTCCAGTTTACGGGTAATCATGAACGGTTCATCTTCCAGCGGTACCACCAGCGCCTGAAAGAAGGAATAACCGGTGGTCTGATAATCCGTCAGATACATAATGTTTTCCGGATCGGAAATCACCACGGCATCCATATGCCTTTCGGCAATACGTTCGCGTAATTCACGCAGTCGTCGTTCGTATTCTTCAAAAGGGAAAGTCATATCATCACGCTGTCTCATGCCGCTTCCTCCATTTGCATGACTTTTTCGGTCACTTTCACCAGGATATCCAGACCCGTCTGTAAATCCGCCTCAGGTATGGTTAATGGTGGTATCAGTTTAACCACTCGCCCACCCGTGCCACAGCTGGCAATCATTAATCCGGCATCAAAACACTGATTGACAATGGCTTTGGCTCGATCACCATTTCCAACATCCAGTCCCAGAATCATGCCTTTACCGGTGATATTCACATCTGAATACCTTGCAGCCAGTGGGGCTATGGCTTCAGCCATTAAGTGGCCGTTTTCTCTGACTTCTTTCATTAACACATCATCATCAAAATAGGTCAACGCCTGATCACCGGCCACAAAAGAAATATCCTGGCCACGGAAAGTACCGGTGTGTTCGCCGGGTGACCAATGCTTGTCGAGTTCTGGTTTAACCAGATTCATCGCCATTGGCGTTCCCATACCGCCAATGCCTTTGGCCAGGCAAATAATGTCCGGATCTATTCCCAGATCGTCGAAGCTGAAAAACGAACCGGTACGACCGACACCCACCTGAATATCATCGACAATAAGTAAAGCGCCCACTTCTTTTGCCAATGTTTCCAGTGCCTGCAACCATTCCTTAGAGGCGACTTTAACCCCGCCTTCAGCCTGTATGGTTTCCAGCAGAAATGCTGCTGGTGGAGCAATACCACTGGAGCTATCAGCATAGATAGCCTGTAACTGTTTAATACTCTTCATACCACAGCCCAAATCACAACCCGGACATGCTTTGTCACAACCAAAGGCAAAGTGTTTGACATGGTTCAGTGGCACACCGGCCGCATTACGGAAATATTGGTTAGCAGTGGCACTCAAGGCACCTAAAGTCATGCCATGAAAACCGTGGCTGAAGGCGACAACATCCTGACGTCCGGTGACCCTTCTGGCCAGTTTCATCGCAGCCTCTACGGCATTGGTACCCGTTGGCCCCATAAACTGCATTTTATGAGGCATATTGCGAGGTTTCAGAATGGTATCGGTGAAGTGCTGCATAAACTGCCGTTTGGCAGTGGTATGCATATCAAGACTATGTGTTACACCGTTGGATTGAATGTAATCCACCACCGCTTTGGTCATGCGTTGATTGTTATGACCAAAATTCAATACACCGGCGCCGGCAAAAAAATCGATGTACTCCTTGCCGTTTTCATCAGTCTGCCTCGCATTGATCGCGGTATCGAACACCACTGGATAAACTCGACAATAGGCGCGGATCTCAGACTCTCTTTCTTCAAATATACTCATTTAAATTTCCTCTTGAAACGTCTTACGGACGATTTATGGCAGTTCCTCCGGAACAGGTGCGCCCACTCCAACCAGGCGCGAAAACAATCGTGTGACCGCCGGAATCAGGCGATCGTTAAAGTCATAATGGGGGCTATGGCATGGCGCCTGATGATCAGGACCGTCATCACTGCCAATCAATGCAAATGCACCGGGAATATGTTGCAGGTAATAACTGAAATCCTCTGAAGCCATGATGGGTAAAGTTGTGACAAAATCCAGCGAATCTGCCCCATTTATTTCCTGCCATAACCGACGCATTTGCGTAGATTGAAGCGGATGATTAATGGTGGCGTCATAACGTGGCATTATTTCAACTTCAGCGACCACGCCATAGCTCATAGCCGTTTGCTGACTGATTTCGGTAATCAATTGATTGATCTCATCGCGAGTCTTTCTGTCCGGAACCCGAATACTGCCCCCCATCACAGCATGTTGCGGGATAACCGTTGGTGCACTGGGGGCTTCAATGGAAGTGACACTGATCACCGCAGCTTGCTGGGGTGCCAGACGTCGACTGATGATCTGTTGCAGATTAAGGGTGATAGCACTGGCCGCTAACACCGGATCACGACATAACTCCGGCTGACTGGCATGACCTCCTTGTCCATGCAGGGTGATTTTAAACGTGCCATTACCACACATAACCAAAGTATCGGGGCATAACATTTGGCCGAATGGTATAGCAGGCCAGTTATGCCAGCCATATATTTCATCAACGCCATCAAGCGCACCGTCCTTAATCATTTCTCTTGCGCCATGACCACCTTCTTCGGCTGGCTGGAAAATCAGACTGACAGGACCTTTTAATTCTGCTTCGTGATACTTGAGCCATTTGGCTGCCGCTAACAAGGTTGCGGTATGCCCGTCATGACCACAAGCATGCATACAGCCTTCATTCATTGAACTCCAGGCTTTTAACGTCGCTTCATGAATGGGTAAGGCATCCATATCACCACGCAGGGCAATATGAGGCGCTGCCGTGCCCGTGGGATTAAGAATACCTACCGTTCCGGTACCGGCGCAGCTGCGCCAGGCAATATTCAGTGAACTGAGAATCTCGCGAATACGTTGTGCAGTACGATGTTCCTGCCAGCCCATTTCCGGATGAGCATGGAATTCACGGCGTATGGTTTCAGCTGTGGTGATGGTGTCTTGCCAGACATCTGACATGAGCCCTCCCCTGTTTTGGACCGAGCAACAAAATTGTTTGGTGATCCGTTTTAAAACGTTAGTCAGGTCACAATGTGACTTTTTAGTGCAATTTGCAATGCGCTTTGATGGTATTTCCAGAGAATTCATCTCATCATTGATGATGAGCAATTGCTATGCCATTTGTGACTCATTCACTGAATGTATGGTTCAAATACTCTGTCATTTTGCCCCGTTCTGACTGTAACAAGTAGCGATACTGTCTACCAGTATTTTTCGATACTGATATGCCCGGGATCCCGACGACTATGTTTCTTCAATCCACGTTTTGTTAATACATTCATTGTGTCCTGCACCATATCCGGATTCCCACACAGCATCACGTGACTGTCAGTATCCATCCGTCCGCCAGCACGAAGTTCCAGCTTATTGTTCATAATGGCTTCCGGTATACGACCGGGAATCGCATAATCGCATGGCTCGCGACTGACCATAGGAATATAGCTGAACTGATGGGTATAGTTTTCGGCGATATTTCGAACGGTTTGCTGATAGGTCAGCTCTTCCATGTAACGCACGGCATGAACCAGCGTTACCCGTTCAAATTGCTGCCAGATTTCAGACGTTTTAATAATGGATAAAAAAGGACCAATGCCGGTACCGGTTGCCAGTAAAAATAATTTTTTTGCCGGCGGTAACTGCTTCAAGGTTAATAACCCCGAAGCCTTGGGAGCTATCTTAATGGTATCCCCCGCTTTAAGATTGGCCAGTTTTGCGGACAACACTCCACCCGGCACTTCGATAAAGTAAAAATCCAGCGGCCGCTCGCCTGGCGCATTCACCAGTGAAAATGGCCGACTGATCTCTTCGCCATCGATATCCAGTGCCAGGCGAGTGAACTGTCCAGCCTCAAATGCTTCAATTTCGGCATCGACTCTCAGTGAATGCAAAGTGGTTGTCCATTGTTTGTTTTCCACTACAATGCCTTCATTCCACTTGGTCATTTTTCTCTCCTGCATAGCTTGGATCTATTAATTATTTTAGTAGTGACCATAGCAACAACTATGGGGTTGCAGCAAAACTTATCTTATCCCCTTGGCATATATTTTTCTTAGGGATATTCTGGCTTGCAATCAGATTGGCAAGTCATTTTGTATTATCATATTGTGCTTATACGTTCCTTACTATGCATTATCGAGAACACCATATGAACTCAGTACTGGATCTGCAGGCCTTAAGGGCCGCTCCTGTCAACACGGCTCCCTTCCCATTCTTTAAGGTGGAACGATCGATCCGCCCGGAAGCGCTGAAGGGGATTCTTGAGGATTTTCCAAACATTGATGATGGCGGTAGCTTTAATGTAGATGATGTATCGGTTAAACCGGATTTCAAGGCATTCCTGGATTCCATCGACAGCCCTGACTTCAGGCAACTTATTTGTGAGAAATTTGATGTTCAGGTAATGAGTCTGCCGATGATGATGACACTTCGTGGCTACTCAAGACAGAAAGACGGGCGTATTCATACCGATTCAAAAACCAAGCTGGTGACCATTCTCATTTATCTGAATGAGACATGGGATGCAACCACGGGCCGGTTACGGATTTTGAATAATGCCAATGATATGGAAGATTTTATTGATGAAATCATTCCTGGTCCCGGCTCATTAGTCGCGTTTAAAGTCACTGATAACTGCTGGCATGGCTATCCAAGTTTTGAAGGTACTCGTCGTTCCATTCAAATTAATTTCCTGACAAGTGAAGCCGCTGGCAACAAACATCGTTTCTTCCACAAGCTAAGCGCCAAGCTCAAAAGCTGCCTGAGAAAACGTAAAGCCAGGGCAGTTTAGTCTATGTCCTACCTTCAGGATCCACGCGTTTTATTTGCCGCCGAACGTACCTTACTGGCATGGAACCGCACCGGACTGACCTTTATTATGTTCGGATTTTTAATCGAACGTTCCGGCTTGTTGATTGAGGTATTATCGAACGGTGAGGAGCATCTTAATACCACCCTCACATTTCTTATTGGCATCGCATTTATCATGCTTGGCAGTTTTACAACAGTCTATGCAGCCAGGCAGTTTCAACGAGTATTAAAAACGCTTGGGGAATCAGAGTTTCCGGAAGGTTACAGGACACAATGGGGGGCAGTGATAAGTTTAATTGTTGCTTTGTTAGGCAGCTTGTTGGCTATCAGCCTGTTTTTCTCTTACAACTGAGTCTTCCTGATGTCTAAATGGTTACTATTAAGTATCGCTATTATTGCTGAAGTATTTGGCACCAGCTTTCTTAAAGCTTCGGAAGGATTTACCCGATTTTGGCCATCAATAGCTGTTATCCTCGGTTATAGTGTTGCCTTTTATTTTTTAGCCCTGTCTTTAAAAGTTATTCCAGTGGGCATTGCCTATGCTATCTGGGCAGGCATCGGCGTTGTGTTGATAGCATTAATCGGCTGGATTGTATTTGGTCAAAAACTCGATACAGCAGCCATCATTGGAATTTCAATGATTTTAGTTGGTGTGGTGGTATTAAATGTATTTTCCAACAGCATAACGCATTAAACTTCACCTCTGAATTAAGACCTTTTCTTTGCCTCAAATAGCCCACTACCGGGCATGAACTTTCGGATTTTTTATGAGCACGTCGGACAACTCGCAAAACAAGATTGAAAATGGCCCATTAATGGACGCAAATTCACTGGGCAATGCTTTGCGTTATGTATTTGCAGGCCGTTTGGCTTTACCTGACGGTCATTTACCCAAAGCTAAACATATTGTTCCGGTAGATTTTGTTGGCGTCGGTGTAACCACTTCCGACGATCCGGCCGTCGATGACTATATCCTGCAAAGACTGACTGAATTAGAAATTAAACAGGTTCGTCTTGACTACACATACGGTGATGAAGGCGGTCCAGTCACGCGTTTACTGGAACGCCTGCTGGCAACCGACATCAAGGTGTTACTACATTTAGTGCAGCCTTTTAGCGAAGCCCAGCAAATGAAAACGGGTAGCGCACAGCTACGCTGGCGTGATTTTGTACAAACAGTGGCCAGTCGATTTGGTTCAAGAGTCAGTGCTATTGAGGTCGGTTCCACCAGCAATCGTCGTCGTTGGGCTGGCTATGACACCGAGAGTTTTTTTAATGCCTGGCGCATTGCGTTTGAAGAAATCAAATCCCGTAATATAAAACTGGCTGGTCCAAATATTTCTGACTTTGAACCGCTGCACAACATTGCGGTACTGACGCGTCTGCGTCGTGAGAATCAATTACCGGATATTCATACGAATAATCTCTTCAGTGAACGTGTCACCGAACCGGAACGCTTTGACCACCGTATTTTTGGTACCAAATTAGCCATGCGGCTGAAAGTGAACCTGGTTAAAAAAGCAAGAATATTAAAAAAAATCAGCGACGATTTTGGCGTTAAGGAATTTATTTCGCCAGCAGCGTTCTGGACATTGCCGCGTATCCGCCGGGTATTGGTCAATGGTGAAGAGAAACAAGCGGACTATCTGAGTCGTTACCTGACCTTGCTTGCCGCGTCCGGAGCGATGCAGCAAGCCTATTGGGGCCCATTCATCTGCCACCGCGAAGGTCTGATTGATGATGGTTATGAGACTTATCCTGAGCTAGAGAGAATTACACATTACCGATCCGTGCTTGGACAGCGCCAGGATTTTCGGACGCGTCCGGCTTTTTATGCCATGAAAAATTTTAATCGGCTGATACCGGGCAGTCTGTACGAGGGTCCACTCGCCACAGCCGAAGCCATTGAAGTCCATGCTTTCCGCAGCAAAGACAAATTAATTCACGTGCTATGGACGGCCAATGGTCAGGCTATGCCAATGCATGCTTTATATGCTCCGGCACAACTTGAAAATGTTGAAGTCATCACTCGGGACGGAGAAATTGCGGTTGAGAAACCCGAGTTTGTTACCGAAACACCGGTTTTTCTGTGCTGGCCGGCCGGCGCAAAAATTGAACTTAAATCCAGCCCGAATGCGCGTGAACGCGTGTCAGTTTATCGTCATGCACCCGGCAAGAGCTTGTATGAGTTTGAACAGGATGGCTGGAAAGGTTTATTAATTGCTGAAAATGCCGAACATGCTGCTGCACTGAAGCAAAAGCTGCATCCAGCCTATTTACCTGAAGCAACCGAAGCAAACACCTTACGCAAAGCCCGTAATGTTATCTGGCGGCTAGATAATATTTTAGACAAACCGATTGTCATCAAAAAACCATTACGTATGCCGCCGCATAAATTGTTATTGGATAAATTCAAGCCATGCAAATCCCGACGCAGCTGGAATGCAGCAGCTGAATTATTACGCCGAGGCATTCCGACCGGACTGCCAATCGCTTATTTTGAACGGGCCGATGATAAAACACTGACCGACAATTATTATCTGTGCGATTTAGTTGAACACGATTTCTCAGCCAGAGACATCCTCACTGCGTTTAATGAAGGTGCTACAGAATATCAAGGTGTCAGCGAAGACCAGCTATATCAGCAACTCAGTCAGTTTCTGTTAGAGCTGCACGGTCGTGGAGTGTTCTTCCGTGATCTGGCAGGCGGCAACATTCTGATCAAAAAACAAGACGATGCTGAGCTTGAATTTACGCTGATTGATATCAATCGGGCCCGCTTTTTCAATCGTAATGCGACGCTTGCTGAACGTCTGTCTGATCTCACTCGGATCTGCAATAAACTACACTGGCCTGGCAGAGAAAAACTGGTTGGACATTATCTGCAACATACCAAATATAAATTGCCGTTTAACTTTCGTTGCCGTTTGCCGTTTTATCTTTATGATTTTAAAGTTAAATTCAAGCGCCGCTATGGACGCAAAGCAATCAAGCGTCTTATTAAAAAGCTGCGCGGCAACAGGTAAACACCGGCGACTTTTATTCAGCAATAACTCAGCGTAAATTAGGCACTGTTGAAAGGAGTATCTGCAATGACGCTGGAAACAATGACCTTTGTTTTGGGTTGGACCACTGTGCTCAATTATCTGCTGTTGGCGCTGTGGTTCATCTTGTTTGCTGTTGGCCGTGACAAAATATATCGGCTGCATAGTCGCTGGTTCACTCTGAGCCAGGAGCACTTCTCACAACTCCACTACTTTGGAATGATGCTGTATAAGCTCGCCATTTTTTTGTTTTTACTGGCACCTTATATCAGTTTGAAATTTGTGCCATCATAATCAGGTCTCGGATTTTCCCCCAACGCCATGAAAATGAATGCCGTCAAACATAGATGGTAGTTTTTTGTGCGTCTTTTAATTTGTTGAATGGAGTTTATTGTGAATACGCAACCTGACATTATTATTTCTGAACTCGATTACGCACGTATCGAAAGCTTACTGCAGGTATCTGCAGGGATACCGGCGAATATTAAAACTGCTTTAGAAACTGAACTGGAGCGAGCTGAACTGGTTGAGCCTGAAAAAATGCCAGCCAATGTAGTAACAATGAATTCACAGGTGAAATTTTCCGTCATTTCCAGCGGAGCAACTTTTACGCTGAAATTGGTCTATCCAAAGGATATGGATGATTCTGGTGACCGGATTTCCATTTTAGCACCAGTAGGCAGTGCCATGCTGGGCTTAAAAGAAGGCGACGAAATCAATTGGCCAGATGGTAATGGTGGGATGTTACAGGTCAGAATAGAAGCCATTGAATATCAGCCGGAGCGTGCAGGTGAATTTCATCGATAGCTCCGGGCAACTTTAACCGGAGTTCAATATGTTGAAGTATGGGTTGATCTTGATGTCATTCCTGTTTATCAGTGCTTGCAGCACTGAACAAGCTGATGAGCGTCATTTGATTACCGACGATTTACCAGTCAGCTACAGCGGCACTTTGCCCTGTGCTGACTGCCCCGGCATTGATTATCATCTCAATTTATTTGCCGACCAAAGCTATTATCTTCAATTGCATTATCAGGACTCAGGCGATAATGCGACGTTTTATCAACTTGGACAATGGCAGCAACAAACGGGTCAGCTCCGGCTACTATCTGACGATCCTCAGCAAACGGCATTCCAAATCGAAAAAGATGGCAGTATCCGTTTGCTGGATCAGGAAGATACGTTGATTAATAGTTCGCTGAATTATCGATTACAACGGGAAACACAATTCCGGGCTGTCTACCCTGCTATGCAGTTTCACGGGATGTATAGTTACATGGCTGATAGCGGCATCTTTACAGAATGTCTGACGGGTCAGCGCTGGTTTGTTGCTCAGGAAGCAGATAATGCAACACTTGAATCGCTTTATCTGGAGTATGCGGAAGAGGTTAATCAACCTTTATTAGTTGAGGTGACGGGTTACCTGGAGCCTCGTGCTAATAGTGATACTGGCGAAATTCAGCCAAATCTCATCGTCACGAGTGCCGACGATATCTGGCCTGGTGAAACCTGTGGCGAGCTGGGCTATAACGAAAACCTGCTCAACACCTATTGGAAACTGACTCGTTTGAATGATGAGCCGGTAGAAGTATATGAACAGCAACGTGAACCTTCAATTATTTTAGCCAGTGAAGAAAACCGTCTCTCCGGATCGGATGGTTGCAACCGGATCATGGGCAGTTTTCAACTTAGGGAAGACAAGCTGAAATTTAATCGTATCGCCAGCACCATGATGGCTTGCTCTGAAGGCATGGAAACGGCTCAGGCAGTCCATTTTATGCTGGAAAAAGTACGTTACTGGCAAATTGAAGGTCAACATCTTGAGCTGGCTGATGTGGAAGGTAATGTAATGGCCCGATTTGAAGCAGTACATCTGCAATAATCATGAAGCTGATATTTCGCGGTTCCAATATTCTTGAAGCACACATTGTGGCGGGCCTACTGGATTCACATGGCATAGAAACTCATGTTGGCGGGCATTATTTACAAGGCGCTGTAGGAGATTTACCTGCCAGTGATTTTGCCCATATCTTTGTCAACGATGAAGATCTCCACGCTGCAGAACAGCTAATATCAGATTATGAAGCGGGTAAATTTGCCAGCGACCAGGGCGACTATAACTCGATGTGACTCTCAAAATAATCTTTCGCCTGCGCGGAGTCGAGATGAATCTGTTCAATCAATTTTTCCAGACTGGCAAATTTCTGTTCATCACGCAGTTTTTTTAGAAAATAGACCTGTACGTGCTCACCATAAATATCACGCTGAAAATCAAACAGATGCACTTCAAGCAAAGCTTTATCGCTGCCTGAAATTGTAGGTCTGACACCGATATTGGCAACCCCATTTACCGGCTCTTCATCAATGCCGTACAACTGCACAGCATAGACACCATTTAACGGTACTTTTGCCCGATGCAGATGAATATTTGCCGTCGGATACCCCATTTTGCGACCACGTTTATCGCCATGTGCGACGCGGCCACTCATCCTGTAAGGTCGGCCTAGTAATTTTTCTGCCACGCTCAAATCCCCCTCACGCAAAGCGTCTCTAATACGGGTACTGCTGACCCGCATCGCATCAATGGCAAAGGTATGCATATTGACGACTTGAAAACCTTGATTTTTGCCGACTTGTTGTAACAGGTTAAAGTCACCTTGTCGATCTTTGCCAAAGCGAAAATCATCACCCACCACCAGATAGCGAACATTCAACCCTTCTACCAATAGTTTTTGAATAAAGGTTTCGGCCTGCATTTCGGCAAGCTGGCGATTAAAACGCAATACGCAGAGTTTTTGAATCGAATAGGCGCGTAATGCTTCTACTTTTTCACGGAAACGCGATAATCTGGCGGGAGCTTTTCCCGGTACAAAATATTCAAAAGGCTGGGGTTCAAAAGTGATCACCACAGCAGGCAAATTAAGCATGTCTGCTTTCATCGCCAATTGAGTCAGTACAGCCTGATGCCCCAGATGGACGCCATCAAAGTTACCAATCGTCGCCACGCAACCTTGTGCGGGGTCGGGTAAATTGTATAAGCCGCGAAAGATTTTCGGCATGAACAGTTCAGTGTAAGAGGAAAACGCTACAGACTAACGGGAAATTAACAAACATTCCAGCAGGCATGTCAGCTTCGATTGACTTATAATGTGACGTTAACGCGAACTTTGTACAGAGGCCAATATGGTGGCAAAACGCAAAAAACTGGATTATGAAGCGGCAGTCAGTGAACTGGAATCACTGGTAGAGCGTTTGGAACAAGGTGATATCAGCCTGGAAGAATCGTTAAAACTCTATGAACGCGGTGTATTGCTTACCCGTGATTGCCAGGAGGCTTTGCAGGCTGCAGAACAGAAAGTACAAATGTTATTGCAGCAATCCGGTCAGTCTGATTTAGTAGATTTTGATCCTGATTCCGAGGCCTCGTGACACAAGAATTTTCGCTTTCTGACTGGATGCCCGCGCACCAGCAACGTATTAGTCTGGCTTTACAACAACGATTACCCGATCAAAATACTGTTGCAGCTGCGACCTTGGCTGAAGCTATGCACTACGCGACATTGAATGGTGGTAAACGTTTGCGTGCAATGCTGGTCTACGCAACTGGAGAAGCCTTCAATGCAGATCCTGAGGCATTGGATTCAGCTGCCTGCGCAGTCGAGATGATACATGCCTATTCACTGGTGCATGATGATATGCCTATGATGGATGATGATGATTTACGGCGTGGTCAGCCGACTTGTCACAAAGCCTATGATGAAGCGACAGCTTTATTAGTCGGTGATGCACTGCAGAGCCTGTCATTTGAATGTTTAACTGATAACAATTTGCCACCTGCCCAGCAAATTGCCATGGTGAAATGTCTGGCAAACGCCTCTGGTGTTCTGGGCATGGCCGGAGGACAAGCTATTGATTTAGCTTCAGTGGGCAAACAACTCAGCCAATCCGACCTTGAGGCCATGCATTTATTAAAAACCGGGGCATTAATCAAAGCCAGTGTCATGTTAGGCGCCTATTGCAGCGCAAATCACAGCACAGCGGATTTAAAACAGCTGAACAATTATGCTGAGGCTATCGGTCTGGCATTTCAGGTACAGGATGATGTGTTGGATGTGATTGCTGATACTGCTACATTGGGTAAACAGCAGGGTGCAGATATTGCTCGTAATAAACCAACGTATCCGTCATTGATGGGACTGGAAGCCGCCCGTAACAAGGCACAGACGCTGGTAACAGATGCATTGGCAGCACTCGATAATCTAGAAAATCAATGTTTAGCACTGCGGGCACTGGCAACGTTTGTCGTGCAACGAACCTTTTAATCACACTGATTCAACATGACAAGCCTACTTGCCCAAATCGACTCCCCCGCCCAGTTACGTAACTTGGAACGTAAACAACTGGATCAATTAGCGAATGAGATCCGCGAACTGATTATCGACAAAATCCAGCAAACCGGCGGTCATATTTCGTCAAATTTAGGCGTTGTCGAGCTCACATTAGCTTTGCATTATGTGTTTAACACACCTGAAGATCGCCTGGTCTGGGATGTTGGACACCAAAGCTATGCCCACAAAATTCTGACAGGGCGCCGAGATCAACTGCATACCATGCGTCAACCCGGAGGACTTTCCGGCTTTCCCAAACGCAGTGAAAGTGAATACGACAGTTTCGGGGTTGGTCATTCGAGTACCTCAATCAGTGCCGCATTGGGCATGGCTATTGCTGCGCGTGACAGCGGAGAATCAAGACGTTCGGTAGCCATTATTGGTGATGGTGCTCTGACGGCTGGTCAGGCCTATGAAGCACTGGCGCATGCGGGTGATCTGAATGCCGACTTATTGGTCGTGCTTAACGATAATGAAATGTCGATTTCCAAAAATGTCGGCGGTATGGCCAATTATCTGGCCAGACTGCTCTCCGGACGTTTTTATCGTTCTGCGCGTGAAAGCAGTAAGAAAGTGCTGGAAAAAATACCCTCAGCCTGGGAGTTTGCCCGTCGAACAGAAGAACACGTCAAGGGCATGATGGTGCCTGGGACCCTGTTTGAAGAAATGGGTTTTAACTATATCGGTCCCATTGATGGACACGATCTCGACACGTTAATTACGACATTGAGCAATCTGCGCAACAGTAAAGGTGCGCAATTTCTGCATATTGTCACCAAAAAAGGTAAAGGCTTTGAACCAGCCGAACAGCAGCCTTGCAAATACCATGGCGTCAGTCCTGCTAACAGTAAAAAATCCGGTCCCACGTTTACCCAGGTTTTCAGTCAATGGCTGTGTGATATGGGTGCCGCCTCCGAAGAATTAATAGCGATTACGCCCGCCATGTGTGAAGGATCGGGCCTGAATGCCTTTGCGGAACGCTTTCCTGAACGTTACTTTGACGTTGGCATAGCAGAACAACATGCAGTAACGCTGGCTGCAGGAATGGCCTGTGAAGGTAAAAAACCTGTTGTGGCAATTTATTCAACTTTTCTGCAACGCGCTTACGATCAATTAATACATGATGTGGCATTACAGAATCTTCCCGTGTTATTCGCTATTGATCGCGCAGGGTTAGTTGGTGCGGATGGTGCGACACATGCAGGAAGTTTTGACCTTAGTTATCTGCGCTGTATTCCCAACATGTTGATCATGACACCAAGCGATGAAAATGAATGCCGGCAAATGCTGACCACCGGGTTTCATCATAATGGTCCTGCGGCCGTAAGATACCCGCGTGGGTGCGGCAATGGCACAACGGTTGAACCAAAACTGGACAGCATAGCCATCTGTAAAGCCCATACCTGCCGTTCAGGCAAAAAAATCGCTATTCTGGCCTTTGGGACGTTATTACACGCAGCGCTTGATGCTGCTGAGCAAGTAGATGCCACTGTGGTGAATATGCGCTTTGTCAAACCACTGGACACTCAGATGCTTGATGAGATTGCCGCCAATCATCAATTAATCATCACGATTGAAGAAAATGCCGTTCTGGGGGGCGCCGGCAGTGCTGTCAACGAGTACTATCAGCAACAGGATATTCGTACTCGCTTACATATGATGGGCTTGCCTGACCGCTTTGTTGATCATGGTGATCATGGTCAAATGCTTAGCGCCTGTGGTCTGGATGCAAGTGGTATTATCGATACCATCAATCGTTATTTTGCGTAATAATGGCCTGTTCGATAGCCTAATTCCTGAGTATAATAGTCAACATTATGAGCGCCACCTATACATTAAAAATTCTGGCTGATTTTGCCTCTGCACATACCCTGCGAGACTATCCTGGGGATTGTCGGCGGATGCATGGTCATAACTGGAAACTTGAAGTCGAAGTCACCGCCAATGCACTTAATCAGCATGGTATGGGCATGGACTTTAAAACCATTAAAACGGCGACTCGTGAATTAGCCAAAACACTGGATCACCGTTACCTGAATGATATTCCGCCGTTCGATGAGATTAATCCGACGGCTGAAAATATCGCCCAGTTTTTTTACCAGCGCCTTAGCAATACGCTAAACACCGACACAGCCAGAGTCTCTGGTGTCACGGTTTGGGAAACCGACCGTGCGTGTGTCAAATATAGTGAGGATTAACCCTAATCATGACTGATCAAAATAAGCCCGTGGCAGCAGCAGAAATCGAAGACGTACAGAACATTAAAGACAAACGTCATATCGCGATTGATAAAGTTGGCATCAAAGATATTCGCCATCCTGTTGTGGTCAGTGATCGCACTACCGGCGAACAGCACACTGTCGCCAATTTCAATATGTATGTGAATCTGCCACACCAGTTCAAAGGCACACATATGTCTCGTTTTGTTGAGATCCTTAATCAACATGAACGTGAAATTACTGTTAAATCATTTCATACCATGCTGGGCGAAATGACTGAGCGTCTGGATGCTGAATCCGGTTATATTGAAATGAGCTTCCCCTACTTTGTAAACAAAGAAGCCCCTATTTCAAAAGTCCGCAGTCTGATGGATTATCAGGTCAGCTTTATTGGTGAAATTGTTGGTAAAAAAACCAGCATGAATGTAAAAGTCATTGTGCCAGTCACCAGCCTGTGCCCATGCTCAAAAAACATTTCTGACTACGGCGCGCACAATCAACGCTCACATGTCACGTTAACCGTCAAAACCGACAGCTTTATCTGGATTGAAGATTTAATCGATCTGGTAGAGGACGAAGCATCCTGCCAAATTTACGGTTTGTTGAAGCGTCCTGACGAAAAGTATGTCACCGAGCATGCCTACGACAATCCGAAGTTTGTGGAAGATATGGTACGTGATGTCGCAGCGCGACTTAATGCAGATGATCGCATTAAAGCCTACACCGTTGAATCGGAAAACTTTGAATCAATTCATAACCATTCAGCTTATGCCTTGATTACCCATGGTTTTGATTGATTCGTTAATCATTCATAGTAAAAAAAGCCCGGTATAGCCGGGCTTTTTTTGTCAGAATTTCCGGCGCAAATCCATTCTTTCGCCTTTGCGTTCCATATCAAAGGCATTCAGAAAGCTCATACCGAGTAACGCGCGTTGTGGTTCCGGACCATCAATCACTACTGCGGCGACATTATTCAATGAAATATCTCCAAGCTGTACGGTCTCCAATTGAAGACTGTAAGCCAGTTCTACTCCGGAAGCCGTTCTGACAGAAATCTGTTTGGCATCCAGATAATTCAAACCTAAACGCTTAGCCGTTTTACCATTCAGCGCGATAACGGAAGCACCGGTATCCACGACAAAATCTACTGTAAAACCATTGACCGAGCCGCTGGTAAGATACATACCATTCGTTGGCCAGATACTGACTACGGGCATTTCTGGTGGTGCGGAATACACCCCGCCGACACGATTATTCAGCTCAAAAACACCGCGTTTGCCAGCGACCTCCAGTATCGCCTGACTACTATTGGCGCTGATTAAAGTCACGCCTTCGGGCGTCTGTTGATCGACAGACAAAAAATGTTGCTGACCGTTGATTTCCACCACAGCATGATCACGGTACAGTCCGGTAACCATAATTTGTAAATCCATCGACCATGCGTTAAGTGGAATACACAGTATAATAAACACCAGAATCGTAAATTTATGCATCGTCCCTACTCAACATAAAGCCATTAATTACAAAATATCATGACTGATTATTCCTACCCAACCGTGACCGGTGTCATACTTGCTGGTGGCGCTGCCCGTCGCATGGGGGGTAATGACAAAGGCCTGATAGCATTTCTTGACCGGCCGCTGGTCTCACATGTCATTGATCATATTGCACCCCAGGTTGAGCAGCTGCTGATCAACGCCAATCGTAATATCGAGCGCTATCGACAGTTCGGCTATCCTGTGATTAGCGATACACTTTCCGATTTTCAGGGACCATTGGCTGGCATGCTGGCCGGTATGCAGGCGGCAAATTCCGATTATATTCTGACTGTCCCCTGTGACAGCCCGGCACCCAGTACAAAATTACGACAACGTATGCTGGAAAGCCTGCTTCGCAGCGGTAAAAAAATCGCCGTTGCAACCGATGGTAAGCGTATTCAACCAGTATTTGCATTATTAGACTGTGAACTGGCTGACGATTTACAAAATTATCTCGCCTCCGGCGAAAGAAAAATTGATCGCTGGTTTACCCAGCAACCGATGATTGAAGTAGATTTTTCGGATCAACCGGATAGTTTCAGGAATTTCAATCATCCTGAAGACATACAAACAGCCGGATTCGACTGCTCGGTGCCAATACTGGGGATAGCCGCATTTAGTGGCACTGGCAAAACGACTCTGCTGACACAATTGATTCCTAAACTAAGAACCGCTGGATTAAACGTCGCCGTCATCAAACATGCACATCATTTATTTGATATTGATCAGCCCGGTAAAGACAGTTATCGAATTAGGGAAGCCGGCGCTAATCAGGTCCTGGTGGCCTCCCGGCGGTTATTGGCACTTATGCAAACCAGCAATATTGAGCAATCAGAACCCCTGCTTGCTGACTGTTTAGCCCGGTTAGATATGCGGCAACTGGACTTGATTCTGGTGGAGGGCTTTAAAAACGAGGCTATACCAAAACTGGAATTACATCGCGCCAGCATTGGTAAGCCATTGATTTATATAGATGACCCCAATATCATAGCGATTGCAACGGATTCCGCTTTGCCTGACGAACCCTCTATACCCAAATTGAATTTAAATGACTTAGACGCCATTCTGCTCTTTATCCAGACCTTTATCCGGCAATATCATCATGACTGAATTTACCCCACAGCCAAGCTGCGCCACAACTGAACCGGTTACCACATTACGAGTTGAAGAAGCCAGACAGCGCATTTTGCAACAAATAACGTCCATCAGTTGCTGGCGTAAAGTCGCTTTACGTGACGCATTGGGACAAGTGTTACATAAAGATGTTATTTCTCCGCTATCTGTTCCGCCTCATGCCAATTCAGCAATGGATGGTTATGCATTACGAGGAAAAGATCTTCAAAACCTGTCCATCTCCCTAAAACTCATTGGCAGCGCGTTTGCCGGTCGTCCGTTTGATAAATCAGTTAATGCTGGTGAGTGTGTTCGAATCATGACCGGTGCGATGATGCCGGATGGTTGTGATACTGTCATCATGCAGGAACAGGCCGAAGTTCATGATGATTTGATAACACTGCACGGTGAACATCATGCCGGTGAAAATGTGCGCCTTGCAGGTGAAGATATTCAGGCTGGCGCTGTAGTGCTTCGTGCTGGCCATCGAATTATTCCGGCAGATTTAGGGCTGCTTGCATCGCTTGGATTGGCCGAAGTATCGGTACGCCGACGGATTCGGGTTGCGTTTTTTTCCACCGGTGATGAATTACGCTCTGTTGGCGAAGCATTATCTCCAGGCGATATTTATGACAGTAACCGTTACACGCTGTATGCCATGTTAAAACGCCTGGATGCAGAAATCATCGACATGGGTGTGGTTACCGACACACCCGATGCGATACGCACAGCGTTGGTAGAAGCAACCAGGGAAGCCGATGTCGTCATTACCTCTGGTGGTGTCTCAGTAGGTGAAGCCGATTACGTTAAGCAATTACTGGAAGAACTTGGTGAAGTGAATTTCTGGAAAATTGCGATGAAACCAGGCAGACCCCTCGCCTATGGCAAAATTACGGATACACATTTTTTTGGCTTACCCGGTAATCCTGTGTCCGTTATGGTGACCTTTTATCAGTTTGTACAACCGGCATTAAACAAACTGGCCGGAGCCATTAACCAGGCCCCACTGATATTACAGGCCATAGCAGCAGAAAAGATTCGTAAACGTCCCGGCCGTTTCGAGTTTCAGCGTGGATTTTTACGCAATAATAACGATAATCACTTAGAAGTGACGATGACCGGCGAACAAGGCTCCGGTATTCTGCACTCCATGAGCCACGCCAACTGTTTTATTTTACTGGATGAAGATTGTGACGGTATAGCTCCCGGTCAATCGGTCACTGTCCAACCTTTTGCAGGTCTGATCTAATGTCTGAAAATCAACTTAAACAACAACATGAATTCAATAAACTGCATAAGCGTCTGCGTCGTCAGGTAGGCCAGGCGATCGCTGATTACGATATGATTCAGGATGGCGATAAAGTCATGGTCTGTCTCTCAGGCGGCAAAGACAGCTATACGATGCTGGATATTCTGCTGAATTTACGCGATCACGCACCAATCAATTTTGAGTTGATTGCCGTCAACCTTGATCAAAAACAGCCCGGCTTCCCAGAGCATGTATTACCCGAATATCTCAGCAACCTCGGTGTGCCGTTTCATATCATTGAAAAGGATACTTACAGCATCGTTAAAGAAGTTGTCCCCGAGGGAAAAACCACCTGTGGTATATGTTCAAGACTTCGTCGGGGGTCTTTATACGGTTACGCTCGTAAACATGGCATTACTAAAATCGCTCTGGGTCATCATCGCGACGATATAATTGAAACACTGTTTTTGAATATGTTTTATGGTGGCAAGACCAAAGCCATGCCGCCCAAACTTCTGAGCGATGATAAAACCAATATCGTCATCCGGCCGCTGTGTTATGCCAAAGAGTCTGATATCACCCGCTACTCTGAAGCGAAGGGCTTCCCGATCATTCCGTGTAACTTATGTGGTTCACAGGAGAACCTGCAACGTCAGGTAATTAAGGAAATGCTGCAAAACTGGGAAAAACAACATCCCGGGCGTGTTGAAAACATTTTCCGAAGCATTCAGAATGTTGCCCCCTCCCAATTGGCTGATCAGCAACTGTTTGATTTTAAGGGGTTAGAACAATCACGTATTGATGCCACCGGAGACGAAGACCCAGCTTTTGATGAACAAATCTATCCAGCTTTAGCGCGTGTGTGACTTTTTGATATCTGCACAATTAAAGTTATACACCTTTGATTGTTTTGTTACAGTGCGCTTAAAATAAATTTCGCTAAGTCATTGAATGCACACAACACACACCTAAGCTATTGATTTTATTACAAATCAAAACATGGTTAATTTTTAACCATATCGCGTTCCTCTGTTAAAGAATAAGGACTTAGCGATTTTCACCTATATTAACCACAGACTTATCCACAGAAAATGTGAGTAACTTGCTAAGTTATTGATCAACACTTTTAAGTGCTTGAGTTACCGGATACTCCCTAGGGCTTGTCATGAAAGCGTGTTAAATAGTCGCAATTTAATTAAATGAAATTGCCTGGCAAAATTAATCGAAAGTTAACTTGCTGGCACAGATTTTGATTTTTCTTCCAATAAAACTGACTGAGTTATTCACTTTTTCCTGAATTGTTACAGTACTCTTACAACAAACTTCGCTAAGTGCTTGAATGTACAAAATGATTAGCTAACCAATTGAATTTAAATAGAATTTTAAGTTGGTTAAATTTTAATCATTTTGAAGAGCTCTGTTACAGATTAACGACTTAGCGATTTTCAACAATGTTAACCACAGACTTATCCACAGAAATTGTGAGTAACTCGCTAAGCCGTTGATTGTCAGTTTTAAGTGACTGAGTTACTTGGTTACCGGGGTAAAGTCTTCGGCAAATTCCAGCGCATTTCCATCCGGATCGCGACAGAAAAAAGCAGCTCTTCCAGACTTACTGCGGGAGAATTCCACACCGGCTTGTTCCAGACGTAATGCAAGTGCTTCCAGATCTTCTACCAGCAGGGCCACATGCCGGTCCCGGCCACCATGTTCAGGGCGACCATCAGTCGAATCGGGGTTGGGCAACACCATTAAATGCAATTGTTGCTTGTTATCCAAGTCCAGCCAGGCGCCATCATAAGCAAACTTTGGACGATTAGGATTCAACGGGATCTGCAAGACATCACAGTAAAACTTCAGTGATGTAGGTAAATCTGCCACCAGAAAACTGGCATGTGCAATAGACTTAATCATAAACAATTCCTGCAAATCAAAAAAAAAGACATGGGTCTAACGATTGGTTTTTTCAACCTGAGCAATTCCAAAAGCCGCCGCAAAAATTAATGCACCACCCAGCCACTCCTGCAAAGTCATCACTTCCATAGTTAACAAGGCTGAAGAAATCGCTGCCACAATTAATTCAAATAACATAATAACAGCCGCCAGATAAACCGGCATTCTGGCGAGGCCATAAAGTACTGCGATAGTCATCGCAATGATGATACCGCCGCCCACCAGAACGGCACTTAGCCATACCGATATATCTACAGCAGGAATAGACGCCTGTTGCAGCAGTAAAACCACTATTGAAACAGCGACCACGCCCCACAGGACAATGGTGGTTTTTAACACCATCGGAACAGCTGCCAGTTTTCGACTCAGCACATTGTTTATCGCAAAACAAATACTGGCAAACAAAGCCAGCCAATCGGCCAGACCATGAGGCCAGGGAAATCCCACATCGGGGCGCCACAACATCAGAACCGTGCCCCCCATCGCCAGAACAAACATAATGATGGCCGAGATAGACAGTTTTTCTCTCAGCCACCAGCGTCCTAATATGACCGACCATAATGGTGATAAATAAAATAGCAACATGACTCGCATCACCTGCCCCTCATTCAAGGCCACCAAAAATGCAAGATTTGTCATTCCGGCCGCCAGTGCCAGCCAAAGTAGATCCGCAGGAATCTGTTTCCAGTGATAACGTTGCCTGATAAATATCGGCAGACTGGCCAGCCCGGCAGTCAAATACATAATCAAAGTCACCCATATCACTGACATACCGGCCTGCTCAAACAACCGCATCGGATACCAGATGATGCCCCACATAGTGGCAGCAAATAACAGACTGAGAATCGCGAACTTGAATTCGATAGGTTTTATAACGTTCATCTGGATGCTTATAACACGAGAGGCGGTTGAAGCGTTATAATGCCCAGATTTTCTTATCCGGCGATATGTATTAATGAATCCAGATCTGGCCCTATTACATCCTTATCCTTTTGAGAAACTAGCCGAGCTCCAGCAGGGTTGCCAGCCACCGAATAACCTGGCACATATCTCATTATCGATTGGCGAACCCAAACACCCTACTCCCGGCTTTATTACCGAAGCAGTAATCAGTCATTTGCATGGGTTGTCTGTCTATCCAACGACTATTGGTAGTATCGAGTTACGGCATACCATCGCCAACTGGCTGGATCAACGGTTTCAACTGGCCGGTCACATTGACCCGTTATCACAGATTCTGCCGGTGAATGGTACGCGTGAAGCATTGTTTGCATTCGCCCAGGCGATTATTGACCGACGTCATGATCCACTCATTGTGATGCCAAATCCGTTTTATCAGATATACGAAGGTGCTGCATTTCTGGCCGGTGCCGAGCCTTACCTGCTTAACTGCACGGAAGAAAACGGTTTTGTACCGGATTTTGATGCTGTCCCGGCCAGTGTGTGGTCTCGTTGCCAATTGTTATATCTTTGCAGTCCGGGCAACCCAACGGGTGCGATTGTGGATGCTGAAACCCTGACCAAACTGATTCAACTGGCACATGAATATGATTTTGTGATTGCCGCCGATGAATGTTATTCCGAAATCTATTTTGATGAAGCTTTGCCACCAGTTGGTCTGCTGCAGGCAGCTGTTGCCGCAGGTTATACAGATTTAAGCCGTTGTGTGGTATTTCACAGTCTTTCCAAGCGCTCCAACGCACCTGGGCTGCGCAGCGGATTTGTTGCGGGTGATGCCACAATAATGAAATCTTTCCTGCGCTACCGCACCTATCATGGTTGTGCCATGCCTCCTTCAACCCAGTCAGCCTCTATTGCCGCCTGGTCAGATGAAGCTCATGTTGTACATAATCGTCATTTGTACAGAGAAAAATTCACTGCCGTGCTCGATATTCTGTCACCGGTAATAAATGTGACTCAGCCTGAAGCAAGTTTTTATCTGTGGGCAGAAACACCAATTGCCGATACCGATTTTGCCCGTGGCTTGTTTGATCAATATAACGTCACCGTGTTACCGGGGCGTTTTCTGGCCAGAGATACCAAACAGGGTAATCCCGGCGTAAATCGAATCCGTATGGCATTGGTTGCACCACAAGATGAGTGCGTCGAAGCCGCAATGCGAATCCGTGATTATATTGAAACCCTATCTTAAAATAACCTGGAGAAACCGATGAGCGATATCCAACAGATTATCGAAACGGCATTTGAGCGCCGTGCAGAAATCACCCCAGCCAATGCCGATGCGGAAGTGCGTAATGCCGTCAACGAAGTTCTGGGAATGCTCGACAGTGGTAAAGCCCGTGTCGCTGAAAAACAAAATGGCGATTGGGTCGTCAATCAATGGCTGAAAAAAGCGGTTCTGTTATCGTTTCGTTTAAATGATAACCGTCCAATGTCGGGTGGTGAAACACAATACTTTGATAAGGTTGAACCAAAATTTGCCAACTTCACCGAAGCTGATTTCAATACTGCTGGTGTCCGTGTGGTGCCGCCTGCTGCGGCACGTCGTGGTTCCTACATTGCACCAGGCGTTGTATTGATGCCCTCTTACGTTAATATCGGTGCCTATGTTGATTCCGGCACCATGGTGGATACCTGGGCAACTGTTGGTAGTTGTGCACAAATTGGTAAAAACGTGCATTTATCAGGCGGAGTAGGTATTGGTGGTGTGCTTGAACCATTACAGGCCGGCCCGACTATCATTGAAGATAACTGTTTTATCGGTGCCCGCTCTGAAGTCGTTGAAGGCGTTATTGTGGAAGAAGGCTCCGTCATTTCGATGGGCGTTTATATTGGACAAAGCACCAAAATCTTTAACCGCATGACGGGTGAAATCAGTTACGGTCGCATTCCTGCTGGCTCAGTTGTGGTTTCAGGTAACCTGCCTTCTAAGGATGGCAGTTACAGCCTGTATTGCGCCGTGATTGTAAAACAAGTTGATGAAAAAACCCGAGGTAAAGTCGGTATCAACGAATTACTGCGTGATATCTAAATAAAAAGTAAAAGACGATAACGACGATTAAATCTTCGTTATCGTCTTTTTCACTGATATTCTCAGTGCAATCACTCATGCAATGACAGTTGATATACTGTATCATTTTCGCTTATTTCCGACTTCACTAACTCATGAATAGAACGGCATATTGATGAAACTGTTTGGCATCAAAAATTGTGACACAGTCAAAAAAGCCCGCCGCTGGCTGGATGAACATCAGGTGTCTTACCAATTCCATGATTTTCGCAAAGATGGCCTTAATGAGACCACCATCAAACAATGGCTAGAGAAAATTAGTTGGGAAGAACTTATCAACAAACGTGGTACCACTTGGCGTCAGCTGGACGACCCACGAAAAGAACAGCTTGATCAACAAGGCGCCATCGAATTAATGCTCGCTCATCCCACACTTATCAAGCGCCCCGTCATTGAAGATGCATCCGGCGTATCAATAGGTTTCAATGAATCTGATTTTCAGGCCCGCTATGCAAAATAATCTCTCTGAAACTGTCCAGCTTACGATTGATTTGATTCAGCGTGACAGTGTTACGCCAGCCGATAAAGGCTGTCAGATCATGCTGGCCGAGCGGTTGGCTGATAGTGGCTTTGATGCCGAATACCTGCGATTTGGTGAAGTCGATAACCTGTGGTGCCGCCGGGGCCATAATGGACCGTTATTTGTATTTGCCGGGCATACGGATGTCGTGCCTACCGGTCCAGTCGATAAGTGGACCCATGAACCGTTTGCCGCCAGAATCGACAATGGTATTTTATATGGTCGTGGCGCAGCTGATATGAAAGGCAGTATTGCCGCCATGGTGACGGCCTGTGAACGTTTTGTGGCAAAACATCCTCAACATGCGGGAAGCATTGCTTTTTTGCTGACCAGTGATGAAGAAGGTCCTGCTACTGATGGTACCGTTAAAGTCATTGAGACATTGCAGGCTCGTCAGGATCATATTGACTGGTGTGTAGTCGGTGAACCGACCAGTACCGACAAAGTGGCCGATGTAGTCAAAAATGGCCGCCGTGGTTCGTTAAATGGCTATCTGACGGTCAAAGGCAAACAGGGCCATATTGCCTATCCGCATCTGGCGGATAATCCGGTACATAATCTTGCCCCTGCTTTGGCTGAACTCTGTGCAGTGCAATGGGATCAGGGTAACGAAGATTTCCCACCCACCAGCTTTCAGGTATCCAATTTAAACAGTGGTACAGGCGCAACCAATATTATTCCGGGTACGGCGGAAATGGTTTTCAACTTCCGTTACTCTACTGAAGTCACCCATGGGGAACTTCAACAACAGGTCGAAGCCATTTTGGACAAGCATGGTGTTTCATATCAGTTAGACTGGATATTGTCAGGTAAACCTTTTCGTACAGCCGGTGGTAAATTACTTGAAGCCGTGCAAATTGCTGTTCAGCAGGTAACGGGCTATACAACGACTTTGTCTACTTCAGGCGGCACTTCCGATGGGCGGTTTATTGCTCCAACCGGGGCCCAGGTAATCGAATTAGGCCCGTTAAACGCCACTATTCACCAGATTGATGAACATGTCACCATTGCCGATCTGGATACTTTGTCAGTCATTTATCAACAATTACTGACTGAACTGCTGGTGAACTAACCAACATGCAACTTCGGCACACCCAACATCTGTTATGGCTTTTTGCAGCGGTATTATTGCTGATGCAGTCCATGGCTGTCTGGCATGATGCCGAGCATGCTTTTCATGATCATATTGCCTTATGTGACCAGTTAAATGTTGTCAGTCATACTCCATCAACAGATTCCTACCCGCAGCTCATAGTCGGCATCTGGCAACAACATTTTCAGCTTGATACGGCTGTTACAGCACCTGCTCATTTTGAAAACAGCTATCTCTCATTCGCGATTCGTGCGCCCCCCGTTTTTTCATAGCATTTGATTTTTTTAACGCCTTTTCCTGTTTGGAGAATGGCTGCTGATATCTGCTATGAGGATTATTCGTGATGAATAAAAAACCACTTGTGGTGTTGCTTGCTGCAGCACTGTCCCCTATGGCTTCTGTAGCGTTTGCTGCTGAAGATGCTGTTGATATTCCCCGTCTGGTGGTCACGTCCGACCCATTAGGCAACCGTACTTCTGATGAATTAATCCAACCGGTTACCGTTATTGCGGGTGATGAACTCAATCAAAAACGTGCCAGCACACTAGGCGAAACGCTGGATGGTCTGCCAGGTGTACATAATGCCGACTTTGGACAAGGCGTTGGTCGCCCTGTAGTTCGTGGTTTACAGGGGTCCCGGGTACAGGTTCTGGAAGATGGCTTAAGTACCTCTGATATATCAGGTGAAGGTGCTGATCACGCAATCGGACTGGATACCGGACGCGCCGATCAAATTGAAGTATTTCGTGGTCCGGCGACCCTGCTTTATGGCAGTGGTGCTGCCGGTGGTGTTATCAATGTTCGCAGTAATCGCTTTAACCCGGAGTTTGGCGATTCACCAAGGGTTGATGGTCAAATGTCATATGGTTTGAATGGCCATGACCGCCAGGGTCGTCTTGGTTTGGAACTGCCGATGGGTGACAGTTTTGTTTTACGTACCGATTATGGGGTGCGTCGCAGCAGTGATTTTGATATTGATGGCTATCAGGAAAAAGGCCAACGAGTTGGTCGTAAAGACAAATTGCAGAATAGCGAAGTGGAAAATGATGTATTTTCCATCACCGGTTTATTCAAAGGTGATTGGGGCTTTGCCGGTTTAGGCTACAGCACCTGGGAAACGCAATACGGCATTCCAGAAGTGTTTTTGGGTGAAGGCGAAGAAGAGCAGGAAAAGATTCGTGCGAAAAATGATCGTTTTGATTTTCGCAGTGAATTCAATGATCCGTTGCCAGGCTTTCAGACTGCTCGTCTGAAAATGGCCTATACCAGCTATCGTCAACAGGAAATTGGTTCAGAATTTGATGATGGGACATTCGTTGAAAGCGAAGTTGAAACCCGCTTCAACAACAACGAAACTGAAATGCGTCTGGAAATGGTGCATAACCCGATTGGTGATTGGGAGGGTGTTATCGGTCTGCAATTTAATGATCGCGACTTTGAAGCCGAGGGTGAAGGTCATAGTCACGGTGATGGTGACGATGAACATGGCGGTGGCTTTTATATCCGTGGCAATGACACCCGCACCGTCGGTTTGTTTATTCTGGAAGAACGTCCCACACATTTTGGTCGCTTTGAAATTGCCGCCCGAGTTGATCACGTCCGTTCCAGCTCAGATAATCTGGATGAAGCACGCGATATTGACTTACCCAGTGGTGACGAGCTGGAGCAAGCTGCCAGCCTGAGCAGCCGCAGCTTCACACCGTTCAGTTTATCGGCCGGAACCATTATTGATGTCGATCCAGCACATCATTTAAGAATGTCGGTGACCCGTTCACAACGCGCGCCTTCTGCGGAACAACTGTATGCATTTGGCCGGCATGCTGCAGCAGGTACGGTGGAAATCGGTGACCCTAACCTTGGTAAGGAAACCTACACCAACTTTGAAGTCGGCTTTGATCGGCATATCGGCGCCTTCCGTTACGATCTGACCACCTTCTACAATTATGTAGATGATTTTATCTATTTAGCGTCGCAGGATGATGGTACCGGTCAGGCTATTGAGATTGAAGGCGATACACTGGTTGTCAATGAACAGCGAAATGCCAAATTCTATGGTGTGGAATTTGGTGCCATTACCGATCTGGTTGATGGTCCGATTCCGCTAAGCATGCGATTATCAGCTGATCATGTGCGCGGCAAACTCAGTGGTGGTGAAGATATACCCCGTATGAGCCCGACACGGGTTGGCATCGGTTTTGATACTTCCTATGCGGATTGGGATTTCAGTCTCGACTATCGCCGGGTCTTTAAACAAACCAAAACCGCTGTCACTGAAAACAATACCAGTGGCTATAACCTGGTCTCGTTTGATGCCAACTGGTCACCGGCCAGTCTGAAAGGTGCTGAAATCTTTATTCAGGGTCGTAACTTGCTCAATGAAGATGGTCGAAGACATACCAGCTTCTTTAAGGATGAATCCCCAATCCTTGGCAGAACCATTTATACCGGAATCCGCTTCGACTTTGGCGGCTAAGGTTAATAGTGTTTTTCCACCCAGAGGCCCGGCGTTGCCGGGCCTTTTTTATGGAGCAATTTCAGGGATTCTGCTAAATTGGCGTTTTGTATGGAAAACAACTAATGGCGTTAATTGAAACCGGCGACGATATCAGTAGCATTAAACTGATTTATATATTCAATCTGGTAGGCTCACTGATTTACCCGATTTTGCTTATTGGTGCTTATGTTGCCTATGAAAAAAAACCGGCAGCAGCCGAATGGCTGCAATCACATTATCAGTTTCAATTAAATGGTTTTTTTATCACATTACTTTGGCTGGTGACTTCCTGGGGACTGCTGTGGACAGGAAATTTATATGGGCTGGCCGTAATGGTGGTATGGATAGTATGGAATATCAGCCGCAGTGTGAAAGGCTGGAAAACATTAAAGGCACAAAAAGCTATTCCCAACCCCAGAAGCTGGTTCTTTGGCTGAGCAGATTGTTAACTGCGATAAATAGCTAACGGACCGGTTGCCTGTTGCGTGGGCATGATTTCCATAGTGGTCACATTCATATGTGCCGGCGTATTCACCAACCACCAGATAGTATCGGCAATATCCTGAGCGGTAAGTGCAACGGTTTTTTCATAAACCTTGTCAGCGCGTTGCTCATTATCTTTAAATCGTACCAGGGAAAATTCTGTTTCTGCATTGCCCGGCTCGATATTAGTGACACGGATTTGTGTACCCAGTAAATCCGCCCGCAAAGCCAGCGAAAACTGTCTGACGAAGGCTTTGCTGGCGCAATAGACATTGCCGCCCGGATATGGCCAGTTTCCGGCAACAGAACCAATATTGATAACATACCCGCTGTTTCTTGTTTTCATGCCCGGCAGAACCAGCCTGGTACAACGCATCAACCCTTTTATATTGGTATCCACCATTCGTTCCCAATCTTCCGGATCAGCGACATAGGCAGGCTCCAGTCCCAATGCCAGACCGGCGTTATTAACCAGAACATCAATCTGCTGAAACTCCTTTGGTAGTTCAAAAAAAGCCTGTTCTGTAGCCTGTCGGTCACTGATATCAAAACAACTGATACAGGTTTGCGTTTCTCCGCCTAACTCCGCCTGCAGACTTTGCAAACGCTCCAGACGACGTCCGGTAATAATCAAACGCCATCCTGCTTTGGCAAACAACCTGGCACAGGCTTCACCGAATCCTGCAGTGGCACCGGTGATCATGATGATTGGGGATGAATTCATTTTTTACCTTAGAGTTTTTTGAACCACAGAGACACAGAGGGCACAGAGATTTTTTAAACGATGTAACTGTAAACAAACCCGAGTAATTTTAGGGCTTTCTAAATTCTAAAAATAATCCGCAGATTACGCAGATATTTTATCAAGTGTATTAACTCGGGTGTGTCGGGTTACGCTGCGCTAACCCAACCTACATTGTTTTATACTTTAGCTTCATTGAAGCTATTCATAAAAAATTTAATCTGCGTAATCTGTGTAATCTGCGGATATATTAATTAAAAAATCTTTGTGTCCTCTGTGTCTCTGTGGTTAATACAAATTAATAAACTTAGTTGTGATAAATCTTGTTAGCCGCGGATACCGCAACGCCTGAATTAATATTTGCGCCCATATCCGTCAACACCGCATCCAGAGCACCCAGACATAACAGCACATTTTTCTGATTGGCCGCATACCCCATCAGACCAATACGCCATATTTTCCCGGCCATTACGCCTAAACCGGCACCGATTTCCAGACTGTAATCTTTTAACAGACGGCTACGGACAGCAGCATCATCAATACCTTGCGGAATCGTGACCGAATTTAATTGAGGCAAACGGTGAGCTTCATCAACGACAAATTTCAGACCCATCGCTTCAATGCCGGCCTTTAACGCATTGTGATGCAGGCGGTGTCGATTCCAGGCATTTTCCAATCCTTCTTCTCTTAATAACACCAAGGCTTCATGCAAAGCATATAAGGCATTAATTGGTGCGGTATGGTGATAGGCACGTTTAGCCCCCTCCCCCCAATACCCCATCACCAGATTCAAATCCAAAAACCACGACTGCACTTTGGTCTTGCGATTGCGCACAACACCAGCGGCCTTTTCACTGAAACTGACGGGTGATAATCCGGGTGTGCAGGATAAACACTTCTGACTACCGGAATAAATGGCATCAATGCCCCATTCGTCCATCAGAATCGGCGTCCCGCCCAGCGAGGTGACAGTATCCATAATTGTCAGGCAATCATACTGTTGTGCCAGTTGGGCGATAGCTTTGGCATCGGATTGGGCACCGGTAGACGTTTCGGCATGCACAAAGGCGACTAATTTAGCTTCCGGGTGTGCTTTTAAAGCCGCTTCCAGTTTATTGATATCTACTGGCTTACCCCACTCGTCTTCCACCATAATGGCAGTCGCGCCACAACGTTCAACGTTTTCTTTCATTCGCCCGCCAAATACGCCGTTTTGACAGATGATCGCGGTATCGCCCGGTTCAAGCAGATTCACAAAACAGGTTTCCATTCCAGCAGAACCTGGGGCAGAAACCGGCATTGTTAATGCGTTTTCGGTTTGAAAAGCATATTGCAGCAAGGTTTTCATTTCATCCATCATGCCGATAAATGCCGGATCCAGATGACCAATAGTAGGTCTTGACATGGCTTCGAGAATGCGTGGATTTACATCTGAAGGGCCCGGCCCCATTAATGTGCGCTGCGGTGGATGAAAGCTGCCAATAGAAGTCGATGCTTTTGTCATGTTCTCTCTCTTAATCTGTTTATGTAATCCAGGTTTGAGTTATCAAGCGCCTTCTGCAAAAACAATAGTACGACGCCCGCTGACAATAATACGATGTTCAATATGAGCTTTAACGGCTCGCGCCAGCACCAAACGTTCAATATCTTTTCCAATCATCACTAAATCTTCAGGGCTGTTATCGTGGCGTACCCGTTCAACATCCTGTTCGATGATAGGTCCTTCATCAAGTTCCGCCGTTGCGTAATGTGCTGTGGCACCAATCAGTTTGACCCCACGCTCATAGGCCTGATGATATGGCTTGGCTCCCTGAAAAGCTGGTAAAAAGCCATGATGAATATTAATTACCTTGCCGGCAAACTCTTTGACAAACGGTTCTGACAAAATTTGCATGTAACGCGCCATGACGACCAACTCAATCTTGTATTCGGCTAACAACGCTTTGATCCGGGATTCCTGCTGTTGCTTGGTCTCTTTGGTGATGGGGAGATGATAAAACGGCTTATTGAACTGACGCGCCATCTGTTCCAGATCAGGATGATTACCGATGATAACCGGTATGTCACATTTCAATTCACCTTCCAGCTCTCGCAACAACAGATCATAAGGACAATGGGAAGCCCGGGTCACCAGCAAAGCAACACGATAAGGTATATCGGTGTAATGCACTGACCAGGTCAAATGCATGGTTTCTGCCAATAAACCAAAGTGTTTTTGCAGGATTTCACGAGGTATCTGGCCTTCATCTTCCACCTTAATGCGCATGAAGTAACGGCCGTGATCGGTATCAGTGTATTGCTGACAATGCAGAATATTGTAACCACGCTCTGCGAAAAAACCGGTGATGCCGGCCAGTAAACCTTTTTGATCGGCACATTGAATCAGCAAAACGATGGCTTTCATGGAGGAACAACCTCTGCGGGCATAAAATCAAAGCGCAAATGCTAGCACTTTGCAGCAGGTTTATGAATATTCATTGTATTTGTCAGCCCGGCCTTTGACTTTATCCACCGGGTACTTATTCGCGTTTTTAAGCATTTTCCGTTGTATGGCTTGCTCAAGATTAATATTCAAATCATGACATAGATAACTTAAATACACTGCAACATCGGCAATTTCATCTTCCAGCGCCTCGCGTTTATCACTGCTGAGCATTTGTTGAATTTCAGTCTTATTCCGCCATTGAAACCATTCCAGCAGTTCGGCGGCTTCGATTGACAATGAAATCGCAATATCTTTGGGGTTATGAAACTGCTCCCAGTCCCGTTCACGACGAAATTCAATCAGTTGCTTCAATAGTTCTTCATTAATCATCTGCAAGAAACCTGTTTACCTGTTGTATAAATGCATCGGGTTTTTCAGCATGAACCCAATGCCCAGCACCATCGATCACTACATGTTCTGCCTGTGGATATAAAGATTTAATCTGCAGCCAATCATCGTCGGTCACATAATCAGACTTAGTGCCACTGAGAAATAAAGCAGGTAACTCTATTGAATTTTCAGGGCTCACGCTTTGCAACAATCCGGGGTAGTTACAAAACAGTCCCTGCAAATTGATACGCCAGCTCAAGCCATTGTCGCCCTTTTGTAAATTCAATAACAGGAACTGCCGGACTTGCGGATCTGGCAAAGCTTCAGCCAATGCGTCACTAACTTGGGAGCGGGTGGAAAATTTTGATAGATCCTGTGCTAACAGAGCTTTGAAAATCTGACTGTGCTCATCAGCATACTGACGTGGAGCAATATCTACGATAATCAATTTACGTAATCGATCTGTAAAATTTTGCGAAAATTGCATCGCCGTTTTACCACCAAGCGAATGCCCCAGCAGATCGATTACTGATAAACCCAAGTGATCCAGTAGATTCAGCAAATCCTCGGCCATTAAATCAAACGTTTGCTGAGAGTGATGGAATGATCGGCCATGATTACGCAGATCCACACTAATCACCTGTCGCTCGGATGATAGCGCTTTGGCTATGCTGCGCCAGTTATCTGCCGAACCGAATAAACCATGCAGAATGACCAACGGTTCACCCTGACCAATAGATTGAAAGTGTAATCTCATAATGACTTACGTTAACACGTTATAATGCTGCGTTAATAATTTTGGAGAAAGCGAAAATGGACGAGGCGATATTAATGATTCTGGTCAAACAATATGCAGATCGATTTGGCATCACCTTCAGCTCCAAACATTTGGATGATGAAGATAAAAAACAGAAATTAGTGAGTTTAATGCAGGAATCACTTGCCGGAAAACGCGGGCCAGTAACGGATGCAGATTTAAATTAAAAAACACCCTTGGCAGTACGCCAAGGGTGCTATTTATTTAGCATCAAATTTTTTCGAACACCAGACAGGCATTGGTACCACCAAAGCCAAAGCTATTCGACATTACAGCTTGAATGCCTGAATTATCTTTGCGCTCGAGCACGATGGGCATGCCCTTCGCCTGCTCGTCCAGATTATCAATATTGGCTGAAGCAGCAACAAAATCATTTTCCAGCATCAGTAAACTGTAGATAGCTTCCTGTACACCAGCGGCTCCTAAAGAATGTCCTGATAACGATTTGGTTGAACCTACCAGTGGGATTTGGGTTTCGGCAAAAACCTGCTTGATAGCGCCTAATTCGGCCAAATCACCAACTGGTGTGCTGGTGCCATGTGCATTAATGTAGTCAACTTGGCTGTTACGCATGGTTGACATCGCCATTTGCATGCAACGTTGCGCACCTTCTCCAGAGGGTGCCACCATGTCATAACCATCTGATGTGGCGGCATAACCGGTCAATTCAGCATAAATTTTTGCACCACGTGATTTGGCATGTTCATATTCTTCCAGGACTAATACACCGCCACCGCCGGCAATAACAAAGCCATCTCGATCAGCATCATAGGCACGTGACGCTTTTTCTGGTGTCTCATTGTATTTGGTTGATAATGCACCCATCGCATCAAACAACGAACTCATGGTCCAATGTTCTTCTTCAGCGCCGCCAGCAAAAACAATATCCTGTTTCCCCAACTGGATTTGTTCCATTGCATTTCCGATACAATGGGCGCTGGTTGCACATGCGGAAGACATTGAATAGTTAATGCCCTTAATTTTAAACGGGGTTGCCAGGCAGGCAGACGTCGTACTTCCCATGACCTGGGTAACACGATAGGGCCCTACGCGTTTCAAACCTTTTTCACGCAAGATATCCGCGGCTTCAACCTGATTGGATGACGATGCACCGCCGGATCCCATCACCAGCCCTGTTTTAGGATTCGACACATCACTTTCAGTTAAACCAGCATCCTGAATCGCGTTCTTCATGGCGATATAGGCGTATGCCGCCGCATCTCCCATAAATCGCAGAACTTTGCGATCAATAAACTCTTTGAAATCTATATCAAAAAAACCCGCCACATGGCTTCGAAATCCCATATCAGCGTACTGTTGTTTAAAGCGGATACCAGAACGGCCGGCTCGAAGTGATTCAGTGACGGTGGCGAGATCGACCCCCAGACAAGAGGTAATCCCCATACCAGTAACAACTACACGTCTCATTGTCATGTCCTAAAAGTTGTCAGTTGAAGTAAACAGACCAACTCGTAAATCTTTGGCGAAGTAGATATCGCGACCATCCACCGATACTGTGCCATCAGCAATAGCAAGTACCAGCTTTCGTGAAATTACTCGTTTCAAATCAATACGGTAAGTCACTTTTTTTGCGGTAGGCAAAACTTGTCCGGTAAATTTCACTTCACCAGAGCCCAACGCTCTTCCTCTACCGGGATTTCCATCCCATGCCAGAAAAAAGCCAAGTAATTGCCACATGGCATCCAAGCCCAGGCAACCTGGCATGACTGGATCACCTGGAAAATGGCACTTGAAAAACCATAAATCCGGATGGATATCCAGTTCAGCAATGATTTCACCTTTTCCATAGGCACCACCATCATTGGAAATATGACTGATGCGATCCATCATCAGCATATTAGGGACGGGCAGTTGGGCATTGCCCGGGCCAAACATTTCTCCGTGGCCGCACTGCAAAAGTTCCTCGAAGGAAAAAGATGATTGCTTACTCATGAATTTCTAAAATAACCCTACAATTTAAGCACGACATAATAGCATGATAGTTTGATTGCAGAAAAAGTTGCAGCTATCAACGTACAGGTTCTAAAAAAAAGCCATACCCAGCAGGCATGGCTTATCGATATTCAGTTATACAATGATTAATTACGGTTATCAGCAACTGTTGTAGCCGCAGCAGGGGCGATGACCTCCAGACTTTCCAACAACAAACCGGCACTGTTAAGTACCCGGTACATGGTGAAAAGTTCATCGTACTGTGCGTTTGTCAGTGAAGTTCGGGCTCTGAACAATTCATTTTCAGAATCCAGCAGATCCAGTAATGTGCGCTGACCAATATTAAACTGTTGCTGGTAAGCATCACGGGTTTTTTCTGCTGACTCTGCATACTGCTGGAAGTAAGACATTTGTCTGCGAACAGTTTCCAGTGCATTCCATGATAAACGAACGCTCTGCTCTACCTGTCGATGCGTATTATTGCGAATTTCAGCTGCCTGGTTAATCAGAAATGCCGTTTCTTCCCGTCTTGCTTTATCTCTACCGCCATTGAGCAGGTTATAACGTAACCGAAACATGGCAGTAACATCTTTATCTGTTCCCCGAACCCCATCAATGTCATGATCAGAACGCGTACCTAATTCGAAATCAACGCGCGGTAAAAACGCGGCTCGAGTGACATCATGTTGTGCATTTGCTGAAGCAACATCCGCTTGAGCAGAGCGCAGGGTTGGATGGTTTTGAATTGCTATATTAACCGCTTCATCCACCGTCAATGGCATAGATGGTTCAGGCGATGGAGGTTGTGATAATGAGCTGGGGGCTGCACCGATGACCCGCAAATAATTTGTTTCGGCATCCCGCAAATTGCTTTGCTCGGCCATCAGATTAGTCTCCGCCAAAGCCAATCGACCTAAACTCTGATCCATATCTGCTCTGCGTCCCACACCACGCTCGCTACGCAGCGTAATCTGGTCATGGGTACGTTGGTGAGACTCAAGATTGGTTTGTGCTAGTTCCACCAGCTTTTGACGGCGTAATACATTAAGATAGGCTTCGGTAGCCTCTAAAGCAGTATTCTCAGCGACACTGTAAACTGAATGAGCTCGCGAATCAGTTCTGGCTTTTTGGCGCTCAACTTCGTTTTTTGTGAGGCTGCCATCATAAAGCATTTGCCGTAAATTCAGACTGGCTTCATCCCGATTTAAATGAACCTCACCATCTCCGCGGCTACGTGTAGCAGGGTTATCTGTTGATTCCCAACCAGTACCAATACCTAAATCAATAGTCGGAAAATAGCCTGCTCTAGCCTGATCTATTTCTTTGGAAACAGCCTGACGTTCACTTATGGCAGCCAAAACATCGGGGTTGGTTTTTAAAGTAGTATGAATTGCTTCCTGTAAAGTTTCAGCTTGCACTGAACTAAAGCACAACAATGATGGGATTAAAAAAAGCGCTTTGTTCATAATATCTTCCTAATTCAAAGCAGTAATCGGTATACTTTTTAAGGGTAATTTACCGCTGAGAACACCCTCAAAGCATCACCCAATCTTCCATTTCCTGCCGATTGTAGACAAAACCCCTCAACTACACAATGCAGGCTTAGCGGAGATCGCGAAATACAATCGCCAATGAAAGACGATCCGGTAAATTCATTTTCTGGAAAATAGTCGTCAGATGTGCTTTGACTGTTCTTTCTGTGATATTCATATTACGGGCGATCATTTTATTAGTCGCACCGTGACTAACCATTTTTGCTACTTCCAATTCCTTGGGGGATAGCGTTTTTGCTGCCCGGCGCTGCTGTTCACTCACTTCTGGAATATGACTTATTTCATCAATCAACCCTGAAATAACATGGCGTTCGACCCAGACTTCACCATTTGAAATCAATAGCAAAGCTTCCTGCAGTTTACTCATCGGTAGATTTTGATTGAAGTAACCACGCGCTCCCTGCTTCAGCGCTGCGATTTGTACGGGAATCGGACGAGGTGGACCAATCACCAAGATACGGCTATCCGGACATAATTTTTTGAGTTCACTAATAACCTGCGATGGATTATCGTCCAAAAGGAACTGATGGCAGAGTACCAACTCAGCTGTTTGATTTTTTAATGCATTGAGTAAACCTTTGATATCCTGGTATAGGCTGACATCGTAGATAGCGGGCAACGCATCGGTTATAACCCGCGCCACTTCCGTATCTGCTGTAGCCAGATAAAGACTTCTTTCAGTCTCTGTAATTACTGTCATGGTTCAACCTTAGTCTCAACGCTCTCTCAATGCTTCGTTTTTTGCCTTCAGTATGGGCTTTAATAGGTAATCAAGCACGGTTTTTTCCCCAGTAAGTATGTCAACAGTAACAGTCATTCCTGGAATTATCCCCAACTCACCCATACCACTTTTTATAAAATTTTGTTCCGTGCGTAAATAGATAAGATAAAAACTTTCATCTTCATCATTGGTAATGGTATCTGCACTAATCCGTTCAAGTTTTGCCTGTAAACCACCATAAATTGAAAAATCATAAGCCGTAAACTTTATTATCGCCTCCTGTCCCGGTCTTAAAAAGGCAATGTCTGCTGGACGTATCTGAGCTTCTATCAGCAGATTATCTTCTAAAGGCACAATTTCCACCAGATCCATGCCTGGTTGAATAACTCCGCCAATCGTATTAATCATCAACCGCTTGATAGTGCCTTTCATCGGTGAACGAACATGTGTACGAGTAACCCGATCCGCCAGAGCCGATACTGATTCTTCTGTGCGCGCCATTTCAGCGCGTACTTCACTGAGTTCTCTGGCGGCTTCTGATTTAAACCGGGTATTTGCTTCATTGATTTTCTGCTGTACTTCATCCATTGAAGAACGAATTCGTGGGATAGCTAACCGGTTAGACTCCATTTCACCCTTGAGATCATTAACCGTTCGTCTGAGCCTGAGCAATTCCACTTCTGACATAACGCCTGCAGCAACCAGTGGCTCCGACATTTGCAATTCCTGATTGCTTAGTTCAAAACTGCGACTGAGCTGCTGTTGTCTCGCCTGCTTTTCTACCAGTTCCTGTCTGCGCTGCTCAGCCTGCCTTTTCAAGACATCAATCGTACTTTGTAATTGGAGTTGGCGGGATTGATACAAAGCACGCTCCTCTGCTGCCAGCGCCGGCTGCGCAATCATCAAATCCTCAGGAAGTTCCAAGGCTTTTCCTTCACTTTCCGCATCCAATCTTGCCGTTCTTGCGACCAACTCCCAATAGGTTAACTGTGATTCACGGAAAGAAGATGAAAACCGCGTATCGTCTATTTTTAACAGGACATCACCTTTCTCTACCAATTGTCCCTCACTGACCAATACTTCAGCGAGTATTCCGCCTTCAAGATTCTGTATCACCTGAACCTTGCTGGAGGGAACGACTTTGCCCTGTCCCCGGGTGACTTCATCAAGGGCTGCGACACTGGCCCACCACAAGGCAATGCCGATAAACGCAGCAATCAATAATAATAAAATATGTCCTCCCCAGTGAGTTGAAGCCATCGTGGCCGCACTGATTTCAGACATAAAACTGACATCGTCATTATTTTTTTTAAACCAGGCCATCAATTTACCCTTTCGAAACCCGGATATGACCGCTCTTTAATGCAGCCAAAATTTGTTCCCGAGGTCCATCTGCTACTAGCTTGCCTTGATCCATTACCAAAACCCGGTCAACCAGACTTAATAAAGAGGCACGATGCGTTACCAGAATCAGGGTTTTATCTTTGATAACTTCACTGAGTTTGGTTTTGAAACGCTCTTCACTACTGTTATCCATCGCATTGGTTGGCTCATCCAACACTAATACCGGTGGATCCAGCAATAAAGCACGCGCCACAGCAATGCTCTGTCGCTGTCCTCCTGATAATCCTTCACCACGTTCACCGACCGGCATATCAAATCCTGATGGATGCCGGTTGATAAACTCCGTCACACCGGCAATATCCGCCGCCCGTAGAATAGCGGCATCATCAGCAAAAGGAGCACCCAGAGCAATATTGTCGCGTACACTTCCGTGAAACAGCATCACATCCTGAGGAACATAGCCCACAGACCGGCGCAAATCGACAGGATCTATCTGGCGAAGATCTGTTTCATCCAGCAAAACAGCGCCTTCAGCAGGTTCATATAAGCCCAGAATTAATTTTTCTATTGAGCTTTTACCTGAACCAATTCGTCCAATTATCGCTACTTTTTCACCTGAGACGAGTTTGAAGGAAACATCACTTAACGCTTCTATAGCTTGTTCGGGATAGCGGAAACTCACCTGTTTAAATTCAATACCACCCTTAAACTTATCACGGTGTAAAAACTCTCGGCCATTTGGCCGTTCAACCGGCAGGCTCATCATGTTATTCAATGAAGCCAAAGCGGCTTTTGAATGATGAAATCGCGTCAAAATACCTGCGAGCTGCCCCATGGGTGCCAGGGCTCTGCCGGCCAATATAGTGCTGGCAATCAAGGCCCCCATACTGATTTCATTTTCGCTGATTTTATAAACCCCATAAACCACCACGGCAATCGTCGTCATTTGCTGGACAAAACTGGTTAAATTAACAGCCGCAGACGATAGTAATTTTGCCCGTTGGCTGTATTTGGATATGGAACCCGCAGTTTGCTCCCATTTGCGTTGTAGTGGCGTTTCCGCTCCCAGACTTTTTATCGTTTCAAGCCCGGTTAATGTTTCAATCAGTGTGGCACTTTTTTGCCCTGAATGACGAAATAGCTGTTTTATTGCCCGACCAAGAGGTATCTGAATGATCAAACTGATCAGTATGGTTAATGGAATTACCGCTAGAGGGATATAGGCCAAATCTCCGGCAATCATCCAGATAACGGCAATAAACAAAAAGGTAAATGGTAAATCGATCAATGTCGCCAGGGTTGCCGACGTAAAAAAGTCCCGAAATGACTCAAATTCCTGCATGCTGTTAGCAAAATTACCCACCGAATTGGGTCTGGCAGACATTTTGATGCCCAGCACTTTTTCGAAGATAGTAGCGGATAAAATGACATCGGCTTTTTTGCCCGCAACATCAATAAAATAGCCACGTAAAGTGCGGAGTAACAAGTCGAAGACAAAAACAATGGCCACACCAATTGCCAGAACCCACAAAGTCGCCAGAGCATGGTTTGGCACCACACGATCGTAGACATTCATGACAAATAATGGTGAAGCAATGGCAAACAAATTGACCAATATCGACGCCACAAACACTTCACTATAGATTGGCCAGTAACGGGTCAGTGTCCCCCAGAACCAATGCCTGGCACGCGGTATAGCCGAATTTTCACTTCGATTATCAAAATGCTGTACTGATCGAATGAAAATAGCATAACCCGAGTAATACGGTTGTAGTTCACTTACCTCTACAATCGCTTCACTATCGCCGTTTTCCGGATAAATTACCGTCGCCTGCTTATCTTTTAGCTTAAGCAAAATACAGGCATTGCCATCATTAAGTAACAGCACTGCCGGCAGAACCAGAGGAGAAATTTTACTTAACGGACGTTTAATGACTTTAGAAGATAACCCCGCCCGCTCAGCGGCTCTGGAAAACAGGTCTGGCGTAAGACGGTTATCCACAAGGGGAAGCCCTGCAACCAAGGAATCTGGACTGTGGGGCTTTCGTAAAAGTTTAGTGAGAACAGTCAGGCAAGCTAATAACGGATCATCGTGTGTCAAATAAGCCGCACCTGCATTCCATTGCCGATTTTGTACCTGTTCTTTAGTTGCTTTCTGTTCCATGTAATATGACGATGCCATCCAACTCAAAATGTGAGGAGTTCCACAGTTTTTTTCTTTACTGTAAACCTGTGACCGCTTAACCTTGCACAAGGTAGCATAATCAAGTAACAGCGGGAACAATAAGATGGTATATGTCGATCGCGATGAGAATGGTCAAATAATTGGAGTATTTAATTCTCCACAGAGCGATAACAGCCAATATATCTCGCCGCAGGCACCAGAATTACTTGAATTTCTTGGTCAATCCAACCGTCACGAAGATATACAAACCATCCTCACTGCTTCTGATATGGCGATGGTTCGGGTTATTGAAGACTTAGTGAATACACTTATAGATAAAGGGGTAATTTTATTTACTGAGTTACCCGAAGCGGCGCGCGACAAACTGGTTCAGCGGCAAAAGATTCGCCATCATCTTAATTCACTGGAAAATTTAATGAATGAAGATGATGGTTTGCTCTAGGGCTTGTTGATCTTTCAGAGTCGCAACAGAGGTGGCGATGAAAAATCAACAGCCCCGAAAGTTTTTTAACTCTCTCTTTTTTTAGCTCGACTCGCTATTACACGTTTGCGCTTTTCCTGTGGCGTTTCAGGTTGCTTTTTTTTGCGCTCTTGAAACGGATTTTCGCTGGTTTTAAATTCAATCATCACCGGCGTACCCTGCAATTTAAGTGCAGTACGGAAGTAATTTTCCAGATATCGGCGATAACTGTTTGGCGTCGCTTCGGTCTGATTGCCATGGATGATTATGCGGGGAGGATTTTTACCACCCAAATGCGCATAACGATATTTAATACGGCGTCCATTAACCAATGGCGGCTGATGATCGGCAACAGCTTCTTCCAATACCCGCGTCAGTTGTGGGGTCGGGATCTTGGCTAAGGCAGAACCATAAGCTTTTTTGACGGATTTAAGTAATAACCCCACACCACTCCCATGCAAGGCTGAGATAAAGTGAGTTTTGGCAAAATTCAAAAAAGGCAAGCGACGCTCAATATTGGTCGCAACCCACTCACGTTCCTGCTTCTCCAGACCATCCCATTTATTGACTGCAATAACCACAGCGCGGCCACTTTCGATAATCAGACCAGCCAGATGCAGGTCCTGATCCACAACACCCTGGTGCGCATCTAACACTAACATAACCACATTAGCCGCCTCGATGGCTTGCAGGGTTTTTACAATGCTGAACTTTTCCAGTGCTTCGGAAACCTTGGAACGGCGTCTGACACCAGCTGTATCGATTAAAATATAGTTAGTACCGTCTTTTTCGAATGGAATATAAATACTATCCCGGGTAGTACCAGGTTCATCAAAAGCCACAACCCGGTCTTCACCGAGCAGACGATTGACCAGCGTTGATTTTCCTACGTTTGGTCTACCAACAACGGCGAGACGAATATCACCCGATGTATCTTCCTCTTTTTCATCTTCTTCAGACTGAACAATACGAATGGCGGGTAAATCGCGCATCAAGGTATTCATTAAATTACTAATACCTCGACCCTGGGTGGCAGAAATCACTTCCGGCTCTCCCAGTCCAAGTCGATAAAAATCTGCAGCCGCTAATTCGCGTTGTTCACTTTCTGTTTTATTAATCACTAATAAAACCGGTTTGCCGACATTGCGTAGCTGTTTGGCAATCAGCTCATCTCCCGGTACCACACCTGCCTTGCCATCCACTACAAATAAGATCAGATCGGCTTCAACAATCGCCAGTTCAGCCTGTTTACGCATCAGTTCTGACATATCGTCACCTTTAACGGTCAAACCGCCGGTGTCGATCAGGATAAATTCAGCTTCGTCATGTCGGGCATTGCCGTAAATACGATCCCGGGTCAAACCGGCATAATCTGCAACCAAAGCATTACGGGTTTTGGTGAGTCGATTAAATAAGGTGGATTTGCCAACATTCGGCCGCCCAACAAGCGCAATAACAGGTTTCACAGTTAAGGGATCCGAATGGCGGTTAACTTGCCGCCTGTAGTCATTACATAAAGCACACCATCGCGAACGATAGGTTGGCTGCGAATAGCATTTTTATCCAGTCGTTGCCGTGCAACAAAACGACCATCAGAACGAGCGACCCAATGCAGATACCCCTCAAAGTCGCCTACAACAACATAATCACCCGCAATGACCGGCGCAGAAATCGTCCGTCTTAACAATAATGTCTGCCGCCATAATGAATCACCGGTACCATCAGCAATTGCCCATAAATAACTTTGATCATCGCTGACATAAACAGCATCGGATGGTGCCACGGAAATACCTGTTGTTGAAGACATTTCCCTGTCCCACAGAGGTCGTCCAGTATCGACGTCCATCGCTGCAAGATTGCCCTGAAATGCAACCACATACACAATGCCGTTATGGATAACGGGATCCGCATCAATATCAACTAACCGTTCTAATTCGGTTCGCCCACTCGGTATTGCGACACTTCTTTCCCAGATAACTTTGCCATCATTCAACGACAGTGCTATCAACTTACCATTATCATAACCAGCAATAACACTTTGCCCTTCAATCACTGGAGAGCTGACGCCTCGTAAACTTAATAACGGTACAGCCCGCTGGTAGTTCCACAGAACATTACCGCTGCTGGCTGAAATAGCCGTTAACCGACCATCAGCCGTTCTCACAACCACATTGTCGCCACCGACTTTTGCCGGGGCCAGTACTTCACTGCTGAGACGTTGACGCCAGAGTTCTTTGCCTGTGGTTTCATCCAATGCCACCACATCCCCGGACTGGGCACCTACGATGATAAGACCTTCTCCTCCACCCACCCCGGTAGCGACAGGAATATTTAATTTGCTACGCCATTCACGTCGGCCATTTTCAATATTATGGCTGCGCACATCTCCTTTATGATCCACTGTATAAATGAAATCACCTTGCAACCATGGGGCAAGATTTGCATAAGCTGTTTCAGCACCATCACCGGTACCAGTAGACCATAAGGTCTTAGGTTCAAACTCAACTTCAAACTCAGTAAGTTCGGTCGGCGGAGCTTCATAGCTGTCTGCAGCAAAAAATTCTTTAACTGTTCCACATCCTGACAATGTGGTGAGTACTATTCCGACAAATAGATATTTTATTAAATTAGCTTTCATTGATAACAGCCACATCATCACGCTTCATTTCTAATAGCGTTTTACGCGGATCATCTTCATCCATGCTGGAAAGTGCATTTCGGTAAGCTTCAAATGCTTCAGCTTTACTCTCCTGAGCAAGATAAATATCTCCTTCCAGTTCGGCGAACAGTGAAATAAACCCTTCTGACGAACTTTGCTGAGCCAACTGCAAGGCTTGCTCATATTCACCTTGATCGACCAATACGCGAACCATACGAAGTCTGGCTAAATCTTTTTGCCCCGTCAGTTTTGCCTTGTCAGCTGTCCATTTCAAGTATTCCAGTGCGGCTGCGGGCTGATCCTTGCGAGCCTGCTCAGCAGCAAGTTCCAGTGTGGCAAAGGCTGCATAAGGAGTTGAAGAATGCGATTGCATCAGTTCCTGAGTAAGATCTTCTGCTGCAGTTAAATCATCATCACTGATATTCATCTGTACTTGCTGGTACATTGCTGCAGCTTGCTCGGTCTTGGCATGTTGAAAATTGATCCAGTAACGACCACCAAAAATAACTGCACCACCTAATACCACACCGGTAACTACTGAGCGGCCATTTTCACGCCACCAATTTTTTATCGCTTCGCCTTTTTCATCATCCGATGCGTAGATATCCATCGTTTACTCCTTGCTTACCGCAATTAAGGACAGTTAACCAGTCACTGTTTAAAAGTGAAATTAAAGTGCCAGATTATACGTGTTTATCCACAGATTGTGCTAACCGTGGCGTGCCGCATTTTATCGCACCACATTAGTGCCAAATAAAACAGTGACGCACCACAATAGTTCATAAATTGAATTTTCACCGCATTCGTAAATAGCTATCTGATTGTTTTGTATGATTTTGTCTGATTTGGTGCAAGTCTTGCTGTTTTGGTGCTTGCTCAACACTAATTATAAGGAAAACCATTGTGCAAAACGCAAGCGACGTAGTTTTTATATTAATTGGCGCCATTATGGTGCTGGCCATGCATGCAGGCTTTGCTTTTTTGGAAGTCGGTACTGTCCGCAAAAAAAACCAGGTCAATGCTCTGGTTAAAATCATCACCGATTTTGGCATGTCCACTATCGCCTACTTTTTTATCGGTTATGGCATTGCTTATGGACTGAATTTCTTTGAACCTTCACCGTTACTGGCTGAAAATAACGGCTACGCTTTAGTGAAATTCTTCTTTTTACTGACCTTCGCGGCGGCGATACCCGCTATCGTCTCAGGTGGTATTGCCGAACGCGCTAAGTTCAACCCTCAATTAATTGCGACATTTTTAATTGCTGGCTTTGTCTATCCACTTTTTGAAGGTATTAGCTGGAATGGCTTGTTTGGCATCCAGGATTGGCTGGAAAACCAATTTGGTGCAGCTTTTCATGACTTTGCCGGATCAATTGTTGTTCATGCTGTAGGTGGTTGGATTGCACTGGCCGCGGTGTTATTACTCGGCCCAAGACATGGTCGCTACGGCAAACAGGGTGAAATATACGCTCATCCACCTTCAAATATTCCTTTTTTAGCACTCGGTGCATGGATTCTGACGGTCGGCTGGTTCGGCTTTAATGTGATGTCTGCACAGGAAATCGAAGGCATTAGTGGTCTGGTTGCCATTAACTCATTAATGGCCATGGTAGGCGGTACATTGGCAGCTTGTTTAATCGGTCGTAATGACCCTGGCTTTGTTCACAATGGCCCACTCGCCGGTTTGGTTGCTATTTGTGCGGGCTCGGACATAATGCACCCGCTTGGTGCGTTAATTACCGGCTCACTCGCTGGGGGCTTATTTGTTATTACCTTTACCCTGGCGCAGAACAAATGGAAAATTGATGATGTATTGGGTGTATGGCCACTACATGGTCTCTGCGGTGTCTGGGGTGCGATTGCAGCCGGTATATTTGGTCAAGCCGCATTGGGTGGTATGGGGGGGGTAAGCCTGGCCTCACAATTCATAGGGGCTGCTATTGGCGTAAGCATTGCCTTTATTGGTGGGCTTATTGTTTATGGTGGTTTAAAAGCGTTGATGGGATTGAGGTTAACTGCTGAAGAAGAATTTAACGGTGCAGATTTGAGTATTCATCGAATCAGCTCAACTCCAGCCAACGACTAGTTTATGAGTAAAACAAAAATCATCCGGTAGAACTACTACCGGATGATTCCACCCTGCTGGTTTTGCAGAAATTCAATAAATATGGCTAACTCATGCGCATCTTGCTGGATATCATTTAAGCGTTGCTGAGCCTGTTCCATACGCAGCCCTGAACGATAAACCAATTTATAAGCCTGACGAATATTTCTAATCTGAGTATCCGTAAAGCCTCGTCTGCGTAACCCCTCAACATTGATACCGACAGGTTCTGCCATATGACCTGATACCAATACATAAGGCGGAACATTTCGAGAAATGACACTGCCCATAGCGCTGAAACAATGTGAGCCAAGATGATTAAATTGGCTAACCAGAGTGAAGCCCCCCAAAATAACATGCTGATCAACAATGACATGGCCAGCAAGTGAAGCATTATTGGCGAAAATATTATCGTCTCCAATAATACAATCATGAGCAATATGCACATAAGCCATGATCCAGTTGTTATTACCCACCTTGGTAATACCACCGCCTTGTACCGTGCCACGATTAATTGTGACAGATTCACGGATCAGGTTATTGTCACCAATTTCCAATAATGTCGGCTCACCATGATATTTCTTGTCCTGTGGTTCTTCACCAATTGAGGAAAATTGAAATATACGGTTATTTCGACCTATTTTCGTCGGTCCGTTTATCACTACATGTGAAGCTATTTCTGTACCTGAAGCGATTTCAACATGCGCTCCGATAATACTGTACGCACCGATAACAACGTCATCGGCGATTCTGGCAGTGGGATCTATTAGAGCAGTTTGATGAATCACGAAGGCATTTCTTGGTTAACACACATAATATCAGCACTGACAACGACCTCGCCGTCAACAGTCGCCTGACCATAAAACTTCCATAAATTACGTTTGTTTTTAATCAATTTAACTTCAAGGCATAGTTGATCGCCTGGCTCTACAGGTTTTTTAAAGCGCGCATTATCAATACCGGCCAGATAATATAACGCTTCATCTGAACGAATCTGATCGGCTGTTTTAAATGCCAGCAATCCTGTAGCCTGAGCTAATGCTTCCAGAATCAATACGCCCGGCATAATGACACGCTGGGGGAAATGGCCCGTGAAGTGGGGTTCGTTGAAACTGACATTTTTAATACCAACCAGATGTTCACCCGGTGTAAATTCAATTACCCTGTCAATCAACAGGAATGGGTATCGATGTGGCAGTAAGCGTTGAATCTCATGTATGTCAATGGTGTTCAATCTGATTATCCTTTAGGATTTATATTTTTGCGTGCAGTAATCTTACGTTGAGACCCTGTTGCGGTAAAGCTAAGTGAATGATGAACACATTCATTACTTCAACTTGGCTTCCAATTGTTTTAATTTGTCATTTAATTTATCAAGCTGTCTATAACGAATCACATTCCTGTGCCATTCTCTGGTGGGCTCAACCGGAATTCCGGAAGAATAGGTTCCAGCAGTTAGAATTGATTTGGTTACCATACTCATGCCAGTCAATTGAACACCATCGGTTATTTCAATATGCCCGGCAATACCCGTTCCCCCCCCAATGGCACAGTGGGCTCCAATGCGAGTGCTACCTGAAATACCCACACATCCGGCAACTACCGTGTGTTCACCAATGAAAACGTTGTGACCGATTTGAATTTGATTATCCAGCTTGGCACCATCACTGATGATAGTGTCATCTATAGCTCCACGATCAATAGTCGTATTGGCGCCAATTTCGACATCATTACCAATAATGACTTTGCCTACTTGCGGGATCTTCAACCATTTACCATTATCGTTCGCAATACCAAAACCATCCGCACCAATAACGACTCCGGGATGAATACGAACGCGCCCACCAATTTGAACTTTCCGGCACAAAGTGACATTTGACATCAACCGGGTATCAGCACCAATCTCCACATCATTTTCAATGATACAGCCTGGTCCGATAATCACATTGTGACCAATCTTTACGTTCGAGCCGATATAAACCTGTGCAGCTATGCGTGCGGAATCGGCAATATGACAACTTTGCCCAATTACTGCACTTGAATGAATACCGGTATCCGGTTGTTCATCAGGATATAAAAGGGAGGCTGCTTTGGCATATGCGACATAAGTGTCATCAATAACCAAAGCATTGGTATTTACTTCGGCTAAATCTGCGGATGAAACAATGACACATCCAGCAGAAGTCGATTTTAGATATTGACGATATTTAGTATTCGCTAAAAAACTGATATCGGTATCCTTTGCATTTTGCAAGGTACCGACACCAGTTATAACTTTGTCTGCATTTCCAACCAGTTGTGCACCAATTTCAGATGCTATTTTTGCTAATGTCCAGACCACATCCAGACTCTTATTTCGCTTTAAGTCTTTCCAGCACTTTGGAGGTTAAATCTGCACGTTCACTGGCAAAAATAACACCTTGATAAAGTACCAAGTCATAAGATTCTTTTTTAGCAAGATCTACGATTGTTTCTGCAATTTCTTCTTCTAACTTACGTAACTCTTCATTACGACGGATAGACAAGTCTTCACTGTATTCATCCTGTAGGCGTTTCAATTCACGTTGATCGTTTAAAATCTTACGTTCCTGTGCCTGACGTTCGTCATTACCCAGTATTGCAGCATCACGATTTAATTTATCCTGAGCCGCACGTAATTCCTTGTGTTTGTTTTCGAGTGATTTGCTACGCGTTGAAAATTCTTTTTCCAATCGGGCTAAAGCACGTTCCTTCTGTGGAGACTGATCTAATACGACACTTGCATTTACAACGCCGATTTTCATTTCAGCAGCATAAACGGGGCTGACCATTAAAGATGCCAACAACAGGCCAACAATCTTGATGTTTTTCACTCTTAACTCCGATAGTTAAATTTAAAATGTTGATCCCAATGAAAACTGGAATACTTCGGTTTCGTCATCCGGTTGATCACGTAATGGAGCAGCAATACTAAACGACATTGCGCCAAATGGTGAAATCCAAATTGCTGATAAGCCGGTTGAATATCTCAGTAAATCAGCTTCAAAGCTTTGATCAACATCATATACGTTACCCACATCCACGAAAGTGCTCAAGCGGAAAGAGCGTAAAGCTTTTTTCATGAATGGAATTGGGAAAATAATTTCCGCTCCGCCAGTAACCATTAAATTACCACCGAGAGGTCGGTCAGCTTCCCTGACCCCCAGGGTATTTGCTCTGAAACCTCTCACACTTCTGATACCACCAGCGTAAAAGTTCTGGAAGAAGGGAAATTGCTCACTATCACCATAGGCTTTACCGTACCCAAGATCCGTTCTCAAGGCAAAGGTAAAGGTATCGTTCAATGGGGTATACCAGTTATTGCGATAGCGAAGTTTGTAGTACTGCAGGTCACCAATAGGCGTAGCCACTTCTGCAGAAACACTTTGCGACATACCTCTTGTCGGTAAGATAGCATTGTTTCGTGTGTCACTTGACCAGCCAATAGTTACTGGAAACGCATGAAATGAATCCCCCTCTTTTTCGATAAAATCATCGTAACGGGTAATTTCATTATTACTTGGTACATCCAGTTGCGTATTTTCATAACCAAATGCAAGATTTATCCGGTTATTCTCTGAAATCGGAATACCGAAATTAATATCACCACCAAAAACGTCCGTGGTGTAGTTAGCAATATTCGCCTCAAATGCATCTGTTTCGCGATAGAAAAGATTAAAGCCCTGACTGATACCATCTACCGTGGCAAACGGATTGGTATAACCAAAGCTATAGACTGTGTTGACACGGCTATTATTAAAGCCGAAGCGAACATGCTTGCCACTTCCGAAAAAGTTTTTCTGTGTGACGTTTGCATTGAAGATAATACCGTCAGATTGAGAGTAACCAATACCGGCTGACAGGCTACCGGATGCCATTTCCGTTACATTGAAATCCAGATCAACCTGATCAGATGTTCCGGCAACAGGCAAGGTTTCAACATTCACATCTTCGAAATACCCCAAACGAGAAATTCGTTCGCGAGACCGCTCAACAGCGCCCGTGGAAATCCAGGCTGACTCCTGTTGGCGCATTTCCTGACGCAATACTTCATCACGGGTTTTGCTATTACCTGAAATATTGATACGACGTACATAAGCCCGACGACCCGGGTCGACAAAGAAAGTCAGATTAACTTCCCGCGTTTCACGATCAATATCCGGTACGGCATTCACGTTGGCAAAAGCATAACCATCATTACCTAATCGATCTGTAAGTCTTTCAGAACTGGAGGTAATAGCCTTTCTGGAGAACACCGAGTTTTTACGGATGGTAACCAAATTAAATAATTCTTCTTCCGGCACAATCAAGTTGCCAGCCAATCTTACTTCATTGATTTTGTAGCGTTCACCTTCAGCAATATTGATGGTGATGAACATCTGTTTTTTATCATCTGAGATCGTTACCTGTGTGGATTCTACGGTGAAATCGACATAACCACGATCCAGATAAAATGAACGTAATGATTCAAGGTCAGCTGATAGTTTCTGACGGGAATACTGATTGTCTTTGGTTAACGAAGATAACCAGCCACCAGTAGTCGATTCAAACTCGCCAAGCAGTTCTTCATCATCATAAGAATTATTACCGACAATATTAATCTCACCGATGGTGGCAACCACACCTTCTGCCATATTAATCCGGACGGCTACACGATTGCGCGATAATGGCGTCACTTCTGAATCAATAGCCACACCATATTTACCACGGCTAAAGTACTGACGCTGCAGTTCCAGCTCAACCCTTTCCAGCATGGCCTGCTCAAACACCTGGCCTTCAGCAAAACCAATCTGGCGTAATGACTTGGTCAACTCTGCACTGTCCAAATCTTTGTTACCGACAAACTCGATGCTGGAAATTGCAGGACGTTCACTGACTTTAATGACTAACACACCATCATCACGCTCAACCTGTACATCGTTGAAATATTTCGATTTAAACAGTGAGCGGATAATGCCTCTGACATCATTTTCCGTCAGCTCATCGCCTACTTTGACTGGTAGGAAGTTAAAAACCGTCCCAGCGGAGATCCTTTGTAACCCCTCCACCCGGATATCTTTGATGATAAACTCCTCGGCCCAAGCTGCAGAGGATAACAAGATGAGCGTCAATGCTGTGATGATTTGTTTCATTGTTGTTTTACAGTCAGTCAGCCGAAGAAATCGTAAGTGTACCTGCAATGTGTGGATTAGCCAATGAGTCGAGCAATGTCATTTGTAAAAGCGAATACCATCAACAGCAGAATCAAAAATAATCCAATTTTTTGTACCTGGATTTGTACCGATTCCGGTAACGGTTTGCCACGAATCCATTCAAAAAAATACATCAGTAAATGACCACCATCCAGCACTGGTACAGGTAATAGATTTAATATCCCTAAACTGATACTGATCATGGCTAAAAAACTGATAAAGGCGACAAATCCTTGCTGAGCAGAATCTCCGGCAAATTGTGCAATAGCAATTGGCCCACCCAGGTTGTCACTGGAAACCGTACCGACAAGCATTCCCCATAAACCGCTCAAGGTCGTGACACTAAATTGCCAGGTTTGTGTAACGGCCTGAGGAATAGCCGTCAATGGTCCATAGCGTAACTCTGCTTGCAATTCTGTCGGTATTTCAAATGCATCTGTATTGACTGCGGCACCAATACGTCCCATTCCATTATCATCTGCAGCGGGGGTAATAATCAGTTGCTGTATGACGCCATTGCGTAGGATTTCGACTTCGATAGGTTGCTCAGCACTATTCTGAATTAACGTCACCCATGCCTGCCAACTCTGCAGTTGTTTTCCATCAGCAGAAATTAATTCGTCTCCGGCTTGTAAGCCTGCTTTTTCTGCAGGACTATCGGCAACGATCTTGCCCAAAATCGGGGGCATTTCTGGTTGCACGGTTTTTATACCAATTTGATTAAACAGGGTTGCTGCATCGTCAAGACCAAGCTTTGGTAAAGTGAGTTGTTTGGTGGTTTCGATATCAGCACTACGTGTTGTCAGTGAGACGGTTTCACCAGATTGTGCCAATCTCAACCATTGCTGAAACAAGCTGTTTATTGTTGGCGTTGCTTTACCGTTGACGGCAATAATTTGCTCACCCGGAGTAAGCTGAGCCATGGCTGCTGGTGAGTCAACCGTGACTTCATCAATAATCGGCTTTATTCCCGGTACTCCAATGATCAGAATCATCCAGTAGGCAAATACGGCAAATAAAAGGTTGGCAACAGGCCCTGCTGAGACAATCGCAACGCGGTTTTTTAATGGCTGGCGATTAAAAGTTTGTCCCAGATCAGCATCTGCCACCGGCCCTTCGCGTTCATCCAGCATCTTGACATAACCACCTAAAGGCAGCGCTGCAATCACAAATTCAGTGCCATTTTTTAATTGTTTTGACCACAGTTTCTGGCCAAAACCGACCGAAAAACGCAATACTTTCACCCCACAACGCCGTGCTACCCAGTAGTGTCCAAATTCATGGATAACCACCAGCAGGCTGAGGGCGACAATAAAAAAGATTAATGATTGCATAACTTCCGCATCTGCTGTTGAGCGACCTTTCTGGCCATTTGATCGGCAGACAAAATGTGTTCCAGTGAATCTGCTGCTGTTGATTGTACGCCTTCTAAAACATCAGCAATGATCCGGGCAATATCAGTAAACTTAATTTTGCGGTTAAGAAAGGCTTCTACTGCCACTTCATTAGCGGCATTAAGTATAGCCGTACTGGTTCCCCCTGCATTTAATGCCTTATAAGCAAGGGCCAGGCAAGGGAATCGCGCAAAGTCCGCTTCCGAGAAATCCAGCCTTCCCGCCTTCACCAGATCCAAAGGCTCAACTCCAGAATCTATACGTTGCGGCCAGGCTAACGTATTGGCAATGGGTGTGCGCATATCGGGATTCCCCATTTGCGCCAGCACCGAACCATCCGCATAGTCCACCATGGAATGAATAATACTCTGGCGGTGCAACACGACCTCAATCTTGTCACTGCTCACTCCAAATAACCAGTGCGCTTCGATAACCTCCAGTCCTTTATTCATCATCGTGGCGGAATCAACGGATATTTTCTGGCCCATCGACCAATTTGGATGCGCTACCGCCTGTTCTGGCGTAACCCTATCCAGATCGTCAATATCCCAATCCCGAAACGGTCCACCTGATGCCGTCAGAATAATTCTGCGGATACCTTTATTTTCAAAATGATATTGCTGGGTATCGCCGACTGGCATGCATTGCCATATCGCATTATGTTCACTATCAACAGGAAGCAATATTGCATTATTCGCTTCCACTTCGCGCATCAGTAAAGCACCACTCATCACCAGCGCTTCTTTATTGGCCAGCAAAATACGTTTACCGGCTTTTGCTGCGGCCAGGGTGGGAAGTAATCCTGCAGCCCCCACAATAGCAGCTACCACAATATCAGTTTCATCTGCACTGGAAATCATTTCCAAAGCTTGCATACCGCTTTGCACAGCAGTAGCCAAACCGGCTTTACGAAGTTTTATTTCGAGTTGTTCTGCCGAATCCGGGCATAACATAACGGCCACAGCCGGTTGAAATTGAATGCATTGCTCAAATATCGTATCAACTGATTTATTAGCCGCTAAGGCGTATACAGAGTATTTTTCAGGATGACGCTGTAAAACATCTAAAGTGCTGATACCAATTGAACCGGTTGAGCCGAGAATAGTAACCTGCTGCATTAAAACTGACCTGTCAGCCATAACAGCGCAGCAAAAAACGGAACGGCCGCCAGCAGACTATCCATCCTGTCCAGCATACCGCCATGCCCCGGTATAAGTTGCCCACTGTCTTTTATCTGGTAACTGCGCTTAAACAGACTTTCAAATAAATCACCACTGACCGAAATCAAACCGGTTATCAGGCTGATAGCAAGCCAGCCGCTCAGTGATAAATTCTGGGAAATACCCAGCAAATATGCCAGAACGCTCCAGAGTGCTACTAACACCAGAGCTCCGGCAAGACCTTCAAGCGTTTTATTCGGACTGATAGCCCTGGCCAGAGAATGTTTTCCCCAGCGTTTACCTGCGAAATATCCACCGGTATCGGCCAGCCATACACTTATCAAAACATATAAAACCAAGACTGGACCATTCGGAGCTAAGCCATGCAGCCATACCGCGCTGTAAACAAACAATAACGTGACCAGCATGCTGAGCAGATAGGTAAATACTTTATTGTGGAAGCACCCAGCAAGAATGCCGGGTAAAGGTCGGTGTGCAAATAAAACAATGAGCAGACTGAACAGAATCCAGAACAGTAAGCCGCTGAACAATATATGGTCAATCGCTGCCGTCGTAAGCAATACTGCCAAAACAGCAACAAATGAAATACTGGCCAATACTTTGAACATGGGTTTGATTGCTGCCATGGAGAGCCATTCCCATATCGCCATCAACACAACAACCGTCAGTAAAGCAATAAAACCGATACTGGGTAATAGCAAAATGGCCATTATCACTAACGGAATTAACACTGCCGCAGCCAATAAACGCTGTTTAAGCATCTTCTTTACCTGCTAACTGTTCCGATGTACGACCAAACCGTCGTTCACGGCTGGAAAACGAATCTATTGCTATATCCAAATTCTGGGCATTAAATTCAGGCCAAAGTGTCTCGGTAAAATACAATTCGGTATACGCCAGCTGCCACATCAGAAAATTACTGATACGTTGTTCACCGCCTGTACGGATGAACAGATCCGGTTCAGGCAAATCGGCCGTCACCAAATGACCGGCAATAACACTTTCATCAATCTGCTCTGGATCGAGTTCGCCGTTTTGGATTTTTTTCGCAATCTGCTTAACTGACTGGGTAATGTCCCAGCGCCCACCATAGTTGGCAGCAATATTCAGGATCAAACCATCGTTTTCAGCCGTTAATGCCGTTGCATCCGCAATCTGTTGCTGTAATGACACCGAAAAACGACTGATATCACCAATGACATTAAGACGGATATTGTTTTTATGCAGACGTTTAACCTGGTTATCCAGTGCATGACTGAATAACTCCATCAGTAAATTGACTTCCTTACCGGGTCGTCGCCAGTTTTCACTGCTGAAGGCAAACAGGCTGAGTACTTCCACACCGCAGGCGACACAATGTTTAACAATGCCTTCAACCGCTCGGACACCAGCCCGGTGCCCCATAAATCGCGGTTGTAGCCGTTGTTTTGCCCAGCGACCATTGCCATCCATGATGATAGCAATGTGTCTGGGTATGGAACGACCGGAAGAATTCATTTGGTATGGCTAAACCGTAATGGCTTAGACCGCCATCAAATCGGTTTCTTTTTCAGCCAGTAAGTCATCAATCTGTTTGATGGTAGTATCGGTCAGCTTTTGAATGGCCTCTTCCGCACCACGCTGTTCATCTTCCGAAATGGCTTTGTCTTTTAATAAATCTTTGAAGCTGCCATTCGCATCACGACGAATATTACGCACAGCGATACGTGCATTTTCAGCTTCAGATTTAGCCACTTTGACCAAATCTTTACGACGTTCTTCAGTTAAGGGCGGAATCGGAATACGAATAGTCATTCCTGCACTATTTGGATTCACCCCCAAATCAGATGTCATAATGGCTTTTTCGATCACCGGAACCATATTTTTTTCCCATGGCGCCACCGTGAGCGTTCTGGAATCTTCGATACCAACACTCGCCACCTGACTCAAGGGAACATCGGAACCGTAATATGGCACGGTAACATGATCTAATAAACTGGTATGTGCGCGGCCAGCACGGATTTTCGCCAGTGCAGTTGCCAGAGCCGCAACACTTTTCTGCATTCGGTCTGCTGCATCTTTTTGAATATCATTAATCATGATTTGTCCTATTTCACCAATGTACCAACATTTTTCCCATACACTATGTCAGTGAGATTACCGTATTCATGAACATTAAATACCCTTAAAGGCATTTTCTGTTCCTGACACATCACTACTGCCGTTGTATCCATTACTGCCAGGCGATTATTAATAACTTCATCATAAGACAGCGTGTCATAACGGATGGCTTCGGGATCTTTCCTTGGATCTGAATTATATACACCATCTACCTGGGTGCCTTTAAGCATGAGCTCAGCACCAATTTCTACAGCACGCAAACTGGCTGCTGAATCTGTGGTAAAAAATGGATTACCGGTACCCGCAGCAAAAATCACTACCCGGCCTTTTTCTAAATGCCGAATAGCACGGCGGCGCAGATAATCCTCACAGACTTCATGAATACGTATCGCGGACATGACACGGCAGAATGTTCCATTACGTTCCAGAGCATCCTGCAGTGCCAGCGCATTTAATACGGTTGCCAACATGCCCATGTGATCGGCACTGACTCTATCCATGCCACTGGCGGCAAGGCCAGCACCACGAAAAATATTGCCACCGCCGATAACAATACCCAACTGAACACCCTGGGCATTCAGCTCGGATATCTCTTTCGCAAACCGGGAAATCACTTCGGGTTGAATGCCATACTCGGCATTACCCATTAAAGCCTCACCACTCAGTTTGAGCAGAATACGCTTATAAACAAGCTGATTTCCGGTTTCCGTCATGGTTTAGTTTCCTCGTGCCTGAGCCATAACTTCTTCGGCAAAGTTATCAACTTTTTTCTCGATGCCTTCACCGACTTCATAACAGGCAAAGGCTTCAACCGTTGCACCCGCTTGTTTAACCAGCTTTTCAACCGTGACATCAGGGTCTTTAACGAACGCCTGGCCCAACAGGCTGATTTCGTTAACGAACTTGCTCATGCGGCCTTCGATCATTTTTTCAACAATCGCTTCCGGCTTACCGCTTTCACGTGCCTGGGTTGCGACGATATCACGCTCTTTTTGCAATAATTCTTCTGGAAGTTCAGTAGCAGATACCGCTTGCGGACGGCTGGCAGCAACATGCATTGCCAAATCTTTTGCCAGACTCTCATCACCACCGTTCAGCTTGACCAGTGTTCCGATACGGTCACCGTGACGGTAAGCACCAATGACACCCGAATCAGTGTTCACCAAAGTAAAGCGGCGAACCTGAATATTTTCACCAATTTTAGCAATCAGCGATTGGCGGACAGTATCGATGCTTTCACCGTTACTTAATGTCAATTGCAACAATGCATCTAAATCAGCAGGCTGTGCTTCCAGAACTTTCTTCGCTACGGCATCGACGAAACCAATAAAATCATCTGCTTTCGCGACAAAGTCTGTTTCTGAATTCACTTCAAGCATCACTGCCTGTTTATTATCGGCACTGGTTTCGATGGCAATAATACCTTCGGCAGCAACACGGTCAGACTTCTTGTCAGCTTTCGCCAGACCAGATTTACGCATCTCTTCAATTGCTGCTTCGATATCACCATTAGATTCAACCAATGCTTTTTTGCATTCCATCATGCCGGAGCCGGTACGCTCACGCAGTTCTTTTACTAAAGCTGCAGTTATAGCCATTTTTGTAACCCTTAAAATCAATTTTTGTGAACGGCCTGTTTCAGACCACACATACGACACAGGCCCGCCTTTAAGCGAGCCTGTTTAAGTCATTAGCAGAACTTATTCAGCTGCGGCTGGAGCATTCTCTTCCGCAACTTCTACAAATTCATCTCCGGCATCACCTGTAGTGACAGATGCACGGCCTTCCAGAATAGTGTCAGCGATATTAGCTGTATACAGGCGAATGGCCCGCATGGAGTCGTCGTTGCCAGGGATAACGTAATCAACACCGTCAGGATTACTATTGGTATCTACAACCGCAATCACGGGGATACCCAGTTTGTTTGCTTCCTGAATAGCGATGCGCTCATGATCAACGTCGATAATGAACAAAGCATCAGGCAGGTTACCCATTTTTTTGATACCACCAATGCTTTTTTCCAGTTTTTCCTGTTCACGTGACAGGTTCAGAACTTCTTTCTTTTTCAAACCTTCTGTTTTACCTGATTCGATCATCGCCTGAATTGCTTCAAGACGTTTGATTGATTGGCGAACGGTTTGGTAGTTTGTCAGCATGCCGCCTAACCAGCGACGGTTGACGTAAGGCATGCCACAACGTTCAGCATCTTCACGGATAGCATCCTGTGCAGCACGCTTGGTGCCAACGAACAGAATACGGCCTTTTTTGGAAGCCAGTTTGCTGACGTAGTTGAGTGCGTCGTTGAACATTGGCAGACTGTGCTCAAGGTTAACGATATGAATATTGTTGCGCTTACCAAAGATGAAAGGACCCATTTTTGGGTTCCAGTAACGTGTTTGGTGACCGAAGTGAACGCCTGCTTCAAGCATTTGGCGCATTGTAATTTTAGCCATTTTTATACCTATATATATGGGGTTAAACCTCCACGTACCCCAGCTATCGACTGATCTGATGTTCAGACAGCACCCCGAAAACTGTGTCGGCACGTGTGTGATTTTGCCTTTGCTAAGGCGCGCATATTATTCCACAGTTACCAACTAAAACAAAGCACCAACCGTATATAGCTTGGATTAGCCCGCTTAGCTGGCAGTTCAGTGCTTTTTGCGGCAAACTATGCTTTGTCTTTTTATCGTTAACAGCAATCAGGATCTGGCATGGGCGTGACCATCAAAACAGCCGAAGAAATCGAAAAAATGCGTGTGGCAGGCAGGCTTGCCGCTGACGTTTTAACCATGATCGAACCGCATGTGGTTGCGGGCATCACCACCGATGAATTAAACACCATTTGTCACGATTATATTGTTAACGAACAAAAAGCCATTCCTGCACCTTTGAATTATCATGGTTTCCCCAAGTCCATCTGTACCTCGGTCAATCATGTTATCTGCCACGGTATTCCCAGTGATAAAAAACTCAAAGATGGCGACATTATTAATATCGATATCACGGTTATTAAAGATGGTTATCACGGGGATACCAGCAAAATGTTTCATGTCGGCAAAACATCAATCCTGGCTCAGCGATTGTCTCGTGTCGCTCGTGAATGCATGATGATTGGCATTGATATGGTCAAACCGGGTATCAAGCTGGGCGATATCGGCCATGCCATTCAGCAACATGCGGAGAACGAGCACTTTTCTGTTGTCAGAGAATATTGTGGACATGGCATCGGCCAGGTATTTCACGAAGAACCACAGGTGTTGCATTATGGTTCACCAGACACCGGTATGACATTGCAGGCCGGCATGACATTTACTATTGAACCGATGATCAATGCCGGTAAACGTCAGGTCCGCCAACTTCCTGATGGCTGGACAGTGGTGACCAAAGATCGTTCCTTATCGGCCCAATGGGAACATACCATTCTGGTTACTGATGATGGTCACGAAATATTAACCCTTCGGGAAGAAGAACGCTCATAGGAGCATCCATTAATGGCAATTGCTGCACAATCTGTCTGGGAGTTCGGTCAGACGGATAAGGCGACTGGCTGTCGCGATATCCTCGCTAAAGCCTCCCAACATTTAAAGAAATGTTTTTTTGAAGATGAAGCTGACATTGACTGGCTGGTTCATCAACAATCACATTTTGTGGATGAAGTACTGCAATTTCTATGGAAAAAGCATCTTGCAGCAGAAACCACACTGAGTCTGATTGCTGTGGGTGGCTATGGACGAGGTGAATTACATCCCCATTCTGATGTGGATTTGCTGGTGTTACTGGATGATTCAGTAGCCGAAGCGCCGCCAGCCGCATTATCAGATTTCCTGACCCAATTATGGGATATCGGACTTGAAATCGGCCATAGTGTTCGCACAATTAGTGAATGCCGCCAGCAGGCTGAAGACGATATCACTATTGCTACCAACTTACTGGAAGCACGGCTTTTATCGGGCAATCAACAATTGTTCGAGCAGTTACAACAACTGACGGTTTCAAACAAAACGTGGGATACCCGACTTTTTTACGAGCGCAAAAAACAGGAACAGATTCAGCGGCATCATAAATACAACGATACCGGTAACAACCTTGAGCCAAATCTAAAAGAATCGCCCGGTGGTCTGCGGGATATTCAGGTGATCAACTGGGTTGCTCAACAACATTTTGATGTACGGAATCTGCAAGGCCTGAAATCCAAAGGCTTTCTGGCCGAAAGCGAGTTCGATATTCTGCAACAGGCACGACGTTTTCTGTGGCGGGTACGGTTTGCCCTGCATCATCAGGCCGGTCGTAAACAAGAAAAAATGATGATAGATCATCAGCGCGAACTGGCTAAACAACTCGGTTATGCAGACACCAATAACCGTATGGCCGTTGAACATTTCATGAAGGATTATTACCGGACGGTTCGTGCCGTTGGTCAAATGAATGCATTGCTGTTACAACTTTTTGAAGAAAATATCATCCTGGCTGATGAACCCAGAGATATTGAACCGATCAACCGTCGTTTCCAATCTCATAACGGTTATCTGGAAACCATCAATTCCGGCATGTTTGCTTACTATCCCTATGCGTTGCTGGAAGTATTTCTGATCCTGCAACAACATCCGCATATTAAAGGCATTCGTGCCTCGACTATCCGCCAGATTCATGCCCATCTGCATTTAATTGATGAACGCTTTCGTGCAGACATTAAAAATCGTAGCCTGTTTATGGAAATCATCCGTCAACCGAAAGGCGTTACCCATGAATTTCGTCGCATGAATCAACTCGGAGTGCTGGGTGCTTATCTGCCTGAATTTGGTAGGATTGTCGGACAGATGCAGCATGATTTATTTCATGCTTACACGGTAGATGAACATACCCTGTTTCTGGTGGGAAATTTACGTCGTTTTTCCTGCTCCGAATTCAAGGATGAATTTCCGCTGTGTTCAGAAGTGTTTTATCAACTGCCAAAACCTGAATTATTGTATATCGCCGGTATTTATCATGATATTGCCAAAGGTCGTGGCGGTGATCATAGTATTCTCGGTGTTAAAGATGCAGAACAATTCTGTACGCAACACAATTTGAGTGATTACGACACCAGCATTGTGACTTTTCTGGTTCGCCAGCATCTGGCAATGTCATCCACCGCGCAAAAGAAAGACCTCGAAGATCCTGAAGTTATTCAAGACTTTGCCGCTCTGGTCGGCAGTGTCAATAGATTAAATTATCTGTATCTGTTGACGGTGGCTGATATCAGGGCAACCAATAACAATCTCTGGAATGGCTGGCGTGACTCACTGCTCAAACAGCTTTATCACAGTACGCATCAATGGCTGGAACATACTGAGGCACAAGCAAAAAGTACGCAGGAAAAAAGCTATAAAAAGTATCAGTTGGCTTTGGATAAACTTTCAGAAATGGGATGGCCGCCCCAAGATATCACCCAACTGTGGCTTGAATATGATCTGGATTATTTTTTACGGCATTCAGTTGATGAAATTGCCTGGCAAACCAATGGCCGGCTTGAGCATCCCGATGAAGAACCATTGATTCTGGTACGTCCGCATAACGAAAAGCAAACGCTCGAGTTATGTATTTTTACACATGATCGCCGCGGTCTGTTTGCTTCTATGACAGCATGTCTGGAACAGTTGCAACTGAATATTTTGGATGCCAAAATCAATATCAGTAATGACGGTAAAACCTTAAATACTTTTATTGTTAATGGGACACAACAACGCTTTGAAGATATCACCGCAGCATTGCATAAGCAGCTTGCACGTGAACATTTGATTTCGGGTTATAAACCACAATTAATGCCACGAACCACAAAGCTGTTCCAGACCGAGCCCGTCATAAAGTTTTCGGTAAATCCCCAGCATACACATACGGTAATGGAGCTATACACCCATGATCGACCGGGATTGTTGTCTGCCGTAGCACAAGTTTTTCTGTCAAATCAGATACAGGTAATTAATGCTAAAATGGTGACATTGGGCGACCAGGTAGAAGACGTGTTTTTCATCACCAATAGCGACGACAATGCGTTAACCGAAACAGAACAACAAAGGTTAGATGCGGAATTGAAAGACAAACTGGTAATGCAAGCGGAAGCTGTTTTATCAAACTCAGTTGCCTTTTAAACAGACATAAAAAAGGTGAGGCATTTTAAACCTCACCTTTTTCAATTTATCAACGTTTAATCAGTGACAGTAACTTTCTCTGCTAAAGCAGCTACTTTTTTTTCACCAATACCTTTGATATTCACCAAATCATCAACACTGGAAAATGTCCCATTTTGCTCACGGTATTGCACGATAGCATCTGCAGTGGAAGGTCCTACTCCATCGAGAAGCTGTAATTCGTCTGCTGTGGCACTGTTGATATTGATTTTATCTGCTGCGAATGCAGCGAATGATGAAAGTGAAAATGCGAGTAATAAAGAAATAATCCATTTCTTAAACATCTTTCCTTGCTCCTTGTTTTGATTAAATGCAGCTCTCCTGAGCTGCATTTAAAGACTAAGCTATCAGGATGTTTAACGTCCAGCCCTAAAAAAGACAAAATTAATCAACAGGAAATTCTCCTGCCTTAAATCGAGAAACCGATCACAATTTAGTTTCTAAGCGTATTGTTTTTCCATTACATCAATCAACTGCTCCAACTGATTGATTGGAAGCGCATTAATACCTGCAGCCGCTTTACGTCCACCACCAGTAGGAAATTGGCCAGCAACTTCATCGGCGCCACTGCGATTGGAATTTGGAGCACGCAGGCTCACCAGATAATGATCAGCATCTTTTACCGACACAATGGCATGAGCCCGGTCAGGAAATTGATTGGCCAACTCGTTTCCCAAAACACCACTTACCCGGCGGGCCCACTTTTCGTCGGGTAAACAGATAACGGCCAGCTTTTCAGTTTTGTATTTTGGTTCAATGGTTAACCCCGAACGCATATCTTCATTGTAACCGTTTGAAAGCTTTTCATAGGCCGCACGGTTTTCGTGAATAAAATCAAAGGGCGAAGCATAAGCAACACATTGTTTAAACAGCTCAGCAGGATGAAATAACAGATCATCCGTCTTGGCACCATAGCCGTTGTAATTAAGATAAATGCCCAGCGATGCCAGTTCTTCACGTTGAGTATTTGTCATCCCGGCTTCACCGGCAAGCTTATCCGCCACTGCGGTTAAATTATCGCCATAGGCAGCAGTGATAGCCCATTGATGAAACTGTCCTTTAAGGTACTTATCAATGATTAATGAAGTGCAGGTAGTGGCTGCCATATCGATGTGTGCAGACAGATTGGGATATTCAGGAATGTCGCCCGGTTGATGATGATCTGCATAGAACACCTCAACTCCAGCATCCAGTAACCGGATCAAATCTGCCGTATTTTTCTCCATCGAAATATCCAGCACAGTGAGCTTATCACCAGCAGCTGCATCCACATGTTTCAACAGATTGATATCACGCTTGATTCCGGTAACCAGTTCCGCTTCTCTGGGCTCAGCCAGACGTAACTGAACCAGTGCACAAATACCATCGGCATCGCCATTAAAAACGTCAATAAAACGCATATTACCCCTGACTTTGAATGATGTTGTTTATCCGTAAATACTCAATGACCTGCGCTACACATTCCGCAATATCACATTCCGCCGTATTCAAAGTGACTTCAGCCGCCTCAGGTGCTTCATACTCGGAATCAATACCGGTGAAATTCTTAATCTCGCCGCGACGGGCTTTTTGATAGAGGCCTTTTGGATCACGCTGTTCGCAAACACTGAGCGGTGTATCCATATAAATTTCAACAAATTCGTCCGCTTCAACCAGATCACGGACTAGTCGACGATCCGAACGAAAAGGGGAAATAAAAGCGGTTAATACAATTAAACCGGCATCGGCAAAAAGCTTAGCCATTTCACCTATGCGGCGAATATTCTCAACCCGATCCTCGTCAGAAAACCCCAGGTCTTTATTCAAACCATGTCTGACGTTATCCCCATCAAGCAGATAAGTATGATGACCCAGCTCAAATAAAGCCTGCTCTACTGCCCCGGCAATGGTGGATTTGCCTGAGGCACTTAACCCGGTAAACCATAAAATGGCAGAACGCTGTTTTTTCTGCTGACTGCGATCCACTTTGCTGACCTTATGTAAATGCCAGACAATATTTTCCTTTTCCACAGGCAACGCTCCTTAAGCTTATTTCTGAATGAATTCGGATCCGTACATCAAGAAAGCAACAATGCATTCCTCTCCACCAGGCAATGTTCAGTTATCCTTACGAACCCTATCACCCGCTCCTTTGCCGGTAACGGTTTGAAGAATGAGACCAAGATAGCGGATTACACTCATCTGCTCAATCATCAACGCATCCGTTTTCGCCAGTAATTCGGGGGTCGACATGTCGATATCATTTATCTGAGCCAAACCGGTAATACCGGGTCTGACCGTAAATACCCCTTTTGCCTCGCGTTCGTCGATGAGTTCATGCTGATTGAACAAACAGGGTCTGGGGCCCACCAGGCTCATTTCTCCCTTCAACACATTCCATAATTGCGGTAGCTCATCCAGTTTGGTACGACGAAGAAAACGTCCGAATGGGGTAATGGAAGCCGCACTGGCCAAATGACTGGCCACATGAGCCGTGTCTTTTTTCATGGTGCGGAATTTGACTAATGTAAAAGGTTTTTGAAAACGACCTACCCGCTGTTGACGAAAAACTGGAGAACCAGTGTCGAGCCAACCGATAACGATCAGAATTAGTAAAATTGGTAAGCCAATTAATAGGCCAACAACAGAAAAAATAATATCCAATAAGCGGATTACAACATGGGTCATGAAATTCTCGTTTTTTTATATGCACACTTACAGCGTTTAGTTTTTATCTGACTCAGCCATTTTTTTAAGCTGTTGATCCATTGTCGTCAAGGGTTTCCAGCCAAGTAAACTTTGAGCTTTACTGATGTCTATTTGTAGATCACCAAATAATCGGTCAGTGATAGTTTGTTTACCCAGCAGTTTTGCCACAAACCGCATCCAGGAAGTAGAAATAGGTAACAAACGACATGGTGTTCTATAAGCGAAAGCTAATTTTTTAAGCAATATTGTAGTAGAAACATCTTCACCATCTGCTAAAAGAAATACCTGATTTACAGCTGCAGGGTGGACGATGCAAAGCATTAAAAAATCGACAAGGTTATCAATCGCCAGTAATGAACGTTGGTTTGAGGTCGCTCCAAATGGCAGCGGTACGCCTTTTTTGATGATTTTAATCAAACTGGCAAAGTTTGCTTTTACCCCAGGCCCGTATATTAGCGGGGGGCGAATAATCACAACTTCCATAGGTTTTGTATGGCTTAACTCAAATAAAACCTGTTCTGCCTCAAGCTTTGATTGTCCATAGGCATCTTCAGGTGCCGGCTTATCTGTCTCACGAAAAGCCTGTCGATGATCAGTCGATTCACCGTTCACTTTAATGGAGCTGATAAATACAAACCTTTTCACACCCGCAATAGCTGCTTGCTTAGCCAATGCAAGAGTTGCGTTTACATTCGTTTTTCGAAATTCAGTCAACGGATCGGCTGCTTTGTCATGCATAATGTGTACGCGTGCTGCAGTGTGAATAACGACATCAACTTTTTTCAGCGTATCAATTAACGTATTCTGCTCGCTCAGCAAGCCTAAATCACCAATCTGCTGTTGCTCCACTTCAACCGGCAATTCCACCGAATGATTCCGTACCCCTGCAATAATATTATGTCCAGCACTTAGCAGTTCCTTAATCAACGCCTTTCCGACAAACCCAGTTGCGCCTGTTACAAAAATCCGCATTAGTTCTGAATTATCTGTTCAATTTCTGCCACTTTGGCTCTCATTAAGGCTTCATCAGTTCGGCTTTCAACATTTAAACGTAATAGTGGCTCGGTGTTAGAGGAGCGTAAGTTAAATCGCCACTGGTCAAACTCGAGGCTTATCCCATCTGTTTTATCGATCACTGGATTTTCAGCGGAAAAACGCTGAAGAATTTTATCGAGAATGATACTGACATCTGCCACCCGATAATTAATTTCACCACTGCATGGGTATTTCGCCATACGCTCATTAACCAGCTCAGATAAAGCCTTACCTGCCACACTCATTAACTCAGCCACCAGCAACCACGGAATCATGCCGCTATCACAATAGGCAAAATCACGGAAATAGTGATGGGCACTCATTTCACCACCATAAACTGCATTTTCCAATCGCATACGTTCTTTAATAAAGGCATGGCCTGTTTTGGATTGGATAGGTTTTCCACCCGCTGCTTCAACTTGATCGATGGTATTCCAGGTCAGTCGTGGATCATGGATGATTTTTTCACCGGCTGACTTGAGCAAAAATGCTTCAGCCAACAAACCGACAATATAATACCCTTCAATAAATCGGCCATTTTCATCAAACAGAAAACACCGATCAAAATCCCCATCCCATGCGATACCCATATCGGCTTTATTAGCAATGACTGCATCAGCAGTTGCCGCCCGATTTTCGGGTAATAACGGGTTGGGGATACCATTCGGGAAACTGCCATCGGCTTCATGGTGGATCTTGATAAATTCCAGCGGCACATTGGCTGCTTTAAACTGTTGCTCAAGCGCATCAATAACATGTCCAGCCGCACCATTACCCGCGTTCACAACCAGTTTTAATGGTTTGATCTTTGTCAGATCAATATAGCTCAGCAAATGCTCAACGTAGGGATCAAGTATCGATTGCTGACTGTATTTATTGGCGTTATTGGTTCCACTGAAAACAGAATGTCCTGCTGGTGTAGCATCTGGAATATTAGCCTTAACCGAGACAGTTTCTTTAGGAGTATTAAACGGTGAGTCAATATGTTCAGCCAAATCACGAATATCATTTAAGCCACTATCACCACTTATCGGCAAAGCACCACGTCCAACCAACTTCATGCCATTGTAATCCATCGGATTATGGCTGGCCGTAACTTCAATGCCCCCATCGACATCCAGATAAAATGAGGCAAAGTATATCTCTTCCGTGCCGACCATCCCGATATCAATAACTTCTGCGCCCGTATCCATAACACCTTGGGCCAAAGCAAGTTTAAGCGGCTCACTAGTGTGTCTGATATCACCACCAACTACTACCCGTTTAGCATTTAGGTGTTTTGCATAAGCGTAACCAATACGATAAGCAACATCCGGGTTGAGCTCATCACCTAGTTGGCCTCTGATATCGTAGGCTTTGAAACATTTAAGTTTTTTTACAGACACCATAATTCCCCAATAGAAAAGAGTGCAATTCTAAGCAGGTAAAGACTTATTAGAACTGACTCTTTGAATTTCATTGTTCATCACAATTGAAGACTTAATTTCAACATTGGTGATTACTTTAGAATATTTTCCACGAGATAATAATAAACCAGCGACTAAAGCTGAAAATATTCCCAATCTCATCTCAACCCCGATTGTATTGGCCATACCGACAATCAAACTCATCAGAATAGTTAAATAGAGCAAGCGACCCTCAACAATACATTTATTTTTGAGAGCGATCTCTAATAGCCAAAAATTCAAAGCAAGATAGGATATTAATCCAATAGCACCATACCGGCTAAGCATATAAATAAGATCATGATGTGGTGATGAAAGATATGGACCTGACTTTCCAAAAATTACAGATAAAAAATCTCTTGAAAAGAATTCGTATAATGCTGCATTCCAGAAATCTATTCTATAACCAAAAGTTCTTAAGTCTTTTGAGTTTTCTTCACCGGACTCAAACTCAAAAACAGCGAACAATTCAGCTGAATAAACAAATATTTCTTTTAGAGATAACAACATATAATAACTAAATAAAAATAAAACAGAAGCACAAATGAAACTAAAAAATAATCGTTTTAATAAACTTTTATCACTCAAATAGAACCAAGCTCCAATAATAATTGGATACGTCAGAATTAATGATCTTGAACCGGACATTAATATGAGTAAACACCCCAAAACCACCCAAAAAATATTTTTTAAAGGGCCAGTCCGTGCTATAACAATTAGCACTAAATAAGTGACGATATATGAGAAGAGAATGGGATTTCCTAAAGAACCACTAACTCTCACATCTCTATCCAACCCCATAGTATTAACACTTGACCAAAATAAAGAGAAAAAATCAGGCTTAAATAACTGAACAATTGAGATGCATAGCTGAATTAGTAATACTAATTTAGCCAAAAGCTCTAGACCCTTATAATTTTTATTAGAGCCTTGATAAGACAAAATTACCGCAACAAGCACAACAAGCCATGCAAGCCAATTGAACAACAATTTTCTATCATAAAAATCATGTACATATGAATTAAAAACTGATAGAAGCAACAAGGAAAATATTAAAATAAAGATAATATTTAGTACTCTATCTGAAAGCAATAAGTGTAATTTTTTTACATTTAATGCGATTACCAATAAAGCCAATAAATAAATGGGATAGAATGTATTGAAGACTATAATCTCGCTTGGCCTGAACATGACATATAAATGCATAACATACACAAACCATAATCCATAATCCTGCTTCATTTCTGAATCAATCATCTAATCTTTAGGCTTAAAAATAAATTGTTTTAAACGATTTGAAATTTTACAATAGAAAAAATGTAATCGGCTTACTCTTCCATAATAGTCGTCAAGAAATCTCAAAACTTCTTTATTTTGGAAAATGATATTTTTTAAATTTTTATTTGTTGTCCCTCCCAAACGCATCTTTATTATCAGCTCAGGTAGATACATAAATCGTATTTTCTTAACCTCAAGAAATCTGAAAAGTAACTCTACATCTGATGCAATTTTGTAATTCAAATCAAAATTTCCATTTTCTTCATAGACGGACTTTCGACAAAAGAAGGTTGGATGTGGCGGCATCCAGCCACGTTTAAAAGCACCCGATATAAACGCCTCAGATCTCCAATAACGAACAACTTTATTGATATCGGTTTGATCAACATAAACAAGATCTGCATAACAGGCATCAATAGTGGGGTTTTTAAACACTTCTGCAATACTGGAAACAACATGAATGGATGTATAAAAATCATCAGCATTCAAAATTCCTACAACATCTCCAGTGGCCATAGCGATACCCTTATTCATTGCATCATAAATGCCCTTATCAGGCTCTGAAACATAACGAGCAATGCTAGAAGCATTGTCAATAAGTTTGACCGTGCCATCTGTCGATCCACCATCAACGATAATATGTTCTATATCAGGATACTCCTGATTTGCTACAGAACGAATTGTGTCAGAGATGGTTTTGGCACTATTAAAACAGACAGTGATAATTGAAATTTTCATAAACTTTTGGCGGCTGCCTCAACTACAGTTGTGAATTTCATCGCAAAGAGCGACATAAATGTTCTTGAGCGTTCAGCTGCTTGTTTCATATCTTCGATACGTTTATCAATCGAAATACTTGATAATGTAATCATTTGTTCTGCTAACTGTGCTGGCTTATCCTGTTCAAAAAAAAGGGCATTTTGTTCTGCTTGTTCGCGATGAACATTTATGTCCGATAAAAGCATTTCGACTCCAAGTGATTTGGCCTCTTCAACAGTAGTACTCCAGCCTTCAAATCGTGATGGATTAATAAGTGCGGCAGCACTTAACATTAGAGCCTGAACATCGTCATAAGGGATCATTCCCAAGACACGAAAATTGTCCTCGACTGATTCCGCGGCAATAAGTGATAACAACTTTGGAAAATAATCCGGATCACGTGAATCTTCATGATTACCAGATACCGCAACGATAATCTCTTTGCCCTCACGTTTAGCAATACCCAAGGCTTTTATGACGCACTCATGATTTTTATGCTGCCAGAACTGGTTGGGTAAATAGAAAAAATGCCTGGGTAGATTATATTTTGCTAATAAAACTTCAAAATCAAACTTTATCGGGCGAACTGGCACACTGAAATTAACCACATGCAGGCGCTCATTCGGTAATTTATAAAACTGTTGGAAGTCCTTTGCTGCATCGAGACTGCTAAGCATGATGTGACGTTTCGCATAAACTTGCATGCGAAAACCGATCTCTCTTTTCCAGAATGCAAAAAAACCAAAATACTGCCTAAGTTTACGATGCTGTAAATCTGGAATCCATGCAATTGTTGGTATATTAAAGTGCCAGCCATAAAAATCAGCAGCCTCAAATACCACATCGATCTCATGTACCTTAAATACTGCCAGTGCATCAGTATCACAACCAGTCACAATAGCTTTGAGAAGACGCCGATTTTTGTGGGAACGATTAAACACCTTAGAATGAACAATTTTCAGCCCATCAAGTGCATTAAACCTCTCCAGCACATCTATTGCAACATCATCACCCAGAAATAAAATCGGTTCGACTCTCTGGTTTTCAAATTCTAATAATGCACTGATCAGATTCACTTGATAGTTTAAGCCCCCCATCCACGCATGTCCGCCGATTAGCGTAAAGGCTACACGATGTTTCAAGCCAAGTTTCTCGCTTTGTACCAGCTCACTACTTCAGATATGCCTTGCTGTAATAATACCCTGGGTGAGAAACCCAACTCATTAGCCAACGAAATATCAGCAACTAAACTTTTAGGGTCGCCCTTACGAGAAATGCCGCTAAATTTAACACTATGATTTTGTCCCCACTGGCTACACACCAGCGATGCAATTTCAGCTATAGAAGTGCTTATCCCCGTGCCACCATTGACCACAGTAATTTCATTTAATGATTTATTCGCCAATAACCAAAGTAACTGTGAGGCATCGGAAATATGTATCCAGTCTCGAACTTCACTCCCAGTTCCATTTAACGTAATTGCATTTGAGTCTGACTTTTCAATTTTTTGGCATAAGTCCCACAACAGCTGTTTTTCCAACCCCGTTCCATAAACAGAAAATAATCTGATAACAGCAAGGTCTAAACCAAAACTATCACGATAAGAACTGAATAAGGACTCCAGCATCCATTTGTGGTAACCATAGGGTGAAAAAGGCTTACCGATGTCTTGCTCTAAGATGGGACCGTTGAATGCCGAACCATATACCGCAGCACTGGATGCACCTACCACTCGGCTCGCTGGAGAGCTCTGCCTCACCCACTCCAAAAGGCGTGCGGTGGTATCTACTGTGCGTTGAAAATCTTCGTAAGGATTTTGTATTGATGAACCAACAGCTGAACCGCCAGCAAGATGAAAAATAATATCAGGTTTACCAAAATCAGAAACCAGCTGATTCATTCCTGCAAAGTCTATTTCAGCATTTAGCCAATGACTAAATCCCCAGGTTCTAAAGTCATCATCCGTCCAAAACCCATGTCCAATTCCGTAAACTGTTGCATTTTTCTTCGCGATAAATTTGGCTAGATTGCGACCTATAAATCCCTTCCCACCTGTAATCCAAACTGTAGTCATTACTGCTCCTCGGGCTTGAAGCAGACAAATGAATATAACCTGCCAGGTCGTCTATCTACAAACGAAAGACAACGAAGCAGACTACGATAAAGAATATCAATATTAAGGATGCGTGATAGCTTGCCAAACAATGGTATTTTACTGATCCTCTGTTGAATTTGAGCTTTCAGCGATGCTTCTGTGTAAGGGGCGAAATTAATAACACTATCGAAAGAACGGAGAACGCGTTTAACCTTAAATCCAGCTTTTTTCAGTGCGACAAGATACTCATGAGATGTGTAGGCATTCTCACCACCATATAATGAATGTAATGGATGCACATCAAAAAATGCAGCTAAATCTTTTTTTGATGAAATCACATGGTCTCTAACGGCTATTAAACTGCCTCCTGGCTTTAAGACACGGAATAATTCTGCACATAACTGTTCAAGATCATTTGCATGGTGCAATACTTGTCGGGCAAAAACCAGCTCAAATGTATTTGCATCAAAATTAATTCTCTCGCCAAATTCCTGAGAGACAGATATAGGCAGGTTGTTCTCCAAAGCAAGCGTTTTGATTGCGCCAGCTCCAACAAGCTCGCTGCTATCTGGTTCTAACGCGGCTACTTGCCAGCCATCACGAGCTAAAGCATAACTGGCTATCCCACGTCCTGCCCCAAGGTCCATTGCAAAACCTTTTGAATCTGGAACATATCGGCTTATAGCTTGCCACTCCGGGCTATTATAATATCTCTCCGCAGCTTGCTGGACGGATGGATCATAATAACAATCCCGAACTAATTGTTGTTTATCCGGTTGATTCATTAACCATGAGACTGCCGCCTCCCAGGAGACAAAGGTTTTATCGCTCATCGGGTCCTAACTCTCTGATTATTTTGGCTGGGTTGCCAGCAACAATAGTCCACGGTGGCACATCTTTAGTCACCACGGCTCCAGCTCCGACGATAGCACCTTCACCAACGGTTACACCCTTTAAGATTGTTGCCATTGCACCAACCCAAACATCATCAGCTATCATAACCGGAGACTCATCAAGGTCTATTGAAGATGGATGACCAACGCTTGCAATATTCATGAATTGCTCATGTCTTTCTGAGGCGCGTATTGGATGGGTATGGTTATCAAAAATATTGACATTATGTGAAATTAACACCCTGTTGCCGATGGAGATACGGCCAGCGGACCAAATCCTACAACCTTCTCCCACATAACAATCGTCTCCAACAACAATTTTTCCTCCATGGGCAAACACCAAAAGCTCCCCCAGAACATGGCTATTTGAACCAATTGAAATTAATTCTGGTTTTCCTGATATGTTGATAATTTTTGCCGAGGGATAAAGCACAACACTGGCTGCTCCAGTGAATTCCCTAAACTGTAAAAGCTTTCTGATAAAAGCTTTGAAAGCTATTTTGTAAGTTCTAAACATACAACTGCACGTGATGCGGCAGCATAGTCAGTGCCGTAATCTTTTTCGGTGTGAATATCAAAATAAGTGGCATCACTGGCAAGTTCACGTGAAGAATTAACCCATCCGCTCTCATGATACTGAAAGTAGTTTTCTTTTATTTCCGTCGGTGAGAAAGTTGCCTTGATACTATCCACCATTTCACCGTTAAATATCTGAAACCAACCACGCACTTTATGCTCACCGAATGGAACACTAAGAAATAACTTTCCACCTGGCTTAAGAATTCGATGAAACTCTTTTATTGCAGCGAGATAACCCTCTGCATCACTTTCACGCTTTGCTTCATCACTGGTATACAGCATTGTGTTATCCAGGCCTATATGTTCAATTGTAGAAAGACTGGTGATCCAGTCAAAATAATCATTTCTGAAACAGGTGTTTCTCAAATCTTCATAGATATATGAAACCCCTTTGTTCCAGAAGGCATCCTGCTCTGGTGCCAAGGTTGATATAAATAAATTCTTATTCTGAAGTTTTTTATGATCGAGAAGAAACGAATAGTTGAGGATCGAACCGGCATCAAGGATTCTTCCTGCTGAATTTGGCAAAGACTGGAAAAACCACAAATATTCAACAACCCTCTCATCAAGCCTAAAGCCATACCCATCTGGCAATCTTGTTATATCGAGAAGTGGATCATTGATAGCAGTATTGATAGATGAAAATTTGTAAGGAACATAACCTAGCTTCCATGGTTTTTTTCCAAATAGTGGATACATCCAACTACAGGTAGAGTGATATATTTTTTTTATAAGCTTACGCATGTTTATACCTTGAAAGGCTTAATTAATCGACTTAGAAACGCTTTAATGCTGAACTTTGGTTTGGGAAGCTTTTTAATTAGTTCATCAAAAAAGGGAGAAGTCACACTATTAGCAGGAAACGTTTTTACCTCAAACGTCGCGTCAATAGGCGTATCATCAAATCCGCTAACCACACAATTTACACCGCTACCATCAAACCCTGAGTTCTCAACCAAACTTTTTCTAGGGTACAGTACCAGCCCATTTTTTATAAACACACTCACGTACCAACGTATTGCCCATGAATCAACCTTAGCCTTTTTTTGGGCTTCAAGCATTTTAAAGTATGGGTAGCGTCCATCCAAATTAAACTGCTTTTTCAGGTCAGGATTATTTTTTATAGTGTTGAAACTACTAGCTGTTTTATCAAATTTTTCCCATGAGTTTTGCCACGTCGCCCACCCCCAAGAGGATGTCAGAGGTAGAAACAAAGCATCTTCGTTAGATTGAATATCGACAGGAAACATATAACCGGCTATCTGCATGACTTGTTCATCGTGCTCATACTTATCAAGCCCTGCATTCATATACGCCAGAAAATGCGGTGAAACCTGCAAATCATCTTCCAATACAACAACCTTACCGAACTCATTACATATGCGAGTTACACCATCAATGACAGAATTTGCCAGACCCCAGTTGCTATCCCGCTCATAAATAGTGACGGTTTTAAAACCGGAAATTTGACGAATATATTCTCTTACCTGCCTAACGGTTTCTTCAACACTTTTGTCCTTTGCTGCATCCGAAAAAACAAATAAATCAGACATTTCGGCTTGAGGATTTTTTAATAACGAAGTTACAGTTCTACGAGTATGTTCTGGTCGGTTGTAAACAAACAATATTATTGGGGCGAATGTCGTTTCTTTATTCATAGGCTTTACCATCAATGTATTGATTGATTACACCTACTAATCTTTGCATGGACTGACCATCGTTTGGTCCAAGGAATCGTTGTGAAAATATCTGCATTTTCTGTCTAACTGAATCAAATTGTTCAGGCTGTTGCTGAATTTGCAATACCTTATCAATGGCTGCTTCTGCCGAGTCAACAACAATTGCTGCACCGTGTTTTTCTGGAAAGGGATATACGCTGTGTGACTTATCCAGTTGTAAAATAACTGGAATAACACCACATGCAGCAGCCTCGGACAATGTTGTAGAAAAAAAGCCCACTGCACTCTGGGTATTTATCAATGTTGCAGCTAACGAAAACTCCGGTGCATTCATCGGACTAATTCTATGCGGATACTTTTGCTGTAAGTCATCAAAGCCAGGATGTTTATCAACAGGATGTTTTCTTACAATGATATCTATTCTTTCATCACGTTTTAGCAAGTCTTCTGCAAATTTAACAAGCAACAGATAATCCTGCTCACTAATATGTTTACTCACGGGCTGAGTATATATAACAACCCTATTCGGTTTTGTGGTGGTTACTCTTCGTTCATTTAGCCGATGAAATTCATCCAGCAAAGGACTACCAATCTCATGATAAGCTGGTTTTGGCGACACACTCTGGTAACGTTCAACAAAATCATTGCTCCAGCATAGCATCACATCAAAGCACATATTTCGATAACCACTATGTAACACCCCTGCGCGCCCACTCTGAATTCGGATAGTTGGAATCTCAAGTTGCTTTGCTGCTCTCGCCATTAACTCATCATAATGTGAGGTTCCCTCAGCAAATAAAAGTACTTCTGGACGTTCCTGTTGCAGCGCTATATAAGCCTGCTGATAAAACATGCATAAACGAAGATAAACAGGAAACAATGGGTTCCAAACTGATATGCCCAATCCAGAAGAAAAACCTTTCGGCATTGGCAATAACGCTGGACATGCTCCTTGTTCTTTTACTTTTCCAGAAATCAACATGGGATGTGATGAGAAAAAAAGACATGTAGTTGATTTAAATTCAGATACCAAAGGTTGGAAGAAATCAACAAATCGGCAATTTATGGCAAAAAAACCAATAGGTCGTTTTTCAGTACTGCTAACTGATTTGGCAGATAAGACGTTTGAAATGATAGAGCGATAATAATCTCTGCCTAAACGTAACCAAGGTAAAGAGGTTGTAAACAGCCTTTTGGTAAGCGAAATTTCGGACGAATTTTCCCAATACCGATCGAATGTTTTGGTTAAATCCGACTCTTTGGCTGAATTACGCCATGGTTTTGTGAACTTGAGTAAGGGTAGTAAGCTATATGGCCTAGCCATAGCTTCAAAATAAAAATAACGCTCAAATGCTCCACGCAGACAATTATTTTTATAAGTCAGATAGTCTGGTTGTTGCTGTTCAATCCAATCAAACAACTCCGTCATTAAAGCGGTTAATTTTTCCTCTCCTGTCATTCGAGACTTTAGTTCCCGCTTGCCAGAATCGCATCTGCGACTAAAAAGTCAATGGGATTATCAATATCCACTGAATGCGTGCGACTCATCAGATAAGGCACAGCGTTTTGATAAAGTGTTAATAGTTTTGAATTTTGAAAATCCTTGATTTTTCTGACATAAATTGCACCATTAGGATGGTAAGCAATTTTTTGATCCTGACTCCGTGTATTACCTGTCAACATTGGACTATGTTCAAAAACAGGTGTCCACTGATCCCCCTCATCATAGAATGCAAATGAGATAGGGAATCCATATTCAGTTGCAGAAAAAACCGGTTTACCCTTTTCTTCAAAAAGTTCGATTGCTTCGTCAATGTGTTGTGAGTTACGTAAGGGTACGGTAGGTAAGCCCATCAAAAATACATCATTCGGGTCTGAGAATATCTTTTGATAACCGTCTTTCAGGTAGTCAAAAATCTTTACTTTGTCGCTCGCCTGTTCCGGTTCGCGATAATCAAGCTTCAATTTATCACTTTTAATATAGCGATTAGCGATATCCCAATATTCTTGAGAATCAGTCGAGAATATAACCCTATCAACCTTTTGCGCGTTAACAAAAGCCTCTAATGTGTGAACCACGAGAGGCTTGCCAGCCAGCATTTTTATATTTTTACCGGGTAATCGTTTTGAGCCGGATCGAGCGGGTACAAATGCCACATAAGCCATTAGCTGAAAAAGTCCTGGATAGCTTTGTCTACTTGATTATGGACGGTGACAACTTCCTGATATTCGGTATCGTTCAAATGTTTCAGAGGCATCCGATCACGACGATGCATAAAGCCAGCGGCCTGCAATAACGCTTTGTTTGTTCTGTGCCAACCATATTTTGAGGCACATTGGTCAAAAAACGGTGCTTCCAGCTGATTCAGAATAAAATCGATTGTTTTTTGATCATCATTTTTCCATGCTTGCCAAAACGCTTCACCAATACGGGCATCGAGCATGGAAATCCCATTCAGATAGGACTTAGCTCCAAAAGGCTTATATTGCATCAATGTTGATTTACGTCCTGCAATCACTACCCGTATGCGCGGCTCAAGTTCCAGAGCCAGACAAGTAGTTTCAAAATCTTTTGCATCTTCTTTCAACGCCACGATTTCAGGGATACTGGGCAGTTTTCTGAATAATGAATGCGGCCAATGCATTTGAGTACCGTCATAACCTGATAAAAATGGCATTTCATGTACCAGGATAGGCATATTTGAATTTCGGCCGACTTCAGCAAAATGATCCAAGATCTGTTCATCATTGAAATACTTTTCTCGCACAATCAATGAGATCAAATCGGCACCGGTTTCTTTTGCATGGACAGCGAATTCAGTACTTTCTTTGGTCGAGCAATGGATAGGATCACCAACCACCACAATGTTTTCAGGATCAAGCCGCTTCAGCAGTTTTATACAAAACTCATTCAATTCCATAATTTCTGAGTGTTTCAACTGAGAATAACGTGAGTTATAAGCCATTACATAAAACTTTCTGGCACCACCAATGTAGAGATGATTCAGATATCGTTCCAGAGACTCATAATCAATATTTTCCTGTTCATCAAAAGGAGTGAATACAGTGTAAACACAACCTTCCAACCCCTGTTTCAAATGTTCATACATTGGTGATTCCTTTTGTTCTTCTGTCAATATCAGTGAATACCATTTCAGTTGCTATTTTTTCAACCGATCTGGAACCCTGCCAATTTATTTTGTTTAGTAATTTTTTAGCATTGCCGGCTCTTGCACTAGTATCGAAAGGTCTGAAATAACGTTCTGATACCACAGCTAAAGGCATTCCTGAAGATTTATCCACGCAAACTTCATCGACGCCCGTACCTTCAAACAATGGGTCAAATCCAGCTGCAATGGCAGAAAAACGCAGGAAATCTCTAACGGTTGTTAATTTACCGGTAGCAAATACATAATCATCGGCTGCTTTTTGTTCTAACAAGCTCATCATGGCGGCAGTGTAATCTTCTGCTGCACCCCAGTCTCTCGCTGAGGATAATGCACCTAATTCAATCGGGTCACCATTATCTATTTTTAATCTAGCCAGGTTAAATGAAATTTTCCGCGTTACAAAATTTCGTCCGCGTAATGGCCCTTCATGATTGAATAAAATGCCAACTGAAGCATGAAGATTGTATGTCTCGCGGTACATCCGAACTAACTCTTGAGCAGTAAGTTTGGATATACCATAAGGATTCGCCGGTTTAAGCTGGCTTTCCTCACTAAGTAACGTATTGGGTGCAGCCGGACCAAACACCTCAGAGCTTGAAGCAAAAAACAATCTGGCTTCCGGCACAGTGTGCCGGATAGCTTCCAGCACATTCAGCGTACCTAACGTGTTGGCCTGAAGTGTTGTCACGGGATGAATAAAAGAATCCGCAACAAAACTCTCGCCGGCAAAGTGATAAATATGTGCTGGTTGAATAGATTTCAGAACATCATTCAAGTTAAACGGTTCATCAATATTGATATTGACTAACTTAACCTTGTCGAGAATATTCAGGTGATGTAATCGCCAGGTTTTTGATGCTGAACCTCTGCGAAACCCACAATAGACTGTCCATCCGGCAGTCGATAGATGCTGAGCCAGATGCGCTCCATCCTGTCCTGTTGCCCCAATGATCAGTGCTGTCTTATAGTTAATCATCAAACAACTCGGCTAATCTGTTTAATGCCTTTGCAAACCCGGCTCCTTCATCAAGATGTCCTTGCCAGACTTCAATGACCTTCATACAGTCCAAATCCATTACAGAGCTAATTGCCGGCATGTTTTTTGTGTCCCCTTCACCAAAATGAAGTCCTTCACCATCAATTCCGGCAGCATCTGCAATATGCACATGCTGGACAAAACCTGAAAGTCTTTTAATAACCTCTGTGGCTTCAAAATCAAACACACTGTCACCCATACATAAATGACAAACATCCATGCATATCGGTAATTGGTACCGTTCAATTAACTCAACGTCTCTGGGTTGATTTACGGCTTCCAGTTTGACAGAACCACCAAAATACCATGCGATGGGAGGTAACCACTGGGGAAGAATGGAAACGCCTTGTTTTCGAAACCCCTCTATTAACTGCGAGTGCTGCTGATAAAACTGTTCAATAGATTCATGCACAACAGAGAAGCTTCCTACGATTGGTACATGCTGCCCTGTATGTTGCTGTAGTGCATCAGCTAAATCGACTGTTCGCTGGAGGATATTCTGGCTTTGCTCTGCTTGTAATGCATCTGCCGAGAATGGGTCCATCAGCTGAGTAGAATTGATGTAATCGGGCAAATGAATGCTGTATCGATTATCAGCATTGTATTGTTTTGCATCTACCTCAGATAGAACTTCGCCATAGGATAAATGAAACTCATAAGCACCCACCGGAAATTTTTGCTCAATGCCAGCCAAATCATGCAATCTAACTGGAATGGCAATTTTCCGGCTACGTGCAAAATCTATAGCGGTGTCAGATACTGGAGGTGTTTTTTCAAAAACAGAACGACTTAATACTTGCCCGGGCGTTACCTCCCGAACTGTAGGGTGTTTCAGAAAAGGTTGTATCTCATTTTGCCCCAGACCAACTCTGGGGGAGCGGAAAACTAACTGCTCTGGTTTAATTATTTCCCCGGCGCTAATAGCCTGTTTTGCATAAAAGCTACGACCAAGATTTTGCAAATTAAGGAGTTCCCCTTGGTTGGCAACTCGTGGACCATTCCCCGCCATCAGTAATCCGATATGGTCTGCGAACATCGCCATGCGAGAAAATTCGTCCGGGGTTGAACTTGTGGTGTGATCCAGCCCATTCGCATCTTTATCAAAGGTTATATGCCGCTCGATAACTGTAGCTCCCATAGACATTGCAATTAATGTCACTTCCCAGTCATTGTCATGGCTTGAGTAGCCAAATGGACGTTGCCATTTATTCGCCATGTGCTGTAGATAGCCTAAACGGGAATTTGTCAGCGATACCGGATAGTTGGATACGCAATGAAGGGCAAGCCAATTATCACCCTTGAATTGACTGATGGCATCATCGATCTCTGCTTCATTGTGACAACCCAGCGACAGATAAACCGGCTTGTCCAATCTCAACATGCTATTAACAAGTTCAATATTTGATAATTCAACTGAAGGCACTTTGAAAAAGTCAAAGGACGCTAAATCATCATTAAAGTCGAGCATATCCTGCGTATCAAAGAAACTAATCCCAACTGCAAGCCCGAGCTGTTTGCCCTGTCCTGTTAGTGACAATATAGTATCTGGTGAAAGGTAATTCCGACGAATTTCCGTCAGCAACATCTCATCGCCAATTTGTTTCGCATCATCAGCATAGGCATTTTCAAGGTTCCGATATTGAAACTTGACTCCCCATACACCAGCATTGGAGGCTGCTTTTATAAGATCCATTGCCTTATCGGCATCACCATCGTGATTAATGCCGATTTCTGCGATTATTTTTATATCCATTATCAAAAACTACATATCCTGATTTAGAAGTTAATTTTTATGTTTTTTACGATTTAAGGTGTGATCCTGCACTTGATCACCAAGGATTCTTTTTGAGGCATTTCCTGTCCATTTGTTTATGTTCAGGAATGATTTTAACCACCAGCCAGCTGATAAGGGTTTGTCACTATAGCGTCGTAGATTTTTAGGGTGTGTATGTCCTCTGAGCACGCGTCTTTCTTGATCAGGTTGAACAATGCCACCTCGATGGAAACCATCGGAATCAAATATCAATAGATCCCCGGCTTTCAATTCAAGTGATACAGGGTTTCTTATTAACGACTCATCAATATCATTCGGAATATCCTCTACTCCACAACCTTGAGAGAGATGAAATCCCGCTCGATAATGCCCTTCCCAATGTGTGCTGGGGCAATACTCAAAAGCACCATTTTCTTTAGTTGTATCCGTTAAGTAAAACCAAAATTTGATCGACTGCATCCTGTCAAAATGCCATGGAAGAATTGGAGTTTCAGCTGGTTTTTCGTGCGTTGCAAAAACCTCATCATTAAAATCTATTTCATGTGGTGCAAAGTAGGCTTCTGCGATTTTTTTCAAAAAGTCATTACGAAACAGCTTTGTAATCTCAGGGAAATCGGTCAATGCATCATTGTGCCATGGAGAAAATCTTGCGGTTCGACCATCAGGATTCATCGGATGGCCACTTTGAGAAATAATAGCTTTCGATGGATTAATGAGAATTTTTTCGAATTCTGTATTTATTAATCCAAGTTCACCTTCGGATATAAAGTTAGGAACATGTGTAATTCCAAAATTACGCATGTTTTTAACTGCCGAATCAATATCTTGTGAGCACGTAAAATCATAACTTTGCATTTGCATTGCCTTTTACCGACTTCAGTAAACCTCTGAATTTCGAAAATAATTTCTTAAATGATGACTTACTATCTGGTTGATATGTAAAACACGAAAACCTTTCATCATATAAAAAATCTGACTGAAGCGTTTTAGAGTTTCTATGATAAACATGCTCTGAAACATCAAGTTCAAAACCAGCCTGTTTAATTTTTTCTTCTATCAGAGGCTGAACACTTAAATCAAGATGAACAACATCTGCCATAAATTGAGATTTGATAGAATCATGATTCATAATATCTTCCATGATATCGATAAAAGGTATTTTATTGTTGCTACAGATAATTCTTAATTTTTTATTAAAGCAGTCTACATATTTATTTTGTTGAATTCGTTCGGAAGGAGTAATGTTAAATACAAGGATTTGTATATTAAAATTTTTTTTGGCCCATGTGAGAAAATCTCCATACCTTTGTGCACTTCGACTCAAGAGTTCAAAAGGCTCAGCAATCTCTTCAGAGGTTACAGGCTCCCAAGGCGTCCACCCTTTGCCTAAATAGTAACGAGTATCCGGCTCTCCAAGTACAAATAAAACTGGGGCATTATCTTCCAGATTCTTAAGGGCGGCACTAACTCTCTTTTTTAATTCATTAAGATGAGCATCGCTTATAAAACACATCTCTTTGCCTGGACCAATAAACAATGGGAAAAAATTATGGTTATTCGCAAAACTGCGCGTGTGACTATCGCCAATAACATAAATCATATTAATTTCCTGAACCCAAACTCGTTGAAATAAGCCTTCCTTGATTCATCGAAAAGACTTGGTCAGCATTCTGGAGAGTGGAGTGGCGATGAGCAATGATTAGGATAGTTTTTTCACCATGAAGACGACTGACAGCATTCATAACATCTATCTCAGTTTCCATATCAAGTGCACTCGTTGCCTCGTCAAGTATGAGTATCTCGGGATCATGATAAAGCGCTCTTGCAATACCAATACGCTGTCGTTGTCCGCCAGACAGCCTTACCCCTCGTTCACCTAATAAAGTTTCTATACCCTCAGGAAGTTCATCTATTAATGACTCTAACTGTGCTGCTTTAAGCGCTCTTATAACTGAAGCATCATTGATTTCATCATCTTTAATTCCAAAAGCAATATTGCGTCTTAAAGTATCGTCAGTTAAGTAAATAGATTGGGGTACATAACCAATCATACCTTGCCATGATCGTAGGTTATCAATTGTAATTGGCTGAGCATCAACTTTTATTTGCCCTTCATCAGGCATAAGTACACCCATAATGATATCAATGAGTGTACTTTTACCCGAGCCACTTTCACCGATAAAGCCGACCATTTGTCCTTTTTCAATGTTTATAGTGATATTACTCAGAGCCTTACGATCTGCGAATGGATAGCTATAGGCAATTTCTTCGAGAAAAACACTCTGTTTAAAAACTAATGGTTTGGTCTCAGGTTGATATTTATCAGCGACCGATGTTTCAAATTCTCTGTAAATAATATCGGTAATTGCTGTCCCGAAACGCAATAAATTGACTGATGACACAATACGATTAACAGAAGGCATTAATCTAAATGATACGGCACCAAAAAGAGCCAGAATCGGTACAACCTCACTAACCGTTTTTCCTTGATACACCATACCAATAAACAATAAACTCAACCCTGCTATTAGCAAAGTCTCTAACCATAGTCGGGTGAGATTTTGTACAAACGAGTTTCGCTGATGCATTTTAAGGCTTTGCTCGGTATGTCCGGCATACTCCGTTGAAAAGAACGCTTCTTTCCCGTACACCTTGACATCCTTTATAGCGCCAATGCCCTGCTGTGCGTGTTTCATACGTAAGGCTTCATGGTGCTGTCTTTGCTTACCCCAGGAAATAATTCTTCGCTTGGTTAGCCACTGGTAAACACCACCAGCAATAAAAAACACCAAAAACACTGTGATTGCCCCAATAGGCTCAAAATATAACAATAAACCTAAAAGCCCCAAAATAACCAAAGATTCTGCAATCAACAGCATGCCCGGGTTGAGCATATAGTTCATGAACAAGTTTAATTCCACCTGAAGGTTATTTATTAAATCTGCAGAGTTGCGTTGCAAATGAAATGTGTAGGGCTGATACAGATAGCGGCTAAATAAATCCTTTGCCATATCTGCTTGCGTTTCAAAGACAAACCGGGATTGCCTCCATGCCAGAAAAGTCAGATAGGTATTTTTTAATATATAAATCACAAGCAGAAACAACATTGCAGCAATCATCAATGTTTTATGTGATGGATTGCCAAAACTCTGAAGGGTTGATTTTACAATCGGGTATTGTGAGGCTGCATCCGGATCAGCAATAACTGCCATGATTGGCAGGATCAGGCCGACACCAATCATTTCAAGGAGCATTCCAATCACCATCAACAAAAGTAATCCAATAGCTCTGGGTTTCTTTTTTTCCGGCAACAAATCCCATACTTTGTTGATATCGCGAAATTTGAGTTTAGCCTGGAGTTTGGGTTTGGATGGGCTGGCGCTCAAAGTTCACCTTCAAATTCAGTATGTCTGGTCTGATAATCTTGGTATAACTGTGATAAATGCTGTTCTAAATTGGCATTTTTTTTCCAACCAAGCTGATTTAATCGCTCTACAGACATAAGCTTTTGTGATGTACCATCTGGTTTGGTTGTATCAAAAGCAAGTTTCCCATTAAAACCAGCCACTTTCTTAATCAACAAAGCTAGCTGAGAAATCGTAACATCTTCTCCCACACCAATATTTACAACGGGTGCTAATCCATTGTTTCGGCCGGCTGCTGTTAGTGAAACGAATTGATCCTCTGGCAGATTCATTAAATACACACAGGCATCAACCATATCCCCGCTGTACATGAACTCTCGTCTGGGATTGCCTGTCCCCCAAACCGTAACCTCGGGGGTATGATTCGTTTTACAAGATTGAAGAAGGTTTGTCCTGAGAGGTTCAGAAATTTGGCCATGCATTTTTTCATCAGCCAAGATGCCCTTTTCATCCCCTTTTCCTGCTAACTTTGCGAGATGAAATTTACGGATTAAAGCTGGTAGTACGTGAGAGTTACTAAGATCATAATTATCACTGGGGCCATAAAGATTGGTCGGCATTGCTGCCAGGAACTGTGTGCCATATTGTCGGTTGTAGCTCCAACACATTTCAATTCCGGCAATTTTAGCAAGTGCATACGGGCGGTTAGTTTCTTCTAAGGGGCCTGTAAGGAGATACTCTTCTTTAAGTGGTTGTGGTGCATTTTTAGGATAGATGCAACTCGACCCCAAAAACAATAAACGTTTTACATTATTCAGATACGCATGATGTATCACATTATTCTGAATGGCCAAGTTCTCACGAATAAATTCAGCTGGATATATATTGTTGGCATGAATACCACCAACTTTTGCTGCCGCAAGAAAAACATAATCTGGTTTTTCAACCTTGAAGAACTCGGCTACAGCATTTTCATCGGTCAAATCCAATTCGTCATGTGTTCTTTTAAGCAAGGTAGTAAACCCCTTACCTTCCAAGTTTTCAACCAGCGCTGATCCGACTAAGCCACGGTGACCTGCAATATATATTTTGTCTGTTTTATTCATGGTAGTCGTAAGCGGTAAAACCATGTTTTTTAACTAACTCATCACGTTCTGCAGATTTGTAATCTTCAAGTACCATTTCTGTTACGAGTTCTTCAAAACTGATTTTGGGTATCCAGCCAAGTTTTTCTTTTGCTTTAGTCGGGTCACCTAATAAAGTTTCGACTTCTGTGGGACGGAAATAACGTGGGTCCACCTGGACAATACATTTGCCTTCAGCGTCATACCCTTTTTCATCAACGCCTTTACCTTCCCAGCGAATGGTTATTTCCAGTTCTTTTGCAGCAGTGTTAACAAAATCACGAACACTGTATTGCACACCTGTTGCGATGACAAAGTCTTCTGGCTGATCCTGCTGCAGCATTAACCACTGCATCTCAACATAATCCTTGGCATGTCCCCAGTCACGGAGTGCATCAAGGTTGCCCAGATAAAGACAATCTTGTAAGCCTAATTTAATGCGAGCTAATGCTCTGGTAATTTTGCGAGTTACAAAAGTTTCGCCACGGATTGGGCTTTCATGATTAAACAAAATGCCATTACAGGCATAGATGCCATACGCTTCGCGATAATTCACCGTAATCCAGTAGCCATATAATTTGGCAACAGCATAAGGACTACGTGGATAAAATGGTGTTGTTTCTTTCTGTGGAGTTTCCTGTACCAAACCATAAAGCTCTGAAGTTGAAGCCTGATAGAACTTGGTTTTTTTTTCCAGACCAAGAATACGAATTGCTTCCAGAATCCTTAATGTGCCAATTCCATCAGCATTTGCAGTATATTCTGGAGTTTCAAAACTGACAGCCACATGACTCATTGCGGCAAGGTTATAGATTTCATCAGGCCGAACCTGCTGGATAATTCGAATCAGATTGGTAGAGTCAGTCAAATCACCGTAGTGCAAAATGAAATTTTTATTATCGACATGCGGATCCTGATAAAGATGATCAACGCGATCTGTATTAAACAGTGAAGCACGGCGTTTGATACCATGCACTTCATAACCTTTTTCTAATAATAACTCTGCCAGATAGGCCCCATCCTGGCCGGTGATACCAGTTATTAACGCAACTTTGTTCATTTAAATCTCTACTTAATTTTAATTGTAATTACAGGATACTTCATTCAACCGTAACCGATTTCGCCAGATTCCGAGGTTGATCAACATCTGTCCCTTTTATCAGTGCAACATGGTAGCTAAGAAGCTGAAGTAAAATGTTGTAAGTTATTGGAGCGGTGATACGACCAACATTAGTAGTGGCTTTCACGACCTTAAAGCCTGATTCAGAGCTGATATCCGAGCGTTCATCTTCGAATACAATCATCTGTCCACCACGCGCTTTGACTTCCTGGAGATTGGATTTGAGCTTTTCCAGCAAATCATCCAACGGCGCGATGGCAATCACCGGCATATTTTCATCAATTAAGGCTAATGGGCCATGTTTCAGCTCGCCTGCTGGATAGGCTTCAGCATGAATATAACTGATTTCCTTGAGTTTTAAAGCGCCTTCAAGTGCAATCGGGTACATCGTTCCCCTTCCCAAAAATAGCGCGTGCTGTTTATCTGCAAAGTCCTGGGCAATATCCTGAATTTCCTGTTCATGCATTAAGGCATTCTGAATAAGATTAGGTAGCTTTTGCAGACCTTGGGTGATATGTTTTTCCCGCTCACGGGTAATGCGTTTTTTGACTTTACCAATACACGTTAACAATAAAGCTAATGCTACTAACTGCGTGGTAAACGATTTGGTTGATGCGACACCGATTTCAGGACCTGCGTGGGTAAGGTAACAGAGGTCAGCCTCACGGGTCAGGCTGCTTTCGGCGACATTGCAGATGGATAATGTTGGAATATTTTTTAAGGCAAAAGCTTCTGGGCTTTCTGCCCCATGGGCTTTAATCTGCTGAAGGGCTGCCAATGTATCGGCAGTTTCCCCCGACTGACTGATTGTGACAAATAAGGTATTGTCCTCTATCACTGGATTCCGGTAGCGAAATTCACTGGCTACTTCAACCTGGCAAGGCAGTCGCACAATATCTTCCACCCAGTATTTTGCTACCATGCCAGCGTGATAACTGGTACCACAGGCAATAATATGAATTCGTTCAATACTTTTGAAAATGGATTCAGCACCAGGGCCAAAAGTGGACACAAGCACTTGATCCTGAGTGACTCGCCCTTCCAAAGTATCGATAACTGCTTGAGGCTGTTCAAATATCTCTTTGTGCATGTAGTGACGGTGTTCACCCAGCTCAACCGCGGTAATATTTAATGAAGATTGTTTGATAGGGCGTTCAACTTTCTCACCGGTCACAGAGCTATATATTTCAATGCTTTCCCGTGTCAGTTTGGCAACGTCACCATCTTCCAGAAAAATAAAGTTCTGGGTCACTGGTAGTAAAGCCGATACATCTGAAGCAATAAAGTGTTCGCCAATACCGATACCAATCACTAATGGGCTGCCTTTACGGGCGGCTATCAGGGTATTTGGTTCATCGGTGGCAATCACACCTAACGCATAAGCACCTTCAAAGTCTTGAATGGCTTCGACTACTGCATCAAACAGAGACAGATTAGTGCGTTTGGCCGATGGTGAGGCCTCACCATATAAATATTGGTAAATTGAATGCGCAACAACTTCGGTATCTGTTTCAGAGGTAAAACGATAGCCTTGATTAACCTGTTGCTGCTTTAAAACCTGATAATTTTCAATAATACCGTTATGAACAACTGCAACACGATGATTGCATATATGCGGATGTGCATTATTTTCAGAAGGGATGCCGTGTGTTGCCCAGCGAGTGTGTGCTATGCCCATTTGACCTGAAAAACTGCTGTTTTCTGTATCAATCTTGGCTTCAAGTTGCTTGATTTTACCAAGCGATCTGACACGATGGATATTGGCATCAGCATCCATTAGTGCAATACCGGATGAGTCATAACCTCGATACTCTAGCCGGCGAAGTCCTTCCATTAAAATTGGGGCTACATTCCGCTCAGCAATACCACCGACTATTCCACACACTGATGGCTTTCCTCCAAATACGCAAACAGAGATTATACATCAGCAATCTTATAAATAATGCCCTTCCATTCTCAAGAAAACGTATTTACTGTAGATTACTTCATGCTAAAACAAATTAATCCTGGCCAAACAAATCACGGGTATAAATTTTGTCTTTTACATCCTGAATATCGTCTGTAATGCGATTCGCGATGATTAATGAAGACAGCTGTTTGAAGGCTGCCAGATCATTTACCACTTTGGAACGGAAAAACTCGGCTTCTTCAAGCACCGGCTCATAAACAATAACTTCAATACCTTTGGCTTTAATGCGCTTCATAATGCCTTGTATGGCGGATGCTCTGAAGTTATCCGATCCTTGCTTCATTACCAACCGGTAAATCCCAACGACAGCAGGATTTTTCTTAATAATCTGATCTGCAATAAAATCTTTTCGGGTGGTATTGGCATCCACAATAGCCCGAATCAGACTATTCGGTACCGTGTCATAGTTAGCCAGTAATTGCTTGGTATCTTTTGGCAGGCAATAACCGCCATAGCCAAAGGATGGATTATTGTAGTGGTCGCCAATGCGTGGATCCAAACCAACACCTTCAATGATTTGCCGGCTATTCAGATTATGTGTTTCAGCATAGCTGTCGAGTTCGTTAAAATACGCTACTCGCATCGCCAGATAAGTATTGGAAAATAATTTAATCGCTTCGGCTTCAGTCGGGTCGGTAAATAATACCGGCACATCTTTTTTCACTGCGCCTTCTAATAACAAATCGGCAAATAAACGAGCACGATCACTACGCTCACCCACAACAATGCGTGAAGGATAGAGATTGTCATACAACGCTTTGCCTTCACGTAAAAACTCAGGCGAAAAGAATATTTTGTCACTGCCAAATTTTGCTCGAACGGTTTGGGTATAGCCAACCGGGATCGTGGATTTGATAATCATCACTGCAGCAGGATTAATATCCAAAACATCTTTTATTACAGCTTCGACCGAGTTGGTATTAAAGGTATTGGTGACTGTATCGTAATCGGTTGGGGTAGCAATAATGATGAAATCGGCTTTTTCATAGGCTTGTTTTTTGTCAGTTGTTGCCGTTAAATTTAATGGTTTATTGGTTAGAAAGTCTTCAATTTCTTTATCCACTATCGGTGATTTTCTGGCATTAATCAGATCGACTTTTTCAGCGACAATATCCAATGCGGTAACCTGGTGATGTTGTGCGAGCAAAACTGCAAGGGATAAGCCAACATACCCGGTTCCAGCAACTGCAATATTGAGTGTTTTTTCCATAATCTGTCTCTTAAAAGTTACACTTCAGTTTCCATTAATCGGACTAACCACTTTTTGACTCAGCCAATCTTCAATGCCGCATTGCGGCATAAACCCATCGACATATTCACTGAGAATAGTCCTGATTTGTTCATAATCTGAACCACTTACTGCATGTTGTAAATCCGTGAGTATCAATTGTAAATCGTCCCAGGGAATGACGCTTTCTTCGGCCCTCATGATTTTTTGGTGTGCTGTCTGGCTGACGTTTTCACCGATTAATAATTCTTCGAATAATTTTTCGCCGGGCCGCAGACCGGTATAGGTAATTTCAATATCACCATCTGGATTTTCAGCATTTTTAACACTGAAACCGCTGAGATGAATCATCCGTGTTGCCAGATCCACAATTTTTACGGCCGACCCCATATCGAGTACAAAGACATCACCACCCTGCCCCATCGCACCGGCCTGTATCACCAGCTCAGCAGCTTCAGGTATTGTCATAAAATAACGGATAATTTGTGGATCGGTTACCGTGACTGGCCCCCCCTTGGCTATCTGCTCCCGAAATAATGGCACAACTGAACCGGAAGAACCCAGCACGTTACCAAATCTTACCATGGTAAAACGGGTATCCGAGGTCTGTGCTAAAGCCTGTAAAACCAGTTCTGCCATGCGTTTACTGGCTCCCATGGTATTGGTAGGTCGAACAGCTTTATCTGTTGAAATTAACACAAACGTTTCAACTTTTGCTGCAATGGCAGCCTGAGCGCAATGCAATGTACCGAAAACATTGTTACGTATGCCTTCGCCCACGTTTTTTTCGACCATTGGCACATGTTTATACGCTGCTGCATGGTAAATAGTTTGTACCGAAAAATACTGACAGATTGATGTCAATCGTGCACGGTCCACCACAGATCCAATTAAAGCAATGACTTCCACACCACTTTCCAGATTGATAAGCTCCTGTTCGATTTGATACAAAGCGAATTCACTGATTTCAAACAATAACAATCTGCTGGGTTTAAGCTTGATGATTTGCCGTGACAATTCAGATCCAATGGAACCACCTGCTCCGGTAACCATTACACATTTACGACTGAGATTGGCTGTTAATAACTGCGGATCGGCTTCGACAGCCTCTCTGCCAAGCAAATCCGCAATATCAACCTCCTGAATATCTGAAACTTCCAGTTTGCCTTCGGCAATATCGGTTAAATCAGGCAATGTACGAATATGAACAGGTAAATCTTCGAGTGAATTCAGAATTTCACTACGGCGGCTTCGGGAGGCGGATGGCATGGCCAGCAAAATCTCGCGAACTTTGAAGCGCTCGATTAATTTAATCAAATCTCGTGGTCGATAGACATTAAGACCATTTATCTGTTGTTTATATAAAGTTGCATCATCATCAATAAACGCTACTGGACGCAACTGGCGGCCCATCCTTAACAACGCTGAAAGTTGGGCCCCGGCCTGTCCTGCGCCATAAATCAATACCGGGGGAACATATCGCTCCATGGCACTACTTAAGGAAGCGTTACGATTAGCAAATAACCAGCGGGCATATACTCTTAAACCGCCGATTATGACAAATAACATTAGCGCATTAATGATATAGACCGTTCTGGGAACCAGACCGGCAGCACTTCCTGCCAAAACGACAATAGTTGCAAAAATTAACGTGAATAAAGCAATAGCTTTACAAATTGTCCACATTACATCCAGGCCGATATAACGAACAATTGCACGATATAAACCGAGTTTGATAAAAATGGGGATCGCTATCAGTGGCGCAACAATAAATAGCCACCACTGGCTTGATGGGGGAATATAAAAAGTACTTAACCGCAGTGAATAAGATGACCAAAGAGCAAATATCACCACCACATAGTCAATGATGATACTGAGAATACGTTTGGTTGTTCGTGGACGATTCAAAAACCATTGCATCAGTCGGTTGAACTGGTTTTTAAACATCTTCCAATCCTAAAATTCAGCGTGATGAAAACAATTAATTAGAACGCTCGTCGGTTCTCATCACCCATTGCAGGCTTAGCTGCCAATCGGGCAGCTGCACTCCAAAGGTATTAACTAATTTAGAGTTGTCCATACAGGAGTTCAGCAGTCTTTCTGCTTTGGTTGGATAGGCAGATGTAGGAATTGCATGAACCACAGGAACCCTCATACCCTCATGAGCCGCTAATTCGAAAATTTTATCAGCAAATTCCTTCCAACTCGTTTTGCCTGCAGCACTCATGTGAAAAATGCCTGAATGCCTTTCCCAAAAATCCGGTATCAGTTTGGATTGCAGAATAATCTGCGCTGTCGCATCAGCAATATGTCGACTCCAGGTCGGTGCGCCAACCTGATCATCAACAATATTTAATTCATCTTTTTCTTTAGCCAGCCGGAGCATAGTATTGACAAAGTTTTTCCCGCGCCGGTCATAAACCCAGCTCACTCTGAAGATTAAGTATTTGCAACCAGTATCACTTACCGCTTGCTCACCTTCCAGTTTTGATTGGCCGTAATAATTCAAAGGGGCCGGTTTGTCTTGTTCATTCCAGGCACCAACTTTATGACCATCGAAAACATAGTCAGTTGAGTAATGGATGAGTGGAATATCAAGTTCTTTGGCCAGCTTGGCCAGAACACCCGGTGCAATGGCATTCACCTGATGTGCCAGCGCTTGCTCTGTCTCAGCTTTATCAACCGCCGTATAAGCGCCTGCATTCACAATTAAATCCGGCTTTAGTTGCCGGATAAAATCCATGACTTTATCAACGTCCGTTAAATCTAAACTTGTCCTGTTCGTTGCAATCACTTTACCAAGACAAGCAAGGCTTCGCTGCAACTGAAAGCCAACCTGGCCATGGGATGCGATGAGTAATATTTTCATCTAAAAATAGTCTGCCTGCATGAATTCAACCGCTTTTTGATCTTTATCCGAGAGAGTTGGCTGCAGAATATCTGATATCGGCCATTCAATGCCAATATTCTTATCATTCCACAACACTGAACGATCATACTCAGGAGCATAGTAATTGGTTGTTTTATACAAAAAATCAGCTGTCTCACTCAGCACAAGAAAACCATGCGCAAAACCTTCAGGAACCCAGAATTGCTCCTGACCATCAGCTGTCAGTATCGTGCCTGCCCATTGACCAAAAGTTGGTGAATCCCGACGCATATCAACCGCAACATCAAACACTTCACCAGCGGTTACTCTTACCAGTTTTCCTTGAGGCTGCCTGATTTGATAATGTAAACCTCTCAACACGCCCTTAGCAGATCTTGAATGATTATCTTGCACAAAATCAATCTTCATTCCTAATAATTCATCAAACACTTTTTTATTATAACTTTCCAGAAAAAAACCTCTTGCATCACCAAATTTCTTGGGTTTCAGCAATTTCACATCTGGAATATTAGTGTCAAAAATCTGCATTAATAAATGGTCTCATTAAGAAGATTCAAAAGATATTGTCCATAACCGCTTTTGAGCAAGGGTTGTGCCAATAGTTCCAGTTGGTCCTTAGTGATATAGCCCATACGATAAGCAATTTCTTCTGGACACATAACTTTTAACCCTTGGCGTTGTTCCAGTGTTTGAATAAACATCGATGCATCCAGCAAGGAGTCATGTGTACCCGTATCCAGCCAGGCCATACCTCGCCCCATCACCTGAACGTTCAGCTTACTGCTATTTAAATACACCTGATTGACATCGGTAATCTCAAGTTCGCCACGCGCGGAAGGTTTAAGATTACGAGCAATTTCCACCACCTGATTGTCATAGAAATACAGGCCGGTAATCGCATAACGTGATTTGGGCTTTAACGGTTTTTCCTCGATACTCAGTGCTTTTCCGTTTTCATCAAACGCCACCACACCATAACGTTCGGGGTCGCTGACAGGATAGGCAAAAACCGTCGCACCCTCTTTGTTATTATCCGCTTCCTGCATCATATCGGCCAAATCATGACCATAATAAACATTATCGCCCAGCACCAAAGCGCAATCATCATTCCCAATAAAATCAGCCGCTAAGGTAAAGGCCTGTGCGATCCCTTCCGGTTTGTCCTGCACAATATATTGCAGATTCATCCCCCATTTGCTGCCATCACCAAGCAATTGCTCAAGGCGTGGCGTGTCCTGAGGAGTTGAAATAATACAGATATCCCGCATGCCCGCCAGCATCATGGTGGCCAGCGGATAATAAATCATCGGTTTATCATAAACGGGCAATAGCTGCTTGCAGATAGATTGGGTTACCGGATAGAGGCGTGTGCCACTTCCACCTGCGAGTACGATTCCCTTACGACTCATTTATTGTCTCCCAATCCAAGTCTTTGTTGCTGATAACTGCCATCCATCACATTTTCACACCATTGACGATTATCCAGATACCACTGAACTGTTTTGCGTAACCCTGTGGCAAAGGTTTCCAGAGGTTTCCAGCCCAGCTCACGTTCAATTTTGCTGGCATCAATAGCGTATCGGGCATCATGTCCGGGGCGATCTGTCACAAATTCGATTAAGTTTTTGTGCGGTCTATGCGGTGACTCAGGTAATAATTCATCAAGAATGTTACAGATTAGCTGCACCACTTCCAGATTGGTATGTTCGTTAAATCCACCGATATTATAGCTTTCACACAAATTACCTTCAGCCAGCACCAGCCTTAAGGCTCTGGCATGATCATCGACATATAGCCAATCTCGAATATTTTCGCCTTTACCGTAAATGGGCAATGGTTTACCGGCCAACGCATTATTAATCACTACCGGGATCAGTTTTTCCGGGAATTGGTAAGGTCCATAATTATTGGAACAATTGGTCATTAACACCGGTAAACCATAGGTATGGTGCCAGGCGCGAACCAAATGATCACTTCCCGCTTTGGTTGCTGAGTATGGTGAGTTGGGTTGATAAGGGGTGGTTTCAGTAAATAATCCGGTTTCGCCTAAAGTGCCATACACTTCATCGGTAGAAATATGGTGAAAACGGAATTTATCGGCATCTGCTGCGGATAAAGATTTCCAGTATTTTCTGGCCGCTTCAAGCAAGACATAAGTACCAACCACATTGGTTTGCACAAAATCTGCGGGGCCATCAATCGACCGATCCACATGCGACTCCGCTGCAAGATGCATAATGGCACTGGGTTGATATTGCGTGAATATCCGATCCATAGCTTCAGCGTCACAAATATCAGCTTGTTCGAAATGATAATTCGGTGAAGCATCAATCTCAGTCAACGATTCAAGATTGCCTGCGTAGGTCAGTTTGTCGATGTTGATAACGGTGAAGTCGGTTTCGGTAATTAATTGACGAATTAATGCAGATCCTATGAAACCGGCGCCGCCAGTTACGAGCAGGGTATTTTTATTCACGTTGCTGAGTTCACTGTTAAGTTTGAGAAATTCAGATATGCCATCCTTGGTCACGTGAAAGTTAGCACCAACAGGGCTTAAAAATCAACATGAAAGTTTGGCCACAACATAAAGGGAAACAAAAGATGGTACGCCCGGCAGGACTCGAACCTGCTACCCTCGGCTTAGAAGGCCGATGCTCTATCCAGATGAGCTACGGGCGCATTAGTAACTAAGTGAGGCTGAAGCAGTCAATAAAGTGGTCGGGGCAGAGAGATTCGAACTCCCGACCCTCTGGTCCCAAACCAGATGCGCTACCAGACTGCGCTATGCCCCGACATTTCCAAGGACAGACATCCTCGAAGAAGGCGAAATAATACGCTGATGCCGATAGTGAGTCAACAACACATTTATATTTTTTGCTGTGGCTGACGCAACGTGCGATCATAGCCGCTTTTGAAAGGCCGGAACCCACAGAATGACTGCTCAAATCATCGACGGAAAAACAATTGCTGCCGAGCTAAAACAGAAAATCAAAGCGGCAACCCAAATGCGCCTCGCCACCGGTAAACGTCGGCCTGGACTGGCTGTTGTATTAATTGGCGATAACCCTGCCTCACAAGTTTACGTTGGCAGCAAACGTCGCAGCTGTGAAGAGGTAGGTTTCAAATCCGAATCATTTGATTTGCCTGAAACCACCAGCGAACAAGAGCTGCTTGACCTCATTACCCAGCTCAATCAGGATGATGAAATCGATGGTATCCTCGTTCAACTCCCCCTGCCCCCACATATCAATTCAGATGCTGTTATTGAACATATAGCGCCCAATAAAGATGTGGATGGCTTTCATCCATATAACATCGGCCGTTTGGCCCAACGTAATCCTCAGTTGCGCCCCTGCACACCGAAAGGCGTAATAACCATGATGCAAGCTGTTGGTATTGATCTTAGGGGTAAAGAAGCAGTCGTTGTGGGAGCCTCTAATATAGTAGGTCGTCCAATGGGACTCGAATTGTTACTGGCCGGATGCACTACTACCGTTTGTCATCGCATGACCAAAGATCTGGAATCACATGTTCGCCGTGCAGAAGTTTTAGTGGTGGCAGTAGGCAAGCCGGGCTTTATTCCAGGTGACTGGGTCCGTGAAGGTGCTGTTGTGATTGATGTCGGTATTAACCGTCTGGAAAACGGTAAGTTAACCGGCGACGTGGAATTTGATAAAGCCAGCGAAAAAGCGGCCTGGATTACACCTGTTCCGGGTGGTGTCGGTCCTATGACAGTGGCGACCTTGCTTGAAAATACGTTATTTGCTGCCGATCAGTTACATCAATAACAGCTGAAGCCAGTCCTGATGCCCCTCCAACACTGGAGGGGCAAATCGTCAAACCCAATCTAATTATTCCATTGCCAATCACGAATTTCCGGTAAATCCTGGCCATGTTCCCGAATATACTCATCATGTTCGGCAAGCTTCTGCTGAATAAATAATTCGATTTCCGACACCTTGTCGGTGGGTAAATCGGCTAAATGTTTGACGGCGTTTTCCATCAGATGAAAACGATCCAGACCATTGATAACAGCCATATCAAATGGCGTGGTAGTTGTCCCCTCTTCCTTGAATCCATGGACATGCAGGTTTTTATGATTGGTGCGGCGATAGGTCAGCCGATGAATCAACATCGGATAACCATGATAGGCAAAGATAATCGGTTTATCCCGGGTAAATAAATCATCGAATGCATCTTCCTCCAGCCCGTGTGGATGTTCGCTGGGCGATTGCAGTTTCATTAAATCCACCACATTTATCACCCTGACTTTCAACTCCGGTACAAACATATTCAGTAATTTCACTGCCGCCAGCGTTTCCATGGTCGGCACATCACCACAACAGGCCATGACCAGATCTGGTGTCTGGCCGTTATCATTGCTCGCCCATTCCCAGACACCGATGCCTGCCGTGCAATGTTTAACAGCAGATTCCATATCCAGCCATTGTGGCGAGGCCTGCTTTCCGGCGACCACCACATTGACATAATTCCGGCTGCGCAGGCAGTGATCAGTAACAGATAACAGCGTATTGGCATCAGGTGGAAGATAGACGCGAACCACTTCGGCTTTTTTATTCACCACATGATCGATAAAACCCGGATCCTGATGCGAAAAGCCATTGTGATCCTGACGCCAGACATGTGACGATAAAAGATAATTCAGTGATGCAACGGGTTTACGCCAGGGGATCTGATTACAGATTTTCAGCCACTTGGCATGCTGATTAAACATCGAGTCGATAATATGAATAAAGGCTTCATAGCAGGAAAAAAAGCCATGACGGCCAGTTAACAAATACCCTTCCAGCCAACCCTGACATTGATGCTCACTGAGCATTTCCATCACTCTGCCATCTTTAGACAATTTGTCATCCCCCGGAATCATCTCGCCCATCCATGTTCTGCCGGTCACATCCAGAACATCCTGCCAACGATTGGAGTTATTTTCATCGGGACTGAACAAACGGAAATTCCTGGCATCAAGATTCTTTTGCATCACATCGCGTAAAAATTTGCCCATCACACGAGTGGCTTCGCCTTTGGTGGCTCCAGGTTGTTTAACTTCTACAGCATAATCACGAAAATCCGGCATAGCGAGATCCTGTAATAGTTGACCACCATTGGCGTGTGGATTCGCTCCCATACGACGTGTACCTTCAGGCGCTAAAGCCGCCAGTTCGGCTTTGAGCTTACCGCTCTCGTCAAATAATTCGTCCGGGCGATAGCTTTGCATCCATTTATTAAGTATCTCAATATGATCCTCCTGATCCATATCCCCCATTGGCACCTGATGCGAACGGAATGTGCCTTCCGTTTTTTTGCCATCCACTTCTTCTGGACCTGTCCAGCCCTTGGGTGAACGAAGGATAATCATTGGCCAGCGGGGACGTAAATGCACGCCATGTTCACGCGCATCGTTCTGAATATGACGAATTTGTTCCAATACCTTATCCAGCGTTGCTGCCATCAGTTGATGCATCTGTTTTGGATCATCGCCCTCGACAAAATACGGTGTATACCCATAACCATAAAACAAGGCTTCCAGCTCATCATTAGGGATACGCGCCAGCACTGTCGGGCTGGCAATTTTGTACCCATTTAAATGCAATATGGGTAATACCGCACCATCATGTTCAGGATTCAAAAATTTATTGGAATGCCAGCTGGTGGCTAACGAGCCAGTTTCCGCTTCACCATCACCAACCACACAGGCCACAACCAAATCGGGATTATCAAATGCCGCGCCGTAGGCATGGGATATGGCATAACCCAATTCTCCCCCTTCATGAATCGAACCAGGTGTTTCTGGCGCAACATGACTGGGGACGCCTCCAGGAAACGAAAATTGTTTGAATAAACGTTTTAATCCAGCTTCATCCTCGGAAATCTCAGGATAGGTTTCACTATAGCTGCCTTCCAGATAAGTATTGGCAACCAACGCCGGCCCACCGTGGCCTGGCCCGGCTATATAAATCATATTGAGATCACGTTGTTTGATAACTCGGTTTAAATGCACATAAATAAAATTGAGGCCGGGTGTGGTGCCCCAATGGCCCAACAAACGGGGTTTGATGTGTTTTGCCTGAAGTGGTTGTTTTAATAATGGATTGTCATAGAGATATATTTGTCCCACTGACAAATAATTTGCCGCACGCCAGTATGCATGCATTTTGTCTAATAAGTCCTGATCGAGTGGCTGTAATGTATGCGATGTTTCAGATGTCATTTTACTTTTCCCCTTGATGATTCAGGTTCAACAGATCGCACATTGACTGTGCAATCATTAATTCCTCGTTGGTCGGGATGACCCAGACAGTTACCCTGCTTTGTAGTGTTGAAATGCGCAGCGCATTTTGCTGATTTAATTCGTTATCCAGTTCAATACCGATAAATGCCAGTTGCTGACAAATCTGTGTCCGTATTTCCGCTACGTTTTCACCAATCCCGCCGGAAAATACCAAGGTATCTAAACCGCCTAACGCCGCCGCATAGGCACCAATCTGTTTTCTGGCCTGATAGCAAAACACATCGACAGCATCCTCGGCATTTGGATCTGTCGACCGCAGTTCCAATAACTGCTGCATATCACTGGTGGAAGCAGAAATCCCCAGCAATCCCGATTGCTGATTAATCATTGTTTCAAACTGTTCACCAGTCATGCCTTCACTTCGGTTAAGCAAACCGTATAAACCCGGATCTAAATCGCCACTTCGGGTTCCCATTACCAACCCTGCCGCAGGAGTCATCGCCATTGTGGTATCAATAGATTGCCCATTTGTGACAGCAGCCATACTGGCCCCGTTACCGAGATGAGCGAGAATTATCTTATGCTGCTGAATTGCCTCACCTTCTTGCTGATGCAAAACCTGCATTAGATATTGATAGGACAGACCATGAAATCCATAACGATAAATACCTTGGTCTAAATAACGCCGGGGTATGGGGAGTAATTTAGCGACTGTTGGCAGATGTTGATGAAACTCAGTATCAAAACAGACCATTTGTTTTAACTGTGGGAAATACTCGTTAAACGCTTCAATTAATTGAACTTCACCGGGTAAATGCTGTGGATCAAGAGGGGTTATTGCCGATAAATGCTTGAGTAATTGTTTGGTGACCCATTGTGGTTTTTTATACAGATGACCACCATGAACAATTCGATGGCCGATGGCTTTAATTGAGCTGATATCAATATGTTTATAAAACCAGTCTATCAATACCGCAACAGCCTGCTGATAGTTATCAGCTTTGATATCTACAGCGGACGCTTCTGCCTGAATCGAGTTTGTGACGCGCAGCTTGGCTACAGGCAATCCCAGACCTGTGAGCTTGCCGGATAAAATGGAGGTAAGCGATTCGGTTACGTTATACAACGTAAATTTGATACTGGATGAACCGCCGTTGATAGTCAGTAAATACGTTTTATCTTTAGGCATAATCGATCCATTAATTTAAATTCGATCATGCCCACACTAAAACACTTTGTATAGCCGGGAAGAAGACTAATGACGCTATTGTTGATTTAGATCAGGAGAAAATTGCCATAAATTAAATTGTCTCAGCCACCACTAGCAGGCAGCTGAGACAAATCTTAAATTTTACGCCAGCTGGTTTTACCGGCAGCATCTTCCAGCACTATTCCCATCGCAGTGAGTTCATCACGAACTTGATCTGCGCGCCCCCAATCTTTTGCCGCACGGGCTGCATTTCTATCAGCAATCAATTGTTCGATTTTACCGGTTTCATCTTGTTGGCCACCGGTAAGAAAAGCCTCAGCAGATTGCTGGAATAATCCTAGCACTTCACCAAATGCCAGTAATAATCCGGCAAGGTAAGCTGATTTTTGCTCGTCGCTTTCTTCACGAGCTTTGTTCAATGCCTGACGCACGTCTGCCAATACTGATAATGCCAGGGCCGTATTAAAGTCATCATCCATGGCTTCAGCAAAACGTGACGCAAACTCAGCATCCTCCCGCCATATCACTTTTTGTGGTGTGACATCACGCAGTGAATGATAGAACCTGGTTAAGGCTGTTTTGGCCTGTTCCAATTGATCTTCTGCGTAATTTAATGGGCTACGGTAATGGCTCATTAAAATGAAATAACGCACGGCTTCGGCAGGATACTTGGCCAATACTTCACGAACGGTAAAGAAATTACCCAGCGATTTTGACATTTTCTCGTCATCAATCCGCACAAAACCATTATGCATCCAGTAATTCACATACTGGCAGCCATGCGCACCTTCGGATTGGGCGATTTCGTTTTCGTGATGCGGGAACTGTAAGTCCTGCCCACCACCATGAATATCAAAATGATGGCCTAAGGTATCTGCCGACATCGCTGAACATTCGATATGCCAGCCGGGACGCCCCGGTCCCCATGGCGATTCCCAGGAAGGTTCTTCCGGCTTGGCGGCTTTCCACAAGACAAAGTCCAGCGGGTCTGTTTTAGCCTCATTGACAGCCACACGCTCACCGGCACGCAAGTCATCAATATGTCTGCCCGATAATTTGCCGTAACCTTCAAACTCGCTGACATCGTAGTAAACATCACCATTGTCAGCGACATAGGCCAGGCCTTTATCGATCAGCGTTTGCACCATCTTTTGCATGGCATCAACGGCTTCCGTGGCTCTTGGCTCCAGATCAGGCCGCAGAACACCCAACGCATCGGCGTCAGCATGCATTTCATCAATATAGCGATCAGTTAAGGTCTGAATCGATTCGCCGTTTTCCATCGCACGTTTGATGATTTTGTCATCAATATCGGTGATATTGCGGATATAGGTCACATCATAACCACTGGCCCGCAGGTAACGCGTCACCACATCAAACACTACCATCACCCGCGCATGACCGACATGACAGAGGTCATACACCGTCATGCCGCAGACATACATTTTGACTTTGCCGGGCTCGATGGGTTTAAAGACGTCTTTCTGCTTGGTTAAGGTGTTATAGAGTTTTAACATGGTTTATTTGTCTGAAGTCTCTTTTAGGCCAATGGTCAGATTGAATACCGGCGTATCGGGGCTGTGATCATAGCGATCACTGACAAAATAGCCTTCGCGTTCAAACTGGAAAACCGTTTCTGGTTCACAATTGACAATTGCCGGTTCGGCAATCGCTTTAATCACTTTTAAAGAATCCGGGTTAACGTCATCAAGATAGTTACCCGTTGCTTTTCCCGGGGCTTCCGCCAAAAACAACCGGTCGTATAACCGCAACTCAACTGCTTTGCCTTCAGTAGCTGAAACCCAGTGAATCACGCCGCGTGGTTTCATTTCAGGAGGTGGATTCTGGCCGACGGTATCAGGCACTAATGAGGCCATCACTTCAATAATGTCACCGTTGTCATTCTTGATGACCTCATCAGCCTTGATGACATAAGCACCACGTAACCGCACATAATCACCAATCACCAGACGCTTGAACTTTTTCCGGCTCAGACTGGTGTCTTCAGTAAAGTCGCTGGCATCAATAAAAATTTCTTTAGTGAACGGCAATGCACGCTGCCCCATGGCTTCCTGTTGCGGATGATTCGCCACTTCCAGCCATTCAACGCTTTCAGCAGCATTGGTGATGGTCACTTTCAAAGGATTGAGTACACACATGGCACGTGCTGCGTTTTCATTCAAATCTTTACGGATTTCAAATTCCAGCTGGGCTATATCCACAATACCGTCTGTTTTCGCCACAGCCAGACCGTCACAAAAAGCACGTAACGCCGCAGCGGTATAACCACGTCTTCTCATGCCTGAAATGGTTGGCATTCTGGGGTCATTCCAGCCGGCAACGATATGTTCATCAACCAGTTGTTTTAAATTGCGCTTACTGGTCACGGTGTAGTTAATATTAAGACGTCCAAACTCATACTGCTTTGGCTGTGTGGGCACCGGCAGGTTTTCAATAAACCAATCATACAACGGACGGTGATCCTGAAATTCCAACGTACAGATACTGTGTGTAACACCTTCAATCGCGTCGCCCTGTCCGTGGGCAAAATCATAGCTGGGATAAATACACCATTTGTCACCTGTTTGATGGTGAGTTTTCTTGCGGATGCGATACAGAATAGGATCTCGCAGATTCATATTGGGCGAAGCCATATCGATTTTTGCACGCAACACACAAAAACCCTCGGCAAAATCACCTTGCCGCATTTTTTCAAATAATGTGAGGTTTTCTTCTACGCTGCGATTGCGAAATGGAGACTCCTTACCCGGTTTGGTCGCCCAGCCCCGGTACTCACTGGCTTGTTCGGCGGTGAGATCACACACATAGGCTTTGCCTTGTTTGATCAGATAAATCGCCCAATCGTAAAACTGCTCGAAATAGCTTGACGCATAACGCACGTCACCCGCCCACTGAAAGCCCAGCCAATGGACATCTTGCTTGATGGCTTCAATGTATTCCTGCTCTTCTTTGGCTGGATTAGTATCATCAAAGCGTAAATGACAATCCCCACCAAACTCTTCCGCCAGACCAAAATTCAGGCAAATAGACTTGGCATGTCCGATGTGCAAATAACCATTGGGCTCAGGTGGAAAACGGGTGACCACTTTTCCGGCGACCCTGCCAGAATCAATATCTTCCTGAATAATGGGTCGTATAAAATTATGATTGACAGCAGATTCTGACATATTGAATGTTTACAGTTAAATGTGAACGCGCATTATACGCTGTCAGCGGCGTCGGGTAACAGTGCTGTTTCGGTATGTTGCCTCTGAAAAAGGTTTTTAATTGTCTTCACCTGAATGGCATTGATGCTCTATCATGATAGTTTTTGCAATTTTTGGACAAGCTACCATGAAATTACTCTATCGCCATCTGGCCCCCCTGTTTTTTGCTTCGTTTTCGCTGGCAGCTCAAGCCGAAGGCGGCAGCGCACAACCAAAAGTAAAGCTCACCACCAATCATGGCGATATTGTTATCGCGCTGAATGCTGAAAAAGCGCCTGAAACGGTTAAAAACTTTATTCAATATGTTGAATCAGGCTTTTACGATGGCACCATTTTTCATCGCGTCATTGAAAACTTTATGATTCAAGGCGGCGGGTTTGATGAATCATTCAAACAGAAAACAACTGAAGCGCCAATTCAGAATGAAGCAGATAACGGCTTGAGCAATACAAAAGGCACTGTCGCGATGGCGCGGACAGGCGATCCGCATTCTGCAACGGCACAGTTTTTTATCAATACTAAAGATAATGACTTTTTGAACTATCGTGGCAAAACCATGCAGGATTGGGGATATGCGGTTTTTGGTGAAGTCATCGAAGGTATGGATGTGGTTGATGCGATTCGCAAAGTAAAAACCACTATGCGTGGAGGTCATCAGGATGTACCGGCTGATGCAGTAGTGATTGAAAAAGCGATTATGGTCGATTAATTCAACACATCCATCAAATGAAAACCCTGTTTATTTCAGATTTACATCTTAGTCCTGACCAGCCGGAGTTAATCCGGCTGGCCACTGAGTTTGTTGCAAAGCAATCTGCTGTGGATGCGTTTTATATTTTGGGTGATATATTCAACACCTGGCTTGGTGATGATTTAATCCCGGCTGAATTTGAGCCGTTTATTCAAGCGTTACAAAATCAACAGCAAAATGGCAGCAAAATTTACCTGATGCAGGGTAATCGTGATTTTATGCTTGGGGAAGGATTTGCCCGACTGGTTGGCGGAATTTTATTGGATGATCCTGTCGTGGTAAGTCTTTACGGGCATTCTATATTATTAATGCACGGAGATAGTTTGTGCACCGATGATGTGAGTTATCAGCGATATCGCAAAGTGGTACGCAAGCGATGGTTACAAAAGCTGTTTCTGGCCATGCCGTTGTCAATTCGTCAACGTATTTCCGATAAAATCAAAGCCAAAAGCAAGCAGCAAAAACAATATAAACAAGCTCAGATCATGGATGTCAATCCAGCTGCTGTCCGACAGGTTATGAAGCAATATCACGTTAATTTATTGCTGCATGGTCATACTCATCGACCGGCTATCCAACCGCTTGAGCCTGTACGAAATATTTCAAACTATCGAATTGTATTAGGTGATTGGCAGCCTGCCCCCAGTTATGTCGAAATCACTGCTGAAAAAATACGTCTGGTAGATACGCGTTTACCTCAGGGTGAAACCCATCTCCTGTTAACTTGAACCAAGATATTCATCCAGAATTTCACGTAATTTTTCTGGTGGCACATACCCTGGTAACATTTGACCATCTTCCAGAAAAATAGCTGGCGTTCCACGAACACCTAGCTTTCCGCCAATTTCAAACTGCTCGGCAACCGGATTGTTTTCACATAAAGAGGTTTTTTTCACTTCACGCTGGGCTTTGGCATCCGTCATTGCTTTCTGAGGGTCTTTGGCACACCAGACTTCGATTAATTTATTCGCCGACTCCGATTCTGCGCCGGCACGAGGATAAGCCATATACCGAACGGTAATACCCAAATTGTTATAGTCTTTGATCTGACGATGCAACTCGCGACAGTATCCACAATCAATATCGGTAAAGACGGTTACGGTATAGACAGGTTTTTTAGCCGCGAAGACAATCAGATCATCCTCATTTAATTTGTCCAACAACCCTTTTTTCACTTCAATCCGACGGGTTTCGGTAATGTTTTCACGTGATTCGAGCGACAATAAATCACCTTGTACTAAGTATTTTCCATCGGCGGTAAAATAATAAATTCGATCATCGATAATGGCTTCATATAATCCTGACTCGCCAACAGGAGACAATGACTGCAATTCCATTTCGGGTAATTGTTTTTTTAGTTCGGCTTTGAGTTTTGTCATATCATCAGCATGAACAAGGCTCATGCATACCAATAATGGTAACCATACCAGTCGGCTTATTTTCATTCGTGTGGTTCTCTTAATCTCGAAAATTATTGAATTGCAGTGGCATATCAATTGAATCATGGTTTTTCAACAACGCCATGACCTGTTGCAGATCATCACGTTTTTTGCCAGTCACTCTGACGCTGTCCCCTTGGACTGCTGCCTGAACTTTAATTTTGCTCTCTTTTATCAGTTTAACGATGGTTCGCGATAAGTCTTTTTCGATGCCTTCACGCACCAGCACATCCTGTTTACGCATCTTGCCATAGCCAACCGGATCCTTAAGTTCAAGGCAACTGATATCAATACCACGTTTCACCAGTTTCATTCTGAGAATATCGAGCAACTGATCTAATTGAAAATCACTGTTGGCAAACATTGTCAGCGTTTTGTCTGACTGCTCGACTTTGGCTTCGGTTCCTCGAAAATCAAAGCGGTTATCCAATTCACGGTTTGCTTGATCCACCGCATTGGTCAGTTCATGCTTATCGACTTCAGAAACAATATCAAATGAGGGCATTATGGCTTCTCCCAATCTAATTAAATTTTAACCCGGCAGTTTAACATCAGCTTACATAGCAGCGGAAACTCAACCTCGCGGATGATGTTGATTATGCATTTGCTGCAATCTGGCTTTGGCAACATGGGTATAGATTTGTGTTGTTGATAAGTCTGAATGACCCAGCAGAAGTTGAACGACTCTTAAATCTGCACCATGATTTAACAAATGCGTGGCAAAGGCATGACGCAAAGTATGTGGCGACAGCGGTTTATCGATATCTGCCAATTTGGCGTAGCGTTTGATAATGTACCAGAATGCCTGACGGGTCATTGATTGCCCGCGACGGGTTGGAAATAGGTCATCTGTGACCTGGCCTTGCAGTAACTGAGGTCGGCTTTCAAGCAAATACAATTGCAACCAGTCCAATGCCGTTTCACCTAATGGAACCAATCTTTCTTTATTGCCTTTACCAATACAGCGGATCAGGCCCTGTCGCATATTCAATTGTTCAAAGGTTAATGCCACTAATTCTGAAACACGTAACCCGGTGGCATACAACACCTCGAGCATGGTTCTGTCACGCATGCCCAAAGCGGTTTCCGTATCAGGCTGAGTTAACAAGTTGATAACATCTGCTTCAGATAAACTGCCTGGCAAGGATTTACCCAATCGCGGAGATTCCAACATTGCTGTAGGATCCGAATCACGGATCCCTTCACGACATAAATAACGATAATAACGGCGAAGACTAGATAATAAACGCGCATCACTGCGCACCTTTTTTCCATCCCGCATTCGTTGCTGCAGATAACGCTGAATATGTTCACGCTCTGCATTGGTTAATGTCACATCAAATGGTTGTAACCAGCTGGCAAACGCCACTAAATCATGTTGATAAGCGGTTACCGTATTATCACTTAACCCGGATTCCAGCCACAGCGAATCAATAAAGCTTTGTAGATGACTCAGTTGTATATCACTTGGCTTTGTCATGGGGCTGCATCAGTTAGACCATATCGCATAATAGCAACTTCAAGGCACAAAAAAGGGACAAAGCTGAAATCAACTTTGTCCCTTTTTCTATCTGCAACGGATCAAACGACCCGTCGGACTTACAATTTTTCTTTGATACGTGCCGCTTTACCAGTCAGGTCACGTAAGTAGTAAAGTTTCGCACGGCGAACATCACCACGACGTTTCAACTCTACACTGGCAATGGTTGGGCTGTGTGCTTGAAAAACACGTTCAACACCAACACCGTTAGAGATTTTGCGAACAGTGAAAGCTGAATGCAAACCACGATTACGTTTTGCGATAACGATGCCTTCAAAAGCCTGTTCACGCTCACGCTCACCTTCTTTTATACGAACTTTAACAACAACCGTGTCACCGGCAGAAAAATCCGGAATATCGGTTCTCAATTGTTCAGCGTTCAGCTGATCGATAATGTTACTCATTGTTTGCTCCCAACTAATCCTGCCCGCGCTCGGCAATAAATTCTTCCAATAAAGCAGCCTGCTCTGTTGTTAAAGTTATCATTTCCAACAAATCAGGTCGCCGTAACCATGTTCGTCCTAAGGACTGTTTGAGACGCCACTGACGTATTGCCTCATGATTTCCACCTAACAGTACGGCTGGCACTGTCTGGCCATTTAACGTTTCAGGGCGGGTGTAATGCGGATGATCCAACAGACCACTCATAAACGAATCCTGCTCAGCAGATTCGGCATCACCCAACACACCAGGTAACAAACGGGCAATACCATCAATCATCACCATGGCTGCCAGTTCACCACCACTGAGGACATAGTCACCAATCGACCACTCCTCATCAATTTCCTGTTCTACCAATCGCTCATCGATACCTTCGTAACGACCAGCCAGCAGAATCATTGATTTACGTTTCGCCATTTGGCCTAACGCATGCTGATTCAGCTTTTGTCCCTGCGGTGATAGATAAATGACTTTTACCTTATCACCAAGCTGCTGTTTTGCCGTTTTAATCGCATCCAGCAGCGGACTTACTTTCATAACCATACCGGGGCCGCCTCCGTAAGGTCGGTCATCCACAGTCTGATGTTTATCAGCTGTAAACTCTCTCGGGTTTAGGTAATTAAGACTAAGTCTGCCCTGTTTTACCGCCCGCCCGGTTACGCCATATTCTGTTACCGCAGCAAACATCTCCGGAAACAAAGAAATTACAGATAGCTGCATTTCATTATTCAAAGATAGTCGGCTTGCCAATCAACCTGAATCAGTTTGTTTTCCAGATCAACCTGCAATACGGTTCTTTCCAAAACAAATGGAATCAGATATTGCGTATCCGCATCTTTTCCATTTACGACCAGAACATCATTGGCACCTGTTTCTAACAGGTGATCAACTATTCCCAGAACTTCATTTTCAGTGTTAATCACTGTCAGGCCAACCAGGTCAGCCCAGTAAAATTCATCTGCATCAGTTTCGAGTAATTGCGACCTTTTAATCGCCAACTCTGAACCGATTAACGTCATGGCCTGATTGCGGTCAGTAACCTTTTCCAGGCTCATGACAACCGCTTTACCTTGTAACTGTCCGCCATTCACTTCGATTGGAACCCAATCACCATGGCGATGCACATAAAGCGGTTTGTATTCAAGGATATTGTCGCGAGGATCGGTAAAAGAAAATACTTTTACCCAGCCCTTAACGCCAAAAACTCCTGATATCTTCCCTACCGGGATAAATTCGCTGGCATCAGCCATCACGAGCCTCCCGGGTAGAAATTAAGCAGCTTTTTGTGCTTGCTTGATCAGCTGAGCAACACGTTCCGATGTTTGTGCACCCTGGCTGATCCAATGTTTGACGCGTTCTAAATCAATGCGTAACTCTTCTTCCTGGCCTTTAGCGATTGGATTGTAAAAGCCCAGACGCTCGATATAACGGCCATCACGTTTGCTACGTGAATCTGTTACGACAATGCCGTAGAAAGGACGCTTTTTAGCGCCACCGCGTGTCATTCTAATTGTTACCATAAACCTACCCGTTGGAAATCTGGATGGAAAAATAGAGTTATTTTACGCACTTATCGCAGCTTTGCAAAGCTGTAAATACGATTACCTTAAAATGGCATGCCACCACCGCCCATTGGCAGTTTTCCACCAAGGCCGCGCATCATTTTTGCCATACCACCTTTCTGCCCCATTTTTTTCATCATTTTTTGCATTTGAGAGAACTGTTTCAGTAAGCGATTTACATCCTGAATCTGTGTGCCAGAGCCTGCTGCGATGCGTTTTTTTCTCGAGCCTTTTATTAATTCAGGGCGACGTCGCTCTTTAGGCGTCATCGAATTAATCATCGCTTCCATTTTAACCAGCTCTTTATCATTGGCCTGGTTTTTAACAGCATCAGGAATTTGCCCCATGCCGGGCAATTTATCCATTAATGAAGTAAGCCCGCCCATTTTGCTCATTTGCTGCAATTGATCGCGAAAATCCTCAAGATCAAAGCCCTTGCCTTTTTTAAGTTTGTTGGCCAGTTTTTCAGCTGAACCCGCATCAATTTTCCGTTGTGCTTCTTCGACTAAAGAGAGAACATCGCCCATTCCCAAAATTCGGGAAACCACACGATCAGGATGGAAGACTTCCAAAGCTGTTGTCTTTTCACCCACACCCATGAATTTAATGGGTTTACCGGTAATATGACGAATAGATAAAGCCGCACCACCACGAGCATCACCATCCGTTTTGGTCAAAATCACACCGGTCAACGGTAAAGCCTCGTTGAATACCTTGGCAGTATTGGCAGCATCCTGGCCGGTCATACTATCAACCGTAAATAATGTTTCTGTTGGATTAATTGCCGCATGAATACGTTTGATTTCGCTCATCATGTCATCATCAATATGCAGACGACCTGCCGTATCAATAATCACTACATCAACATATTCAAGTTTTGCCTGTGCTACGGCAGCTTGTGCAATCGCCACTGGATCCTGGCTGGCATCACTGGGGAAAAATTTCGCTTCAACATCAATTGCAAGTGTCTTTAACTGTTCTATCGCCGCTGGCCGATAAACATCAGCACTCGCCACCATGACGGATTTCTTTTGTCTTTCTTTCAGAAAGCGGGCCAGTTTTGCCACACTGGTGGTTTTACCCGCACCCTGTAAACCCGCCATCAGAATAACCACCGGCGGCTGACTATTCAGATTAAGACTGTTGTCTTCATCGCCCATTATGGCAACCAGTTCGTCATTAACAATCTTGACGAAAACCTGGCCTGGGCTAAGGCTGCGCATCACATCCTGTCCCATTGCCCGTTCTTTTACTTTTTCAATAAAATCGCGGACAACCGGCAATGCAACGTCGGCCTCAAGCAAAGCCATACGTACTTCACGCAGCGTTTCTTTGATATTGTCTTCGGTGATTCGACCCTGTCCACGCAGTTTTTTGAGGCTACCGGCGAGTCTGTCACTTAGGCTGTCAAACATAATGTATCCTGCATCGTTTGGTGTCTGAAAATCAGTACTATGTAGATAGGTATGGCATTATAACTGATATGATATCCGGTGAAGCGGCTTATCGTTTATGATTTAAGCTTAGCGTTTAACCGGATAAACATTATTGGAACTTAAGGATCTCCCCTCATGGCCATTGCCAACGCATTAGCCTTCCTACTGTATTTAAGTAGCAGCGTTATTCTGATCCGTGACTTTGTCAAACGCGATCATAATGGGAATAAACTTGCCTTACCGATAGGCATATTGACCACATTAGCGCTGTTATTCCATGCTGCAGATATTTATTTCACCATGAAATTTGCCCAAGGTTGGGATCTTAGTCTGATGAGCACGTTATCTATTGCAGCCTGGTTAATGGCATTTATCGCGATGTTAACGGGTTTGCGTTCTCAGATAGCGCATCCTGGAATTGTAGTATATCCACTGGTAGCTTTATGTTTAATGTTCAGGGTCGAAGCACCGGGTAGCCAACAAACTCTCAGTGATCCTGCTTTGGAATGGCATATTTTACTATCACTTACAGCGTATGCCCTGCTTGCACTAGCCGCAATGCAATCGATTATTCTGGCCATTCAGGAAAAACAGTTACGACATAAGCATGCCGGCGGCTGGGTTCGCAAACTCCCCCCACTCCAGACAATGGAAAAGGCATTATTCCAACTACTCTATGCCGGTTTTGCATTATTGACATTGGGACTGATTACGGGCTTTGTGTTTGTTAACGATTTTATAGCTCAGCATGTGGCACATAAAACCGTATTCTCAATTATTGCCTGGCTGGTTTTTGCAGCCTTGTTATGGGGCCGCAATCAATATGGCTGGCGTAGCCAGACTGCCGTAAAGTGGACCTTATCCGGTTTTGGATTTTTACTACTGGCGTATGTTGGTAGCAAATTAGTCCTTGAATTCTTAATACAAAGCTAAACTGATGCTGGAAGATACCTCCTTAATCGCGCTGTTTCTCATTCTGTTTTTCCTGTTGGTGTTATCAGCGTTTTTTTCCAGCTCTGAAACGGCATTGATGTCATTGAATCGTTATCGATTAAAACATCTTGCCCAACAAGGTCATCGCGGTGCAATGATTGCCAGCAGTCTTTTGGCAAGACCAGATCGTTTGATCGGTTTAATCCTGCTGGGCAATAATTTTGTGAATATTTTTGCCTCGGCTATTGCCACCGTTATCGGGATCAAGCTACTTGGCGAGAACGGTATCGTCGTGGCGACATTCACCTTAACTTTAGTGATTTTATTATTTGCTGAAGTCACGCCAAAAACACTTGCCGCCCTACATCCCGAACGCGTGGCTTATCCTGCCAGTTTTGTATTAAAACCTTTATTGTTCATCCTTTACCCTTTAGTGTGGTTTACCAGCATTATTACCAATCGTTTGCTGCGCTTGTTTGGTGTTTCTCGTGAAGATGCAACCTCAACAGCCATTAACATAGAAGAATTGCGGGTGGCTCTAATGGAAGCCGGCAGCATGATTCCAAACCGCCATAAAGATATGTTGATGAGTATTCTGGATCTGGAGCAGGTTACGGTAAACGATGTAATGGTCCCGCGTAATGAAATTGAAGGCATCGATATCAATCAGCCATTTGCTGAAATAGTTAAACAACTTTCCCATTGCGGGTATACCAGACTGCCCGTCTATCGTGACAGTATGGATAATATCGTTGGCATTTTGCATGTTCGTAAAGCACTGAATCTTATGACTCAGGACAACCTGAATCTACAAACGTTTGAGAGCATTGTTAAAGAAGCTTATTTCGTTCCAGAAGACACGCCTCTCAATACCCAATTGATTCAGTTTCAACGTAAACTGCGCCGCACCGGTCTGGTGGTAGATGAATATGGTGACTTATTAGGTTTGATCACACTGGAGGATATCTTCAGAGAAATTGTCGGTGAATTTACCGCCAATACCATTGATGATGAAAAAGAAATTCATCCTCAGAGTGATGGAAGTTATCTGATAAATGGTTCGGCAAATATCCGCGAATTGAATCGAACATTGGATTGGGGCCTGCCAACGGATGGGCCCAAAACCATCAACGGTCTGGTTTTGGAATATCTGGAAAGTATTCCTGATCCCGGGGTAAGTTTACGTATTAACGATTATATTATCGAGGTCATCCAAACCGCAGACAATGCCATCAGAACGGTTCGGCTTCGTCAGCTGCAGCCTTCTTCAGAGGCGGAGCAAAGTTAAATTGGCTAATCTGCGGATACGATGCTTCGGCTTCACAGATGCAGATCATCAACAGCTGCAGGCCTTATTATCGCAGTACAACTCATCGTTGAATTACCAATGGCAAATCAGCCGATTAGGACATGCCGTTTTATATTTTTACAATATCGACAATGCCGAAGGTTTAAAAGCCTGGCAACATCGGGATATCAACCTGCTTAATATTTACTGTAGCCGGCGTAAAATCAATCATGAAAAAAATCTGCTGCAGATAAAATTACCGTTAACCAGTAGTAATTTATTTTCTGTCTTCGCTTTTGCTGAAAGACATTTTGCCCAATCAACTAAATTATCAGCTAAAGGTTTTCATTTTCTGCAATCCCCTGCCAAAGTAATCAATCCCCGATTATTCAGCATGTGGCTGGGCAACAAATTGCTGGGAACACAGGCGAAGCCTGCAGCAGATCTTCCTAAACTGCATTTACTGACCTCGGTGGTGAGCAGTGAGCAACGCGGAGATATCATTACCGATCCTGCCCTGTTGAAAACCTGGTTATCTCAGCTTACAGATGATCTGCCGCAACGACTGTCCATCCTGCTGGCCAACTTACAATCCATTAAACAACAGCATATTTCCGAAAGCCGGCAGATTAACCTGCTCGATGTTTATTACCTCGAGCTTAAACGACTTTTATTAAGCCGTGACAGTAAAATTATTGCTGCCGAGTCCAGCCTGAAAAGACCCACACCAAAAAACCTGACTAACTTTAGCCAAACTTTGCGTTGTCTGGCCGAGTTATATTTCACTTTGGCGGACAAACACTATCAACGTGGTGAACGTCCGGCCGATCAGACCCGATTTCTGTTTTGTTTAAACCGCGGCAGTGAGTTAATTGCCTTACAAATTTTGCATGCCACTGTTCATTATCGAACCGCACCGAAAGATTGCTGGTTACAGTTAAATCAACTGTTAATTTACCTTGAGAAAGCCAAAGCTCTGGATCTTAAACCTGAAATATCGCCGCTGGTCAGCAGTGATAGCTTTGCACATATATATAAGCTCATTGCGTTAACGGTTATTGCCGACCCCTACAGCCTGTCGAAACATTCTGTCATACGCCTGTATTCAATGCTTTCAGAAGTGGTTAATAAAGTTTTGATTACTGATATTCCGCCACAACAGCAAGTTCTGGAGAATGCCTTTTTATTAACCGGCTTTTTCTGTATTGAAGCAGATACAGATCAAGCCCCGAAGGCCATGTCAAAAACACCACAACTAATACGTCAGATACCTGATAACCGCATGTTACAGACTCAGGACGTGTTAACCATTCTCGGGCAAAAACTTATACCAATAAATAAGCAGGAAAACAGGTTGGATTTACTGCTGATTCGACAGGTTATGCCCCAACTGGCAGCCAGTTATCAACGACAGTCTCCCAGAAAACAGTTAATCGAATCTGGTTCTGTTGAACTGGTTCACGGGTATGCAGCCATTGTTAACTTTCTGAATGGGGCAGCCTCACCCAGTATGGAAACGATGGTATTAAATAACTCTGAACATGGCAGCTTACTGCTGATTACCGAATGCAACGATAATATTGATGTAAACGAACTGGTTTTGCTTAAAATGCAAAACTCACTGCAACTGGCCACCATTTGCTGGTTTTGCAATGATTGGCAGAATAATGCCCAGGCTGGTCTCAGCTTAATCGACGGTACGCCGGAAATTGTGACCTGTCAGCCTAAGTCCGGAAATCTTGTATATCCTGCATTACAATTAAATACTCAAATTCCAGCACTTATAACCCAGAAAGGTGTCTTTAGCCCTAAACGGCAGTTAACTGTATTTAATGCCAAAGGTGATCCTCTCAACGTGGAAACCAAGGATGTTTATTCGGCCACACTGGATTATGAACGCTTCACCTATATCATTAAAGCCGGTTCATAAACGTCGTCAAATGGCTTATCATCATTGTAATACACCCATCTAAGTACAGGATCAAAGCATGCGCACCTTTATCAAACTGATTATCGCAATCATCATCATCGCTATCGCTGCTCTCGCAGCACTTCCGTTTATCATTGATCCTAATGACTATAAAGACGAAATTGCGGCACAGGTTGAAAAAGCCACAGGTCGTAAATTGACCTTACAGGGAGATATAGGCTTATCTGTCTTCCCCTGGATAGCACTGGAGCTTGGTCCTTTATCTCTTAGTAATGCCAGTGGCTTTAAGGCTGAATCATTCGCCAGCGTCCAGGCGGCTGAAATTCGTATTAAACTGATGCCTTTATTGAAAAAGCAACTGGAAATGGACACAATTGTTCTGGATGGTTTGTTATTGAATCTGGAAACAAATGAACAAGGTGTGACCAACTGGGATGATCTGACAAAGGCGGATGAGATCTCAGATGATGCGACCGCCACTACTTCTGAAAGTCCTTCAACTGAACCTTCGGGTGGACTGGCTGCAATCAGTATCGCAGGGGTTAAATTGACTAATGCCAATGTATTGTGGTCAGACGCCAGTAAAGATGAAAATTTTCAACTGCGTAATCTCAATCTTGATACTGATCCTCTGGTTCCCGGACAACCAACCGCTTTAACAACATCGTTTGACCTTATCAGCAGTAAGCCTGAAGTCAAGGCCCATATCAAACTCGACAGCAAGGTCATCGTTGATTTAGAAAACCAGATATATGCATTGGAATCACTCAAATTCAACACGGTAGCCAATAGCTCTGCTATGCCGTTACAACAGGCTAATCTGGATCTTCAAGCCGATATTAACGCCAATATGGCCAGTGAACTGGTAACAATCAATAATTTGAAAGTGGATTTACAGGCGACCGGTTCAAATCAAAAAATCAATGCCAGTGTTAATGGATTAATCGAAGTCAATCTGGGCAGCCAGCTGCATCGCATTACTAATCTGGCGATCACTGCAGACATCGAAGATGAAAAACTGCCAGGCGGCAAAGCCAAACTGGAAGTAAACAGCAATATTATTGCCAATCTGGCAGATGAAACCTTTCAAGCCAATGACCTCGTTATAAAACTAGCCGATCTGACAATGAGTGGCCGGTTGCAAGGCGACAGGATTTTGTCGGATGATCTGGCTTTTAATGGCAATGTACAGGTCAAACCGTTCAATTTACGTAAATTAGCTAACGATTTAAAAATTGAATTACCGGAAATGGCAGATAACACCACACTGGAACTGGTTCAGTTGAGCAGTGAAATCAGCGGCAGTAAAAATTCCATTAATGCCAAAGATTTACAACTGACACTTGACCAAAGCCAATTTGCTGGTCAATTTGGTATCAGTAATTTTGAAAATCCGGCCTATACATTTAACCTGACATTGGATCAGATTGATGCCGATCGCTACTTACCACCGGCTAAAGAAGACAAAGAAAATACAGCCAAAGAAGTTGCTACACCATCCACTGCCGCCACAGGTGGTGCAAGTGAATTACCATTAGAGACATTGCGGGATATCAATGCCAAAGGCAGCTTCAAAATCGGCAAACTTAAAGCCAGCGGTATCAGTAGCGAAAATATACTCATTACGATTGATGCCAAAGACGGGTTGATTAAACTCAGTCCTTTAGCGGCAGATCTCTATCAGGGAAAGTATCAGGGTAATGTCAGCCTGGATGCCCGTGGAGACAGCCTGAAACTGGCTGTAGATGAAAACCTGCAAGGTGTGCAGGCTGGGCCTTTATTAAAAGATCTGACCGGTAATGATCGTATTTCCGGAACCGCCAATGCCAGTGTAAAGCTTAATGGCAGTGGTAAGGATGTTGATGCCATTAAACAAAGCCTGGATGGCAACGGCGCATTTTCCTTTACTGATGGCGCATTGAAAGGCATTAATATTGCTGAAGCCATTCGTCAGGCTAAAGCACTGCTTTCCGGTCAGAAAGCTGCTGAGTCTAATGAACCGGTACAAACTGATTTCAGCAGTCTAAAAGGCACATTTACAGCAAAGCAAGGTATTGTTAATAATCAGGATCTTGAATTGATGTCGCCATTGTTACGCGTCACTGGTGCGGGCGATATTGATATTCCAAGAGAGGTCATTGATTATGCGGTTCGCGTTTCGATCGTGGGAACTGCTGAAGGCCAGGGGGGCAAAACACTGGAAGATCTTAAAGGTCTGACCATTCCGGTAAAAATTACGGGTAGTTTTGACAATCCAAGACCAAAAGTTGATATGGCTTCAGTTATCAAAGACCAGGCCACTGGTGAAGTAAAAGCCAAAGCCGAAGAAAAACTTAAGGAAAAGCTGGGCGACGGGCTTGGCGGTTTGCTTGGTGGTAAGCTCGGTATTGAATCTAAATCTGACGCCTCTTCAGAGCCCGTTGAAGAATCAGCAACAGAAGAAAAAACATCCGAAGAAGCGCCTGAAAAGGAATCTTCACCATCAACAGAAGACCTGCTGAAAGAAAAACTCAAGGGTTTATTCTAATCAATGACAAACTAAAGGCCGTGCTCATTCCGGAACACGGCCTGATTCTATTTTGACTTCAAGCACTTTCAGTGACCGTTTATTAGCGTGGTATGACCAACATGGTCGTAAGGATTTACCGTGGCAGCAAAATGCCTCGGCTTATCATATCTGGCTTTCGGAAGTGATGTTGCAGCAGACTCAGGTTGCTACGGTCATCCCCTATTATCAGCGTTTTATTGAGAAATTCCCGCATATTGATGCCCTGGCTGACGCACAGGTCGATGACGTTCTGAGTCTCTGGTCAGGACTGGGTTATTATGCTCGTGGTCGTAACCTGCATAAAGCCGCCATTCAGATGCAACAACAACATAATTCTCAGGTGCCTGAGGATTTTCAGTCATTGTTACGTTTGCCGGGAATCGGGCGTTCTACAGCAGGGGCTATTATGGCACTTGCTTTTCATCAGCGTTTCCCGATTCTTGACGGTAATGTAAAACGGGTACTGGCACGATATGATGCGATCAACATCTGGCCAGGAGAAAAACACGTTGAAACAGCCATGTGGCAACGCGTAGAAGAGTTATTACCCTCAACGCGAATTGCTAATTACATTCAGGCACAAATGGATTTAGGCGCAACCCTGTGTACTCGCAGTCGCCCGGACTGCCAAAGATGTCCACTAATAACCGATTGCCAGGCCTACGCTTCCGGTGACCCCACATTATTCCCAGTCCGTAAAACCAAAAAGCAGCAACCTGTACGTCAAACTAATTGGTATATATACATTCATCAGGATAACCACATATTACTGGAACAACGTCCACAAAGTGGCATCTGGGGTGGTTTGTGGAGCTTTCCTGAAGCCGCGGCTCAAGTAGCAGATAACATTCTGCCGGTAAAAAATGCTGTCTTTCAATCATCAATGCCTGAAATCAAGCATGTTTTCAGTCATTTCAAATTAACGATCCACCCCCATATTTTCACTGCAGATCCCATTAATATAGTTGCTGAGAATAATCAGCATATCTGGGTTAAAATAGACAAGGCGTTAACACTGGGCTTACCCGCCCCGGTTAAACAATTAATTGAATTCTTATCATCAACCGAGAGGATGCTATGACACGTACCGTGCATTGTGTAAAACTCAACAAAGAAGCAGAAGCACTCGACTTTCCACCTTATCCCGGCGATCTGGGCAAAAAAATCTATGAGACCGTCTCTAAAGAAGCCTGGCAAATGTGGATAGCACATCAAACTATGCTGATAAATGAATATCGTTTATCTCTTGCAGATCCGAAATCCCAGGCTTTTTTAAAAACCGAACTGGAAAAGTTTTTCTATGGAGAAGGTTCTGAAACGCCAGCTGATTTCAAACCGGTTTAAGCTGAAATTTGAGGGAAGTCGCGCATTTTAACTGTGCACGCAGTTTGAAATTTGCCAATCTACATTTTCATTAATGCCAGTTAACCAGAACGATAAAATTCTTATAAATTCATATATTTCAATAAATTACAGTTTTTTTTCCGTTTTTACAGCTAATTTTAACCCTAAAAAAAAACTGTAAACTCCAAAATAAATGTGACTTTTTGTTAAATTTTGGGCGTACAATGCGATTAACCCCTTTTTAAGGGGTAGTGTAAGCTGACTTAGGAGTTAAGTTAGCAGAAGATTTAAGATATTGAGGTTGATATGGCAGAGCAAGTTACAGGTACAGTGAAATGGTTCAATGACGCAAAAGGATTCGGTTTTATTGAACGCGCCGATGGTCCGGATGTTTTTGTACATCACAGCGCGATTAAATCAGATGGTTTCAGAACTCTGAAAGAAGGCCAATCTGTCACGATGGAAGTGACACAAGGTCAGAAAGGTCCACAAGCGGAAAACGTTGTCCCTAGCTGATAACACGATCCGATACAGACATGAAAAGCCGGTTAAACTTTTAGCCGGCTTTTTTTTGTTCGTTATTCTAAAACTGGCATAAAAGATGGCTTGACGCTTATTGAGTCATACAGGCACTATCAAAGTTTAGGTCTGATGATCTTTTTGCCTTTGTTATGAATTGAAAAACGTCACGCAATGCGCGAGGAATGCGTATAGCAGTTCCATATTAGCGACAGGCAATTACAGTTTGTGTGTTTTTCAATCCCACTCCTAAGGACTGGGCTCTGAAAGATCAGCAGCTCTTCGGTATGAAAGGAATGACATTATGAAATTTTCGGCAACGTTTACCTCCATCGTTTTTTTATTCTCGTTACTGGCAACCTCCCCCAGCCATGCAGACTGGAAAAAATTCCTGGAAGACTTCAGTAAATCAGGCAGTACAGCACTTGAATCGTCACAAGGTTCGGATTTAAGCGCTGATACTATTGCGAACGGCTTGAAAGAGGCACTGGAAACCGGCACCAGAAAGGCGGTGGAAAATGTCAGCAAAGAAGGTGGTTATCTGAACAACCCGCAAATCCGTATCCCTTTACCACCGCGTGTACAACAAGCCGCTGGCTTAATGCGTCAGCTGGGCCTGAATAAAATGGCAGACGATTTTGAACAAAGTATTAATCGGGCTGCAGAAAAAGCTGCACCACAGGCAACGTCAATTATGATTGATGCCATTAAAAGCATGACCATTGATGATGCCCGTAACATTCTTAATGGCGAGACTGACTCGGCTACGCGTTTTTTTGAAGATAAAACCCGTGGCAAGCTGGCCGGTTTATTTGAACCGATCATTGATACATCGCTCAATGAGGTTGGGGCTACCCGCTATTACAATCAACTGGACGATCAACTAAGCTCGGTCCCCGTTGTCGGACAGGATCTGAATCTGGATCTGCCGGACTATGTCACCGGTCAGGCGCTGGATGGTTTGTTTGTGATGATAGCGCAGGAAGAACAGAAGATCCGTAACAATCCAGCGGCACGAACATCGGAACTGCTGCAGCAGGTTTTTGGCAGTAAATAAGGTTTTCGGCTACTCAGAAAATGCGTGATGTAATAGAATAAACACAATAAAAATAAGGGAAACAACATGGCAAAAAATCACAACCTCAATCTCGCCAGTCAAGGCACATCATTAAAAGCACTATTTACCGGATATCTGGTTGTGGTCGCTGTGGGTTATCTGATGGCAATCGTACAGATTCAGCTGACTCATGGCCTTGCAGATGGAAAATATGGACTATCCGTTGATGACATCGTTTACAGCTATTACGGTAATAGAAGTAACTCTCTGCTCGAAAATAAATTACACGGTTCAATGAAACCCATGGCCACTGATGATGAACGTGAAAAAATCATTAGCTGGGTGCACGCTGGTGCCACCGAAGACGCGTATGAAAATGATGGTATTAAACAGATTTTTGAAGCGAAATGTATTATCTGTCATAACGCAGATGCCGGTGGTGCAGTCCCGGATTACTCTGACTTCCAACAAATAAAAGAACGCGCGGTGGTGGACACTGGTGCCAGTATTACGGCTCTTGCCCGCGTTTCGCATATTCACTTATTTGGTATCGCATTTATCTTTATGTTTGTCGGCTTGATTTTCAGTTTAGCCGCCGGTGTACCAAAACCGTTAAAAGTGTTCGTTATTTCAATGCCCTATATTTTTCTGTTGATAGATATCAGTGCATGGTGGCTGACCAAACTGAATCCGAATTTTGCCTGGTTTGTAATGATTGGTGGTGGTGCAATGGCACTATCCTTTGCCTTTATGTGGGTAGTATCCATGTATGAAATGTGGATTCTGCCACGTATCCGTGAAGACAATCGTGACGCATTATTAGACGAATAACTCTTAACTTAAAAAAGCCGCTGTCTTGTCTCTCAAGGCAGCGGCTTTTTTTTAGGGCTTGTTTATCTTTCATATCCACCACTGCTGGCGGCTATTTTTGTGTCCGACAAGGCGGAAAGCACTCCGTGTAGCCATACTACATAAGTGATTGACAACGCAGGCGGGCGCAAAAATAGTCCCAGCCCTTCGGGTTGTGACTGAAAAAGCGCCACTCTGCGTTACTCGTCACTTATTTAGAATTATAAAAGGCGCTCCTCGTGCCTTGATTGACGCTTTTTCAGCTCACAACAGAGGCGGAGATGAAAGATAAACAAGCCCTAGCTGTAAATTTCTGACTAGGCGTTTTGCAATGCCTCCAGCTTTTCCCATTTATCAAAAGTCGCTTCCAGCTGCTTCTCTAAATCGGCCATTTGCTTTTGGGTTTCTTTAATTTTCTTAGCATCCTGTTGATAAAAGTCTGCTGCCGACATTTTTTCGGTTAACGCTGCAATTTGTTGTTCAAGTTTTTCAATTTCTAACGGCAAAGCTTTCAGATCCAGTTGTTGCTGATAGGTTAATGTCGCCTTTTTCTTAACCGGTTTTGGAGAAGCAGGCTCTAGTCTGACAGCCGGTTTATCCTGCTTAACGGACTGTTGGCGTTGTGCCAGCCAATCGTCATAGCCACCGACATATTCACGCACTTGCTGATCTTCATCAAACACAATACAGCTGGTGACCACATTGTTCAGAAAGCTGCGATCATGACTGACCAGCAGCATGGTACCGGTAAAGCCCAGTAACAAATCCTCCAGCAATTCCAGGGTTTCAGCATCCAGATCATTGGTCGGTTCATCCAAAACCAGTAAATTTGCGGGCTGGGTAAACAGTTTGGCCAGTAATAACCGATTACGCTCACCACCGGATAACGCTTTTACCGGGGTTCTGGCCCGATCCGGCGTAAACAGGAAATCCTGCAGATAACCAATCACATGTTTTCGGCTACCATTGATTTCAACAAAGTCTCTACCCTGCCCAACGTTGTCAACGACACTGGCTTCCTCATCAAGTTGACTACGTAATTGATCAAAATAGGCCACCTGCAGATTGGTGCCTAAACGCACTGTTCCGGATTCGGGTTCTGCCCGTCCCAGCAGAATTGACAGTAACGTACTTTTACCACAGCCATTGGGTCCGATAATACCAATGCGATCACCGCGCTGAATCACTGTTGAGAAATCTTTAAATAACTGCCGGCCATCAAATGCCTGACTGATATTCTCAACTTCGACCACCAGCTTGCCACTCCGATCGCCTTCCTGGATTTGCATCGACACATTGCCAAGCACTTCACGACGTTGGCCGCGTTCACGACGCAGTTTTTCCAACGCCCTCACCCGACCTTCATTACGGGTGCGTCTGGCTTTGATTCCCTGACGGATCCACACTTCTTCCTGGGCCAGCTTTTTATCAAACTGGGCATTCTGCTCGGCTTCGGCAGACAATAAGGCTTCCCGTTTTTGCAAAAAGCTTTTGTAGTCACCGGGAAAGCTCACCAGTTGCCCACGATCTAACTGCACGATACGTGTGGCCAAAGCCTGTAAAAAACTGCGGTCATGGGTAATAAACAATAAGGTGCCGCCGTAACTTTTCAGAAAACCTTCTAGCCAGGTGATAGAGCTGATATCCAGATGGTTGGTAGGCTCATCGAGTAGTAAGATATCCGGTTGGCGTACCAGTGCCTGAGCCAGAAGAACCCGTCTTTTCATACCACCGGATAAACTGGAAAACTCAACATCGGCATCCAGCGATAAACGGGAAATAACCGTTTCCACCTGCTGTTCGAGACTCCAGCCATCAACGGCTTCTAATTTATGCTGGGCTTTTTCCAGCTTGTTGAGTATTTGTTCACTACTATCATGTTGCAGTTGTTGAACAATATGGTGATATTCCACCAGCAAAGGCCCAACTTCACCGAGTCCATCAGCGACGACATCAAACACACTACCCGCCGTACCAGCAGGAACTTCCTGCTCCAGTCGGGCAATTTTTAACTCCTGCAAACCAACCATTTCACCGCTATCCGGCGTAATCTCGCCAGCAATGACTTTCATTAATGTGGATTTACCGGCGCCATTGCGGCCAACAAGGCAAACCCGTTCCCCCTTATCGAGCTGAAACTCGACTTTATCCAGTAAATTTGGGCCACCATAACTGACGGTCAGCTGTTTTAAAGACAATAATGCCACGGATTAAACCTCTGCAGTTTCTGCGTTTTCGAGTATTTCACTGGCATCAAGCCAGTCCATTTCAGCCTGCTCCAATGCAGACTTGGTTGCTGCTTGCTGTTGCAACAAGGTCTTCAGTTTTTCTTTATTCGCCATCTCATACAGTGAGGTATCAGCCAGCAAACCTTCAATTTTGGCTAACTCTGCATTCAGCTTATCAAGCACCTGCTCGGCTTTTTTGACCTGATTTCGCAAAGGCTGTAATTTTTGCCGTTGCTGTGCAGCGGCCTGACGGTCTAATTTTTTAGTGTTGTTACCAAGCGTATTTTTTTCGATGTCATTACTACTATCCCGGCCAAGTCTTAACTGACGATAGTCATCCAAATCGCCGTCAAATACCGTTGCCTTGCCATCCGCCACCAGCCATAAATCGTCTGTGACATTACGCAAAAAATACCGATCATGGGAAACAACAACCAGTGCCCCTTCAAATTCCTGCAACGCCATATTCAGTGCCAGACGCATCTCTAAATCAAGGTGGTTGGTCGGCTCATCCAGCAATAACAGGGCTGGTCGCTGATAAACTAATAAAGCCAGGACAAGACGCGCTTTCTCGCCGCCGGAAAACGGAGCGACGGGCTCCAGAGCGGTATCACCATTAAACCCAAAACCACCCAGAAAGTTACGGCAGTCCTGTTCGGTTGCCATGGGATCCAACCGCTGCAAATGATTTAAGGCACTATCCTCTGGCCGTAACTGTTCCAGCTGATGCTGAGCAAAATAGCCAATAACAATATCTTTACCTTCACGGCGTTTGCCAGTCAATGGTTGCAGCTCACCCGCAATCAGCTTGATTAGCGTGGACTTACCGGCACCGTTCGGCCCCAACAGCCCGATGCGATCGCCGGGCGCAAGGTTAAGCTTGATATTGTCAATTAACGGCGTTTGCTGATAACCAACACTGGCTTTATCCAGCGCTAAAATTGGCGTGGTTAAACGCCGTGGTTGAAAAAAACTGAAATGAAACGGCGAATCCACATGCGCAGGGGCAATCTTTTCCATACGTTCCAATGCCTTGATACGACTTTGTGCCTGCTTGGCTTTAGTCGCTTTGGCTTTGAAACGATTCACAAAGTCACGGATATGCGCAATTTCAGATTGCTGTTTCTGATAAGCGGATTGTTGATTGGCCAGATGCTCGGCGCGTGCTACTTCAAAGTCCGAATAATTACCGGTATACAATTTAATGCGTTGCTGTTCTATATGGGCAATCTGCGTAACGACCCGATCCAGAAACTCACGGTCGTGCGAAATAACCAGCAGGGTTCCACTATAACTGCGTAACCATTCTTCCAACCAATATACGGCTTCAAGATCCAGATGGTTAGTGGGTTCATCCAGCAGCAGCAAGTCACTACGGCACATTAATGCCTGAGCAAGATTAAGTCGCATACGCCAGCCACCGGAAAATGTAGTGACGGCATTTTCCTGCTGATCAGCACTGAATCCTAGTCCATGAAGCAGTTTTGCCGCCCGACTGCGTGCTGTATAACCATCAATCAACCCTAATTTATCATGTAGCTGAGTTTGCAGATGGCCATCATTGGTTTGTTCTGCTTGTGTCAATTGTGTCAGCAACTGGTTAAGTTCTGCATCACCCTGCAACACATAATCAATTGCCGGTATATTAACCGCAGGGGTTTCCTGCGCGACATGCGCAATCACCCATGACTCAGGTAGAGTCAGGTCACCGCTGTCAGCGTGTATTTCATTCCGAATCATCGCAAATAAACTGGATTTACCCGTGCCATTAGCACCGGTCAAACCTACACGTTGCCCCGGATGAATCACCAGGTTGGCCGCTTCAAACAGCAACCGTGGTCCGCGACGTAAAGAAAGTTGGCTAAGATTTATCATGGCGCGAATTGTATCAAGCCTGCCCATCGGCTGTATTGGAGAAATCTCTGTTACACAACAAAATTCAATCTGATGACAACTTGACCGAAGCAGGTAACTGCCAATCTATGGGCGTTTGACCGTGCTGTTGTAAATACTCGTTAGCCCGACTGAAATGTTTGCATCCCAGAAATCCGCGGTGTGCTGACAGCGGTGAGGGATGGGGTGCTTTTAAAACCAGATGTCGTTGGCCGTCAATGGCCGCCCCTTTTTTCTGCGCATAACTGCCCCACAACATAAATACGACATGGTCGCGTTGCTTATTAACCAGACTGATCACCCTATCCGTAAACTGTTCCCAGCCTTTCCCCTGATGCGCATTCGCCTGACCGTGCTCCACGGTTAACACAGCATTGAGCAGCAAAACGCCTTGCCTGGCCCAGGCTTCCAGATAGCCATGTTTGGGGGGAATAATCTCCAGATCATTATTCAGTTCTTTATAGATATTCCTTAAGGAAGGCGGAATAGCCATGCCCGGCTTTACCGAAAAACATAAACCATGTGCCTGATCTGGCTGGTGATAGGGATCCTGACCGAGGATCACGACTTTTACCTGTGATAATGGTGTCGTTTCCAACGCATGAAACCAATTGGACGAATGTGGATATATCACCTTATGTTGTGCTTTTTGCTGCTGTAAAAATGCTTTTAACTGCTGCATATAAGGCTGATCAAATTCATACTCAAGTAAAGCCTGCCATTCCGGCGCTTTTTGCAAAGCCATTTTCGCTTCCCGCTATTTAAAACCACATCATACTTATTTTGTTTTTATCCCTCATCATTGCAACTCAAATATAAACTTACCAGTCAGATGCAATTAGTTTGTCGATATTTGTTAAACCAGCTTTTAAGACTGATAGACAATATCTATAGTTACTGTTATTTTCAGTAGATACCATTTGCAGTCACTAACTGATTGTCGCAAGAGTATCTATATACAAGGAATCGCGATGGATAATAACGCCAATGTTTTAATCGTCGATGACGTCCCTGACAATATTCAGGTGGCCATGAATTTTCTTAAGGAAGAGCCCTATAATCTTTCTTTTGCCACTCGCGGTCCAGAAGCACTCGCTTTGATGCGAACGCATGAATATGACCTGATTCTGCTTGATATCATGATGCCGGAAATGGATGGCTACGAGGTTTGCCGACGTATAAAGGCAGAACCCCGACTTCAGGATATCCCCATTATCTTTGTCACGGCCAAAGTTGATGTCGACTCTATCAGTCAGGGCTTTCAGGCCGGAGCAGTGGATTACCTGTGTAAACCGTTTCACGCCGAAGAGCTGCTGGCCAGAGTCAACACCCATCTCACGTTATATCGTGCTAAAAAACTGCTGCAGCAAAACAATCTGTCTCTGCAGCAAAAATACGAATTAAATCAGCAACGGTTAATGACCGAACTGGAACAAAACCAGCTGGAAATGATTTACGTATTAACCGAACTGATGGAATCGACTTCCGATGAAACTGGCAAACATATCCGCCGGGTTGCCGAATGCTCCAGATTACTGGCGTTGTATCACGAAAGTCTGACCGATGAGGATGCCGATATTCTGTTTCATGCCGCACCGATGCATGATATTGGCAAAATCACCATTCCCCATTCCATATTGCATAAACCGGGCAAACTCACTGAAGACGAATTTGCCATTATGAAAACCCACACCACCCGAGCCTATAAAATTCTTGATAATTCAAAACGTAAATACACCAAAGCTGCCGCCATCATCGCTCACCAACACCATGAGAAATGGGATGGATCCGGTTATCCTCAGGGTTTAAAAGGTCAGGACATACATATTTATGGCCGAATTGTTGGGTTGATTGATGTCTTTGATGCTTTGTTACACAAGCGGGTTTATAAAGATGCCTGGCCATTAGATGCCACCATTGATTACATCAGGACACATAGCAGTAGCCAGTTTGATCCCTATCTGGTGAACCTGCTAATGGAACACATTGATGAATTTGTTGCGATTGCCGATCAAAACTAACTGGTTGCTATTGCTTGCTCTGCTGTTCATCAGTTGCCGCTTGTCGGCACTGACTTTCACCGAAGAAGAACAGGCATGGATAGCTGACAACCCAGAAATCCAACTCGGCGCAGACTTCAGTTGGGCACCTTATGATTTTCTGAATGACCAAGGCGAACATGATGGCATAGCGGCTGATGTATTGAAGCTTGTCAGTGAAAAAAGTGGCCTGAAAATTGCCGTTCAGCCAGATGTATGGGCTAACACCATGGAAAAAATGCGTGCCGGCGAGTTAATGGGATTGAGCTGCGCAGCCGCTACCGAGGCAAGACAGGAGTTTCTCTTCTTTTCAAAACCCTATGTCAGTCTTTCACTGGGCATTATTGTCCAGAAGCAGCGCGATGATATTCAATCAATGGATGATTTGATTGGGCTTAAAGTCGCTGTAAATAAAGACTCCTATCTGCATAACTGGCTGAAAATCCATTACCCGGACTTGGCGCTGGTGTTGACTGACTCAAACGATGATTCGCTGGAAGCGGTTTCCTTTTCCAGAGCCGATGCCTATATCGGTAATATCGCAGTGGCAACCAACGTAATCAAACAACGTTATCTTTCCAATCTCAAAGTGGTCGCCAAAGTGCCCAATCTGACCACCGACACATCTGTTGCCATTGATAAACGTTATCCGCTGCTACACAGCATTATTGAAAAATCGTTATCGGCAATTACCGCGGCCGAAAAACAGCAGATCATTGATAAATGGTATGCCGTTGTCAGTGATAGCAGTGCATTTGAAGTATTGCCGTTTGAGCAGAGTCGACTCGAATTAACCGACAACGAACAGCAATGGATAAAAGATAACCCGATTGTCAGAATCGGTGTAGACCCTTATTGGCCACCTTTTGATTTTATAGACAAAAATGGTGAGCACAGTGGTATCAGCGCTGATTATTTTCAACTTATCAGCAAGCAAACGGGTCTGCAGTTTCAACTTGAACCCAATGCGGACTGGCAATCTGTCATTGAAGCGGCACAAAGCCGTGAAATAGATCTTATTGTGGCTCTTTCACGTAATACATTTCGTGAAACATTTCTCGACATGTCCATTCCGTATCTGGATTACCCACTGGCCATGGCCACAACGAAATTCGGTCATCTCAGCAGTCTGAGTGAATTCAACAATAAACCTGTCGGCGTGGTAAAAGGCTATTTTGCCGAGTCGATTTTACTGGCCTACTATCCGGAAATTGACATCATCTATGTACCCTCTGTGCGTGATGGACTGGCGATGTTGGCGGCGGAAGAGATTGATGGTTATTTTGACATTCTTCCCACCATCACCTACAACGCCAGCCAGTCGGGTTTGACTCATCTGAATACCAGTATTGTCCGGGAGTACTCCTCAGCCTTACATGTAGGTATAGTCAAGGATCAGCCCGAACTTTTATCGATAATCAATAAAGCGATCACAGCCATCACAGAAGATGAAAAACGAGCCATCGACCAACGCTGGATGTCGGTTAATACGATTGAACGCACCAATTACACACTACTGATACAGGTCGCATCTGTCCTGCTGATTTTCCTGCTTGCCACTATCTACTGGAACCGTCGCTTACGTACTGAAGTCAATAAACGGCTTATTTCCGAACAGCAGCTCCGGGAAAGTGAAACCCAGCTATTTCATCTGATTAATGTGATGCCGATGAGCCTCATGGTAACGTCGGCCATAGATGGCAGTATTCTGCTGGCGAACAAGTATTGTCATAAAGAACTGGGTTTTACCGCCGATCAGCAGAAAACATTAAAAGTTCAGGATTTTTATGCTGATATTTCTCAACGCGATGATGTACAGGCAAAACTTGCTTCTGCAGGCGAAATCAATGGTGAAATGGTCAACATAAGAAGCCGGAATGGTCAGCTTATTCAGGGCCTGTTTTCAATCATTTCCATTCAGTATCAGGGCAAACCGGCTTTTCTCGGCTTTTATCTTAATATGGATGAACGAATTGCGCTGGAAAATTCACTGAAAGAGGCCAAGAGCCATGCAGAAGCAGCAAATCTGGCCAAATCGCAATTTCTCGCCAATATGAGTCATGAAATCCGAACCCCGATGAATGCTATTCTGGGGTTTACCGAGCTGCTGGACGAACAGGTCACCGAACCCAGACTCAAATCCTTTATTAAAACCATTCGCAGTGCGGGCAATACACTGTTGCTGCTGATCAACGATATTCTTGATTTATCGAAAATTGAAGCCGGCAAACTGATTCTGAATAAAACGGCGACTGATCCACACCAGTTGTTTGATGAGATAGCCAATATGTTTATTCTGCAAATCCGTAATAAGGATTTAGCCTTGCATTTAGATATTGACCCACAGTTGCCTCACGGCCTGCTACTGGATGCCACCCGTCTCAGACAAGTCCTGTTCAATTTAATCAGCAATGCCGTCAAATTCACTGAGACAGGACATGTTCGTATTCATGTGCACGCCGATAATGTCGATGATCATCTGAGTAAGCTGGATTTACATATCCGGGTTGAAGATACCGGGATTGGTATTCCCGAAGCTGAGATTGAACATATTTTTGAAATATTCGCCCAGCAATCTGGTCAGGATGTTCGTAAATATGGAGGTACGGGCCTTGGTTTATCAATCACCCGCCGATTGATAGAAATGATGGGGGGTCAAATCCATCTGCAGAGTAACAGCGGTGAAGGTTCGGTATTCAGTATTGACTTGCCCGGGATCGATATTGCCGCCATGGCCAGTGACAAACTCCGGCAACAGGCTTTGGCATTTGATGCCAGTCGCATACGTTTTGAGCCGGCGCATATGCTGATCGTCGATGACGTCGAACATAACCGTGAGTTGATTCGACAACACTTTATCAACAGTAACATTCAGACCAGTGAAGCTGAAAATGGCCAGCAGGCCGTTGAGTTTGTTGAAAATAATTCAGTGGACCTGGTGTTGATGGATATCCGAATGCCCGTGATGGATGGCTATGAAGCTGCCCAGAAAATAAAGGGCTTTAGTCCCGATCTACCTGTAGTCGCACTGACTGCTTCGGTAATGAAAGATGCCTACGAACAGGATAAACTGGAGCATTTTGATGCCTACTTGCGTAAACCGGTTTTACGCAATGAGCTGTTTCATGCCTTAAGTGTATTTCTAGATTACCAGACAATGGAAGTTGAAGTGACCGCAACAGCTCAGCAGAATTGGTCACAGTTAAACAAGCAGCAACTGATGTCCCTGTTGAAGCATTTTCAAACTGATATTGATGAAATCTGGCGTATGGCCACAAAAAGTAACAGCATGACTGATATTAAGCATTTTGCCCACGCAATTGCCAGACTGGCAGGTAGTTACCAGATTGACACTCTGGATCGCTATGCCAGCCAGTTACTGGAACGCATTGATGCGTTTGATATCGAAGGCATGCAGATATTGCTAAAACAATTCCCTTCAATGTGTTCCGACATACAACAGGTGATACGGGCCACTTGATCCACCAGACAGGTATGAATTGTTTGGCGATTTTTTATACAATGCCACAACGTTGTAATTAAGAAGAGCAAGATGAACTCCGATTTAAAAACGGATGCACAGTGGCGCCAGCAACTTAGTGACGAGCAATATCGGGTTACCCGGCAGGCTGGCACAGAGCCGCCTTTTTCAGGTGAATATGTCAATCACGATGAAACCGGACGTTATCACTGTATCTGCTGTGGCCAGGCCTTATTTGCTTCAGATGCCAAGTTTGATGCCGGTTGTGGTTGGCCAAGTTTTTCATCACAGCTGGAGCATGGTGTAGTCACTCATCATCCGGATTACAGTCATAATATGGATCGTACCGAGGTACGCTGTCAGCAATGTGAAGCCCATTTGGGTCATGTATTTGACGATGGCCCGGCTCCGACCGGCCTGCGCTATTGCATTAATTCAGTGGCCCTCGATTTTCATGACCAGGACTGAATGGACGCTCTACATTATTCAAGCGGCGAATGGTCATTTATATACCGGCATAACCACAGACCTGGAACGACGTTTAAAACAACATCAGAACCATAAAGGCGGCGCCCGTTTTTTCCATACCAGTGATGCACAGAAAGTAGTGTATCAGGAGCAGCATCCCGATCGCAGCAGTGCAAGCCGTCGGGAAGCAGTAATCAAAAAACTCAGCAGACAACAAAAACTGAACCTTATCGGCAAGCCATCAGACCATGTATAATGGCGGGTTTTTTCAGCACGTCTGAATTTCTCCTTTAGATACAGGATTTTAACCTTGTTAAGCACTGCTAACATCACCATGCAATTCGGGGCCAAGCCCCTGTTCGAAAATGTCTCCGTTAAATTCGGTGGCGGCAATCGTTATGGCCTGATTGGCGCAAATGGTTGTGGTAAATCGACTTTTATGAAAATTCTGGCCGGGGTGCAAGAGCCTACCTCGGGTAATGTGAGTTACGATCCTAATGAGTCTTATGCGGTATTAAAACAGGATCAGTTTGCGTACGAAGATCAACGTGTTATTGACGTTGTGATTATGGGACAACCTGAGTTATGGGATGTGCATCGTGAGCGCGATCGGATTTATAACCTGCCGGAAATGAGTGAAGAAGATGGCCTGAAAGTCGCAGAACTGGAAGGTCAATACGCCGAGATGGACGGTTATACCGCCGAATCCCGTGCGGGTGAATTACTGTTAGGTGTCGGCATTCCGGTAGAACAGCATTATGGTCCGATGAGTGAAATTGCACCCGGCTGGAAGCTGCGTATCCTGTTGGCTCAGGTACTGTTCGCTGATCCCGATATCATGCTGCTCGATGAGCCGACCAACCATCTGGACATCAATACCATCCGCTGGCTGGAAGAGGTATTAAGCCAGCGCAGCAGCACCATGATCATCATTTCGCATGATCGACACTTCCTCAATCGCATCTGTACGCATATGGCGGATATGGATTATGGCGAATTACGTATTTATCCGGGCAATTATGATGAGTACATGATCGCTTCCACCCAGGCGCGCGAACGTCTGCAATCAGACAATGCGAAGAAAAAAGCACAGATCAAAGAGCTACAGGAATTCGTATCACGATTCTCTGCCAATGCGTCCAAAGCAAAACAGGCAACTTCCCGTCAAAAACAAATGGAAAAAATTCAGCTGGATGACATTAAACCTTCCAGCCGGGTGAATCCGTTTATTCGTTTTAATCAGGAAAAGAAACTGTTTCGTAATGCATTGGAAGTCAGCAAACTGACACAAGGTTACGATAACGAAAAACCGCTGTTTGAAAATTTTAGTTTTATGGCTGAAGTAGGCGAAAAGATTGCTGTTATCGGTCCTAACGGTATTGGTAAAACCACTTTTGTGAAAACGCTGGTTGGTGAACTGGCGCCAAAATCCGGTCATGTAAAATGGTCTGAAAATGCCAATATCGGTTATTACGCTCAGGATCATGATCATCTGTTTAAGAGTAATATGACCTTGTTCGAGTGGATGTCGCAATGGGGCAGCCCGGAAGATGATGAACAGGTTATCCGTGGCACTTTGGGTCGTCTGCTATTCTCTGGTCATATGATTGATAAAAAGGTCAATGTGCTGTCAGGTGGTGAAAAAGGCCGCATGCTGTTTGGCAAACTGATTCTGCAAAAACCCAATATCCTGGTGATGGATGAACCGACCAACCATATGGATATGGAATCTATTGAATCACTTAACCTGGCATTGGAAAACTACGAAGGTACCTTAATTTTTGTCTCCCATGATCGTGAGTTTGTCTCCTCTCTGGCAACCCGCATATTTGATATGGAAAATGAAGGTATCACCGACTTTACCGGTACCTATGATGAGTATCTGAAAAGTCTGGGGATCAATAACTAAGCGGCATGGTCAGTACGTTTTATTATGTACTGACCATCTTCCATCCCTCCAGTCAGCGTGCTATGTTGAAGCCTCAATAACGAAGTTGAGGATTTACATCATGTTAAACCGAATTTCGACTTATCTTCCTGTTCTGTCAGCAATGATTTTTGCCTTTTCTTTACTGACGCTTTCTACACAATCCTTTTCCGCCTCAGCCGCCGAAATTGATATTAAAGTGGATGAAGCCCTGAAACGGTTTCAAACAGAAGTTTCCGGTGGTGATCGTTTTCTTGAAAAAGCTTCCGGGGTATTGGTTTTGCCCGATATCATCAAAGCCGGTTTTGGTATCGGTGGTGAATATGGTGAAGGTGCGTTACGCATCAGTGGTAGCACTGTGGATTACTACAATACTGCGGCTGCATCCATCGGCTTTCAGTTAGGTGCTCAGCAAAAAACCGTGATTCTGGTGTTTATGAATGATGAGGCATTACAGCAGTTTCGCGATAGTGATGGGTGGAAAGCCGGAGTAGATGGTTCTGTGGCTGTTGTCGAATGGGGAGTAGGTGAGGATATCAATACCACTGATATTAAAGATCCCATCGTCGGGTTTGTGTTCAGCAATAAAGGCCTGATGTATAACTTGACGCTCGAAGGCGCCAAGTTTACCAAGCTGAATAAATAGGGGATTTAATCTTCTATTCGAAAACCTATTTTGATAGTGACCTGCCAGTAGCGTACACCGCCATTTTCAATATAGCCGCGGGTGTCGGTCACCTCAAACCAATGTAGATTCTTCACTGTTTCAGCCGCTTTAGCGATTGCATTTTCAATCGCTTTATCCGAACTATCGGCTGAGCTGCCGGTGATTTCAATATGCTTATAAACATGTTCAGTCATGCTGTTTTCCTTTTATTTACGTAAATAGATAAACCAGTAAAACAAGCCTACAAATACACTCCCTCCCAGCATATTGCCTAAGGTCACCGGGATCAAGTTATGCCAGAAAAATCCCCCTATGGTCAGTTGCTCAGAGACAGCTAAAGTCGTCCCGATTTCAGTTTGTGCCAATAAGCCTGCAGGAATAAAAAACATATTGGCAACACTGTGTTCAAAACCTAAAGCGACAAATGCAGTAATTGGAAAGATCACTGCCAGAACCTTATCAGTCACGCTGCGGCCTGCCATACATAACCAGACGGCCAGACAAACAAGAATATTGCACAACACTCCTCGACTGAACGCTTCCATCCAGCTCATATTCACTTTACTGTCAGCAATTGCCACCACCTTCTGCCCAAGCGCCCCATCACCCTGCCACCATAAACCACTGAAATACATCAGCAGTAAAATTCCTAAAGCGCCAATGAAATTGCCAAGATAAACCATTACCCAGTTGTAAATCAGTTGTCTTATGCTAATCAGACCATCAATACAGGCCATGACCAATAAGTTATTACCTGTAAATAATTCTGCCCCGGCCACCACCACCAGAATTAATCCCAAGCAAAATGCCAGACCACCAATTAATCGCATCAAACCCGCTGGCATATTGCCAACGTCATAAGTCACCAGTGTAAAGAACGCCGCCCCAAGCGCGATAAATGCACCTGCCAGTAATGCCAACGCAAAGACTCTCAACGGATCCACAGTGCATTTGCTCATACTGATTTTTTCCAGGCGGCGAGCTATTTCTGCCGGGGTATACGCATCAACTGAAAAAGGATCCATAGTATTTTTCTCTATCTTAAAAAACCGGTTAGCTGATAATCACATAGATCAGGTATAAGCACCATGGCAAGCCTGAGCTGCTTATCCATCATCGTCTCTGCATGATGGTGCTCAAGAGTAAATAAGCACTAATTAAATGAATGATTTTGCTATCTTTTCATAGTTCAGGCACGTATAATTGCACGCTCGCAAATGTCACTTTTACAGCTTTGTTTCCAAAGCTGCCCATCACAGGTTATTCAATGTCCACACCAGAAAACGATTCAACACCCTCATTCGCTGAGTTAGGGTTAGCTGCTCCAATTTTACAAGCTGTACAACAAGCAGGTTATGAAACCCCTTCGCCTATTCAGGCGCAAAGTATTCCGCCTTTACTTGCCGGTAGAGATCTACTAGGCCAGGCCCAGACCGGTACAGGTAAAACGGCTGCTTTTGCTTTACCGCTGTTAAGTCGGCTGGATGTTAAAAATAAATCCACCCAGATGTTGGTGTTAGCACCGACTCGTGAATTGGCTATACAGGTTTCAGAAGCGATCCAAAGTTATGCCCGTCACCTGAAAGATTTCCATATTCTGCCGATTTATGGCGGTCAAAGCATGGGCATTCAATTACGCTCATTACAACGTAAACCACAAGTTGTTGTCGGTACCCCGGGTCGTATTCTGGATCATATTCGTCGTGGCACATTGAAGCTGGATAAACTTGAAGCATTAGTGCTTGATGAAGCGGATGAAATGCTGCGTATGGGCTTTATTGATGATGTCGAAACCATTCTTAAAGAAACCCCTGAAAATCGTCAGGTCGCTTTATTTTCAGCAACCATGCCGGGCCCAATTCATCGTGTCGCACAGAAATATTTGAAAGATCCGGTGGATGTTCGCATTCAATCCAAAACGTCAACCGTCACCACCATTAACCAGCGTTACTGGCAAGTCACCGGTATGCATAAGCTGGATGCGTTAACCCGTATTCTGGAAGTCGAAGACTTTGACGGCATGATCATCTTTGTCCGCACCAAAAACGCGACAGTTGAACTGGCTGAGAAACTTGAAGCCCGGGGATATTCAGCCGCTGCCATCAACGGTGATATGAATCAGGCCCTGCGTGAAAAAACCATTGAACGCATGAAAAAAGGCAGTATTGATATTCTGATTGCTACTGATGTAGCTGCACGTGGGCTTGATATTGAACGTATGAGCCATGTGGTCAACTACGATATCCCTTACGATACCGAATCCTATGTGCATCGTATCGGCCGTACCGGCCGTGCCGGTCGTAAAGGTGAGGCCATTCTGTTTGTCTCCCCACGCGAAACACGAATGTTAAGTGCCATTGAAAAAGCGACACGCCAGGTCATTACCAAAATGCAATTACCGAGCAGCGAAGATATTGCTGATCGTCGTGTATTGCAGTTTATGGAACAACTCAGTGAAACCATTGAGTCTCAGGAACTGGCTTATTTCGAGACGCTGATCAGCCAATATCAACAGGAACATAATGCGGATCCGATTGAAATCGCTGCAGCACTGGCCTTTTTAGTGCAGAAAGATCGTCCGTTGAAGCCGGTTAAACATGTCACGCAACGCCCTGCACGTGAAGAACGGGAACGTGGACCTCGTCAGGAGCGCGGTGAAAGACCTTCCAGAGGCGAACGTCCACCACGTGAAAAACGTGCACCACGCGCGCACCCTAATGAGCCGGATATGGATACCTACCGCGTTGAAGTAGGTCGTGCAGATAATATCGAACCACGCAATCTGGTCGGCGCGATTGCCAATGAATCAGGCATTGACAGTCAGTTTATCGGTCGTATTACTATTAATGATGATCATAGTTTGATTGATTTGCCACAAGGCATGCCAAAAGATATGTTCCAACAAATACGTAAAGTATGGGTCAACAATAAACAGCTGAACATGAGTCTGGCAACAGAGGAAGCAGTAGCTGAAAGTTTAGCGGCCCGTCCATCACGCCGGAATTTCAGCAAAGATCGTAAAGATGGACCTCGTAGCAAACCTGGTAAGAAATTTAAGAAAAGCTAACTGGTCAATACATCAATAACTAAAAGTCACTGGCAACAGTGACTTTTTTTTTGAGCATGCCACAATAGCCCCCATGCTGAATATTATCTGGATTGCCTTTTTTCTGATTGCCTTTGCAGTAGCTTTATTTAAGTTACTGGTGTTGGGTGACACAGAAATTTTTAACCAGATCATGCAGGCGCTGTTTGCACTTTCTAAAACCGCTTTTGAAATTGCCATTGGTTTAACCGGCATTCTGGCCTTATGGCTGGGGATTATGAAAATTGGTGAACGCAGTGGATTTGTCGAGTTATTAACCCGTGGGTTATCGCCCCTTTTCACTCGTTTAATGCCTGAAGTACCAAAGAATCATCCCGCGCTGGGGGCGATGGTGATGAATATATCAGCCAATGCACTGGGCCTCGATAATGCAGCAACCCCGTTGGGTATTAAAGCGATGCAGGAACTGCAAAAGCTTAATCCGTTAATAGATACCGCCAGTAACGCCCAGATTCTGTTTCTGGTCATTAACACTTCTGCCGTCACCTTGTTCCCGGTCACCATTTTTACCTATCGTGCACAGATGGGCGCCGCTAATCCGACAGACGTTTTTATCCCGTTACTTATCGCCACCTATTTTTCAACCTTGATAGGTTTAATCACTGTCGCCGCGGTACAGAAAATCAATCTGCTGGATCGCATCGTGCTGATGTACCTGGGTGGTTTCAGTGCTTTTGTGTTCGGTTTACTGGCTTATTTTGCCAGTCTGGAACAACAACAAATGCTGGTGCAATCCGCTATTGTCAGTAATGTAGTGATTTTTTCATTAGTAATCGCCTTTATTGTGGCAGCTGCCTGGCAACGGGTAAATGCCTATGAGGCCTTTATTGATGGTGCCAAAGAAGGTTTTTCAACGGCGGTAATGATTATTCCTTATCTGGTTGCCATGTTAGTTGCCATTGGGGTTTTTCGTGCCAGCGGTGCACTTGAATTAATCGCTAGCGGTGTTCGTGCCGGAGTGCTCGCTGCAGGACTGGATGATCGTTTTGTCGATGCCCTGCCCACCGCCCTGATGAAACCATTCAGTGGCAGTGGGGCCCGGGCCATGATGATCGATACCATGGAAGTGCATGGAGCGGATTCGTTTGCCGGACGTTTGGCCTCCATTGTTCAGGGCAGCACTGAAACAACATTTTATGTTCTCGCAGTGTATTTTGGTGCCGTAGGGATTAAGAAAATCCGCCATGCTATTGCTTGCGGCCTTGCGGCGGATGTTGCTGGAATAACTGCAGCGATAATTATTGCTTACTGGTTTTTTGGTTAACCCATGAAAACTGATAACCCTAGGGCTTGTTGATCTTTCATATCCGCCTCTGTTGTGAGCTGAAAAAGCGTCAATCAAGGCACGAGGAACGCTTTTTGTGAGATACATCCATGTATCTCACCCCTTTGGGGCTTGCGCTCAAAAACGTTTATCTCCATGGATGGAGTGTATGCAAAAGCAATGTCTGGAACATTGCTTGTCCTGACGTTTTTGTAGTTATTCTAAATAAGTGACGAGCAACACAGACCGGCGCGCGCCTCCCTGGCGCGCCGGCATACCGTCCATCCATGGACATAAGTGGCGCTTTTTCAGACACAACCCGAAGGGCTGAGACTATTTTTGCGGCCGCCTGCGTTGTATGAAATACATCCCTGTATTTCACCGCTGCGCAGCCCGCTAAGCTGTTCAAATGAGTTCCAGACTCATTTGTCAATCGCTTATGTAGGAGGGCTACACGGCGTGATTTCCGCCTTGTCAGACACAAAAAAAGCCTCCAGCAGTGGTGGAGATGAAAGATCAACAAGCCCTAGCGACCGCTTTTAATAAAAGTTTGTTCACATGGTATGTGTCCGTGAAGTTTAGGTAAATCCGCGTGCCGATAAAAAAATAAATCGCCCTACAACCGTAAATTCTGCTACATTCTATCGCCCTTTCAAGGGCTTAGCTTTGTTCTTCATCAACAACAAAGCCACTTTTTCATCTGGAGAATGACTTTATTGAACACTCAATCGGTTGTTGATTATGCCGTATTCGATCTGATTGCCGATGCCTTAACCACCCATGGTTACTGCATCCTGCCACAGTTGTTGCCTCCAGCATTGACTCACAATTTATACCGACGCGTATCCCGTCTTGACGAACATAATGACTTGTTGCTTGCTGGTATAGGTCGTGAACAAAAACATCAATTGAATGAAAATATTCGTAGTGATGAAACCCGTTGGCTGGATCCGGCTAACAGCATTGACCAGGCTTATCTTTCCCATATGGCTGACTTCCGACTGGCGATGAATCAACGTTTGTTTCTCGGCCTGTTTGATTACGAAGCGCATTATGCACATTATCCTACTGGGGCATTCTACAAACGGCATGTGGATGCATTTAAAGGTCAGTCAAATCGTATATTAACGACAGTGATGTACTTAAACCCGTTCTGGCAGGCTCAGGACGGCGGTCAATTGCAGATCTATGACATTAATAATGATAGTCTGATTACCTCAGTTGAACCCGAAATGGGCACCTTTGTGGTTTTTCTAAGTGAGCAGTTTCCGCATGAAGTTTTGTCCGCCAGGCGGGATCGTTACAGTATTGCAGGGTGGTTCCGGGTTCAGGATCCATTGCAGGCACCATTAATATGAAAACAGACTTTGACATTCTGGAATTGGGGCAATCCGATTTACGTCGTATCGCCGAACCTGTCACCGATATACAATCTACGGTATTTCAGCAAAAGATTGATGCATTAATTGAATTTGTGAAACAGCGTGGTGGTATGGGAATTGCCGCGACTCAAGTCGGTATTAACCAACGATTTTTTATTATGTCGAGCCATCCCAATGATCGTTATCCCTATGCACCGGATATGCCTGCAACCAGTGTTATTAATCCTGAAATTGTCTGGCATTCCGACGCTATGGAAAAAGACTGGGAAGGTTGTTTGAGTGTCCCCGGATTACGTGCCCTTGTTCCGCGTTATCAGCAGATAAAAGTTCGCTATCTGTTGCGTAATGGTGAGTTGGTTGAAACGGAATATCATGATTTTATGGCCAGACTGTTTCAGCATGAACTGGATCATCTTGATGGCAAAGTGTTTGTTGATCGAGTGGAAAGCAGCTTGGATATGATGACCGAATCCAGCTGGCGCTCCATGCTGACACAACAATCCGGAGACAATGACAAGTAATGGCACAGCAATTTACAGCTTTATCGGACCGCTTGATTGAATTCATTCATAAACAACATCTGTTTTTTGTGGCAACAGCAACAGCTGACAGTCGGGTTAATGTCTCCCCCAAAGGCATGGATTCGTTGAGAGTATTAAACAGCAACCGCGTGGCCTGGCTCAACGTGACTGGCAGTGGCAATGAAACTGCTGCACATATTGAAGAAATTCCGCGTATGACCATTATGTTTTGTGCATTTGAAGGAAAGCCTTTAATTCTGAGACTCTATGGACAGGCTCAGGCTATACATCATCATGACCCCGAATGGAAAAGCCATTATGCCTTGTTTGATCCGCTGCCCGGAGCCAGACAAATCTTTATTCTGGATATTGATCTGGTACAAACCTCTTGTGGCATGGCTGTACCCTATTTGGATTATGTCGGTGAACGCGAATTGCTGAATAACTGGGCTGAACGCAAAGGTGAAACCGGTATAAAAGACTATTGGCGGGAAAAAAATCAATTCACTGTGGATGGACTTGAAACCAATATTGTAAATAAGAATCTTTAGTCTGCTTGCCCCTAATGGCCGAACATTTCACCCACCGATTTTGCCAGAGATTCCGAACGTTTCGGATTACGCAGTGCCTGCATCACCGGTTCACGCATACCGGGAATGAATAACAGATCGGCCAATAACTGACTGAAGCCGGGTTGACCGGCATCATTGAGGGCGAGTTGCTCAAGATACAACGCACAGATTGCCGGTTTGGCCACTGCCAGCCAGATTCGCCCCGAAATTATTGCCAGGACTTCAATTTCCTTACTGCAGCGATGTTTCAGTACCTGGGTTACCATTCGCTCAACTAATCCACGCGCGGGGCTGTTTGATGCTGCCCGCAAGCAGGAAATAATCCTGGCCGTATCGGGTTGTTTTTCTTGTAATTGAATATCAACCTGCTGAGCCAGCACTTCTATTACCCCTGCAGCAGGACAGGCATGTTCCAGTAACACACAGAGATTATGAAATGGTTCTTCTGGCAGTTTTGGCAGCGTTTGAATTAAACCTAAAGTACCTTCATTAGTATCCAGTCTGATGGCAAAATCTGCCAATCCCTGCATGGCAAGTCCAGGCCATTTATCCAGTGGCAGATCACCAGTGAAATACCGATAGGCGGTATCATAATATTTCGATGGTGCTAACTTTAAAGTATAAGTGGCCTGGGCATTGAAAGCGGCCATTCGATCCTGGCGTGGTTTGAAGGTGTAGGGGCTATCGCGCAAAGCACCCTGAATTTTTTCACCATCTGCTGCAGCCAGCATGGCTTCACCCAGTCTTTCTAACAACATCAGCAGGAACGCATCACGGGCATCTGGAACCAACAGCCCCTGTTCATCCAATGGAAATTGCAGAAACCAGACATACTGCTTTTCCGACATTTCAGGATGCCAGAAAATGATCCCCATTTGAGCTAAACGTTTGAAAGGATAAGGGTAGGGGCGCTGACAATTATCAAAACTGACAAACTGCTCAGGCGTTAATTTGCAGACCCTGCGCCCCATATCAAATACCCGGTATTGAGCACCACTCTGACGTAGAAACTTGCTCAGCGTATTGATCTGTCCAATATCCATATGCTGCTCCGTATCAGGTACGGTATTCGGCGTTGATTTTCACGTAATCGTAAGAAAAATCACAAGTCCAGACTGTTTTAGCGGCATCACCTCTACCGAGTTTAACCTGGATAGTTATTTCTGATTGAGACATTACCTGCTGACCTTTTTCTTCAGTATAGTCAGATGCGGGTTGTCCACCATCGACAATACAAACGGTATCCAGATATATTGCAATTTTTGATAAATCCAGATTAGGTAAACCACTACGGCCCACTGCCGCCAGAATACGTCCCCAGTTTGGATCTGAGGCAAATAATGCGGTTTTTACCAGTGGTGAATGGGCAATCGTATAGGCAACCTGCTGACATTCATCTACATCCGCACCCTGCTGCACATCAATACTGATAAATTTGGTTGCCCCTTCGCCATCCCGCACAATCGCTTGTGCCAGAAACCGACTTAATTCATTCAAAGCGGTTAAAAACTGTTGAGCATCAGCGGCGTTAATATCATCTATTAAAGGGTTAGCCGCCTGACCGGTGGCCATCAAAATACAGGCATCATTGGTCGACGTATCCCCATCCACCGTGATGCTGTTAAATGACTGTTCCATCGATATTTCAAGCATTGCTTGCAACACAGATGTGCTTATTGCCGCATCAGTGGCGATGTAGGACAGCATCGTGGCCATATCAGGCCGAATCATACCGGAACCTTTTGCAATGCCTGTCAGGGTGATTTGCTGTCCATTTAAAGACAGTTCTACACTACGGGCTTTAGGGATAGTATCGGTGGTCATAATGGCATGTGCAGCATTCAACCAGTTATCAGCCTTTAACTGGTTAAATGCTTCCGGTAATACAGTGGTAATTTTATCCACCGGTAATGGTTGTCCAATTACGCCGGTAGAAAAAGGCAATACGGTATTAGCGTCACACTGGCCAATCTTAGCCACCGCCTCACAACATGCTTTTGCAGCAACTAACCCTGCATCACCGGTTCCAGCATTGGCATTTCCCGAATTTATCAACAGAAAGCGGGTTGTTGATTGGGTTTGATGTTGCCGGGCAACCAATACTGGTGCAGCACAAAATGCATTGCGAGTGTACACCCCGGCTGTGTGACTACCTGGAGCCAGTTCAATTAATACCACATCTTGACGGCCAGGCTTTTTAATACCGGCACTGGCGGTGGCAAGGCGGATACCCTTAACCGGTTTTAATTCAGCAGCAATCGGAGCCGATAGATTGACTGCCATTATTTAATGGCGCCGTGGCAATTTTTAAACTTCTTGCCACTGCCACATGGGCACGGATCGTTACGGCCAACTTTCTTGCCATCACGTGTTAACGGTTGATTGGCTGTAGGGTGTTCGCTCTCTGCTTCAGCCGATGCACTTTCATGCTGATACTCTACATCCGCTGATTGACGACGTTGTTCGTCAACTGCAGCAATATCTTCAGGGGCACGCACTTTGACACGTGAAATCAAGCTGATAACTTCGTGTTTTAAGGTATCAAGCATTGCCGTGAATAACTGGAAAGCTTCCCGTTTGTATTCCTGTTTTGGATCTTTTTGTGCGTAACCACGCAGGTTAATACCCTGGCGAAGATAATCCATTTGTGCCAGATGTTCTTTCCATTGTGTATCCAGTGTTTGCAACATAATGGCTTTTTCAAAATGTCGCATCAGTTCAGCACCGACCGTAGCTTCCTTAGCCTGACAAGCTGCTTCAGCTTCATCAATAATACGTTCACGCAAGGTTTCTTCGTGCAGGTTATCATCGGCTTCAAGCCAGCCACTGATATCCAGATCCAGGGCAAAATCATCACGCAATGCCTGTTCCAGACCACTGATATTCCACTGTTCGTCGATACTGTTTGGTGGGATATAAAGACTGATAACGTCGTTAACAACACCTCTGCGCATGGAAACAATGGTTTCAGACACATCTTCCGCTGCCATTAATTCATTGCGCTGCTCGTAAATCACCTTACGCTGATCGTTGGCAACATCATCAAACTGCAGTAACTGCTTGCGAATATCAAAGTTATGTCCTTCGACTTTGCGTTGCGCATTCTCGATTGCTCTGCTGACCCATGGATGCTCGATGGCCTCACCTTCTTCCATACCCAGTTTCTGCATCAGCCCTGACATGCGTTCCGAAGCAAAAATTCGCATCAGATTATCTTCCAGAGACAGATAGAAACGGGTTGAACCGGGATCACCCTGACGACCCGAACGGCCGCGCAGCTGGTTATCAATGCGACGTGATTCATGACGCTCTGTACCGATAATATGCAAACCGCCAGCTTGTAACACTAAGTCATGACGTTGCTGCCAATCGGCTTTCACTCTGGCTTTTGCTGCGTCATCAGCATTTTCGTCTAATTTATCCAGCTCAGCATCCAAACTGCCGCCCAAAACAATATCCGTACCACGGCCAGCCATATTGGTGGCGATAGTTACGGAACCGGGTTTACCTGCTTCAGCTATGATATGCGCCTCTTTTTCATGGAATTTGGCGTTCAGCACTTCATGCGGAATTTTGGCTTTGGTCAGTAATTTATCCAGATATTCTGAACTTTCAATCGAAGCCGTACCCACCAGCACCGGTTGTTTACGTTTTATACATTCCTGAATGTCCAACAAAATTGCATCAAATTTTTCTTTGGCTGTCAGGTAAATACGATCCGCTTCATCTTTACGTTGCATTGGCCGATGTGTCGGGATGACGACAACTTCCAGCCCATAAATCGATTGTAATTCGTATGCTTCCGTATCAGCGGTACCGGTCATACCGGATAATTTTTTATACAGACGGAAATAATTCTGAAAGGTTATTGATGCAAGCGTTTGATTCTCATTTTGAATCTTCACACCCTCTTTGGCTTCGATGGCTTGATGTAAACCTTCAGACCAACGACGGCCCGGCATGGTACGCCCGGTAAATTCATCGACGATTACAATCTGATCGTCCTGCACAATGTACTCAACATCCCGATGAAACAATACATGCGCTCGCAATGCCGCTGTAACATGGTGCATAAGTCCGATATTTGCCGCATCGTACAAGCTGGCATCTTCATCGAGCAGACCGGCATCGGTCAGTAATTGCTCAATTTTTTCATGACCGGCCTCAGTGAAATGAACCTGTTTGTTCTTTTCATCGACGGTGTAGTCACCGGGTACGGTAATATCCTCTTCTTCACCTTCCTGTTTCGTCAGATTTGGGATGAGTGAATTGATCTGTACATACCGTTCAGAGCTATCCTCGGCAGGACCAGATATGATCAGGGGCGTCCGTGCTTCGTCAATAAGAATGGAGTCGACTTCATCGATAACCGCAAAATTCAGGGGGCGTTGCACGCGGTCTTCAAGCCGAAAGGCCATATTATCGCGCAGATAATCAAAGCCAAACTCGTTATTGGTGCCGTAGGTAATATCCGCAGCATAGGCTTCACGACGTTCATCACCACTTAATCCGCTGACAATGACACCCGTTGTTAATCCCAGGAAACCGTATAGCTTACTCATCCAGGCTGAGTCACGTTTCGCCAGATAATCGTTGACGGTAATTACGTGAACACCTTCACCAGTTAACGCATTGAGATAAACAGCCAGGGTTGCAACCAGTGTTTTACCTTCACCGGTTTTCATTTCAGCAACTTTGCCATCATTGAGCACCATACCGCCAATCAGCTGCACATCAAAGTGGCGCATTTCCATTACCCGCTTGCCGGCTTCACGTACGACAGCGAAAGCTTCAACCAGAATATCTTCCAGTGTCTGGCCATCTGCGAGTCGTTGTTTGAATTCTGTGGTTTTGGCTTTTAAGGCAGCATCATCAAGTTTTTCGTATTCGCTTTCCAAATCATTGATAAGGCCAACTTGTTTCTGCAGTTTTTTGATTACACGATCGTTACGACTGCCGAAAACCTTACTGAAAAACTTGCCTACCATGACTGAAACTACCTGTTGAATTGTGCCGAATTGACGACGGTTTGATTAATCGCGTGATTATAACGCGTACTGTTAAGAAGATCGAAAGACCTGCCACACTTTTTTAAGTGGTGACATTTTTTTCAATTGCAAGAAGCGTTATTCGATGTAGTTAAATGGATTGACTGATTTACCGTCTCTTAGCACTTCGAAATGAACATGCGGACCGGTTGAGCGGCCGGTTGAACCCATCAATGCGATAACATCACCCTTGCTGACGCGGTCACCCGTATTGACTTCCAGTGATTTGTTATGGGCGTAACGGGTTACATATCCATTGCCGTGATCGATTTCCACCAATCCGCCATAACCTCCCCGCATACCAGCCCAACTGACAATACCATCAGCAACAGAGATTACTGCGCTACCCGTTTTACCGGCAAAATCTATTCCATCATGAAAAGCTTTTTTGCCATTAAAAGGGTCCACACGATAGCCATAAAAAGACGATATCCATCCATCCTGAACAGGTCTGCCAGTTGGAATCGCACCAGTAATATTATCGTTTGTGATCAAATAATCCTGTAAAGCAGTCAGGGTATCCTGTTGATTGGCAAAGTCTTGAGAAAGCTTTACTAGGCTTTCTTCAAATTCAGCGTTGGACAACCAGTCACCGGATTTTTCAATACCCCCGATACCTGGTGAAAACTCCAAATCAAAATCGCTTAGTTCGAAACCGGCAATTTCAGCCAGGCGTTGGCTGAGCATTTTTAGTCGGATTGCTTCTGCCTGTAAGCCACCTAGCTGCTGTGCATAAAAACCTTGAATTTCTTCATTGGCAGTAGTGTCATCACTAATGGAATGAGGTGCGGTTTGGGGAGAAAGTAATTGTGCCGTAGGGAAAAACTTTGAATCTTCTGTCGTTGTCAGCGCCGTCTTTTCTTCAATATAATTCATTGCTGTGACAGTGATAGCAATGGTCATGGATAAAAGAAACATCGCTAATAACATCAAACTCGCTCGGCTTAAATGCCAATGCTTATGGCCGGTATTGTCGGCGGATATTATGATAATCTGCATACTTATCCTCGTCCCGGATTGAGACATGTCAAATAAACCGCTTCATTTCGCCACTGTTTGCCAAACAAATCAGCATTTACAGCAAATGTCGAAGCGCGCTCAGAAATTAACCCAGCTTAACAGTATTCTGCAAGAAATTTTACCCTCACAGTTCGTAGGGCATTGCCAGCTGGCGAATATGACAGATAACAAAATCATTATTCACACTGAAAATGCGGCAATTGCAAGCCTGTTACGTTTTCATTCCGCAACTATTTGTAAAACGTTTTCCAGTCAGTTGAAGGTTCAGATTCAACGAGCTGAAATCAAGGTAAAACCAAACTACCAGCCAGCACGGCCAGCCAAATCAAATATGATTGATATCTCTAATAACAACGCAGCGCTGATTGCTCAGACCGCCGCCGGGATGGACGATGGTCAGCTCAAAACAGCGCTGCATAAACTCGCTAAACGAGGTAAAACGTCTGATGATTCCTAACTTACAATTGACGCAGCAGGTCGACTGAAAACAATCGGGGCATCTGCATCCTCTTCAAATGTAACCAGTTCCCAGCAATCTTCCTGGGCGATAAGTTTGCGTAATAAACGATTGTTTACTTCATGGCCTGATTTATGGCCAACAAACGCACCGATCAAACTGTGGCCAAGTAAATACAAATCGCCGATGGCATCAAGCACTTTATGACGCACAAATTCATCTTCATAACGCAGACCATCTTCATTCAGCACCCGGAAATCATCGACCACAATGGCATTATCCATACTGCCGCCAAGTGCCAGATTCATTTCCCGCAATTTTTCGATATCTTTCATAAAACCAAAGGTTCTGGCACGACTGACTTCACGAACAAATGATGTGGAGGAGAAATCAACATCAACCTGTTGTGGTCTGCCAGTAAATGCAGGATGTTCAAAATCGATAGTAAAAGAGACTTTGAACCCCTCAAATGGCTCAAATTTAGCCCACTTATCGCCATCTTCCAGTAATACCGGTTTTTTAATACGAATAAATTGCTTGGCAACTGACTGTTCTTCAATACCCGCAGACTGCACCAGAAATACAAATGGGCCGGCACTGCCGTCCATGATGGGTACTTCAGCTGCATTCAGATCAATATAAGCGTTATCAATACCCAGCCCGGCAAAGGCTGACAACAAATGTTCCACTGTTGAAACCCGCTGACCATTTTGTATCAATGTGGTTGACAGGGCAGTCTCACCCACATTTTCAGCTTTGGCCTCAATTTCAACAACCGGGTCCAGATCGACTCGTCGGAAAATAATGCCAGTATTAGGGGCAGCCGGGCGCAATGTTAAATAAACCATTTCACCGCTGTGTAATCCTACACCTGTGGCACGAATCACATTTTTCAATGTTCGCTGCTTAATCAAGGTGCTTTACCCCCTTCTAGTTTAATCATCCGACAATAATATCATAGGCTTATATTACTCGACCATCTACGTTAGTCAGCTTGTCTGCGTAAGAAGGCTGGAATGTCTAAATAATCCATATTGACATCACCATTAGCCGCTTGTTTGTGCTCATTATTCCGACCATTTCGTAAAACAGTTGGTTCATCATAATCAATATCAATCGGTTTCTTGACAATTTCAATTTGCGGCGAAGCAGTTGTTTCAACCGGTTTTACTACCGCTGCTCTGGCAGCGCCTAAACCAGTCGCCACAACCGTGACACGTAATTCATCTGTCATTTCCGGATCAATAACGGTACCCACAACTACTGTGGCGTCTTCTGATGCGAATTCTTTAATGGTATTACCCACCTCTTCGAATTCACCGATACTCATATCAAGACCAGCAGTAATGTTTACCAGTACACCACGGGCACCAGCCAAATCGACATCTTCCAATAAAGGACTGGAAACGGCTAGTCTGGCGGCTTCTGATGCACGGTTTTCACCTGAAGCACGACCGGTACCCATCATTGCCATACCCATTTCTGACATAACAGTGCGTACGTCAGCAAAGTCGACGTTGATCATACCTTCGCGGGTAATCAGTTCAGCAATACCCTGAACAGCGCCCAGCAGTACATCATTGGCTGATTTAAAAGCATTCAAAAGGCTCATTTCTTTGCCCAACACTTTCAGCAGTTTTTCATTTGGAATTGTAATCAGTGAATCTACATGCTGACTTAACTCTTCGATGCCAGCTGTAGCGACTTTCAGTCTTTTGCCACCTTCAAATGGGAAGGGCTTAGTCACCACGGCAACCGTTAAAATGCCCATTTCTTTAGCCACCTGAGCGACTACTGGAGCAGCACCGGTACCCGTTCCACCACCCATGCCGGCAGTAATAAAGACCATATCTGCGCCGCGGATCACATCCATAATGCGTTCACGATCTTCCAATGCGGCCTGACGACCAACATCCGGATTGGCACCCGCACCAAGCCCCTTGGTGATATCAGTACCTAATTGTAGATGCGTAGTGGCATTACTTTTACGTAACGCCTGAGCATCTGTATTGGCACAAATAAAATCCACACCTTCAATTTTATTGGCCACCATGTGTTCCAAAGCGTTACCGCCACCGCCACCGACACCGATGACTTTGATAACCGCATTTGCTGTATATGTATCAATCAATTCAAATGTCATGATTTTCTCCCCTCTTCATTTACTAACAAGGCTTGCTCAGAAATTGCCCTGAAACCAACTTTTCATTCTGGCAAGCATTCCTTTAAAACCATCCGAAATCACAGATTCACTGTGTCCGGTACTCACTTGTTCATTGCCAAACAGTAATAAACCCACACCTGTGGCATGGATTGGATTACGTACTACATCAACTAAACCACCAACATGCTGTGGTACACCAAGTCTTACCGGCAGATGAAAGACTTCTTCTGCCAGTTCAATTGCACCTTCCATTTTCGAACTGCCGCCGGTTAATACCACTCCGGCAGCTAACATTTCCTCAAAGCCACTGCGTCGCAATTCGGCCTGAACCAGCATTAATAATTCTTCATAACGTGGCTCAACCACTTCAGCCAGTGTCTGTCTCGCTAACTGACGTGGTGGTCTGTCACCAACACTCGGCACTTCAATGGTTTCGTCTTCCCGTGCCAACTGGGTAAGCGCACAGGCATATTTAATTTTGATTTCTTCGGCATACTGAGTAGGTGTTCTTAATGCCACCGCAATATCGTTGGTGACTTGATCACCCGCAATAGGAATGACTGCGGTATGACAAATTGCACCATCAATGAACACCGCAATATCCGTGGTGCCACCACCGATATCGACTAAGCAGACACCTAATTCTTTTTCATCCTGTTCCAGTACCGAATAACTGGAAGCCATTTGCTCAAGAATGATGCCATCTACCACCAGCCCACATCGCTCTATACATTTGGTGATATTTTGGGCGGCACTGACTGCCCCGGTAATCAGATGAACCTTGGCTTCCAGGCGAACCCCTGACATGCCGATGGGTTCACGAATACCTTCCTGGTTATCGATAATGAATTCCTGAGGCAATACATGCAGTAATTGTTGATCGCCGGGGAAATGCACCGCTCTGGCAGCATCCAATACCCGGTCTAAATCACCCTGGGTCACTTCCTTATCCCGAATAGCAACGGTACCATGCGAATTCAGACTACGAATATGGCTACCCGCGATACCGGCAAAAACCGAATGGATCTGGCACCCCGCCATCAGCTCGGCTTCTTCTACCGCACGCTGGATGGATTGGACTGTGGATTCAATATTGACAACGACACCTTTTTTCATGCCTCTGGCCGGGTGTGAACCAATACCGATAATTTCCAGCTTATTCTCGTTAGGCCCGGCATCCAGAATCGGGGCTGCAACAATCGCAACCACCTTGGAAGTTCCGATATCCAATCCGACAATCAGTTCTCTTTCAATTCGTTTCGACATTACACAATTCCATTAAAATCAGGTTGCTTACCGTTTTTCCAGACAACTGCTAGCCCGTTGGTATAGCGCATATCTACAATTTCGATTAGTTCGCGATAGCTCGCCAGAGGCCCTTCGAATACCCGAATAAATCGAGCTAAACGTTGTTCGCTTGCCGCTCGACCCAGCTGTAGTTGCATATCATCAGTAAATTTCACTTGCCATGAGCGACGTTCATCCATGGTCAGACTTTTCACTCTTAAACCTAATTTATCCACCGACTGCTGGATCGTGACTAACTGTCGTGCCATCAATTCACTGTTACCTTCAGGACCAAATAATTGAATAAGGCCTTCCGGCATTTTTCCACTATCGGGATAAAAAACTTGCCCACGCGTATTCACCAGACCGTTTTCATTCCAGCGGGCTATCGCCTGATGCTCACTCACCATCAGGTGCAATGTATCTGGCCAGACGCGTCTTACCTGTATCTGGGCTACCCATGGCAATGCCTCACCTGCCTGACGAATTCCCGCTACATTGACATCGAGGAAACTGCCGGTAACGTAAGGGGTTACCGCTTCTATCAAAGCCTGTTTCTCGGTATTTATTAACTCACCTTCCACCGTCACATGCAGAATCGGCAAGGTATCGGTATTGTTCAGATACACCGTGCTGACAATCAATGTCAGCAACACCAATACGGTGCTGATATTTCTCATTTTGATCTTCCAGCTCACGCGTTCACGTGGCTTAACCACACGCGTGCGTGTTGCTCCAGCAGTTGGGCGTTTTCTGATAGCCATCAGCGTTTTAGCTCCAATGTGCCTTGCAGGATCTGTGTAACCAGATTTTCGAAACTGATTCCCGCCTGACGTGCAGCCATCGGCACCAGACTATGATCTGTCATACCGGGCACACTATTGGCTTCCAGTAAATAAAAGTCGCCGTGCTGATCAGCCATTACATCGATGCGGCCCCAGCCCGACATATTGAGGGCATTAAATGCTTTCACTGCCAGCTGCTGACAACGCTTTTCATCTGCTTCTGTCAGACCGCATGGGCATAAATATTCTGTTGAATCTGCCAGGTATTTGGCTTCAAAATCGTAAAACTCTCTCGGCGTTTTTAACCGAATAACCGGTAATGCCTCATCGTTTAAAATACTGATGGTGTATTCAGCGCCATGAACCCATTGTTCTGCAATCACTTCATCGTCATAGTCAAAAGCTAAGTCAATCGCCTGTTGCAGAGCTTCGGCAGAATTCACTTTGCTCATGCCAATGCTTGACCCCTCATTCACTGGCTTGATCACAATGGGCAGTCCCAATTCTTCAACAAGTTGTTGCGTATTGGATTGGCGATTTAACTGCATATATTTGGGTGTTGGTAATCCCTGGCCCTGCCAGACTTGTTTGCTAAGTCGTTTATTCATCGACAGCACTGCACCAGTAATACCACTGCCGGTATAGGGGATCTGCAGAGATTGCAAAACACCCTGGATTTCACCATCTTCACCACCGCGGCCGTGCAAAATGATAAATGCCCGATCAATACCTTCCTGACGTAAACGCTCACTAACTGATTTATCTACGTCAATTTCGACAGCATCAATTCCGATTGACTGCATCGCAGCAATGACAGCACGACCACTTTTCAATGAAATCTCACGTTCAGCAGAGCGACCGCCCAATAACACGGCAACCCGACCAAAGTTTTGCGGATTGAAAGTTACGTCGCTCATGCATGTTCTCCGATAATGTGAACTTCGGGCACCAGGTTTACCTTTGTTTCTGCTTCCACACGTTGTCTTACCAGGTTAATCAGGGCTTCAATATCGGCTGCGCTCGCTGAGCCATCATTAACGATAAAGTTGGCATGTTTAGATGACACACTGGCCCCCCCTACTCGCACCCCTTTCAAACCACAGTGCTCAATTAACCTTCCGGCAAAATCACCTTGCGGATTTCGAAACACTGAGCCTGCACAAGGCTGGTTAGTCGGTTGGCTGTCATTGCGCTTTTTCAATAATTGTCTGATCAGCGCTGTTTCGCTTACAGTATCCCCACGCTGCAAGTCCAGTGTGGCTGATACAAACCATTCTTTTTCCGGGAGCTCGACATGTCGATAGCTCACTTTAAAGTCACTTGCCGGACGTTTTTTGAGCTCACCCTGACGGGTTACCGTAGTAGCCTCTGTTACCAGCTGCCAGGTTTCGGAGCCATGTGCACCGGCATTCATTGCCAATGCACCGCCAAATGTTCCCGGTATACCGGCTAAAAATGCTGCTCCACTTAATCCATGCTTTGCGGATTGTCTGGCAACTTTACTGCAGTAAACGCCTACTTCGGCAGTGACAGTCTGTCCATCAAACTCCAGGGCCTGCATGGTACCAGCCGTGCTAATCACCGTTCCGGCAAAGCCACCATCCCGTATTAATAAATTGCTACCCAGCCCCAACCAGAGCAAGGGTTCATTGGCTGGCAGCTGGCGCAAAAAAGTGGCCAGATCATGTTTATCTTTAGGTTGATAAAACCGCTGAGCAATGCCTCCCACACGCCAGGAGGTGTGTTGTGATAAAGGCTCATTTGTTTTTAACTCACCTTGTAATGCCGTAAACATGGAGACCATCAGTTCAGCCCCTCAAGTTTATTATCCAATTCTTTAGCTATTGCACCGATATCGCCTGCACCAAGTGTCAGCAGCAAATCATGTTCCTGGAGCAAACCGGGAAGCACTGAAAACAAGGCTTGTTTATCCTCAGCAAATACCGGCTCAACCTGACCACGCAGACGGATGGCACGGCATAAACTCCGAGCATCTGCACCGGCAATTTTATTTTCGCCTGCCGGGTAGACCTCCAACACAATCAAAACGTCAACTGTTGAAAGCACGCGAGCAAAATCTTCAAATAAATCTCGGGTACGGGTATAACGATGTGGCTGAAAGATCACCACTAAACGCCTATCAGGCCAACCGCCACGACTGGCGGCAATTGTGGCAGCAATTTCTGTCGGATGATGACCATAGTCATCAACCAACAGCACCTGTCCCTGAGGCATTTGTTTTTCACCAAGCAGGTTAAACCGCCGACCAACACCATCAAACTTCAATAACCCACGTTGACAAGCAGCAATGTCCACACCCAGGTTACGAGCGACTGATAAGGCAGCAGTGGCATTCAGCGCGTTGTGTAAGCCAGGCATATTTAATCGAATCTGATATTGCTCACCACTTCGGGCTTCGTTAACCGTAAACTCACTCTGTCCCTGATATTGCTTGAGATTACTGACTCGGAAATCGGCACGAGCATCTTGTCCGTAGGTGGTTACAGGACGGGTAACTTCCGGCAGAATGCTCTCAACTACTGCATCGTCGATACATAACACGGCCAGCCCATAGAAAGGCAAGTGATGTAAAAACTCGACAAACGTTGCTTTGAGTTTCTCAAAATCGCCTTCGTAGGTTTCCATATGATCGTTATCGATATTCGTCACGATGGCGATCATCGGTTGCAGATATAAAAATGACGCATCACTTTCATCCGCTTCTGCAACAAGATATCGACCTGTGCCTAACCGTGCATTGGAACCCGCACTGTTTAAACGGCCACCGATAACAAATGTCGGATCCAGCTCACCTTCACTTAGCAGTGCGGCTGTTAAACTTGTTGTGGTGGTTTTGCCATGTGTGCCCGCCACAGCAATGCCATAACTGAAACGCATTAACTCAGCCAGCATTTCTGCTCTTGGCACGACTGGAATCCGTTGTTCGCGAGCAGCGATGACTTCTACATTGTCAGTACTCACTGCTGTTGTAACAACCACAACATCAGCACCCTTCAGATATTCAGCATCATGGCCAATCATGATGTTGGCACCCAGTTGACGCAGATGCTGGATTAAACTGTTTTCATGCAAATCGGATCCGCTGACCTGATATCCCAGATTCAACAATACTTCGGCAATGCCACCCATACCGACGCCACCAATACCAATAAAATGGATGTGTTTGACCCGACTTTGCATTGCTGAGGTTAATTTAGCCATGGGCATACTCCAGACAGATATCGGCTATCTGCATTGCTGTACCTGGTTTTGCCAGCTTTCTTGCCTGTATTGCCATATTTTCTAATTGTTTTCGGTCATCCAGTAACGATAAAAGCGATGCAGCAAGGTCTTCAGGATTGAGATCCGAATCGTTTATAAGTAGTGCGGCACCAGCATCTTTTAATGCCTGGGCATTATGTGTCTGATGATCATCCACAGCGTATGGATAAGGAACCAATATGGCCGCTACCCCTGCCGCCGCAACTTCTGCTACCGTTAATGCTCCGGCACGACATATCACCAGATCGGCTTCACCATAGGCTTTTGCCATATCATCAATAAATTTAGTCACCGTTCCATCAACACCGGCTTGTTCATATGCCTGTTGGCAATCAGTAAAATGGCTGTCGCCACATTGATGAGTAACTTCAATCACATGTTTTGTTTTGAGCATTGCCAGCGCCCGAGGTACAACCTGATTTAAACTTTTTGCTCCCAGGCTACCACCTAAAACCAGCACTTTAGTTGATTGCTTGGTTCGTGCAGCGTAACGAACCTGCGGTTCGGCTAACTGTTCTATTTGTTTTCGTACGGGATTGCCTACCCATCTGGTTTTAACTGTCTGGGTAAAACTGTTTTCAAAGCCCTGCAGGACTTGCCTTGCAATCTTGGCCAGTAAACGGTTTGTCAAGCCGGCGATAGCATTCTGTTCATGAATTATCAAAGGTTTACCCGACAGCCATGCTGCCAATCCACCGGGGCCAGAAGCAAACCCACCTAAGCCAATCACGACATCGGGTTGAAAGCGCTTAATCACTTTTCCGGATTCCAGTACAGCTCGCAATATTCTGAATGGAGCCACTAACCAGCCAAATAATCCGTTGCCACGTAAGCCTTTAATAGGAATCAAATTCAACTTAAATGCTGCCGCAGGTACCAGACGAGATTCGATACCGCGCTCAGTACCAATCCATTCAATGTCCACTGAACGGGTTCGCAATTCTTCAGCCACGGCCAAAGCTGGGAACACATGTCCACCGGTGCCACCTGCCATAATCAATACACGCGTCATCGTTTGACCCTCGCTGACGCTTTTTCCGGCTGGCGTGTTTCCAAATCAACGCGTAGCAGCAAGCCAATTGCCACACAAACAATGACAAGACTACTACCGCCATAACTCATTAATGGCAGGGTTAATCCTTTGGTGGGTAACACCCCCATATTGACGCCAATATTCACGCAGGCCTGCAGACCCAACCATACCGAAATGCCATAAGCAATTTGGGCACCAAATAATTGTCCGGCTTCTTCAGCAGCGCGACCAATGGCCAATGCACGCCAAATCATTACCAAAAACAAGCCAATCACAGTGACTGCGCCAATCAACCCCAGTTCTTCTGCCAAAATTGAAAAAAGAAAGTCAGTATGTGCTTCAGGCAGATAAAACAGCTTTTGCATGCTGCTACCGAGCCCGACACCCAACCAGTCACCACGCCCAAAGGCAATAAGCGCTTGTGTTAACTGAAATCCACTGCCAAACGGGTCGGCCCATGGATCCATAAAACTTTGCAGTCGTTGTAAACGATAAGGTGCGATCCACACCATCATCGCAAACAGTCCAGCCAGAATACCGATTAAACCGATAAACACATCGAGCCTTGCCCCGCCAAGGAACATCATCACCAGAACGGTAGATAAAATCACCACAATGGACCCCATGTCAGGCTGCATCAGTAACAATACTGCTGCCACACTTAAAAGCAGTAATGGCGAAAGGACCTTTAATAATGACGTATTTAACTGGCCATGATGACGCTGCAGATAATCTGCCACATAAATAATGGCAAACAACTTGATTAACTCAGCCACCTGAAGATTCACCGGCCCCAAAGGTAACCAGCGTGAGCTACCGTTCACTTCACGACCAACCCCCGGTATAAGCACCAGGACCAACAGTCCCACACCTACCATCAACAACATTGGCGCCATTTGTTGCCAATGAGATAAACGGATAGAAATAACACACCATGCAAAGAATAATCCCAGCATCGCAAAAGCGGCCTGACGGATAAAGAAATATAAGGGTTGGCCGGTTTTATTCTCAGCAATAGTAATTGATGCTGAACAGACCATAATAAGGCCAATAAGCAGCAAAGCTAATGTTGCCATTATTAGCTTGGAATCAAAGTGGGCACTTACACGACTCATGCCGCCAACTCCCTTACAGCCTGTTCAAATCGTTCACCGCGATCCACATAATTGGCAAACTGATCAAAGCTGGCACAAGCTGGAGATAACAATACTTGCTGGCCTGACTCTGCTGAACTGTTTGCCAGCTGTACAGCCGCTTTCATATCTGCAGCAAAATGTACCTGCACCGATTTCGGCACATTCCTGGCAATTTCTTCAGCAGACTGGCCAATTAAGATAATCGTACTGACATACTCGTTTAAGGTTGATGCCAATGGGGCAAAATTCTGACCTTTCCCTACACCACCTGCAATCAAGACGATCTTGCCATTGTCAGCCAGGCCTTCAATTGCTGCGATACTGGCACCTACATTGGTCGCTTTTGAATCATTGAACCAGCGCACACCATGTAATTCACGTACAAACCGACACCGGTGCGGTAAACCTTTAAATTCTCTTAATGCTTTGAGCATGGCATCCATGGGCAAGCCCATGACGGAGCCTAATGCCAACGCTGCCAAGGCATTAGCAATATTATGTCTGCCAGCAATTTTCATTTCACTGACCAGCATTAATGGCGCATCCCCTTCGGCTAGCCACAAATGGCCGCGCTGAGTAAGTACGCCAAATTCATAACCCTGTGATTCATGCAAACTGAAGCCAAGCTGATTACGCCCAGGAATTGCCATCGATGAAACGATAGGATCGTCGCGGTTGATAACCATGACACCATTTCCCTGATAAACCTTTTGTTTCGCCCGCTGGTAATCTTCAATTGAATCATAACGATCCAGATGATCGGCACTGACATTCAGAATCACCGATGCAAAAGCGTTCAGTGACTTTACGGTTTCCATTTGGAAACTGGATAATTCGAGTACATAAAAATCGGGGGCAGGATCAGTAAGCAGATCCAACGCCGGGATACCCAGGTTACCGCCAATAGCCACGTTTTTACCGGCCATTTTTGCCATCAATCCGACTAAGGTTGTGACGGTACTCTTACCATTTGAACCGGTAATCGCGATAATCGGCGCATTTGCATGCCGGGCGAACAACTCAATATCACCAACGATTTCAATACCTGCTTCATATGCCTGGCGAATTTGCGGTAATCGTGGGTCGACCCCTGGACTCAATACAATACTATCTGCACGCATCAGCCAATCGGCAGGAATACCTCCCGTTTTCACAACTACTTCCGGGAAGTCTTTTTGCAACGCGTTCAGGCAGGATGGCTTTTCACTGCTATCAATTACCGCCACCGCATTGCCCTGCTGCAATAAAAATCGAGCGCACGACAAACCAGTCTGGCCTAATCCAATGATCAGGCTGTAATGTGAGCTATGCTGTTGTAATTCTGCTGTCATCGTATTTTCAACGTCGCTAAACCGACCAATACCAAAAACACGGTAATGATCCAGAATCGAACAATAATGCGAGGTTCAGGCCAGCCCTTTAATTCATAATGATGATGAATCGGTGCCATTAAAAACACCCGCTTACCACGTAATTTATAGGATGCCACCTGAATCATTACTGATAGCGTTTCAATAACAAATACGCCGCCCATAATCAGCAACACCAATTCCTGACGTACTAACACCGCTACGGTTCCAAGCGCCGCCCCTAGTGCCAACGCCCCGACATCCCCCATAAATACTTGTGCCGGATAAGTGTTGAACCAGAGAAATCCTAATCCCGCTCCAACCATGGCCGCACAGAACACGGTTAATTCACCTGCTCCCGGTATATGCGGGATTTGTAAATAACGGGCAAACTCAAAGTGACCGGCAACATAACTGAATAAGCCTAATGCGGCGGCAACCATGACCGTTGGCATAATAGCCAAACCATCTAACCCATCTGTCAGATTCACAGCATTACTGCTGCCAACAATAACCAGATAGACCACCAGCAAATACCAGGCGCCTAAAGGAATAACGATTTCTTTAAAAAATGGCACGATAAGCTGTGTTTCAGCAGGTGTTTGCACTGTCATATAAAGAAATATGGCTGCGCCTAACCCGACCACGGATTGCCAGAAATATTTATATCGGCTTAACAATCCTTTCGGATCCTGACGAACCAGTTTGATATAGTCATCAATAAACCCGATGAGCCCAAACAGCAGCGTCACCAGCAAAACGACCCAGACATAACGGTTAGCTAAATCGGCCCACAGCAATGTGCTGACAGCAATGGCTACCAGAATCAATGAACCACCCATTGTTGGGGTGCCCGTTTTACTGAAGTGTGATTCAGGTCCATCATTTCTGACGACTTGACCGATCTGCCTGAAGCTCAAGTGACGAATCATTGTCGGTCCGACAATCAAGGCAATACCCAATGCGGTCATCACCCCGAGAATGGCGCGTAATGTCAGATATTGAAAGACATTAAAGCCGGTGTAATACTGGCTTAAATATTCACTCAGCATTAACAACATCAGGCTTCTCCTCCAACGGCAAGCGCATCCGCCAGCTGGTCCAGCTTCATAAAACGTGAACCTTTAATCAGACATGCCACATCCTTGGTTAGGATGCGTTTTAGTTCAGCTTCCAGTTCTGCTTTATCATTGAAATGCCTGGCGTTATCACCAAAGGCTGCTGAAGCCAGCTTACTTTGCTGCCCCACAGTGAATAATCTATTCACTCCCGCCGTTCTGGCATCACGACCCAATTGCTGATGAATGGACGTGCTTTCCGGTCCCAGCTCTCCAAAATCTCCCAATACCAGCCAATGTTCTCCGGGAAACTGCATTAACGTCTTTAACGCCTGGCGAAAGGAACCCGGATTAGCGTTATATGTATCATCAATTACTAATGCATTATTGACCGCCTGACGCAGTTGCAAGCGATGCGGCACTGATTTGATTGAGGCCAAACCTTTGACAATGGCTTCAGGAGCAATCTTCAAGGCTGAACACACGGCAATAGCCGCCAGTGCATTACTTACATTATGAATCCCGGGTAACGGTAAAAAGATAAAATGACAGACACCTTCCAGACGCACCATAAAGTGACTTCCGGTAATTGCTGGCTGTAGGTCAAGTGCTGCAATATCTGCCGGTTGCTGAAGACCGAACGTCAGGGACTGGCGGGCACCAAGTATGTGTTTCCATAAATCAACGTAGGGCATATCCGCATTAATGACGCCGATACCTTCCGCTTTAAGTCCGGCAAAGATTTCACCTTTTGCTTCAGCTATACCCTGTAATGATCCGAATCCTTCTAGATGCGCAGCCCCAACGTTATTTATTACCGCTACATCCGGTTCCGCCATGGCAACCAGAGTGGCTATTTCACCAGCATGGTTAGCGCCCATTTCGATGACAGCAAAATCATAATTTTCATTGAGCCGTGTCAGCGTAAGTGGCACACCCAGCTCATTATTCAAATTACCAGCTGTTGCTAAAACTTTTCCGCATTGCCCGAGAATGGAAGCGATCATTTCTTTAAGGGTTGTCTTGCCATTACTGCCTGTTACAGCAATGATTCTGGCCTGACTTTTTTCACGACACAATCTGGCAATTTGCCCATAAGCACTGATCACATTCTTCACTACAATCTGTGGTAATTCGCTGGGTATATATCGATTGACTAATGCCCCACAGGCTCCTGCCTTATAGGCTTGATCGATATAATCATGGCCATCTGTATTTTCTCCCGGCAATGCTATAAACAAATCACCTGCTTCAATTTTACGACTATCAATTTTGCTGCCCGTCATAATGGCATCATTGCCATGCAACTCTGCATTCAGCAGATCAGCAATTTCGGTCAGGCGAATGTTCCACGTCATACTGTTACCCTTGTTGCTGAATGGCGTTTCTGTAAGGCTTGCATAGCTATCTCATAATCATTAAAAGGTGTCTTCACACCGGAGACTTCCTGATACTGTTCGTGACCTTTTCCTGCAATTAACACCATGTCTTCCAGCGCGGAATCAAGAACGGCATACTCAATCGCCCGCTGTCTGTCTGCTTCAATATGAATGTCAGTACCTACAGGACAACCGGCCTGAATCTGTTCAATAATCTGCATGCTGCTCTCGCCACGCGGATTATCGTCCGTCAGCACGATTTTATCGGCCATCTCACTGGCGATTTGCCCCATCAATGGCCGCTTACCACTATCACGATCACCTCCACAGCCAAATACACACCACAGTCTGGAAGTGCTATCCATATGCTGTCGCATACCATGTAAAGCTTTGGAAAGTGCATCCGGGGTATGAGCAAAATCAATCACTACGGAAGGTTTCAGACTGCTCGCCAACAGTTGCATACGACCATTCACACCAACTAGTTGGTTGAGTCCCTGAGCAATTTCGCTCGCTGACCAGCCAAGTAGTGATAACACCGCGGCAGTTGCCAACATATTTTCGACATTGAATTTGCCGAGCAATCGACTTTGTATGGATAACTGTTGCTGCTGGATATGCAGGTTAAATTGCAAACCACGGGCAGTTGACGTTATATCGGTTGCATAAAGGTTTGCCTGCGCGTCTTTGCAGCTATATTCAATACATGTCATTTGATGATTATTGAGATATAGCAGCAAGGCCTGACCGAATTCATCATCTGCATTGACCACAGCAGCCTGTAGCGAAGTAAAGCTGAATAAACGTTGTTTAGCGGCAGCGTATTCCGCCATATTTTGGTGATAATCAAGATGATCGCGGCTTAAATTAGTCAGGATGCCGTAATTGATATCTACGAAATTCAACCGGCCTTGTTCCAGTGCGTGTGAAGAAGCTTCCAACGCAATATATTCAATTCCGGCATCGCGCATTTCCGCTAATGTGGCCTGTAAGGAAACCGGATCAGGCGTTGTCATGCCATTGTGTTTAAGCTCAGTTACTCTTCCACAGCCCAAGGTTCCAATCACACCACATGGCTGACCGGCATTTTCCAGTGCCTGTGCAATAAACTGGGTAACAGATGTTTTGCCGTTGGTTCCTGTGACCGCAATAACCGTCATAACCGCTGATGGATATTGATAAAAAGCAGCGGCCAGACGAGCTGTTTTGTCTTTTAAGTTAGTGACAGCAACCCTTTCAATATTCCGATCTTTCAGCTGTTTGCTGAGTTCTGGATCCAACGATAATTCAGCTGAATAACAGACCGCGGCAATACCTGACGCCATAGCCTGCCTGATATGCTGTTCACGGACTGTCGGGGTCGTCGCTAAGGCTATAAACAAATCACCCGGCTTAAGCTGGCGACTGTCCAGGCTCATGCCGGTGATTTCAGTAGTTGAAACCGTGTCACTTTCAACCAGACTCATTATGTCAATAAGGCGCATTTGATATTTCATTGATGCGCCACCTGTAATTGCGTTTGCGGAAGGGCATCCGGGGCGATATTCAATAACCGCATTGCTCCCACCATGACATCTGCAAATACTGGTGCCGCTACCGCACCGCCGTAATATTCTTCACCAGTAGGATTATCCACAACCACGACCATTGCCAGTCGGGGATTACTGGCAGGAATCAAACCAGCAAATAAAGATTGATATTCACTTTCGGTATACCCACCCGCCATGGCTTTTTTTACGGTTCCGGTTTTTGCAGCAACACTGTAATTTGGCACCGCTGCACGTTGTGCCGTTCCGCCTGGAAGCACGACCAGTTCCATCATGCCGCGAACGGTTTCCATCAGATCTTTGGAGAACACTCGACGGCCTTTAGGTGTTTTATCCTGTTTGATAAAAGTAACATCGCGCATGATGCCACCATTGCCGATAATGGTGTAGGCTCTGGCGAGCTGCAGGGTGTTGGTTGCCAAACCATAACCATAAGCGAGCGTTGCTCGATCCAGGGTCCGCCATGTACGCGGGTCCGGTAAACGCCCCATTGCTTCGCCGGGGAAATAGGCACCACTGTCAACGCCCATACCAAAACTGGCAAAATCCTGCCATAACGCCATCGGTTCTAGTTCCAGCGCAATTTTGCTGGCTGCCACATTACTGGACTTTTGAATCGACGTTGCCAGGTTGATGATGCCGTAATCGCGGAAATCGCGGATATTATGCCCACTGACCCGCATCGTGCCGGGGTGCGTATTGATCATGGTTGTAAGATCAAATTTGCCTGATTTCAAACCGCTCACCACCGTGAATGGTTTAACTGTTGAGCCGGGTTCAAACAAATCGGTAACCGCTCGGTTACGTAAATCAGTTGAGCGCACACCATTCCGGTTGTTCGGGTTAAATGCCGGCTGATTAACCATCGCCAGTACTTCCCCAGTCTGCACATCCAGAATAACCGCAGAACCAGATTGCGCCCCATGCTTTTCGACCGCATTTTTCAGTGCGTTATAGCTAAGGTATTGCAAGCGTAAATCAATACTCAACTGAATATTTTCACCGGCCTTGGCTGCGCGTATCGGATCGCCGCCCCCGACAAAATTGCCTTTACTGTCCCGCACCATTCGACGCAGTCCAGGTACACCCGTCAATAATGGTTCATAGGTTAGTTCAAGACCTTCCTGACCAATATCATCAATATTGGTAAAACCGACTACGTGGGCAGCGACTTCACCTGCAGGGTAATAGCGTTTGTATTCACGTTGCAGAGCTACACCGCCAATATTTAATTGTTTCACCTGCACGGAAATTTCGGGGGCTACCCGACGTTTTAAATAAAGAAATTCACGTTCGGGATTCTGATAAATCCGCTCACGAACGTTATTCACATCAATACCTAAAATGGAGGCCAGTTTTGCAAGTTGCGGATGATCTGGATCCGTGGCTTGTGGATTCAACCAGACGGAATGAACCGGCGTACTGATCGCCAGTGGTTCACCCTGACGATCGAGGATCATGCCGCGATGTGCCACAATCGGCACATTACGTAAATGGCGTGCATCACCCTGATTACGCAGAAAGTCTGGATTTAACACTTGAATATCTACCAGACGCCATAACAGTCCCAGTCCAATCAGAATAAAGGACAGCCTGACCAGATTCAGCCGCCAGCCGCCCGTTTGCTGATAACCTCGTTGCTGACGACGACTCATGGTTTGACCACCACAGTCTGTTCATTGTTGGGGACCTGCATATTCAGTCGGGTACGAGACTGAAGTTCTACACGAGCAGGGCTAGCCCAGGTACTTTGCTCGAGCAATAATTTCCCCCATTCTTCATTCAGTTGATCACGTCTGTTTTCCAACTGCTGTAATGCAACGAATTCACTACGCCCCGCATGCTTGGTGTAAACCACTGCAACGGATGAAACCAGAACCAGTAACGTCATCACCAGCACCGGAAAATCAATACGCATATGCTCAAAAAACGTTGGCCAGCTCATGCCAGTTTCTCCGCAACCCGCAACACGGCACTGCGCGAGCGAACATTCACTGATAATTCAGCTGCATCCGCTTTAATGGCTTTGCCGATAATTTTCAGACGGGGGTTTAATTGATCGGCGGTTATAGGGAAATGGGCTGGTAAATCATCGCCTTTAGCCTGATCACGGAAAAAACGTTTTACGATGCGATCTTCCAGCGAATGAAAACTGATAACGGCCAGTCTGCCGCCTACAGCCAGTACTTCCAATGCCTGTTCAAGCGCGCTGGTTAATTCTTCCAATTCACTGTTGATAAAAATACGGATGGCCTGAAAAGTCCGGGTCGCAGGGTGTTTGAACTTGTCCCGAGTTGGACTGGCCTTATCCACCAAATCAGCCAGTTGTTTAGTGGTGGTAATCGGTGTATGTTCGCGGGTTTCCACAATAGCGCTGGCAATACGTTTGCCATAACGTTCCTCGCCCAGTGTTTTGATTACCGTGGCAATTTCATTCATCTCGGCGCTGGCAAGCCATTCGGCTGCACTCATTCCGGAAGTCGGATCCATCCGCATATCCAATGGGCCATCATGTTGAAAACTGAATCCGCGATCAGCTTCATCCAGCTGTGGAGAAGACACACCGATATCCATCAAAATACCGTTTACATTTCCCTGCCACAGCCGTGAGTGAATAACGGTTGAAAGTTCAGAAAAAGCACAATGTTCAATGGCAAAACGTTGATCACTGGCCGCCAGCGCCTCGCCTGCTTTTACAGCAGCTGGATCACGGTCAAGGCCTAATAATCTGCCATTTTCAGAAAGTTTTTCAAGAATAGCTCGGGAATGTCCGCCACGACCAAACGTCGCATCCACATAAAAACCATCTGGCTGAATAAACAGCGCCTCGACGGTCTCTTTGAGAAGAACCGGTTGATGTGTTGGGAGTTGGTTCGTCATTACTCCTCCCTATATCGATAGCGTTTCGAGTTCAGCTGGCAGTATTGCGTCGAAGTCTTCCTGCAAACATTCGTCCATCAAGGTGTTCCAGGTTTGCTCATCCCACAGTTCAAACTTATTCCCCTGACCTATCATCACGATATTTTTATCTAATCCTGCAAATTCACGTAATTTAGCTGGTAATAAAATACGGCCATTACTATCCATTTCACATTCTGTGGCATATCCAAGCAGCATGCGTTTTAAACGACGAACCTGAGGATTCAAACTTGGTAATGCGGATAATTTTTGTTCAACTGCTTCCCATTCAGGCAATGGATATAGCTGTAAACAGTGATCTGAGTGATCGATGGTAATGACCAAACGGCCTTCGCAGCAGACATCAAGATGCTTACGGAACTTGGCAGGAATGGCCATCCGTCCTTTTGCATCCAGATTGAAAGTTGCTACGCCTCGAAACACTGTTCGTCCTCAAATTGAAGGATCCACAAAGATCCACTTTTCCCCACTTTCCGACACTATAGGAGTGCAACATAACGAAGTCAAGCACGAAAATTAAGTAAATCCTCTTTTTACGACAAGGACTTAGCGCATTTTCATAAAAGTGGGAGAAATGTGGATCAAGGTAAAAATGAGGACTTATTTCTTATCAAAAAACTGGCATCGGAAGTTAAAGTAGATTCTAGAATAAAGGCAGAATTTGACTCGCAGAAAAAATATTTTCAGATGGGTGAAACAGAAAAAGTTTGAGATGGCCGATAAGCCGGGTTCTGTCGTGGACAATCATTCATCTGGGACAGATGTCGCCATCTGCCTCAAGCAACCTACCCGGGAACCATGCGGGCCGCATGTCATGCCGAAGCATTTGTTCCTCTATTTGGTCTTGCTCCTGGTGGGGTTTACCATGCCACTTCTGTTACCAGAAGCGCGGTGCGCTCTTACCGCACCCTTTCACCCTTACCTGAACTTTCGTTCAGGCGGTTTACTCTCTGTTGCACTGGCCGTGGACTTACGTCCCCCAGGTGTTACCTGGCACCTTACCCTGTGGAGCCCGGACTTTCCTCACTCTGAATCCTTACGGACATCAAGCGCGATTGTCTGGCCATCTCAACTTACCATTTTACCGGAGCAGCTTTATTTTTGCTGAAGTTTCAACGCCATGTCATAGGCTTTATTTTTTTTGATACCCAGAATGGACGCTGTGATGCTCGCTGCTTGTTTTAAAGGCACTTCGTTAAGCAAAATTTGTAACACCCGAGCCTGCTCCGTTTCATCGGTGTCAGCCACCGTAGATTCTCCTTCAACAAGCAAAACTATTTCACCTTTTTGATGATTGGTATCCATGATGACAATCTCAACCAATTCCGCTAATGGCAGCGTAACAATGGTTTCAAACATTTTTGTCAGTTCACGTGCCAAACAGGCTTTACGCTCCCCTCCAAATACGGCCAGCATATCCTGCAAGCAACCGACCATCCTTTTAGGACTTTCGTAAAAAATCATCGTCCGCGGCTCGCTCACAAGCTTTTCCAAAGCCTGGCGGCGAGCAGTCACTTTCGGTGGCAGAAAACCTTCAAAAGTAAAGCGTTCAGCAGATAATCCAGAAGCGGATAAGGCGGTGATAACGGCACAGGCACCAGGAATAGGAACGACCTTAATACCCTTTTCACGTGCCATATTGACTAACCGAAAACCCGGATCGCTGATTAATGGTGTGCCAGCATCAGAAATCAGTGCAATTGAATTACCATCCACTATTTTTGATAACAATAATTCACTGCGCTGCTGCTCATTATGTTCGTGTAATGAAATAGTTGATGTTTCGATACCATGATGTTGCAACAGAAATTTGCTATGACGAGTGTCCTCAGCGGCAATTAAATCGACTGAAGACAGAACGTCAATAGCGCGCGCTGAAATATCGGCGAGATTGCCGATTGGCGTGGCAACAATATAAAGTGCGGCTGTGGCGTCTTTCACGGCGTATATCCTGAAAAGAAATATTGATTCTGGTCGTAATATACGCGAACAGGTAAGATGATGCCTTCTCCGAACTAAATTTGATGTAGCTTATGACGCAACGATTTTCCGCCCTGCTTATATTGTTGACCTTACTGACATTATCAGCCTGTCAGCCGATATCTATGGAAACAAAACCATCAGCTCCTGATATGACGTCCTTGGTATCCGAGGCAGAAAAACAAGGCGATTATGCAGTGGCCGCTGAACAATATATAGCCAAAGCGGCGGAATCAGAAGGCGCACTCAAATCAGCATTTCAATATCGCGCTGCAATGATGCACTATGAATTAGGTGAGTTGGCAGAAGCAGAAGCTCTGCTCGCTGAAACCAACCTGCAGCAACTGACATCACGTGAACAACTTACAGCGAATCTGTTACGTGCCGATATTGCGCTTTTGGATCTGGATGGCCTAAGTGCATTACAACATCTGGATAAAGTAGACTTTGATTCCGCCAATGCAGCTCAACAAAAACGTATTCTGGAACTGCGGATAACAGCTTATGATCTGACTGAAAACTGGTTGGAAAAAGCCTTGGCACATATCCGACTGGATCCAATGCTGGCGGAGAATGATCGTGAAAATAATCATTTAGCATTGTGGCAGACATTGATGAAAATGACACCACAGGCTTTGGATTTATATAATCCCGGTCAGCCTCCGGCGGAAGATAGTGGCTGGTTTGCCTTGGCCTATGCTGTTAAAGCCTATGAAAATAATCCAGAAGCAATGGAAGTTGCCATTGAAGATTGGGAATTCAGCTATCCAAATCATCCAGCCAACGTCGAACAACTGAAGAAATCGATTAAAACGCCTATTCGCCTTCCTGAGCAACTGGAATTGATTGGAATTTTATTGCCTGAGTCCGGTCCTGCAGCAAATGCCGCCCAGGCAATCCGTCAAGGCATCATTGCGGCACATTTTAATGCCCGTTCCAACGTTCGCTTGCAATTCTATGATGTTCGCACCGGTAATAAGCCTGACTCTAACAATGTTATCTCACAGTATGAAAAAGCGGTGGCGGACGGGGCCAATATTATTATTGGACCGTTAGATAAGGTATCAGTTGAATTACTGGCAGCACATCAGACCTTATCAGTTCCGGTATTAGCACTGAATCGAATCAGTCAATCCAATGATCATTCAAATTTCTTTCAATTTGCTCTGGCACCAGAAGATGATGCACGTAGCCAGGCTGAGCATGCTAATAAAATGGGATATAAACGGGCCATCGTGTTGAGCCCCCGCAGTGACTGGGGTGACAGGGTGGCAGCCGCTTTTGCCGAAGAATGGCAAACCTCAGGCGGCCAGCTGGTTACCCGTGCAAAATATGATGAAGCAGAGAATGACTATTCGCATATCCTGACACCAATCCTGGGAGTCGAAAGCAGTAATCAGCGTTATCAGAACCTGCGACGCACATTAGGACAATCTCTGGAGTTTGAACCGAGAAGACGCCAGGATGTCGATTTTCTGTTTATGGTCGGCAGACCTTTGAAAGCACGTCAGCTGGTAACGCAACTTCGTTTCCATCGTTCAGGTCAGTTACCGATACTTGCCACCTCACATGCGTACGGTGGTGAAGCGAATGCCCAGCAAGACATTGATTTGAATGGTTTGATTTTTACTGATATTCCCTGGATGTTTACGGAACAGTCGGAACAAGATCCTGCCTATTCAGCTGTTCGTCGGCAAGCGAGTGGTGATATAGGCTCATTCATGCGTTTGGCCGCGCTGGGTGTTGATGCTTATAGAATGATTCCTTTCCTGACCGCCATGAGTAGCTCTGAAGATGAAAAATATCAGGGAGCGACCGGTGAACTGACAATTAATGAGCAAGGTCAGATTGAACGTTTGATGCCAATCGCCACTATCCGCAACGGCTTGATTGAACCGCTACAAAGAGATTAAGGGCGAATGGCAAAACATCTCCAGTCTGGAAAGCAGGCGGAGCAATTAGCTTGTGATTATTTACAACAGCAAGGTTTAAAGCTGATTCAGCGTAACTTTCATTGTCGTCGTGGTGAAATTGACCTGATAATGCAGGATGAACAAACCCTGGTTTTTGTTGAAGTTCGATATCGCCGCAATCACTCACATGGTGGCGCGCTGGAAAGTATTACAAGCTTTAAACAATCACGTATCATCATCACAGCTCAACATTATTTAATGCAATCCGGATGGTCACACAATTGCCGCTTTGATGTCATCGCCATCACTGCCGGCACAGCAGATAAAATTGTGTGGATTCGGGATGCATTTCAACTAAACTAAGCAACACTTTTATCTGCGCTCATTCAACGAGGAACAAATCCATGTACCAAATTAGACTGGTTTTTATGTTACTGATACCCATAATGTTGTTGCAAGCCTGCGCGGCTGTTGTGGTCGGTGGTGCAGCAACCACTGCAGCGGTCGCCTATGATCGCCGAACAGCTGGAGCAGTTTTAGACGATCAAACTATTGAAGCAAAAGCCAAATATGCCATTTTTCAGGATAAAGACATTCACAGCCAAAGTAACATTAACGTGACCAGTTACAATGGCTTTCTGTTGCTGTCTGGTGAAACGCCTACTGAGGCTCTCAAGCAAAAAGCTGAAAACCTGGTTAAAGATATTCCGAAAGTACGTAAGGTGTTTAACGAGCTGGCTATCTCTGGCCCGAGTGCGTTAACTTCACGCAGCAGTGACAGTTGGATCACTACGAAAGTAAAAACCAAAATGACCCAGGATGAAAATGTTGATCCTTTCTTTGTCAAAGTCGTGACTGAACGCGGTGTTGTTTATCTGATGGGTAAAGTTACCCGTGAAGAAGCTGACCAGGCCGTTGCTGTTACACGAACGACTAAAGGTGTTTTACGAGTAGTGAAAATTTTTGAATATATAGATTAACTGTCAGATTGAAGAAAAGCCCCTCTCGCAGGGGCTTTTTTTTAAAAAGGTTTCACCACAGCCAGAATCATCACGGCAATCAAAATTAATACCGGCATTTCGTTAAACCAGCGGTAAAACACGTGACTACGTTGATTGTTATCCGCAGCAAATTGTTTGAGCATGCGACCACACATTCCATGATAAACAAACAGTAACAACACCAGCGTCAGTTTAGCGTGTAACCAGTACATAGTTTTTAATTGTTCCAGCGTGTAATAACTCATTAACCAGATACCTAATAACAGGGCAATAACAGCACTTGGTGTCATGATGCCCCGGTATAATTTTCGCTCCATGATTTTAAACCGTTCGTTACCAGCCCGGTCATCGCACATGGCGTGATAGACAAACAACCTTGGCAGATAAAATAAAGCGGCAAACCAGGTGACAACAGCCATTAAATGAAACGCTTTTACCCACAACATCTGCAATGACTCCTTATTTGAAATAATGATAGTATCAGTCTTACTATAAACAGGAGACCACCAATGTCGGAGGAACGCAGATATTTCAGTCGCATTCCATTTGCTGCTAACGCACATGTCATTGCGCCCCATGGTGATGTCTATTTAAATTGTACGGTTATTGATATCTCGCTGAATGGATTATTGATTGCCCGTCCGGACAATTGGTCAGCAAAGTTGGCTGATGTCTTTAATGTTGATCTATTGCTCGAAAATGCTCAAATTGTGATTAAGATGCAGGCTGAGGTAGCGCATATGGATACACAGAGTATCGGCTTTCACTGCCAGCTGATTGACCTTGACAGTATTACCCATTTAAAAAAGCTGGTTGAACTGAACCTTGCCGATGAAGGCTTATTGCATCGGGAGTTATCCGCCCTGCTGGACATGCCGGATAACTAGAACCAATAATGATCACTGCCAGCCTTCTTTAAGCGCCTCAATAGCCTGTTGTAAATGATGCACGGCTATCACTTTCAAACCTGAAATCGACTTACGCGGTGCATTGGCAGCGGGCACCAAGGCCACTTTAAAGCCGTGTTTACCCGCATCGCGGATTCGTTCTTCGCCTGCCTGAACCGGACGAATTTCCCCCGTTAATCCGACCTCTCCGAAGACCACCCAGTCTTGTGGAATCGCTTTATTACGCAAACTGGAAATAACGGCTGTTAATACCGCCAGATCGGCACCGGTTTCACTGAGTTTAACGCCACCCACCACATTGATAAAGACATCCTGATCATGACAGGTAATACCGCCATGGCGGTGCAAAATAGCCAGTAACATCGCCAGACGGTTTTGTTCCAAACCTACTGAGACACGTCGCGGATTACCCAATGGACTTTCATCGACCAATGCCTGCACTTCCACCAGCATCGGACGACTGCCTTCGCGAATCACTGTGATCATGCTGCCGGGAACGGCCTGTTCTCCACGAGACAAAAAGATGGCTGATGGATTACTGACTTCCTTCAATCCAAGTTCAGTCATCGCAAATACGCCCAGCTCATTAACCGCACCAAAGCGGTTTTTGACTGCACGTAAAATACGGAACCGTGTTGAGCTGTCGCCTTCAAAATACAACACGGTATCGACCATATGTTCCAGAACGCGTGGTCCTGCCAATGCACCCTGTTTGGTGACATGGCCCACCAGAATCATGGTGATACCGCTGGATTTGGCAAAGCGAACTAATTGCGCTGCACTTTCACGCACCTGCGCCACTGTTCCGGGTGCCGATTGCAACAATTCGGTAAACACCGTTTGAATCGAATCAATAACCATTACCTGCGGTTGACGCTGCTGGGCAATCGCCATCATCTGTTCTGCATGGGTTTCCGCCAGTAAATCCACTGGGGTTTCCTGCAATTGCAAACGCTCAGCCCGCAGTCTAATTTGCTGCAGGGATTCTTCACCACTGATATAAAGTGGGTTGATACCACTTAACTCGGCCATACTGGCCATGGCCTGCAATAGTAAAGTCGACTTACCAATACCGGGGTCACCGCCTATCAACACAACAGAACCTGTAACCAGGCCACCGCCCAGCACGCGGTCCAATTCAGGCAGCCCAGTAGACCAGCGGACAGCCTGTTCAGAAGTAATGGTTTTTAATGCCTGAACCGTGTTTTGTTGCTGCCCTGCATAGCCAGTATGTTTATTCAGTGTAGCGGATGGTTTAACACCGCTCTGTACTGATTCCTCAAGATTGTTCCAGGCACCGCAATCGGAACAGCGACCAGCCCATTGCGGTGTCTGCGCACCACATTCACGACAGACATAAACTCTCTTGGCTTTAGCCATTCAAATATTCTCTTTGAACCCTGGGTGTCACACAGGTCAGTAATTCATATGGAATCGTTCCGGCTTTTTCGGCTAACCATTCAACCGTCACCCCATCTGCTCCCCAGATTATTACTTCGTCATCTAATTGTGCTTGCGGACAATCATTCAGGTTGATACAAATTGTATCCATTGAGACACGACCTATAATGGGGGTGTATTGGCCACGAATCATCACAGTTCCAGCGTTGGACAAATGGCGACTATAGCCATCTCCATAGCCAATACTGACGACTCCCATACGCATAGGCTTGTCTGCTGTCCACTGCCCGCCATAACCGACTTGATCACCGGGCTTTAACTGCTGAGTAGCTATCAGTTTGGAGACCAGTTGCATTACCGGTTTCAATCTCAGATCTGCGCCTGACTTGTCAGCAAACGGTGATGCACCATAAAGCATCAGTCCCGGTCTTACCCAATCATAATGCGATTCTGGCAGACTGATAATGGCTGCTGAATTGGCCATACATACTGGTAATCCAGTGCTTTCAGCTAGTTTATGCATAATAGCTAACTGCTGTTGATTTCGTAAATCATCAAGTAAATCTGAGTTGGCAAAATGGCTCATCAAACCATACTGCTCAACCAAATCTTTTCGCTTTTCAAGCTGGTGAATAATTTGTTGAATAGCCGGTTCAGGTAATCCCAGCCGGTGCATTCCGGTTTCCAGCATTAACCAAATAGCGGGTAACGGCCGGTTGATTCCGGCGTTAATAAGCGAATCAAGATGCTGTTGCTGATGGAGCACCGCTGTTAAGCCATAATCTGAAACCAAATGCCACTCTTCAGTACTGCTGACACCTTCAAATATGGTAATCGGCTGTTGAAAGCCATTTTGCCGAAGAGCTAACGCTTCGCTTAATCGTGCCACCGCAAAAGCATCACTTTGGTTTAAAGCTTTGGCAATTTTAATAAACCCATGTCCATAGGCATCGGCTTTAATCACCGACATCACTTTACTATCTGGGGCGTATTGACGAACTTGCTGCAGATTATGTTTCAGTGCTGCCAGATCGATTCGGGCAAACGGATAACGACTCACGATTCATTATCACCGTAATCTTGATAATAAGCAGGGGCAAAATTTTCAAACCGGGTGTATTTGCCCTGGAAGGTTAACGCCACCGTACCGATCGGACCATTACGCTGTTTACTGATAATGATCTCCGCTTTACCCTTTTCTGCAGAATCTTCGTTGTAAACTTCATCACGATAGATAAATACAATGATATCGGCATCCTGCTCAATCGCTCCTGACTCACGCAAATCCGACATAACCGGGCGTTTATTCGGCCGCTGCTCGAGTGAACGATTCAGCTGAGACAAAGCAATAACCGGCACATTTAATTCTTTGGCCAGTGCTTTTAATGAACGGGAGATTTCAGAAATCTCGTTGGTACGGTTTTCAGCCTGTCGGCCATTGGAACTGCCACTCATTAGCTGCAGGTAATCAACAATGATAAGACTAAGGCCATGCTCACGTTTTAAACGTCTTGCCCTGGCCCTGAGTTCAGATGGTGTTAACCCACCGGTATCATCAATAAATAACGGTGCTTCATTTAATAACGCTATTGCCGATGTCAGTCGTGGCCAGTCATCATCATTCAATCGACCGGTACGTAAACGATGCTGATCGATACGGCCTAATGATGACAACATACGCATAGCTAGTGAGTCAGCAGGCATCTCCATACTGAATACCGCAACGGGCTGTTTACTGTGAATCGCGGCATTTTCAGCAATATTCATGGCAAAGGTGGTTTTACCCATCGATGGACGGCCCGCGATAATGACCAAATCAGCAGGCTGTAAACCTGAAGTCTGATCATCAAAATCAATAAAACCGGTCGGTAATCCGGTGATACCACTATCCTGTTCAAACAGCGTATCAATTTTATCAACGACTTTACTCAGGACATCTTTGACCTGAATAAACCCGCCGCCACGTTTTGCACCTTTTTCAGCGATTTCGAAAACGCGACGCTCAGCGGTGTCGAGCATTTCTTCACTATTTCGCCCTTCCGGCGTAAAGGCCATATTGGCAATATTATTACCAATCTGAATCAGCTGACGCAGAATCGAACGTTCACGCACGATTGAAGCATACGCTTTGATATTGGCTGCACTGGGAGTATTGCGCGCGAGGGCGCCAAGATAAGCGAGTTCACCGACTTTATCGAGCTCGCCACGTTGATTATGCCATTCGGCCAGCGTGATGACGTCAACCGGATTAGCCTGTTCCATTAACTCGGCGATGCCGCGGAATATAAGCTGATGATCGTGGCGGTAGAAATCCTGCTCGACCAATAAATCAGAAACCTGCTCCCAGGCACTGTTATCAAGCATTAGTCCGCCCAACACTGATTGTTCAGCTTCAACAGAATGCGGAGGGACCTTCAGGGCCTGAGTTGCGCTGTCTTGATAGCTTTCTGGATAAGTTATCTGTTCCACAGCAATTGTCCAAGCTGATTAAACAAGCATTTGATTCAATATACCTGAATCACAAAAATAACAGGGGCATAGATTTTACTATGCCCCTGTCGTTCAAACTTCTTACTCTTGTTCTTGCGCTTTAGCGATCGCTTCAGCTTCTTCACGTGAAGCTTCACGTGCTTTACGCGCTTCTTCTGCAGCAGCAATGGCTGCAAGTTCAGCTTCTGAAGTGATATTTACTTTCACACTGACGACAACATCAGCATGCAATTGCACATCAATGTTGTATTCACCTGTGTGACGCAAAGGACCTGTTGGTAAACGAACTTCGTTACGATCTACATCAGCACCTTTTGCATTTACCGCATCAGCGATATCCGCAGCAGTGACTGAACCGAACAGTTTACCTTCAACACCAGCATTAGCCATGATATCAACATCACCAGCTGCAACCAGTTTTTTCTCACGTTCTTGAGCTGCAGTAAGTAATTTGGCCGCCGCCGCTTCTAATTCAGCACGACGTTCTTCAAATTTTTCTCTGTTATTCTTGTTGGCAGGCAATGCCTTACCAGCAGGAACCAGATAGTTGCGACCATAGCCAGCTTTAACGCTCACTTCGTCACCCAAATTACCAAGCTTTTGAACTTTTTCCAGCAAAATTACTTGCATCGTTCTAACCCTCATTCGCAGTCAAAGACTGCTTATAAATAACCGCATTACGCTATTGAGCGTTTGCGAAAATTAAACCATTGTTCCAATACACCCAGTGAGGCGGTCAAAATCAACATCTGCGGCAGCATAAGCACCATCAGCACATACATAACCACTAACCAGGCCACCGATTTCTGTTTAGTCCGAACGATTGCATGGGCTACCGCAATACCCTGTATTGCAAACAGCACCAGCAGGACCGGTAAACAATCTATCAATAGCGTCAGCGAGCTGGCTATTGGTGTTAATGACAAGCCCATCAGCACCGCGGTGATTATTGCCAGCGTTTTACCCAACGAAATCTGAGTAAATTCACTGCCAAAAGCACCTTCGTTATAAAGCGCAGCTTGCCACGCACGACCAATCAAAATACCCAGAATAATATTAACGCTAACTGCAGCGGCCATTAACCCCGTCATCATGCCGGCCATTTGGACCAGGAAGTTTTGGGTGTCTGCCGCATTCAGTTGCCATCCAGATTGCTCTGACAGTAATTGAACGAATGGTGTCAACATTTCCTGCCACCATAATGCCGGACTGGACAGGAAAACATGTGCTATCAGTACGACCAGGACACCTGCACCGGCTGCGGCTAAAAGTGCCCGCTCCAGTGATCGACTGTATCCTAATACCAGCGTCACCAAATAAGCCGGTAACCAACTGGTCAGCAATAGTGCCAGAGCAATCCAGATCTGACCTAAAAGCAGTCCGGCTACAATAGCAAATACCACCAATGTTGCCGCCATTACCCGTAGTCCTTCTTTAGGACCTACACGTAAAGTGGCTAACACAATTACCCCGCTAGCGAGATAATTCAGTGGTGGTAGCAACATTGCAGCAACCGATAGCAAAGCCGCTGCAAATGCAGCTTGCCAGCGACCTTTCATTGCAAAATCAGCTATACCGCGCAACATATTATTTTGATCTTAACCTTACAACTGGGAAGCTGAATTACTTGTGCATATCACAGTAAGGCAGCAATGCCAGAAACCGTGCACGTTTTACACAAGTTGACAGCTGACGCTGGAAACGAGCTTTTGTACCGGTAATACGACTTGGGACGATTTTACCTGTTTCAGTAACGAAATTTTTAAGCAGGTTTACGTCTTTATAATCAATTTGTTTCACACCTTCGGCAGTGAAACGACAAAATTTTCTACGTCTGAAAAAACGTGCCATCGTGATATCTCCTGATTAGGCTTGTGAAGCGGGTTTTTCGTCGTCTTTGCGCATCATCGGCGAAGCTTCAGTAACAGCTTCGTCCATGCTGACAACCAGGTGACGAATAACGGCATCATTGAAACGGAACGCAGTGGTGACTTCATTCAATTGCTCAACATCACATTCAACATTCATCAACACGTAATGTGCTTTGTGAACTTTGTTGATTGGATAAGCTAATTGACGACGACCCCAGTCTTCCAGACGGTGAACCTGACCACCAGCAGTAGTCAATGTTTGGGTATAGCGCTCGATCATGCCGGGCACTTGTTCGCTCTGATCAGGGTGGACCAGAAACACGATTTCGTAATGTCTCAATTTGAGCTCCTCACGGTTTATACAGCTTGCTGAAAAATTTCAGAAAGCAAGGAGTTTTACCTATGAAAGGCAATCTAACATTTTACTTTATTTTACTACCTGCTCACAAGCGTCGTTGACGATCCGCTTCAAATAAGCAAACACCAGCGGCTACAGATACGTTGAGACTTTCGGCACCACCTTGCATGGGAATGTGTATAACCTGATCACAGTGGTCTCTGGTTAAACGACGGATGCCCTGACCTTCGGCGCCAAGGATAATCGCTAAAGGTCCTTTAAGATCTGCCTGATACAGACTCATTTCGCTATCACCTGAGGTGCCCACTAACCAGATACCCCGTTGCTGCAAATCTCTTAACACGCGCGCAAGATTAGTGACCTGAATAAAGGGTAAGCGTTCAGCAGCACCACTGGAAATTTTAATTGCGGTCGGCGTCAAACCAGATGCACGATCTTTGGGTGCAATCACCGCATGTGCTCCGGCCGCTTCTGCCGTTCGCAGACAAGCGCCAAGATTATGCGGATCCTGAACACCATCCAGAATTAATAGAAATGGCGTTTGCTGCAAATTATCCAGCAATACATCCAAATCTGTTTCATCAAGAATAGCCAACGGATGACAACGGGCAACACAGCCCTGATGTCGATTTTCCGGAACCATATCATCCAGTTGCTGACGCTGGGTTTTATGTAAACGTATTCCCAAATCACCCGCTAGCTTATATATAGTTTCAACACGTTGATCATGTCGCTCATCCGAAATCCAGATTTCGGCCACGCGTGAAACAGGCGACTCTAGAGCCGCCTGTACTGCATGCAAACCAAAAATCAGGTCTTGCGATGGTGCCTGGTTTCTATCTGATGTGCCTTTACGGCGTTTGGTAGGCTTCAGCTTCCTGTCCCTCTACAATAGGTTTTACAATTATTTCCACACGACGATTCAACTGTCGCCCGGCTTCGGTATCATTTGTGGCACGCGGTTCAAGTTCACCACGTCCCATTGGTACCAGACGTTCTTTCAGCACACCTCGTGCCGCAAAATAGTTGGTTACGGATTGGGCTCTACGTTCAGAAAGTTGCTGGTTATAATTTTCTGACCCTTTGCTGTCTGTATGTCCGATGACATGAATTATGGTCTTGGGATAACGCTGCAGCACATCAGCGACTTTATTCAACGTCGGTTCAAACGCGGGTTTGATGGCTGAGCTATCAAAATCAAAAGATACTTCGTTTGAAATATCAATTTTCAATGATTCGTCCTGCAGTTGCTGAATTTGCAATTCATTACGGGCTTGTTCCTGAGCCAACGCCTCATTCATTTCACGTTGCTGGTTATCCATATAACGTCCCACACCGGCACCGGCCAGCGTACCGACAGCAGCACCGGCTATTACGCCACCGGCACCATCATCAATGGCATATCCGATAATTGAACCGGCAGCCGCACCAATTGCTGCACCTCTTTTAGTTCGCATATTGGGATCGTCTGCCGCACAGCCTGACAAAATGATCGCCGATGATATGGCTGAGACTAATAAGATTTTTTTCATTGTTATGACTCCTCACTATTGCGTAGCATTCTAGACCCTAAGCGATATGCTGACTATACTTGTTTTCTAACTTCCTATGCGAGAAACAGTGCTCATGGATCGTGAATTTATTGCTGTCAAAATTGCCATTTTGACGATTTCTGATACCCGCACAGAAACCGACGACATATCCGGTAAAACGTTAAAAGACCGCTTGCTCTCTGCGGGTCATGAACTTGCCGACAAACAGATTGTTACTGATGATATTTATCAGATTCGCGCCATTGTTTCGCGATGGATTTGCGATGAGCAGGTTGATGTCATTATCACTACCGGCGGCACCGGGCTGACCGGAAGAGATGGCACCCCGGAAGCCGTTCAGGTACTGTTTGATAAAGAAATTAATGGGTTTGGTGAGCTGTTCCGACAAATCTCTTATGACGTTATCCGCACATCAACCATACAATCAAGAGCCATCGCCGGCGTAGCAAATGGTACGTTTATCTTTTGTCTTCCGGGGTCATCCGGCGCGTGTAAAACGGCTTGGGATGACATTCTACAACATCAGCTGGATGTCCGGCACAGGCCTTGCAACTTTGTTGAACTGATTCCTCGATTGCGCGAAAAATGATTAATCTGCAATTATTTTCCACGGCTGGATGCCATTTATGCGAGCTTGCAATTGAACAGGTCATTACGCTCGCCATCGCCGAACAGATAAATTTACATGTCGTTGAGATCGGTGACGATGATGATCTGGTAGAACAATATGGCGTTCGCATTCCAGTCATCAAGTTTTCTGATAACAGTGAAATAAACTGGCCATTTAATCAAAATGATATTCTGCAGAAAATTGCCTGGGAGACTACGGAACTTTAACGCTTATTTCATCTCTTAATTTAACTGTTAAGTTAACTGCATCGGAGCCAATGAATGAAAGCGTTGATCTGGCCTTTTTTAGTATTTTGGTCTGTTTCCGCACCATTAATTGCTGCTGAATTTCCAGCGATTCCCGGAAAACGTTTCGATGTTGGCGGCTATCAGTTGCACATTAATTGTACTGGCTCCGGCAGTCCCACTGTTATTGTGGATGTTGGTCTTGGCGATGATTCCACTGACTGGCAGCTTATACAGCAAGCCGTTTCAAATCATTCAAAGATATGTGTTTTTGATCGACCGGGTTACGGTTGGAGTGATTTTGGTCCATCGCCAAGAACCAGTAACAGAATTGCCGATGAATTAGAGACATTACTTGAACAGGCCGATATTCCTCCGCCATATATACTGGTGGGCCATTCATTTGGTGGATACAACATCCGTATTTTTGCAGCGAATAACCCTCAGATGGTCGCGGGCATGGTGCTGGTTGATGCCTCTCATGAAGATCAATACAAACAATTTCAAATCAAACTACCCAACAATTTCAATCGACGTGGCACCATCATGATTTTGCCGAAATCCACGGATAGTATGGCACATGCGAATAAACCTCCAATATTACGTGAACGTGCCTTTCATGCCGCCAGAGCAGAAATTTCAGCTCTGGATGAAAGTTCAGTGCAATTACAGAAAAATTCAGCTTTACCGGTCGTACCATTAATCGTAATCAGCCGTGGAAAACCAGAGTGGTATGGTGATTTAAGCCAACAGCAACGTGAAAAAACCTGGATTACTTTGCAACAGGATTTGTCGCGTTTATCTCCTATCAGTACACATATGTTTGCCCATCAAAGTGGTCATGCTATTCCTCATGAACAGCCTGAGATTATTATTGAAGCCATTGAACAAATAGTGAGTCAGGTGCACGCCCGCAACACCCTCTAAAAACAGTTATACTGGTTGCTTTTTTTCAGCTGGATAACATGACTGTTCTTTACATTGATTCGGATGCGGCGTTAACACAATTTTGCCAGGATATTCAGGACAGCCATTGGCTGGCTATCGATACAGAGTTTCTGCGTGAAAAAACCTACTACCCCCAACTATGCCTGATCCAGATTGCCAACGATGATGTTATTGCCTGTGTTGATCCTATCGCTGTAAAAGATCTGACACCATTACTTGATCTACTTTATCAACCGCAAATAACCCTGGTGTTTCATGCTGCACGACAGGATCTGGAGCTACTGTATTTGTTAAAAAATGCACTTCCACAAAACCTGTTTGATACGCAGTTGGCCGCGACTATTCTGGGTGATGGTGATCAGATTGGATATGGCAACCTGGTTAAGCAGCGACTCAATGTCAATCTGGATAAAGCGCATTCCCGTGCGGATTGGACACAGCGACCTTTAAGCGCTGAACAACTGGAATATGCTGCTGATGATGTGCGTTATCTGCGTGAACTTTATCATCAGATGTCTGCCGATTTGGAAAAGCAGCAACGCACTGAATGGCTCAAAGAAGATTTTTCAGCCCTTGCTAACGCTGATAATTATATTGCAGACCCTGAAACCATCTGGCGCAAAATCCGTGGGGCAGGTAAATTGAAGGGCGTTCAGCTGGCCATACTTCAACAACTGGCAGCATGGCGTGAACAACGGGCAATCGATCGTGATCGCCCGAGACGCTGGATAATCAAAGATGAAGTCATGTTGGATCTGGCACGATTTGCACCGGAAAAGATAGAAAAACTCAGTCAGATTCGCGGTCTTGAAGCCCGGGATATTGAACGTAATGGCCGGGCCATTATTGACGTAATCAGTAAAGCCAAACAAACGCCGCCTGAAGCGTGGCCGATTTTACTTAAACCTGAACCACTGAGTAATCAACAGGAAGCTCTGATTGATGCACTGATGGCTTTATTACGTAAATTCTGTGATGAACAATCCGTCACGCCCATTGCTGTTGCCAGTCGTAAAGATATAGAAAAGCTTGTTCGCGGTGAAACCGAACTGGCTTTATTACAAGGATGGCGTTATCAGATTGTGGGACATCACCTGACTGCATTTATTGACGGTCATTTGTCTGTCACGGCTGATATACAACAGATTCATACAAAAGAGGTATAAATAAAGATGTCGGTACTTATCTGTGGCTCATTTGCCTACGACAATATTATGGTGTTTCCGGATCAATTCAAAAATCACATTCTGCCCGACAAAGTGCATATGTTGAATGTAGCGTTTCTGGTGCCGGAGTTACGTCGTGAGTTTGGTGGCTGTGCCGGCAATATCGCTTTTAATATGAAAATGCTGGGTGATGAACCGGTACCGATGGGAACAGTCGGCAGTGATTTTGGTACGTATGCCGCATGGATGGATAAATTTGCCATCAATCGCCGGCATGTACATGTCAAAGACGATCATTTCACAGCACAGGCCTATATCACCACTGATATTGATGATAATCAGATCACCGCTTTTCATCCCGGAGCCATGAACCTGGCCCATGAAACTAAAATCACCGAAGCGCAAAATATCAGGCTGGGCATTATCGCTCCGGATGGTCGTGACGGTATGATTCAACACGCTCAGCAATTTGCGGATGCCGGCATTCCATTTATTTTTGATCCGGGCCAGGGGTTGCCGATGTTTGATGGCGAGGATTTGCTGCAATTTGCCCGGCAGGCAACCTATATCGCCTTGAATGATTATGAAGCGCAGTTATTTGAAGATAGAACCGGCCTGCCACCCGGAGAAATTGCCAAACAGGTTGAGGCGCTTATCATTACTCGTGGCGCCCAGGGATCGCATATTTATACCGCGGGAAAACGTATTGATATACCCTGTGCCAAAGCCGAAAAAGTCGTGGATCCAACAGGTTGCGGCGATGCATATCGTGCCGGATTATTACATGGCATTTTGCACGGCAAGGATTGGGAAATGACTGGACGTATTGCGTCATTATTAGGTGCCATCAAAATTGAACAGCATGGCACTCAGAATCATCAATTTACCGCTGAAAGCTTTGCTGCACGATTTGAACAAAACTTTGGCATGACTTTAAGTTAGATTTTGTATAAAGCTCTGAGACTGCCCACAGCAGTTTCAGAGCAAATAATGACAAAGCTGTAATACCATCGCGGCAAAAACTCCGGCGATTACATCATCCAGCATAATGCCAAAACCACCATGTAACTTGCGGTCGGCCAATGAAATCGGCCATGGCTTCCAGATATCAAATAATCTGAATAACACAAATCCCAAAAGCATCCACTGCCAACCGGCCGGGGCAGCAATCATTGTGATCAGATAACCGACAATCTCATCCCAAACCACGGCAGAGGGATCGTCCTGTTTCAACCAGTTAACAGCTTGCTGACAAATCCAGATCCCGGCAAAAAATGCGATGAAAGTGATGAGTAAGTAACTCAGCATCCCGACATCGTGGATCAGCCAATAGATTGGTAATGCGGCTATTGTGCCCATCGTACCAGGCGCTTTCGGGGATAATCCGCTTCCAAACCCATAGGCAAGTAAGCATGCCGGTCGTTTAAGCAAATCCAGCAATGTAACCTTATTTGGAGAAGTGGTCATAACCTGCCCTGATATTTAAGAATGGCTTCCAGTGACCCTGCTCGCCTTGATAATAAATGCCGGTATCGTCTGTGATTTCACCAATCACATGGATCAGGTTCGGAAACTGTTGTTTGAGCCCCGCCACTTTGTCTGCAGTTGCGGTAAAACATAATTCGTAATCGTCGCCACCGGTCAACGCCAGTTGTGTAGCAAGTTCCAGGGGTAATTTTTGCAACACAGCAGAAAACGGTAAAGCCGATAAATCCAGCTTTGCCCCTTTATTACTGGCGTTAAGGATATGAGTTAAGTCAGCTAATAAACCATCCGAAATATCAATGGCTGCATGTGCCTGACCAGCCAGTTGCTGACCGATTTGATTTCGTGGGGTCGGCATTTCCAGTCGCTGCAACAGATATTCGATATCTGTATCGCTTAACGCTGATTTATCTAACTGCCCTAACTTATATTGTAAAGCGGCAGCGGCATCACCAAGACAGCCTGTAACACATATCAAATCAGCCGGTTTAGCGGCATTACGCCGAAGCATATTTTCAGCCTGAAGATGACCATGCACCTGAATGGTGATGGATAACGGTCCTCGTGTCGTATCACCACCAACCAATTGAATTCGATGCTGTTTAGCGATTTCAGCTAAACCGGCTGAAAACTGTTTAAGCCACTTGTCGTTTATCTCCGTCAACGTCAGAGCGAGAGTAAACCATGCCGGCTCCGCACCCATTGCAGCAAGATCACTGAGATTGACCGCCAGCGCTTTAATGCCTAATCGATAGGGATCAACATCGGCAAAAAAATGTGTACCTTGCACCAAGGTATCAATGGAAACTGCCGTCAACGTATTTGCAGGAGTGTATAAAACAGCGCAATCATCTCCAATACCGACTACTACATCATCACGCTCCGCAGTTAACGTATTGAAATAGTGGTGGATAAGTGAAAATTCGGGTGATAAATTCATTTAAAAAAGCCCCGTCAGGATGGTTGCATCTTTTCGGGGCTGAGAATCAATTCGATTTTTTCTGGGCTCGAGAGACCTTGGCGGCCTGGTATTCTGCCTGGCGCAGACGAGCACCCATTTTATCCAGAACACCATTAACATACTTATGGCCTTGTTCTCCACCAAAGGACTTGGCGAGCTCTACAGCTTCATTCAATACCACCCGATAAGGGATATCCGGACGGTGCATATATTCAAAAACAGCCAAACGCAAGACCGAAACCTCAACAGGATCCACAGCGGATAAACTTCTATCCACCGCATGAGCCAGTTCAGCATCAATGGTATCAATTTCTTTGGTCACGCCGTCAACCAGCACTTGAAAATAGTTTTTGTCGATTTTATTGGCGTACTCGGCCATAACAAAATCCATCGTGTCTTTTTCAGGCGCCTGATTGTTGACAAGTGATTGATAAAGCGCTTGCACAGCAGCACGTCTAGCCTGGGTCCGGGGCAGTCCACCAGCCATTTACTTGGCATCTCCGATTTGACGTAATACATTAACCATTTCGATAGTGCTCATTGCCGCTTCAGCCCCTTTATTGCCAGCTTTAGTACCTGCACGCTCAATCGCCTGTTCAATTGTATCCACCGTCAACACACCAAAGGCAATCGGAATATCCAGTTGCAATGTCAGCTGACCCAGGCCTTTCGAACACTCACCTGCGACAAATTCAAAATGTGGTGTACCACCACGAATAACCGCGCCTAAGGCAATGATGGCATCGTATTTTTCAGTTTTGCCCATACGTTGTACGGCTAATGGAATTTCTACTGCGCCTGGAACACGGGCGATTTCAATATCTTTTTCCGCTGCTCCGTGACGTAATAAAGTATCGACTGCACCTGCAATCAGATTATCAACGATAAAGTCATTGAAACGGCCAGCAACGATACCTACTCGTATGCCTTTTGCGGAAAAGTCACCTGAAAAGGTTTTGATATTGCTCATATTTCAGAAATGTCCATTAGAGATAAAAAAGGTATTGTACTGTGTTTAAAAATGAATGCCTAACAGTCAGTTACAGCCAGCGTTGCTTTTCTGCAGCCGTTTTATTGCGTGCATGCGGCAAACCATCCGGATCGGCTTCAACCACTGTCCATTGGTAAGGCGTTTGATCAATGCGTACTGCCGTCAACTGCTCTCCCCACACCGCCCCACTGTCCAATGAAAAGACGTTGTCATACTGGCCTGTTCCTAATTGCGACCAATGACCAAATACAATCCTGTCATTGACGCTGGCGCGATTAGGCATCATGAACCAGGGTTTCTGCTCAGCCGGTTTATCTTCAGGTGCACCTTTGAATTTCAGTGCCAGACTGCCATCTTCATGACAATAACGTAAGCGGGTGAAACAGTTGGTAATAAAGCGTAATCGATCCCAGCCGGTTAAGTCAGCAGACCAGCGTTTGGGTTTATTACCGTACATATGCTTGAAGAAATCACGCCAGTTATCAGATTGAAGCACTGACTCCACTTCAGCTGCTCTGGCTAGCGCTTCATCAATGCTCCATTCGGGTGGTAATCCGGCATGAACCATCGAAAACTGTAATTCACTATCGTGGTAAAACAAAGGCTGATGTCGTAACCAGTAGACCAGTTCATCCCGATCTTCAGCATTCAGCACTGAATCAATCGTATCCAGTCGATGACTGTACTCAACGATGCCGGCAGCATGCGCCAGCATATGCAGATCATGATTCCCCAGCACAACTTTAGCTGTCTGCTCACCCAGGTTGCGAACAAAACGCAGGGTATCTAATGATTTTGGTCCACGGTTAACCAGATCTCCGGCAAGCCATATCTGATCCCACTGAGGATCAAATTGGAGTGTTTCGAGTAACTTGATCAGCTCGTCGAAACACCCCTGAACATCACCAATTGCATAAACTGCCATTTTGCTGGTGAATTAACGGCGACGAAACAATGGTTCAGGCCTTAATACTGTTGCCTGATAGCTTTCACTGAAATCATCAAATGCGGCTAGAGCTTGTGTCAGCCGATTCGGGTTTGCCAGTTCAAAACTATTGATACCGCACTGCGACATGTAAAACAGCTGGTCGTATAACACATCACCCTGAGCGCGGATTTCACCTTTAAAGTTATACCGGTCACGCAACAAACGGGCATAGGAGTAACAACGTCCGTCTGTAAATGCCGGAAATAACAATACAACGAGTTGAAAGCGGCCTAAATCCGGAACGATTTCCTCTAATGGATCATCCCCGGATAAACGAATGCCCAAGCCACCTTCGTGATGACTTAATGTCTCGTGCTGTTCCTGCCAACGTGTTATTGAAACCGTAATATTTCCAGCAACCAGAGCCGCCTCATCATCCAGATGCTGCCAGTTGTCTTCAACGATCTCGCGATCTTTAATGATCTGCTGCATAAACACGCTCCTTGAATGGATCTACGCCAATCCGGCGTACAGTCGCGAGGAAACTCTCATCTTCATAGCGTAAATCGATATAGGCATCCAGTAAGTGCGCTACCGTATCGACCACCTCATCTTTTGGAATAGCCCGACCAAGACGCTCACCAAGCGAAGCATCAGCCTCGGAACTGCCGCCCAGAGTAAATTGATACCACTCCTCACCTTTTTTATCGACGCCCAGAATACCGATATGCCCGACGCTCTGATGGGCACAGCCATTCATACAGCCTGAAAATTTGATTTTGATATCGCCCAGATCATGCAGGTAATCCAAATCATCGAACCGTTGGGCAATACCTTTGGATAATGGGATGGATGTGGCATTGGCCAGACCACAGTAATCCAGACCGGGACAGCAGATAATATCTGTCAGGGTATTGATATTAGGTGTGGCCAGATTTTCTGCATTCAAACGTAACCACAGGGCATACAAATCCGCTTGTTTTACATCGGTATAAACCAGGTTTTGTGTATGGGTGGAGCGCACTTCGCCAAAACTGAATTCATCCGCCAGGTCTGCGACGACTTCAAGCTGTTCAGAGGTAATATCCCCAGGTGCCTGGCCCGGTTTTTTCAACGAAACATAGACTGCACGGTAGCCTGAAACTTTATGGTCCGCAGTATTTTGCTTGACCCAAAGTGCAAATTCCTTGTCCTGTGCTAACAGATCCGCATAACTGCTGTCTGAATCAGCTGCATCCAATTCATAAGCAGGCTCGGTGAAATACTGTTTTACCCGTTCGACTTCTTTTTTATCCAGTTTCAACTGGTCACGGATATGTACCCACTCCGCTTCAACCAGTTCACGGATATGGTTGATACCGTGTTCACGAACGGTAATTTTGATACGTGCTTTATATTTGTTATCACGGCGACCCAAACGGTTATAGACACGCAGAATCGCTTCAAGATAGGACAACAAATCCTGTTTTTCCAGGAAAGGACGAATCTGTTCACCAATGATTGGGGTACGACCCAAACCACCACCCACCAGCACTTCAAAACCGACGTCACCTTCGTGATTTTTCACCAGATGCAAGCCGATATCATGCAACTTGGTTGCCGCGCGATCTTCATGGGATCCCACAACGGCAATTTTGAATTTGCGTGGTAAGTAGGCAAATTCCGGATGGAATGTTGACCACTGACGAATGATCTCAGCCCAGGGCCGTGGGTCTTCAATTTCATTGGCATTAACACCAGCCAGCTGATCTGAAGTGGTGTTACGAATGCAGTTACCACTGCTTTGAATCGCATGCATTTGCACGCTGGCCAATTCGGCCAGAATATCCGGTACATCCTCCAGTTTGGGCCAGTTCATTTGGAAATTCTGCCGCGTGGTGAAATGGACAAAACCTTTATCGTACCGACGTGCAACTTCAGCAATTTTACGAACCTGGCGGGATGACATCATCCCGTAAGGTACTGCAACACGGAGCATCGGCGCATGGATCTGAATGTATAAGCCATTCATCAGCCGCAGTGGGCGGAATTGTTCTTCAGTTAATTCACCAGCAAGGAAACGACGTGTCTGATCACGGAATTGCGCTACTCGCTGATCAATCATCGTTTGATCATACTTATCGTATTGATACATTTATGGTCTCTAAACGGTTTCAATGGAACCGCATATTATAACGATGACGGCTTATAACAGGAAATTATAAATGGCTATATCAATATTATTAAACACTTAAAAATCTGTCTAAAGCTCATTAAATCCAGTCGCTATTTCATCAACAGGAATCTGCGGATGAAATGCCTCAGAACTTCTGCAGACACGGAATTCGCGGCAACCGGCATCGTCCTCAGCTAACTAACAATAATTATTATGTGAAGATGTCACATGATTTGAAATATGCCATATTACGCAAATGAAAAAAATGCAATTAATTGCAGCGTTGCAAGCCATTCTGCCGGAATCAGCGATTCTTTCCAGCAAAGAATCCCAAAAACCTTTTGAATGCGATGGACTATCTGCTTATCGGCAATTACCTTTATTGACGGTATTGCCGGATACCATTGAGCAAATTCAGGCTATCTGTAAGCTCTGTAACCAGCAGCAGATTCCTCTGGTTGCCCGTGGCGCAGGTACCGGATTATCTGGCGGCGCACTGCCTCATGAAGAAGGTATTCTGCTCAATCTGGCCAAGTTCAATCAAATTTTATCAATAGATATTCCAAACCGCAGTGTCCGGGTGCAACCCGGCGTGCGTAACCTGGCAATTTCAGAAGCAGTGGCCCAGTACGGTTTGTATTACGCCCCGGATCCATCCTCACAGATTGCCTGTACTATCGGAGGCAATGTCGCCGAAAATTCCGGTGGCGTACATTGCCTGAAATATGGTTTAACGGTGCATAACATTCTGGAGCTCAAAGTAGTCATGGCTGATGGGGAACTGCTCACCATCGGTTCACAGGCTTATGACAGTGCGGGTTTTGACTTACTGGCGCTAATGACGGGTTCGGAGGGGTTACTGGGTATTATTGTTGAAGTCACGGTAAAGCTGTTGCCTAAACCTGAACGTACCCAAGTGATCCTGGCCGCCTTTGATGATGTAGCCAAAGCCGGCCGCGCCGTTGCCGATATTATTGCCGCAGGGATTATTCCGGCGGGTCTGGAAATGATGGACAAACTGGCCATTCAGGCTGCTGAAGCCTTTGTTCATGCAGGCTATCCACTGGAGGCTGAAGCCATCTTACTATGTGAAATTGATGGCAATAATGAAGAAGTTTCAGAGCATATTATGAAGGTTCATCACGTTCTGGAAAACAGTGATCCGATCAGCTTTGCGACGGCAGAGTCTGAGCAGCAGCGGAATTTGTTCTGGGCCGGACGCAAAGCGGCATTTCCTGCGGTTGGTCGACTTTCACCGGATTATTACTGTATGGATGGCACCATTCCCAAACAACATTTAGCTGCAGTGCTGCAGGAAATTCAGCGCTTATCCAGACATCACGAATTGGCGGTCGCTAATGTATTTCATGCGGGGGATGGCAATTTGCATCCATTGATTCTTTATGATGCTAATAACGCTGGGGAATTGGTTAAAGCAGAACATTTCGGTGCAGATATACTTAAATTGTGCGTTCAGGCAGGTGGCAGTATTACCGGCGAGCACGGCGTTGGCATCGAAAAAATCGATCAGATGTGCAATCAATTTGCTACGGATGAACTGGCACAGTTTCATTCGGTAAAAGCAGCCTTTGATCCGCAGGGTATTCTGAATCCGGGAAAAGCTGTCCCGACCCTGCATCGCTGTGCTGAACTGGGCGCAATGCATGTGCATCATGGTGAGCTTCCCCATCCGGAATTAGAGCGTTTCTGATGGCAGATATAAGTAAAACTATTCAACAGCAGATATTAACGGCCGTTGAAACTCAACAGCCAGTTAATCTTCGAGGTGGAAATACCAAGTCATTTCTGTATCACGCAAAACCTGGCGAAACGTTGTCATTGCAAGCACATCAAGGCATCGTAAATTACCAACCAACCGAGTTGGTTGTTACCGCTTATGCCGGGACTAAACTCAATGACTTGCAGAGTACACTGGCAGAACACAATCAACGCCTGCCATTTGACCCACCGCATTTCGGCGACGATGCCACGCTGGGTGGCGCCATCGCGACGGGATTATCAGGTTCCATCAGGCCGTTCACCGGCAGCGCCCGTGATTATGTGCTTGGTTGCCGGATCATCAATGGCAAAGGCCAGATAATGCAGTTTGGCGGACAGGTGATGAAAAATGTAGCGGGCTATGATGTCTCAAGACTCATGGTCGGAGCCATGGGCAGTTTAGGTGTATTACTGGAAATCAGTCTTAAAGTTCTGCCGATTCCCGCCAGCGAATGCTATCTATCACAGTCGCGCGATACGCAGGATGCATTACGAATGATGCAAACGCTGGCTGCGCAAAATCTGCCACTCTCAGGACTGGCTTATGATGGTAAAGCTGTGCATATTCGGCTGGCAGGCGCTGAAGCCGCTGTACGTGCAGCCCGACAGAAGCTCGGTGGTGAACATCATAAGGCGGATGTGTTCTGGACTCTGGTCAATGAACAACAACATCGTTTCTTTGATGGTGAAATACCTTTATGGAGAGTTTCAGTACCACCCGCCACAGTCAATTTACCCATTTCAGGTAAACAGCTAGTCGATTGGGCAGGCGGTTTGCGCTGGGTGAAAACCGATGAAAGTGCTGAAAAAATCTTCACATTAGCTGCCCGCCATCATGGCCATGCGCAACTGTTTCGTACCGCAAAATTAACAGAAATACGTCGGCAACCATTAAACAGTGGCTTAAAACGATTGCATCAACAATTGAAACAAAGCTTTGATCCGCACGGTATATTCAACCGCGGCCAGCTTTATCCAGAGTTTTAATTATGCAAACCAGACTCGCAGCAAAATACGCCAATACTGAAAAAGGCCTGACTGCTGAATCGATTATCCGCAACTGTGTGCATTGTGGATTTTGCAATGCTACCTGCCCTACCTATCAGTTACTGGGTGATGAGCGCGATGGTCCTCGTGGCCGAATTTACCTGATAAAACAGGTGTTTGAGGGGGTATCGCCAACACGAGAAACACAAGTTCATCTGGATCAATGTCTCACCTGTCGCGCCTGTGAATCAACCTGCCCTTCAGGAGTGGAGTTTGCCAAGTTGGCGGATATTGGTCGCATGGAAGTGGACACATTGGTCAACAGACCTTTTGTAGATCGCCTGATAAGAAAATTATTGCTTCAGACTGTACCTTATCCCGCCACATTTCGCCCATTGTTAAAGACGGCCAATCTGTTCAAACCACTACTCCCACAAAGCGTAAAAGCCAGATTAATACCTGTACAAAAAACCAGACCGCTCATCCAGCAAACTCACCAACGCTTTATGCTGGTTTTAGCCGGTTGTGTGCAATCGGTCAGTAGTCCGAATACCAATCAGGCCGCAGCAAACGTTTTAGATAAACTGCAGATTAGTCTGCTGGAAGCACCCAAAGCGGGTTGCTGTGGTGCATTGGCACAGCATCTGTCCGCGGAAGAAAAAGCATCCAATCAAATGAAACAGAATATTGATGCCTGGTGGCCGTTTATTGAACATGGCTGTGAAGCGATAGTGATGACCGCCAGTGGTTGCGGAAGTACAGTAAAAGACTATGGCTATTTGCTGCGAAATGACAAAGTCTATGCAGAAAAAGCTGCCAAAGTCAGCGAACTCAGCAAAGATATCGCTGAAGTGATTGCTGCTGAAGATTTATCTGTATGGCAAAATCTGGGTGTTGGCAGCACTATTGCGTTTCAATCTCCCTGTTCGTTACAGCATGGGCAGCAACTAACAGGACTCGTGGAAACGATTTTGCAACAACTTGGATTCACCACTCCGGTTATCAATGATGCACATATCTGCTGCGGCTCAGCAGGCAGTTATTCGTTATTGCAGCCCAAATTATCTCAATCGTTACGTTTACAGAAATTGTCGGCTTTGGAAGCATCACAACCGGATAAAATTGTTACGGCCAATATTGGTTGTCAGCTATACCTTTCAACACCGAGTCGTCCTGTGAATCATTGGATTGAAATGCTTGCGGAGCGAATTGAACATGGCTAATACAAAACGTATGAAACAGCGTATCTGGATCCTGTTCGGCTTTGCCATTTTGATCTTTCTGGGAAGCTTTTATGAGCCTGAGCCACAACGTAATCAAATCTCTCCTGCTGGAAGTGTTGAACAATTATTTGAACAGCGGCAAAGTGATGTTCAAATCGAGGTGGCCGGAACCGTTACCAGGCTGTTAGCAGATGATAATAAAGGCAGTCGTCATCAACGGTTTGTTATTGAACTGGCCAGCGGGCAGACCTTATTAATCGTTCACAATATCGATTTGGCACCCAGAATTAATGAGATTAAAGAAGGCGATGATGTCCGTGTTTATGGTGAATATATCTGGAATGATAAAGGTGGCTTAATCCACTGGACGCATCATGATCCAGCCAACCGTCATCCTCATGGCTGGATAAGGCATCAGGGCAGACTCTATCAGTAATGCTGTTGATGAGAGAGATATTTCAACTCAGGCTGATACGGTTATGAAAGATAAACTCACACTGCAACCCGCATCCAGCTTTCCACCCATCGTTGGCCATGAACCACGGATTTTGATTCTCGGTTCCATGCCTGGTATTGAATCATTAAAACAACAACGTTATTACGCCCATCCACGCAATGCTTTCTGGCCAATCATAACGTCATTTTTTGGGCAATCTGTTAAGTTGGACTACCCACAACGCTGTGATTTATTAATACAAAAACGGATTGCCGTATGGGATGTATTGAAAAGCTGCCGCCGCCCGGGAAGTCTGGATCAGCATATTGAAACGGAATCGATGGTTGCCAATGATTTTGTGGAGTTACTGCAGCGTCATCCGTCAATAAGACAGATCTTTTTTAATGGTGGCAAAGCGGAACAGGTATTCAAACGTTATGTAATAAAACAGTTGGAAGCCGCCGACATATTATTAAACTACCAAAGGCTACCCTCAACCAGCCCGGCGCATGCCGCTATGAAATTTGAAACCAAACAACAGCTCTGGCATCAAGCGTTATCAGCGCCACCAATCGGATGAGACTGTTGCCAAAGACTCAAAACTTGGTTTGGCAAAATAAAATCCCTGAAACAACTCAATCCCCATCTCCTGTAAAACATAAAGTTCATCTGCAGATTCGATACCTTCGGCTATCACGGTAATATCCAAATCATTACAGAAAGCGATGATGCCTCGCGTAATGGACTGCCTGACTTTATCATTATGGATATTGCGTATTAACGCCATATCCAATTTTACTAAATCAGTCTGCATATTTGCCAGCAGGTTCAACCCCGCATAGCCAGCCCCAAAATCATCTATGGCAGTTGAAAATCCCTGCTGCTGATAAGACTGAATAATGTCCTGCAAGTGAACATGGTCAGTAATCTGCTCACCTTCAGTCACTTCGAAAATAATGCGTTCAATCGGGAAGTTATAGATTTCAGCAGCCTCGAGTGTCGTCCTGATACACAACTCAGGTTTGTACACTGCATTGGGCATAAAGTTGATGCTGAGTTTAGAATCGATGTTAAGTTCTGCAGCAAGTTTAATCGCTTTAACCCGACAGGCCTGATCAAAACGATAGCGGTTACTCTGATTTACATTATCAAAAACATGGGCCGCACCTTGCCCATCCACCCCCCGAACAAGTGCTTCCTGCGCATACACCGTTCGGCTGTTTGTATTCACAATCGGCTGGAAAGCCATGGAAAAATCAAATCCAAGTAAACCGCTGTTGAAACACTCGCCACAACCAATCTTTCTAAAATCTGCTTGTTCTTTCATTATTCACCATCCCGGTTTCGCAGAATGTAACCTAAATCATTGTCCGCTACTCAAACCGGTTCACATAATTCGCTAAATTTTTAAAATTTACCCTAACAGCTTTCAATAAGATGACAAAACAGCAGTATTGCCTCAATAACATAAAGCAAAGCATTCACAAGATTTAATGAAATAAGAATGGAATCTCGAAAAGTTATCGAGTGAAAACCGGATGGTAAAATCAGGCCGCGAACACGGCCTGATTTATTTAGATTTACTTCAGTAAATCACTGATATCCTTAGCATCCCAATGAGGGAAATGTTTTCGGATTAATGCATTTAATTCGACTTCAAATGCAGAAACATGAGTTGTTGTATCTTCATTTATCATACCGGTAATCGCTTCGGTAATCATGCCCGCACCAATGGTGACATTAGTCAGACGATCAATCACGATAAAAGCACCGGTAGTGCGATTACGCTTATAAGCATCAAACACAACTGGTTTATTTAATGAAAATTCACATAAACCGATTTCGTTCAGTTTCAGTTCTGTCACAACGTTATGGGCCAATGTATTCACATCAACCTGATGATCAACCTGAGTCATTACACCTGTACTGTCAGAAACGCCAACCTTGATGTTGTATTGTTTGTTTGCCACCAGCGGTTGCTCTGTCATCCATACCACCATGGCTTTAAAACGGCTGGACACATGTGGCTGATGATCCCGATGCACAATCATATCGCCACGGCTTACATCCACTTCATCCTGCAGGGTAACGGTTATCGATTCACCCGGAACGGCATGATCCAGCTCACCATCATAGGTTACCAGTGCTTTGACTTTGCTTTCTTTGCCTGAAGGCAAAACGGTAATTTCATCCCCCGGCTTCAGAATACCCGCAGATAATGTGCCGCAGTAGCCGCGGAAATTCAGGTTCGGGCGGTTAACGTATTGCACCGGGAAACGGGCGTCTTCGGTATTGGCATCCTTCCCAATCTCGATGTTTTCCAACAGCTCCATCATTGTGCTGCCCTGATACCAGGGCATGTTTTCACTTCTGTTCACCACATTATCGCCGTTCAAGGCAGACATCGGTACAAAGTGAATATCTTCGATTTCCAGTTCACGGGCAAATTCGCTGTAGGCTTTACGAATATCATTAAAGACCTGTTCGCTGAAATCCATCAAATCCATTTTATTAATGGCAACAATAATGTGCTTGATACCCAGTAATGAAGCAATAAAACTATGGCGGCGGGTTTGTGTCTGCATTCCGTAACGAGCATCAATCAGAATAACCGCCAGCTGACAGGTTGATGCACCGGTGGCCATGTTACGGGTGTACTGTTCATGACCTGGCGTATCAGCAATGATAAATTTACGTTTGGTGGTGGAGAAATAACGATACGCTACGTCAATGGTAATACCCTGCTCACGTTCCGCCTGCAACCCATCAACCAGTAACGCCAGATCCACCTGATTTCCTGTGGTTCCGGATTTCACACTATCGCGGGTCACCGCTTCCAACTGATCTTCATAGATCATTTTGGAATCATGTAACAGTCGTCCAATCAGCGTACTTTTTCCATCATCCACATTACCGCAGGTCAGAAAACGCAGCAGTTCCTTGTTTTCGTGTTGCTTGAGATAGGCTTCGATATCGGTCGCAATCAGCGCATCAGTTTCGTATGTCATGTTGAGTGCCTGGTTTAATTATCTTTAACGGGTCAAGATGCCCAGCAATTTGAGCATCGTATTCAATTCTTTTTGCTGCCGGATGAGAGATTTGAATCACGCTCTCGTCCTGAATTTTAGAAATAACCTTCCTGTTTCTTTTTCTCCATCGAGCCAGCTTCATCGTGATCGATGGCACGCCCCTGACGTTCAGAAGTCGTTGTCAAAAGCATTTCCTGAATGATTTCTGGCAAGGTATCGGCATCCGATTTCACCGCACCGGTCAGTGGATAACAGCCCAGGGTACGGAAACGGACTTTTTCCATACGGATTTTCTCACCTTCCGGGATACGCATACGGTCATCATCAACCATGATGGTCAGACCATTGTAGTTAACAACCGGACGCTCAGCGGCATAGTACAGCGGCACAATCGGGATTTGCTCCAGATAGATATATTGCCAGATATCCAATTCTGTCCAGTTCGATAGCGGGAAAACACGAATACTTTCACCCTTGTTCACTCTGCTGTTATAAATATTCCATAACTCAGGGCGCTGGGCCTTAGGATCCCAGCGATGATTTTTATCACGGAAGGAATACACCCGCTCCTTGGCACGGGACTTTTCTTCATCACGGCGGGCACCACCAAATGCCGCATCAAAGCCATGTTTACTCAGAGCCTGTTTCAACGCATCGGTTTTCATAATGTCGGTATAACGGGGATGGTCAAAAGGATTAATGCCGGCTTCAACGCCTTCCTGATTGGTGTGAACAATGAGCTCCAGCCCCAAGTCTTTGGCGCGTTGGTCACGAAATCTGACCATCTCCTGAAATTTCCAGGTAGTATCGATATGCATTAATGGAAATGGTGGTTTGCCCGGGTAAAATGCTTTCATTGCCAGATGCAGCATGACAGCGGAATCCTTACCAATCGAATACAGCATAACCGGATTTTCAAACTCAGCGGCCACTTCACGCATGATGTGAATACTTTCAGCTTCGAGTTGTTTTAAGTGCGTCAGTTGTTTTTCAGTCATAATTTTCTCTGTTACTTAGGTTCTGTTGCTCTTTCAGAGCCACCACTGCTGGAGGCTATTTTTTTGTCTCACAAGGCGGAAATGATGCGATGTAGTTGCTCTACATAAGTCATTTCCAACGCCGTGAGGCGGAAAAATAGTCCCAGCCCTGCGGGTTGTGGCTGAAAATACACCACTCCGCGTTACTAGTCGTTTATTTAGAATAACTAAACTGCTCTCCTCGCGCCTTGATTGGTGTATTTTCAGTCACAACAGAGGCGGCTATGAAAGAGCATCAGACCCTACCCTTTACGTGTAAGCCACATTCTTTGGTTTCCGGGTTTTCCCACCACCAGCGGCCCGCCCGAATATCTTCACCCGGGGTAATCGCTCTGGTGCATGGCGCACAGCCAATACTGGCGTAGCCCTGGTTGTGCAGTTCATTAAAAGGAACATCAAAGGCGCGGATATATTTCCATACTTCGCCATTGGACCAGTCCGTCAGTGGACTGAATTTTTGCAACTCATGATCAGCATCCCATTCAGATACCGGCAGTTCATTTCGCGTCACCGACTGTGATCGGCGCATGCCTGTCAGCCAGGCTTTTTTGCCGGTTAAAGCACGGTTTAATGGTGCTACTTTCCGGATACCACAGCATTGTTTGCGTAAGTCAACACTGTCATAAAAGGCATTCGGGCCATTGTGTGTGACAAATTGTTGAAGGCTCAATGCATCCGGATAATAAACCTCAACCTCAAGCTGATAATGCTTTTTAGCCTGCTGCATTAAATCATAGGTTTCCTTGGGCAGTCGACCGGTATCTAGCGTAAAAATACCGATTTCTGGTGCGAATTTAGCAATCATATCCATCAGCACCATATCCTCGGCACCATAACTGGTCGCTAATACCGCAGGACTATAGTCCGTCACTATCTGCTCCAGCAGTTGTTTTGCTGTATCAATTTTCAGTTGAAGTTTTTCACTAATATCTGTCATGTCGAATTACTTTTTTATTCATTTATTTATGTTTTACAGTAAACATTTAATACCCACCATCAGTAAAATGACGGCGAGTAATGGCCGTAAAATCTTGTCTGAAATCCGTATCCCCAAGTGAGAACCAATATATATACCGGGCAATGATCCCATCAGCAAATAAGATAACAGTGACCAATCAACGGTACCCACTGCGGAGTGCCCCAGTCCGGCTACGGCTGTCAGTGGTACAGCATGAGCAATATCGGTTGCCACAATTTCCACACCACGCATTCGCGGATACAGAAACAATAAAACGACAGCTCCCAACGCTCCAGCTCCCACTGAAGAGAGTGTCACCATCACCCCCAATAAAGCCCCGACAATAACCGTAGCTGGCGCTTTTATGGTTTCATCCTGGCGTAACCGGTAAAGGTAATTTACAAAGGGGTGCCCTTTTCGCGCTTTCAGAATACCAGCCAGCCAGTCTTTCAAAAGCAGGGCACTGGAAGTCAAAATCAACGCCACCCCCAGTGCAATGGTAATTAGCTCATTATGCTTTCCTTCATGCACACCCGTTGCACTGAGAAACCATAACGTTAACAGTGTCGCCGGCAGACTGCCCGCTGCAAGACGCCAAACTACACGCCAATGCACTACACCGTGTCGCCAGTACGCCCAGATCCCTCCCGCCTTGGTCACCGCGGCAAACAACAGATCCGTTCCTACTGCAACGGCAGGCTGAATACCAAAACCAAAAATCAGAATGGGTGTCATTAAAGACCCTCCACCGACTCCTGTCATACCGACCATAATACCTACACCGAGGCCTGCCAGTAGAAAACCCCATTCCATCTATTAATTTAACCTTCTAACCTGCTTCATTGCGGCAAGTTTACCATCTGGCAATATTCAATCAATGAATATTATTTTTTATCTATATAAAAAATTAATATATAAAGACTTCTATGGCTAAAGGTTGAATTATCGCAGCGTTAACACAGCCTTAACCTCTTGCGATAGAGACTGTTTACTGTTCACATTTCTTTCACGGTATTTAACCGATGCTCTAACTCCAAATCCACTCTAGGATGAGAGGCTGAAAATGACAACTTATCGAATTTTGTTAGTTATAACAGCAGTATGTTCTGCGCTTATTACTGCAGTATTTATAAATCCGGTTAATTCCAGCGGTTCGCGCCAGCCGTTACAATTCGAGATCCCACATATTCCTTACACTCTCGACAATGAGCGTAATCTGACGGCTGATCCATTAACTCTGGCGCTCAGAATGTGTACTGCAGATGGCTGTGAATATATCGCTTTGTCACCAGATGATTCACAACATTTTTTAAGCACCGAAAACGAAGCTGAAACGCAAAACAGTGATTTCCAACGCACAGTCCCTTTGCACTTACCGCAACGGGGTGTGCCGATCATTGAAATGTGACATTACCCAGAAATGTGTTGATTGATTTTTTATCTATTTTTTTTATATCTTTACCTTTTCTAATAACTAAATCGGATAAACCATGAAGTTGCAGCAACTCAAATATGTTCGCGAAGTCGCGCGCCGGGGCCTCAGCATATCCGCCGCAGCACAAGCGCTTCATGCTTCTCAGCCAGGTGTCAGTAATCAGATACAATTGCTGGAAGATGAACTAGGTTTATTAATTTTCGAACGACATGGAAAACGCTTATCCGCCATTACCCCTCTGGGTGAATCCGTGATAGCCATGGCTGAGCGAGTATTACAGGAAGTCGACAATTTACGAGAACAAGCCGCAGACAGTCGTCATGAAAAAAAGGGCACACTTTCAATCGGCACCACGCATACTCAGGCACGCTATGCCCTGCCAAAAGCAATCAAAGCTTTTTCAGAACAATATCCAGATGTTCATTTGAATATGGTGCAAGGCACTCCTCCCGAAGTAGCAGAGATGGCAGCCACCGGAAAAGTTGATTTAGCGATCGCAACAGAAGGGTTGTCCAAATTTGATAATCTGGCAATTCTGCCATGCTATGAATGGAATCGAACCGTCATTACACCACCCGGTCATCCACTTTTAAAGGAAAAAAAACTAACGCTTGAAGCTATTTCGCAATATCCCATCCTGACTTATGTGATGGGGTTTACCGGACGTGCTCAGCAGGACCAATCTTTTATTGAACGCGGCCTAAAGCCCAATGTCGTCTTCACCGCAACTGATGCCGATGTTATCAAGACCTACGTGGAACTCGGTCTTGGCATAGGCATTATAGCCAGCATGGCATTTGATCCTGTAAAAGATGCGCCATTGCAGGCAATGGATGCCAGTGGTTTATTTAAACCAAGTACAACCCATATGGGGATACGCAAAGGCAGCTACCTTCGTGGTTACAGCTATGCTTTTATTGAGTTTTTTGCCCCACATTTACAACGTGACACGATCCGGAACGCCATTGCATTGTGAAATTTTCCCTTTGGCATTTTGGAATGTAATGGTAGTTTATTTGGGCTGATTTTTAGCATTTCAAATGAAATATAAGAAGGAAATATAATGAAAGCTGTATTAAAAGGCCTTTTAACAGGCTTGTTCCTATTGCCAGCATTAGTATTTGCCCATGGTGCTTCACGTTTACAAGTTGAAGAAACAGTGCTGATTAATGCTGATGCTGACATCGTCTGGGAAATGGTTAAAGATTTTGACAGTCTGCATAAATGGCACCCGGCCATTATTTCTACCGACGCGCAAGGTGGAAATGAAGTGGGTGCCACTCGCATTCTAACGTTGAAAAATGATTCCACCATCACTGAAACGTTGAAAAAGTTTGATGAAGAAACCAAGAGCTTTATGTATGAAATCAATGAAATGAGCTCTGTGGGTCAAGTGGATATCGAAGGTGAAATGCATGATATCCCTGCGGTTCCGGTCAGCAAATACAAAGCCTGGGTGACGGTTGAAGCAGAAGGCGATCAAACCAAGGTCATCTGGTTAGCCAAATTTTTCCGTGGTTATACCGGCAATCATCATGAACCTAAAGAGCTGAATGACGAAACGGCAACCAATGCCATTCAGGGCATTTTCCGTTCAGGTCTGGATACTTTGAAAGCTAAAATCGAAAACTAAGTTATTCATCACTTGAACATTTAAGGCATCTTCGGATGCCTTTTTTGTATGTGATAGAAAATATTAATGATGGGAAAAAAGCATATTTTTCTGTATATTTACTCTACTTGCTAATACAAGCCTCGGGGTGGTCGCAAGGCCTGAGATTCACCAGTTTGGTGGAGACCCGATGAACCTGATCCAGGTAATACTGGCGTAGGGACAGGCGGCAACACCTTCTTGCTAGATCAATGCAAATGGCGTGATCCCCTGTCCTTTTTATGAAATTAAAAAGGATAGTCATGAAACCCACCCTGCTTTCCATTGCAGTTACCAGCGCGCTTTTTTCACCATGCGCAGTTGCTCAGAACAACAGTACCGATCTACCCTCCATGCTAGTTAGCGCTGACTTTCGTCCGGCCGAAGCACAGGACATTCCCGTCAGTCTGACCACATTTGATGAAGATATTATTGAATCGCGTGGCGCTCAGCATATTGAAGATGTGTTGAATCTGGCACCTAATGTAAACCTTTCCAGCGGTGCGTCTCGTGGCCAGTTTTTTCAGATCCGCGGTATTGGTGAACGAAGTGAGTTTCTGGCGCCTCTTAATCCATCAGTCGGCCTATATATTGATGGTATAGATTTTAGCCGCAGTGGCGGCGCAGCTACTTTATTTGATATTGAGAAAGTAGAAGTATTACGCGGCCCACAGGGTACGTTGTATGGTGCCAATGCATTAGCTGGCGTTATTAATATGCAAAGCAAACAGGCGACCAATGATCTGGATATGAACTTTCAGTCCACTATTGGCAATTACAATACGCGCAGTGTTGGTGTTGCCGTTGGCGGCCCACTGATTAAAGACACATTACTGGGACGGATAGCCGTACATACCCATCGTTCAGATGGTTATATGGATAACGATTTTCTGGGTCGGGATAATACGCAAAATCAGGATGAACTGACTGCCCGCGGACATTTAAAATGGCTGGTCAGTAATGATCTGACCATTGATCTTAATTTACTACATTTGAATATTGACAATGGTTACGACGCTTTCACACTGGATAACAGTCGAAACAGCCTGTCAGATCAGCCTGGTAAAGACAAACAGCATACCAATGCGTTTGCATTGAATACTGACTGGCGTGCCAACAGTAAAGTGCAATTGCAATCAACCTTGACCTATTCCAAATCTGATTTGGAATATAGTTACGATGATGACTGGTCATTTAAAACACAATTTCCTGTTGATGCTACCTGTGTGGATGCCGATGAAGACAATGATGCATTTAACTGTCCTTATAGTGGTTTTGATCAATATAAGCGTGAACGGGAAAATTATTCATTTGAATTCAGGGCTCTATCAAATGAAGATGGTCGTATTTTTTCTGATACAACCGATTGGTCCGTTGGTATTTATCTCGCCGATCAACGTCAGGACTTAAAACGCACCTATTTTGCGAATGCCATTGATAGTGATGCAGTTTTTCCGTTTGCTTTAGATAATACTTATAAAACGTTTAATAGCGCCATTTATGGCCAACTTGATACTGCCTTAACCGATAAGCTGACTTTAATAACCGGTTTACGCGTTGAACATTGGGACGCTGATTATGAGGATTCGCAAGGATTGGATCTCGATGACAACGATGTATTATTCGGTGGCAAAGTCGGTCTGAATTATCAGTTCCGCCCACAACACCTTTTATACACATCATTATCCCGCGGCTACAAAGCTGGGGGGGTTAATACGGAAGCAGATCTGGCTTCCGGCTTACGCAAATTCAATAATGAATATTTATGGAATCTGGAAGCCGGCATGAAGTCATTGTGGCTGGATGGCAGTCTGGTGACCGATATCACCGCATTTTATGGTTTACGAAAAGATGCCCAGGTAAAAACATCTGTCAGTGTTCCTCGTGATGGTGGCGGCACCCGTTTTATCGATTATCAGGATAATGCAGCCAAAGGTCGTAATATGGGCATTGAAGCAAGTGTTGACTGGTTGATCAATGAACGAATAAGAACCTTTGCAGCATTAGGTCTTTTACACGCGACATTTGACGAATACAACAACCCTGAACTGGATGAGGCTGGTTTAAATATTCAGGGCAGAAGGCAGGCTCATGCTCCAGCCTACACTTTCAGTGTTGGCAGTGAAGTCTATCTGACCCCGCAATGGACTCTTCGCGCCAATGTTGAGGGCAAGGATGAGTTCTATTACTCCAACAGCCATAATGCGAAATCCAGTTCTTACGCCATTACCAATGCCAGTTTGCAGTACCAGCAGCAAAACTGGACATTTACCTTATGGGGACGCAACCTGTTTGATAAAGATTATTACACTCGCGGCTTCTTCTTTGGTATCGATCCTTCCACGGAATATGAAGATCGGGTTTATACCCAGTATGCCGATCCTCGTACTTTTGGCATGACTGTTTCTTACGACTACTAATTTATACGGGGCACAGTAGTGCCCCACTTTTTCCGGAAATCATTATGCGAATTTCAGTTGATATCAGCCTTTATCCGCTGACAGAACAATTTGTCGAACCAATTCTGGCGTTTATTGCCAAGTTGGAAAACAATCCGAAACTGATTGTGCATCGTAATACTTTGAGCACCCAGATTTTTGGTGAATATCGTGATGTAATGGATGCAATGGACAGCGAAATTGAAGCTGTATTTGCCCAACTGCCTCATAGTGTTTTTGTGTTGAAACTGATTGGTAACGATCGTCATCAAGTTAAAGACTGATGTCTGAGTCAGGTTGGTGGGATATTACGCTAGCTGGATTGGTGTCCATGAGTGGCTGGGAAGTATTTGCCGCGCTGCTTGGCATCGGTTATATCCTGTTTGCTGCCCGTGAATCCCAATGGTGCTGGCCATTAGCGTTTATCAGTACCATTATTTACACCATCCTGTTTTGGGAAAATCAGTTACCAATGCAGGCTCTGCTCAACCTGTATTACATCGGTATGGCGGTCTATGGCTTTATTCTCTGGCATCGTCATGAAAACCAGACGGCAGAACTGAATATTCACAGCTGGCCGTGGCAATATCATCTTATCTTTATTGCCACTGGCGGGTTTCTCAGCCTGGTATTTGGCTATTACCTATCGGCACACGCCACGCAATATCCCTATCTGGATGCTGCAGTGATGGTGTTTTCAGTGATGAATACCGTTTTGATGGCGCGTAAAGTTCTGGAAAACTGGCTGTATTGGCAAGTTATCAACAGCTCGGCGATTGTACTTTATGCATTGACCGGTTTTTACGCCACCATTGTCATGTTCAGTATTTATCTGTTTCTCGCCATGGCCGGGTATTTTAAATGGCGTCAGTTATTAGCAAAACAACACCAGACCCAACAAGCTTAACTGAACCGTTCAGGATGATTGAGCCACAAATTCAAATCTGTCTCACCTAGCACATTCATTAAAAAAAGTAATAAACGGTATGGCAGCCGAACAGCCGTCAGATTAGGAATGGTCTGATGGTTCAGATATTCAACTGCAAAAAGCTCAGCCTGTTGTTGATCCAATAAATATTCCAGCAAAACAAATTCTAATGTTTGGGGGCCATAGACAATCGCATCCAAATCGACCAAGGCAGAGAGCTGGTCCTGCTGCATCAGAAATTGATCCCATCGCAAATCAGGCATTATGGGTACAAACATCTTTTCACAAAGCTGTTCAGCTTGGATAAAGACCTGCTGTAAAACAGCCTGATCAATTGCAGGCTTTTGTTGCTGTATCAGTAATTCTATCGTTGATTTCAGGCGTAGCGGCCACTCTGCAGCGGTAAATTGCGGCTGTTGCACATTCCCCCACTTTGAATGCTGCTGTTGATGCACCGATCCAAGGTGTTTTGCCAGGGACTTAATCGTATGCTGATTTACAGCTAAAGCGTGCACATCATTTCCAGGCAACCAACGGGTCAAAACAAACTCTGCTGCCTCAGCGGCCATTAAGGATGGGACACTTAAAGAACTGATATTTGATATCTGTTGATAAACTTCTGCAATATTTCCCAATGACACTGGGAAATTGATGGCAAACAGGCTATTCATGCCACGCCAGAAAGCCGACTGTTGAATCGTGTCATGATCACACCGCTTCAACACCATCGGTCCATCAACGGTTTCACAAAACCAGAGTTGATGGCTGCTATCGCTAAACTGGACGGGAATTCTGCTTGCCGGTTTTAGCAATACCGGCAAACCTTGCTGCTGCTGATCTGAAAGCGATGGGTAGTTTACCAAGGCAGCACTTCACCATTCATATGCCAGAACGTACCAGTGTTATCAATATTCAACTCAGCCATGCGATCCAGCAAACCTTTTGCCGATTCATCCGCATCAATCAAGCCACCATGCCCTGTCATATCGGTTCTCACCCAACCAGGATGCAGAATTGCCACAGCAATACCTTTAGGTTTCAAATCGATTGATAGCGACTTGCCCGCCGCATTTACAGCCGCTTTAGACATGCGGTAAGCATAACTACCACCGGAATCATTATCCGCAATTGAGCCCATTCGGCTGGTGATGATACCCACCTTGCTACCCTGAGACAGATGATTCACTAATGACTGGGTAGTCAATAACGGACCAAGACTGTTTACATCAAACATGCTTTTAAAACTTTCAATAGCATTCGAATCAATATCATTGAGCCCTAAACCTGCGGCGATACCGGCATTATTTATCAGCCAATCAATTTTACGATCGCCGAGTTTTTCCGAAAGTGCTTTCAGACTGATAGGATCGCTGACTTCCACATCTTCAATAATTTCCACATCCAGTTCGGCCAATGCCGGAGAGCGATGACGACAAGTCGCAATCACATCAAAGCCACGTGCTTTTAATTGCCGGCAGAGTTCAAGCCCGATGCCTCTGTTGCTGCCGGTTACCAGTGCGGTTTGTGACATATCCTGCTCCTTAGTTGTGCTTACGAAGGTTTTTCATTGTAGTCGCTGATGGCGACAACACAACGCCTGCTTCAGTAACAATAGCGTTTATCAGCCCTGCCGGTGTGACGTCAAAGGCCGGATTGGAAACCTGAACGCCATCTGGCGCAATTTGCTGGCTACCAATATGTGTTATTTCAGTTGCTGGTCGTTGTTCAATTGGAATAAGTTCACCTGATTCTGTTTGCCAGTCAATCGTCGATAACGGTGCGACCACCATCACTTTCACCTGGTGATACTTGGCTAAAACGGCTAGAGAGTATGTACCGATTTTATTGGCCACATCACCATTGGCAGAAATCCGATCAGCACCGACAATAACCCAATCAATCTGACCCGAAGCCATTAATGCTGCCGCAGCGACATCGGCCTGCAAGGTACAGGGAATATTGTCCTGTATTAATTCCCAGGCGGTTAATCGCGCACCTTGTAACCAGGGACGCGTTTCGTCGATATAGACATGCTGTATTTTACCATCGGCATATCCCTGCCGAATAACTCCTAATGCGGTACCAAAGCCACCAGTCGCCAATGCACCAGCATTACAATGCGTTAGCACTATGCTGTTAGCATGTATCAAATCTGCTCCCAGCTTTCCCATGGTCTGGTTGGCAACGATATCCTGCTGATGAATCTCAACTGCAGCTTGCAGCAGTTCCGCTTCTGGCGAATAGGTTTCCGGTAAATGAATATAAATGGCTTTCATCCGCTCGATCGCCCAATTTAAATTCACCGCTGTAGGCCGCGATGCTGCCAGTTTTGCCAAAGGTTCATACATGGCTTGTTTCCAGTTCACACCGGCTTTGTTCCATGCTGTACGGGACGCCAGAACCACTGCATAAGCCGCTGTTACACCAATAGCTGGGGCGCCTCTCACCACCATATCCCGAATAGCATGACTGACATCATCAATATGCTCAAAACTGAGCCAGACCTGATGTGTTGGAAGCAAACGCTGATCCAGTAAATGCAGTTGTTGATCATGCCACTTGATGGGCTGAATCATTTCACTGATGCTTTGCACTGTGTTCTCCTGCTGATGGCGGTTATAATCGGACGCTATGGAAAACGTCGATCTGATAATAAATGCCCGCTGGTGTCTGCCGATGACGGCAGATCAACTCATTCTTGAAAATCATTCTATTGTCGTCAATGAGGGCAATATTGTAGCGCTATTACCGCAAACTCAGGCGGAACAGCTTTATATAGCTACTCAGACACAGGATCTCGATGAACATTGCGTGATGCCGGGATTAATTAACAACCATGGCCATACCCCTATGACATTATTCCGCGGTTTAGCGGATGACTTGCCTCTGATGACCTGGCTAAATAACCATATCTGGCCTGCTGAACAACAGTTTGTTGGTGATGCATTTGCTGAGGCCGGATCGGCTTTGGCTATTGCTGAAATGATCCGTGGCGGCACCACCTGTTTCAGTGATATGTATTTCTTTCCAGAAGCAACTGCCCGGGTAGTTGATAGCAGCGGTATTCGGGCAAGTCTGGGCATGGTCGTCATTGAGTTCCCCACTAACTGGGCGAAAGATGTAAATGAGTACTTACATAAAGGCCAGGCCTTACACGATCAGTATCGTCATCACCCGCGCATCACTACCAATTATGCGCCACATGCGCCCTACACCGTTTCTGACAAAACACTTGAAGCCATTATCATTAACGCCGAAGAACTGGATTTGCCGATTCAGATGCATATTCATGAAACGGCGGCAGAAGTCAGCGATAGTCTTTCCCAGTTTGGCAAACGTCCATTGGAAAGACTCAAAGACTTAGGTTTGCTCTCTCCACGATTAATTGCGGTGCATATGACGCAGCTAACGGAAAAAGAAATGGACTGGTGCGCCGAAGCAGGCGTTCACATCGTGCATTGCCCGGAGTCTAATTTGAAACTGGCCAGTGGTTTCACACCCGTTGCCGAACTCATCAAGCGTGGCGTCAATATCAGTATTGGTACCGATGGCGCGGCATCCAATAACGATCTGGATATGTTTGCAGAAATGCGTCAGGCAGCTATTCTGGCAAAAGGTGTCTCTGGTGATCCCAGCGTAGTGCCTGCTTACCAGGCTTTGCAGATGGCCACCATCAATGCGGCCAAGGCTCTCGGTATTGATTCCATCACCGGCACGCTGGAAACCGGTAAAACCGCCGATATTATTGCCATCGATCTCAGCGAGATTGAAACTCAGCCAATATATAATTTGCCGTCTCAATTGGTCTACGCCACCAGTCGCGATAAAGTTTCTGATGTCTGGGTCGCTGGAAAACAATTATTAAAACAACGTCAGCTCACCACATTAAATGCACAACATATTTCTGCCCAGGCACAACAATGGGCAACAAAAATAAGGTCTTCCTCATGACAAAACATAATGTTGATCCAGCCGAAGTCGCTAAATTTGATGCACTGGCATCAAGCTGGTGGGATCCGGAAGGTCAATCCAAACCGCTGCATGAAATCAATCCGTTGCGACTGACCTTTATTAATGAAAGAACCCAGTTGAAAAATGCCCGGGCTATCGACGTAGGTTGTGGCGGCGGTATTCTCACTGAGGCTTTGGTAAAAAGCGGTGCAGATACTCTTGGAATAGATATGGGTGAAATGCCACTCAATGTTGCCAAACTGCATGCGCTGGAAGCTGGCCTGAAAATCAAATATGAACTGACGACCGCAGAAACCATGGCGGAAAATCATCCGGATGAATTTGATGTTGTGACCTGCATGGAAATGCTGGAACATGTGCCCGACCCACAGGCGATTATTACTGCCTGTGCCACCATGGCAAAACCCGGTGGGGATGTTTTTTTCTCAACCTTGAACCGTAATCCTAAGGCTTATTTGTTAGCCATTGTTGGTGCTGAATATATTGCCAACATGCTGCCAAAAGGCACACATGATTATGCCCGTTTTATTCGACCATCTGAGCTGGCGCGTTGCTGCCGTGAAGCCGGTTTGCATGTTTATGATATCACTGGCATTACATACAACCCGTTGACCCGCCACTATAAACTCAGCAGAGATGTGGATGTCAATTACCTTATTCACTGCAGAAAAATCTAGTGTTTATTTCTCCGTTTAATGTGGTGCTGTTTGATTTGGATGGCACACTTGTCGATACAGCACCTGATCTGGGTTTCGCGTTAAATACCCTGTTAGAACAGGAAGGCAAACAACCATTGGATCATGCCCGGATTCGTCCAGTTGCCAGTCATGGTAGTGCTGGATTATTGAAACTGGGATTTGGCATTGAAAAGGAAGATCCCGTTTATCCTGCCTTGCAACAACGTTTTTTGAGCCTGTATGCTGAAAATATTGCCCGTGAATCAGATTTGTTTATCGGTATGCAACAGGTACTAGAGGGCCTCACCGCTAACGGTATTAGATGGGGCGTCGTGACCAATAAACCATCGTTTCTCACGATTCCGCTAATGAAGGCATTGAATTTAGCCGAGGCTGCTGCATGCATCGTCAGTGCCGATACCACTCCTCACAGTAAACCGCATCCGGCGCCAATGCTACATGCCTGTGAGCTGGTTAAGGCTAAACCGGTTGATTGCATTTATATTGGTGATGCTGAGCGGGATATTCAGGCGGCACATAATGCCCAGATGCGCTCTGTCGTTGCTTTATACGGTTATATTTCAGAGACTGATGAACCGGAATCCTGGCAGGCTGACTGTATGATTAACCATCCCCACGAGATATTACAATGGATTTAACTCCAGCGTTCTTTCTGCAACATCAGGACTTATTGATTGTTTTGCTGGTTGGTATTTTACTTGGCATTGTTCTCGGTCTGGTTATTCGTAATGGCAAAATTCGTGTTTTGGAACATAAAAATGCAGAGTTAGAACTGACATTACAACTAGAACAAAAAAACAAACAACAGTTGGATGAAATCCTCGACCATACTCGTGATCAACTTGCTAATACTTTTAATCAGCTTTCTAATGAAGCTTTAACACGCAATAACTCCAACTTTTTGCGATTGGCCGAAGAAAATCTGAAACGTTTCCAAAGTGAAGCCAAAGCGGATTTGGGAACCAAAGAAAAAGCCATTGAGCAAATGCTTAAACCAATTAACGAAGCATTGCAGCAAACCACCAAGCAAATTCAGGAAATTGAGAAAGATCGCAAAGAAGCCTATGGCAGTCTGAACACCACCATCGCTCAAATGAACCTGAACCAACAGCAGTTGCAACTTGAGACCCAGAATCTGGTTCAGGCATTGCGTCGCCCGGAAGTACGAGGGCAATGGGGTGAAATGACGTTACGCCGTCTGGCTGAACTCAGTGGCATGGTGTCACATTGTGATTTTTATGAGCAAACGCATACCACCACCGAAACCGGTAGTATTCGCCCGGATATGATCGTCCGGCTGCCGGAAAAACGTGAAATTATTGTCGATGCCAAGACACCACTTGATGCCTATTTATCGGCCATTCAGGCCAAAGATGATGCCACACGCAAACTGGAATTAAAGCGTCATGCTCAGATTATTCGCGGACGCATCAAAGAACTTTCCCGTAAAAATTACTGGGCGGAATATTCACAATCGCCTGAGTTTGTTGTGTTATTTATTCCCGGTGAGCAATTTCTTTCCGCGGCACTTGAAGTCGATCCTGCTTTACTGGAAGACAGTATGAGCCAGAATATTATTTTGGCCACCCCTACCAACTTTATTGCTCTGTTACGTGCTGTTTCCTATGGTTGGAAACAACAGGCATTAGCCGAAAATGCTGAGATAATTCGTGAACTCGGTGAAACCCTCTATAAACGACTGTCTACCTTCGGCAACCACTTGAGTAAATTAGGCAATAGCCTTGGAAGTAGTGTTAATCATTTTAATAGTGCGGTCGGTTCTCTGGAACGTCAGGTATTACCCGGTGCCCGTAAATTTACAGAAATGGGCATCAGTAGCAAAAATGCGATCACCGACCTGCCTCCTGTAGAACAAATGCCACGCCAGGTTCAAAATCTTAGCGATGAGGAGTAAATCCGAACTCAACAAGGCGTATGCGTTTTGTTTAAAAATGGCTAAATCGCATTACGAGAATTTTCCAGTCGCCTCTATTTTATTGCCAAAAAAATTACGTCGCCCCATTACGGCCATTTATGCATTTGCCCGTACTGCAGATGATTTTGCTGATGAAGATAATTTAACGGCGAAAGACCGGTTGCATCTACTCAATAGCTACAGTCTGCATCTATCTGACATTACTGAACGAAGATATCACGGTAACGATCCCATCTTTATTGCTTTAGAAGATACTGTGCATCGTTTCAAACTACCCGTTCAATTATTGGAAGACTTGTTGACTGCCTTTAGACAGGATGTGGTCAAGACACGTTATGCATCCTTTAATGAGGTGCTCGATTATTGTCGATTTTCGGCCAACCCTGTAGGACGCCTTCTTTTACACCTGCAGGGACAACCGACTGAGCTACAGCTTAAACAATCGGATGCGATCTGTACCGCGCTACAATTAATTAATTTCTATCAGGATATTGTGCAGGACTACACTGAGCAGAATCGTATTTACTTACCGCAAGATGAGCTGGCAGCCAATAGAATTACGGAAGTTTTATTGACTCAATCGGACACCCGTCAATTAGCACCATTAATGCGAAGCATGTATCGGCGAACGGAAAGCATCATGATGGAAGGCTACGAACTGGGTTTAAGCATATCAGGCCGACTCGGCTGGGAAATCAGAGCGATGACTCTGGGTGGAATAAAAACTTTATCCTTACTCAAACGGCAGCCGGATATGGCTCTACTGACAAGACCGCGGCTATCGCGAAAAACATTGGCAGGTATCTTCATGAACAGTGCAGTTAAAACCCGCTATCAACAATTAATTTATAAATTGTCATAATGTTTTAAAACCTGCATCCCGGCGATTTATATGCATATTAGACCAAAGCCAACATAAGGCATGCTCTGTAATAATTAAACTCTTTGGCACGTTTTAATGCTGTTTTCCTCAATAAAACTTTAATTTGTAATTTAATACAGACTGTAACTAACTATTTATAAAAATAAAAAACAAATTACAAATGGCGTAGTCATATATGGTCGCAAACACGTTTTATAACGTTTTTTGCACGAATAAACGCCATAAAATCACTTGATACTACGTTCAAACTTTTTATGTTATGGTCAAAAAATTCTCTTTTAGTACAGCTTTGGAATATTCTTGAACAGCTTAAGCTTATATATATTTATACCGCTAGTACTCTTATTAGTTTGCCTAACTTTTTTTAGCTTATCTAATAGTGAAAAATGGTGGATTCGTGCACTGGATTTCCCTCGAATGCAGTTTTTCATTTTCGCTTTAGTTTTGTTAGCAACTGAAATTTTTTTTCTGGACTACTCAAAACCAAGTTTCTGGATGCTTTTTGGTCCAACTCTGTTAGCGTTTGCCTATCAGCTATGGTGGATATTGCCATACACCAGTTTGTATCCCAAAGAGGTTCAGCAAATTGATCAAGTCGATACTGAAAATAGTATCAAAATCATCACCGCTAATGTCCTGATGTCTAATAAACACGTTGAAAAACTTATAAGTCTTGTTGAACAGAATAAGCCCGATATTCTTGTTACATTGGAAACCAACCAATGGTGGCAATCAAAGCTCAAAAATATTGAAGATGATTATCCTTACAGAATGAGCTGCCCACTAGAAAACCTTTATGGTATGCACATATATTCCAAATACGTTTTGTCAGATTCAAAAACTGAATTTCTGGTTGAAGATGATATACCATCGATGCATACGCTCTTAACATTACCATCCGGGCAGAATATTCGGATGCACTTTCTGCATCCTGCACCACCAAGTCCTACTGAAAATGAAGAATCTTCCGAACGGGATGCTGAATTAATTATGGTGGCTAAAAGTGTTGCGGGTGCAGAAACGCCTGTTATTGTAACCGGAGACCTGAATGATGTTGCCTGGTCAAAAACAACCCGACTATTTCGTAAGATTAGCAAACTGTTAGATCCGCGGATTGGCAGAGGAATGTTCAACACATTTCATGCTGATTTTTGGTTTATGCGCTGGCCCTTGGATCACTTGTTTCATAGTCCTCATTTTAAGCTATATGCAATGCGTCGCTTGTCACCGTTTGGATCAGATCATTTTGCTTTACTCACGCAATTGATTTACAACAAATCTTACATTGATGCTTTACAGTCAGGGCTAACAGCAGATAAAGACGATCAAGCATTCGCTAAAGAAAAGCTAAGCACTGAACGTGTCAGCGAAAATGATGTCCCGTCACCGGGTTAACTGGACTTTTTTAGTGGTTTTATTTATTTAAATATTAAGGACAACCTTTTTGATGTTAAACAAACTTATTTCAACATTTTTCATTGTAGTTATTTTAATGATTTCAGGATGTGGGCACTATAAACATGGTCACGTGCCGCCCGGCCACGATCCATCTGGCCCTGGAAACAGTGAAAATGCTCCGGGACATAATAAATACAAAAAATAAATCGTACTTATAAAAAGGATATTACCCAATCACCGCTTTGCTGGGCGAAGTATTCGTATCAAAAGTCATCGAAAGCTGATCTAGTGTGGAGGAATTTATATTAAGTTCCACGATTCCATGATCCTCGCATGAGAAGTCAACTCGCAAGGCTCGATATGACGTATTAAGTGGTTTTAAACCTTCGGTATAAATAAACTAGAACCCAACACAAAAAAATTTATCCATATTGTCAATTAGCCATTAGGATTAAGACTTAATGTGGATTTATCCCGATACCAGTTTATTGCGAAACTTGACGCTTTGCTTGAATGATTGGAGTCCGGTTATGAAAACAATTACTTTTGGAAAATTCTCGGCGCCTAGCGCAACACCAATTACATCAGACCTTGATGGTTGGATTCCATTTGAAGGCTTGCCGACTATGACTACCTGGCTTGAATATGTCTCTGCAGACGGTAAGTTATTAACGGGTTATTGGGAAGCTACACCGGGGACTTATCGCGTCATCTATAATGCTGATGAAATGGTGCACATGTTCGAAGGCAAGGCCACATTAAAGGATGACAATGGCGAGTCTGTTAGCTATATCGCCGGTGACAGTTTCGTGGTTAAGGCCGGCTTTAAGGGTACCTGGAAGACGGAACAAACCGTACGCAAGATTTTTGCGATCCGTGTACCACAAGATGTAACTTCACCCTTTGGTGAGTAACGTTATCGCAGTAGACTGTTACTAACCCAGTGTACTTGATAACATCCCTTATCTTCAATGGCATTGAGTTCAAACAAGTTCTGAAATATCTTAGTAAAAAGAGCCCGTCTTCTTAATTGAGGAGGGGCTTTTTTATATAAGTTGCCCATAACATACAAAATCAGGATCTTTTTTTGTATAAAGCCTGGCAGTTATTCACATGGATGTGATGTATTCCGATAACGCAGGAGCGGTTATCGGTGACCTACTTTATCAGCCACATCCCTGTGGCAGACCCTACGGGCTCGCTTCGCTCATGCAAAAACGCTTATCTCCATGGATGGAGTGTATGCAGAAGCAATGCTGGGAGCATTGCCTGTCCTGGCGTTTTTGTCACTTCGTTCAAGCAGGTCACCTTGTCTAAACTTCAGATAATAAAAAAGGCCACCCCTATCGGAGTGGCCTTTTCTATTATATTAAAGCCTGGCAGTGACCTACTTTGATGAGATGCGTCCCTGCCTCTCACCCTTCGGGCGCCTACCGGCGTCCATTATCGCTTATCTCCATGGACGGAGTGTATGCAAAGCAATGTCTGGAACATTGCTTGTCCGGGCGATAATGTCACATGGGGTGTTCGCATGTTCAGGTTAAATCATCACAAGTGTTGAATATAAAAAAAGCCCGGCGCTTTCGCGTCGGGCTTGTTTTATATTAAAGCCTGGCAGTGACCTACTTTCACATGGGAACTCCCACACTATCATCGGCGCTGAGCTGTTT